>Ga0209164_1000029_pt1 | contig 423703 bp, 362 predicted proteins | sample MTBNYHSulfiMetaG_FD_187458 | JGI IMG/M metagenome (GOLD analysis project Ga0209164, IMG submission 187458) | Enrichment culture microbial communities from rom New York Harbor, USA that are MTBE-degrading - MTBE-NYH (New York Harbor Sulfidogenic)... | ecosystem: Environmental > Aquatic > Marine...
CCCAAAAGGCATCGGAAACTTCCCATGATTGAATCTTTGTCATATATCCTCCGCATTAAAAGATTATCATGCGGAAAATATAAAGTAAACTTGATAGAAAAGCAATTATTATTTACGGATAAGTTCTTAATCTCCTGGATAACTCTGCCATACTGATTCCGGGTCCCCTTATCCCCGGCAGCTCAGATACCCTTGCCGCAACCTTATCCATATCGTATCCCTGAGCCGCCAGATGATATTTTTCTTCCATCTTTTCCCGGGCTGCCGAAAGAATGTATGTTGAAATGGGAACAAAACCTGTTTCGGGATCGGCCGGAATACGCACCTGTTTTAAGAAGCAAATGGAAATGGTTGGAAATAAACGCCCATGCAAAACAACGGGTATCTGTTTCTTGAAGGATTGCACCGAGCCGGTCCAAAAAATTGCCGTAGTCGGCGTCATCCTGAAAAATTACGCAACGCTCTATCCCACGGGAAATGATATGATGTAATGCGCCGGGCGCACTATCCTCGACCTTCTCGGCATAATTTCTTGGTATCAGACATCTGTGCGCCTTACAAACTTTAAATCTAAAGGGCGTCCCCAATGCCCTTTCTTTTCATACTTTTCAGGTTTATGCGACTATACCACAAAACCGGAAACGAACAAAGGGCAAACCAATTGGAATTGACAAAAATTTTACCTCGACTTAAACAACGGGATAACGGTCAGTTGTTATTCACTCAAATGAGCTAAATGGATACGAAAGAAAAAGATGCAGAATATTTGTGACAGCCCCCTTTATCCAATCATGCATCCGCGCAGCGTGGCGGTTGTCGGCGCATCCAACAGCATCGCAAACATGGGCGCTACCATATTGAACAACATGCGCGCCTTTGATTTCGAAGGAGAAATTTATCCCGTTCACCCTCGCCTCAAGGAAATCCTGGGGCTCAGAGCCTATGCAGACCCGGAGGAAATTCCGAAGGTTCCCGATCTTGCCGTCATCGTCGTCCCTACGCCCGTAGTGCCGCAGGTACTCGAGTCGTGCGGGAAAAAAGGGGTGCGCCGCGCCGTCATCGTTTCGGGCGGATTCAGGGAGGCGGGAGAGCCGGGCCAAAAACTGGAAAGCGATCTTCTTTCAATCGCCGGCCGCTACGGTATCCGCTTCATCGGTCCCAACTGCATCGGCGTGGTCAACCCGGGGCATCGGTTCAATACGACCATGTTCCCCTATAACGCCGCCATGAACGGTTTTATCGGCATGGTTTCCCAGAGCGGCAGTTTCATCACCCAGATGTTCACCCATCTGGAAAAATTCGGCCTCGGGTTCAGTCAGGGAATCAGCGTCGGCAACCAGGCGGACATCGATCTCGCCGCATGCATAGACTATCTGGGCGCCTGCGAGCGAACAAAGGTGATCGGCCTGTACATCGAGGGTCTTCACCGCCCGGGAAACTTTGTGCGGACACTGAAAGAAGCGGCCGCAAAAAAGCCGGTGGTCGCCATGTATGTAGGCGGCACGGAAGCCGGAAGCCGGGCGGGCCATTCCCATACAGGCGCCCTGTCCGGATCCGATGCGCTATACAATGGCCTGTTCCGGCAATGCGGCGTGATCCGGGCGTATTCCATCGAAGAACTCTTCGATTTCTGCTGGGTCCTCGGGACCCAGCCCCTCATGGAAGCAAACCGCGTGGTGGTCTTTACCAATTCAGGAGGCCCGGGCGCCGCGGCGGCGGATGCGGCCGAGCGCGCCGGCCTTTACCTTCCGCCGCCGTCCACCGAACTGCAGGAAAAACTCCTGCAACTCGTTCCGCGGACGGCTTCCCTCAAAAATCCCATCGACCTGACGTTTACCAGAAACTACGAAGATATCCTGAACCACATTCCGCGCGTCCTGCTCGAAGATGCAGGCACGGACGGCATCCTGATGTATTTTCTGATCAACGCCGAAAATCTCTCCCGCCTCATCGAAAAGCTTGAATCTCCATTGTTTCAGACGATCGAGGCATTCGAAACGTATATCGGAGAACTCTGTCGACAACTGGCCCAAATGCACCGAAAGTATGGAAAACCGCTGGTGGGATCGACCTTTTCCACAAGAAGCGAAGGCGCCATTCGGCTGCTTGAGGATTTGGGCATTCCCGTTCTCCCGAGCCCGGAGCGTTCCGCAAGGGCCTTGGGTGCGCTGTACCGCTATTCGATGATGCGCAAACGGCTCACCGATCCACGCTGACGGGTTTGGGCCTGCAGACAACAGCGGGCTTTGTCCTCTCGGAATAGAAAAACCCGGCGGCGCTCTGCGCCTGACCGTATCTGGCGACAAGGTCGTCCAACGGACCGGCGTCGAGCGCGCGGGTGGGACAGGCTTCGATGCAAACCGGAAGTTTTTCTTCCAGCCATCTGTCGAGACAAAAATTGCATTTGCTCATTTTCCCGTCCAGCTCTGGTCCGAACTGGGGCGCATCGTAGGGACACGCCTTCAGACAGCTTTCGCCGCATGTATCCCTGCCGATACAGATATCCGAATCGACCGTGACCACGCCGTCTTGAGAACGTTTTGAAATGGCGCCCACCGGACACGCCGCCGCGCATACGGGCGTCAGGCAGTGAAAACAGGGAGTGATGAAATGACTGACAAAAAGATTCGGGCATTTCCCCTTTTCAACATAGGCCAGCCGCATCCAGCGGATCGGCCCGGCCGGAATGTCGTTCCAGTCTTTGCAGGCCACCTGGCAGGCGCCGCAACCGGTGCACCGGGTCTGATCGAAATAAAAGCCGATCTGCATGGCTGAATTCCTCCCTAAGCCTTCACTACTTCGACGAGTGTGGTGTTCATCACGCAGGCGCCGCCGCCTGAATAGGCGTCTTGGGTCAGGACATTGGCGCAGCCGCCACGGTCGGTTCCGCTTCGATCCGGATCATACCATGCGCCTTCGAATATGCTGATCACGCCCGGCATGATCCGCTCCGTGATCCGGGCCGGGATGGCAAGCCGCCCCCGGTCGTTGAACACAATAATGGCGTCACCGTCGCCGATGCCCCGGGAGCCGGCGTCTTCCGGATGGATCCAGGCCGTGTGGGGTTCGATCTCGGATAGCCATTCCACCTTGTAGAGTTCCGAATGGACCCGGTTTCTGGGATGCGGTGTGAGCAGCTGGAGTGGATATTTTTTTGCCAGAGGATCGTATGGATCTTCCGGTGTGTGCATATACTTCGGAACCGGCGGACAGCGAGGGTCGTTCAGGTCCGCTACCCGCCGGGAAAAAATCTCGATCTTGCCGGAGGGCGTGGGAAACGGGTGGGTTTCCGGGTCTTCGATCTGCTCTTTGAAGGCCACGATCGGCTCTTCAAGCAGGACGCGCTGAATCCCCTGCCGCCTGAAGGTGTCGTAATCCCGAATGTGGCGGGAGTTTTCCGGGTGTTCTTCGACGAAGGCCCTGAGCCACTGTTCTTCCGACTTTGTGTTGAAGTCCTTGAAGCCAAAACGTTCTGCCAGAGCACAGACGATTTCAAAATCGGATTTGCATTCGCCCGGCGGTTCCAACGCGCGGTTGACCGCCGTAAAGTAGGGTCCCGACGGCCAGGGCCGAGTCAAATCGTTTCGCTCCGCCGCGCTTGTAACCGGAAGCAGAAGATCGGCGAATTTTGCGGTGGGTGTCATGAACAATTCCTGAACGACCAGAAAATCGAGGATTTTCAGGGCGGCGGCGCCTTTGTTCGTATTGCCGAGCTGGTTTAAAAAATTGTTGCCAAAAAACCACGCCATCTTGATGTCCGCCGGATAACCGCCCTCCTTGCCCCTGATTATGGCATCCCAGATTTTGTTGATATGAATCCGCTTGATCAGCCGCAGCCTCAGGTCCAGGGATCCGCGCAAAGACGGCCCTCCCTGTTCCACCGGATTTTTCATACCCGGGATGCCGGGTGCAAAAAACATGTGACCGATCGGGATGCCCATCAATCCGCCTCCCGCACTGCCGCCTTTGCGGCCCACATTGCCGGTCATAGCGCAAAGCGTCATGGCACAACGGTTGTACTGTTCTCCCATGGCGCTTCGGGCCGGACCCTGACAATCCATAAGGGCGGCGGGTTTTGTCGTCGCATACTGTCTCGCAAGCACCTCTATGACGGCGGCATCAACGCCCGTGATACCCTGGGCCCATGCACAATTTTTTTCCACCCCGTCTTCGACCCCGAGGACATAGTCTTTAAACTTTTCAAATCCGACGGTGTACCTATCGAGAAATGCCTGGTCGTGCAGGTTTTCTTTGATCATCACATGGGCCATGGCCACCATCATGGCCGTATCGGTCCCGGGACGAATCGGAACCCATCGGGCCGACAGCGTCGCCGCCGTATCGGTGTAACGCGGGTCGACGCTGACAATTCCGGCCCCGGCCTCTTTCGCTCGGAGGAGATGGACCATGGTATTGGTGCCGGAAATCATCCGGGCCGGATCCCAGCCCCATAAAATGATGAGTTTCGAATTGAGCAGATCCTCACGGCTGTGGCCCACCATAACGGAGCCGTAATGGACGAGAGAAGCCCATACAGCCCCCTCCGAAGAGACGTTGCCGTAATAGGTCGTGAATCCGCCCAGCATAGCAAGCAACCGGGAAGCGGCGACGCCCCCGTTATGAAGCTGACCCGTACATCCAAAGTGATTGCCCAAAAAGATACCCGCGCTGCCGTATGCTTCTCTGACCCGCGTGAGTTGATCGACCATGGTGCCCAACGCCTCGTCCCAGGAAATCCGCTCGAATTTTCCCTCACCCTTCGGGCCGACGCGCTTCAAGGGGTATTTCAGTCGTTCGGAATGGTGCACGTACTGTCGGTAGGCCCGGCAGCGCAGGCAGGCCCTGAGCTGGTCCGGCTCCGGAGCATCATCACCCTCGACCCGTTGTATCCTGCCGTTTTCCACATGCAGCCTGAGAGGGCACCGCCCCCCGCAGTCAAAGGTAGAGGTGGTTCGAATGATATTTACTTCCTCCGAACTCCCTGTCGATGGATGGAGTGCCATGGGATCCTCTTTTCAGGTCGGTCGAGTTTTCATTTCAACCGGTATTGAAATGATCGTCTCGATGGTAAGATGAAATAATATTATAAGATGAAATGAGAACCCCGTCAAGAAGCGGACAGGTTGCGTTATTAACAGTCTCATAATTGGTGTCCATCCATAACCAGTACATTTTATGTAAAACCGCAGGGGAACGAAATACAGAAAAGTGATGCCACAACTCTGGTTGACATATCGATCCTTCTCATTTATGCGGAAGCAGCTCTGCCTGTTTTGCCTGTAAAAATGGAAAAAATGGAAAAAAATACACCGTCGATTGACCTGCGCGTCATATTCGCCCTGACTCTGGTTCACTTTACCGGAGATTTTTATATTTCCTTTATCAGCCCCCTGTATCCCGTCTTCATCGACAGACTGCATCTTTCGCTCACGCAGGTCGGCGTCATTTCCGGCGTTAATCGCCTCCTTGCGTTTATCGTACAGCCTTCGGTCGGCTATTTTTCCGATCGCTACGAGACGAAAGGCTTTATTGGGGCAGGCCTTGCCCTGTGCATCGTCTTTATACCACTTTCCGGCATCGCGCCGTCGTTCTGGCTGCTCCTGCTCCTTGTAGCCGCGGGATCCATCGGAAATGCCATGTTTCATCCATCCGCCACCGGAATGGTCCCGCTCTACGGAGGCATGAAAACAGGTCTTTTCATGTCCATCTTCAATACCGGCGGGACTCTGGCCTTCGGTCTCGGCCCCCTTTTTATCACATGGTTTGTCGCTTCCTTCGGTCTTAAAATGATCCCCCTGACTGCAGGTTTCGGGCTAGCGGTTCTCGTTTTTCTTTACCCAAGGGTACCGGCACCGGTAAGCGAGGGGTCTGCGCGGCTGGGTTTCATCGGCACTCTGAAAGAAACGATCGGCCCGGTATGGAAGTCGATTCTTTTGATATGGCTGGTCATGGTGCTCAGGGCCGTGGTGGGCCAGTCCTTTTTGACGTTCATGCCGGTGCTGTATGTCGGAAAGGGGTACTCTCTCGTATCGGCCGGCCTGATATTCTCTTTGTTTATCGTGGCCGGAACGTTAAGCGGAATCATCGCCGGCTATTTATCGGACAAGATCGGTTTCAAGCCGATCTTTTATTTCGTCCACGGGCTCATGACGCCCGCGTTGATCCTGTTCCTCTATCTTTCCGGAGACTGGGTCTATCTCGGATCCATTCTGGCCGGGAGTCTCGTCCTGGCAACCCTGCCGCTGGGTGTTGTCATGGCCCAGGAACTTGCGCCAAAAGGAAGGTCCATGGTCGCCAGCCTTATGATGGGACTGGCATGGGGTCTGGGCGGGGCGATATCCCCCTTGGTCGGAAAACTGGCGGACACCTTTTCCATCGAATCGGTGCTTCAAGTGGTGGCGTTCATTCCGCTTTTTACTTTAGGGCTTATATTCTTATTTCCGGACACAAAAAGCCTTAAAAAATAGCCCGGATTAAAACCCCAAGCAGGCATGACACAGAATCCTGCATGCCGGCCGGTTCGCTCTGCCTCTCGGCACATCATGCGCCAAAATATGGCATAGTTTACATAAAACAAGGAAAAATATTTCCTATAAAATAAGGACATTATTTTCACACCGTCCCTCCACCACACGGAGCAGGAAACTAACTTGTTGATTAAACTAAATAAATTAAAGTGCACCGGACAGGATGCCTCGGAATGGTTTTTGCATATCATATTGAAAATTTTGATGTAAATGACCTTTCACGAAAGGGTCCATCAAGAGTAAATATACATTAAAGGGGAAGGCAAGCCAGCAGCCTGAAAATCTTCATCCTACTTTATCTCAGAAAGTGGCGAAGAGAAATGTAATTTTTTCAGGGATTTGGAATCCGACTTCCGTATACGACTATTGCCAGGGTATAATCGAAGATACCCCTTAGAACAATAACCATTGCGCTGACATCCATGTTGGGGCCTGAGGTTACCTATGTGCGAACTCAGAAATCTTGCTGATAAAGGTGGTAGACGCAGCGGAATCGACAGAAGACAATTTCAGTATGATGGATGCATCCCGGAAAGACGCCGGGGCGAGGAAAGAAGAAGCGGCATGGACCGCCGAACCAGAGATCGAAGGCAAGAAGATTCGGCTTTGGGCGTTTAATTTTAACGGTAGAGTTTTTATTTTTTATCCATCCACCGTGATGACGAATTCAGGCGGATGGACGATATGCTTCTTGACGGCGCAAAAGTCCATGACCCTGATAACGGCTTTTTTGTATCGAGGGGGGAAACCTTGGGGTAGTTTCAGATCGATGTTTATCCTCACGATGACCTGTTTTTTTTCGTCAAATTCACACCGCATGGCCAGCGACATCCCATCGGTAGATATCTCGCGGGCCTGACAGAATTCCAGAGCATAAATTCCTGCACAGGTTGCAATGGATGACAAAAAAAGCTGAAAAGGCTCAGGAGCCGTTTCCTCACCTCCGTTTTCTCTGGTCTGATCCGAATGGACAACCATATTTCCGATTTGGGCATCCACCCGTTTTCCACCGGGAAAACGGACATCAATCACACCGTTCATCTTCTATTCTCCACCTCATAATTTCTCGACGGCCTCGGCAATGAGATCTCTAAGGCCTTCCAAACCGACAGGCTGTCTCTCCTTGACAGGAAGCCCTGTTTGACGGCTGATCTCTTCAATCTCGTGTGCCAGGTCATCCAGATTACCCAGGGAATCCAAAAGCACCAGCCCGTCGAGCATCCGGTATCTATTTTTCAGGTCGTTTCTCGATTTCTCAAATGAGGTCCAGAACCTTATCCAGCCCGGCGTCAGAAAGAAGGCTTTATGCTCCGGATCGACTTTCAACAGTTCCCCCTTTCCTCCGAGCAGGCAATCGACGCAATTGAGGGCATCGACCTTAATGAATCCGTATTTTTCGATTAAAGGTTTGATCTGATGCGCAAACCCCAGGCACACATCCCCGTAAATCAAGATTCCTTTTCGGGCTTGATTTCTTACGGTTTTTTCCATACTCTTCTCAAGCGCTTTTTCAAGACGTTTGTAATCATAATGAAGACGGGCTCCGAGATATCTGACCTCGATATCCAGTTGACCCGTCATGATAAGCTTTTGAATCTCATCTCTTAATATGCTGCAGGATAGAACAAAAGGCTTTTCTTTACCGTTCATAAAAGCTCCTGGGTTTCTGATACATGTCGTTTTTCAACGACCCTACCAAGATCGGGCTTTCGAAACAAGCGAAATTCGGTAGCCATTTGAAGCGTTCAATTCCGGAGAACCATCCGTGACCGGCAAATGCATTTGCCCTCCTGCTTGTGGAGATGTTCGTAAGGTAGATACGAAACACGTTGGCTGAAATAATTTTTTAGGGTATATTACATCATAACATCATAGTCCGTTGAGTGCGAAGATTAATCCGCAGCCGGAAAGAATAAAACAGCGCCAAGCGAAGCGCCGAAAAAGGAAGAACATAATGGAAAAGTCCGGAAACAGCGTGGGTGAGGCATTGAAGGCATTGGCTCAGATAGCATGCCGTCTCGGTGCGAATGATGCCAGGATCATTTCAACGAGCGAAATAGTCATTGACGACGATCTTGCGAACCTGTGCCGGGAATCTCGATGTGCAAACTACGGCCTTTCAATCCACTGCCCGCCGCATGTTTCGGGACCGTCGGGGTTCAGGGAACTTTTGAAACACTATGAGCATGCATTGGTATTTAAAATCGACGTCCCCACGGAAACCCTGCTTTCGGAAGATTGCCGCGACATTTTCATATCGATCCAGGAGATCTCGGCCAGAGTGGAACTTTCGGCCGTGGAAATGGGGTACCGCAACTCAAAAGGTTTTGCAGGGAGTTCCTGCAAAGTGCTGTTTTGCCAGGATCACGCCGAATGCCGCGTACTGGCTGAAAGCGGCGAATGCCGATATCCCCGAAAAGCCCGGCCATCCATGTCCGGCTACGGGATTCATGTATCTGCTCTGATGAAGGCAGCCGGCTGGAACATGGACCGAATCACGCGTGAAACCGATCCGAACTCGGTTTCCATGGGAATGCTTTGCGGTCTGATCCTGGTAGGCTGATCGCGGCGTTTAGCCGGTTTGACACGTCTCGAGATCGAGATCGATAAATTCACAACGCTTCCGGCAGGAGGGACAGATTTCCGGAGGCTTGTTCGCGTATTCGATGATATGGCATCCCCGGCAGTTCGCGTATTTACACGACGGGCATCTCTCTGATTCCGTCTCGTAACCGCAACAGGTACACTTCCAGTTATACATGAGGCTTATTCCGTTTATCATGGATTGGAAAGGTTCATAGATGTCTCAGATCCATATCCAATGACATAAGCAAATATTATACCATATCTGATTGAAGAAGACAACCTATTAAAATTATATTATATTTTCACTCAAAAAATACAGGATAGGGTACACCGGAACCTGCAAAAACGATTCAACCCGATACAGTTGAGACATAAAAGAAGAAATGTTCACGGGTTCCGAAAAACCAAACGGTTACCCAAGGAGAAAGTATGAGCGATGCCGTTACCTTTGACGATATTCTGCTGGTGCCTTCTTACAACCACTATGAGTCACGGAAGGTCGTTGACATTTCCATAACCGACAAACGGGGCAAGCTCTTTTTGAACCTGCCCGTGATGAGTGCCAACATGGATACGATCACGGGAGCAACCATGGCGAATTATATGGGTGAAAAAGGCGGCATCGGCGTGCTGCACCGGTTCATGTCGATCGAAGAAAACGTTGCCATGTTCAGGGCCTGCAATTATCCGACCTTTGTTTCTATCGGTTGTTCTTCCAAAGAACTGGAACGAGTCGATGCATTGAAATCGGCCGGTGCCTCTTTTTTCAATATCGACGTGGCACATGCCCATGCCCGGTATGTGGGAAAAACTTTAAAAAAAGTCAGAGAAATCATCGGGCAGCAAGACTGCATCATGGCGGGCAATGTTGCGACCTACGCAGGTGCAGACTTTCTGGCCGCATGCGGTGCGGACATCATCAAGGTGGGAATCGGCGGCGGATCGGTTTGCACCACACGAATCAAAACCGGTTTCGGCGTTCCAACACTAACCGCAATCAAACATTGTTCTCGCGTGGATCGTTCAGTCGTCGCCGACGGCGGCATCCGATCACCGGGAGACATCGTTAAAGCACTGGCCTTCGGCGCGGACTTCGTCATGATCGGCGCCATGCTCGCAGGCACCCGCCCGACACCAGGTCCGGTACTAAGCAGAATCGGAGAAAACGGAAAAGAAATCAAAGAAAAAATCTATCGTGGCATGGCCAGCGCGGAATTCCAAATTCAATACCATGGCGGTATGGCGGATTGGAAAACCGCTGAGGGCATCTCCATGGAAGTCCCCTACCGGGAAACAGAGGAAGAAATCATTGCAGATATCATCGGCGGTCTTCGGTCCGGACTGACGTATGGCGGCGCGGCCAATATCGGCGAACTCCAGCGGAAACTCGATTATGTGACCATTACGCCCACAGGCAAAATCGAAGGCATGCCCCATGGACTGTTATGATACCGAAGGCATTTTTTCCTGCTCATCGCAGCCCTCGGCATGAAAGACGAATCCATACATAGCCGCCTTCCATATACCCGAATTTTTTTAAAATCCCGTGATAACCCCAGGTCATTGCCCTTACAAAAGTATCCTGGGAAACCCAGTACGGCCCGGGTTGGGTCGGATCGACATCGAGGATCAAAATCCTCTTTTTTTCACCGTCAAAAGCACCCACCGGCGATATGTGCGGCAGATGGATGTCATGGGTGCATATACCCTGATTGAAATGGGCGATTAAAAACGTCTCTCCGGAGCCGTTTAAAAGGACCAGCCTTCGGATCAATTCTTCTTTTCTGCGTTCGATATCCGGCAGATCCGCCCGAAAAGAAACGACCTCAATCCGTTCATACGGAATGCGGAAAACAAAAAAACTTCTCTCCACGACTATACCCAGCATCTCCAGCGGGAGCCCTCTCATTCCCAGATACCCTTTCGGGCTGACCCGATCCTTCCAGTTCGCTACCTCTACCCGTTCCAGTATCTCAGCCTGGCCAATGGTTTTTGAACCGTCGGAACCAAAGGCAAAGTCCCTGGCTGCGTTCAGTACGACCGCAATGCTTGCAACCGAACATGCGGCCGGGCTGAACTGGTGAACCAGATGGGGCATGAGCCGATGAAAGGGCAATCCCCCATGTCTGTGTATAAAAGCGGGACTTCTCGACAGGGGAATCGCAGTCTCTTGTTTTCCGGAGAGGATCTCCCGCATGTTATGGGCGGTGGATACGAGTTTCAAAAGGAAACGGGCGACCAAGCGATCCAATCGGCTGATATTTTGATTTTGGGACATGTTGCAAATGAAGATCAGGTTATTTTTTATTTTTACCATATCTATCCGTCAAATTAAAACCACCTTTTTAAATGATTTTCGTGTTCAACGGACATTTTTTATGACCGGGATGAGTGCTTGTCTTACAGGTTTTTGTGATGTATGAATCGGATATACGCTTTCACCCCGGGGGAAAAGAAAGCGTTGTCTGCAGTAACGTATAGCAAGTAGATGGATGGACGTAACCCAGAATTAGGATTGCTAAGAAGGCAAAATGGTCACACTGCTCGATTACGGCGCCGGAAATGTTCGAAGCGTTATCAATGCCATCGAGAGTTTAGGCGAAAAAGTCAAGATCGTGAGCAACCCCGGTGAGATCGCGGATGCGGAAAAACTTGTTTTTCCGGGAGTCGGGGCGTTCGGAAGCATGATGCAGATCCTCCATGCAAAAAACTATGTCGAACCGCTCAAAGCGTATTTGCTTTCCGGAAAACCGTTTCTGGGAATCTGCCTGGGCCTCCAGGCGCTTTTTGAAAGAAGTGAAGAGTCCGCCGGCATCATGGGCCTCGGCGTTATTCCTGGAATTGTTAAGCGGTTTGACGGCATCAATCTTTCGGTACCCCACATCGGATGGAACGGCCTCAAAGTCAGACAGCCGTCAAGAGTTTTCAACGGACTTTCCATCGAAAAAAAATTTTATTTTGTGCATTCCTATCACGTCGTCCCCAAAAACGATGAGATTATCCTGACCACCACAGATTACGGATATGATTTTGTCAGCAGCATTCAAATGGACAATATCATCGCCACGCAGTTCCATCCGGAAAAAAGCGGCCCTGCAGGGCTGGCTTTTTTAGAAAACTTTTTGCACGTAGACCGCCGGAAAAGTAAACTCACACCGGTTCTGCGGAAAACAACGCTTGCAAAACGGATCATTGCCTGCCTCGACGTCCGATCCAACGATACAGGGGATCTGGTGGTAACCAAGGGGAATCGATACGACGTGAGGGAAAATGGTATGGTCAGAAATCTGGGAAAACCGGTGGACCTGGCCCGGTACTACTACGAGGAAGGGGCCGATGAGATCGCATTTTTAAATATTACGGGATTTCGGGATTTCCCTCTGCAAGACCTACCGATGCTCGAAGTTTTGAAAAAGGCATCGGAAAATGTTTTCGTACCCCTGACCATAGGCGGGGGAATCCGCGATTATACCGATAAAAATAGCAGGCATTACACCGCACTGGAAGTGGCTGCGGAATATTTTCGGTCCGGTGCCGATAAGATCTCCATTGGAAGTGACGCTGTTTTGATCGCCGAGGCCTTTTTGAAGGCAGGCGGATCCAACGGCCGCAGTTCTATTGAAGAAATATCAAGGGTATATGGAAGTCAAGCGGTTGTGATATCGATCGATCCTCGCCGGGTCTATATCGGCTCGCCCTTCGATGTGGCTCATCATGTCATCCGTACGAAGATACCGGGTCCGAACGGTGAGCGGCATTGCTGGTACCAGTGCACGATCAAAGGCGGCAGAGAGGGCAGAGATTTGGACGCCGTCAAGCTGGCGAAAATTTGTGAACGACTGGGGGCTGGAGAGATATTGCTGAACTGCATCGACAGAGACGGCACCAACCTTGGATTTGACCTCGAATTGATCCACGCCGTCAAAAACGCGGTAACCATTCCGGTAATCGCATCAAGCGGCGCGGGAAACGTTCATCATTTTTTTGAAGTCTTTACAAAAACCGCCGCCGAATCCGCTCTTGCGGCCGGCATATTTCATAGAAACGAAGTGCCGATACCCCATGTGAAACAGCATCTGCAGGCAAACGGGGTTGAAATCCGCCCGCAAGAGAAATTCCCTCCTTATCGTCGCCATCACTTGTCATAAAATCGCGTCATGGGATCGAAAAAGAAGGAAAGAAGCGGGACCGAAGGAAATCGATGGTTTTTTCGGCCATCACGTGATGTCCCCTCTCGTTCGCGTGAAGGCCGTCCTGTAAAAAATAATCGGAAATGATTTCCCCTTTTTCGTCTTTGAACAAAGAATAAAAATCTAGAATTGCGATACCGTTGTCCCGGGCACGGATTATCAGGGTCTCTTTTAATTCCTCCAGCATCTCCATGCAGTTATCATATCCAGCCATCGGCGGCATAAAGTGCTGATTTTCTGCCCTGGACTTGATAATGGGAATCGGTACGCCCAAAATACAAGAAATACCGTGATGCTCCGTTTGGGAAGCCATGGCAAAAAGATTCGCCAAAATGGTATTGACGGAAAGCCCCCACCAAAGATCGTTCGTCCCGCCTGTGATCAGGATAATATCCGGCTGTCTATCGATGATTTCCGGAAAAAATCGGCCCAGCATGCCGCCGGTTGTATCGCCGCTGATACCGGTGTTGAGAATTTCAATGGGAAGCCTTTTTGCAATCAGCGACGGCCATGTTTCGCCTGGAGACACATCCTCTCCCCGGGTGAGGCTGTCGCCATGGCATATCAATCGTTTCATCCTTTTTTCTCGTCGGGCATCTCGTTTTGCAAAGATTATCTGGCGAACACCGGTTGAATCAGCTTTATCGGGTCAATCTGTATCAGCACAGCCTGGCGATTCGAGGTTTGTCTTAATTTCCAGATGCTGCCGAGATTGACCACGTTGAGATAATCACCCTTCTTGACACCCTGAAGCCCATGGGCGGCAAGTTTATCCGGGTTGTCTACGGTTGCCTTAAAACTGTAACCGTTTCGAACCCTTGCCAGATTTGGCAGAGCTGCAAGGTAAGGCGCGGGACCGATACCGAGCTCCCGAGCAATCAAATCGCTAAGTCGTTCCAATGGTAATAATGCCTTTTCTCGTTCTTTTTCTCTTTTCATGAAAAACCTATAACGTCAACACGCATCGGTTAAAGCCGATGGTTTGAGGGTTCAGGATTCAAGGGATCAGGGGAAAACCTTTTCTTTATTACTCTCAAACCCTGAAATCCTCAACCCCTCGATCCCTTGTTTCGCATAAGATCGAACTGAAGTATTCGCCTAAAGGCGAGGGTTTTTCTCCCAATCCCCGAGCAAAACAATAAAATGATTGCATTGACGTAAGAAAAAATCTGCTGTTTTTAAAGACCGCCTGGCAATTTTGCAAGGAAGGGACCTGTCAGAGGATATTGGCATTTTTTATGCCAGAGCTACCAAAGAGGAAAATATTCCAAACTATCAAACCGCAACCGCAGGCGTGCGGCATCTTCAATCTTTGATATGAGGGGGGTATTGGGGTCCTTGTTGAAACAGCCCATCAATTTTTCAAAATTGCAACAAACCATTCAACTTTTTTTGCATTTTTGCAATATTTGTTTGCCCGGAAAGCATCCGAATCCGGTTTCCATATGCCGCTCAACCGCATGCAGATCGCCCCGGGCAACATCCGTGATATAATCCTCTTGACTTGGCAAACAGGACAATTAGATTATTATATAAATTTTTTATGGAGGGAATTATGCCGATATTCGAATATGTGTGTAAAAATTGCGGCCATCAATTTGAACTGCTTGTCTTTCCTTCAGACAGGAACCGCCCAACCTGTCCGGTATGCAACCATACAGCTATTGAAAAGCTTATGTCCGCAGCAAGCGTAAGGTTGAATGGTATTCCAAGCGGTTCCGGAGGATTTAAACCCCCGGCATGTGCTCCGGCAGGAAAAGGGTGAGCCGTGTAGCTTTGCCCTCTCAGGCTGAGAAAGGCAGTCATGAAGGATGGTTTATATCAACGTTGACATTTTCATAGAAGCCGTTTCAAAACCTTGGATCAGGTTTGAAGGCGAGGCGCAAATTGACGAAAAGCGGAGCATACACGGCAGGTTGTGAGCATTTTGAGAAAACCTGCAACGCAGCCATCGGGCCTCGGACGAGGTTTTGAAATGGCTTCTAATCGAGGGGGCGCCTTGCAAAAATACATGATGATCTGGACCCTATTTCACCTGATCTTTTATCCAATTGAGGAAATCTTCGCTGCCTCCCTGAATCGGGATACCGACAATACACGGACAATCATAACTGTGAATGGCTTTAACATGCTTTGTCAGCTCGACCAGCCTGTCCTCCGTTGTCTTGGCGATCAGAACGAGTTCCCGGTCGTCCTGTAATTCACCTTTCCAAAAGTAGATGGAATTCATTCCGGAAATGATGTTAACGCAGGCAGCCAGTTTTGAGATTACCAGGCTGCGGGCGATTTTTTTGGCCTCTTCCTCGCTTCCTGCGGTTATATAGACCAGAACTATTTTCACCGTTTACCTCCGTTACTGTTTCTATCGCAGTTCTTAAGACTCTTTCACCACAGAGACACCGAGATCACAGAGAAAAAATTTCATCTTCCACTTTCTTTGCACCCTTACGCCCGCTCTGTGCCCTCTGTAGTAAAAAATACCCTGACTTCAAGTTTATGAAATGGACAGCTACGCAAACTCATGCAAAGCTTCTTTCATCAACCGCCCGATGGGCATTCTGCGGGGGCAATGATTCTCCACGATGGAAAAATCTTCTTTCTCAATCCGTTCCTGCAAATGCGGGCCGAGCTTGTGATAAAGGGTAACAGCGCGCTCCCTGTCTCCATAACTTCGGCTGTACATCAAGCATCGCATGATTTCACCGATTGGAATACGCCCGCCGATCGCCGGCTCACAGATGTGAACACATCCCGAACAATATGCCGATTCGGTTTCCCGGGCATATTGTTCCAAAAGATGCATATCACCCGACGAAATCGTTATCCTGTTCATGGCAGCCGCGACATTTGTCATCAGCAGAGTTAAATTGGGCATCTGGGAACAAATGCTGGCGATGGACGGATTTTCCCAGACCGCCTTGAGCTTCGCCTGTCCGTCGGTAAAGCCTTTTTGCAAAAATCGTCCGGCCAGTTGCAGTTCCGTTTCCGTGTTGGTTCGTACCTGCCCCCCGCCCTGCGTTTTCATGGCTGTAAGGCCGATTCCCGCGTTTTGACAAGCATCCACCGCCTGCTTCATCTCTTGGGTGTGCATCAACCGGTAATTGTACGTCATCATGATGCCGTCAATCCAGCCGAGCCTCGCCGCTCCAAGCATACAGCTTTCCATATTGCTATGTGTGCTGAAACCGAAAAGCCGTATTTTTCCTTCTGATTTGCGATGTTCAACCCATGCCCTCATCTGCTCATCCATTTCGGAAATGCTATGAATCCCGTGAATAAAGTAAAGATCGATGGTGGTCGTTTTCAACCGATTCAGGGACCCGTTGAGAAGGCGGGTCATCCCTTCCGGATCCCTTGCATCCGACTTTGTTACAAGAAACACTTTTTTTCGATCTTCGGGATACCGGGAAAAGTATTTCCCTATCCCTTCCTCACTGCGGCCGCCGCCGTAACAATCGGCCGTATCCCAGTAGGTTACGCCCCAGCGCAGGGCCTGCCGGAGAAGAAGCTGGTTGGATGGGGTATCGAACATGCCTCCAAGAGACAGCATGGAAACGAAACGACCTGTTTTCCCAAAAGGCCGCATCTGGATGACTGTCTGCTGCTGGTTTTCACCATCCTTGACCGCCGCGGCTTCTAGTGGAAAAATCCCTGAAGCGATTCCTGCAACCCCGACCGCTTTTAAAAAATCCCTCCTTGACAATTCTTTTTTTTGCATTCCCCCATACTCCTTGGCAAGCCGCTGTTTATCTATCATCGGACGCCCGCTGCATCCATATCGAACATCGGGCATCTGCTTTGTGTGAGCTGTTTATCCCCACGGCGTAAGGGCAGCAGTCATAAAACCACGACATGATCGGCATGCCTGGATTCGTTGTCGGCTGTCACGCGGATGGCCCGCTGCCCCTTGACAGGGCATTCATGTTCACAAATGCCGCAGCCGGTACAGCGTGTCGGATCCACAAAAGGCTGCTGAAGTCTGATTTGAATATAAATCCGGCTTCCCTTTGCCGGCATTTTTTCCCATTTCACCATCGGCGACAGCGTCATTATTTTCCCGGTGACTTTGAGTATCGGCCGGGCGGGGAACTCGGGTTGCCCTTGGATTCGACAATAGTAATCTCCGGAAGAAAATCGATCCGGTTCTTCCAAATCCTCCGGGAGTTCAAGTGCATCCAAATGCGCCGTTTCGATTTTCAGTGTTCCGTGATCTCTTGGAAGGACAAAAGTCTCCCGGGTGAAAATCGCCTTCGGGCTCACCGGGCAATTTTCCTGACAGACGATACATGGGCGGTCCATTGCCCACGGAAGACAGCGGCCCCTGTCCACAAAAGCCAGCCCGATACGAACGGGGCCTTTTTCAGAGAAAACATTCCGGCCGAGTTTTTCGTCCAAACTGATGGGGCGAATAGCTGCGGTCGGGCACAGGTTCCCGCATGCGATGCAATTTAACTGGCACCCGCTGGTGCCGATACGAAAATTCAAAACAGGCGTCCAGAGCTTCTCGATCCCGGCATGAACAAGAGCCGGTTGAATAACGTTGGTGGGGCAGATGCGCATGCATTGTCCACATTTGATGCATCGAAGAAGAAACGCTTTTTCGAACAGAGCGCCGGGAGGTCGAATGCAATCCGGTTTCCAGTTTGAAGTCAGGCTGCCGTTTAACCGGATCATGGGAACAGATAAAATACCGGAGAGAATCGAAACGACCAGCTGCCTCCGGGTAATGTCCGGAAGCAGAATCTCACCATTTTGAGAAGGAAAAATCCGGTAGCCGATCAGCCCATCCCGGCACTCCATACAGTTCATGCAAAGAACACACTCGCTAATGCGTATACTGGCAGCGGGCTCGCAGGCGCCTTCACACCATGATTCACAGTTTCGGCACTGCCGGCAGGATGCCCCATGCCTGCCCACGCGCCATATCGCATGCCGGCTCAGGATCCCGAACATCGCACCGAGAGGGCATAGGAATCTGCAGTAAAATCTTGGATAGTAAAAACACAGAAAAAGCATTGAAAAGAACATCACCCCGACGGACCAGCTGCCTTCATAGAGCCTTTCTGCACCGGAGAAGTCAAAAAATACGGCGTCCAGAAAGGGCAATAAAAAGACCGTGATGGACCGATAACCAAGTGAAATCGGATCCAACAAACCGGTCTGCAGAGACGCAACAAAAAGACTGTCGCTCTGAACGATATGGCTCAAGCCTGCCCACAATACGATTGTTGCCGTGAATAACGCGATCTTTTGAAATGGAGTCGACACAACCCTTCGCAAAGCCAGCAGTGCCATAACAACCAGCCCGATCGCCGCGGCCGCCCAGAATATACCACTTTCCTTTTGTGGAAGATCGATTATAAGAACCATGACATCGGCTGCTGCCATCGTCAGGAAAAAAATGAGTACCCAATATTTTACGACCTGTGCCTTTCGGTATCGGTTTAAATGCTGCCGCTCCGCTGCAGACCGTTTCCGTTGTCCCAGAAAGCCCGCGGCATGCTGCAAAGAGCCGAGAGGGCATATCCATCCGCAGAAAAAACGCCCCAGAAAAACAGTCAGCACAACTGTCGACAGTCCCCACAGGAGTCCTCCATACAGGGCGCGGGTGGATAGAAGGGTCCCCAGGCCGGTTAAAGGGTCAAGTTGAATGATCCAGTTGACGGGCCATCCACGCAACTGCCACCATTTTTCACCCAGGCTGCTGACCACGCAAAACCAGAGAAAAATTACCAAAAAGAATGCCTGAGAGATGCGTCTGGCCGTTGAGATTCTCATGGATTGTCCCTACCGGAAAGCCGTAATGCCAACGGAGCATCTTTCAGATAGCGCGCCGGAAGGCAAAAAAACGGCTGAAACGGTTCAACCCGTCCTTACTTCAACCGGGTTTAGCGATCGATAATCGAGGGTGCCCGCGCCGGCAGCCGCCGCCATTTCGATAAAGGGAAGTTGAACCGGCTTTTTATTCAGGAGGGAGGCACCGAAAGCATCGACCGCTACCTGATCCGTACCAACCACCATCGTGTTTGTTTTTTTCAGGTCCGACAGCGAGCCACCTGTTGGACCATTGGTCATCATCGTCGTCATGCCGTCCAGAATGATCAGCGTCGGAGTCACCATCATCGCCAGTTCCTTGATTGCGCAGTGGATGTCCTGGTGAAGCAGAGATCTTCTTCCGCCGAGCAGTCCATACCAGTTTTTCATCGTCATGGATGCGCCGCTTCTGTGGTGATCTTTGACCGGTGCCATTCCAACCAGTTTGGTTATCCCTTTCATCGGCTTCCAGAGTACGGGCCACCGGCGGATCAGCCCTGCACCGGGCACGGTCACCGGTTTGAATGAATCCCTTTCAGGAATCGAGATGCCGGCGCCCGCACGTCTTGCGGCTTCCGCAATGCCCGTCAACAAAAAACAGCTTTTCGGATCATTGATCGGATTGTCCGCAACGATCACCGAAGCGGCACCGGCTTTGAAACACAATCGGGAGACCTCATATACCAACTCCGGATGGGTCGTTGCGGATAAAACAGGAGGGGATGCAAAAGCGGCATTGACTTTCAGCAGGACACGATCTCCTTTTTTGATAAATGCTTCCATTCCACCGAGAATTTTCAATGCGAGAAGAAGCAGGTCCGTCCGGCTGGATGCGTCATTTCCCCTGACGATGCTCATTTTTCTTTCAACCCCGGGAATGGAAAATCCGGGAAAACGAGCGCCATTGCGGCGGTTCATGAAGGGCTGCGGACCCGAGATGTCGTGAAACCAGATGCCGACGCCGGAGGCAGCCGCCGCGCACAGGACTGCTTTGGCGGTTCGCTTTAGAAAGTGCCTTCTGAGAATGGCCACATCGTCAGAGTCTTGGGTCATGGGGCCCCGTGTATAGCGGAAAGCTTCTTTTGAAGGGTGTCGACCAGCCGCAAAGCCTGATCCGTATCGGCCGCTTCGCGGACACCGGCAAAAAAGGGCCCTTGAGTGAAAATCACCTCCACGCTACCCATTGTCTGCACCGCTTTCGCGCCTTTTAGTCGAAGTTCCGTGGTCAAATCCTCCCCCCCGAAGGAAAGCAGAAACAGGTAGTATCCTTTTAGGAGCTGCTCGGCTTCCTCCGGAGTCTTCCGCAGGGAAACAAAAGCCGTCAACGTCATGCCGTCTATCGAGTATTCGGCAACGAACACCCGGTTTAACTGATCATAACCGAATCCGTCGCGGGAAAGCAAAGCGATGCTCTCCGGATCAAGATGGGATTCGGGGAATAATTCCGAGGGCATAAAAGGTTCGCTCTTTTGCCGGTGTTCGCGGATAAATTCCCCGGCTGCCTCTATCATCTTGCGGCTTGCGGCATCTGACCCATCGGACGCTATGATTTCCAGGTAATAGGGACCATGAACGAAAAAGATTGCATTATCCGTTCGGTATGCGTGGGGGGTGATATTGAGGTCGGGTGCGCCATCTCTTCGCTGGACGCTGTATACCGAAAAAGCGTTCATCGGGCTTCCCATGTCATACACGAAAATTTCCATCCACAATTCCGGATGCCCCTGCAGTCTAAACCGCTGACTCGTTAATGATTTGAATCCGGTGGACAGATAGAGATCGGCCTTCCCATCGATCTTATCGGATAGATTTTGAGAACTGAACGTGCGCTCAGGGGATATGGGAACAAGATCCGGGGTTGAATGGATAATCGACTGTCCGGTACCGAAGACGGAAGAAGGAATGGCCGGAAGATCCGTAAAATGCGGTTGTCTGAATACGTTGACGGCCGGGTTGAAGGAAAACTGGCGAAAAAAAATGCCGCCGCCGATGCCCAGCAGACCAAAAAGGATCAGCATGCTGACAAAATGTTCGGATCGATGTTTCCTATCCTTTTTCAATACCATAAGCAGGACGATGATTTCCGTTTTTCGAATGTTCAAGGATTCGGCGGCCGATATCGATGTGATCCGGTATGTAGCCCTGGATGTAAGAAGAGACGATCGCTTCGGCACATGGTTTTGCAAATCCCTCTAAAAAAGCACGGATCTGCCCGGCAGAGACTTTCACAGCGCCCTCTTCACATAGATAATTTCCAGAAAAAACACATCCCAGCTGCTCTTTTCCCTCACTCCATTCGAACCCCAAAAGTTCCGTGATTTGCCGACCCGCTTCCATGTGTCGAAGGGGAAAAAGCAGCGACACGCCGAAGGCGTCAGAAATCTGTTCATAACCATCCAGTACTTCAGCGATTTGATTTACTTTGATGCGGCCGTCGTGGCGTTCTCTTTCTCCTGCAATGACCGGAACCCCACCGAGAACAAGGGAAAAAGGGATTCTGACGGTGTGCAGATAGAGGTGACAGCCAATGCAGGGGGTATAGAAACCGTAAGCAGATATCAACTGCTGAACGAACCGGCCGCTGAGAGCTCTCCAAAACCCCGGGGAACCCAGGACCACCAGGTCATGGACCCTTGTCTCCGGAAGTCTTCGGGACAATCGGGTCACGGCATTCCCAACGCTTTCCCATTTTCCGTATTCCGTTGCGGTATAAGCATATGTGGGAATAAGGTCGGTATATCCTCTTTCTTCGACGATTTTTACGGCTGCAGCCACGCTGTCCCGGCCTGCGATTTCGACGACGGCCAGATTCGATAATGACCTGTATCGTTCGATCTTGTCAGGGGGAAGAAGCCATTCCGGCAACCGGATGACGCATTCAGGTTTGTTCAGATAAAGATCCGTTAATCTGGCAAAACGGGTTTTCATGTCGACGACCGGATCAACCTTTCTTTCCGATGGCAATCATCCGTCGATTCATAAATCCGAAATCACCTTTGCGACTGTGAGGTGAAAACCCGGTGTGGATGCAGATGTTCTTGAAAAAACTTTCAGCCAGAATCTTCCTAAAAGCTGCGGCATCGTAAAGACGCACCGCATAGGTCCGGTCACGGACAAGTCCTTTTTTCTTGTCTAAAACCATCTCGCGCGCATGAATTGCATCCATCACGAGTTCCCGCTGCCTGCAGACTACTATATCATCACCGATTTCATGCCATGAGATCGGGACAAAGCATTCCTTCATCGCCTTGCCGTCCGATAGATCGGCCAGAATCCACCCCCCCGGCCGCAGCAACCGGTACGCTTCGTTCAGTATCTGCCGGTCTGCGTTCGAGTCTGAAATATAGCCCAGTGAATTGCCCATGATGATGACGCGATCGAAACTTGCTCCGGCCAGCCCCGTGAATCTGGCATCCGCATGGACGATATGAACGGAACAATTTCGCTCAGCGGCATGTGTCATGGCATGTTCAATGAGAAATTCGGAATAATCGACAAGCGTACAATGGATAAAACCGCGGGCGTAGAATTCGAAGCTGTGGCGCCCATGCCCGCCGCATAAATCCAGTATCCGGTGCTCGCGTTCAATGGGAAGGATTTCGCAGATGAAATCCACCTCCCGGCGGGTGAGTTCCTCATCGCAAACGGATCGGGCGTCGGTAAGCAGATAGACCTCATCAAACAGGGTCTTCCACCAGTCTGGATGCACGTGTATAGTCACGATTCCCTGGGGTCGGCGCCGAAGCTGAACAACCCGTCCGAAGCGATGATCGCAGGTGAACCCTTCCATGGCTGCCACCGGGCGATTTCCAGTTCTTCTTCTTCAATCTTGACGATGTCGTCCAACTCACCATCCAACCACATCCTTTCAAGCGTCAAGCAGTCCAGCCACAGTTGAGAGGCATAACCCTCCAGGGCGCCAATCTGAGATTGGACTAAAACCCTGGGCCTCAATGCGATCCGGATAGGGCCGAGCAAATAGGTGAATTCATGGGCTGTTGCCATTGCATCCTGCATCTCAAGCACATCGAGAAGGTCACCGGGATCCATTGCCATAATCGCATCATTAATACGGGCCACGGCGTCACGGGCATCGATGTCCGAATTGAGCACCGCCAGCGGCTGGACTCCGCCGCCGCTGCCGACGTTTGTCGGTACACCGCCGTAACGGCCGAGAAAACCGAACAAGCCTCGAGGCCCTATGAGGCAACGAAAATCCGTTTGAACCCGCTCGAGACGGACCCGGCTGTCCTTTAAAACTGGAATTTCTTCGGACCATAGCGCCAGGGGTATCTTCTCCTGTACAATATAATGCCCGTCTTTCAATGCCAGTTTCACCGACTCTTCCGCTTCGCCGTTTACGTTTCCGACACGAACACCCTTTCCGGAATACCCCCGTTCAGGTTTCAGGACTAGATTATCCCAGTTTGCAATCGTCCAATCAATCAAGTCTTCAACGATCTCGCCGTTGGGCCCTTGTGTTCGCCGATTGTAGAACTGCCGGGTCCAGGGCGTCCGTTGAACAATCTCCAGGTGAAATCGATCTTTGCGGGAATCCGTCAACAACTCATACATGCTCTTGATATTAATCGGCTCGGTTCCTCTCGGATTGATAACCCGATGCTCCCGTATCGCCTGCATAAGAGGATGTAAGCCGTGCCTTCGGTGAAGGGCCAGCAGAACATCGGTATTAAAATCCATAAAAATGAGTGAAACGGGCCGCCCTTCCCAGCATACTCTGCCTGTCTTAATCTCCAGCTCTTGCGGCGCCATCAACCTGCCGGAAATTCCTTCGACCGCATCCAAGCGTTTTGCAAGATTCTTGTTCTCGGTAACATCGTCGAGCGTTTCTTCTTCTGCGACAACGGCGATAAATCCCGGACTCCTCCCCTCTCGCTTTTGATGGACTTCGAGCAGCATGTCCACGAATCCGTTTATGGGAAACAGGAGGGGGTGATCGAAATCCAGATTCACGTGAACGGGGCGAATGGCATTTATCCTGTTCCATACAGCCTTTCCGATGATTTGGGTGATTCTCTGATAATCCCAACCGCCGGGGCTGCCTAAATTCCACTCGGAATGGTATCCATTGAAACTGTTCAATGCTTGCTCCATTGTCTAAGACAAAATGAGTATTGACGCATTTCAATAATGTTTTCCACGGACCGGATGCGGAAACTTCCAAGACGGTCGTACTCTAACATGATTGATTGCCAAGATTCAATTGAAAACAATCTGCCTATCGCAACACCGGCTATCTTTTTTTTGTCGGGGTAAAGCTGAAAATTTCACTCAGCACCCTTTTCGTCCTCGTGCTGATATTAAGATCGGCCATTTCATCAGGAGATACCCAACAGGCCTCGGCCGCATCATCGCCATAGTTTCGGCTGCCAAAGTAATAAGGGCGAACGCTGGGTGTTTCCTTGAAGGAAACGTACTGCCTTAAAACCCGTGCCTCTTTCCAGGTTCTGGTGGACCTCGTTCACGGTTTTTTCAAAGAACAACAGCCAAATCTGGGTTGGATCGGGTAGGTTTTACTCGCCTACCCCTTGAATAATAATAACTTTTCATGGGGCTTTTCAGAATACAGTAAATCCGCCGTCTACTATCATTGCATGGCCGATAACGAAAGAAGCTTGGTCCGAGCACAACCAAACGACGGCTTCGGCTACTTCAGGTGGTTGTCCAATCCGACCGATCGGATGCAGGCTTAGGAGATAATCTCTTGCTGATTCATTGTCTGACACAAAGCGATCATAGAGGTCTGTCTGAATCACCGCGGGGCAAACAGCATTGATTCTCACACCATACTGGACCCACTCCAAGGCCGACGACCTTGTTAAACCAATGACTGCATGTTTGCTCGCAACATAAGAACACATACCCGTCATGCCAATAATTCCCGCAACGGATGAATTGTTCACGATCGCTCCACCACCGTTTTTTACCATGGCGGGTATCTCATACTTCATGCTTAAAAAGACACCGTAGACATTCACATTGAAGACATCTTTGAAGCCAATTAGGCTTTGTTCGGAGATTGTGGCTTGCGGCGGCATAAATCCCGCATTGTTAAATGCATAATCGAGATGACCGAAAGTTTCCAATGTCTGAAAAACAAGAGCTTTTGCGGAGTCTTCGGATGTAACGTCTGTTTTGATAAATATTGCTTCAGCGCCGATTGAATGGATCTCATTGACTACCTGAATTCCTTCTTCCTCTCGTCGCCCCGATATGACTACTTTCGCGCCGCGTTTTGCAAACGCCAGTGCAGTGGCTTTTCCAATACCGGACGTGCTTCCCGTAATAATGACAACCTTATCATTCATTTTATTCTCCTGAGGTTTTTGGTCGAGGAACATTTTTATAGAAATCTCATACATCTAGGCGTTATATCCCATATACTCCCGTTGATTTTAGGTCATATTTATACATTATATTTAAATCAAGGCTTCTATATATGAATTATTCGCAAGACGCCCAGAAAGCACCATATTGTATGGCTCCACTTTCCAAATAGCTAGTAAAAGAATTTAAAAATGCTATAAGCTTCTCATAATATCGGCCCCCTTGTGCCTCATGGATATGAAGACTTTGAGTACCATTAATTGCTTTATTTACCTGTCGTATAGAGTTTATGGCCCATTCCGTCAAATCGATTTCCTGCAAAAGTTTGAAACGAGTCTTTTTCAGTAACTCCCGGTATTGTTCAAAAGTTAATTGGTTTACGTCCTCCGGCCATAAATAAATTCGATCGGGAATCGCCCCGGTGGGTCCTTTTAAGTGGTCCGTGAAGATAAGCTCTCCATTGGGTTTTAAAACCCTCCGGCATTCTTTCAAGAGCAGCTCTTTATCACTAATCCCGTCAAAGGCATCCTGGCTCCAAACAAGATGAAAAATTTCATTTCGAAAAGGTATCTGCAGAGCATCCGCAGCATGAAATGATACCGTATGGACCAATCCCGACATGCGGGTTAATCTCAACCCACCGAAGCATCGATCTGGAACCAGATCAATTACGTGTACCCTGCAACCGTGCTTATGGGCCAAGTAACGTGCAGCTCCCCCCATCCCGCCGCCCACATCCAAAACCATTGTGCCTTTTTTTAAGTGGACTATATCTGCAAGCATTCGTGTATTCTTTATTTGCCCTACATGATCGAACTGATCGAAGCGCATCAGGTCATCCTCGTTTAATCTGTCTATATTTATTCCTTCATATCGAAGCTGTTTTAAAACCACTTCCTCATTGCTTATGAAGGCCTCCTGATAATAGCGGCTTACCTGTATATGCCTTCTCATATCTAAATTTCTCTCTGACGAATGACAATTGGGACATGTTTGTTTCATATCAAAACCTATATATGTATTACCTTGAATTTTACACGCAATTCACCGTTACAGACGGAAGTGGAAAAAATTTCCATCAAGTTCTTTACTCAGAGACATACTGCCAGCATTTTCTCATCCGGGTCCATGCAAGAAAATTCTTGCCTGCACCGGCTGAATGAATCGTCCCGTCCAAACACCGACCTCAAGTCAGGTTTTTTGTGTGCGCCGTTTGTCTAGAAATTAGAGAAAGGAAAGCATCTCCGAAGTCCGGGCATCGTGAACCGCATACTTGACTTTGTTCCAAGCAAAGTGATAATTTTCGCGAAAACCGACCAGATCGAAAAATTTAATCAGCTGGTTTTTTATTTTTCAACCCCTGATGGGTGCAAAATTCAGGTATTAAATAATTCCCCTATCTTTTAAATTTTGAATTTTTTTTTGGCTGAGCCCCAATAGCTTTGAAAATATTTTCTGATTATGTTCCCCCAATTTCGGGGAGGATTTTATTTTTATGTGGGAATCACCAAATTTCACCGGACATCCAAGGACTTTAATTTTCCCCCATTCATGGTGAACAATTTCTACAATCATTCCTCGTTGACATAGATGGGGGTCATCACCTATATCCTTTGAATCCAAGACTGCTCCGCAGGGAATGTTTTGATTACACAATAACTCCATCACTTCCATCTTTGTCCTGCTTATGACCCATTCAAACAAAACCTTTTCGATAATTTCACATTTTTCTTTTCTACTTTTTAATGAATAAAGCTTATACTTCTCTATGAGTTCATTCTTTCCAATGATATTCATGAGATTTTCAAAGGTGCGTTGCTGAACAATGCAGATCGCCACATATCCACCTTCCTTGGTTTTATAGATATTCCATGGAACCACATCTTCCAGTTTGTTTCCGGTTTTAGGAGCCTTTGATCCATATGCGATATGAGTGCCTAAAACTGATCGACCACAACTAATCGTGCTATCATGAAGTGAGACATCCACTGTCGCCCCCTTACCCGTTTTTTCTCTCCTGTAGAGAGCAGCTGTAATGCCCAGGGCTAAATTCGTGCCCGATAGGGTATCGGATATGGCAAAACCGCAGCGTAGTGGGAGATCATCTTCATTACCGGTCATGCTCATTAGCCCTCCCATTGCCTGGGCGGTCATATCCAAGCTAGGATAGGATGAATAGGGACCGAATAAACCATATCCGCTGATAGAACCGTAAATGAGGCGTGGGTTATGTTTTTTTAACGTTTCAAAATCCAACCCCCAAAGTTGCATTTTCTCTAAACCAAAATTTTCTATTAAAACATCTGATATTTTTACCAGATCAATGAAAAGCGAATGTCCCTCTTCGGATTCAATATCAAGGGTGACGGACCGCTTGTTCAAATTAAGCAGCACGAAGTAGAGATCCTCATTGCCCTCTTCCCCCAAAAAAAGACGTCGATTTGATTTTTCTTTAATCGGAGACTCAATTTTAATGACCTCGGCTCCAAGAAATGCAAGCATAAGTGCACACGTGGGGCCTGCTTCATAATGGGTAAGCTCTAACACTTTCACCCCTTGCAATGCATTTCGACATCTCATTTCAGACATTAATGGACCTCCTTATTCAAAAAAATGCTAACCATCAAATCAAACGGAGAGGTATTCCGTAAAAAATGATAAAAAATCAAAATCATAAAATCAACAATATCAACTGGTTGATAATAATTTGTGTTAGCGGTTATTGGTTCTGTGGAAATCCAGGATACCATTTAAGTCATGACCATTCCTCCTGCTACGCTAATATTTTGACCGGTTATATAATTTCCAAGATCAGATGCAAGTAATGCAACCATATAAGCAACTTCTTCAGGTTCTCCGAAACGCCTCAAGGGGATTGTCTTACGAATTTTCTCTATCTTCTCTACCGAAGGCTGGCTATTCGTATCTCTCTTTTCAATTTCCTGAATCCCCATGGATACGCAATTGACGGTAATACTATACCTCGCCAGTTCGGCTGCCAGAGACCTTGTAAAACCTGCCACTGCTGCTTTTGCTGCTCCATAAACCGACATAAACGGAGTACCAACCCTTGCGGCCTCTGAGTTTATATGTATGATTCTGCCCGAGTTCTGTTCAATCATCTCTGGAATAACCGCTTTTGACCATATAAGTGTATCTTCCAGTATATATTTAATCTGCCTTTCCCATTCTTCTTCGGTCTGTAAATGAAAAGGTTTAAGACTGGGAATAAATTCAAGTAAACCAAAATCTGTTATCAATACATCGACTTTCCCTTCTTTTTCTTTAATTTTCTTTACAAATCTATCGATTTTACCTGGTTGATGAAAGTCAAGGGGATGTGTATTTGCTTTCAGCCTGGTGAGTTGCTTTAAATCATCTTCGACTAATTTTAATATAACTTCCTGAGGATCCGTAGCATATACAACGGCCTCTTCGGTAAGAAATATTTGAGACAACACACTGGGAAGACATTTTCCTGAACGTTGGGAAGCAATGATAACGACTTTTCCTTTTAATCCATTATTTCTTAATGTTGGAATCATGATCCCTCTCTAAAGTATGCCGTGTAGCCCTACAACGGCAATTAATATTATATCCTTTGAAAATCTGCCTTTGCTATCTTCGCCGGTAGGATATGCAGGGAGACAACAGTTTTTAATGCCAACCGAAATCACTAACAGCCTGCATCATTGCCCAGACATTTTCTTCGGGGGACATGGGAGGCAATTCACAGCCGGGACTCAGTATGTATCCACCTGAATGTTTTCTCCCTGTTTCAATGCACGATTTGGTGGCCTCGTATACTTGTTCCGGAGTTCCCGATTGAATAATAACCGGCTCAACATTACCCATTATTATCGTGTTGGGGAAATAGTTCGAAGCTATTTCTAGGTCGACTTCATGGCCAAAACTAACCATTCCAGGATCGCCATATGGTATCTTGGACCAGTAGGGCAAATTTTGATTTTGTTCACCACAAATATGCATATGGATGTGTTTAATGCCCGTGGATAAGATGTTCTCATGTAATTCTTGGATATATGGAAAGGCAAATTTTTCAAAATGAGAAGGAGAAATTAACTGATTGGATGCAGCCGGTTCAGCTCCGAGTATAATCAGCCTTTCCGCGTCAAAGCTATTGGCCCAGTACCTTGCCAATTCGGATTGAAAGTCAGTACTCAATCGTAATAGCTGATGAACAACATCAGGTTTCTTAAGCATCCACTTTATAAATTTGTCGGTACCTGGGAGATTCGTGGCTGTGGTAAATGGACCTTGCACAAATCCGATGATATATTTTGAGCCGCCTTGATCAACTAGCTTTGCGATTTCCATTAAAATGGGAACAATTCCGGCTTTCTTCACATCCGGAACCCTCAATCTCCAAGCATCATCAGATATTTTTACGGGAAACTCTTCAACAACTGGCGCTTGCATAAATTCACTGCTTGGCCACTTAATTTTACCGCCAAATTCCCACCCACCCACCTGAGCATATCCCGTATAAGGAGTTTCCTGAAAACCAAATTTTTCAGCCGTTCTCATCTGCGCTTTATAACTATTTTTCGGGTCGTTATAAAAATCGACTATTGAAAGCCCGTAATTAACCACCGCAAAACCAAGAGTCCATCCCCACACCGGCACCCTGTCAACAGGTTTTCGTTGTAATATGGCACCCCAACGTTCATCTTTGGTCATTTTATCTTTTTTGATGTTTATTTCCATATCAGGAATTTCCCATGCTTTGAACAAGTTGCAATATTCAAGATGAAATTTTTTTAGATTAATATGAGATAGCAGTGAAAAAATTTTAATTCGCTCCCATTATAGCCCTATAACATTGTATTCAAGTCTATTTGGGTACTTCAAGTCCACCCGTATCGATTAAAATTTCAATGACCCATCGGGCCGCACTCCCTACAACATCCATGCATTTTTTTGGATCCGAATGCGCTCCTGCGATTTCACATTTTTTGAGTTCCTCAATGTCTTCAAGATAATAATATCTATTAAAAAGCTGTTGTTGAATAGCGGCGCAAATAATGGTTCCGTATTTTTGCACATATTGGTCATATAGCGTACGCGTATATTGCTGGGCCAAAAAAAGAAGATTGATATTCTCTTCTTTTTGCTCTGTATAGGACATATTTTCCCATGGTCTTCCAAAGAAATAATCCAGTGCAATGACTCCCCCGCTCAATCCTCCACATGAGCCTAATCCCTGGAAAGCAACTCCTCCGCACAATGTTGTGGCTGATCTTACTACGTCTTCGGAAAGTCCGACTATTTCGTGAATGGCCGCGACAGTGCTTTGTGAACAACTGTAGGAGTTGATCTCAAACTTCCCTGCAATTTCATAAGCTTTATCAAGAAGTCTCTCCCTTGAAAGATTTTGATAAGGTTCCCTAACTTTCATGTTGTTTCTCCTTTTTTAATATATGGATGTCAATCCCTATGAACTCTCCCCGCAGCAAGCGGCGGGGTATCACGTCGGCTCAGCTTTGCTTCGCCGATAAAACGGAATATTACTGATTTTGACCATCCCGCGCTGCAAACAGCGGCTTCACAGGATCACGATCGATGGTAGTAAAATAGGCTTTCACAAGTAGGGTGTTTTTGATATGCTTATAACACTCTGAAAGGATATTAAAAAAACTTTGAAAAAATTTCTTGCACGAAGATGTAGTGGTCAAGAGAAGACGAACACGGATTTAAGACACTGCTGCTTTGAATAGTTACTCTTTCTCATATTCCATGGAGCTGAAATAGCCGAGCGCCGAATGCAGCCGATCAGCGTTGTAAAAGCCGATGTAATCGAGAACTTCCAGCCTGGCTGACTGTCGGGTTTCAAAACGCCGAACGGCAAAGCGCCAAACATTCAGATTTTAGGCTTCTGAAGAATCGCTCCATCGGCGCGTTGTTCCAGCAATCTCCTTTACGTCTCATGCTCGGTATCATGCCGCCGTATTGCTTCAACCGTCTCTGGTATTCATGACAAGCAAGCATACTGACTGCCTCGGTCGGAACGATGGGTTATAACCCAAGGGCTGGTTTACGTCGAAAATAGGGTATGACCAGAGCCTCCAGACGTTTGTTTTCTTTACCCAGGCGCTTGAGCTCGACCTCCGGTTGTTCGCGGGAAAGGCCGGACCCGGCTGGCCCTTCCAATGCTCATAGGACACCTCACTTTCTGATAGGATACTCTTATCAAGGTGTCTGTTTCTTTTAACCCACATTAAGATTTAGAAAAAACACGCAGGATTCTGTTAATAATATAGAAGCCGTTTCAAAACTTACTCTTAAAAGATCTCTCTTAGATTCTCTTTGAAATCAATCATGTATAGCAGTAAGGTTGTTTTCTTTAGTTCTTTTTGAAGGTCCAGTATTTTTTTCCGGTCGAGTTGAAAAATTCGAATATACAAATTTCTGTAACCTATCGGAGCTCCTTCATACGTTGTAAGAAGGCTGAAAATTCGTGCGCCATATTTTCTGATGGTATCCGTAATTTCCTTTATTGATCCCGGCTTGTCCTCGAATTGAAATGCAAACTGTACTCCTTTTTTCTCGACCCCCGTTAGTGAGATCAATGCCTTAAAAATATCCGATTGAGAGATTATCCCAATCATTTCGCCCTGTTTATCCACTACAGGAACTCCGGATATCTTATTATTCAATAATACCTCGGCAGTCTCCTCGATTGTAAAATCAAAAGGGACTGTAATGACTTTTTTGCTCATAATTTGTTTCACATTGATGTTTGATGTAATATAAATAAGCTCATGTACATCTATAGTTGTCGCATCTGAAACCGTCGCTCTTTTAAGATCTCGATCGGTCACAATGCCTACCAAAGTTTCTTTTTTAACGACCGGCAGAATTCTTATATTATGCTCTTTTAGCTTTTTGATAGCTTCATGCATGGATTCGTCTTCATCAATTGTAATTACCGGTTTGCTCATCCAATTTTTTGCCAGCATGTCTATGCCTCCTTTTATAGATTAAACACAAATTATTTCCTAATTGAACTATAACTTTTAAGTAATTCAGATGGTTAATTATTTTATTCTTTCTTTTACCCAGCCTTTGTCGAATGGGGTTTCGTAGAACCAGACGAAATTCAAACTTTTAATTTTCCAGGTGCCCTTCTCTTTTATATACTCATCTTTATATTTTCCACACATCCACCTGGCTTCTCCATCTATCGTCCCCGGGGCATCCACATACCAAACCCCTGTCGCATTTTCTTCGTCAATGATATCAATAACCGGATTGCTTGCCATATGAACCAAAAATGTCATTTTTACGTTAACGATTTTCCTAAAAAAGTTTTCAATTTCGGCAGTTCCGACATATTTCCCGAACTCACTATAGTCTGCAACTGCGCTGCTTGTAAAAAGCTTTATTATTTCAACTGGTTCGAAAAGATCTACAGCATAGCAATACCTGTATTTAAGTTTCTTAATTTCTTCGATGTCCTCTAAAATTTGGAGTCTTCTTTCAATATCCTGTGCATTCATTTTAGGCTCCTTTATTTTGAATATCAGTAAAAAATAATCATCATGCGAGATCAATCAGCAATAAAATAGAACAATAGAGTTTTAACTTTCACTTAGCCTATTTACTTCAGTGAGTTACAGATCGGTTACAATTGAATAATCCCATGTTTTTTCCACGGCCTTTCTTCTTTTTTATTTTCCAGAAGTTTTAAAGCATTTATCAAAATAGCCCTTGATGCCTCAGGTTCAATAACATCATCTATATATCCCCTCTCAGCCGCCATATACGGATTGATCCATACATCTGAATATTCAGCTATCCGTTGTTTCAATATTTCATCAGGGGAATCTGCTTTCGCAATCTCTTTTGCAAATAGGACACTCGCCGCGGTTTCAGCTCCTACAAGACAGTATTCCGCAGTGGGCCAGGCAAAAACAAAATCAGCCCCAAGCGCAGCGTTACACATGCATAATTGCGCTCCGGCATAAGAATTTCTTATTATGATTGTAACCTTCGGTACCGTCGCTTCAGTAACTGAATGCAACATTTTGGATCCGTTTTTTATTATCCCTCTCCTTTCTTCGTTATGACCGATCATTACTGCTGGTGAGTCTTGTAAATGAATTATGGGGATATTATATGCATCGCAAATCCTTATAAATCTCGCATGTTTATTTGCAACATCAACATCAATGGTACCTCCTTTAACCATTGAATTGTTAGCCAATATACCTACTGCCCGACCGTTTAGCCTCGCAAAACCGGTTATCATATTCCTTGCAAATCTCTCTTTAACTTCAAACAAATGGCCATTATCGACAATATGTTCTATTATTTTTCGCATATCAAAGGGCTTCTTGGAGTGCTCCGGCAATATATCAAGAATACCGGTGGCCATCCGATAGGGATCATCTTCAGCCGAAACTACTGGTGGCTTCTCTCGATTACTAGACGGCAGAAAGCTCAAAAGTTCTTTGGCTATCTTAAATGCCTCTTTTTCATTACTTGCGACAAAATCGCATAACCCGGTTGTTTCACTGTGGAGGTCAGCGCCTCCGAGCTCCTCCTCTGTTTTTTCTTCTCCTAGCATGGTCTTAACAAATGCAGGTCCTCCCATATACATTTTACTTATTCCTTTAACCATGATGATAAAATCTGTTAAGGCCGGTCCATATGCAGCTCCACCTCCACAACTTCCTAATATCAGGGTAATTTGAGGAATAACTCCGGAATACAATGTATGCCTATGAAATAATCTGGCATAGATTTCACTAGAATCCTGCCCTTCTTGCAACCTTGCTCCTCCGGAATCAATGATCTGTATAAAGGGAACTCCACTTTTCCCCGCTGCTTCGATGATTTTAATTATTTTTTTTCCATGCATTTCGCCGAATGTTCCCCCCATGGAAGTAAAGTCCTCGGAAGCAACAAATGCCATTTTACCTTTAATTTTACCAATGCCGGTAATGACTGCATCAGCAGGTATTTCTCTTTTTTCCATACCGAAGAGCGTACATCTGTGTTTCACGAGTGCATCAAACTCTGTAAATGTACCGGCATCGAATAGCAAATCGATCCGTTCTCTTGCAGTGTACTTTCCACGGCTATGTTGCCTTTCGATATTCTTTTCACCACCCATTTGGAAAACTGCGGCTTTGCGTTCCCGCAAATCCAAGAGTTTTTTTATATTAGGATTCATTTATATGAAGCTCCTGAATAATTTAATTGATTATAGTTTATTAGAAGCCATTTCAAAACCTTGTCTGAGGCCCGATGGCTGCGTTGCAGGTTTCCTCGAAATGCGCACAACCTACTGTGTATGCTCTGCTTTTTCGTCAACCTGCGCCTTGCTCTCAAACCGGATCCAAAGTTTTGAAACGGCTTCGAGTAAAAAACGACTCGGATACTGCCAGGCAATTTAACAAAAAACTTAAAATAATGACCCAATTAATTATATTTAAATCCGTCATTTTCCTAAAATGGCTATGCTGACAACATTTCTGTTCGGCACGCCTCCCAAATTATGCGTCAAACCTAACTTGGGGTCTTTTAGCTGACGCTCCTCCGGCCATCTGCCAAGTAGCTGATTATATACCTCATATAACATTCTTAAACCGGATGCCCCTATCGGGTGCCCAAAACATTTAAGCCCTCCGTCTGTTTGACAGGGAATATTACCCTTTAAATCAAAAAAACCGTTTAAAATATCCTCAACGGCGCTCCCTCGCGGAGATATATGAAGATCTTCCATCGTCACCAGCTCGGTAATCGAAAAGCAATCATGGACTTCCATTATACTGATCTCTTTGCGCGGATCTCGTATTCCCGCCTCTTCATAAGCTCTATGAGCGGCTTTGCTTGTGGATAATATACTGGCACCGTCCCAATCCGTATACATCGCCTCCTCACCTGAACTACATCCGATCTGCAAAGATTTTACATAAATAATCTCCTTATTTTTCTTTAGGATTTTTGCGATTTCAGGTGTGGTAACGATAGCAGACGCTGCACCGTCACTTACACCGCAGCAGTCAAATAGGCCTAGTGGATACGCAACCATCGGCGCATTTAGAATCTGTTCCATAGTAGGCTTCATTTTAAGATGGGCTCTGGGGTTCATCGAACCGTTTTGATGACTTTTCCAGGAAATATACGCCATGGCTTCTTTTAACCTCTTCATTGGAATATTGTATTTGGCCTCATAAGCCGAAGCGATTTGGGCAAAAGAACCTGGAGCTGTTCTATCCGCACCAACCAGTACATCCAACTGTCCATCCGTGCCCGCTGCAGGAAGCCCTCCGTATCCGGTGTCTTTTAATTTTTCTACGCCGAGAGCCAGACAGATATCATATGCGCCGGAGGCAACTGCATAACATGCGCCCCGGAACGCCTCAGTGCCTGTCGCACATTTGTTCTCGACCCGGGTTACCGGTAAAAATGGCAGTTTTAAAGCCTGGGACAAGGGAATACCCGATTTCCCAACATTGATCTCATCGAAATATGTCCCCAACCAGCAGGCATTTATCTCATTCCTATCAATACCTGCGTCTTCTATGCATTCCTTATAAGCTTCGATCATTAAATCTTCTGCATTCGAATCCCATCGCTCGCCAAATTTGGTGCATCCCATGCCCAAAATGGCGACTTTATCTCTGATTCCCGTTGCCATATTAAGCGACCTCCTTTATTGGAACTGCCTTCCAAAAATACCTGATGATGTCTCTTTTTTCATCAAAATATTTAATGCGGAGGCTAAAAGACACACACATCCCCACATGAAGTGACCCTAAATCACAATCCGTAAAGTTCATCATTACCTTTCCTCCACCTTCAAAAAGGACATTCCCGTATATTTGTGGAGGGTTTATCGAAGCCGCCAGGTTATCCCCTGTAAAACTGGCAATTTTTGCCGTTTTGTCCGAAAAATAATAGTCTTCCATTTCATCTATAGCTCGGCAAGACGGATTAACACATACTCTTTGGGGTGGAAATTGCGGGGTTCCACACTTTTTGCATTTGCTACCGCAAAATCCTAAGATAGCCTTATCGGCTCTCGAAATTATAGACCACCTTGTTGGGGAATCTTCCTCTCCTCTTAATCCCGTTTCTATGGGAATGATATTACGCCAGGCCAAGTATTTTTCATATCTTTCAAGCTCTGTTCTATTCGATAAGTGCCAGGAAACCCATTTCTTATTTTTTATGTCATTTATTTTATCTGTTATCTCAAAGAAAAGCACATCGCATCCACTGCCGAAACTTACCACTAATAGTTTATCTCCAGGTCTTGCACCTTCTATAGCACTAGCAAGCATAAAAAGTGACTGGGCCGTCCCCATCTCACCAATCTGATCCATCATCGTATCTTGTTCTTTCTCCGGGTGGATACCCAATATTTTATTTAACCGCTTGCGACCGGGAATATAATAACAACTATAAATAATTTTGGAAAATTCGCTTAGATCCAACCCATATTTGTTTAATAGGCCATCAACGGCTTTAGGTATCAATTGCTCATATAGCATATCACGAATCCATCGATCCTCCCATTGCCTGTCAAATTTTGCAAACCTTCCGCGAACATGATCGCCAAGATCTTTTGTAAGTGTGTATGATCCTTTATATTCAGCAATAACATCCTTGTTACTTACCAGAAATGCCGCCGATGCATCACCGAAAATCATCTCTTGAGAGCTCCCCATTTTTCCCAAACGGCAATCAGAGGTGCATACAAGCATGTTCTTTGCACCCCCGGAAGCCACTGCTTCAAAAGCTGAAATCAGGGCCGTCGTACCCGACTTCAAAGAACCTGAAAAATCTGCTGTCCTGACGTTTTCGCCCAGCCCTAAAGCTGCTGCAATAATCCCGGCATTTTGTCTCTCCTGAAAAGGCATCGTAGTAGATCCAAAATAAACCCCGTCGATCCTTTTTCGCTCTGCCATTGCAGCACAATTCATTCCGGCTGCTACAGCCATTGTAATGGAATCCTCATCAAAATTAGCAATGGCTTTCTCCCCCCGTGACAAATTCGCATTTGCCGGGTTAAGCCATCCCATGGCTTCGAATATTTTTTCACGTTTCAATCGATACCATGGGACATATGTCCCATAAGAACGAATACCAACCATGGGTTTGCCTCCTCGTCGTCTCTTTATTATTCGTTGGATACTTTAACCCGATTTTTAACTGGGAATCGAGGCTATTGGTTTCTCTGAGCTCAAAAATGTAAATATATTCTCACATATTGCGCCGATACTGGCCGCCCACTTCATACAAAGCCTGGGTGATCTGTCCTAAACTGCATACCCGCACGGCATTCATGAGTTCGGCAAAGATATTCTCTCCAGAGACAGCGGCTTCTTTAAGCCGTTGCAGGGCTTGCGGGGCTTCGTTTTCATGATGTTTCTGAAATTCGTTAAGTTTTCTGAATTGAGATGCCTTTTCTTCTTCAGTAGCCCTCGCCAGCTCCACACCTTCGGTGAATTCGTCTGACTCGGCATCCGGATCGAAATAGGCATTCACGCCGACAATGGGCAGCTTTTTCGTATGTTTTAAAGTTTCATAATAAATGGATTCCTCCTGAATCTTGCTTCTCTGATAGCCGGTTTCCATTGCGCCCAAAACCCCGCCCCTTTCGGTTATCCGATCAAATTCCGTCAGTACTGCCTCCTCTACGAGGTTCGTCAGTTCTTCTACGATGAAGCTGCCCTGATTCATATTTTCATTCTTTGCTAGTCCCCACTCTCGATTGATAATCAGCTGAATGGCCAATGCACGCCGAACCGATTCCCTGCTTGGTGTTGTGATTGCCTCATCAAATGCATTTGTATGGAGGCTGTTGCAATTATCGTAAATAGCACAGAGCGCTTGGAGGGTTGTCCGGATGTCATTGAGTTGAATTTCCGGGGTATGTAACGATCTCCCGGAAGTCTGGATGTGATATTTCAGCATTTGAGAACGCCTGGATCCACCGTATTTTTGTTTTATGGCAATTGCCCAAATGCGCCTTGCAACTCTTCCGATGACCGTATATTCTGGGTCCATCCCGTTTGAAAAGAAGAAAGAAAGATTCGGCCCGAAGCTGTCGATTGGCATGCCTCGGGACAGATAATATTCAACATAGGTAAATCCATTGGCAAGGGTAAACGCCAGTTGAGATATGGGGTTGGCGCCGGCTTCTGCGATATGATAACCGGAAATGGAAACCGAGTAGAAATTACGGACACCGTTCTGGATGAAATACTCTTGAATATCACCCATCATTTTCAGAGCAAATTCAATGGAAAAAATGCAGGTATTCTGACCCTGATCCTCTTTAAGGATGTCTGCCTGAACCGTTCCACGGACATTCGAAAGCACCGATGATCGGATCTTGCCGTATTCTTCCTCTGTTGGTTCCCTGCTATTGTCACTACAAAATTTTTGCACCTGTTGGTCAATGGCAGTGTTTAAGAACATCGCAAGGAGCATGGGAGCAGGACCGTTAATGGTCATGGAAACCGATGTATTGGGCGCAATTAGATCGAAACCGTCATACAGTGCTTTGACATCATTTAGCGTACATATGCTCACACCGGAAGTTCCCACCTTACCATATATATCCGGTTGAATTTGTGGATCATGTCCGTATAAGGTAACTGAATCAAAAGCAGTTGATAGACGTTTCGCTTCATAGTTTACGGATAGCAGCTTAAACCGCCTGTTCGTCCTATCTGGATCTCCTTCGCCTGCAAACATCCGGGTCGGATCTTCATCCATTCGTTTCAGTGGGAAGACGCCTCCAGTAAAAGGGAATCTTCCCGGAACATTTTCCTCTCTCATCCACCTGAAAATCTCTCCTGGATCTTTGAATCGGGGAAGGGAAATCTTTGGAATTTTCTTATGCGATAAGGATTCAGAGTAAAGGGGCACTTTAATTACGCGCTCCCGAACATAATACGTCAATTCTTCTTTTTTATAGGTTTCCAGAATCTCTTCCGATTCATCCAGAAGAGCTGCGGTTTCAGGTTTTATCACTTTTTCGGCTTTTTCAATTTCCTTTTTTAGTCTTGCCAGAAGATCTGAGGCATTGCCCTCCATCATGCCGTCTGAAAGAGCTTTTTCGGTTTCTTTTAAATGCCACACCCTTCGCAACGCCTCTGCCTGGTCTTCGGTTTGTCTATGATACTGCCTCACGGTATCCGCAATCTCAGACAAATATCGGATACGTATCGGGGGGATAATGATCGTTGTTGAAGTCGAAGTCTTGGTTTCCGGGCGGGGTAATGTAGATTTAAAAACAACGCCCGTTTTATCTTCTATTTTATCCAGAATACCGTGATACAGTGCCATAACGCCGTCATCATTGAATTTAGACGCAATGGTCCCATATACCGGCAACATTTCTACCGGATAATCCCATGCTTTTCGGTTTTCCTGTACCTGCTTTCGAACGTCCCGGACGGCATCTTCACCCCCCCGCTTTTCAAATTTATTAACTGCAATGAGATCCGCATAATCAAGCATATCGATCTTTTCGAGCTGGGTAGCCGCACCGAACTCACTGGTCATGACGTACAGGGATACATCTGCGAGATCGATAATTCTTGAATCCCCCTGTCCGATTCCCGCTGTTTCCACAATGACCAGATCGAAACCGGCTGCCTTGAGCACGTCGATTACTTCAGGGAGGGCATCGGGCACCTCGGTATCGGATTTACGGGTTGCAAGGCTTCGTAAGAATACTTTCGGATTTCCAATGGAATTCATGCGAATCCGGTCACCCAGGAGTGCACCTCCGGTTCTGCGCCGAGTCGGATCGCAGCAGACGATTCCGACGTGAATATCTTTAAAATCTCGGAGAAGTCTCAAAATCATTTCGTCCGTTAAGGACGACTTGCCGGAACCGCCGGTTCCTGTGATTCCGATTACTGGACTTTTTCTGTCAGCCATTTTATTAGAAAGTTGGGATTTTATTTCCGCAAGCTTTCCATCTTTACGAGCTTTTGCCAGTTCTACAGAAGTAATGATGTTTGCAACTGCCAACTTGTTATCAGGAGACAGGCGGTCAATATCGAACGAATTTTTTTCGAGAGTGGAATAATCCAGTTGCTCAACCATGTGATTGATAACCCCCTGAAGGCCCCATTTCATACCATCTGCCGGAGAGTATATCTTTGCAACACCATATTTCTCCAATTCCCTAATTTCTTCGCTTACAATAACGCCGCCGCCGCCGCCAAAGACTTTAATATGGGAAGCTTTTTTTTCTTTTAGGAGGTCCAGCATATATTTAAAAAATTCCATATGCCCGCCCTGATAGCTAGACACACCGATACCCTGCGCATCTTCCTCAATGGCGGCCGAGACAATCTCATGCACCGCTCGGTTGTGCCCCATATGAATTACTTCCACACCCGTATCCTGAAGAATCCTGCGGATGATATTGATAGATGCGTCATGCCCGTCAAAAAGGGCGGTTGCAGTGACAACGCGAATTGGATGAAGGGGTCTGTAAACTTCAGGCTCGGCAACCATGTCTCCCCCATGTTAAAAAGGATAACATTATGGGTATGAATTTTAGATTTATTTTCATCCCTTATGGATAAAGCGGTCTAATATCCCATTTCTTCTGCAACAATCTTCCTGAAATATGAACTTCCTCCATACATCAGTTGCAAAGATTTAGCCTGTTTATAGTAATAGTGCAGATTATATTCATCGGTAAAACCCATTGCACCGTGAACCTGCAACGCCAATGCTGTCATCCTCTGATAAGCATCACCAGTCCATGCTTTGGCCATGGCAATGTCTTTTTTACAAGGAAGATTTTCACTCGCTTTCCAAGCAGCCATATAAGTTATATATTTAGAAGTTTCGACGTCAATCGCCATTTCAGCACAGTAATGCTGAATCACCTGAAAGCTACCTATCGGTACGCCAAACTGCTTCCGTTCTTTCACATACTTTACCGTTGTCTCTAATACCTTCTGCATACCGCCGATCATCTCCGCACATCTGCTTATAACCATTTTCTGTAATGCCTTCTCAATTATCTCCCATCCCCCACCAATCGAGCCGATAATATGATCTTCGGGAACCCTCACATGATCGAAAACAACCTTGCTGTAATGATCAACTGAAAATGTTTTCAATTGCGCGTACGTTATTCCTTGATCTTCCGATTTGACAAGAAACAGCGTTGGTCCATTAACTCCTTTGACTTTGGCGCAGCAGATAAGATAATCACTGACTTCGATATAAGGAACAAAAATCTTCTCACCATTTAGAATATATGTCTTTTCATATCTGTCGGCTTTCATCTGGATCTTATCTTCAGACCAGCATCTCCCATCCTCCCCGATAGCGTATGTGATAACAACTTTTCCATCTGCCATCTCAGGCAAGAGCCTATCTTTTATTGGTTTGCCTGCTGCTTCATTCAAAATGAGGGTAGAGAATATGGAACTCGAAAAAATTGGACTGGGAAACAAGACCCGACCCATTTCTTCCAGTATTGGGAAAAAATCCAGCAAAGTCCCTCCAATCCCGCCGTACTTTTCATCGATAAGCAACCCGACCCATCCCAACGCATTGATCTTTTTCCAGAGATTCATGGAACAACCCTTACTCTGGAGAACTTCTTTTAATAAATCGAATGACCACTCCTTATTAAAAAATGTTCTTGCAGAATCTTGGAACATTTTCTGTTCCTTGCTGAATTTAAAGTCCATTTTGAATACTCTCCGCCTTTCAGACCTATTTGGAATCCTTTTTAAATGTCAACCCCAGTCCTCTTGTTGCTATGATGCCTTTAAGGATCTCGCTCGCACCACCCTGGATTGTATATGAGGGATTCCATAAATATGACTCCGAAATATCACCGTCGAATAACGCCTCGGGACTATCCGGCAAAAGCTGACCGAATTCACCCAAAATCTGAGTTGCAATATTACCAAGTTTTTGTTCAAACCTAGTGCAATAACATTTGCTTATAGCCGACTCTCTGTTGGGAATGATTCCCTGGTCAATTGTCCATGCAACCTGATAACATAGTAATCTTCCGATTTCGAATTCGATTTCCAACTGCGCCATCTGATCCAAGATCAGGGAATCTTTAGAAATTTCCTGATCCTCTTTCACATAGATTCTCAGCGCTTCCAAAACAGGATAGTTCTGCATCAATCTCTCGATACCGGCCCTTTCATAATCGACCTGCGACAGCATTTGATAAAACCCTTTATTTTTTTCTCCGACCAAATATCGTTGATGAACTCGAACATTGTCAAAAAACACTTCATTAAAACAGTGAACCCCGATCATGTTGTATAAAGGCCTTACCGTGACACCGGGTAATTTGAGATCGACAATCATTTCACTTAAATTTTTATATTTTGGCCCCTCCGGATCAGTCTTTACCAGTATCCAAATATAATCCGCATTATGGGCATTGGATGTCCAAGTTTTTTGACCGTTGATAATATAATATTCTCCCTCCTTGGCTGCAGAAGTTGAAACAGCAGCGACATCGGATCCTGCGTCAGGTTCACTCAAACCAAGACAAAAGGATATTTCGGCTTTGAGGATTTTGGGGAGAAATTCGTTTTTTAATTCTTCGCTGCCGAAGTGCAACAACCCTGGACCGATTTGCCGCTCTCCGAGAAGATGATAAACTAGGGGGGCTTGATACTTCAGTAACTCTTCCATCAGTATCGCTCTGTCCACATAACTTCTCTCTCCCCCCATGTACTTCTTCGGCCATGTCAGTCCCAACCATCCTTTTGAAGCCAGTTTGCGGGATAATTCCGGCGATGAAACTTCCAGATAATTATTGCTTCTTATTTCAAAAGTCCCTTTTCGTATTTCTTCTTCCAGAAACTCTTTGACTTCATTTCTAAATTTTTCCTGTTCAACGGTAAACGAAAAATCCATATTTATCTCCCAGTCACCTTATCTGCTTTATTTGAAAGCTATTTTCCTCTAAACGTCGGCTTCCTTTTTTCAAAAAAAGCGTTTTTCCCTTCTCTCAAGTCTTCAAAACCGAAAAAAAGAGCGGTTGTGTTTATCGCGTTGACAACCTCTTCTCCTCCGGTATCTCTATTTACGACAGATTTTGCTAACCTCAAGGATAAAGGCGCCATATTCATTAATACCTCGGCTTCTGCCTTCACGGCTTTCATCAAATGGTCGTCTTTGACTACTTTGTTTATCAGTCCAATTCTTTCAGCTTCATTTGCGTCGATCCTCTTTCCCATCATGATAAGCTCCTTCGCCCTTGTCCTTCCAATAATTTGAGGCAGGCGCAAAACCGCGAACCCGGGCATGATACCGACACCGACTTCCGGAAGACCAAAAAACGCTTTTTCGGAAGCAATTACTATATCACACGTCATTGTAAGTTCACATCCACCCCCCAGCGCAAATCCATTTACAGCGGCAATCGTAGGCTTTACGGTCTTTTCAATTTTGATTAATCCCTTTATTACAAAATCAAGATATTTCAATCCACCGACGATATCCCGATCAAAGACGCTGATATCCCCGCCTGCACAAAATGCTTTTCCCATTCCAGTGATGATTATCACTTTGACCTCGTCATCTTGTTCGGCAGAATCAATCGCATTCAAAAGGTCATTTACCAGCTCTTCGCTCAATCCATTCATCTTTTTAGGATCATTCAAAGTGATCAGTCCCATTCCGCATTCTTTATCAAACAACACTTTTTTCATGAAATATCCTCCAGGGAATCCGTCATACTTACTCTGGTTCTAAAGCAGCAACATCCCTATCTGTATTTCCCCTCAACGATCATTTTTGTCGGATGAAATATCTTTTTTTTGAATCTTATCTCCAGATTCATTAAACGTTCGGAAAGCTGATCTGGATCAAGTTCCTTTGCAATAGTCATTGGACCGATCTTGTTTCCTGTCCCGTTAACAATGGCTTTATCGATGTCCTCTGCGGAACACACCGCCATTTCAATTAGCTTGGTTGCTTCATTTATCTGAACAGCCATAAAATCCATGAGGTCTACCTTGTTGGTCGCCCTTGAAAGATCGATCACCGGCCTCCCCTTGGACCAGTCATAAAAGCCCTTTCCAGTCTTTTTCCCCAGATCTCCACATGCAATTTTTTGCTCTAATGCTCGATAGGGCTTATAATCTTTGTGAAGATTCCCTTCATAATAGAGCAAAACATCCCTGTGTACATCGAGACCTACATAGTCCAACAGCTCAAAAGGTCCCATAGGCATCCCCTGCCTTTTCATTAACGCATCGACTTCTTCAGGCTCTGCAATACCCTCATCTAAGATACACCCCCTCAGAACATGAGTTGGGGCATTGATGCGATTTACGATAAAACCCGGCTCATCTTTTTCAACTCGAACAGGGATCTTATCAAGACGGAGGCAGAAATCGCATGCCACTTTCATCGTTTCTTCCGAGGTGTGCTGCGACCTGATGACCTCAACCAACTTCATAAGCACTACCGGGTTGAAGAAGTGAAGTCCCAAAACTTTTTCAGGTCTTTTCGTCGCCCGACCGATTTGCGTAATACTGATAGAAGATGTATTTGAAGCCAAAATCGCATGGGAAGGGGCATATCGATCTATGTCCTGAAAAGTTTCCATTTTCAATTCCACTATCTCAGGAATCGCCTCAATTACCAGGTCCGCCTTTCCAACTGCCTTTTTTATATCAACGGAAGTAAATAAGTATTCTTTCTGGATCCGATTATACTGCTCTGATGCTACTTTTCCTTTTTCCACAAGCTTTTTTAGGCTTTCATTAATCCGTTTTACGCCTTTGTCGATAAATTCCTGCCTGATGTCCCTCAAAAACACTTTATATCCTGAAATAAGGGCAACCTCCGCAATTCCATGCCCCATCTCACCTCCACCAATTACTGCAACTGTATTTATATCCTTGTTTCTTTCCATACCTTTTAGCCTTTTATTAAACCGTCTTTTATTACTTATTTTCCTTTAAACACAGGGTGCTCTTTCTTCAAAAAAGCTCTGACGCCTTCCTTTTGATCCTGTGTACCAAAGCACATAGCAAACAATTCTTTTTCACTTTCCAAACCGCTATGCAGGGTCGTTTCCAATGCTTTGTTAACTGCTATTTTTGCTATTTTCAATATTACCTGACTTTTTGACTTTAACTTTTTAATGATATTTTCTACTGCGTTCTTTAAATTTTCAGAAGGGACGACCTGATTTACAATACCCAGATCAAGCGCTTCTTTTGCAGAAATCAAATCCCCTGTAAATATCAACTCCTTTGCCTTTTTTTCTCCGGCTAGCCTTGTTAACATCTGAGTGCCGCCGCCTCCAGGGATTTGGCCCACTTTTATTTCCGGAAGGCCAAACCGGGCATTATCTGAAGCAATGATCAAATCACAAGCCATTGCCAACTCAAATCCGCCGCCAACAGCAAGTCCATTTACCATTGCAATAATCGGTTTAAGAGTTTCTCTAACAACACTGACGGCTCTTCTCTCTCCGCGGAATAGGTTTATTGCATCAGACAATGTCAATTCAGTGAACATACTAATGTCTCCTCCTGCACTGAAAGCTTTATCGCCTGCACCCGTAATTACGATCACTTGAACCTCATCATCCTTTTTTGAATCATCAACCGCCTCTATGAGTTCAGCTCTTAAAACATCGTTTTGCGCGTTCAGTACTTCCGGCCTGTTCAGGGTTATCCAGGCAATGTTTTCTTTTTTCTCATATATAATCGTGTCAAACACCATTGCATTCTCCTTTAAGCAAAAGAAGCATTCCATCAATCATAAATCATAAAATAATTAACCATCCCTATTACATCATTGAATATCCACCGCTTACACTAAGTGTTTGTCCTGTAATATGGCTGGCAGCATCTGAAGCAATAAAAAGAACTGCGTTCGCGATGTCTTCGGCTTTTCCAAGTTTCCGAAGCGGATAGGATTTTGCTACTTTTGCCTGCACCTCGGGATTGAAAATATCCAGCATACCCCCTGCCCACAGACTCTGTTCGCCGATGACTTCTTTGCCTTCCGGAACCGTCACTCCCGGACATACGACATTCAACCGTATCCCAAACTTTCCTATTTCTTTTGCCAGTGCTTTGGTAAAGGCGATCACTCCACCTTTACACCCTGAATAGACTGCTTCTCTGAATTCCCCGACTCTACCTGCATCGGAACCGATGTTTACAACTACTCCTCTATTGCGTTCTATCATTTGATCGAGAACCGCTCGCGTGCAGTTAAGAACGCTCAAAAAGTTAATTGCAATAACTTTATTCCACTTGTCTCTTTTTTCATCTATAAAAAATTCGTCAAAATTCCATCCGACGTTATTCACAAGGATGTCAACTTTTTCAAATTTTTCTAGAGCAATCCGCACCATTTCCTCTACCGAATTGTTGTCCGTAACATCCGTTTTGATCGATATCGCTATGCCGCCTAATTTTTCAATCTCAGCAGCCACCTTGTCTCCTTGGACTTTATCGAGTTCGGCAATTACGACATTCATATTCTCCCTTGCAAAACTGAGGCATATCTGACGCCCGATATTCGATCCGCCGCCTGTAACAATAACTGTCTTTCCAGCAAATCCTAAATCCATTTTATTCCTCCTTATTTTTATCGTTGTTCTTTCTCTAATTACATTAACTGGTTATCCTAAAGAGAAACAGGTGATGAGCAAAACAAATATTTCTAAATTGAAGTATTTTGCTTATAAAGCTTTATTTTCTCGGCAAACGAAGAACGCGAGTGGCAATGATGGTTCGTTGAATTTCCGATGATCCCCCCCAAATCGTCAGACTCCGCGAATTTACCCAACCCGTCGTTGCCTGGTGTACCGCCTCGCCGCACGGTTTCAGGTTATACCATGACTGCCCATAAGGTCCCATAACTTCAATATTCAAATCCAATACGCGTTGATACAACTCAGCCCCATATACCTTTAAAAAAGAGGACTCCGGCCCAGGCGCCGAACCGGTCTTTAATTGTGAAAGAATTCGAAAGAATGTATAAAGAAAGGATTTACAATCAACCTCCAGTTCAGCCAGCTTCGTCTTGAATATTTCATCCTTTATCAAAGGCTTTCCATTGAAAACCATTTTATTGGCATTCTTTTTGATGATTTCAATTGAATAAACAAGTTCACCTATCGGAAATGCGTTTAATCTTTCATGTTCCAGAAGAGCCCCTGCAACCTTCCATCCTTCGTTCATCTTGCCGACCAAATTCTCAACAGGCACACGGACATTATCAAAAAAAACATCACAGAAGGGCCTGTGATCGGTCAATGCTTCTACAGAACGAATTGTAATCCCGGGAGAATTCAAGTCTACCAACAAAAAGCTGATGCCTTCCTGTTTTTTTCCGGAAGTATCTGTGCGCACCAGCATGAACATCCAATCTGCATGATCCGCAATACTGGTCCACGTCTTCTGCCCATTGACAATAAAATGGTCTCCTTCCAGGACCGCCTCTGTACTCAGATTCGCAAGGTCTGATCCTGCGTCAGGTTCTGAAAATCCCTGGCACCAAATGGTTTCGCCGGATAGCATGTTTGGGATAAAGCGTTGCTGCTGTTCTTTTGTTCCAAATTGCATCAACAATGGAGCGAGCATTCCGATGGATATAATTTTTGTTTTGAGCCTCGGCGCTCCCGACAGGCCGTATTCATAATTGAAGATAAACTGCTCTGTCTCATTGAAGCCGGCTCCTCCAATCTCCTTTGGAAGTTCCGGTGCAATCCATCCTTTCTTATAAAGGGTTTTATGCCATTCGATCATTAAATCCGGATCAAGAGTACTTCCCCCAAGAGTTTGATCCTTGATCTCGTCCGGCATATTATCTCTTAGCCACTGCCTAATTTCGTCTCTAAATCGCTGCTCATCTTTAGAGTATGAAACCTGCATATTAATAATATTCCTTATTTTTAGTATTTGTTTAACGCTGCATAGCGTTTAATATGGTGCCCCGCATCACCGAAAAGAATTTCAGCAACCTTTGCACGCCTCAAATAGAAACCAATGTCGGCTTCATTCGTAAAACCATATGCTCCAAACATTTGAACGGCAATTTTGGCGATCATTATGTATGCAGATGAACATTTGGCTTTTGCAATGGATACAGCAGATGACTTTTCATCAGATCCACCAACTATCGAGGCAACCGCAAAATAAACTGACGACATCGCCAATTCTTTCTGTATGAACATATCAGCAGCTTTGTGTTGTAATGCCTGAAAAGAGCCAATTGGCCTTCCGAATTGAATTCTGTTCGAAATATGCCACACCGTTTGGCTGATTACTGCTTCCATTCCACCAACCATTTCAGCACAGAGTACTGCTGTAGACTCATCAACAACCTCGGACAATAAAGGGTATCCAGAATCCATTTCACCAATTATATCGGTATCGGCTACTGAAACATCATTCATTTCTAGTATGCAAGCATTTCCCCCATCCATCGTTTTTACAGGTGTTATCTTCAAACCGGGTGTGTTTTTGGAAATCAGAAACAGTGTAATTCCATTATTATCCGCTACCGCCCCTGATGTACGGGCCGATATGATAAATTTGTCAACAATGCCGCCATCCATTACGAATATTTTCTTACCCGAAATAGAAAATCCACTTCCATTTCCTTTTGCAGTGGTTTCGCAGAAATTGACATCATAGCGCCCCCCATCTTCCAGATAGGCGATTGTCATGAGCAAGTCACCTGAACATATGGCCGGAATTATTTCTTTTTTTTGAACTTCTGTGCCTCCCAGTAAAACAAGCTTTCCTCCAAGCAACGCTGTCGATAACCATGGTTCAGGCAATAGAACTTTACCGAATTCCTCAAGCAAAACCATTGCAAAACTTAAATCATATCCATAACCGCCATATTCCTCAGGGAAAATGAGTTCCATCCAGCCCAGGTCCGCCATCTTTTTCCAGATCTTTTTGGAAAACCCCAAGGAATCCCCCTTTAGTTCTCTCAATCGCTCAAAGGAGTGTTCCTTTTTAAGAAAATGCGCAGCGCTGTCTTTTATCATTAAATGTTCTTTTGTCAGTTCAAAATCCATGGCGCTCCTTCTAAAAATCTATCATCTTATAATTATAAGGCGTTCCGGTTTTTTTACGGAAATTAGAACTACATTCTCTTTTAAAATGAAACATATGTATGCTCGACTAGTTATTATAATTACTTCATTGTCACTTTACTTTTTGTTTTTAAGTAGTTATCATACTCTGCTTCTCTGAACTTTGTGAAATTCGGCTTTCTTTTCTCCAAAAACGCTGTCCATGCCTCCTTCTGTTCATCACTGTTGCTGAACTTCGGGAACATAATTTTCTGCAAATCTCCAGCAATATCGTATCGCATGTAATTAAACTCTTGATCGAAGGTGGCCTTCAATATCTGAATACATGTGGGGCTTTTTTCCAATATTTCGTCACACCATTTATCAACTTCCCCGTCCAGTTGATCGAGAGGAACAACCGCGTTGACCAATCCCATCGCAAGAGCGTCCTGAGCACTGTATCTCCTGCATAACATCCACATTTCTTTTGCTTTTTTTGCGCCAAGTACTCTAACCGCATACTGAATTGGCCAGCCACTTGCGGGACTCCCCACTCTGGGGCCATTTTGAGCAAATCTGGCGTTGTCAGCCGCTATTGTAATGTCACAGCAATACGCTATATGATTGCCGCCTCCAACACACCATCCCTTAACAACCGCAATAATGGGTTTTTTGCATGCAACAATTACTCTATTTGCGTTGATGAATATCGTATCATCGAATTCACCCTCAGCTTCAGCTCCTACATCCCCCCCGCTGCAAAACGCCTTATCTCCTGCACCGGTCAAGATAACGACTCCGACCGAGGGGTCTTTGTTGATATCAAAAATACACTCCCAGATATGGCGAATGGTATCCCCTGTGAATGCATTCAAGCTCTCGGGGCGATTGATAGTCATCCTTGCTATGCCTCCCGACTCTAAATACTTCTTTTCATAAATCAAATCATCATAATCGTATCCTTCTACCTTCTTCCATTCCCTGTTTGTTGGTATTGCCATGATAAATACTCCTCCTTAAATAATTTTGTTTATTAATATCTGTATTGCTTAATTCAATAAATGCGTTGATCTTACGAGCTGACCCTTTCTGCGAAAGCTTGAAATCTTGTACGAAGAGTCTCCAACCCGGATGTCGTATAATTTTGTTCGAAAACCAAAACCGGAAAACCCATCGGTTCAAGATAATCTTTTACCGCCGGGACCTCATAACCGTGGATATCGCAGTTTCTAATTATATTGGCAATTACACCATTGACATTCCATTCCCTGGCGAAATTTTTCAGATATCCGAATCTGTTTTCCAAATCATTCTGGTATGTTGTACCTGTCTCCACAATGGTTCGGGGGCATTTAATTTCTTTGAGATAATGTGTTGCGATTGCCGATAGCGGATCATCATTTTCTTCGATATCATGCCAAAAAGGCCTCGTACCGATTCCAGTGTCGTCAATTACGGCGTGAAGCCCTGCGTCTTCCATAAGTTCTGTCAATGCCGTGTTATCGATCAAAGCCCCCCAAATGAGAACCCTCCCCGGCTTAGAGTCAGGTCTATTCTCACGCATTTTAACTTCCTCAATCACTTCCTCGATAAGCCGATTCCCTTCTGAAACTGGTATTACCATTATTGAAACCAATACCTGAAGAACCTCAGAAGCAGTTATCAGCGGCGGATCCGGTTTCCTCAGATCATATAGATTCCGCACCAAGGAACGTTGTTTGTTATGGAGGGAGATGGCTTCTTTGAGTCTCAAGGTGCTTATTTTTTTTCCGACAAAAGTTTCTATTGTCTCTTTGAAGTAGTTAATCTGCTCTTGAAAAAATTTTACCGGTCCCGAATGTGAAGTGTGGGGTATATCTAGGTAGAAACTGCAGGGGGTTTTTATATAATTTTCCCAGATGTGAGTAGTCCTTTCTGCGGCGTCACATCCATGGGAACCTACAAATCCGTCACAGTAATCATACCTCCCCTTCAAGCCAATATCCAGACAACTTCGGTAAAAACAGCACATAACTGTCGGTAAATAGCCGTCTGCGACAGTTATCGGCTCATCCATATCGCCCATGATTCTTATAGGCACAATATCCAAAGCCGTCATTAACTCCACAGGTGGATAACAGCAAAAATACCCGAATATTTTTTTCCCCTCTTTTTTTAACTCTCTGGCACGCCTGCTGCGATTTTTGTAAATTTCCTTTGCCTTTGTTAATCCTTGTTTGTTATTCTCTGGATACATGAACACTATTTCCCTTTCGCTTTACCAGTTCAGTCCCTCTTTTTTCCTTATTCCCCTGTAGTGATCCATGATTTCTAAAAAAGCTTCCATTTTGGAAAACGCCTCCTCCTCATTAAACACCCGAAGGTCGACAATATCACCCTCAACAATCACCCCGGGAACCTTAAGCTTTTCTACCAGAAGATCCTTGATATAAAGCAAAGTATATGTTGCTGCCCGACACGTCATCAATGGATGGCCAAAAAATCCGTCTACTTTATATTCTTTTGCCCATCTTAAATAGGATGCCATAAAATAGGCTGGACCGGCGCCATATGCTAAGGCTGAATCATTATGCTGCGACCACATCCGGTAAGACATTCTGGCAATGATTTCCAATGGATCTTTAATGTTTTCGATTTCTTCTTCAGGAATCGGTGAAATAACATGATAACCCCAGCTTTCCATCACCATTGCAATACCGAATTTGTCTGCCAAATCATCGAAAATGCCTAGTGAATGCCAGGGCGGAAGCTCTGCAAACATCATCCGGTATCTCTCATTCGGAATCGCTCCGATGCCGTTATCAACCCTGTATTTTACTTCATCGTACACCCTTTTATAAAATTTGGTTGCCTCCGGATCTTCCGGCATATAAAGATGGGCAATTAAAATTGCCCAAAAATCCTGGGAAATCATGGGCGACGGGATCGCCCTGCGCAACAGGTCAACTTCATAAGCCAGACGAAGCGTTTTAAGGGTCTGGTCAACCATTTCGCGTAATCTATCCCAGTCCATTTTTGTGCCAAGAAGGTTTTCTAAAAAAAATACAAATTTTTTCAGCTCGTCTTTTACAAACTGAATATTGAGCTCTTTATTTCCCGGCAAATAAAATTCCTTGACACCGGTATGTGGAAGTTCAAGAAGCCATACCGGAACGTCCATGTAACGCCCCAGGGCCTGAAACCACTTTGAGCCTGTATCGCATGCGGCTGCTCTAGCTAAAAATACGGTGGGTTTGGGCATTCCTCCTCCGGGAGCCCCCGGTGGGGCCACCATATTATTCCCTGCCAACATGCTTGTATAGCCGATTACGGTCCTTGCATACCCGCAAATACTGGATGGAAAACCATCCGCGTCACTGCGTTCCAGGTAAGGTTCCGCCTTTCGTACCGACGCACAGAAAGCGCCATAATTTTCCGGAAAAATTACTTCCACACCCAATGCTTTGGCAATCAAATCATGATACCAGAGAAACATGGACCAGGCGACGGGTCGTCCTTCCTCTCTCGCCCGGATAGCTTTTTCTAGCACCTTTTTTCCCAGATATCCGGCCTCTCGTGCCGTTTGTAATGTTTTTTTGGACTTCCGCGTCCTGCTCTTATCTTCACTTTGCATTATTGACATCCCACCTCATTTCCATTTTCATTTCCTTGGTCATTCGCAAATTATACCCCATCGCAAGCCGAGGGGGTATCGAGGTATCATAAAAAAATTGGGGTGCATTCAAAGGCAGCTATTCATATGAAGCAAAGAAATTGAACAGGCGACATGCATGAGATTAACAGCAATCAAATTCACAAATTTAAAACTTTGCCTTATATTAATCGAGCCACAAGAGCACCTTCATAGATGGCGTTCAAAATCTTGCGTGGTTTGCTGCAATCTCCGATTGTATGAACCTCGGGAACAAATTTCTCGACATTCTGCAAGATCCGAGGAGCCCTTAACCCCAAAGCTAAAACAACCTTATTCGCTTCTATGAGGGATTCTGTTCCCGAAGCGTCCGATACGGTGACTCCTTTATCTGAGATCTTGAGGACTTTTGTGTTCGTAAAGATTTGTACCCCCGATTCCGGCAGCTCATTGGTAAGGAAATCAAATCGTGTCACAGGTTCGATATCCATGACCAGCTCTGCCAGCATCTCTACGATAGTGACCTCATTATCGCGTTCCGCCAGATATAGAGCAAGCTCACAGCCCGTACTGCCGCCACCGGCAATCACCACCTTGCTTCCCTTCAATTGGATATTCCCGCTGAGAATATCTTCGTAGGTCAAAATATTTTCTCCCAAAGCGCCGGGAATATCTGGAATAAAGGGCTTTGCACCGGTTGCTTTGATAAGAACATCCGGATTGTTTTCTTTTACAAAATTCTCATCAACTTCCTTACCCAGCACAACGTTGACGCCGCTCTTTTCCAGTTGGGAATTATAATATTCCAGTATGTAATTGAGCTTATCCTTTCCCGGAGGAATCGACCCCAGAATGAGTTGGCCTCCCAGTTGCTTGCCCTTTTCATATAAAGTAACCTCGTGACCCCTCAGTGATGCCACACGAGCAGCCTCCATCCCGCCGGGTCCGCCCCCAACAACCATCACCTTCTTTTTCTTCTTCGCAGGCTTTAGTTCAACCCATCCTTCTTCCCCCTCTCGGCCTACAACCGGATTTATTGCACATCGCATGTAAAGATCTGCAAAGACATGTCCCCCGATGCATCCGGAATTGCAGCTGATGCACTTTCGAATATCCTCCGCCCTTCCCTCCGCTGCTTTTTTGGGCCATTCGGGATCGGCAATGAGCGGTCGGCCCAAAGCGACAAAGTCCGCCCGCCCCTGTTCTAAAATTCCTTCGGCAAATTCCGGAGTCTTGATTTGGCCCACAGTTATGACGGGAATACCTACAACCTTTTTGATTTCCTCTGCCAGATAAACGCGCCAACCTTCCTTATACCGTATCGGCTCAACCATTACCGGCATTGATTCATAAATACCTGCACTGATACTCAGTATATCGATTCCAGATCCTTCTAATGTTTTTGCTATTTCTCTGGTTTCTGCAAGCGTGTTTCCGCCGTCCACAAATTCGTCGCCACTAAGCCGGTAGCAGATCGGAAAATCTATCCCCACCTTTTCCCTTGTCTTTTTGATGATTTCTAAGGGAAATTTCATTCGGCGTTCAAAAGATCCTCCCCATTCGTCGGATCTTTGGTTTGTATATGCAGAGGTAAACTGAGAAATCAGGTACCCATGGGCGCCGTGTAACTCTACCCCATCCATTCCCGCTTTTTTTGTTCGAAGGGCGGCCTCTGAGTATCTTTCAACTAGATCCCAGATATCTTCGCTGGTCAGCTCCCGTACCGGAAGCTGACAAAATCCGCAGGGTATCGGCGAAGGCGCAACCGGGTCGGCAGGTTCGAATGGATAGTGACATCTCCCGGAATGGTTGAGCTGGATAAAAATTTTAGCTCCGTAGACATGGACTGCTTCAGCGAGTTCCTGATAGCTTGGGATCAGTCGATTTTCATCGAGCCGAGTGGTGCAGTTTGTGTTTCTCCCTTCCGGATATTTAACACAGGTGGCTTCAACAAAAATGAGCCCCACACCCCCTTTGGCCCGCTCCGTATAATATTTGATAAGCCGTGAAGTCGCCTCTCCGGATAACCCGGCATAATTCGTCGAGCACGCGGGATATACGATACGATTTTTCACCTGGATTCTACCAATCTTCCCGGGCTCGAACAGCTTTGGATAATGAACATCTCGCATGATCAACCCTCCAATTCTAATAGGTTAAACGGTCTTTTGAAAGATGACGCGATTTTACACAAGTCTATCTCACTCAGGTATTCCGAACTCCATGTCTTCTTCGTCTGGAAGCCAACGATCATAGTTTTCATGGTCTTCCGGCTTGATTCCATATTTTTCGAAATTAAAATGGTTGTATAGCCATCTTACCCGCATCTTTCTTGCAAAGCGGCTCATCTCGTTCCAGGGCAAAAATCTCCATATATTGTTCACCATTTCGGTGTCTAGGAGGCTGGCGACCGGTTTTCTGTCAACGTCCACGTTGACCACCGCCGGTATCCCTTTTTCTGCTGCTTTAAAAGCCCTTTCCAACCCGGGGCGGAGCTGATCCGGTGCGGTGATCCATTCCCCATGACACCCGATCTGCTCAAACATCAAATCATAACGCTGGTTTTCAGTAAAACGGCTGTGAAGCGGCCACCCTTCCGGGGCTCCATACCAACCCATATCCCGCCCATAAACCATTTCATTGGACGACATCCAGGCATCATTGTTGTTAACCAGATAAACAATGGGAAGTTTGTGTCGAAATGCCGTCTCCACATCCATTCCCCCAAGACCCATTCCAGCATCACCCATCATAGCAAAGACCATCTTTTTTTTGTCACACCCATATGCAGCACCAATGGCCATACCGACACCATGCCCGACCCCGGCATGCGGACCTGAATCTATAACCTGTCCGGGAAATTTTGCCATTACATAAGGTGTGAGAAAATTGCTTCCCGTAAAGGCGTCAAATACGTAATATGCATCCCCTCCGTAAATCTTATCTATTGTGTCGCAGATAACTTTGCATAACCAGCCGTATTGAATTGGCGAATGATTCTGGACCGCCAGAGCCTTCTTTACCAGGTAATCTACCCTCTTTTTTTCTGCCTCCCTAACCTTCTCCAGCCAGGCAGAACGTCCGGGATGTTGTGGAGGGCTATTTTTCTTGATACAATCTATCATGGCTTTAAGCGTTGATTTCACATTTGCGTTAATGGCGATCTCTGTCGGAATCCATGGAGCGATGTATTCAAATGCTTCGGCGACTTGGATGGATTTCTTTATCTGAAAACGGAAACCCCAAAAATCAAAATAATCCAACCGGGCACCTAAACTGATAAACAGGTCTGACTCTATCCCAATGTTTCCTACTTTCCAGTGCAGAGGATCATCTTCTGGCAAAGCGCCTCTGGCCCCTTTGCGCCCCATTACGGGAACTTGAGCCAGCCTAGCAAATTCCCTTAACTCTTGATCCGCCTTGTTCCACAACACCTCATCGCCTGCATACAGGACAGGTTTTTCACTGGAGTAAATAATATCTATGGCTTTTTCCACGGCTCTTGGATCAGGATGTGGAGGCAGCATGGGTTCTTTCAACCAGTTTTCCTGATACAGCCAGCTCTCGGGAGGATGGGGCCCGGTTAAAATGGATACGGCAAAATCCAGAACCGCCGGACCGCGGGGGTATTCCATTGTTGTCTGAATGGCTCGGCGCAACCAAAATTTAATCGTGCTTGCATCAATAATGCGCTTTGTCATTTTTGCAGAAGTTGCATACATTTTTTCAGGATACGCTTCCTGCAAGGTGTGGGTATAGTCACCGGTTGTTTCATGGCCCCCCAAAATAGCCAACAGGGGCGTATCGGTGAGATATGCCTGATGAACCCCGCTTAGAAGATTGGTCGCACCGGGCCCAGCTGTGCCGTTACAAACACCCAGCTTTCCGCTTACCCTCGCATATGCTTCGGCAGCATGCCCCCCCTGCATTTCATTCCTCATGGTAACATGTTTGATCCCGGCTTTTTGCATTTCATCCACAACGGCCCAATGGTGCCCTGCCGCCACGCCAAAAAACATTTCGATACCCTCTTCTTTCATCACTTCCACAGCAAGCAGTCCGGGATGGGGATATTGTTCTAAATCTCCACGCTCGGCCCTTACGTCCACTTTACTTTTCTTTTTTTCGTTCATACGTTCTCTCCATTAAATTCGAATTCAACAAATAATTTTATGATGAATCCCTTAGGGGCCTTAATCAACGGTAACATCTTTCTTACTCGCGTTTACAATAAAGTGCGGGCGAAAGACACAGATCATTGCCGGCATTACCAGTAATGAACTGACAGCAGAAACAGTCATCCATATCGCGATTAATATGGCCATCTCTGCCTGAAAACGCAGGGATGCGAAAAGAAACCATATTAAAGTGCAAAGAACCAGGGGAGTTGTTGAAAGAAGAACGCCTCGACCGGCAAACTTTAATGCATTCCGAATGGCATCTTCCAGATTCCCGTGAAATAAAAAGTTTTCTTTTATAAAATCAACTAGATAAATAGAATAATTAACGCCCAAACCAATACCTAATGCAGCAACAGGTAATGAATTGATGTTTAATCCAATACCTGCAATATACATAAATGCGAACGTGATAGTGTTAGAGAGCAACACGGGAACCATATAATAAAGACCCGAAACACCTGACCTGTAGGCTAGAGAAGTTGTTACAAGGAGAACCAGAAGCGCCAAGACAATGCTCTGAACCTGGCCTGAAAAAATAACTTCGTTCACAGCCCCAAGAACACCGACAAGCCCTCCGGCAAGCTCGTAGTGGGCACCTTCCATGGGGTTCTCTTTCATGAAATTTTTTATTCTGGCCAAGGCCGTTCGAATTGTTTCACCCTTGTGATCACGGAAATAAATCATAATTCCAGCATTCTGATAGTTTGTGTCGCAGAAGCGATCCATGTCACCCGGAACTGAGCCAAGAAGGTACATGTACAACATTTCACCATTTTCTATTTTATCTCCCCCAATCTCCTGAAATCTTGGGTTGTCCTCAAAAAAGACGACTCTTACGCCGGGAATCAGGTCTGCTATGGAAATGCTTCCTCCAATTTCAGGCTGTCGTTCGATATGCCTTTGTAACCTTGCAATATTTTGTAGAACGTTCGGCTCCTTTAAGGCGTCTTTATTATCCCCTCTTACCACAACGAACATACGGTCCGTGCCCAAAAAACGCTTATTGATCTCAGTAACAGCTTGGTTGTATTCCGAGTCCGGCCAAAGCAGGGGACTCCCGGGGCTTGCATCACCAATATGTATTTTGCTTCCTAAAAAACCACTAATAACCATTATCGCCAATGAACCCCACAGCAAAAAATGCTTCCCTCGCTTGGAAATGCTGTAGTTCGCGCAAAGGGCAAGAAATTTATCAAAAATTGGGTTAAAATCATAGGGTTGGGCGAAACGATCTGGATGAGGGACCCATGACAGAAGCACGGGGGTAAGCACTATCCCTGTAATAGCAATACATCCAACCCAAATTGCGCCAATAACGGCTGTCTTTTGAAGTAGAGGTATAGGAGCAAAAGCTACAACCAGTATACCGCCCACATCCGTGATTACAGCTAGCAGGCCGGGTTTTATTAGTTGAGCAAGGCTTGATTGAGCCGCAGCTTTTGAGGTCCCTACACCCTCGGAAATCATCAGATCAAAACGGCTAGTGGTTTGCACAGAGTGTGAAATCACCCTAGCGGTAATCAGAAACGCAACCACCACCCCGAGCGGATCAAAGTTAATCCCTAACAGACTGGCGAGGCCCAACGCCCAAATTGCACTGACAATAGCGGAAACTACCGGGAGGACCGATCCTCGATAACTGCGCATGAAAAAAACAAAAAGAAGTAATAAAAGAAAAGCAATAGCGATTAAGAAAAGAAACGCGGTTTTCGGCAGAAAAGTATTAACCAATCCTTGCAGAATAGGTTCGCCAACCACCCTTATCGTGACCGTATCGTCCCGGTGTAAGTCTACCAATTTGGTTATTTCTTTGTAAGCTATTTCATAGTCTAAGCCCCGTTCAATGAAATCAAGTGTAATCAGCGCCGCTTTTAAATCCATTGATACATAAGTTCCATAAACCAGATAATTTGACAAAACTGACTCACGGAGCTTATTGATCTCTTCAGGTGTGTTAGGTACATGGGGCCACATCAGCGGGGTAGAGACGATACCATAGGTTCCTGCTTCCACGTCTTTTATTTTCCTACTGGCAAGTGAAATAATCTGATAATCATTTACTGCTGGAATCAGTCTTAAATCCGATGTAATTTCTTGGATTTTTTTCAAGATTTCATATCTAAAAATATCCCCTTCCTTGACTTCAAGCATAATCGATACCAGATTGGATCCACCCAGCTTTTCTTTGAATTCTTGGTGCACTTTTATGTACGGGTGAGTAGACGGCATAAGATCGCTAAAAACCGTGCGTACCTCACCATTTAGTGCAACGAATAGAAAAAATGTTGTGAACACAGCGACAATCGCAACCACCCATGCACGGAAACGAATAAAAAGTTCTGCTAAATAGGATGATATTTCTGTAGACATCTCCGAAATATCCTTTCACTGTTAAATTTTCATCTCAAATAAGACCAGGTTCCATTTTCAAGGTCAAAAACTCCTTGTGTCGCACCGACAACGAACAACTTATTCTTAATGCTAGCCATATCCGTGTGCCAGAAAAACTCTGTTTTAGATAGTCGTTGTGCTTTCCATACTCCATTGACATCACCTATAATGAGCGTCCCGTTTCTCCCTATACCGATCCACTTGTTCGCATGCCAACCGATCGCGTACAGATGCTCCAGGGTTCCGCTGTTCGTTATTCTATTCCACGTGCTTCCACCATCAGAGCTAGTCAATACGATACCGCCCAATCCAACGGCAACCCCCTCATTATGATTCCGGAAGCTGACAGCCATAAGGCTGTTTTCCACCGGGCTGCTCACTTCAATCCAAGTTTTCCCGCCATCCGTGGTTCTCAAAATGCGACCAAACTCTCCGACTATCACACCCGTCTCGGAATCCATGAAGGCAATATCATTAAACGAAAAATCTTGTTCCTCACCCCAACGTTTCCAGGTAGAACCCCAATCCTCTGTTTTTAAAATCATCCCCATCATGCCAACAGCCCAGGCCACGCCATTGTCATAGGTTTTTACTTTGATAAGTTTGTTAGTCACGGTAGATTTTGGCACTTCTACCTTTACCCATGTGTTGCCGCCGTCTTTTGTCACAATGACGAGGCCGTTATTTCCGACTGCAACAGCGCGCTTTTCATCCCAGGAATCAATATCTTGAAGATGATCAATGCACCCCGTATGTTGAACCTGCCAAGTTTTTCCAGCATCATCGCTTCGATTGATTTTGCCATTATTACCGGCCATCCATAGTACCTTTTCGCCTGTATGTTCAATTCCGTAAATCTGATCTCGAGGTTCGACTGGCAAAGTGGCATACTCTTCTACCTTAGCGGCCTTTGCAATGAGTAAGTCAGAAAAGTACGCCCCAAGAAGCAAAACTACTATAGATAAACAACCGATTAAGATATCGTACAATTTATACATAAGGGCCATCCTTCGTTTTTCCGTCATATGCCCGGAAAGGAAACTCTTCGCATAGATATTTTTGTCACACATACTTAATAGAAAACATCGAATACCTTCTTGTCTTTGATCGGCGGGAGTTCGTTATGTATTAAAGAATTATTAAGGAAAGGCACCTCCCCACCCTCGGCAATTCCAGCTCCAACCAGCGGGTGGGGAGATATTGGTTCAGGTTATTTTCCTAAATCTCCTATCTTGTCACGCCATGTTCCCTTTGCAATCTGTTCCATTGTCTGTAACGATACATCGTTGGAATTAAATTTTGAAGGATCCGGATTTCGTATGCAACGGTTGGATCGGGTCCACATCGTTGCATGGTTGGTTTTAAAATTAACCGCAAGCCCTGAAGGCTGCCCATGCCCAAAACTTGTAGGACTATCCACTCCTTTAACAGGTATGCAGAAATTGATAAGCATTAAATTAAAATCCCCTCTCTTATCGTATGCCTCATTAAAGTAGCCAACCAATGTTTTTGCATCAAATGTTACAATTTTTTTCCCATAGTGATGCTCATCCGGCATGGTTACCTCGATTACATATACCTCCCGGGGTTCCCAAGTATTGACCGGCGTCCAGTAGGGTTTTGTTTTCAAATCATAAATCGGATAAGTCTCGCCCACTGCGCCCCAGTCTTTGCTGTGGGCCACGGCCAAAACCCAGCGCTTCTCTAGAAATTTGATACTTGGATACCATCCCGGATAACCACTGTGCAGCGGGTGCTCGTCATTGTGCACATCCGTACCCCCTGTCGGGTCCATCCATGATCCGCCTCCAGTACGCCGTGTCCGGCGAACACTTCGCACATAGGCCCACGCATCATCGACTCTACCATCCATATAGCGAATGCTAAAGGTTCCTATACCGCGAATATCATAAGGTTCCAGACCTAGAGTGATTTGCTTTACAAAAACTCCTGTACCTTTATCAGGTTCTCCCATAAGACATCCCGTATCATAGCCACGAAGCATAACCCATTTCTGTGTGTTTTCTACCCCCTTATTGAAATCAATTTGGATAAAATCAAATCTGGCGGTATAGTCGACATCGGGATCCGGAAATCCTCCCTTAAGGTACATATTCCAATTTAACTTGAACCCTGCTTGTGGATCATTAAGGTCTATGCTGGGAAACGCGAGCCCGGCTTTGTAACCGGAAACCTTGTGCGTTACAGGGTCATATTTAACATCTCCGGAATACTTCTTTGTGGCCTCGATCCAGCGAGGATCAATCGGAACTTCTTCTGAATGACGCAACCATATCTTCATATTATGATCGCGAATCATCATCTCGATCTTGTCATTAAGCATGCTGCCGATGGTTTTACCCTCGAAGGTCTGCAACTTCATGCTATCCAGATTTTCGGCCGAAATAACGGTTCCTTCTGGAACCTCGGCCGAAAAAATCAATGACGTTGAAAAAATAATACTAAAGAACAAAATGATTGCACTCTTGTACATCCTTGACTGTATAGGCGTTGCTCTCATTTTAATACTCCTTTTTCATATGTTTTCGAAAATTGAAAAAACCTCATTAATAACCCAATTACTAGAAATAATAAGTCAATCGTACATAGAACTGATCATTGTTGTCAAAATAATCAAACATTGTGGCATCATCTTCTATTTCGCCTACATCTTTACCGCCAGAAGCATTGTAAAACAGGTCGTACTCAAAACGCAGCTGCCAATTTCCATAAATGAAGGTTATATTGGGAATAACGAATCCGCCGCCATTCTGAATACTGGTCCCCCAAGCGATTCCCGGGTTAATATAATCATTATCATAGTTCCAATTCAAAATTGCGGTGATAACAGTATCGTGTTCATTTGTGTTTGCCCCATACCCGGCGGTCACAATATCGTCATCGTCATCATAATCCATAATCCATGTGTCAAAAACCTGGATGCTCAGAAACCCTGGTCGTCGGGCACGAAAGATCTTTTCGACCAAGCCAAAATTGTTTTTATCAAAACGGATCATTGATCGCACCGTGTCCTTTTCTACAATTCCAGCAAAACCCGGCAAGGCGCCTCCTAAAAAGTCCGATCCATAGTTAAACGGCTGATCCCATGTATACACAAATTCACCGCTTAGAACGAGATCGATAGGCTTAGGCAAGTAGTAATTAAATGTGACACCGGCAACGTCAACTTGGGGATAGATAAAATCACCTAGAGCTCCTTCTGGATCCTCTTCGTAGGGCGTACCGCCGATCGACGATGAAGGGTTTACCACAGGGTCATTATTGAAGGTATGCAGATAATTCAACGAGTAATCGACAGAGCCAATCTGTCCGCTCCAGCGAACTCCGTAAGTTGGATCTTCTTGGTCACCTTCTGTGTGATCCAAATTTGTCTTCACTAAATCATTGAAGTTAACCCCCTTATTGGGTTGATTTGCCCACCTCCCGCCATATATGTCGTAATTATTGCCGATATCTTCATCCTCATCAAAGCCCGGTCGCACTATAAGCTGCAAACCACCGGAGAGTTCAGGCACCTGGATCTCAAGATTGCCCATGACCAAGGGCTTCCGCAATTGTTCATTTTCTCCCTCTAAAAATGACCTCCAGTTGTGATCATACCCGTGAATAATGTCCATCGCCCTGAAAAAATCAGTATTCCCCCATATTATCTGTTGTCTGCCTAATCTAAGAGTCACTCTAGTACCTGCACTAATGTCGGCATACCACTCACGAAACTCAAGGCCGTTTAGTTCCTGCATTATGTCAGCCGAGGACATATCATTAAGTCTATCCAAATAGTCAGTTTCGTACTCAAGATCGTATCGCATAATCCCAGTAAACTTAAGCCAATCAAAATTCATGTTGGCATCGAGATAAAAAGTACTTCTCGCCATAGATACGTAAAATTGATCATCCTTATCGGTTTCTATCGGATCTTCCATATTTACGGAAACTCCCTGCTGTAGAAAACCATGCAAAGTTAGACGCTCTGTTAATAAGTCAGGAAATTCGAACGCATTTGATATGTCCGGGCTTAGTCCTACCAACAGAAAACCTGTACAGAGCGCTAATACTCCTCTCCATAAAAATGGCATTCCATTAATCTTCTTGCACATTGAGCACCCCCTAATTTTCTTAAAAAGGTTGACAAAAATTGCTACTCGCTGTTTTACATGGGTAAGAGGATGTCTATTAGGGTTCACCGCCGACGATCGCCTGCCGCCATAATACTAGGAAATTGATTTGTAGATGATAAGCCCGGCCGATTTTAAAGTTTGGCCTCGAAACAGTGAATTGCTCCATCTGCAGGCTCAGCCTTCTTTGAAATTCTAAAGGTCTCTCTGCCATAAATAACGCATCCCTATTAAGCTCCGGATTCTCATTTCATTCCGGTGTATGGACCCTGGTTACAGCCTTGTTGATCAGCTTTAGGACTTGGAGTTTGAAAAGTCTCAGCATCGAGAAAGTGAGTCTTTATACCGTTGATAAATGCCAGAGACATACCGAGTAAACCGCATCGATGTTTTTCCGTACTTACCGCACCGATAAAAATATGACCCAATAGACCTGCCCACCAAAAACAGCAGAAAATCAACCACATTCCTTACTTCCGTCCACTCATCTATTTAGCAAGTTCTCCCTCCTTTCATGACGCCAATGGCCATTATTCAATCCAAATATGCACTATTTTCGCTCATTTCCAAATATTGCCACACTACAAACCAAGCTACCGCAAATACCCCCATGGTTGTGCGTTAGTCCCAGGTTTAGATTGCTTTTTAATTGTCTTTCCTTGGGTTCAGCCCTTCCCTGTAATTGCTTATAAATTTCATATGCCATTCTAATTCCAGAAGCTCCAATGGGATGACCAAAACATTTTAATCCACCGTCACTCTGGCAAGGAATTTTGCCATCTAAATCGAAAAACCCGTCTTCAACATCAATCCTCGCCTTTCCGATTGGTGAGATATGAAGGCTTTCATAAGTAATCAATTCACTTATGGAAAAACAATCATGGACCTCCATTAAACTGATCTCTTCTCGAGGGTTTTCAATGCCGGCTTCTTTATACGCTTTGATACCCGCAATTCGCGTTTCTTCCAGATGGACACCGTCCCAGCTCTGGTGCCCGATTCCGGTGGCAGGCGTAAGGGAAAGTTGAAGCGCCTTGACATAGACCGGATCCGGCCTGAAATCTTTCGCCTTTTCCGCAGGAACAACAATAGCCGCAGCAGCGCCGTCGCTGACACCGCAACAGTCAAACAGGCCCAGCGGCCACGCAATAATGGGAGCGTTCATGATCTGTTCTATGCTGACTTCCTTGCGAAGGTGGGCTCTCGGGTTCAAGGCCCCATTTTTGTGGCTCTTCTGAGATATTCTTGCCAGGACCCGCTTGCCCGCCTCCGGGCTCAAACCGTATTTCTGAAAATAGGCACACGCAATCATGCCGAACATTCCTGGTGCCGACAAATTGGGGTAATAGAAGATATTCTCTGATCCGGTCGCATTTGCCAATGATGGTAAACCACCATAACCCGTGTCCTTAAGTTTTTCAGCCCCTATCGCAAGGGCAATATCACTAGCGCCTGACGCCACTGCATAACAGGCTCCCCTTAAGGCTTCCGTACCGGTAGTACAAAAATTTTCTACACGGGTTACGGGAATATTGGGCAATTTCAATGTCCGTGCCAGTGGAATTCCCCCTTTACCCACATTGACTTCATCAAAACAACTGCCAAACCAGGCGGCATCAATATCTTTGGTCTCTATGCCGGCGTCTTCGATAGCCTCCTTGAATGCATCGACAATGAGATCGGATTCACTTTTGTCCCAGAATTCACCGAATCGGGTGCATCCCATGCCGATAATCGCGACTTTATCCTTTATTCCGATTGCCATTTAATTTTTTTCTCCTCTTATATAAATCTGACAGAAGGTAGCTATCGGTAGGCTACTTTTCCCCAAAGACCGGCTCGTACCGGCCAGCTATCTATCATGTACTCGTTTTATGGATCGGAACTGCCTTCCAATAATAGGCGATTACACCACGGCTCTCATCCACATGCTTTCGACGGAAACTTACTTTCACCGGAACTCCAACTTTCACGGTTTCAAGATCGCAATCCGTAAAGTCCATGTAAAGCCTGCCACCTCCTTCAAAGTCGATAAGACCATAAATGCCGGGGGGATCCCAAGTAAACGTCAGATTATCAGCGGTATATGAATTAATGCGGCCTGCCTTGTTATAAAAGTAGTAATCTTCCATCTTATCAATGGCCCCACACTCCGGATTAATGCACACTCTCTGCTTTGGGAACTGAGGGGTTCCGCATTGCTTGCATTTTGAACCGCGCAATGACGAGAGGGTCTGACCTTCTCTATGCATCATTGACAAACGAACCATTGGTTTATCTTCTCCTCGAATTCCCACATCCACCGGAATCAAATTGCGGAACACCAGGTATTTTGCATAGCTGTCCAAGCTTTTTTTCAGATTCACATGTCCACTAGTGCCCAGACGGCCCCCAAATTTTTTTATCTGGTCTGTGATCTCAAATAACAATGCATCTCCGCCGGTTCCGTAACTGACAATAAGGATTTTATCTCCCGGGTTGGCTGATTCTAGTGCTGCAACAAACATCAGTAGTGGCAAAGCAGAACCCGTATCCCCAACGCTATCGATCAGCGTATCCTGCATCTGTTCGACAGATAATCCCATCTTTTTAAAGATTCCTGGTAATACCCGATTATCCGGACAGGCAATCGCAATTTTTGCCAGATCAGCCGGTGCAAGATTATATTTTGTTAACAATCCGGTGATCAGAGCTGGAATGAGCTTCTGATAGCCTTCATCACGAATCCATCTTTCTTCCCAGCTACGCGGAAATCGTTCTCCATAGCCGCGAATAAGGTCCGGAAAATCCTCGGTGAGTGAGTAGAACCCCTTCAACTCTGCGATAACCTGATCCCGGCCAACCAGTAAGGCCGCCGCACCGTCTCCAAAAATATGCTCTAGATTGCTGCCCGGTTTTCCCAGTCGTGAATCAGCAGCGCAAACCATAAAATTGTTTAACTCCCCGGCTTTAACGGTATCGCAAGCAGCTAAAAGGGCAGTGGTTCCTGCCTTGGATGACGTGCTGAAATCCGCAGTCCTAATGTCAGATCTGAAGGCCAAAGCCGAACTACAGATTGCGGCATTTTGTCTTTCAGCATACGGAAGGGTCAAGGAGCTCAAATATAACCCATCCACCCGATCTCTTTCGAAGCCGTCCAGACAATCTGTCGCAGCAGCCACAGCCATGGTGATGCTATCTTCATCATAATTGGCGACAGCCCTTTCCCCTTTAGCCACTCCAACGGTTGCTGGATTAAACCACCCAATTGCTTCAAATATGGTTTTTCGGCTTAGGCGATAACGGGGAATGTAAGCTCCATATGATGTTATTCCAATCATATCATTTTCTCCTCATAGCTAGGTCGTAACATATATTAAGAAGAAGGAGTTGTTTTCTCTTGCGGATCTTTCATGATGCCCTTAATAAAAATATCAAATGCTCTGTCTAGGGTGGGTTTGAGAAAGTCTTTTTTGGGATTGAGTTGTTTTTTTGCCCCTTCCCATAAAACAAGGCCGGAAAATAAAGACCATATGATATCCGCATGGGCCATCGGATGACCTTTATCAAATATCCCTTTCTGAACCCCTTCTTCGTAAATATTTGCAATCATTGACATTACTTTATTAGACAACCTATTGATTTTATCTACGATTTTAATATTTAAAGAGGGCAGTTCTTCATGGAGTTGAACAAGGAAAATAAGCCGGAGAGTTATTGGATTGTATTGCAAGGTTTTATACATCGCATCCTTGAATCCAAACATTTTTTCAATAATGGATAATCCTTTATTTATATAAATATTTTCTATTTCAGTATGCATATATTGAAGGGTTAATAAATTCAGCGATGCATAAAGCTCATACTTATTTTTAAAATATATATAAATAGTTGCTGGACTCAATTCAGCTTTTTTTGCAATATCTTCAATCGTAGCCGAATTGAATCCTTTATCTATGAACACCTCTTGAGCAGCATGTTGAATCTGATTTATACGCAGCTGCGCCAACCTCTTCTTTTCTCGCTTCTTCCGATCATCAAGTCCCACGAGTTTACCTCAAAAAAAGAAGTTAAGCTTCGCCATTAAATTGCCCATAAACCATAAAATATTATGGGAACCAGCAGATAGATCCATTTATTAGAAGAATATTTGTTGCACGTTATTTAAATATATTTATTTATTATGATGAATAACATTTAGTGTATTAATAATTATTTGTCAAGATTAATTTTATTTAATTTTATTTATAATAATAACGGCTGGTTATAAATTTCATCCATTATAGCATTCCATACACGGTCCACAGCATAAGATTAAAGCGGGTATTCAAATCTGTGGAGAAAATTCCTGTGTCGGTATCCATTGGGCATCGACAGTTGAGCACTAAACAGTTGGGCTGCAACCCTGCGACAATGAGTGGGCCGCAAGTTGGCGGGAATTTTTCAACGATCTGAAAAGGTGAGGTATGGATGCCGGGAATGTGGTTCCTGGCATCATGGAAGGGCTACTGGGTTTGGAGCGGGTTTTCAAAGAAGAATTTCACACAATCTTCTTGACAGTACCGTGTCTTTGGAGGGGCAATTTAATTTAAAGCATCGGCTATCGTTTTTTTGTCGGGGTAAAGCTGAAAATTTCACTCAGCACCCTTTTCGTCCTCGTACTGATATTAAGATCGACCATTTCATCAGGAGATACCCAACGGGCCTCGACCGCATCATCGCCGGGCCTTGGCGCGCCGCTGATATAATCCGCCTGCACATTGACGATAACATAGTGAAAGCGTACGTCGCCCTTATTATCCCGTTCCACGACATCAAACGTATAGACAGGCATGTTGGCGCGCACGATCACACCGGTTTCTTCGTGAATCTCTCGCTCTGCAGCCTCCTGAAGCGTCTCCCCCAGTTCTACCTTGCCGCCGGGAATCGACCAGACTCCCTGTGCCGGCGGATGTCCCCTCTGCACGAGAAGCACCTTTTCATCGTTGAAGACAAAGGCGCCCACCGCAACTCGCGGGCGATCCGGGTATTCTGAACACGACATCTTTATTAACTGCCTTTAATAACGAGTAGTTTTTACTTGAAACCTGATGCCATTTAGCCTATATCTTAAAAAATAAAAACGCCGTGGTATTCCAAAATGATGAAATGACGGGACCGATTCCGATCAAGATTTTTACATAATATTTCTTTTATACCACAAGGTTCATGGAAGCGCAATGCACCGAAAAGTCAGTTTTTTTAGTATACCCTTGCTGCCTTCCTCCTAACTTCAAAAGCGGAAAGTAAACCCATTTCCCTTAGATGCTTTTTATCATTTTTTTGGATCGAACGCGACCAAAACCAAGACATATTGCAAATGGCTTTTTCTAAAGAAGTTTTATCCGGAGATCGCCGTCGTAAGGCGGCTCATAAGATCAAAGAAATAAAATAACGCAGACGCGGCGAATAAATGCCGTTAAACCATTCAAGGGGTCCGGTTTTATCGATAGGGCCATACCTTCCGAAAACGCGGCCAATGCCTCTTCCGAATCCCGGAAAAAAATGTTAAGGACGAAAATAAACAGACATCCACACGGAAACGACCCGACAGCCACAATCAATCGATGGAAACCGAAACGGTTCATGGGAAATACCATTTAGGCAGCAAGGGCAGGAAAAGCGTTATGAATAGAAAGCGGAAAGCGACTTATGCAATCACCATTCGGAGATTGAGATGAAGAAAAATTTAAGTTTTCTTATTGTTGACGATGACCCTGTCAGTGCAAAAATCCTGAAAAAGACACTGGCACCTTTAGCGCGTTCCGTTGGTTGTTGCACCTCCAGCCTAAAGGCCATCCAGCGGATTATGGAGGAAAAACCAAATTGTGTCTTTTTGGATATCATGATGCCTGAAATTGATGGGCTCGAACTTTGCAGACGCCTGCGGAATATACCTGAACTGGAAAATTTGAAAATCGTAGTCGTCTCAGGAAAACCTTACGAGTCTGATCGCAGCCGCGCTTTTAAGATAGGTGCAGACGGCTATTTTATGAAACCAATCGATATCCGGGCGTTCCCCAAACAACTGGCGCGTATCATCGATGACTATATCGAACTTGCATTCTGGGGAATTCGAGGAACACTTCCAGTGCCCGGAAAAAAATCGATTAAATACGGCGGGAACACCTCTTGCGTCAGTTTGGAATTCAGCCGCGGCAATTTTTTCATTTTCGACGCCGGAACCGGAATAAAAGAATTATCTGACTCCATGCTGCAAAAAAACCGTTTCCCAATCGAAGCAAAAATCTTTATTTCCCACCCTCACTGGGACCATATCAATGCACTCCCCTTTTTCGTACCGCTATATATTCAGGGGAATGAATTTGAAATATGCGGTCCCGCACAAGGAGATGCCACCATCGATGATCTGATTTCAGGACAAATGGATGGTGTTCACTTTCCGATTAAAATCAAGGAATTCAGCGCCCGGGTCCATTTCCGTGATTTAACGGAGGGGGAGTTTGAAGTAGACGGAATCAAAATACAGACTATGCTCCTGAACCATCCGGGGCATTGTCTGGGATATCGCATTAAGTACAAGACAAGAAGTATTTGTTATGTAACCGACAACGAGCTTTATCAGGAGGCCAGTCCATACTACAACAAAAACAATGAAAAAAAATTGATTGATTTCGTAAAAGACGCAGACGTATTGATCACCGATTGTACGTATACCGACAGGGAATACGAAAACAAGGTGACATGGGGCCACTCCTGCACCGGGCAGGTTACCGATCTTGCCTACCGCGCCGACGTGAAAAAGCTTTTTCTAGTCCACCATGACCCGGACCATACAGATGCGGACATCGACACGAAACTTGATACGGCAAAATCGCTTTTGAATAGGAAAAATGCCAGAACCCGTGTATTTGCGCCGAAAGAAAAACAGATTTTTAAAATATGATTCTTGAATCTTATCGAACGCCGCGCCTGCTGTGCAATCCTGTGAACGGATCCCACAAAACACCTGCAGCATCAACTCCGGCTTCTTGTGAAATAGAAATACAGATCTACTCCTGTCGATCAATATATCAATACCCGTCCTCTATGCCTTGGCCCGGCTGATCATGCAAAAAGCTCCGTATTCCCGCCAGTGTGGAGAAAAAGGATGGAACTTCCAGGATCGAAACGGCCGGTTTTCAAATAGTCCAAAAGCCCGGCCGCCGCCTTGCCGGTGTAAACGTAGTCCAGAAAAAGGCCGCATTTGCGAGCGAAGAAATGTACGGCGTCTTCGCATTCTTTCGTGTTCCGCGCGTAACCATCCCCCAAGTAGAAGTCATCAACGCAGACAATCCGCCTGTCAATCGAAGCTCCGAGAATGCTTCCCGTTTCCTGTGCCAGGGTAAACACATCCTGCTGCTGACGGTGGCTGTCCTTGGCAACACTGAATCCAAGCACCTGCCCCGGCCAGTGAGCGATCGATTTGCCGACAACCAGACCTGCCTGCGTTCCTGCCGACGATGAGGCAAGCACTACCGCACTGAAGTGCAAGCCGAGACGCTTCTCATCGTCCAGAATCTCCGACATTGCCGCAACGTAGCCCAGGGCGCCGATCGCTGTTGAACCCCCTACCGGCATCCGATATACGATCCGCCCTTCCTGTCTCAAGGTGATTTCCAGGGCGGCGGCGCTTTCTTCCCATTCTTCCCAATCGCCGGAATCGACGTGGTGGCATTCTGCTCCCAGCATATGGTCGAGCCGAAGATTCCCTGTAGGAATGTCGGGCTTTCCGCCTCCCAGCACAAGATGCACGTCCATGGCATGTACGCTTCCATATGCTGCCACCATTCGACAGAAGTTGGATTGATTGGCGCCCACGGCCAGAAGGGTATCACAGTGGGAACGAAGCGCGTCCGAAATAAGAAAATCCAGCTTCCGTGCCTTGTTTCCTCCGAATCCAAATCCGGTAAGATCGTCTCGCTTGCAGAAGACTCGACAATCCGAAATCTGCGAAAGTGCAGACAACTCGTGTACAGGAGTCGGCAGGAGTGCATGCCTTTGTCTCTTTATGCCGATGAGTTTTGCCTCTATTAGGTCCATATCGGGTTTCCTTCGGTGAACGAGGAGATGAGCACCGTTGCGATGCACCGGCGTTTTTCACGTCGATCTAAAATGAAATATTGTACTTTTTTTGGGAAGAAGAATAAACAATCTTAAATAATCCATCAATAAAAATACTTCATCCGGCAGACAATGGCCTATGAAGTCCATAGCCTGTGGGAAACGGTTGCGAATGGGTTGTATAATGCGGTAATATATTTTTATTAACCTGTATTTTATATTAAAGGAGCGACAGTATGCCCATAATGACCGGCCAGCAATATGAAGACAGCCTGCGCAAACTCCATCTCAAGGTTTTCATGTTTGGCAAAAGAGTCGAAAACGTGGTGGACAACCCCATTATCCGTCCCTCCATGGAGGCGGTCAAATTGACCTATGAATTGTCCCACACGCCCGAATATGCCGATTTGATGACAACCCGCTCCCATATCACCGGTGAGCGCATCAACCGCTTTACCCACATTCACCAGAGCATCGACGACCTGGTCCAGAAGACCCGGATGGGCCGCCTGCTGGGCTCGCTCACCGGGTGTTGTTTTCAGCGCTGCGTGGGCATGGACGCCGTCAACGCCCTTTCCATCGTTACCTACGACATCGACGCCGAACTGGGTACGGACTATAACCCGCGTTTTTTGGACTATTTGAAATTCATTCAAACCCATGACCTGGTCATCGACGGAGCCATGACCGATCCCAAGGGAGACCGATCGCTGCCCCCTCACAGGCAGCCTGATCCGGATATGTTTCTGCATGTAGTCGAAGAAGTGGATGGGGGTATTGTGGTAAGCGGCGCCAAGGCCCACCAGACCGGCGCCGTCAATTCCCACGAAATCGTCGTCATGCCGACCATGGCCATGCGGGCGGAAGATGCCGACTGGGCCATCAGCTTCGCTATGCCCAGTGACAGCGATGGAATCACCTATATCGTGGGACGGCAGTCCTGTGACACCCGCAAGCTGGAGGCCGGCGATATGGACCGCGGCAATCAGCTTTTTGGCGGACACGAGGCCCTGGTGGTTTTTGACCGGGTCTTCGTTCCCTGGAACCGGGTTTTCATGTATCGGGAGTATGCGTTCTCCGGCCGTCTGGTGGAGAGCTTTGCCTCCTATCATCGTCAAAGCTATGCCTGCAAGGCCGGGGTGGGGGATGTGCTGATCGGCGCCGCCCAGACCATCGCCGAATACAACGGCGTAGCCGGAGCCTCTCTCGTCAAAGACAAGATCATCGAAATGTGCCATTTGAACGAAACCCTTTTTTCCGGTTCGGTTGCCTGCGCCTGCGAAGGGCACCGGGAACCTTCAGGGACCTACCTGGTGAACACGCTGCTGGCGAACGTGTGCAAACAGAACGTCACCCGTTTTCCCTATGAAATTGCCCGCCTGGCCCAGGATATCGCCGGCGGTCTCATGGTGACTTTGCCCTCGGAAGCGGATTTTCGCTCCGAGGAGGTAGGCCGCTGGGTGGCCAAATATTTCCAGGCCCGCCGGGATGTTCCGGTCGAAAACCGAATGCGCATGCTGCGTTTGATCGAAAATCTCACCCTGGGAACCGCCGCCGTCGGCTACCTGACTGAGTCCATGCACGGTGCCGGTTCACCCCAGGCCCAAAGGATCATGATCTCCCGACAGGTCAATTTGGCCCAAAAGCAGAAAGCCGCCAAAAAACTGGCCGGAATCAAGGGGGATTGAAAAGGGAGAAACGTCATGGATGTCATTGTCGATCTGTGTGTGGTCCCGCTGGGGGTCGGCGTGTCGGTGTCGGAGTATGTGGCCGCCTGTTACAAAGCCTTACAGGCGGCCGGCCTTTCCTGCAGCCTGCACGCCAATGGAACGAACATCGAAGGGGAATGGGATCAGGTTTTTGCGGCGATCAAACGCTGCCACGAGGCGGTCCATGACATGGGCGCGCCGCGCATCACCACCGTCATCAAGCTGGGCACCCGCACGGATCGCAAGCAGACCATGGCCGACAAGGTCCAAAGCGTAAGCGCCAAACTTCAACGCCCCTCTGCCGGTTGAGTGAACCGGCGGCGGATGCGCAGGGTCGGGCCACGACATCTACTTGATTATTCAGTATTAATTTCCAAGAAATAAGTGCTTTGCGGTCCCATATCGCTTTTTTCGGACCCCAAAAGAACATTAGAGGGAGCAGGTCCCTGCCGGACCCCAGCGAATACCGGTTATGTTTCCGGATCATCCACCAGGATCAGTTCGCAGCCGCACTCGGGACAGGGATAATCCCTCACCCGTTTTCGGTTCAAAGGCTCCAGGTATTCGATCGATATTTCCGACCCTGGAATCAGGTGGGTCTTGCCGCATCCCATGCATAAACAGGCTGCCTGATGATTCATCGTGTTGCTTCCGTTGTATTTTTAATGTCTGACACCCGGCCTCGAGGTTTTTTTGACAATCCGCGCCGTACGGTGTATTTTGATCACCAGATATCTATCTTTTGCTCACGAGTAATAAAGCAGTGTACCGGCGCCTTCGTGATCCGGTGCAACGCGGGATCCTTCTATACCCGGTCGTAAACCCCGTTCATTGCTCTCTATATACGCCTATGGTCGCCCTATATCAAGAGCCTGGGCTGGATGTGTATGAAGCGGTCTATTACGCCCATTTCGAGCACGTGGAAGAAGTCGATCAGATCCTCAGTTGGTATACCGCGAAAAATGTCAACATTCTGGATGCAGGGTGCAGCGGCGGCCTGCACGCCATAGAATTTGCCAGAAGGGGATTTTGGGTAACCGGTATCGATATCGAACCTTCGGCTGTTCGCCGGGCAAAAGAGAGGAGCCGGCTGGCCGGACTGAACGTCCGTTTCGAGGTGCTGGATATGGAAACGGACGATCTGTCCCCTCTAGGGCCTTTCCACTTGATTTACAGTATCGGCAACGTCCTGTCCCATATCCGAAAGTCGGGCATCTACAACGTATTCAGGAAAATCCGTACAGTCATGGCCCAGGAAAGCGTTTTTTTGTTCAACCTCTTTACCATAGAAGCGCCGTTTATTGAAGTACTTCACGAAAACCGGCGTCGCATTCTCTGGACAAGAAAGCTCGACAGGCGGACGGGCAGCATCAAGATGGTCGGAAACTTCCTCGATTTCGGCATATCCCAGGACTTTTCGCTCTGGGGGTATTATATCAACGAAGTCCAGGAAATGCTTCAGGTGACCGGATTCGCCAACATCGAAGTTTCTGAATCCCCGGATTTTTCCCGCTCCGGAACGCATTCAAAAAACCCCCTAAGCCTTTATTTCCGCGCTGCGGTCCATCAATGACAGGCAGGGGAGAGCCGCCAGGTGGTGAAACCACACGAAAGCTAATCGAATGAGCCGATCCTCAAAATTCGCCCTTCGGACCGGTGGAGATGGGAAACGGTCCAGTTCAGCATTTCCCCCTTTCCCGGCCCGACAAAAGCCATGACGAGCTGGGCAAACGGCGGCCTTCCGGGATCGGCGATCACAATCTGCCTCACGTTGGCGCGCAGTGTTCGGTAAATGAGCCTCCTGACCGAATCAACCAGGGAATAAAGATAGGAGATATCGGCTCCGATCAAAAGGTCGACCTGCTCAAGTTCTTTCTCGGTGATATCGTCGATATCCCTGGTAACCGTAGAAACTTTCACGTCGTTTACCCGGGCAAGCAGTTCCAGATAAGGGAAAACATCGGCATCCTTGTCCACACAGACCACATCGGCATTGAACTTTTTTCTACAGTAAAGGCCGGCGATTCCCCATCCACACCCGACGTCCATCACGCGAACGCCCCTGGGCAACCCCTGATGACGGAGATAGTCGATCAGCAGCCAGCTGGCCCTCCACAGGACATCCCCGTAGAGAGTAGGTTTATAAACGCGCCGTAATTTTTGAATTTCCGGATCGGTCTCGAGCAACATCTGCAGCCCGTAGTTTTGCTTCGCCCTTTGCAAAAAATTCGACATCTCTGAAGGCCTCCTTTAGAGAAATCCTGTGTTGTCGATATGTCGGGGACGACGTGCCGAACTCGACCGCAAGTTCATCCGTGGACAGGGAGTCATCCGGAACCACCAGGATCTGCCTGTACCGAAAGCTGTTTTTGAGGATTTGAAGGGATTCGTTCTTCAGGCCTCTCATCTTCGAGACGCTTCGGGAATTCACCCGCAGGATAAGCGTGTAGCAGGAAATTCCTGCGGATTTCAGGACGCCTGCGGCCATATCCAGAAAAAGCGCCGATAAGACAAGATGCCCGAATGCCGGGTGGTAGGGTCCTGCAATGACATTTGCATCCTGGAGATCCGTGGAGTCCTGAAGCCCCATTCGGATAACGGGAATATCTTTTCTGTTGAAGAGAATATACAGGTTTTTCGTGATGCCTACGGCCGAATCGAGAGAAAGGGGGCGATAGAGATCCTGTTTATACATCCGGGCAAGGGGGCTTTCGGAAAGTACGACGGTCGGATAAATCCGTACGAAGCCAGGTTCCAGATCCGCGATTCGGCGGCCGGTTTCGATGGCACCGGATCCTTCTTCTCCCGGCAGCCCGATCATCATCTGAAGTCCGATCTCGTAGCCGCGACCCTTGAGGCGTTCGACCGCTTTTACCGTATCTTCAGCCGAATGACCGCGCCCGGACATGCCCAGCACCCGGTCGTCCATGGATTGCACACCGAGTTCCACCGTAGACACCGAAAAAGCACCGAGCAGGTCGAGCCGATCTTCTGTGGCGGTATCCGGACGTGTGGAAAACCGGATGCCATCCGCATGCCCTGCCGTCACAAATTCTTCGGCCGTTGAGAGGAGCCGTGTGATGTCCGCTTTGGGGAGTCCCAGAAAATTGCCGCCGTAAAAGGCAATATGGATCTCCTCTCGCCGGTCTTTCGAGTATGCAAAAAATCGACTGATCCGTTCACGGATTTCCCGTTTGGTCGGCATGCGGCGCCTCGATCCGGTAATCGCGGCCTGGTCGCAGAAGATGCACCGGTGCGGACAACCAGCGTGGGGAATGAATACCGGAATCACAAGAGGCCGGGAAGCATGCCGTGGTCTGCCGGCTGCAGTCGTGCGTCGCCCCGCACCCGGGAAAAGATCGGTCTGAATCTTCATGGCCTGCCGCAAAGCGGATTGTTTTCGTTACGGCATCTTATTTTCAACCGCGATAAGCGCGATAAGCGCTTTTCCTGCCGCATGTTGTTCGGCTTTTTTCTTGCTTTTGCCGATGCCGTCCTCACAGATATCGCCGACCCTTACTTCAACTCGAAATGTTTTGTCGTGATCCGGGCCACTTTCCTCGATAACGGTGTACGTCGGTATCATCCCCTGTCTGACCTGAACGACTTCCTGTAAGCAGCTTTTGGGATCGGCGTAAAATTCCTGAAGGGTCATGGAATCAATCAACCCGGAATAATTTTGTTTGATGATTCTAAAAGCCTCGCCGAATCCACCATCGAGATAAACGGCTGCAACAAGCGCCTCATAAGCGTCGGCCAATATCGACTTTTTCTCACTGCCGTTGGATTGCATTTCTCCTTTTCCGAGCCGTATAAATTTTCCGAATTCAACGGAGCGGGCAATTTTGGCAAGTCTGGACTCGTTTACCAGCGCGGCGCGCATCCTGGACAGATCCCCTTCCATTAGATCAGGAAATTTATGCATGAGAATGTGTCCTACGACCAGATTTAACACAGCATCGCCGAGAAATTCAAGGCGTTCGTTGTCTCTACAGTCGACCTCGTTGTTTTCGTTCACAAAAGACCTGTGGCTGATGGCCTCTATGAGAAGATTCTTATCGGAAAATGTATACCGAATTTTTTGCTCCAGCTCGGATAGATCCGACTTTTCCATTTTTTCCCCTTTTGAAATGACTCAAATGATTCCAAGGATGATCGGAAAAACAGAGGCGGGTATTTCGAAGTTGTGAGGAAAAAAGCAAAAAATATTCGATTTTGTTCAATCTGGAGTTCTGATAACCCCCGTAAAAATTAAACAAAATTGAATATCTTTTATCTGTTCCTTTCAACCGCTTTTTCGATCAATGCCTCATACAGATCATATGGAATATTCAAATCGCCCTTTCCTTCGCCCATCTGGATGTCGGGGCTTAAAGCCCCATGAAAATCCGTCCCGCCCGTCATCAGCAAGCCGAATCTTTTTGCAAGTTCGGTGTAGTAAGCGACGTCTTCGGGTGAGTGATCCGGATAATAGACTTCTATTCCCCCCAGGCCCATGGCTTTCAAAATAAAAATTAGATTTTCAATTTCTTCCTTGTCCGTATACATCGTTAGAATAGGGTGGGCAAGAACCGCGATTCCCCCTGCACCCCGTATAATCTCGATGGCTCGAAAGCATTCGATTCGATATTTATCCACATATGCCGGCTTGCCTTTGGCGAGGTACCTGTCAAAAGCTTCCTGGATCGTCTCCACGATCTTTTTTTTGAGCAGCACCTGCGCGATATGGGGTCTACCGACCTGTCCGCCTCCAACCTCGGTTTGGACCTCCTCCAGGCGGATATCAATTCCCACCCGCTGGAGACGATCGATGATTCGGGGATTTCGGGTTTTCCGGGACTCCTGAAGCTGTTTCAGCGCCCGGTTCAAAACGCAATCATCGAGACGGATGGCATAGCCCAGAATATGGAGGCTCCCCTCTCCACTCAAAAATGTCCTCTCGGGAGGTGATGCGCTTATTTCCACACCGGTCAAAAATTTTATTGAAGAGGGAATACCGGCAAGCAGGGCTTCTCTGGACCCCTCTATGGTGTCGTGATCGGTAATCGATATGGCGGCGAGATTCAGTTTTTCGGCCAACCTCAAGATTTCAAGCGGAGTGAGCGTACCGTCGGAGGCCGTTGAGTGAATATGGAGATCAATCTTCACACGCCTGCTACAATCCAAGGGCCTTTTCCATGGCCTCTTCTTTTGTCTTGCAGTCGATACATTGGGTCGTCACAGGCCTTGCTTTGAGGCGTTCGATACCGATCTCTTCCCCGCAACTCTCACAAATGCCGAATGTGCCGTTTTCAATGCGATCCAGCGCTTTTTTGATCTTTTTGATGAGTTTGTTCTCTCTGTCCCGAATGCGCAACATAAAGTTGCGATCCGCCTCTAAAGAAGCACGATCAGTAGGATCCGGAAAATTCTCTTTCTGATCGATCATTCCGGATACGGTTCCTTCCGCCTGGTTTAAAAGATCCGATAGCCTCTCTGTCAGCAGCTTTTTAAAATAATCGACGTCCTTCTTCTTCATGACCGAGCCTTTAAATACGGATAATGAATCTATGGTAATGGGTAATTAAAAAAATTTTTGATAACATGATATAATTTTCTTGTAAAGGATAATTTGATCCCCAAAGCCGTGACCCAAAAATGCGGGTCAGAAGGCCTCTTCCAGATATGTCTCAAGGCTTTTCATGGAATTGATGGTATGGAGCTTGCAGGAAGAGTCTTTCGGCAGGATCTTTCGAGCAAGCCCCGTAAGCACATTGCCCGGACCTACCTCCACGAGCCGCTGCGGTTTTTCCTCCATGAAACGGCACATCGTCTCATACCATCTGACAGGACTGCAGAGCTGATCGGCCATGATCGTTCGCACCTCTTCCGGAGTCCGGGCAATGTCCGCCGTAACGTTATGGACCACCGGAATGACGGGTTTCTGGAAGTCGATGGTGTTCAGATATTCCCTGAACTCTTCTTCGGCCCCTTGGATAAGCTTGCTGTGCCACGCGCCGCTCACCTTTAGAGGCACGGCCTTGGCTCCCCTGGCCGCGGTCATCAAGGACACCTGGGCAACTGGATCAGGAGAACCGGTCACAACGACTTGTGCAGCGGCATTGTGGTTTGCGACAGACACAATCCTGCCGTCTTCAGCCACGCAATCCACAATCTCCTGCACCTGCTGGATGGAAAGTCCGATGATCGCGTGCATGGCACCCTGGTGTTTCAGGGACTCCCTTTGCATCAGCTCACCGCGCTTAAATACCAGGCGTATCGAGTCTTGTGCGGTGAGAACGCCTGATGCACACAACGCGCTGTACTCCCCGAGGCTGTGACCCGCCGTCATAAATGAATGGATGCCTTCCCGCTGCAGGGCGAACAAAAACGACAAATTCACCACCGTCACAGCGGGCTGTAGGTTCACCGTCCGCGTCAGCTCTTCCATATCCCCGCTGAAGATGAGTTTCGGCAGATGGATCTTGGTGATATCCGATGCCATTTCAAACAGTTCCCGGACAAAACCGAAATGGTCGTAAATATCCCGGCCCATCCCAACTGCTTGGGATCCCTGACCGGGAAATAAAAAAACCGCCCTTTCCATCTTTTTCCCTTGTGCCTCACTCATCATTTCACCTGTCGTCCAGTTTAAATAATTTCCTTGTCACATCAAGGTAGACCGATTTATCTCCATGACATCCGTCCCTTTTTAAAAACATTGTCGGATCATGCAGGATTTTGTTGATGACGGCCTGAGTCATTCGAAAAATCGCCTGATGTTCCTCCGGGGGCAGATGATGCAGGGATTGCAATGTTTTGTTCATTTCTATCTCCGCGATGCCTTCCAGCTTGCTCCGGAGCGCAACAATCGTCGGAACCGCACTCAGGCTGTCGTACCATTCGCGGAAGCGGAAAACGGCTTCGTCGATGATCCGCTCGGCTTTGACCGCTTCTCTGTCTCTATCCTCGATGTTCTCTTCAATGACGCCCTTCAGATCATCGATATCGTAGACATAGGTATTGTTCATTCGGTTTATTTCCGGATCGATATCCCGGGGAACCGCAATATCGATAAAAAAAAGGGGGCGATTGCGGCGTCTGCGCATGAGCCCTTTGATCTGATCCCGACTGATGATAAAATCCGGAGAGCCCGTCGAGCTGATGATGATATCGACCTCCTGCAGGCATTCGATGATTTCATCGAAACGTATGGGCCTTCCCTTAAATTTCTCGGCAAGACAGGCGCCTCTCTCAAAGGTCCTGTTGGCCACGAAAACAGCGCAGACCCGATGCCGGATCAGGTGCTCAACCGCAAGCTCCGCCATATCACCCGCACCGATAAGGAGCACTTTTTTTCCTTCAAGAGATCCAAAAATTTTGCGCCCCAGCTCGATGGCCGCATAGCTTATCGATACCGCGTGGTCTCCGATACCGGTCTCGGTTCGGACCCGTTTTGCGACAAAAAAGGTCCTGTGCAGCAGCCTGTTAAGAACCACCCCGGATGTTTTTTTCTGCGTCGCCATACGATAGGCCGCCTTTATCTGCCCGAGAATCTGGGGCTCCCCCACCACCATGGAGTCCAGACTGGCGGCCACGCGAAAAACATGCCTTACGGCATCATCTCCTTCATGAACGTACAGGGCGGTTTCAAACTGCCCGAAAGGCAGTTGTTTGAATTCGACAAAAAAAGTCTTTGCGGCATCTACGGCCTGCTGCATGTCCACCGCTGCCATGAGCAATTCCACCCGGTTGCAGGTAGACAGCACCAGGATCTCTTCGATCGACGGATGCCTTTGAAGACCCTCCAGGGCGGCTTCCGTTTCATCCCTGGAAAGGGCAAGGCATTCCCGCAATTCTATCGGTGCTGTTTTATGGTTGAGTCCTATTAAAACGATGTTGGACATAACGATCTTATCCGCTCATGGACATCGGCATGAGTCATACATTTATAACAGTGTCTTGAAAGACCGGCCGGCAATCTGTAAAACCGCCCGAATTAGTAAAATCGGGTAAACCCCCCGTGATGGCCTTTTAATAAAAAGTTTACCCCCAGAAAGGTGAAAAGAAGAGCGGCAAATCCCAGGATCGCCATGATCGCCGATCTTCGACCCCGCCAGCCAGCGGCAAGCCTCTCGTGAAGCAACGCGGCATAGAGCAGCCAGGTGATGCCGGACCAGACCTCTTTAGGATCCCAGCTCCAGAATCTCCCCCAAACCGATTTGGCATAGACGAATCCGGTGATCAGCCCGATGGTGAGCAGAGTAAAGCCGATGACGATACATGCGTACCCGGTGGTGTCGATGAGATCCAAAGAGGGCAACCGCTTGAAAAAAAAACCTGGATTTTTCGATTTTATGGCATGTTCCTGAACCAGGTACAGGACCCCGAGCCCGCAGGCAAGGGCAAAGGCGGCTTCTCCGATGAAAATCGTCACGATATGGCTGATCAGCCAAAAGCTTTTGAATATATCGTTCGGCTGAGCCGAACCACGCGGGATAATCGAAGAAACGGCCATGACCAGCGCGGAAAGCGGTGCAGCATAGGCGCCGAGCACTTTCAAGCGATATTTGAAATGGACAACCAGATATAGGCCCGAAACCGTCCATGCAGCCAGGACAAGGGTCTCCTGGAGGTTGTGAACTGGTATTCGGCCCGATTCGGTGAAGGCGATTACAATCGCACCGGTATGCGCGACAAAACCGGCCGATATCAGAACATATCCGACCCGCTGAAACGGCTCTTTTTGAACGAAGAAATACGCCATATAAGCAGCGGCGCTGAGGATATACAGCAAAACGGTCGCCAAAATCAAAATGCTCATGGATTCACCAGAAAACCCGGATCATAAGGATCTTCGGTCCGGTCCATCATGACGATTCCTCATGTTCGAGCAAAGCGTCCACATCGAATCCCTCGCCCAGCACAAGGAACAGCACAGCATTGATACCATCGTTGTCCCGCTGCCGGACCATATTCAACAACCCTTCGTCGATGAGCCTGTTAAAAAGGTGCTTATGGGTTTCAGGATCATGTGCCGTCCGCAGAAGCTTCTTTCGAATTGCGCCCATCAACCGGAGAAACTCGGCGTATTCTTCCCCGAATTGCTTTTCGAGTTCCTTTCGAAGCCTTTTGGCAAAAGCAGGGCTTTTCCCGGAAGTGCTAATCGCGATGATCAACTCTCCCCGCTTGACAATGGACGGTAAGATGAATTCACAGAGTTCGGGACGATCGACAATATTGCAAAGAATTCCGCGGCGCTTGGCGTCATCGCTGATACGTCGGTTTACTTCTTCATCGTCGGTGGCGCCGATCACCAGAAACATGCCGTCGAGGTCCGGTTCACGGTAGGCGCGCTGCTGCACGGCGACTTTTCCCTGCAGCAACAGCGACCGGAGCCGATCCGTAATACAGGGACTGACAACGGTCACCCTCGCGCCGCAATCCAGAAGGCTCAGGACTTTGCGGCTTCCGACATCCCCGGCCCCGACCACCAGACACGGCCGGTTTTCTATGTCAATGAAAATCGGATAATAGGCCACTGCATGCTTCTTTGTTGGTTGTTCCGTAACGGGCTGGACCGGGTCTTCTCCCAATTCTTAGTTGGGAGAAGACCCGACTTCGAACCTCATCAAATCTTCGGCCAGCACGAGCGGGCCTCCATAGGTCTTTCTGCATTCTTTTTCCATATCCGCATGATCGCAGACCGGATAAAAATGGGTCAACACCAGTCTCTTTACACCTGCCCGTGTCGCCATCTCACCCGCAAGCGACGGACAAAGATGTCCCGCCGATCTGAGGCGGTCCGGCAACGCCGATTCACATATAAAAAGATCTGCACCCTTCGCCAGAGAAACAAGATTTTCACTGAAATCCGTATCACCTGAATAAACCACAGACTTTCCGGTCTTTCCGCTGATCCGAAATGCGATGCTTTCCTCCCTGTGCACAACCGGCGTCGATTCAACCGTAAAGCGTTCGAAACGCCGTACATCGTAGGAGGCGGCGTCCATCTCTATCAGGCGAAGGTCCCCCGGCGGCAGCTCGATCCATGTGCCGTATACCCGTTTTAGTCCCTGGTAGAAATCTAAAAACCCTTTCCCCGCAACTATCGTCAGAGGCGCCTTTCTCCCTGCGCCATTCGGATACTTCGTCGCGAATAAAAAAGGAACCAGCTCCGCCGTATGATCCGGATGAAAATGGCTGTAAAAGATATATCCGATTTCAAAAATGGTCGAGCCGGCTTCCAGCAATCGCCGCATGGTACCCGGACCCGAATCGAAAAGTAGTTTTTCGCCGCCCGTCTCAATCAAAACAGCGCACGAACTGCGCTCAAGAGAGGGCACACAAGTACCTGATCCGAGTATCGTCACGGACAAACCGGCACCTGTTTCACTCATCGTTAGGTCCGGTCTCGTTTTTCGATCATCTCGACAATCCATCTGGAAACTTTCTTGTAGTTATCCGGATTGACCAGACACCTAAGTTTTTCAAGGGGTACCTCAGCCCTCGACATGCTCTTGTGACCGCCTGCGGATCCGATTTTCCCGAAACTGCTTTTCGCCAGCTTTCCGGCATCTTTTCTGAGTCCGTCATTTCGAAAGACCAAAACCATCCTGTCGTCATGGATACCGGAAACGATAGTCCACTTGACGGAGTTGACCCTCATGAAAAAATCGGCGATGATCACGCAAACATCCGGACTTACCACCGGCCCCAGATGAATGAACACCCTGCCTTTTCTCAGCCGCATGTTCTGCAGGCCCAGCTTAAAATATTTAAGAAAATCCAGCCGTAAATCAGCCTGTTCGATCCTCCGGATCAATGCCACGTTGGCGTGCCTGAAGAGAAACTGGAAGGCCTTCACGTCTTCGATAGATGTATTGCGCTCAAAATTGCTGGTATCGGTTTTGATGGCGTAGCAGAGGCCTGCCGACAGTTTTGCGGACGGCTTTATCCCGGCGGATCGTAAATATTCCATCAGGATGCTGGCGGTCGCACCATACCGCGGCCGGATATCTGCAAACGCCGATTTAAAAACCGTTTCCGGATGATGGTCGATCACCACATGAACATCGAAGTCTTGGAACCTTTCATGATGATCGGGCTGGGAGTCGACCAGTACGATACGCCTGAACCGGCCGGGGTCGATTTCCTCAACACGGGTAAGCCTGACCCCCAGCAGGCGGCACATGGCGATATTGTCCGGACGCACGATGCTGTTCACATTGGATATAGTGACGCCGGAAACCTTTCTCCACAAGAGTCGTTTTACGGCCATTGCCGAGGCAATGGCGTCGGGATCCGCGCTGATAAGGATAAGTACCTGGTCGTCGGCATTGAATTGTTTGTAAAAACGACGGAGTTTTTCGGGAGTTGATATCGGCATCGGGCGGCCTTCGGTTCTTTTTAAAGACGGTTCGTATTCCCGCTACTATAATACAACTGGGCATTCATCACAAGCCTCGCTGTGGGAGAATCAACAGTCGTCTTCATTTTATTTTCATATCAACCGGCGCCTGTTTCGTTTATATTGACAGATCAATCGGTTTGAAACGCGATGGCATCTCCCTGAACCGTCACACGGACTCTGGTACCTTCTTTGAGGTTTCCTTTCAGCAACTCCATGGACAGCGGGTTTTCGATATATTTTTGAATGGCCCGCTTCAGCGGCCTGGCTCCGTAGATGGGATCATAACCCTTTTCGGCCAGAAACGCCCTGGCTTCGTCCGACAGCTCAAGTTGAATATGGTTCTCTTCGAGTCGCTTTGCGAGTCGGCGCATCTGGATATCGACGATATCGCCGATCTGTTCGGGTGTCAGGTTATGAAAGATGATCGTCTCATCGATCCGGTTCAAAAACTCGGGCCTGAAATTCGCCCGCAGGGCTTCCATCACGCGCTTTTCCATCTCCGCGCGGCTGGATGTCCCGTGATCCTGAATCCACTGACTCCCTACATTGGAAGTCATGATAATGATCGTGTTTTTGAAGTCTACCGTACGACCCTGGCCGTCGGTCATTCGACCATCATCGAGAATCTGCAGCAGCGCATTGAAGACCTCGGGATGGGCCTTTTCGATCTCGTCGAAAAGTACCACCGAGTAAGGGCGACGGCGGACGGCTTCGGTCAGATAGCCGCCTTCCTCATAGCCGACATAACCCGGGGGAGCCCCGATGAGCCGGGCAACCGAATGCTTTTCCATGTATTCGGACATATCAATTCGCACCATGGCCTGCTCGTTGTCGAATATGAATTCTGCGAGGGCCTTGGCAAGTTCGGTTTTTCCCACCCCGGTCGGGCCCATGAAGATGAATGAACCGATGGGCCGGTTGGGATCCTGAAGTCCCGAACGGGCACGGCGTACGGCGCTTGCAACCGCCAGGATCGCTTCTTTTTGTCCGATCACGCGCTTTCCGATCTTTTCTTCCATTCGGATCAGCTTTTCCCTTTCGCCTTCGAGCATTTTAGCGACCGGTATGCCGGTCCATCGTGACACAACTTCCGCGATATCCTCCTCATCCACCTCTTCCTTTAACATCTTACGATCGACCTGAAGCCGGGACAGCTTCTGATTGGCTTCATCGAGGCGACCCTTCAGCACCGCCACCTTTCCATACCGAATTTCGGCCACTTTCGCGAGGTTCCCTTCCCTTTCCGCCTGTTGTTCTTCTATGCCCAGCTGCTCGAGTTCTTCTTTGATTTCCCTGATGGTCTGAATGGTCTCTTTTTCATTCTGCCAGTGACTTTTGAGTTCAAAGATTTCTTCTTTCATGGCTGCCAGTTCCGCCTGGAGCTTTTCGAGCCGCTCTCTTGACGCAGGATCGGATTCTTTCTTTAGAGCTTCTCTCTCTATTTCGTTCTGAAGAATCCTGCGCTGAATCTCATCGATTTCAGCCGGCATGCTGTCGATTTCGATTCTTAACTTTGATGCGCATTCGTCGATCAGATCTATGGCCTTGTCCGGCAAAAACCGGTCGGTAATATAACGCTCTGAAAGTGCAGCGGCGGCGACGATGGCGGCATCCTTGATCCGGACACCATGGTGGACTTCGTACCTTTCCTTGAGCCCCCTCAGAATGGATATTGTATCTTCGATGGTAGGTTCACGCACCACGACCGGTTGAAAACGCCGTTCGAGGGCCGCATCCTTTTCGATGTATTTTCGATACTCATTCAGTGTCGTAGCGCCCACGCACCGCAGGGTTCCCCGGGCAAGGGCCGGCTTCAGCATGTTCGAGGCATCCACCGCGCCTTCCGCTGCCCCGGCGCCTACCAGCGTGTGCAGCTCATCGATAAAAAGAATGATCTCTCCTTCGGCCCGCTCAATCTCCTTGATGACCGCTTTGAGACGATCCTCAAACTCCCCCCTGTATTTGGAACCGGCGATCAGCGCACCCATATCAAGTGCGACAAGCCGTTTGTTCTTCAGTGATTCCGATACATCTCCTTCCACGATTCTTCGGGCAAGGCCTTCGACGATGGCTGTTTTTCCCACGCCGGGTTCCCCGATGAGCACCGGGTTGTTTTTTGTGCGGCGGGAAAGGACCTGGACAATCCTTCGGATTTCTTCGTCTCTGCCGATGACCGGATCGAGCTTTCCTGCTCGGGCAAGTTCTGTCAAATCCCGGCTGAACTTTTCCAGAGCTTGATATTTTTCTTCCGGATTCGGGTCCGTTATCCGCTGACTGCCCCTTATGTCGACAAGAACCCGCAATATGGAATCCCGGTTGATTCCGTAGCGACCAAGAATTTTCGCGATCTCGCCCTCTTTTTCATCTGAAATCGCCAGAAGAAGGTGTTCGATGCTGACATATTCATCCTTCATTTTCGACGCTTCTGAAAAAGACGCTTCCAGCAGACGCTTGGTTCTCGCGGACATGTAAACATCGCCGACATGGCTTACCTTCGGCAGTTTTTCCAGCGCAAGAGCTACCTCGCGTGCAACAGCGCCTGGAGAGACCCCTATCTTTCGGCATATGGCATGGGTTACGCCTTCGGATTCAGCGAGCATCGCTGAAAGCAGGTGCTCCGGTTCCAGTTGCTGATGATGCTGCTGCGAAGCCAGGGACTGGGCCTGTTGAATCAACTCCTGGGATTTTATCGTAAACTTATCTAGACGCATGCAATCCTCCTGAGATGGTTTTGCCATAAAAGATTAAACGGCCTGATTTTTGCATATTTCTCAAGTAAGTTAACCATAGACTCTTTCTTGTCAATCAGGCAATTATACTCTGGAATGCCGACGGGTGTCAGGTCAGCTTTTCGGTCCACCTCCGGAGCAGGAGCTCCGGCGAAAGATTTCCAAGATTGTTATGTCTGACAAATTCCGGCAGGTCACGGCGGTTTCCCTGGGCCCACCATTCTTTCAGAATTCCGGCGGCCTCCTTGCAAAAAATCCATCGAGGCCCGAAACTTTCCCGCAGGAAGGATTCAAGCATCGCCTCCGCCATCCAGCCGAGAAGATAATCGAGACAATAAAATTCCGGAGATAAGTCAAATAGATGGGTCTCAGGTTGATGATAAAAGCCCGTATATCGGGTCATGAGGCGTTCGTAGGGCCTGCCGTCCGAGAGGGTTTCTCTGGAAAACATTTCATATTCACATATGAATTTCGTTGCGTAGCGTCGAAAGGTCGCCAGATCCCTGAGGACTTTGTAGCCGTGAAGTTTCCGGGATTGGTGCCGCGGTAAATGCAAATACCCCTCCAGGAAAGGCTCGGAAAGCGTGATGTTCTGTATCAGAAACGCAAAGGCTTCCGAAAGGCCGAAACAGGTAGCCAGGTCCCGTTCCACAACGGAAAGCTCCGGCGATGTCCATACCGCTGAAAGTCCGTGGCCCAATTCGTGCCAGAGGCTTTCAAGATCGATCCAGCCCCCCTCCGGACGCATCACGATATAAACTTCTTCCGGCACCTGCAGGACAAAACAAACCGCCTGGGCGCTTTTTTCGGTTTCTCTTCCGATATCGAGACAGAGTCCGGGTGTGCGAAGGATATCCAGTTTCCAGAAGCTTGAAAAAAAAGAGAGCGTATCTTCCACCCGCCTTTCGGCTAAGAGGGAGTCGAATTGTTCGAACCCCAGCAGGTTCATGGCGTCATAGCGGCTCAGCTCACTTAACGGCTTCTCGAATCTTTCCCATACCCACCGGCTCATCGACGAAAAATACAGGGTGTCTGTTTGTTTCAGGATCCGTTTCAGAAGATGGTAATAATACGGGTAGTCTATCCCCTTTTTCTTTCGGCAGTAATCCAGATACCCATCAAATCCCAGTTCGCTGCGAATCGTTTCGAGCAGCAAACGCCAGTAATTCAGCGCGAACGGCTTGAGAAATTTACAAATGCAGCCGGCTTCTTTCTGAAGAATCCGGCGGGAATCCACCGTACTCGATTTTTGACACCAGGGAATAATTTCCCTGAAATAAATTTTTTCGCCGTTGACAACCGCCGCAGCCCCTTTCATCCATGCACGCATCTCATTTTCATGGGGAAGCAAAACCCGTTGAAGGTAATGATCGATCAGCGCATGCCGCAAGCGCGTCCGGATAAAGGGGTCCTCGATGCCGTCAAGCCTTTTCAGGTTGTCGATGCTCAGAACGGCGTCGTATCCCTCATAGACCTGATAGTCTTCCCCGTGAAGATTTTCTCCTTTCCAAAGAGCAAGAGCCTTCAAGTTCCACCTGTAGTTGAGCAGGTGAAGAACATTTTCGAATTCTTCTACCATCGAATGTTCATGCATCGCAGGTTCTATATGCCTTTCGAACGGTTCAAAGTCCTCCCCCTTGCTTCTTCAGACTCCACCCGTGAACGGTCTCCCGGGACCGCAGCGATTCATAGAGCGCGATGCCCACGGCCGTCGACAGGTTCAATGAACGGATTTCCCGGGATATCGGAATATGATAGGCGGATTTTCCGTACACGCGGAGAATCGGCTCAGGCAGTCCTCTGGTTTCCGATCCGAAAATCAGAAAAAGTCTTCCGGGCGCAGGCATGGCCCAAAAGGGTTTTTCTCCGTTTTTTGTCAGCAGAATCACTTCCGTTTCGAGTGGTTTCAGGATAGAGGTAAAATGGGTGAAGTTATCCCATACGAAAAGTTTTACTCTGGGCCAATAGTCGAGCCCTGCCCGTTTGACCGCTTTTTCTTCGAGGGAAAACCCCAGGGGTTTGATCAAATGGAGAAAGGCACCCGCACCGAGGCAGGTTCTCCCGATATTCCCGGTGTTCCAGTGGACTTCGGGAGCCACTAAAACGACATGACGTTCGCATGGTTTATCAGGACGATAGACGGACATATGGGGTTTTCGGCTGCTTAGACCGGCCTGCCACAAAAAGGACAGTATCGGTAATCCTTTTGTAAGGGTCGCCCGCAGTTCGGGCAACTTCCTTTCCCAACCTCCTGCCAACCGTGGTTTTCCGGCTTAAAAACATGGGAAATATTTTTACATCGGTCGCAGAATAAAAAAACCCTTCCTTCTTTGAATTTGATCAAAGGAATAAAGAAGAGGCTGACGTAATGATCGATCCGTTTCAAATAGGCCCGTGACAAACCGCATGTCGGACAGCGCCTCGGCGTTTTATCGAGCACAACGGTCTTTGGCTGAATTCCTGCAATAAAAAACATCTCTTATAAGGGATTCTAAAAATTCCTGGGCTTGCAGATAATTTCCCTGATCTTGGCATCAAAAAAATCAGACTGGTTCGCTGGTTTTAACACCAGGGCGCTATCCGCGCCCCTTGCGGTGCCGCCGACGGCGATGATATCGTTTCCGGACAGGGTTCCGGCATCAGCCGCCATGATGGCAACCTCCAGTGCCACTTTAACGCCCTGTCCGAAAAGCCGCAAGGTATCGGCAATCAACAGTACAGGATAAACGCCGGAGTATTTTTTCGCCACGGATCTTTCCACCCCAGACAGGGCATGGGTCGCCTGGATCACGGTCACCTTTTTTTCAGTCAGGTCATTTTTCACTTCTTCCTGCATCACGCTTTCAAACGGCACCTTAAAGCCGCAATGGTATGTAACAACAATGATTTTGAATCCTTTGAAAATTTCCAGGGCTTTGTATGCGGTTTCTCCTTTTGAAGAGGCCAGTACCACTTCTGTGAGTCCAAGCTCAATCCCCCGATTAAAAGAGAGCCTGAGTGTCTGATCTGTATTCTCTTTTCCCGGTCGGTCAAAATACATGATATCCTCCTTGCTGGGCATCCGTATTGAAACAGGAACACGGCCGCCTGTTCACCTACCCGTGCATCGAGTTTTTCTGTAGACACGATTTATACTTTATAATAAGAACGAAAACAATCGCAACAGGGCGGCTCTTCGAAAAAATGGATCGCATCGCCCGACCGCCCGGCTGTTTTTTTTCTTTAGCGTTCAAAGGTTCAGGGTTAACAGAAAATTTAATTCAAAGAGCAGCGGTTTCATCTTTGAAAAACAAGTCGTCCTTGAAGCGGCAACGGTTCATTTGATTTGAGAAACGAGATGATCGTAGATTTTCACACCCATCTTTTTCCGGAGAAAATACGTAAAAACAGGGAAAATTTTTTTTTCGGCGAAAGTGCATTCAAACTTCTCTACGAATCGCCTAAATCCAAGATGGCAGGCGCAAGCGAGATCCTCGCATCGATGTCCGTGCATGGAATCGACAAATCCGTCGTTTTCGGTTTTCCGTGGAAAAACATGGAAACCTCCATGCGGCAAAACGATTATATCCTGGAATCGGTATCAAAGCACCCGGAACATCTAATCGGTTTTTGCTGTGTGGACCCTGCGGATCCGCGGGCCGCCGATGAGACCCATCGGTGTCTGTCGTGCGGACTTTCCGGTCTTGGCGAGCTGGCGTTTTACGAATCCGGCATGGACGATGCCGCCATCGACAGGCTTGACCCCCTGATGGCGGTTTGCAGAGGCTACGATGTGCCGGTATTGCTCCATACCAACGAACCCGTGGGGCATCAATACCCGGGGAAAAGTCCCAACACGCTGATCCAGATTTACCGCTTGATTCAGCGGTTTTCCGATAACAAGATCGTTCTGGCCCACTGGGGCGGAGGTATTTTTTTTTACAATCTCCTGAAAAAAGAAGTTAAGGAAACGCTGCGAAATGTCTGGTTCGATACAGCGGCATCTCCTTTTTTATATTCTTCGGAGATCTGGACCTATGCCAGATCTCTTGCCGGGGTGGACAAAATTCTTTTCGGGACAGATTACCCCCTGCTCTCCCCTGAACGCTACTTTAAGGAGCTCGAGGCCGCCGGCATGCCGAAGACCGAAATCCGGGCGATCTGTGGATCAAACGCTGCGAACCTGCTCAAATTTCATGTCGGCTTATAGGGGCTTTCTTCTTTTCTTTTTGTATTGGGAAGCCTTCAAGCGCGCTTCAGACGAGTCCGGCTTATCGCACAACCATAAATCGAAGAGGTAAAGAATGAAAAGCATTGTTTATTCTATAGACCTGCGAGCCACGATTAAAGAAAATTTCCTCGCCAAACTGGGCAGGCTGATCCAAACGGCAGGCCTTTCAGAAACCGTTAAAAAAAGAGATCTTGTCGCAGTAAAGCTTCATTTCGGAGAACTGGGCAATACGGCGTTTATACGGCCGGTATATCTGCGGAAAATTGTCGAAGATATCAAGGCGGCAGGTGCCGTACCGTTTATCACCGATGCCAACACCCTGTATGCAGGAACACGGAGCAATGCCCCGAGCCATCTGAACACCGCCATTCAAAACGGGTTTGCTTATCCGGTGGTCGGCGCACCCCTGATTATTGCAGACGGACTCCGGGGGAAAAGCGAGACATCGATAACGATCAACCAGAAAAGGTTCAAGCGGGTGTATATCGGAACCGAAATCGTTCAGGCCGACAGCCTCATTTCCGTCGCCCACTTCAAAGGACATGAGCTTTCCGGCTTCGGCGGCACGATCAAAAATGTCGGTATGGGCTGTGCTTCCAGAAAGGGAAAGATGGCCCAGCATTCGAGTGTAAGTCCCAAAGTGAGCGCAAAAAAATGCATCGGATGCGGCGAATGTGTGGGCCACTGTTCCCAGAAGGCAATCAGCCTCATCGACGGGAAGGCCGACATAAATCCTGAAAAATGCATCGGATGCGGCGAATGCATCCTCATCTGCCCCAACGCGGCTATACAGATTCAGTGGAACCAGTCCATTCCGGTATTTCTCGAAAACATGGTGGAATACATGTTCGGGGTTCTGAAAACCAAAAAAAATAAAGCCCTGTTTATCAATTTCATCACCGATATCTCACCGGCCTGTGATTGCATGCCGGTCAACGACGCCCCCATCGTCCGGGATATCGGCGTCGTCGCATCCAGGGACCCGATTGCCATCGACCAGGCTTCCGTGGACCTCGTAAACCAGGAGCAGGCTCTGCCTGGATCCTGTTTGACGAGAAACACCGCACCGGGCGAAGACAAGTTCGGCGGGCTCTATCCCAAAGTGGACTGGGCAATCCAGTTGGATTATGCTGAAAAACTCGGGATAGGAAGCAGAACCTACGATCTGGTCAAGCTTTAAGCCCCCGGATCCGGCTCAATCCAGCACAAACAACTCGCTGCAGCGGTCCTGCATGGCCACATCGAGACGTATCCTGGAATCCGGGAGCGCCTCTCCCACGCAGCCCAGCGCTTTTTCCGGGGTGTTGTTGTTTTCACTCAGGTGAGCCAGGATCACGTGAGACAATCGATCATGGACCAATTCTTTCAGCAGCACCCGGGTTTCTTCATTTGACAGGTGGCCGGTTCTGCCTCGAATCCGCTGTTTCAACGGCCATGGATAAGATCCTTCCATCAGCATGGCGGCATCGTGATTGGCCTCGATGATCAGTCCGTTGCATCCTTTTAAGTGCGCTTTCACAACACCCGTGACGGTTCCAAGATCGGTGGCCATGCCCACTTTTACTCCGTTGCCGGAAAAAACAAAGCCCGATGTGTCTTCGGCGTCATGGGAGACGGAAAAAGAACGTACCGCCAGCGTGTTGATGAAAAACAGCGTTCCGCATTCGAAATAAACGATCGAGTCCACCTTTCCGAGCTGGTTTCCGGCCGCGCGGTCTGTTTTTTTCGTGATGTAAACAGGGATGTTATAACGTCGGGAAAGTACGCCAACCCCTTGGATATGATCGGCGTGTTCATGGGAGACGACAAGGCCGTCGAGGTTCTTCGGGCAAATTCCTCTGGCCGACAGCCGCCGTTCGATCTCAAGACCGGATAGCCCGGCATCGACGAGAAGCGATGTCGTACCGTCAGAAATATAGGTCGCATTCCCCTTGCTGCCGCTGGCCAGCATGCAGACAGACAGGCTTCGGGCCTCGGATGAGGTTTTGAAACGGCTTCTATACACCGGTGTGCCCAAAGCCGCCGGTGCTGCGAACCGTTTCATCCAGCTGGACCACGACATCGATTCTCGCTTGATACACCCGATGAATTACCATCTGCGCAATCCTGTCCCCTCGGCGAACCGTGTAGGGCCGTCGACCGAGGTTGATGGCGGCGACCATGACCTCCCCCCGGTAATCCGAATCTATGGTTCCGGGTGAATTGATGAGACCGATGCCGTGTTTGATGGCCAGTCCGCTTCTCGGCCGAATCTGGGCCTCAAACCCTTTCGGAATGGCGACGGCAAAACCGGTTGGAATCAGGGTGATGGCACCCGGATCAAGAACGAGTTCCGTTTCAACCGCGGCGCAGATGTCCATTCCGGCGGCATAAGGCGTCATATACCGCGGCAGGGGGATATCGCCGTTTACATTCGGTCTTATTCGACGCAGACGAATCGCGGGGTATTGCTCCATCGTACCGACGTCATTCCGTTTAATTTTGAAGGGAAAGGACCGACTCGAAAGCCTCTTTGTTTTTTATCGGCCCCAGAAGGACAAGGGCAACCCGATCGGTTCGAAAAAGGTCTTCCGCCAGATGGACAAGGTTGTCCGGCGTCACGGCGTCGACACCCTCGATCACGGCTTTCAGTGGAATATATTCTCCAAAATTGGCCTCGTTCTGAGCGATTCGAACCATCTGGTTGTCGACGCTTTCCGCGGCCAGCATCAGGCTGCCTTTGGTGTATTCTTTTGCATCGTCCAATTCATCGGCATTCACCGGTTCCGCTTTAAGGCGCATCATTCCCCTTAGAATGAGATCAACCGCAAGGCGGGCATTTTTCGATTCAACCCCCGTATAGACACCGAAAATCCCGGTGTCCATAAAAGAAGAAAAAAAAGAATAGACCGAATACGCAAGCCCCCGTCGCTCCCGGATTTCCTGGAACAGCCTGGAGCTCATATTTCCGCCGAGAATGGTGTTTAAAAGGGAAAGTGCATATCGCCTGGGATCGGTGAGCGACATTCCGCCCGTCATCAGGCATAAATGAACCTGTTCGATTTTTCTGGGGTGAATGTCCACTATAGACCGACCGGCAGGCACGATCCGGGCCGAAAATCCTTCCCCCGTCCGGATCGCTTCGAAGGCTGGACCGACCAGGTCAACAAAGTGCGAATGTTCCAGATTTCCGGCAGCTGATATAATGATTCGCTCGGGTCGATAATTTTTTTGAAAAAACTTCTTGATGGTTTCCGCATCAAACCCGAAAATATTTTCGCGTGTCCCCAGAATCGACCGCCCCAGACCGTCGTCTCCCCAGTATGCACTGCTCGAAAGGACGTGGATGTAATCCTCCGGGTTATCTTCGATCATTCCGATTTCCTGAAAAATAACGGGTCGCTCCTTTTCAACCTCTTCGGCATCAAAAACAGAATTTAAAAATATGTCTGAGAGAATGTCGACCATGGCCTTCAGATGGGTATCGATCACCTTGGCGTAATAGCAGGTGTTTTCCATGGTAGTAAAGGCGTTGGTCTGGCCGCCGATCATGTCGAATTCCTTTGCGATCTGAAAAGCGGAGCGCTTGCAAGTCCCTTTGAAAATCATGTGCTCGATAAAGTGTGAAAGACCGTTTTCGGCGGCTGTCTCATCCCGGGCGCCGACATTTACCCATACCCCCATCGAGACGCTGCGGACATAGGGGATGCGTTTCGTCACAATCCTCACTCCGTTTTCGAGAATCGTCTTTCCTGAATTACCGGTTCTTTCCAAAATCAACTTTCCTCTTCCTGCGCGGCTTTCAGGCTTAATCGGACCTTGCCGTCCCGACTGATCTCGAGAACTTTGACCTTGACAATATCACCTTCTTTGACGATATCGGTGACTTTCTTGACTCGGTGCTGGGCCAGTTGAGAGATATGAATAAGCCCGTCGTAGCCCGGTGTAAGTTGAACAAACGCTCCGAAATCGGTTGTTTTGACCACCATTCCCTCGTAAATCCGACCGACCTCCGGCTCCATGATCAGATCCTGAATCCGTTTTTTGGCCGCTTCCCCTTCATGCTGAGCAAAAGCGGCGATCTTAATCAGTCCGGTATCATCGATTTCGATACGCGTATTGGTTTCCGATTGAATCGACCGGATCATCTTTCCGCCCGGACCTATGACTTCCCTGATTTTATCCGGGTTGATTTTGATCGTGTACATCTTCGGTGCGTAAGGCGAGATATCTTTTCGTGCTTGTTCGATGGTTTCCAGCATTTTTTGGAGAATAAAAATTCGCCCTCTGCGCGCCTGCTCAAGGGCCTTTTCCAGAATGTCTCTCGATATCTCGTGGATTTTGATATCCATCTGAAGGGCGGTAATACCTTCACTGGTTCCGGCGACCTTGAAGTCCATATCGCCGGTGTGATCCTCATCGCCCAGAATATCGGATAAAATTACCACCTGATCGCCCTCCTTCACCAGCCCCATGGCAATACCCGAAACATGGGATTTTATGGGAACGCCTCCATCCATCAGCGCCAAACTGGCCGCACAAACCGTTCCCATGGAAGAAGATCCGTTGGACTCCAGAACCTCGGAAACGATACGAATGGTGTAATCAAAGACCTCTTTCGACGGCAGGACTTTTTCGATGGCTCTTGTCGATAACCCCCCATGACCGATATCTCTTCGGGTCGGTCCACCGAGGCGCTTGACCTCGCCGACGGAAAAAGGCGGAAAATTGTAATGCAGCATGAATGGCCTGAACTCTTCACCGATCAACGTTTCCACCCGCTGTTCATCCTGACCCAGTCCGATCGTCAGAACGGCAAGTACCTGGGTCTCGCCGCGCGTGAAGAGCGCGCTGCCGTGGGGCCTCGGAAGGATACCGACTTCACAGGAGATCGGTCGGATCTCATCAAATTTTCTATTGTCGATCCGCCGGCCTTCCTCTAATATGAGCTTTCGACAGATTCTCTTCTCAAGGTCGTTTAAAATTTCCTGGATCTCGGCCTTGCGACCGGTGGTTTCCTCTCCCAGTTTTTCGATGATTTTCGATCTCACCTCACCCAGGCTCTGCCTTCTTTGCATCTTTTCGCCCACGAGCAAGGCCCTGCGGATGCTTTCTGCGGCTTCTTCTTCGATCCTTTTGACAAGCGCCTCGTCCTTCTCAGCGAGGGAAAAAGATCGCTTGGGAACGCCCGCGGCTTCTCTTAGCTTTTGCTGAAGATCGATGATCGGCTGCATGGATCGATGGCCGAAAAATATGGCATCGAGCATATCGGTTTCACTGACGATGTTGCCGGCCCCTTCCACCATGACGACACCGGTCGTGGATCCGGCCACGATGATATTGAAGTCGCTTTTTTCCTGTTGTGAAATCGACGGGTTAACGATGAATTGCCCGTCGACCCGACCGACGCGTACGCTCGCAATGGGACCTGAAAACGGAATGTCGGAGATTACCAATGCCGCAGAAGCCCCGATCATGGCAAGTACATCCGGTTCATTTTCCTGATCCATGGAAAGAACCGTGGCAATAACCTGTGTTTCATAATGATAATTTTTGGGGAAAAGGGGCCGAATCGGACGGTCTATCAATCGGGCGGTCAGCGTTTCCTTTTCACTTGGTCTTCCGATCTCACGCCTGAAATAGCTGCCGGGGATTCTTCCGGCGGCATAGAGTTTTTCCTGATATTCTACGGTGAGAGGCAAAAAATCCGTATCGATTTTTGCATCGGTCGCAGAGACAACTGCGACAAGAACCACCGTATCGCCGTACTGAACGACGACCGAACCCGACGCCTGCTTGGCGACCTTTCCTGTTTGAACACTCAGTGTCTTTCCACCAATATCCGCTTTAAAATCTATTTCCATTTCTATCTCCCGCTAGATGGACAACCGGCAACGGCCGAAAATCCGCCCCCTGTCTGCCGGACGCTCATGCCTGTATGCTGAATAAAAAGTGCTTATCGTCTGAGGCCCAGCGCCTCTATGATAGTCCTGTATCGTTTAACGTTCTTGTTTTTGACATAATTTAAAAGTCTGCGCCTCTGGCCCACCAGCATCAACAGGCCCCTTCTGGAGTGATGATCCTTCTTATGGATCTTGAGATGTTCGGTAAGATAGGTGATGCGATGCGTCAAGAGTCCGATTTGAACTTCCGGAGAACCGGTGTCCTTGTCATGCAATCGGTATTGACCGATCAGCTCTTTTTTATTTTCCGCTGATAGAACCACTTTCTTTTTGCCTCCTTTTGTTAATTTTGAATTTTTTCTTAATTCCGGTCCGGGTCTTGATGTCGCCACCCCGCAAAATTCACGATATACCGGCACGTGTCGGTTTCTTTGCTGCATGCAAACAGCGCAATAAGGTCTCCTGCGTGATCAACGATCTTGATGTAGCCGCAGGCGCCCTGGGCGCGCTCCAGCGCAAGATCGGTATTCGCAACCGTCTTTCCGTACAGGATCTTTTCTATCAATCGGCTATCGGCGACACATCTCGGCATATCCTTGAGCGCATCGGCCATGGGGACGATTCGTTCGGCTGACTTGCCGATCGTCGAAAGTCTCTCCAATTCATTCAGCGTGACTGCTTCGTCGATCGTGAACCCACCGTTCCGGGTCCGTCTGAGCGCCTTGAGATGGCCGCCGCATCCGAGCGATTTCCCGATATCCGCGCACAATGAACGGATATATGTCCCGGAGGAACAGGTGACTTCAAAGCAAATTTCCGGAACATGGATATCGGTGATTCGAATAGATGCAATATGGATATCCCTGGCCGGCTTCCTGACCGGCTCGCCTCGCCGTGCAAGCTTATACAACGGAACCCCTCTGTGCTTCAACGCCGAAAATATCGGTGGAATCTGCCGCTGCTTGCCCTCAAAACTCTGAATGACGGCCCGCAGGGTTTTTTCCGGGAGGTCGATTTTTTCGCTCGTTGCGACCACCTTTCCGGTGGAGTCCAGGGTGTCTGTTTCGACCCCGAGGCACAGGACGGCTTCGTATGTCTTCCATCCTTCGTTGAAAAACCGGGCCAGCTTCGTGGCTCCGCCGACCAGGCAAACCATAAGGCCGGTGGCAAAGGGATCGAGCGTACCTGTATGTCCTGCTTTACAGGCACCCAACAGTTTTTTGACCTTCGCAACTACATCGGCGGATGTCCGGCCTTCCGGTTTGTCGATCAGCAGGATTCCGCTACAAGCGCAACCTCCCATGACGGGCGTACCCCCCCGGTTTTTGATCCTGCCCGGCCTCCCCATGATCCTGTCTCAGATCCCTGTCAGAATGATTCAGCCAGGGTAAGCAGTCTTGATTTCAACTCCTTCAGGGCCGATTGGATGCTGAAACCGGCTGCGCTCAGGTGACCCCCACCGCCGAATTCAAACGCGATCTTGGCCACATCGACCGTTCCGTCCGATCGCAGGCTGACGTGGTATAGCATAGACCGAGCTGAATCCTGATTCCCGTTCACATCCTCCTGGATAAGAACGGCGACCTTTACGTCTTCAATCCGTTTGGCATAGGTGATCATTCCGTCGATGTCTTCCGGATTTGTACCGGTGTCTGCAAACATCTCCTTGGTAAGGGTCATCATGGAAAGTTTGCCGTTTTTTGATATTTCAATCGAATCCAGGGCAAGATTCAGCAGCTTGAGCCGGCCGAGCGAATAGGTTCCATAAACGTGCTTGGCTATAGTGTAAGGATCAATCCCCATATCGACCATCTCTTCGCAGATGGCAAAAGCGGCCCGATTGGTGTTCGAAAATCGAAACGACCCCGTATCGGTCAAAATGCCGGTATAGATGAGGGTGGCGATATCCGGGTTGAAAGAAATCTTCATCTTTTTGAACAATCGATATAAAATTTCGGCCGTAGCGCATGCATGGGGATCGATGAGCCGGCAATGGCCAAAGCCGGTGTTGGTAATATGATGATCGATATTGATGATAAGCGGCATTTTCTCAATGGTTGTCAGGGCTGCGCCGATTCTGTTCAAATCTCCGCAGTCAAGAATCACGGCCGTATCACATGCAGCCGCCGAATCCGCGCTCCGGACAATCCGACCGATGGAAGGAAGAAAACGATAGACGGCCGGTATGGGGCTTTCGTTGTACATGGTCACGGATTTGTTCAGCGATTCAAGCGCAATTCCCATGGCAATCGACGAACCCAAAGCGTCTCCGTCCGGATGCGCATGAGATGCAACCAAGACGCGCCGACTATTCTTCAGATGGCGGATGATGCGGTCCATTTTCTGTTTTCAACGATTGGATTATCTTTTCGATGTGCATACTGTAATCAAAGGAATCATCATAAAAAAACTGCAGCTCAGGCATATAGCGCAAGCGAAGCTCACGTGCCAGAATGCGCTTCACATATCCGCCCGCATGTTTATATCCCTGCAGCGCCTCCTCTCTTCTTTTTTCTCCGGAGGAGGTTGAAAAATAGATGCGGGCCGTTTTTAGATCCGATGACATTTTAACGGCGGTAATAGTGGTCATTTCAAGACGCGGATCTTTTATCTGTCGGAGCAACAGATCCGAGAGAACTTTTTGTATCTGACCGCCGACCCGTTCTGCTCGCGTAAAGGGTCTCATATCGTAACAATCTCCAGATCCGTATCGATGATCTCCGCCGATCCGAATGCATCGGCCATGTTGAGAATCTTGTCCATTTTCGAGTTGATCAGAGACCGATCGTTTCCTACCACCGCAAAACCGATCTGGGTTCTCTGATGTATATCGTTGGATCCGACTTCCGCAACGGAAGCATTAAATGCGTTGCGAATCTGACCGATGATCGATTTTACGACTTTCCGTTTGGCTTTCAGGCTATGGCATTCATGAATTCTGAATGTGATACTGCCTAATCCAACGACCATGTTCACTCCGCAGGGATGCACCGCCTATCAAGCCCTGCCTGAGGTGGAACATCTATTCCATCTCCGGCCGGATTTCTTCAAGATAATAACACTCCAGCACATCTCCGATCTTGATATCGTTATAATTGTCTACTCCGATGCCGCATTCGTATCCGCTTTGAACCTCTTTGACGTCGTCTTTAAAACGTCTAAGGGAGGATATTTTCCCATCATACATGACGATTCCGTCTCGTAGTATCCGCAGATTCTGGCCTCTTTCGATTTTTCCGTCTGTTACATAGCATCCGGCAATCGTACCGATCTTCGGCACATGAAATACCTGACGAACACTGGCCCGACCCAGGATTCGCTCCTCGAAAGTCGAGTCCATCATGCCGACGATGGCCTCTTTAATGTCCTTGATCGCATCGTAAATGACATTGTAGAAGCGCATATCGACATTTTCCTCACCGGCCAGATCGTGGACTTTGGCGCTAGGTCGTACATTGAAACCCAATATGATCGCATCGGATACGGCGGCTAACGAAACATCGGACTCCGTTATTGTTCCGGTGGCGGAGTGGACGATTTTTATCTTCACCTCATCGGTGGATAGTTTGGTCAAAGAATCCTTCAAAGCCTCGATCGATCCCTGAACGTCGGCCTTAATGATAAGACTAAGCTCTTTGATTTCCTCCTGCTTGAGTTTTTCAAAAATTCCCTCGAGGCTCATCCTGCTGGATCTGGCCAATTCCTTTGCTCGCTGCTTCTGAAGCCGGTACTGACTGACCTGCTTGGCGCTTTTTTCGTCCGCTATGGCCACCAGTTCATCTCCGGCGGATGGAACCCCGGACATCCCCACCACCTCGACAGGTATAGAAGGACCGGCGCTGTCAACCTGAAAACCGAGATCGCTCAGCATGGCCCGCACTTTTCCGTAATGCACCCCGCAAACAACATATTCTCCGGCACGCAGGGTACCCTCCTTGATCAATACCGTTGCAACAGGACCTCGTCCGGAATCCAGTTTTGCCTCTATGACATGCCCTCTTGCGCGCTTGTTGGAATTGGCTCTGAGCTCCAGAACTTCTGATTGAAGAAGAATCATCTCGAGAAGATCGCTGATTCCGATGCTCTGTTTGGCGGAGACATTCACAAAGATGGTGTCGCCGCTCCATTCCTCAGGGACCAACCCGTAGTCCGCCAATTCCCTCTTGACGCGGTCGATATTGGCGTTGGGTTTGTCTATCTTGTTGATGGCGACAATGATCGGAACTTCTGCGGCCCTGGCATGGTTAATGGCCTCGATGGTCTGCGGCATGACGCCGTCGTCTGCGGCGACCACCAGCACCACGATGTCCGTTACCTTGGCACCCCGGGCACGCATGGCAGTAAAGGCTTCGTGGCCGGGAGTGTCGAGAAAAACGACCTGACCCTTTTCCGTCGCTACATTGTATGCCCCGATGTGTTGCGTGATCCCTCCCGCTTCGATTTCGGTGATCCTCGTTTTTCGGATCACGTCCAGAAGGGAAGTTTTGCCGTGGTCCACGTGTCCCATAATGGTCACCACAGGCGGCCGATAGGTTAACTTCTCCGGATCATCTTGTTCTTCATGCAAAACGGTGTCTTCTTCGAAGGACGCCTTTTCAACCTCATAGTTGAACTCGGAAGCAACCAGCGCCGCTGTATCGAAATCGATGGTCTGATTTACGGTGGCCATGATCCCCATGGTAAATAATTGTCTTATCATTTCCCCCGCCTTGATTCCCATCCGTTTGGCCAAATCCGAAAGAACGATGGTTTCATCGATTTTGATACGCCGTTTGCTGGCTCTCGGAATAGTGATCTGTGTTTTTTGTCCTTTAACAGGTTTGCTTTTACCGCTTTTGCGTGTTTTTTTCGTCCGGATCCGGTCCTCCGAATAAAGATCCTCTCCTTCAACGACCTCTTTGCTTCGAAAAGAAATCTTCTTTTTGAAGAATTTTTTATCTTTGATCACCTCGGAAATCTTTTTCTTGGATTGACGATTTTTTTCTTCTTCTTCACCACTTTCATCCCCGGAAGGTGCAATCTGAAATTCCACTTCCAGCACCTTCGGCTTTTTTTCGTCTTTCGGCTCGGCGGTAATGCCCTGGCCGTCAATGCTCACGGCAATCGCCTGTTTGAGTCTCTCCGGCAACTTGATGATTTTTGCGGGTTCGTCTTTTTTTTGTTTTTTCCCCTTTTTGGAGACTTTTTGTCTCTTTGTGCCGATCATCTCTTCCTGTTTATCCACGTCCGAAGGAGACTCAAAGGGCAGGACGGCATCCTTGCCCGGCACGTTAAATGATTCAGCCGACTTTAAAACTGTATCGTGTTCATCGATACCGTGTGCTTCTGCGGGGACGATGCCAATTTTTTCAGAAACGGCCGCGCTTCGGGTTTCGGATTCAGGAATCACCGGTTCATCCATCGATTCCCGGGCTTCTGCCGGGGCTGAAAATTGCTCCACGGATTCCGTTTCTTTCTGAATTTCCTCCGTAATCCGAATGCCGGCATTCGATTCCAGGGGTATGGGCTCAGTCTCTTGCGGTTCATCCAGTATGATCAGAGTACTTTCAACGACTTTTTTGCGCCTTCGAATCACGCCCGGTTTTACATGGATAACCTCAATATCTTGCCTGTGGACCCCCAGAACGGCAGCTTTAATGGTTTCGATTTTGTCTTGATCCAGAGAACTCATGTGGCTTTTGATGGGTATTCCCATTTCTATCAACTTTTCAACAAGCAATTTATTTGTCATATTAAGATCTCTGGCAAGCTCGTAAACTCGGATCTTTGCCATTTATCCCCCTTACCCTTTGTTCGTCTTCGAACCAGTCATTTTACAAGGCACCTTCATAACCGACGCCGTCCCATTCAAATTGCTCTCTCCTGTACTCCCGGAGATTTTCACCTATCTATTATGTATATTTCTTATGAATGCTTACCAATTGCCGGGCGGTCTTTCAAAAAGCCAGGCGGTTACCTTGCTATCGATCTGATTCCGTGTCATTAGGATTTTCAATGGGGTTTTCTTGATCCGTCGAATGATCCGCCGTCGGAGACCGTTGGTCCGTTTCCGTCTCATTCTCTTCCGCCGGATCAAACCCTGCGGCATAGGAGTCCCGTTCATCCAGGCAAATGCCGGCATTCACGGATTCTTCGGCCCCGGACGGAGTTTGCCCTGATAGTTCAAGTTGCGCCAGGGCCTCTATCGCCGCCTCGATCAGTTCATGGGCTTTCTTTTCATCAACGCCCCGTATTTGAACGAGATCCTCAACAGAAGCCTTACTGAGTTCCTCCGCTGAAAAAAATCCGGATTCATAGAGGGCATCCGCAAGGCTGATGCCGACTCCGGGCAATTGAACCAGAGAATCGTAGCCGTCTTTCATGGCCTCGCTGTACCTGGATTCGCTTTTAACGTCAAGATGCCACCCGGTCAGCTTCGAGGCCAGCCGCACGTTCTGGCCCCGTTTCCCGATGGCCACCGAAAGAAAATCATCCGGAACAATAACCTCCATCGACCGGTTCTCCTCATCGATGATAACCCGGGATATCTCGGCAGGAGCCAGGGCATTGCAAACATATTTGGCAGGGTCCGCATGCCAGGGAATGATATCTATTTTTTCACCTCTCAGCTCTTGCACGACATTTTGGACCCGGCTTCCTTTCATTCCAACACACGCGCCCACAGGATCGATATCCGGATCTTTCGTGGATACGGAAATTTTGGAACGGCTGCCGGGCTCTCGCGCAGCGCCCATGATGCTGACGATCCCTTCTGAAATCTCAGGAACCTCGGTTTTGAACAGGTTGACAAGAAAATTGGGGTCCGTTCTTGAAAGGATGACTTGAGGTCCGCGTGTATCATGGAGAACATCCAGTATATAGGCGCGTATGCGATCCCCCCGCCGGTAAACCTCTCGGGGCACCTGTTCTCGAACCGGAAGTATGCCTTCGGTCTGGCCGAGATTCACGATGATGTTCCCTCTTTCAAAACGCTGAAGAATGCCGTTGATAATTTCACCCTTTCGGTCAATGAAACTTGAAAAAACGGCATCTCTTTCAGCGTCCTTCATCTTTTGAACGATTACCTGTTTTGCCGACTGCGCCGCAATCCGCCCAAAGGTCATCGTGTCCATTTTTACGCCGAGACTGTCTCCTATTTCACACTCCGGATCCAGTCTATGCCCTTCTTGCAGCGTGATTTGAATATCCGGTTCGGTAATCTCTTCAACAACTTCTTTGAACTGGTAGACATCAATTTCACCGGTTTCTTCGTTGTATCGAACCTCAATGTCTGCTTTGCTGCCGAACTTCTTTCTCGCAGCGGATTTTAGCGCCTCTTCCAGTGCCTTAATCAAAACGTCTCGATCAATTCCTTTGTCTCGACTCACCTGTTCGACCACACGCTTGATATCACTTATAAGCATTTGTTTTCTCCACGATAATTTACCAATCGCGCCCTTTGGATATTATCTTCGGAAACGCCGACGGTCTTTCCGTCGACCAGCAGCCTGACCTCTCCTTCCGACAGCCCCAGAAGAACTCCTGTGAAATTTTTCCGGCCGTCCAGGGGCCTGCGGGTTTGGATCTTCACAATACTTCCTTGAAAGCGATTAAAATCAGACATTTTTCCTATAGGGCGATCCGGTCCCGGCGAGGACACCTCAAGACTATAAGGAATCTTGATATCCAGATCGACATCCAGCAGTTCACTGGTTTGTCGACTTATGCGAACACAATCATCCAGTGTGACCCCTCCGGGCTTATCGATATAAAGCCTCAATATTCTGCCGCCTGATTCGCGTTGAAATTCGGCATGCACGAGTTCAATCCCTTCGGCCTCACATACCTGCTCGGCCAGATCAGCGGCGGCAGAGGCAATTTTTTCTAGAGAACCGGCCAATCCTCTCCGGACTTCGGAATCAGGAGAATCGGCAATTTTGAATCGTTCTTTATCCATGACTTTATAAACGCAGACGGACGAATTCCCCCCGCGCGGTTTTATTTCAAAGAGAAAAATCTCCTGCGCTTAAAGCCAAAAGCCTTCAAACAACGTTCCTATAAAAAATAAAAAACGGGCTTGTGCCCGTTTCCTTCGCCTCTGGTAGAGATTCCTGCTGAATTTAAAAAATACAGTTTAAATCATGAAAATGACCTTCACAGAATGCATAGCTCCAAATTCTGTTTGAAGAAAAACTCTACCCCACAACCACGGCACTACCGGAAAAGGCGCTTTAATGGAGCGGGCAACGAGATTCGAACTCGCGACACCAAGCTTGGGAAGCTTGTACTCTACCAACTGAGCTATGCCCGCTTCATTTTATAAATTAGGACAAAAAAAAATCCATGTCAATATTTTTCCATCGCGGCTGGATAATCGAACTGTGATCTCTTTTTATTTCTGCAGTATGGTTCGTATATTTTCGAGTTCACGCCGGATATCCTCCAGGGCGGTTTTCCGGTCCCCCGCCTTGTCACCAGGATCGTCCAGGTGCTGCTTGGCCCCCTGAATCGTGAACTTTTTATCATAGAGCAGATGTTTGATTTTGCGTATCCGTTCTACATCCACCTTTCTATACAGCCGCTGGCCGGAGGAGGTTCGCTTCGGCCTGATTATCCTAAATTCTGTTTCCCAAAATCGAAGGACATAGGTCGGAACTCCGGCGATTTCGCTCACCTCGCCGATTCGAAAATACATTTTGTCTGGAAGAGGCTTCTGGTCCAAGGAGTCTTCCACATGGGAACCAAACGCAACCATCGATCAATCCGAAAATTTTTCAACCGAGTGCATTATAAATAGAATGCATTATTTTATCTGCTCAATCAAGATAAAAGTTACAGCTTAAAAAGCCGGTTCCCTTTCATCGGAAACGGCTTGGCCGCGGCTTTCCAAAAGCATGCCCTTCGGTAATCCCTCTTTCCATCCTCCGGCAGCACCATCTCCATATCCAGTGGATCAAGTGCCGGTCCCGTGGACTTTGTATTGCCGGAGTCCTTTTCAGGCTTAACAGCCTCTGCGGCAACGGCTAACGCCTTTTTCCCTTCTGTCGGAACCCACGGCAAAAACGGCCCTGAAACGAATTATCAAAAATATTCCGATAACCCATGGCCGGACAATCCCAAAGGTTTGTCTCAGCATATATTCATTCTTCTATTTCTCCAAAAGAAGAAGCAAGATAGAGGGAAGCACTTTATTGGCGCCGACTACTCTAATCCGCAGCGCCTCGGAGAAAGAAGACGTATTGCCGGATACGTCCGTCTGCGTCGCCGTGATGCTGTGGGTTCCTGGTGAAAGATCGATATCGATGCTGAACACACCGCCCGTTACCGCTCCAGTCGCCCCGATGATCGCACTTCCGTTGTCGTACAGCTGAACCGTCGCACCGTCTTCCCCCGTGCCGCTTATCGTCAGCCCTGACGTTTGACTCGTAACATTGTCCGTATCGCTTGCGCCTGTGTCGTCCTCGGCAGATAAATCCAGACCGCCCGGCGCAGACGGAGGTAAATTAAATTCTATTGGGGAGAAAGTACGGCTCCCGTCTCCCAGCTGACCATGGTTGTTATACCCCCAGGCCCACAACGTCCCGTCCGTCCCTATACCAAGGGAATGCGAACCGCCCGCGGCAATAGACGCCCAGTCCGTGCCGCTTCCTGTCTGGACCGGCGAGGCCCGATTCGTCGTGGTCCCGTCTCCCAGCTGACCATGATCGTTTCCTCCCCAGGCCCACAACGTCCCGTCCGTCCCTATACCAAGGGAATGCGAACCGCCCGCGGCAATAGACGCCCAGTCCGTGCCGCTTCCTGTCTGGACCGGCGAGGCCCGATTCGTCGTGGTCCCGTCTCCCAGCTGACCATGATCGTTTCCTCCCCAGGCCCACAACGTCCCGTCCGTCCCTATACCAAGGGAATGCGAACCGCCCGCGGCAATAGACGCCCAGTCCGTGCCGCTTCCTGTCTGGACCGGCGAGGCCCGATTCGTCGTGGTCCCGTCTCCCAGCTGACCAGACGAGTTATACCCCCAGGCCCACAGCGTCCCATCCGTCTTTATGCCAAGAGAATGCCAGCTGCCTGCGGCAACAAACGCCCAGTCCGTGCCGCTTCCTATCTGGACCGGCGAGGCCCGATTCGTCGTGGTCCCGTCTCCCAGCTGACCATAATCGTTTCCTCCCCAGGCACGCAGCGTCCCGTCCGTCTTTATGCCAAGAGAATGCGAACCGCCCGCGGCAATAGACGCCCAGTCCGTGCCGCTTCCTGTCTGGACCGGCGAGGCCCGATTCGTCGTGGTCCCGTCTCCCAGCTGACCAGACGAGTTATACCCCCAGGCCCACAACGTCCCGTCCGTCTTTATGCCAAGAGAATGCGAACCGCCCGCGGCAACAAACGCCCAGTCCGTGCCGCTTCCTGTCTGGACCGGCGAGGCCCGATTCGTCGTGGTCCCGTCTCCCAGCTGACCAGACGAGTTATACCCCCAGGCCCACAACGTCCCGTCCGTCTTTATGCCAAGAGAATGCCAGCTGCCCGCGGCAACAAACGCCCAGTCCGTGCCGCTTCCTGTCTGGACCGGCGAGGCCCGATTCGTCGTGGTCCCGTCTCCCAGCTGACCATAATCGTTTCCTCCCCAGGCCCACAGCGTCCCGTCCGTCTTTATGCCAAGAGAATGCGAACCGCCCGCGGCAATAGACGCCCAGTCCGTGTCGCTTCCTATCTGGATCGGCGAGGCCCGATTCGTCGTGGTCCCGTCTCCCAGCTGACCATAATCGTTTCCTCCCCAGGCACGCAGCGTCCCGTCCGTCTTTATGCCAAGAGAATGGTAGAAGCCCGCGGCAACGCATGCCCAGTCCGTGTCGCTTCCTATCTGGATCGGCGAGGCCCGATTCGTCGTGGTCCCGTCTCCCAGCTGACCATAATCGTTTCCTCCCCAGGCACGCAGCGTCCCGTCCGTCTTTATGCCAAGAGAATGGTAGAAGCCCGCGGCAACGCATGCCCAGTCCGTGTCGCTTCCTATCTGGATCGGCGAGGCCCGATTCGTCGTGGTCCCGTCTCCCAGCTGACCATAATCGTTTCCTCCCCAGGCACGCAGCGTCCCGTCCGTCTTTATGCCAAGAGAATGGTAGAAGCCCGCGGCAACAAACGCCCAGTCCGTGCCGCTTCCTATCTGGACCGGCGAGGCTCGATTCGTCGTGGTCCCGTCTCCCAGCTGACCAGACGAGTTATCCCCCCAGGCCCACAACGTCCCGTCCGTCTTTATGCCAAGAGAATGCGAACTGCCCGCGGCAACAAACGCCCAGTCCGTGCCGCTTCCTATCTGGACCGGCGAGGCCCGATTCGTCGTGGTCCCGTCTCCCAGCTGACCAGACGAGTTATCCCCCCAGGCCCACAACGTCCCGTCCGTCTTTATGCCAAGAGAATGCCAGCTGCCCGCGGCAACAAACGCCCAGTCCGTGCCGCTTCCTATCTGGACCGGCGAGGCCCGATTCGTCGTGGTCCCGTCTCCCAGCTGACCAGACGAGTTATACCCCCAGGCCCACAACGTCCCGTCCGTCTTTATGCCAAGAGAATGGGAGAAACCCGCGGCAATAGACGCCCAGTCCGTGCCACTTCCTATCTGGACCGGCGAAACCCGATTCGTCGTGGTCCCGTCTCCCAGCTGACCAGACGAGTTATACCCCCAGGCCCACAACGTCCCGTCCGTCTTTATGCCAAGAGAATGGTACAAGCCTGCGGCAACGCATGCCCAGTTCGTGCCGCTTCCTATCTGGACCGGCGAGGCCCGATTCGTCGTGGTCCCGTCTCCCAGCTGACCATACCGGTTATTCCCCCAGGCCCACAACGTCCCGTCGGATTTTATGTAAAGGGAATAATAGCTCCCGGCTGCAAAGCGATATTTTCCACCCGCGCAATACGGATCCCCGGAACCGGCCCTGGATATCCCCGAAGAGAAGAAGCATGTTGCCAACATTAGAATAGCAAATGGGATGGGATTCCGAAGAAAAACAGATAAGAAAATAGGAAGCTTCATAGATCACTCCGTTTCTGCGAAAAATGGCGAAAAATGGGGCGAAAAATGGGGACGTCCTTAAATAATTAAATAAATTAATCGCCAAGATAATAGCCTTGTTTTTTCGCGATCTTCTCCCCTTTTTCTACCGTATAGCTCACCGCCGCAAGCGTCAAGTCAAATTTCCTCGACAGATCTGACATTTATACTTATATGTAAATAAAATAGGGATGTCACTTAAATAGTGAATCACCTCCGGTAGAGCGGGAGGCTTTTAAACTATGAACCGCTCAAAGCATTAGCTGCAAAAGATTCTCTGACCACCTATCGGTGATCAACTTCCATCGAAAAGAGTTAGTTGATTGAGGCGTTTATCCCCCCGCCTCTTGATGCTTTATGTATTGGCGGATAACCTCTTCATCAGCCCCTACGGTTAATACAAAATAGCCCCGTACAAAAAAAGCTTCCTATTCTAATTCTTACGGTGTCCCATGTAGGCCCGGATAATAAGAATTGCGCTCTTTTCCTTAATGAAACCAACTACCTGCGCTACGGAGTATTTTGGTGGTATCGATATCAAAACATGCACATGATCGGGCTGCAGGTGCCCTTCCTCTATCTTGCTCTCTTTCTGCCGTACCAAAGAGTGCAACGCTTCTCCAATGTATCGCCGTATCTGACCATTCAACACTTTGCGGCGGTATTGGGGTCTCCAAACAATATGGTACTTGCATTCTCATTTTACGTGGCTTTAACTTTGGGAGTTCGTTCATGAAGCCTCCTTTTCCGTAATCCTTGAGCGATTCATGTTCTTGGAGGCTTCATTATTTTTCAGAAACTGTCAAACCCTGAGAGTCCGCCGGCAGAGCCGGCGGTTTACCCAAAAGAAATTAAGAAATGATCGTAGTTCGACAAAAATGCCCACACATAGCACATAGCATTTTGTCTTGGTTTCAGGCAGCAGTATGGAGAGCCGTTCAACAAAATTTTCGCAATCCTTATTATCGTTGAATATCTTACGGCGCTATATTCTCCTGATCATAATATGACGCAAAAAAACCGGGAATGTCTATTCTCACTTTTCTATGCATACGTGAAACATGCCCCCGATAATACATTGTGTCAGACTATTTAATTATTTAAGGACGTCCCCTTTGTCTCTTGTCTATCCTCACAGCACACACCTTCAATTCGGGAATTTTGGCCACCGGATCGAGGGCTGCGTGGGTAAGCACGTTGGCCGCGGCATTGGCGTAGTGAAAGGGCATGAACACCACTCCCGCGGCAACCGTCTCGGTCAGCCGGACCTGTACCGCAATACTGCCCCGACGGCTGGTGAGTTTCACAACCTCGCCCTGGACCAGACCCAGTGCCGCGCCATCGGCCGGGTTGATCTCCGCTTCGGCCCGGGGGGCGAGGTCATTAACTCCCAGACTGCGGCCCGTCATGGTACGGGTGTGGTACTGGTATAGAACCCGGCCGGTAGTCAGCACAAAAGGATAGCGCCCGTCGGGCAGTTCCTTCGGCTCCTGATGCTCGATGGCGAAAAACAGCCCCAGCCCTCTGGCAAATCGGCCCTCGTGCAAAAAGATCGTGCCTGGATGATCCGGATTGGGGCAGGGCCACTGGATGGACCCTTTCTCCAAACGCGGATAGCTGATGCCGGCATAGATTGGGGTCGCCGCAGCAATTTCCTCGAATATGGCCTCAGCACCGTCGTAACGCCAGCCAAGGCCCATGCGGTTGGCAAGATCGGTAAGAATTTGCCAGTCCGGCCGGGCCTGGCCGGGCGGGTCAACGGCCTTGCGTACCCGTTGGACCCGGCGTTCGGTGTTGCTGAATGTTCCATCCTTTTCGGCAAAACAGGCCGCGGGCAGCACCACCTGAGCCAGCCGGGCCGTCTCGGTCAAAAAGATGTCCTGAACCACCAAAAACTCCAGACGCTCCAGGGAATTGACGACGTGATGGCTGTCGGGGTCGGAAACAACCGGGTTTTCGCCCAGGATGAACAGGCCTCGAATCCGGCCATCGGCCGCGGCCGGGATCATTTCGGTCAGGGTAAGTCCGGGTTTCCCCGGCAGGCGGGTTTTCCATAGGGCTTCAAGCCGGGCTCTGGCCCCGGCGTCGGTCACGACCTGGTAGCCTGGAAACACATTGGGCAGCCCCCCCATGTCGCAGGCCCCCTGCACGTTGTTCTGGCCGCGCAGCGGATTGACCCCGGTGGAGGGGCGTCCGATCTGACCGGCCAGCATGGCCAGGTTGGCCAAGCTCTTGACATTGTCGGTCCCATGGCTGTGCTGGGTGATGCCCATGGTGTAAAGGATCATGGCGGCCTTGGCCCCGGCGTAAATCCGAGCCGCCTGAACGAGGTCCGCGGCGGCAACGCCGGTGATCCGTTCCACTTTTTCCGGTGTATAGGCGCCCACAACGGCTTTCAGAGCGTCGACATTCTCGCAGCGCTGGGCAATAAAAGCCTCGTCGGCCAAGTCTTCTTTAACGATAACGTGCATCAGGCCGTTGATCAGAGCGATATCAGTGCCGGGCCGCTGGCGCAGCCAGAGGTCGGCCTGATCCACCAGCGGGATGCGCCGAGGGTCGATGACAACGAGTTTGGCGCCCCTTAGGACCACGGCCCGTTTGACAAAAGTGGCCAGCACCGGATGGGCTTCGGTTGTGTTGGAACCGATGACGATGAATGCGTCGGCTCCTTCCATTTCTTCAATGGAATTGGTCATGGCACCCGAACCGAAGGCGGCGGCCAGACCGGCCACGGTGGAACTGTGTCAGAGCCGGGCGCAGTGATCGATCGAATTGGTGCCGAAGCCGGTGCGCACCAGCTTCTGCATCAGGTAGTTTTCCTCGTTCGTCACACGCGCCGAGGTCAAGCCGGCCAGGCTGTCGGCGCCATGAACGCGCTTGATATCCAAAAAGCCTCGGGCAACCCGATTCAGGGCCTCGTCCCAGGTAGCCGGCCGCAGGGTTCCGTTTTCCCGGATCAGGGGTGTGGTCAGGCGTTCGGAGCTGTGGATGAAGTCGTAGCCAAAACGCCCTTTGACACAAAGCCGGCCCCGGTTGGGCGCAACGGTCTCCACGGCCGTCACCTTGACCACCTTGTCGTCGCTGACGTGAAGCCACATCTGGCAGCCCACCCCACAATAGGCGCAGGTGGTGCGCACCTTGCGCTGCTCCGTGCCCGTGTCAAAGGCTTTTTTGGCAAAGAGCGCGCCCACCGGACAGGCCTGGACGCACTGGCCGCAGTGAACGCAGCGGTCGTAGTCGGCCAGAGGAAACCAGCCTGAAGGGCGGTCTTCCCGTCGGCCGAAGGGAACCGGAATGGCGAGGTTGACCTGGATCTTGTTACAGGCCGCCACACAGCGGCCGCACAGGATGCAGCGTGAAAAGTCGCGCACCATGAGCGGGGTCTGGTCATCCAGGGGAAAGGCCCCGGTTTCAGGCGATAGTTCCGCAGTATCCACGCCATACTGTTTTACCAGGGACTGGAGCCGGCATTGGCCGTCGGCCGGGCAAGGCCGCTCATGCCAGGACTGCGCCATGGCTGCCGCCATCTGCGGAGACCACTGCCCGCGGGGTTTGTCCGCTGCAAAGCAGGTGTGCTGGCCCGATGCCACCAGCATCTCCAGTACGCTGCGACGCGATGCAATCACCTTATCGCTCTCCGTCCACACCTTCATGCCCTCGTTGGCCGGAGTATCGCAGGCCGGAAGCAGCCGGTCCCAGCCTTCCAGTTCCACGACACAAAGCCGGCACACGCCATTGTGCCCGGCTTCGGGCAGGTGACAGAGTGTGGGGATGGCCACGCCGCAGCCGGCCGCCACCTGCAAAATGGTCTTTCCTTCCTGAAACCCGACTTTCTTACCGTTGAGAAACAAAGACGGCATAAAACCTCCTAAATCAGCTTGTAACCCATAGCACATCGTCTGATGAAAAAAATCTTTTGCCGCCATCACCTATCAGCTATGAGCTATCAACTAAATACACGCCAGGGCAATGCGAAAGCAGCGCAGGCACCGTTCGGATTCCGCCGTCGCCTGAGCCTGGTTTACCCCGGCTTCCACCTCGTCAAAGCTTTTTACCCTGATCTCGGGTGCCAGAACCGGTGGATGCAGCTTTTTGGTTTGTCCACAAAACGGCATGGATTCTTTGCCGTCGAAAACACCGAGACAGGCGATGAGCCGGTCCATGGCATCATCCTCCGAGGGCTGGCAAATTCCGGTTTCGAGGTATTGGGCGATGTAGCGGGCGGCATTTTTGCCCGCGGCCAGAGCCGCGATCAGCGTGGCCGGACCGGTAAGGCAGTCACCGCCGGTAAAGATTCCGGGTTTGCCGGTTTGAAAGGTGATATCGTCGGCCACCAGGGTTCTCCAGGCGGTCACGGCGATCTGTCCCTCGGGCAGCACACAGTCCACAACGCTGACCTGACCGATGGCCGGCACAATGGCATCGCAGAGGATGATAAAATCCGACCCTTCCTTGGGGACCGGTCGCCGCCGTCCTGACTTGTCCGGAGCCCCCAGTTCCATCCTCAGGCACTGGAGTCCCTTGACCTTGTTGTTTTCAGCGATGATTTTCACCGGCGCCACCAGATAGTGAAACACCACCCCTTCTTCCCGGGCCTCTTTGATTTCCACCGGATCGGCCGGCATCTCCGCCTCGGTACGTCGGTACAGCAAATTCACATCGGTAAATCCCAACCGCAGGGCCGACCGCACACAGTCCATGGCCACGTTGCCGCCGCCGATCACCAGCAGCTTTTTCCCTTCGATGGGCTGTTCGCCCATGGCGACGCGCCGCAAAAACTCGATGCCGGTCATGAAGCACCGGTAGCCGGCATCCTCGCCTTCGCAACGCATCTTGAACGACTCATGGGCGCCGACGGCGATAAATACCACCTGGTAACCCTGGGTCTGGAGATCTTGCAGGGTGATATCGCGTCCCACCTCGACCCCATAACGGATTTCGGCACCCAAGGCTTCCACCTGAGCTGCCTCGGCCCTTAAGATCCGGCGGGGCAAGCGGTAATCGGGGATACCCACGGCGGCCATGCCCCCTGGTTCTTCAAGCGCTTCAAAGACGGTGCAACGGTATCCGGCCAGGCCCAGGTAATAAGCGCAGGCCAGGCCGGCCGGACCGGCACCGATGACCGCCGCCTTTTGGCTTTTCTCGGCTCCGGGGCGCGGACTCGCCCGAACGCCTTTTTTCAATTCCTGGTCGGCGGCATAGCGTTTCAGTGCGCGGATGGCGATGCCGTCGTCGACATGTCGACGCCGACAGTTGGACTCGCAGGGCCGCACACAGACCCGTCCCACCACGCCGGGCAGACAGCAGTCGCGCCGGATGGTTTCCAGGGCCTGGTCCCAGCGGTCGAAGCGAATTTTTTCCAGATAGTCTGCGACGTTGACATGGGATGGGCAGGCATTGATACAGGGGGCCGTGATCCTGGCGGCATAACGGCCTTTGGGGACGGGAATTTGGGCGGCGATGGTCTTTACAAAATCATTGCGCCCCAACCGCAGGGCATCCAGAATGGGACGCGGCGCGGTCTGACCGATATCGCAGCGGGCGCTGGCCATGATGGTACGGGCCAGAGATTCCACCCGTTCCAGATCCCCGGCCCTGCCATGGCCCTGACAGATGGCATCCAGAATGGCGGCAATTTTTTCAAAACCCAGGCGGCAGGGAAAGCACTGGCCGCAGGACTCGCTGCGGGCAGCCTGGGCATAGGCTCTGACCATGTCCACGAGATTGACATCCGGGTCATGGACAAAAAGCCCGTCCCATCCCATGAATGCTTTCAGGGGCTGGTCCGGCCCCAGTTGGTTCGGCAGCCGGTCCAGGGCCGTCGCCTTTGCGCCGGCGGTCCAGGCCCCCCAGGTGGAAACCCCTTCCCGTCCCATCGGTCCTCCTTTTGCCCGGCTGAACCGGGATTCTAATAGAAGATCTGGCGTTGGGCAAAAATATCCATCAAGTCATCAATCGTATCATTTTCGTACACAAAAGCCGACCTGGTAGGCAAAGTCTATTTTGCCGCCATGTCCCAAATCCGGAAGCCACCCCTCCATGCATTGATATTCCAAGGAGACGAGCCAGAATAACCGGAATAAGAATTTGCTTTTTCAGAGCGGATCAAGCAAAAAGCCAAGATTGGCAGGGTTGTATCGTGGCCGGTGTTGCGTAACAACATATTGTGCCGTTACTGAGGCAGTACCCAGCCCCAACCGGCTCCATCCAAACAAGTTCAAATACAGAATGAAGAGCATATTGTCAAGATGGCATCTTTGCTCCAAATCAGATGAAAATATGGGATTTTGCGCGATGGCGGGTACGTCGTCCTTGAAAAGTGACGGCCACCGGTGAAGTCGGTGGCTTGCTTTCCCTATAAGGGCATTGATAATTGCACCCGTTAAGGGGTTGTTTCATCTACCAGGCAAGACAATAATGCGTGAGGAGTACCTCTTAATAATCTATGGTTGTAATAAAATAATGACGATTATCGCTTCTAACCAAAAAGGCCGCCCCGGCGGCCTTCATCATTTTATCCCAAAATCAAATCCAACTCGTCGAATTGGTTATCGTTATTGCTGCCCCTACTAACAATCAGCATATTATGGCGAATTCGGGGCATGCACCGCCACGTCATGCCCGCGGAAGCGGGCATCGCTCCCTTTCCCTGTCTCGGGAAACGGGAGCGATGCGCAATAATACCGCCTACCTCATGGAAGGAGGCAGTTGATTGAAATCATAATACTCGTAGAGGCCGGGATGCACGGAATTGAGGTAGGTCAACAACTGTTGGTCTGTCTGTCCATCGACGACATAGCGTTTAACAAACCCCGTTTCGGCCCCGTTCTGTGAATTATTATTCGTGTAAAACATTCTCCCGCGGTTGAAGTTGTCAATGAAGTATTTTCCTGAAAAACAGGTGTTGATAAAGATCATCTTGTATTTGAATTCCTCCGGGTTAATGTCCTTGATATGGGTCGCATCCAGAATCGTTTTATTCCCGTAGCGGGATTCCTCAAAATGCGAGCGCCATTCATCCTGGTTGTCTATTCCTACACTGGCGGATCTGTACTTAAAATTCTCTTCTATTTCCTGACTGGTTCCATCCGGGCCGGAAACGGTCAGCGTTACCGTGAACTCCCCTCTGGCCGTATACCGGTGGCTCGGATTCTGCGCCGTGCTTGTCGTGCCATCCCCAAAATCCCACAGCCAGCCCGTTACGTCTCCGGAGCTTTGGTCGATGAAATAGGTCGTGGTGCTTCTCCGGCTGGTCGCCGTGAATTCCGCGTGGAGCGGCGCAGTGGAATCAACCACGATAAGGGACTCCTTTGTCTCCGTATCCTCGCCGTTCTCATCGGCAACCGTGAGGGTCACGGTGTAAACGCCGGGCGAGGCATAAGTATGAACCGGATGTTGTTCATAGCTCCCATCGGTTCCATCCCCGAAATCCCAGGTAAATTCAGGCGCGGTCCCGCTAAAATAGGACAGGTCCGTAAATGTAACCGTAAGCGGCGCGCTTCCTGACCTTACATCGGCATTGAATTCCGACTGGACGGGAGCTGTTCTGTATGCTGCAGAAACATAGTCGGCGATCACTACGCCGTTGGCGTTTCCGGTGGTGGTTATCTTTACTGCGCCCTCTTCAGCGACATAATATTTTCCAAGAGAGGTCGTCGTATATTCCCCGGCGGGCGTATCCGCCGGTTCTTCCTGATTCACATAAACCGTTTCAGACCAGCTCCCCTGGCTGATGGTATATCTTACATTGGTCGCGTTGGCCGGGTCCGGATCGTAGGTGACATAAAATTCATAATAGCCCGGGGGGCTGTTCGGCGCATAAAAGGCAAGCGTCCAGGTGAATGTATCATTCGTCGGCGGATTTGGAACATAACTGTACGTGTAACCTCTGAACCCGTAGGAGGTGCTGTTTTTCTGAATGTACCAGTTGCCCGTATATTCGGCATGGCTGTATTCGGGATTTGAGTTTACGATAAAGTATTCGGGATTCAGAACCGGATCCGGCGGGGAGCCGTCAGGAGAATACCATGCCGGCCCTCCCCCCGGAAACCTTTGAATATATTGCCCGCCGGAAGAGGTTTCAACCCGGTAGTGCGTGGGGTCTCCGGGCAGCGTATAGGTCAGATAGTAATTGTACGGCGGCGTTCGACCGGCCGGATCGTTCCAGTCGTAGGGCCATATGGCGTCCGTACCGTCTTTATAAATGGGCGTCCAGTTGGGATAGGCCTGGCTGTACCTGAGCCCGGCCGTGGTGACGTCCACCATATTGCTGGATATATTGAACATGAGGTCATCATCGACATAACGCAGATTACTAAAGGTGCTGGTGGAAACCGGCAGAAATACAAAACCGAGCCCATAGTTGGAATGACCGCGGATTAGGATCGTGGCGCCTTCTTCCCTGACGGCGGCGTTAAACTGCTCCTTGGTGTTCACGTTGCGCAAAAAATACGTAATCCCTTTGGCTGTGTTTGTATAGGTCCACACCCCGTTGACCTTTGTTGCCCCATAACGCGAAAGACTTTGTCCAACAATTTCCGCATAGTCAGAAATTCCGCCATATATCGAAACGCAATAAATATTTTCCGTGGCGGAGTATGCGCGGATATAAGATGACCGCGTCATCGTGTCGGAGCCGTAGGCATTGGTCGCGGTTAAAGACACGGTGTAGGACCCTTCGTTGACATACTGATGAGAGGGATTCTGCAGCTCACTGGTCGTGCCGTCGCCAAAATCCCACAGCCAGCCCGTGACCGTCCCGGTGCTTGCGTCGGAAAACTGCACGGTCAAGGGCGTACCCCCTTCGGTTTTATCGGCGGAAAAATCCGCCGTAGGGGGCACTTCGCTCTGCGTTGCCTTGACAAACTTCACGGCGTCGGCGCAGGTCGTGTAGCTGCTGGATGTAGAACTTACGCTGACACTGTAGCCGACGCCTGCTTCAAAGGCATACTGACCCAGCAGATTCCACTTTCCGCCGTTTAGCCGCTGGTTGACGTAAACCGTAGCGGTGCCGGCGCCGTGCTGAATCGTCACCGGCACGCTGGTGACCCGGTTGGAGTACTCGGTCCACCACAGGTACACTTCATAATCCCCCGCGGTAGAAGGCGTAAGGGTCCATGTATAAGTCGGGCCCACCGTATTGGCATACAGGCTGTTCGAGCCGTAAGGGTTGGCACCCGAGGAAACCATCCAGGTGCCCGTTGAGGAGGTTCCGGGATCCCCGTTGTCCGATATGATCTCAGGATCATCACTGGATTCTATTATGTCGAGCGTCTGGGTGACCGGTGCGGACGGCGTTTCATCATCATCGGTAACCGTGAAGGTGATGGTATGAGCGCCCGGGGTGAGCGTGTAGGTATTAAATGACGCCTGGTCGCTGAGCAGCCCGTCAAGACTCGACTCCCATCTGTACGCCGCTATCGTCCCGTCCGAATCCGTTCCATGTCCGGAAAAAAACACATACGCGCCGCTGGGACACGGATTCGGCGCGATCGAATCGATGGTCGCCGTCGGCGGCAGGTTGCCCGCCGTGATGACCAGCGATTGGCTCGCCGCGCTCGACCACACGCCCTTGTCGTCCTTTACGCTAAAGGATATGGTGTGGGTGCCTTCGCTAAGCGCGGAAGTCGAAAACGAGGCGCTGTCGCTCAGATGACCGGCCAGGCTCGAATCCCACGAATAGGCCTCGATCGTGCCGTCCGCGTCCTCCCCGTGACCGCTGAAACTCACCGTGGCTCCGGGCTCCGCCGGGTTCGGCGATATCGAATCGATGGTCGCCGTCGGCGGCAGGTTGCCCACCGTTATGACCAGCGATTGGCTCGCCGCGCTCGACCACGCCCCCTTGTCGTCCTTTACGCTAAAGGATATGGTGTGGGTGCCTTCGGTAAGCGCGGAAGTCGAAAACGAGGCGCTGTCGCTCAAATGACCGGCCAGGCTCGAATCCCACGAATAGGCCTCGATCGTGCCGTCCGCGTCCTCCCCGTGACCGCTGAAACTCACCGTGGCTCCGGGCTCCGCCGGGTTCGGCGATATCGAATCGATGGTCGCCGTCGGCGGCAGGTTGCCCACCGTTATGACCAGCGATTGGCTCGCCGCGCTCGACCACGCCCCCTTGTCGTCCTTTACGCTAAAGGATATGGTGTGGGTGCCTTCGGTAAGCGCGGAAGTCGAAAACGAGGCGCTGTCGCTCAGATGGCCGTCGATGCTCGAATCCCACGAATAGGCCTCGATCGTGCCGTCCGCGTCCTCTCCGTGTCCGCTGAAACTCACCGTCGCTCCGGGCTCCGCCGGGTTCGGCGAAATCCCGTCAATCGTCGCCGTCGGGACCTGATTGACGTCCGGAACGTATTTAAACTGGACGGCATCGGCGCAGGAACTGTACATCCGGGTGCTTGTCCGCATCTCGCTTGTGGCAATCAATACAACGCTGCCGGCTGAATCAAAATAATACGTGCCCAGACTGTTCCACTGTCCGTAGTTCAAACGCTGGTTGATATTCAGCGTGGCCGTGCCGCCGTTATGGTTGATTCGAACTTCGGTATTGGGCCCTCGGTTGTCCGCCGTTGTCCACCACATGAAGACCTCATAGTTCCCCGCGGGCAGGGAACCGGGATTCCAGGTGTAGGTATCTCCGTTTTGGCCCCATAACGAGTTGATTCCATAAGGAGTCCCGCCCCCCGAAATTCCCCATGTCCCGGTATAGGACGTGCCGGCGTCTCCGTTATCGATAATGACATCCGGCGGCGGCAGCGTGCCTATAGACAGCAATTGACTCGCCGCGGAGGACCAGGCCCCCTTGTCATCCTTTACGCTGAAGGATATGGTGTGGATGCCTTCGGTAAGCGCGGAAGTCGAAAACGAGGCGCTGTCGCTCAGATGGCCGTCGATGCTCGAATCCCACGAATAGGCCTCGATCGTGCCGTCCGCGTCCTCTCCGTGTCCGCTGAAACTCACCGTCGCTCCGGGCTCCGCCGGGTTCGGCGAAATCCCGTCAATCGTCGCCGTCGGGACCTGATTGACGTCCGGAACGTATTTAAACTGGACGGCATCGGCGCAGGAACTGTACATCCGGGTGCTTGTCCGCATCTCGCTTGTGGCAATCAATACAACGCTGCCGGCTGAATCAAAATAATACGTGCCCAGACTGTTCCACTGTCCGTAGTTCAAACGCTGGTTGATATTCAGCGTGGCCGTGCCGCCGTTATGGTTGATTCGAACTTCGGTATTGGGCCCTCGGTTGTCCGCCGTTGTCCACCACATGAAGACCTCATAGTTCCCCGCGGGCAGGGAACCGGGATTCCAGGTGTAGGTATCTCCGTTTTGGCCCCATAACGAGTTGATTCCATAAGGAGTCCCGCCCCCGGAAATTCCCCATGTCCCGGTATAGGACGTGCCGGCGTCTCCGTTATCGATAATGACATCGGCAAAGGCAGCGGTCCCGGCAAAAGTCGAAAACAGGGCGGAAAAGAACAGGATAAAAAATAAAAGCCCTTTGAAAAATCCTTTTCTTTTTTCCCTTCTCCCGGGTTCTCCTTTATTTCCGAATATGCACATTGGAATTCCCCCTTTTCTGTTTCCAGAACTGGCAAAATCTCTATTAACGTAATTATTCATGAAAGCATCAAAAGCAGTATGAAGTGGGAATAGAAGTTTTTCCACTTGCGCGGCTCCGGTGGCGCCTTGGCAAAGTGGCAAAGCACCCGCCGGGTTTCCTCTATTCATGGATACTTATAACACTTATCGTTGATAAAGCAATAGTCATACCACTTAAAAGAATAAAAAATGAAAAGCTAATAATTTTTTAAGTTGATAAATCAAAAAGTTATAAAGGATATCTTGAGGCGCTTTTTGCAACAAAAAAGTATGTAATTTTTTTACCAAATTATTATGTATTTTTTTACCTGAAAATGGTAAATAATTACATATGCCATATGGCGAAATCTCATGATTTTTAGAGTGGATATGACGTTTCTGAATTACATCAAGTTTCCGGCATTTTTGTGGTTCAATGAAAAAAAATCTTTGATTTCCTTAACAACAACGTCCTGTTCTTCCTGTTTCAGCTCATAGTAAAAGGGCAGCCTGAGGAGCCGGCTGCTCATGGATTCCGTAACGGGAAATTGTTTCTCCTTGTATCCCATGGAGCGACCGACAGGCGACAAATGAAGAGGAAGGTAATGGAACACAGCTAAAATTCCCTTTGATTTCAGATAATCCATAAGCTCGTTTCTGGTATTTTCATCGTTAAGTATAATATAGAAAAGGTGATTGCTGCTTTGACATTCGCCTGAAAGATAAGGCAGCCTTAGTTTCCCGTCGTTAGCGAGGGGAATCAGTGCCTTGTGATAGTAATTGAAGATTTTTTCACGCTGCCTGTTGATCTGGTCCATATTTTCAAGCTGCGCATAAAGAAAGGCGGCAAGTAAATCTGAAGGCAGGAAAGATGAACCGATATCCACCCAGTTATACTTATCTATTTCACCGCGGAAAAACTTGCTGCGATTCGTGCCTTTTTCTCTAATGATTTCAGCTCGTTCAATAAACTTTTTATTGTTGATCGCTATTGCCCCTCCCTCGCCGCAGATAAAATTTTTGGTTTCATGAAAACTGTACGTTCCGATATCTCCGATAGTTCCCAGAAATTTGTCTTTATATTTTGAATTGACACCTTGAGCGGCGTCTTCAACGACAAACAAATTATGACGTTTGGCAATATCCACAATGGGATCCATTTCACAGGCTACACCGGCGTAATGCACCGGCACGATCACTTTTGTATGGCTTGTAATAACTTTCTCAACCTGCGTTTCATCCATATTCAGCGTATCTTTATTAATATCTACAAAGACAAGCTTGGCGCCGCGCAGATAGAACGCGTTGGCAGTTGAAACAAAAGTAAAAGACGGCAGAATCACTTCATCACCTTCACGGATTTCACACAGAATAGCCGCCATTTCCAAAGCGGCGGTACAGGAATGCGTGAGCAGGACCTTCATGATCCCGAATTTTTCCTCTAATAATTCATGACATTTTCTGGTGAATAAACCATCACCTGCAATCTTTCCGCTTAAGACCGATTGGGAAATGTAATAAAGCTCCTTGCCGACAATAAACGGCTTGTTAAAAGGTATCCTGTAATTCATTTTTGTTTCCTTAGCGAATTGGTGGAATCGATATTATTTGCGGTCAAAACTATTTTATCAATGAAGCGATGAATGCTCCGGTTTAACGGCAGATCCCCGATCCAACCTGCCGGCCGTCATTTCGGCCAGCAAATTGGCCGCCCATATAAACATTTTTCTGGATAACCCCAACCCCGGGCGCCGGTTCTTATCCATCATTTTTCCCAATCCGATATTGTATAACACCCCCATCATGATAAGAACCGGGTAATTAACAAAGAAAGTATATGCATAGGCCGCAAGGGATCTCATTTTGAATTCGCGTTCTATAAATTTAAAAAACTGCTTTCTGAGTTCGATATTCTTAGGGTAGTTATAGTACTTTGTCACCCCTTTTTTTCTAAATCCGAAAAGGTTCCGAGGCACCCCTGAAGTCTCAAGAATGCGCCTGGAAATCGGCCTGTCATAGTCGCTATAGAGACGCCACGGTTTCATTTCCTCGGAAAGGCTTATTTTCAACACATCCCTGATGCTGCGCGCGTACATAAACGGAACAGGCACATGGAAAAATCCGCTCTTCAACCGAATCTCTGAAAGATTAAACCCCGAGGTGTCCCCCCTGATGATCTCTTTGCCGGATTCTCCGGGCTTTAATTTAAGATCCCACATGACATCGCCATGATATCCCGTAAAAACCAGGCCGACCTGACAGCGGGTGTGAATTCGTTCAGCCAGGGAATAGTAGACCGACTCAGGCCCCGCGCAGCTCGCGGCAAGAAAGTATAATTCATCTTCCGACATGTTAAGGTTGTTTATATACTGCACATCATATCCCAATATTTCGGCGATAGGACTCCCGTCATCAACCGCAATTTTCGGGCTTAGCCAGACCGGTAGAATTGAATTGCTCTTTTTACATGTAAAACACTGGGTAACCCCGATTTTTCTGACAAGGGACGACACTGCCGTTGAATCGTATCCTGAAGATATGGTAGTAAATGTCGAGACAACATTTTTTCTGCCGTCGCTTTCGTAGTTAAGTCTAATCCGTTTCAGGGCGTTAATGATCAGATCATAGTACTCATCGAAAGAATTGATCTGTACGGCGTCGTTTGCATTTGAAAATGTTATTTCACCGTTTTTAACCATGAGATTATGGTAGAATATTTGGTGGAAGCATCCGATTTCCGGGTGCAGGACAGAAAATTCCCGCCTGTATTTATTTATTCCATCAAGGATTGTAAAAGATTCTGATCTGTAATCGTGTCTTAGATCCAAACGGGCGCCTGTGAATGCCATCAGCGCGATAAGGCTGTTGGACACTATCAACTGTTTGCCTTTGAGGCAGTAAATAATCCGATCCACCAGTGCCTTTGAAGGCACAAAGAAGATTGTTTCGCCGTCGATTCTAATACCGCTTCCAAAAAAAATTTCGCTTCGATGAAAGTCGGCAAGATGAAAATCATCGTCCCATACGCCTTCCACAATCCATTCTTTTCCATGTTCCACGGCCGACCCGTGGTAAACGGTCAATTTGTCCGAAGTCAGATAATGAGAAGCAATCCATGCCAGTTTCGGCAATGCTTCAATCTCCTGAAAAAACATATCCACTTTCATTTTATCACCTTAAAAGTTGGAGCTTGAGTTAAACAGGCTGTCATTTAAAACCTCAGACCGATTTTATTTAAAAGACTTAACGAGAAATTCCTTAATTCCGCATCCGAGCGGACAATCATAATAAAATAAGGGATTGAAGAAAGAATCGCCACACCAAAAATATACTTGGAGGAAGCGTTGATCCCCCATTTTACCCAGGCGGTTATCGCCAACAGGGGAACAGCCGCAAGGAGACACTTAACCAGATGTTTGAATAAATGACGAAAAGATGAGCCGACCGACCTGATCAGGAAGAAAGACATCCACACGATGACAATGACGCTCCCCAGACTGAAAAGCAGGATTGTAACAACAGGATCCCTTATGAACAGCCCCCCGGCGAAAAGAATGCCCAATCGAAACGCGATGAGAACGAGGTTAAACAGCAAACCGGCCCCCTGCCGTTCGAGCGTCCCGAAAAGGGTGGAAATTGAATTGTTTAACAGAACCACAAACAGCCAGGGAGAAATTATCTGGGCATAGATCCCCGACTCAGACCACCAGGCGCCCAAAACGAATCTGAATATCTCGGGTCCTGTCAATGCAATAACGGCAAAGGGAAAAACCCCGAAGCTTATCATTCGGGTGAGAACCGCTTCGACAAGGGCACCCAATTCCTTTCCTATCGCTTTTCTGTGGGACGACAACTGAAAAAATGCCTGGCTGGTCGATTCACCAAGCACAACGATGGGCAAATACAACAGATAAAAAGCCTTCGCAAACAACCCTGCCTCATCCGGGCCGAAAAAGGAAGCCAATAGAATAATGGGTGAGTATAGCGAAAGCAGCATCACCAGCGCGGATACTGATTCATAAAGCGGGAATTTGATGTATCTCCCGGCAGCCCTGAGCAAGCCGGCTGTCGTGAACTGCTTTAATACCCTGGAGAGATCATGCTTAAGAAAGTTATAGAAAAGGTTCAGGGGGCTGCCTATGAGGCCGATAACCCTAAAAGAAGCAAGGTTATTGGCGCCGGTGAAACCCGCCGCCCCTCCCCCGATCTCAGCGAGAACCCTCGGTATATTCTGCATGGACCGGGACAGGGCGATGGAGTTGAACCTCCTGTGGCGGGTGTGCCAGCGACGAAGCAGCAGATCTAATCCGATCAGGAATACAGCGGCAGGAAATAACCATATAGTGGATGGCCAGAGCGCTTCGATACGCAACAAACCCAGTATCCATTGGCCGTAGATACAGGTTGTTATCCCAATCAGGATAGTTATAGCTATAAGGATGAAGACACACAAAACAAAAATATTTCCTGCGTCCTCCTCCTCTCGCGGCAGAAGCAACGCCATTTCATAACGCAGACAGGCTACAGCGCTCAGTATGGTCGCCCAGGAGTAGAATGTGGAAACCATTCCAAAGGCTTCGGGAGGAAACATCCTCGATGTCACAGGCTCGGCCAGGAATATCAGCAGGCTGGAAAATATCGTTCCACCGGCCATTAAAGACACACTCGCGGCAAATGAGCCTTCTTCATTTCTATTTTTTATCGATTCCCTCCTGTCCCCGGGCGCAGATCGGATTGTTCTAGAAGCCATTTCAAAACCTCGGATCAGGTTTGATGGCAAGGCGCAGGTTGACGAAAAAGCGGAGCATACACGGTAGGTTGTGAGCATTTTGAAGAAACCTGCAACGCAGCCATCGAGACTCAGGCGGGGTTTTGAAATGACTTCTAAACATATTCATGCCCGATCTTTGATATGATAAACGGCGTTTTCCCACTCTTGCTTCTTTCAAGCTGCGAGACGACCCTGAAATCTATTTTTATCTCATCGCCCAGTCTCTTCCTCAATCCCTTTTCGAACTCCCTTTCTGAGTCCTTGTTGAAATCCTTTTCAACAATCAGGTTTACGTAAATGTGATCAACGGCATCCTGCACACATTGGGAAAGCATAACCCCTCTCGCATTATCGACAGAGTGCTCCAGGACATTTCCTAACAGCCGTCCGTCCGGAGTCTCCAGATAATCGTTCTGCCTTCCTACGATCTCTTTAACGATTCTAAAGTGTCTTCCGCATTTACAGACATCACTGTCATTATCCAGAATGACTTGATCTCCGATCCTGTAACGGATTAACGGCATCGCGTAATTATAAAACCCTGTTCCGACGAGTTCACCTGCTTTTTTTTCAGCCGCATCCTTTCCGGATGCATCGACAATTTCATTATAGCCGAAGTCCTCGCAAATATGCCGGGTCTGATATTTACATTCGGTAATGACCGCAACGTTTTCGTGGTGAGAAAAAAAATCATAGACTTTGCTTTGATAGGAGGCTTCCAAAAGCTCTCGCCTTCGTTCGGATAATGTCTCCCCTGCGGTGACAATGGATCTGATCGGCCGGATGGATCGCCCGGCTTTTTCCGAGAACCGAGTGAGCATGAATATTGAAAAAGGATAGCCGATAAAAACGCTTGGTCTGACCCTGTCGATTGTATCCAAAAGTTCCAGCGCCGTGTCCTTTTTCAGCTTTTTCGCGTCAAATCTCCACAGGTTAACCAATGGATAATGTTTTGAGAATGCATTCGGATCATCAAAAGTGTAACTTTGAATGCTGAAAGTTTTTTTTCCGGGCATATACCCTGCCCACTGGTAGCTTCGAAGGACCACGGCAAGCTTGCTGGCCTTTGTCAAATGGTCTACAATGAAATGCAGCGGAGTGCCTGTTGACCCGCTTGTCGAATCCCAGTTGACGCCATAGCAGGAGGCATTGTCCGCGATAAATTCATTTTTGCGAATTCTCAATGTCTGTTTATCCAGCATCGGAATTTCGTGCATATCTTTTCGTCCCCGAAACTTATGAGGATCAAGGTTGATCTCTTTAAAAAGATTTCGATAATATGGGACATGCTTCGCGGCATGCCGGACAATCTTTATGAGCTGCCGGTCTTGATATTGATCAATTTTTTTTCTGTCCCACCTTTGGCTGGAGAGGAAAAACATATATCTTCTAAAAACCCTCATTGAGAAACTCATCGTTGATTTTTTCATGCTTACCTCTTTGTTAAAAATTTAGAGCCCTTAAGAAGCTCTGATAGGCTGATCGGCCTCGCATTCGCATCGAATTCTTTGGATTAGTTATAAAATATAAAAGGAGCAATATCATCGCGATAAAGAGAGAGTCGAAGAAGTAATTTTTTTCATTGCAAGTATTTCCCATCCGCCGACCATTTTGTAGCAATTTCCAAACAGATACCAAGGGAGCTTAAAGCTATAAGCAACGAGTGTCCTGAAAAAGTGTTTTTTAAACGATGTTTCGACTATCGAAGGTTGCGCCATGACGATCTCAAAAACATGATCTGAATATAAACGGCTAAAAATCCTGTTCCAGAAGGAGGGACCAAGATCGTGAATATGAGAGGGATAGTGAAAATCCCATTGAAGGCCTAGCGCGGATGCCGCCTTCAGGAAAGGAAGGATGTAAGGAGTTCGCGCATACAGAAGCCCTTCGACTTTCATCCTGTCTAATAATTTTATCATGATTTCCCTCGGCTCCGGCAGATGCTCGATGATAGCACTCGCAATGACCAGTCCATATTCTTCTTTAGACAGACTATCTATCTCAGTTCTATGCTCCAGACGTATCCTGTTGTCATCGACTACAGCCAAGGATTCATTATAGTCGACCACCATAATATCAATTTTTGAGTTACCCCTCCTCAGGAACTCTTTGGCCAATTGAATAGCCATCGATCCGTCACCACCACCAAAATCGAGAATGGAAAGGTGTTTTTCTTTTAGATGTTGCGCGGTCATTTTGATGATGTGGCATGCAAACTTTTTTATCAAATCGAATGTGATTTTTTTCTCTTGTCCATAGTAGCTTTTTTCATGATAATATCCCCTATAAAACTCAACAAGAGTTTCTTGGGTTGGAATGCGTGATGCGGAAACAGCGCGACACATCTTGCATTCGAGCAGGTCAATCCTTGGATTTTCCTGTAAAGTTCCGACAGCGGTGCGCTCTTGAGAATGACAAAAGGGACACGCTCGGCTCTGAGATGCCAGCTGGGACTCTTTCAAATACATGGACCTGTGATATCTTTTGAGTTTCATGAATAGTCGCATTCCATCGCAGATTAACCGTAATAATCAGCGGCTACCAACGGATACCCGCGATTCCGGTTGGCGTTTCAACATCAACTGTAAGGGTTTTCTGAACCTTGTCTATTGTTTCCTGAACATCCTGCCTGTCCCTTCCGAAAAGCAAAATCGGACCCAGTCTATGAGTTTTATCTTTCATGTCGGGCGCCTTCGCGCCGACAGCTATATCATTCAAAAAGACCTTATGTATCCCCGGAAAATTGCTTAAAGCTTCAATTCCGCGGACTCCAAGAATTTCACCTTCAGGAAGATAAAAGCAGATATAGCCTGAAGCCCCTGCCCTTACAGCGCCGGCATCAATAGACGCTTTTTCCCCCGCCGCGATCTTAATAAGCAACGCATTGACATCAATACCGCAGGACAATGGAATCAGATCAGATGAAATGAATACTCCGCCTCCGCGAGCCGCAACTTCCATCAGGCATATCTCACCCGTATTTTCATCAACCAAAAATTCGGAATGTGTAATACCGAATTTTAACCCAAAACCTTTTACCAATCGATAATTCAACTCCAAAACTTTATTTTTCAGCCGATCATTGAGGGAAGTCGGAAATATTCTTCTTCTGGGGATGAACATGTCGATGAGATCAAAATTGTAACTATCGCCGATTATTAAATTCAAAAAATTACAATCCGACGCGAAACCTTCCACCACGATCTCTCGCCCGTTAAAAAATTTCTCAATGATGACAAACCCTTCATTTGAATAATGTTTTGCCGCAAAAAATTTATCTTTGAATTCATCGAAGTGGATTACCTTGCTTACGCCGCGGCTGCCCTGATTATCGACCGGCTTTAATATCAAAGGAAGTCCGATGTGCTGTGCGTATTTCCAGGCCTCCTCCAGGGATGACGACTGATAATATTCCGGCATTCTAATTCCGATTTTTTCGCAGCACTGCCGCATCCTGAATTTGTTGGTGAAGCGCAGGGCGCAATCATATCCGATTCCCGGCAACCCCATTTTTTCGGCAATATAAGCGACCGTAGGAACGGATATATCGGTTTGGTCGGTTAAAATACCGCTTATATTTTCCTTCTTGGCGATCTCAAGCAGCCTTTCCTTTTCACGCACGTCTATTTTGTAGCACGTATCACTGACAGCAAACCCCGGATAATTACCGTCAACGCTTACGACTATGGTAATAAATCCCATTTCCCGGGCCTTTGTTATTATGGGGACCTGACATGTTCCTGCCCCTAAAATCATCAACTTTTTTTTCCCCATTGGTAGTTATCCGAGATTTTAAAAATTTGTTGGTACGGGTTAAAGGTGGTGATAGAATATTTTAAACAGTGTCCATCCATGAAGCTTGAATTTCGCTCGATGTAGCGAGCGAAAAAGTCACAGGGATGGTGCGATTTTGACAACTGTTGTCACCAGATCGTCGGAATAGGAAAAAACAAGATCGAACTGAAGTCTTCGCCTAAAGGCGAGGGTTTTTCTCCCAATCCCCGAGAGAGACAATAAATTATGCTTAAAAGATAGTTAGTTACTTATTTATGGACGTTCCAAATAGTCCCTGTGGCCAAAAATACCATCCTAAGGCCTAAAATCGCCCCATCTTAAGCCCCTTTCATCCTGAATACAACTACTTCCCCTGGTCCCACCCCGGCCAGGAACCATGGGTCGTAAAGGACGCAAAAACCGGATGAACCAAAATTGCATCGGCTCGGTTTAGAAAATGGGCCGGTCGATCTATTTCAGCTCGTAGTAGATCCCGGCGGTTTGCTTCTGATCTGCGCGCTTGATGAGAACGAGTATCTCATACCTCCCCTTCTCCGGCATGTTGAAATAACCGTCGTAGCTCTTCATGGAGTTTTCATACGTGAGCCTTTTGATCTGATCCTTGCCCTTGGAATCGACCATCTTCATGTTGACCGCAGCGTCCGTGATCGGTTTCTGTGTCGCCCGGTCTAACAAAACCACCGTCACGTTATGGGTGGTGCCTGGCTCAACGTCATCCTTCATTTTCATGTCTTTCAGCATTTTACGATGCTCCGCGTTGGCCATGATCTGGAAGGTTACCTTGAAGCCTTCCACGAGTACTTCGCGGGTATCCATCTTCATGCCGCTTGCGGCTGAGCCTTGCCCATGACTGTGCTGGGCCGATGAAAGGGTGGGAGACAGCATGGAAACGACGGCAATGGAAAGAGCCAACCATTTGTACTTTTTCATGTGCAACCCTCCTGTGCTGGAATAAAGAACGATCCGCTTCGGATCGCAGTTAATGATTCGTTTTCGATGCACTCAGGCGCCCCCGCTTGAGTGCCCGTTCTTTCACCATGGCAAAAATCACGGGTGTGATGATGAGCACGTGGATTGTCGAGGTAATCACCCCTCCGATGATGGGAGCGGCGATCGGTTTCATCACGTCCGCACCGACACCGGCCGACCACATGATCGGAGTCAGGCCGATCAGGGTGGTGCCCACCGTCATGATTTTCGGACGCAGCCGCAGCACCGATCCCTCGATGGTGGCTTCCATGATATCCTGCGCATTGATCCGTCCCTTAGCCATCCGCCGGTCGAGGGCTTCGTGCAAATAGAGGATCATCACTACGCCGGTTTCCACGGCGATCCCGTAAAGGGCGATGTATCCGACCCAGACGGCCACGCTGAAATTGTAACCCAGCAGATACTGCAGGATCACGCCGCCGGTCATGGCGTAAAGAACCGCGATCATCAGGATGACGGACTCGGTTATGGAATGAAATGTCATGTACAGCAGGATGAAGATTACAAAAAAAACGACCGGCAGCAGGACCTTCAGCCGCTGCTTGGCGCGAAGCTGAAATTCGTACTGGCCGCTCCACGACAGGAAATATCCGGCCGGAAGCTTCAGTCTTTCCCGGATCACCCGCTTGGCTTCTTCAACATAGCCGCCGATGTCCCTGGTGGCAACATCGACGAACACATAGCCGGCCAGCATGGCATCCTCGTCCCGGATCATGGCCGGTCCTGTGGTCACCCGGATGTCGGCCAGCTGGGTCAAGGGGATCTGCGCCATGCCCGGCCCGGGACCTGCACTTCCTTCCATTTTTGCCGTGCTCCCCGTGCGCGCGGGAATAAGGATACGTCTGAGTTTCTCGACGTCGTCACGCAACTCCCGGGGATAGCGCACGTTGACGGGATAGCGCTCCCGGCCCTCGATGGTACGGGTGATGTTCATGCCGCCGATCGCCGACTGGATCACCTCCTGGACTTCGCTGACGGTCAGGCCGTAGCGGGCGATGGCGTCGCGCCGGATATCGATGTCGATGAAGAACCCTCCGGCCACCCGTTCGGCGTAAACGCTTCGCGTGCCCGGCACTTCCTTTACTATGCCTTCGATCTGGATGCCCAAATCCTGGATGGTATTCAGGTCCGGCCCGAAAATCTTGATCCCGACAGGGGTCCTGATGCCGGTGCTCAGCATGTCGATCCGGGCGCGGATCGGCATCGTCCATGCATTTTGAAGCCCCGGGAACTGCATCTTTTCATCCATCTGCTCCACCAGCTCGGCGTAGGTCAGGGCGCGCTCGGTGCCGAAAACCTTTTCAGCGACGGGACGCAGCCACTCGGGAAGATAGGAATAATCTTTTTTGACCTTGCGCCATTGGCTTTTGGGTTTGAGGTGGACGGTGGTCTCCATCATGCTGAAGGGTGCCGGGTCGGTGGCGGTTTCGGCCCGGCCGGCCTTGCCGAACACCGTTTCGACCTCGGGAAAGCTTTTCAGGATCTTGTCCTGCGCGGCAAGGAGCCGGCCGGTCTCGGTCACGGAGATGCCTGGGCTGGTGACCGGCATGTAGAAAACGGTGCCTTCATAAAGCGGCGGCATGAACTCGCTGCCGATCCGCAGCATCAGGACGATGCTGAGCGGGATCAGCAAAAAGTTGACGAACAAGGCGGTTTTTCTGAATCGAAGCATCCAGCGGATGACCGGCTCGTAGACCCATCTCAGAAAGCGTGAAACGGGGTTGGCGGTTTCCGGTTTGAGGCCTTTGCCTTTGAGAAAAATGGTCATCAGTACCGGAACCAGGGTAATGGCGAGGATGGAAGAGGCGCCCATGGCAAAGGTCTTGGTGAAGGCCAGCGGACGAAACAGCCGCCCTTCCTGTGCCTCCAGCATGAAGACGGGCACGAAGGAGACGATGATGATGATCAGGGCGAAGAAGATTCCCCGGCCCACCTGCTGGCAGGACCGGATCACGGTTGCGGAGCTGTTCCGGCGGTCTTCTTCCGTGCCTTCGGACAGATGCCGATAACCGTTCTCCACCATGACGATAGAGGCATCCACCAGAACACCGATAGACAGCGCGATGCCGCCAAGGGACATGATGTTGGAGGTGATCCGCAGGAAAACCATGGGAATGAACGATATCAAAACGGCGATCGGCAAAACGAGAATCGGCACGAGGGCGGACCGGAAATGAAACAGGAAAAAGATCACCACCAGGCTGACCACCACGATTTCCTCGATCAGGGTCTTCTGCAGATTTTCTATGGACAGGCGGATCAGCTCGGAACGATCGTAGGTCGGAACGATTCGGACGCCCTCCGGAAGTCCGGGTGAAATTTCAGCAATTTTAGCCTTGACGGCGTTGATCACGTCGAGGGCGTTTTCGCCGTGGCGCATCACCACGATACCGCCGGCCACCTCGCCCCTGCCGTCCAGCTCCACGATCCCGCGGCGGATGTCGGGCCCGACGGCGATATTGGCGATATCCCGCAACAGCACCGGGGTCCCCCCCTTACTGTCCACCACGATCAACTGGATGTCTGCGGGAGATTTGATGTAGCCCCGGCCGCGCACCATGTACTCCCGGCCGGACATCTCGATCAGGCGGCCCTCCACATCGTTGTTGGACATCTTGATGCGTTCTATGACCTCGCGGATGGACAGCCCGTAGGCCGACAGGCGGTTGGGATCGATGTTGACCTGGTACTGTTTGACGAAACCGCCCACGCTGGCGACTTCGGCCACCCCCTCGACGCCGGCCAGGGCGTAGCGCAGGTACCAGTCCTGCAGCGTACGCAGAAAGGCGAGGTCGTGTTTGCCGCTTTCATCCACCAAAGCGTAGGTGAACACCCATCCCACGCCTGTCGCATCCGGGCCGAGAACCGGACTGGCGCCTTCGGGCAGCCGCCCCGATATCTGCTGCAGGTATTCCAGCACCCGGGATCGCGCCCAGTAAATGTCGGTTCCATCCCCGAAAATGGCGTAGACGAAAGAGAAACCGAAATCGGAAAACCCGCGGACGGTCTTGACCCGGGGGGCCGAAATCAGAGCGGTGACGATCGGGTAGGTGACCTGGTCCTCGATCAGATCAGGACTGCGGCCTTCCCACGGCGTGTAGATGATCACCTGTACGTCGGAAATGTCCGGCACGGCATCCAGCGGAATATTCTTCAGAGCGAACACCCCGCCCAGGGTCAGCAGCACAACCGCCGCAAACACCAGAAAGCGGTTCCGAACACAGCTTTCGATGATTTTTTCGATCACGTTCGCGTCCTCTTATCCATAACGACACAAGTCTTACGCCCCGCTATGGCCCCCGCCACAGCGGGGCGTTCCGGGCCTTACCAAAGCCTGTCCTGTTCTGGATATGTGGAAATCCAGGGCTGTTCCGGATTCCTGCTTTCGCAGGAATGACGACCTTTGCCACGCTTAATGTCGCCGTATATAATTGCAGAGAAAAAAGCGGTCTTGCCGGGGGCGCTGCAAGATTTTCTAGTGCTGATGACCCATCCCGCCGACGGCCTCCTTGAGCTTGGATTCCGAATCGATGAGAAAATTGGCGCTGGTGACGACTCGTTCCCCCTCCTTCAAACCATCCATGACCTCGAAAAAATCGCCCGCCTTGGTCCCTATCTTGACCTCGCGGGGTTCGAGGTAGCCGGAACCCTTGTCGACGATCACCAGCTTGCGAATCCCGGTGTCGATGATGGCTCCTTCCTCGACCGCCAGCTTCTCTCCAATGCGAACATTCATCTCCACATCGGCGAACATCTCCGGCTTAAGTTTCCCCTGGGGGTTGGCAAATTCGAACCGGACCTTGGCGGTCCGGGTCTGCGCGTCCAAATAAGGGTAAATATATATGGCTTTGCCGGTAAAGGCTTCTCCGGGGTAGTAGGCCATCCGGACGACCGCTTGCTGCCCCACGCGAATAGCTGGCAGCTCGTATTCGTAGATGTCTGCAATCAGCCAGACCATCGAAAGATCGGCGATCTTGTAAAGCGCCATGCCCGCATCCACGAACCGGCCCTTGTCGGCCATTTTTTCAAGCACATGGCCCGTAAACGGACTATAGAGGGTCAAGGTCTTCTTTGGCTCGCGGCTTTCCTCGAGCGCTTTGATCTGTGCATCGCTGATGTCCCAAAGTTTCAGGCGTCTGCGGGCGGATTCGGCCAGAAGGTTGCCGCCTTCGGAGACTTCCGAAAAGGGGCTTTTCGACCAGTCCTGCCCGGCCTTGAGGGCCAGCAGGTATTCTTCCTGGGTGGACACCAGCTCCGGGCTGTAAATGGCGAGCAGCGGTTCCCCCTTGCGGACAAATTGTCCGGTGAAGTCCACGTAAAGCTCCTCGATCCAGCCGCCGATTTTGGGGGACACAATGCCGACGCGCTTCTCGTCATAGTCGATCCGGCCCACGGTACGGATGACCTTCTGCAGCGTTCGCTTCTCGACCGTTCCGAAACGCACCCCGATGAGTTGCTGGCGTTCCGGGGAGATCCGGACGGTGCCCGGACCGATTTCCTGGACCTTGCCTTCCTTTTGAATGGACTCCATGGTCAGACCCTTCAGTTCGTCAAAATCTTCGGCATTCTTCCCCGGCTGGGAGGAACTCGCATCGTGACCGGCCGGGTGCTGAGTCTGACCGAAAGCAGCTCCGGCCGACAGCACGGCCAGCAGCAGGATGGTCCATGCCAGGCGATTCATTTCACCACCTCCCGGAAAAATTTCGTTCCGACCGCGGCCTCCAGTGCCGCCAGACTCTTCTCATACTCGGTCAAGGCGTCGTGGTAGTCCAGTTCATAACGGTAAAGCCGCATGCGGCTGTCGAGCAGGGTCATGAAGTCGGCCTTGTTCACCATATAGGCGCTCAGGGCGGTTTCGATCTGCAACCGGGACTGGGGGATGATTCCCGTTCGGTAGAGCTCGATCTTGCGCTCCAGGCGCTGGACCATCGATCCCATATCGGCGATCATGTAAAAAATTTCGTTTTGGGCTCCTTCGTATCTGGCCTGGGCGGATCGATCATCCGCGCAGGCCTCAGCCACCTTGCGCTCCTGCTTGGACCTGATAAAAATGGGCAGGTTCATTTCGATCATTCCGGTGACCATGTCCAGGCGATCTTCCCGCTGACCGTAGGAGAATTTCAGGCTGAAGTCAGGCAGGTAGTCGCGCTTTGCCAGTTCGATGTTCTTGCTGCGGGCGGCGATATCCTGCTTGAGGGCCTTGAGCATGGGATTTTCCACAATAGCCTGTTGCTGAAGGTCCTCGATAGAAAACGTGACCCGGCTGAAGTCGAATTCCGCGGGGCGCCCCACCTGGCTGTTCTGCGGCCGGTTGAGAAGGTAGTTGAGCCTTGCCTCCAGCGCTCGCTTCTTCTGCTCGAGCATGATCAGGTCATCCAACATCTTGGAGATCTCCACCTGGATACGTATGATGTCCTCCTGGGTGCCCTGCCCAAGGGAGTAGCGGGTCCGGGTGATCTTGGCCAGCTCTTCCAAAAGGATCTTGTTGCGCTGGGTGACGCCCACAGCACGGTAGACGTGGGAGAGATCGTAAAAAGCGGTTTTGACCTCTCTGGCGACCTGGTTGGCGATCTCATCGATCTCAGCCGCGCCCGCCTCCGCCTCCTTGGCGGCGACCTCTTCACTCAGGGCTCTTTTGCCGGGAAACGGAACTTTCTGGGAAATGGAGATTTCCTTCGCCGTCATGTCTTCTTCATTGAAATCGAAGTCATTCGGCAGGTTAACCACGCCGAAGCCCAGCATGGGATCTTCAAGGGCGCCGGCCAGCGGGATTTTTTCTTTCAGCGCGGAATGCTTCTCGCGGGCGGCGATGATTTTCGGGTTCCTTTCGATGGCCTCCTGAACGAGCGGTTCCACACCAATAACCGGCTCTTGTGCGTCGGTCATGCCGGCGACCGAAAACAACCATACCGTTGCCAACAGTGAAACGATGCTTTTCATGGTCAACGCCTCCTGCTTTGGTTTAGGCGTATGGAAAACTCTTTCGGTTGATCTGGATTACAACCGCCGGCCTTTTGATCACCCAGCCAAAGACGCCCGCCGCGCAATGGAAGTACTGCAGGCATAAAGGGATCCGCTCTAAACTCGGATTCGATGCGGTTTAAAATCACCTATTCTCTGGCAGGCCAATGCTCGAATTGCGCCTCGCCGGCATGGTAGCAGAATCGATCCCACTCGTATTCTTTGAGGGACAGCGGACAGCGCAGCCGGACTTTTCGATCCGTCACGGCAACAACCTCCCAGTCTCCTTTGCGAGGCCCCTGCTCGATATGGATCTTTTGACCGATATCGAAAGGATACGGACGAAACAAAACGACTTTGTGCTTTTCCATCACACATCTCCTAAGTTGTCGGGGAGTTAGAAGGATTTGTTTTTATTTCCTTCTGTCAGAAAATCCCCCCCGGCCCCCCTATTTCAAAGAGGGGGTTCGTTCGAATACTGCTTGAAGATACCCCGGTTATCCTCTCCCGCAGCGATGAACCGTCCACCCAACGCAAAGGTCTCTCAGGAGCGTGGATCTTCCCCCGGTGCGAAAAACGCAACTTTTTCCACCACTCTATGCCACAAAATGCCTTCCTTGACAATTTGCATTATACTTTTTTGTTTGACTGAACACCGATTTAAAAATATGAAATGCATCCTGACGGTTTGTTCAGAGCATCGACATATGGATTGGTCTGGATTGCGGAGAAAGGCCGGCAATATGAAAAACCTGCTTTCGACAAAAGAGGTTGCGGCACTACTGGGCGTCAACGAAAAGATGGTCTATTACCTGGTGGCCGAAAAAGGTTTGCCCGCGACAAAAATCACTGGAAAATGGCTTTTTCCCTGTCATCTCGTCAACCAGTGGATCGAAAACCATACGGTCAACTACCCTGAAATGCCTGCCTCCCAGCTTGGAGACCAGAACCTTCTGGTCATCATCGGAAGCAACGATCTTCTTCTGGATCAAAGCCTCGCTCTTTTCAACAAATCCCACGCCGATTGTGTGGCCGTATTCGGCAATCTGGGGAGCATGGGCGGATTGCGCGCCCTGCGAAGCAATCTTTGCCACATTGCCACCAGTCACCTGCTTCAGGAAAACGAAGCCGAATACAACTTCGACTTTGCCTTCCGGGAGCTTGAACAGATGCCGGCGGTCGTCAATTTCTGTTTGAGAGAACAGGGAATATTGATTCAAAAAGGAAACCCAAAAAACATCAAAACCGTTTCCGATCTGTGCCGAAAGGGGATAAGGATCGTAAACAGACCTCTGGGAACCGGCACGCGGCTTCTGCTGGATCGGGAATTGCAAAAGACCGGAATCACGGGAGACACGATCGAGGGATACCGGAAAGAACTTCAGCGGCACATGGACGTCGGAATTGCGATTTTTTCAGGGCATGCGGATGCAGGGCCGGGCATACGACCGGTCGCCTCACTTTTAAATCTCGACTTCATTCCGCTGCGATGGGAGCGGTATGACCTGCTCATTAAAAAAGAGCGTTTCTTCGATAAAAACATTCAGCTTTTTCTGGGCATTCTGCATGAAACCGGATTCGTTCAAGCGGCTCAGTCCGTAGACGGATACAGCCTGGAAATCAGCGGCAAAATGATTTTTCCCGGCGAAAGTAAAAAGGAGGATGAACCTTTGGATCGATCCCCCGAACCCGTAAAATAGTTCCGTATTTAAACCGATTATTTTCAGGGTTGATTTCTTTCCGATTCTGGGTGAGGTTTGCAGATATGGACAAGAAGCCGTTTCAAAACCCTGGATCAGGTTTGAGGGCAAGGCGCAGATTGACGAAAAAACGGAGCATACATGACGGCAGGATGTGAGTATTTTGAGGAAACCTGCAATCCGCCGTGGCGGACCATCGGGCCTCAGACGAGGTTTTTGAAACAGCTTCTAAGAAAAAACTCTGCGCCTTTGCGACTTCGCGTGAAAAAAATGTGTCCGTTTTGTTTGAGACTCAACCCCATGCTTTCGGCATGCTTATGAATTTCAGGAGAAGATAAAGATGGCAAGCGATGTCATTGGGTCGGTATTGGTGGCCGGCGGCGGAATTGCAGGAATGCAGGCCGCCCTGGATCTGGCGGACTCCGGTTATTATGTATATTTGCTCGAAAAACTCCCTTCGATAGGCGGCGTCATGGCCCAGCTCGACAAGACGTTTCCTACCAATGACTGTGCGATGTGAATTATCTCCCCGAAACTGGTCGAGGTCGGCCGGCACCTAAACATCGAGCTGATAACCAACAGCGAGCTTCTGGCACTTGAAGGGGAACCCGGGCATTTCACTGCGAAAATCCGGCGGCATCCGCGCTTTGTAGACACTTCCCGGTGCACCAGCTGCGGAGATTGCATTCCGGCATGCCCGGTGAGCCTTCCCAGCTTTCATGACCAGGGCCTGTCGAACCGAAAAGCGATTTACAAGCTCTATGAGCAAGCCATTCCAGGCTCCTATGCGGTTCAAAAGGGCGATATGGCACCCTGTCGAAAAGCCTGTCCGGCCCATATCAACGTCCAGGGCTATGTGCAAATGGTCCGGGAGGGAAAATACAAAGAAGCGCTTCGAATCATTATGGAAGAGCTTCCTCTGCCGGGCGTGCTGGGGCGAATCTGCCCCCACCCATGCGAAGACGACTGCCGGCGCGGCGAGATTGAAGAACCGGTTGCCATTCGAAATCTAAAGCGTGTGGCCGCAGACCGGTTTGATCCCCGGGATGTGGAAATAAAATGCCTGCCCGGCAGGCAAGAAAGAGTCGCTATCATCGGATCCGGCCCGGCAGGATTGTCTGCCGCATACCATCTGGCTAGAAAGGGGATTCTTTCAACGATTTATGAAGCTCTGCCCGAGCCGGGAGGGATGCTGCGCGTCGGCATTCCGGCCCATCGCCTCCCAAGGGAGATCCTGAACCGGGAGATTGAAATCATTACCCGGCTCGGAGTGACAATTAAAACCCGTACTCCCCTGGGACCCGATCTGACCGTGGACGACCTTTTTGCACAAGGTTATCGGGCAGTGTATCTTGCGATCGGCGCCCATAAAGGCTTTGATCTGGGAATTGCCGGAGAAACGTCTCAAGGCGTTCAGCAGGGCATCGACTTTTTGAGAGAAGTCAATCTTTCCGGAACAACCCGGGTAGGGAATAAAGTCGCCGTCATCGGCGGCGGAAACGTGGCCATAGACGTTGCGCGGTGCGCCGTCCGCCTCGGCGCGGAATCGGTAGTCATCCTTTATCGGCGCACCCGCTCGGAAATGCCTGCCTGGGAGGAAGAAATTCAGGCCGCCGAATCCGAGGGCGTCCGGATCACCTACTTGACGGCGCCCAAAGAAATTATCGTTACAGACGGCCGGGTCACCGGCTTAAGATGCATTCGTATGACTTTGGGGGAACCCGACGATTCGGGAAGAAGAAGGCCCATGCCGATTCCGGAAAGCCGGTATGAAATCGAAATAGACCAATTGATCCCGGCTATCGGACAAAGACCGGACTTTTCCGCCATCGAGAATATCACGGGACTCTCCTTTTCTCCCCGGGGAACCATCGAAACCGATTCGATCACTTATGCCACCGGCCGAGAAGGCGTGTTTGCCGGAGGCGACCTCCAGACCGGACCATGGATCGCCATCGGTGCGATCGCAGCCGGTCGCGAAGCCGCAGAATCCATCGTCCGGTACCTCGACGGAAAGGATATGGCCTTCGGGCGAAGCCCCCTTATCACGGAAAACCCGGTCTACCGCCCTGTACCCAAAGATGAACCGGTCAGGGCACGGGAAAAAATGCCGGAACTGGCCGTTCAAGAGAGAAATGTCGGCTTCAAAGAAGTGGAACTGGGCTATACGGAAGAGGCTGGAAAGGCGGAAGCCGGACGCTGTTTGAACTGCGGGTATTGCTGTGAGTGTTTTCAATGCGTCGAAGCCTGCAGGCCCGGCGCCGTGACCCTCGACACGCACGCGCAGCAGGCCGAGGTAATTGATTTGGATGTGGGCGCCGTCGTTCTCTCACCGGGGTCAAAGCCATTTGATCCATCCAGATTTGACACATACAGCTATCTGAACCATCCCAATGTCCTGACCTCCATGGAGTTTGAACGGATCCTTTCGGCCTCGGGCCCTACAAGGGGGCATCTGCATCGCCTTTCGGACCACACGGAACCGAAAAAAATCGCGTGGCTGCAATGTGTCGGTTCCAGAGATATGAACCGGTGCGACAATGCCTACTGTTCTTCGGTCTGCTGCATGTATGCCATCAAGGAAGCGGTCATCGCCAAAGAACACGCCGGAGGCGCTCTGGACTGCGCGATTTTTTTCATGGACATGCGCACCCATGGAAAAGAGTTTGAGGCTTACTACAACAAGGCCCGGGATCATCACGGCATCCGTTTTATCCGAAGCCGTATCCACACGATCGATCCGGTACCGGGAACCGGCGACCTGGAAATCAACTATATCTCGGAACAGGGCGAGCTTACATCGGAAATTTTCAGCCAGGTGGTTCTTTCCGTGGGATTGGAAATCCCCCGGGAAATGGTTGAACTGGCCCGCAGGCTCGGGATTTCGCTTACCGGGCAAAAATTCTGTCAAACAGACACCTTCAATCCGGTAGCCGCATCGCGGGACGGCGTTTTTGTTTGCGGCGCATTTCAGGGCCCCAAGGACATTCCCCAGTCGGTAGTCGACGCAGGTGCCGCCGCCGCTGATGCCGGAGAAATCCTCAGCAGTGCGCGGCACACACGGACGAAAACAAAAGAGATCGTCCCGGAAACGGACGTGGTAAACGAACGTCCGCGGATCGGCGTATTTGTCTGCAAATGCGGCATCAATATCGCAGGCGTTGTGGATGTCCCTTCGGTCGCCGAATATGCCGCCACCCTGCCCTATGTGGACTATGTGACGGACAACTTATACACCTGTTCCCAGGATACCCAGGAAACCATGGCCAAAACCATCGCCGAAAAAAAGCTGAACCGGATCGTGGTTGCGGCGTGCACGCCCAAAACCCATGAGGCTTTATTTCAGAACACCCTCACCGCTGCAGGGCTGAACAAGTATCTTTTCGAGATGGCCAATATCAGAAATCATGATTCCTGGGTCCATAAAGAACACCCGGACAAGGCAACCCTGAAGGCAAAGGACCTGGTTCGCATGGCCGTATCCAAGGTGGCTCTGATGGAGCCGCTGGTGGAATCCGCGCTGGAGGTAAACCAGACGGCTTTTGTGCTCGGAGGGGGCATCTCCGGCATGTCTGCGGCGCTCAGCTTCTCGAACCAGGGGTATGTGACGCACCTGGTGGAGAGGACCTCCCGGCTGGGGGGCCAGGCCAACAATCTGTATAAAACGTGGAAAGGAGAGGACATTCAGGAGCATCTGGCGCAAATGGAGGCATGGGTGAGGCAAAAGGATAATATCCATATCCACCTGAATACAGAACTGACCGCCATAGACGGATTCGTCGGAAATTTCAGCTCGACGCTGGTATCCGGCGATCGCCGGGAGACCATCGAGCATGGAGTTGCGGTACTGGCAACTGGAGGGCGGGAGCATAAGCCCACCGAGTATCTGTATGGAGAAGACCCGAGAGTGCTGACCAGCCTGGAACTGGATCGCAGATTCATCGCCGGCAATGCCTCTCTGAAAGAGATCCGGACGGCCGTGTTTATCCAATGCGTCGGTTCCAGAGAGCCGCAGCGCCCATACTGCTCCAGGCTTTGCTGCACCCACTCCATCGAAAACGCTCTGGAACTGAAAAAGCGAAACCCGAACGCCGATGTATTTATTCTATACAGAGACATCCGGACCTATGGAGAAAGGGAGCTTCGGTACATCGATGCGCGAAAAGCGGGCGTGATATTCGTGCGCTACAGCCTTGACAACAAACCCAGAGTGTCGGTCGTCGAAGGCAAGCTCACGATCGATTTCATAGACCATGTCCTCGGGCGGCCCATTCGGATCCATGCCGATCTCTTGACACTCGCCTCGGCCGTCGTTCCTTACAAAGATCAAACCCTCGCCAAACTTTTCAAGGTGCCGCTCAGCGACGACGGCTTTTTCGCGGAACGCCATGCCAAGCTGGGACCTTCGGAATTTGCCACCGACGGGGTCTTTCTCTGTGGTATGGCGCACTACCCAAAGCCGATCGACGAGGCCATCGCGCAGGCAAAGTCAGCGGCATCCCGGGCCATTACCCTGCTGGCCCAAAAAACCGTTTACACGAGCGGAACCATTGCCAAGACCGACCCCATGCTCTGCAGCGCCTGCGGAGTTTGCATTCATATCTGCCCGTATTCGGCACCTTTTTTATCTGAAGAAGGTCCCTTCACCGGCAAAGCCCAGATCAATGCAGTGCTTTGCAAAGGATGCGGCCTGTGTGTCTCATCCTGCCGTTCGGGTGCGATTCGGCTCAAAGGATTCGACGACGGTCAAATTTTCGCACAGATTTTTTCATTCAAAGAAGCCGGTTGATTGTTTCAGGCCGTAGACGGCGCGGAACGGGCGTAGGGAGAGGCTTCTTCGAAAATTTGCCGGTTTATTGATGCACAATAGTTAAAGACAGGAGAAAACCATGCCCGATTGGGAACCGAAAATCGTCAGCTTTCTGTGCAACTGGTGCAGCTACGGCGCCGCAGATCTGGCGGGCGTATCCAGGATGGAATACCCGCCCAATATTCGCGTCATTCGGATCCCCTGCACCGGCCGCATGAGTCCCAAGTTTTTTCTGGCCGCACTGAGGGAAGGGGCGGACGGAGTCTGGGTATCCGGCTGACATCCGGGAGAATGCCATTACCTGGAAGGTAATTATTACGCCCGGCGCAAGTTCGCCCTTTTTCAATCCCTCATGGAGCATATGGGGGTGGAGCCGCAGCGGCTCCATTTCTCGTGGGTATCCTCGGCCGAATCGACCAAATTCGTTCATGTGGTCAAGGAAGTCACAGCATCGGTAAAGGAGATCGGCCCCAATGATCGATTTGTCAAGACCACACCCGAGGTGACCTAACATGTTGGATTACGCCGAAAGAATCAGAGCGATATCGAAACGCCTACTGGAACAGGCAATTGTGGAGCTGATCATCGGGTTTCGAAAAGGAACCGTGCCGATGATGAATGAACCCTGTATCGTGCGGACGCCGGAAGAGGCCGAGCAGTTGGTCTGGGACGGCAACTGCGGCATCAATCTGGCCAATTATCTGACCGGCAGGAAAGAAAAAATCGGTATTGTTTCCAAAGGCTGCGATTCCCGCAACATCGTGACCCACATCATCGAAAATAAAATAAAACGAGAGCAGATTTATATCATCGGTGTTCCCTGCCAGGGCATGATCGATCGGCGCCGGTTGACCTCGATGTTTGAAAAAGAGATTCAATCGGTTTCCGAACAAAACAGCGCCGTTCTGGTAAAAGGGGATGGTTTTGAAAAAAAATTGTCAAGGGCCGAAGTTTTACAGGAAAACTGCACGACTTGCATTCACCGCAACCCCGTTTTATGCGATGAACTCGCAGGCGATCCGGTTGAAGAACAAAAAGATACAGACCGGTATGCCGACGTGTGCCGGATAGAATCCATGAGTTCCAAAGAAAAATGGATCTATTTCAACGACCTGCTTTCCGAATGCATCCGCTGCTACGCGTGCCGTGACGCATGCCCCCTGTGTTACTGCCCTACCTGCTTCGTCGACGAATCGCAGCCCCAATGGGTAGGCAAAGGGCAGGACCCGATAGACGTTCGAACATTCCATTTTCTCAGGGCTTACCATTGTGCGGGAAGATGTACGGATTGCGGCGCGTGTGAACGGGCGTGCCCGATGGGAATAAAGGTCCGGACCTTTACCAGGAAACTGGAAAAAGACTGCCTGGAGATGTTCGGATGGGAAGCGGGTCTCAGCCTGGATGAACGCCCGCCGCTGGATACGTACAGACCCGATGACCCGAACCATTTCATCAAATAGCAGCCGATGCCAAAGACCGGAGGATACAAAAAACAACATGACGGCGTCTGGTAAAATCATTAAAATAGACAGGAACGACTGGGCCGGAGGGATCCAAAAAATCATGGCTTCTTATCGGCTGTTCGGTCCGGTGAAGCGGAAAGACTATCATGTATTTGAAGAGCTTCACGCCGATGAACAGCCGGATTTGAAATACCAGAACACCCGGCTCTCTCCAAAATCCGCGATCTATCCCCAGTCGGAAGTGATGTTCCGTTACAGCCTCGATGCGCATGACGTCGATGCGCATATGTTAAGACAGGTGAACAAGAACTATTCCCCGAGGGCCGTGATTGGAATCAGACCTTGTGACGCAAAATCCTTTCTGCTCGTCAAAAGAAATTTCGATACGCCTGAATTCCAGGATCCTTACTGGTTGCAGGCCTATGAATGCACCACTTTTATTGGTCTGGCGTGCAGTCGGCCCTGCGACACCTGCTTCTGCACCACTGCCGGCAGCGGCCCATTTCATCCAGAGGGTCTCGACATACTGCTGGTAGAAGACGGCGACGGCTATCTGGCTGAAATCCTTTCTCCCGGGGGCGCCGCACTGCTGCATGCAGCCGGATGGAACACGGAAGCCGATGTCGAAAAAGAACGCCGAAAAATCGAGACGCTGAAACAGCAGGCGGAATCAAAAATCACCTCTGCCGTTCGCACGGACAGGCTAAAATCAAAAAACGTGCAGGCCCTGTTCGATGCGCCCTTCTGGGAAGATGTGGCGTTCGCCTGTATCAACTGCGGTACCTGCACGTACAGCTGTCCGACATGCTGGTGTTTCGACATTCAAGACGAAGTCCGGGGAAAAGCCGGTGTTCGCATGCGCAATTGGGACAGCTGCATGTATCCCCTGTTCACCCTGCACGGCTCGGGACACAACCCAAGAAACACAAAGGCTCAACGGGTTCGCCAGCGATTCATGCACAAATTGAAATATTATGTGGATCGATTCTCAGGAGATATTCAATGTGTCGGATGCGGTCGGTGTATCCGGCTGTGCCCGGTCAATATCGATATTCGAAAAGTATGCCATTTGATGAACAGCTACTGATGCGATCGTATTCATTTAGACATAACTTCAACTTGCCGTTCCTGGGAACCGGCTTTTCCGACCGCAACAAGCGGTTCCCAACTCCGCCAACGGCAGCAGGCATTTGCGATAACTTCAAAACAGCCCCGGAGACGGATTGTGCTTGGCATGATTCATCCTCGCTGCCTGTATGGAAGCGATTCGCAGGCCCGGGGCGTGACGCGAGCAGCAGTTCAATTGTTGCGGCCGGAAAAAGCCGGCCTGCTGCGTCAAGCCGAATATTTAACAACGTTTTGGGGGTCTACTCGTGAACAATTCATATCTGCCCTACCCGGTACGGATCGACGATATCATATCGGAGACGGAAGATAAAAATCTCAAGACATTTAAGCTGGTTTTTCTGAACTCCGCCGACGAGCGACATTTCACGTACCAGGCCGGACAGTTCGCCGAGCTTTCGATCGCAGGAAAAGGCGAAATTCCCATTGGAATCGCCTCTTCACCGACGGAAAAAGGGTTTTTGATGTTTACGGTGAACAAAGTCGGGCTGGTGACCACGCATCTGCACAACATGAAGATCGGAGATGTAATGGGTGTCCGGGGCCCCCTCGGCAACTCGTATCCCTGGGAACTCCTTGAGGGGAAAAATGTGGTCATCATCGGCGGCGGTTTTGCCTTCACCACGCTTCGCTCTTCGATCGTCTATATGCTGGATTCTACAAACCGCCGGAAATTCAAAGAAATTCATGTGATATACGGCGCAAGAACACCCGGCATGCTTCTGTACAAAAAGGAATTGATGGAGTGGGAAACACGCAACGACATCCATGTGCACATCACCGTGGATGCTACGGATGATCCGGGCTGGAAATACAACAAAGGCTTTGTCCCGACCATAACCGCACAGAAAGCGCTGCCTGGAAATTCCGACACCTATGCCATTGTCTGCGGACCGCCGATCATGATCAAATTTACTCAGCCGGTCCTCGACAATCTGGGATACGCCCACGACCACATCATCATGTCCTTGGAAATGCGGATGAAATGTGGAATCGGCATGTGCGGTCGATGCAATATCGGTGATAAGTACGTGTGCAAAGACGGACCCGTTTTTACCCTGGCCCAACTCAAGGCCATGCCCGGGGAATATTAGTCCGGATCTTTGCGTTCTTTTCCGGAGCTACCCGTACAACCTTGCGAAAAAACAGGAGTTCGACCGTCTCGAAAATTTTTTAGAGTTTTTCATATTGACAACCATGGATCAATAGTATAGACGTCAATTTTAAATTAAATCATTTGCCTTGGATAAACGGCCGATGCCATTGCCATTATAAATATTAAAGAAGGAGGAATGTTACATGGCGACAGTTGATTGGATGGGAAAAACCTTTACCATAGACGAAGACGGGTTCATCGATTCTTTCGAGAACTGGTGTGAAGAATGGGTACAATGGGTCAAACACCAGGAGGCGATCGAAGAGTTGACCGACGAACACAGACAGGTCATAACCGTGCTTCAGGATTATTACAGGAAAAATGGAATTGCGCCTATGGTACGGATCCTTTCAAAGGTTACGGGATATAAACTGAAACATATTTATGAACTGTTTCCATCAGGACCGGGCAAAGGAGCGTGTAAAATGGCCGGTCTTCCCAAGCCGACAGGGTGCGTCTAATTGTAAAATCGGTAACTGTTTTTGTAATCGTGTGAATGAAAAAGGCCCTGCGCCGAGAAGCAGGGCCTTTTTTTTGGAGTCTGCCCGATGATCCATACCGTCAAAACCACAGAAAAAAAGGAATTTGTCGACATCACGGATGAAATCCGGAAGCTCGTGAAATCTTCCGGCGTCACGGAGGGCATCTGTATGCTCTATGTGCCCCATACGACGGCCGCCGTGACAATCAATGAAAACGCCGATCCCACCGTCAAGTCGGATATACTGATGATTCTGAACAAAATCGTACCGTCGGAAGCCGGGTACCGGCACCTGGAAGGAAATTCCGCCGCGCATATCCAGTCGACCCTTGTCGGGGCTTCGGAGCTGATTGCCGTGAAAGACGGCCGTCTCGCACTCGGCACATGGCAGGGCATTTTTTTCTGTGAGTTCGACGGCCCAAGAACCCGCAAGATTTACGTCAATATCCTGAGCCGTTAGAGCGTGCTGGAGATACCGGACATGGACGATATCGACAAAGCGATATTAAACCTTATACAATCCGACTTTCCGATCGCTCCCCGTCCATACCGATCCATTGCCAGGGAATTCGACCTTACCGAAGATGAGGTGTTGAAACGTCTGCGCCGATTAAAGAAAAAAGGAATTATAAGGAGAATCGGCGGAAATTTCGTCCCGGAAAAATTGGGATTTGTCAGCACGCTATGTGCAGCCATGGTCCCTGAAAACAGGATGGATTTGTTCACCGAGGTCGTCAACCGATATCCCGGGGTAACCCACAATTATCGGCGGGACGGACATTTCAATATCTGGTTTACCTTCATCGCACCCACAATGGAAGAAATAGAGGAATACCTGGAGCAGATATCCCGTGAAACCGGTATAAAAGATATTTTGAATCTTCCGGCCACAAAAGTGTTTAAAATCAAGGCGCATTTTGAATTATAGAAGCCGTCCGATGAAAAAAGACCTTCGCATCGCCGCCGTCGTTTCCCATTGTCCTGTCGGATGCAAACAGGAAACTATCGAACGAATGGCCGTCTGGACTGCACGGGCGAAACAGGAAGGCGCCGAGATGGTTTGCTTTCCTGAAATGAATGTGACCGGATACATGATCGGGCCGGATGTCGCAAAAGAGGCGGAAGCGGTTCCAGGTTTTGTTTCCAGCTCCATCGGCGAATTATCCAGAAAACAGGGCATGGTCATTCTTGCGGGAATCGCCGAGACAGATTCATCGTCAACGATTTACGCAAGCCACATGGTTGTAAAGCCGGACGGCGGGATCGGCATTTACCGCAAGCTGCATCTGGCGCCGCCGGAGCGTGGCGTATTTTCAGCCGGGAGCCGGATACCCGTTTTCGAATTGCACGGCATGTGGTTTGGAATTCAGCTCTGTTACGATGCCCACTTTCCCGAGCTTTCAACCCGCATGGCGCTGAGCGGCGTCGACGCCATTTTCATGCCCCATGCGTCACCGAAAGGGACGCCGGTGCAAAAGTACCGCTCATGGATGCGTCATCTGCCTGCCAGGGCGTTTGACAACGCCGTTTATATCATCGCCTGCAACCAGACCGGAGACAACGGCAAAGGACTATATTTCCCGGGGGTTGCGCTGGCATTCGGGCCTTCGGGGGATGTCGTTTCAGAGTTTACGGACAGCGGTGAAGGGATGATCCTCGTAGATCTCAAAACCGAGGATCTCCATACGGTCCGTCGTCATAACATGCGCTATTTTTTGCCGAATCGACGGGAGGATCTTGGGACATTGGGCATGGACTTTCACCAGAAGCCATTTCAAAACCTCGTTTGAGGCCCGATGGCTGCGTTGCAGGTTTCCTCAAAATGCTCACAACCTGCCGTGTATGCTCCGCTTTTTCGCCAACCTGCGCCCTGCCCTCCAACCGGATCCAAGGTTTCGAAACGGCTTCTATAATTTCCGATTCTTTTCCTAATTTTAAATTCTGAACCCAAAGGGTTTGAGCGTCTCGGCCAGGGGTCGGCCGAATAAAAAATCCAGGCTTTCCGGATCTACTCCCGCCTTTTCCGTGGCCGTCTCGCGTGTCTGCACGTCATTTCGAATGATCTCCGCCAGATTATGCACGGCCTCACGCTTTCGGTTGCCTTCCATCAGTTTGTCGATGCACCTGCGGACAGATTCGTAAGAACACAGACGTTGATGGGTCGTTACAAGTTCCCAAAGCGCCGATGGCCGGGTTATAACATGCTTTCTCGTGAGCAATTTTTTTCCATAAAGGCTTTCGATTCCGGCCGTATCCCAGCATTTGAGGGTCCTGCATTCGACGGGCCGGATCTCATAAATCATGCATCGGTTATCCTTTTCGCTTAAAAAAAGACAACGGAAGGATCCTTTTTCCCCTTTTATTTTGATCAGATCGGTGGCTACGGGGAAAACGCCGCCCCGTAACTCATCCCGGGCGAATTCACCTTCTCTGACGGTGTATAGATGTCTCATCGAGATGATCCCGCCGTCGATCAGGGACTTGTCCTCCAGGTGAAAGGTCGGACCGCCTTTTTTGCAGCATATGCCGCATCTTCTGCATTCCGATACCGCCCCTTGTTTTTGATGGGATAAGGCGTCCGGGTCGACCGTCTCATTGCCTGCGCATGTTTGGGCTACTAAAAAATGCGACATCAGGTATTCATCCTCTGCTCCCAGTCAAACTCCCGTGAAGTCACCGCATCCTCAAGCCGGCGGATGCGTCGATCGAGTCGTTCATAGCGCCGCTTGAGCTGCTTGGCCGCCCGCTGGCGGGATGAGACATACCTGTCGTAAAACTCCTGCTCGTCTTCGGTTTCGATCGGACGAAGCGGCTCGGGTTTCATGAGCAGGGAGGCGAGGATGTATACCCCCAATACCGGCCAGACGCCGCTTAAAAACAGCAGGACGACGACAATCACTCGAACCCAGAAGACCTTTAAGTCAAAATAGCCGGCCAACCCCTTGCATACCCCCAAAACAACACCGTCGCGGGAGCGGTACAGACCTTTTTCTCCATACGGTAACCTGCTCATGAATTATTTTTCCTTTCCCTTTCGATCGAGCAAGATGGTTTCCAAAGAATCCACACGGGATTCCAGTTTGGAAAGGCCGTGATAAATGTCCTGCACCATCCGGGTTTCCTCTGACTCTTCGCCTCCGCTTTTACGCGACAACCCGCCATGCTTGAGCCGCATGGCCATCAGAATGGTACCGCAAACGATGGACAGGGCAAGCACAATTGCGCCGAATATAACCGCTACGATAAAAACCGGTGTCATAATCCACTCTCTTGGTCGCTATTTTGCTGATAAACAGATCCACTGTCGGTTAAACCACGAGCAGTCTGATCCATCGAACCACCGGGACACTGCGGCATCGCCGCTTTGAGTGCCTTTAGTTCTTTTTCGGTTTCGTCGTCGGCCAGCAGCACTTCAAATTCCTCGTCAAGGGAGGGCCGCCGGGCGAAATTTACCAGGTCTGCCTCGGCCTCCATCCGCTCAATGCGGTTTTCAAACTCTTCAAACCTGGCGATGGCGTCGGTGTTGTCCATGCGGCGGATCTCTTCACGGGCGTTTTTTACCTGGCGGGCTCTGATATGGCGGTGAACAAGAATCCGCTGTTTTTCACGGGCCTTCTCGATCTTTTCTTCGAGCTGAAGGATATCGTCCTGGTACTGAGTGACCAGGGCGTGGTTGTCGGCGAATTCCTGTTCGAGGGAATTCAGGATTCGGATGAAACGTCGTTTTTCGACAAGGGCCTCCCTGGCCAGATCATCCCTTTCTTTTCCCACGGCGAGGCAGGCTCGGGACTGCCAGAGATCTCTCCGGTTTCGGGCGTTTTCCATCCGTCGCTCGATCTTCTTTTTATCCGCGATGACGGCGGCACAGGATGCTTTCAGCTCGACCAGGGTATCCTCCATCTCCCGTATCATCAGCTTGATCATCTTTTCCGGATCTTCCGCACTGTCCAGCATGGCATTCATATTGGAACTGATAATATCTCTAAAGCGGGTAAATATTCCCATAATCAGCCTCCTTAGTGGTTTTTTCAGAAAAGATAAAGCATAGATTGTGCCAGGAACCGATTTCAATCAGAACCCGTGAATATCGGTGCAATGGTGCTTGACCGGTATTTTATAAATATGGTATCTATTACCATAATATGGTTAATTTTACTTTTAACAGGCATTTTATATCCGATCTGGTTCAAGAAAGTATCCAATCCTGAACCTCTTTACAGGGTAAAATCATTGAGAAGATCGCAGCAAACCACAGAGGCTATCGGGCAGTCCGAAGCCTTTCTCGAATTTCAGGAGCGACTCTCCTGTGTGGCCCCGGTTCCCCGTTCCGTTCTTCTTGTCGGGGAACGGGGAACCGGAAAGGAACTGGCTGCCACCCGGCTTCACTATTTATCCCATCGATGGCAGGGTCCGTTTGTCACCCTCAACTGTGCCGCCCTCAACCCCTCCCTCATCGAGTCCGAACTGTTCGGATATGAAAAAGGGGCGTTTACCGGCGCCCAGCAGCGCCGGATCGGCCGATTCGAGCGAGCCGACAGCGGCACTCTATTTCTGGACGAAATCGGCACAATTCCTGTCGAAGTACAGGAAAAAATCCTTCGTGTCGTCGAGTATGGCTCCTTCGAACGCGTGGGAAGCTCCGACCCCGTTGAGGTGGATGTTCGCATCATCGGCGCGACAAACGCCGATCTGATGGCCCTCACCGACAGCGGCCGATTCAAGCGTGACCTTCTGGACCGCCTTTCCTTTGAAGTTTTATTTCTACCCCCCTTGAGAGATCGAAAAGGTGATATTCTTCTTCTTGCAAATCACTTTGCACGTCACATGGCATATGAACTTGGTCGCAAGGACATTCCGTCTTTCACCCCCCGGGCAACAGCGGCACTGGAAACCCACCCGTGGAGCGGCAATATACGGGAGCTAAAAAATGTGGTGGAGCGCGCAACATATCGGTCTGATTCTCCCATCATATCGGATTCGGATATTGTATTCACTCTATTCCCCTGTCCGATTACATCCACGGCGATCCTCGAAAAAAAAGAGGCCGGGACAAACCCATCGGAAAACGCGGTGCCGATCTCCGATATCCTTCAAAAACCGCTGAAAGAATCATTGGAAAGCCTCACCCTGTACAGGCTTCGCCAGGCGCTTCTCGACGCAAAATACAATCAAAAAAAGGCAGCCCGCTCCCTCGGGTTGACCTATGACCAGTTTCGGGGATTGCAGCGCAAACACGGCAAAAGTCTCGACCCCGTCAACTCAACGGCGCCATCGGCTAAATAGTGTCCATCCATAAACCGGCGCTTTATGAGAAACCGCAGGGAAGGGCTTGTCCGTCTCAGGCGGGATGGGCCCTGCCCCTACAGATAAAACCAAAAAACCGGCTTTATGGATGGAAACCGAATAGAGCCGGCAAGAAACAGGAGTTGCATTTTGCCTTTCAAAAGAAGGTGAACTTTGCTATTTTTATAGATTATAAAACCAAAAAGGGCTGAAGCGACGATATATGAAAGTGGGCCGAGCTGCAGATTCACTGAAAATCACGGAGAAAAGGGTATGGATACAAATGAATATATCTCCATGGAAGAGGAATTCGGGGCGCAAAATTATAAACCTCTCAACGTCGTACTCTCAAGGGGCGAGGGCGTATGGGTATGGGATGTAAAAGGGGATAAATACCTGGACTGTCTGTCGGCCTACTCCGCGGTCAACCAGGGACACTGCCATCCGAAAATTTTTCGGGCGATGGTCGAACAAGCAGGCAAACTGACCCTGACGTCACGGGCGTTTCGAAACGATCAACTGGGCCCTTTCTATAAAGAACTCTGCCGGCTGACCAACTCCCACAAGGTCCTGCCTATGAACAGCGGCGCCGAAGCGGTGGAGACGGTGATTAAAGCCGTGCGCAAATGGGGCTATCAGGTCAAAGGGATACCGAAAGATCAGGCTGAAATCATCGTCTGCGAAAACAACTTTCACGGCAGGACCATTGCCATCATCGGATTCAGCACCGAAAAACAGTACCGGGAGGGATTCGGACCGTTTGCACCTGGATTTAAAATCGTTCCCTTCGGCGATTCCTGCGCCGTTGAGCAGGCGATCACTCCGCATACCATCGGCATATTGGTCGAGCCGATTCAGGGAGAAGCCGGTGTGATCATCCCCCATGCCGGCTACCTCAAAGAACTCAGAACCATCTGCAACAGCCACGACATTATTTTGATTCTGGACGAAATCCAGACCGGCCTCGGCCGCACCGGAAAGCTGCTTGCCGAAGAGCACGAGGGAATCGAATCCGATGTCACGCTCATCGGAAAAGCGCTTTCAGGCGGCTTTTATCCAATCTCCGCCGTGCTGTCGAACAAGGAGGTGCTGGGCGTTTTCATGCCCGGGGATCACGGCAGCACGTTTGGGGGAAACCCCCTTGCCTGCGCCGTTGCCAGAGAGGCGATCAAAGTTCTCATAGAAGAAAACATGATAGAAAATGCCGCACAGATGGGCGACTATTTTCTGTCCCGGCTCAAGACGATCCGAAGTCCCTATATCCGGGAAGTTCGAGGAAAAGGGCTATTGATGGGCGTCGAGCTTGTGCCCGAAGCCGGAGGTGCCAGGCGGTTTTGCGAGCGGCTCATGCAGGAAGGAGTGCTCTGCAAGGAAACGCATGAAAACGTGATCCGTTTCGCTCCACCGCTTGTCATCACAAAGGCCGATATCGACTGGGCCATAAAGAGAATCGAGCCGGTTCTGTCGTCCTGTTAGCGGCGTCGCCGGGACTCGTTTCCATTGATGGCATTTCTTCTTATTTTCATTTCACCTTTGAAACGCCGGGAATCAGGGTCTGGGTGCTGATTACGCCGGGCAGGCTCCTGATTTTGTTGTGAACAAATTCTCCGATCATCTCCGAATCAGAGGAGAGAAGATCCCGTGTCAATACCACCTTCACAAGGACATCGACATCCCCGTGAACGGAATGGATCTCTTTAACTTCATCCAGATGAAAGAGCTTGTCCATGATACGGTATTCGCTTTTTGCCTTCACGTTCATCAGGACAAACGCCGTTATTCCCCGATGCATCTCCGGATATTCGACCTCGTCGGCTTTTGACATTTTTTCTCGAAACGCCTCCATGCTTGTGGAAATGATGCAGTCTATTTCCCTTCCGTAGTGCCGTCGCCGCCCCTCGTCCCACTGGTGAACGGAAATATACGCGTACAGGTCCGCCGGGGTCCGTCCCGGAAAAAAAGCCATCAGGTTTCCTTTTTCGATGATACTCATCAGTGGACGGTAGACTGTCCCATACCAGTCCTCGGCGGCTTTTTCGAATGAAATCCCCGCTGTCGCCTTTTCTAAAAATTCACGGTGCGCGGCAATCTGAGCGATGAGTCGGTCGTATTGACCGATCTCGGTCAGATGGATCGAGTGGGAAAGCCCGGTCTTTTCGACAAAGTCCGTCTTCTCCCGGTACAGAATATTTTCAAGTGTATTTTTCGAAGGAATGAATTCGATGATGGATGCGTCGATTTCCTGATAGCCGAATTCCTTCGCCGCCGAGACCCGATGGTTTCCATCGAGAACATAATATTCATCCTTGATTTGATACAGCCGCACGGGTGGCAGGCGTTTGCCTTCCTTCATCGCTTTTCGAATGTTGTGGAACCGGTCGGAGGGGACATGCGGTTTGAACCTGAATCTGCTGTCAAAATCATGGTACCTTCCCACGCTTCCGACGATCTGGTTCAGCGGAACCGGTCCGATCCCGCGTTCCTTGTAATCATAGGCCAGTTCCTTTTGCTGGTCGTCGGCAAACGACTTCACCGGATTTTCTCCCGAGCGAGAGGACAACCCGCGGTCAGCGCCTATTCTTTTGAGAATCGATTTCAAAAAGGTAATATCCATACGTATTCACCACTTCTGTTTGGTGGGCAACGCTGATGCGCTGGGCTGCATCGCTGAAGTTTACATGGATATGGCCGTGGATAAAGTACCGCGGGCGGTAGCGATCGATGACCCACCGAAAACTTTCAAAGCCTATATGGCACGGGTCTTCGGCATCATGAATATGCCGGGGCGGTGCATGGGCGATCACCACGTCGATGCCGCCGTGCAACCACAGGTTGAAACGAAGTCTTCTGATCCGCCGGCGCATCTGGCTTTCGGTATATTGGTACGGACCCCCGTTATACCAGTGGCTCCCTTCGAGTCCGAGAAAGTTGAGCCCTCCGAGCCGAACGATCCTGCTGTCCAGATTCATGCACCCTGCCGGAGGGGAGAAATCGTACCGGATATCGTGGTTACCCTTGACATAAAACAGAGGAACGCCGAGACGTCCCTTGAGCGATGTCAGATATTCCGGAGGAAGATCGCCGCAGGAAACAATCAGATCGACATCCGAAAATAGCCCGGCTTCAAATCGGTCGTTCAAAGCCGGCACGACATAATCGGAAACGGATAATATTTTCATAAGGCAACACGATTTTCGATCCATCCGGAGAACCGAAACCGCAAGTGCATTTCACGTCCGCCGGCCGCCGGGCGGAGCGAATCGAAGTGCAGCTCAGCGGAACCGTACGCATGCATCGCAAGTTTCCGGTGAAAAGATTATACCTGATAATGCCGGTGCGGCAAAAGACAAATTTGAATCTAAATTAAGCGATTCTTGTTCTGTCCGGTGGCGGTCTGGCCCGGAGGGGGTTTGGCCCCCGGCTCACAACAATGGATTATCAGCCTCCTGCAACGGCAGCCAAATCGTTTGGGAAAGTCCAGACAGCCCCATAAGGCGGATCCCCTTTACAAAGAGAACCGTTTGCTGCCTTTTGGAAGTTTTTTGAAGGTCTTGGGGCGTTGGCGGAGGCTGGGTCTCATGTGTTGCGGATCGGGGGTGCCAAACCCCCTCCGGGCGCTGCAACGATTGAAAAAGTTGCTTGACTTGAGTTTAAAAAAGGCCGTCTTCCCTCAGAAGACGGCCTTTTTAAATTTCGGCAGAGGAATTATTCGCCGGCTTTTCGGCAAATCGACTCGGGATCGGCCAGCCGCTCCATTGCGCTGTAACGTGCCATGACTTCTTCTTCGATGCGGGCACGCAGCTTTTTGGACTCTTCGGGGAAAGTCTTTTCAAGAGACGCATACCGGACTTCACCGGCCAAAAATTCCTGGAGTTTGCCGTCGGGCGCCTTGGATTCGAGGATAAAAGGGTTTTTTCCTTCGGCCTTCAGCATCGGATTGAAGCGATACAGGGGCCAGTAACCGCACTCGACCGCCAGTTTCATCTCCTCCTGACTCTTCCCCATACCCTTTTTTATGCCGTGATTGATGCAGGGCGCATAGGCCAGGATAAGTGAAGGCCCGTCGTAGGATTCGGCTTCGCTCAGGGCTTTGACGAGTTGCTGTTTGTTTGCGCCCATAGCCACGCTGGCCACATACACATAGCCGTAGGTCATGGCCATTGCGCCCATGTCCTTTTTGGTTGTTTTTTTACCGGATGCGGCAAATTTGGCCACCGATCCGGTGGGAGTGGCCTTTGAGGACTGGCCTCCGGTATTGGAATAAACCTCGGTGTCGAACACGAATACGTTGATGTCCTCTCCGGACGCCAGGACATGATCAATACCGCCGAAGGCGATATCATAAGCCGCCCCGTCTCCAAGGAAAACCCAGTAGGACCTTTTCGTAAAAAGATGGGACATCTTCAGAATCTTACCCAAAAGCACATCGTTCGAATACTCCGGCAATAGTTTTTTCAACTGATCTCCATAGGTTCTCGACAACTCGTAGCTGCTCCTATTGTCCAGCCACCCGGCCAGGGCGTCTTTCAATTTTTTAGGAACCTTCCCGGAAAGCGCCGCTTCTGCGTATTCGGCAAGTTTCTTTCTTTGCTGCAAAGCCCCGAGAAACATCCCGTAGGTGAACTCGCCGGGATCCTCGAAAAGCGAATTTCCCCAGGCGGGACCAAATCCGTCCTTGTTGACACAGTAAGGAATCGCCGGTGCGGACCCCCCCCAGATCGAAGTGCAGCCGGTGGCATTGCCGATGATCATCCGCTCGCCGAAAAGTTGCGTGATCAGCTTTGCATAGGGAGTTTCGCCACAACCTGCACAGGCCCCTGAAAACTCGACCAAGGGCTGGTAGAACTGGCTCCCCTTGACCGAATTGCGGTTCAGCAGGTTGTCTCGAACAGGCAGTTGAAGCGAATACTCGTGGTTGGGTACCTGAACCGCAGTCTGTGTTTCCAGCGGCTTCATGACCAGGGCGGGCGTTTTCGCCGGGCATATGTCCGCGCAGTTTCCGCATCCCATGCAATCCAGCGTGCTGACTTGGATACGGAAATTGTACCCCTTCAGTTCTTTGCCCACCGCCTCCTTGGCCTCAAATCCTTTCGGCGCTTTCTCGAGTTCTTCCTTCGTCACCAGAACCGGACGAATCGCCGCGTGGGGACAAACCATGGCGCACTGGTTGCACTGCACGCAGTTGTCCATGATCCATTCGGGCACCTCGATGGCGACACCCCGTTTTTCGTATTGGCTGGTTGCCACCGGAAAAAGCCCGTCCGGCCTGAAGGCGCTTACCGGCAGCTTGTCTCCCTGCTGGGCCAGAATCGGGTTCATGACATTTTTAACAAAATCCGGCAACGGCTTTTCCGTTTTCGGAATATCGACCGCATCGGCCCAGGAATCCGGATAATCCACCCGCTGCAGATTGGCCAGCGTGTTATCCACCGCCGCATAGTTCATCTGGACGATGTTCTCTCCTTTTTTGCCGAACATCTCATCGATCTGTTCTTTAAGATACCGGATGGCGTCTTCGACCGGAATGACGTTGGCAAGCTTGAAAAAGGCCGTCTGCATGATCATGTTGATCCTGCCCCCCAGTCCGATTTCCGTGGCGATCTTGACGGCGTCGATGTTGTAAAACTTGATCTTTTTGCGTGCGATCATACGTTTCATATGAGCGGGCAGTTTTTGTTCCATCTCTGCCAGGCTCCAGTGGGAATTGAGAACAAAGGTCCCCTCTTTTTTGATCCCCTCCAGAATATCATACATGTCCACATAGCTCGAGTTATGACAGGCGATATAATCGGCCAAATCGATGGAATAGGTCGATTGGATGGGTGTTTTGCCGAACCTGAGATGAGAAATGGTGATCCCGCCGGACTTTTTGGAATCGTAGGCAAAATAGCCCTGGGCATACAGATCGGTTTTGTCGCCGATGATTTTGATCGCAGTCTTATTGGCGCCCACCGTTCCGTCGGCACCAAGCCCCCAGAACTTGCATTGCACGGTTCCCGGCCGGGCCACATCGAATCCGGGTTCGAAATCGAGCGAGGAATTCGTCACGTCGTCGACGATGCCGATGGTAAAATGATTTTTGGGACCAGCGGCGTTCAGGTTGTCAAAGACGGCCTTGACCATGGCGGGCGTAAACTCTTTCTGGCCGAGTCCGTAGCGGCCGTTCACGAGAACCGGCATCTCGCCCCGCTCCATATAGGCGGCGGATACATCGACGTAAAGCGGGCAACCTACCGCTCCGCGCTCTTTTGTTCTGTCCAGTATCGCAATCCGGTCCACAGAAGCCGGAATGGCCGCAAACAGGTGCCGGGCCGAAAAAGGACGGTAAAGCCGCACCTTGACGAGGCCGACTCTTTCTCCTTTGTCCACCAGGTGGTTGACTACTTCTTCGATCGTTTCACAGGAAGAGCCCATGGAAAGGATGACCCTTTCCGCGTACGGATCGCCGACATAGTCAAACGGTTTATACCGTCGCCCGGTGATTTCTCCGACCTTTTTCATATATTTTTCGACGATGTCCGCAACCTTTATGTAATATGCATTGGAGGACTCTATTCCCTGAAAATAGATATCCGGATTCTGGGCGGTCCCCCGCAATTCGGGTCTTTCCGGGCTTACGCCTCTGGCGCGGAATGCATCGAGCGCTTCATAGTTGACCAGCTTTGCCATGTCCTCGTAATCGAGCACCTCGACCTTCTGGATTTCATGGGAGGTTCGAAATCCGTCGAAAAAGTGCACCAGCGGCGTGCTCGACTCAATCGCAGAAAGATGAGCTACCAGACCCAGGTCCAGCACTTCCTGAACCGAGGCGGAAGCCAGAAGTCCGAAACCGGTCTGTCTGACGGCCATAACATCCTGATGGTCTCCGAAAATCGACAGGGCATGCCCGGCAATGGCGCGGGCGGTGACGTGAAATACGCCGGGCAGCACTTCCCCTACGATTTTATACATGTTCGGAATCATCAGCAGCAGCCCCTGGGATGCCGTAAATGTGGTGGTTAAGGCCCCTGCCACCAGCGAACCGTGAGCGGCCGCCGCCGCGCCCGCTTCGGATTGAAGCTGACGGACGATCATCGGCTGGCCGAAGATATTCTTGACTCCGTTGGCGGCCCATTCGTCGCAGTTTTCTCCCATCGGAGACGATGGCGTAATGGGATAGATGGTTGCAACATCGCTCATGGCGTATGCCACATATGCCGCCGCCCAGTTACCGTCGACTGTTTTCATTTTTTTTCCCATAAAAGGACTCCTTTGTTAAATGGTAGCTGGATCCAATGATTAAAAGAAAACCGTGACGCCATGCACAATGAAACCGATTTTCAACAGAAGCGATGAATTCCGCGGGCATAGCGGATTATAATGGATTGTCCATGTCATCCGTAACAAAATTTGCTTTGGTTGACAATACTGAATAATTTCCCGGTTAATCCGGAATTTATTTACGCAATCGGCAGACGGTCCCGCTGCAAATCCACTTATGGCATACCCGTCGATCAAAGAAGGCGTTCAAAAAAATCGTTGCCCTTGTCGTCGACGATGATGAAGGCGGGAAAATTCTTTACGGTGATCATATAAACGGCTTCCATTCCAAGCTCTTCGAATTCCAGAACCTGCACCCGGGTGATGCATTCTTTTCCAAGTACGGCCGCCGGTCCGCCGATGGATCCCAGATAAAACCCGCCGTATTTCCTGCACGAATCCGTCACCCGGCGCGAGCGGTTTCCCTTTGCCAGCGTGATGAGAGAACCGCCAAGGGTCTGAAAAAGCGGCACATACGCATCCATCCGGCCGGCCGTGGTCGGCCCGAAAGATCCGGATGCATGGCCGGCGGGTGTTTTTGCCGGACCGGCATAGTAGATGATATGATCCTTAAAATACTGTGGAAGCCCTTCCCCCTTGTCCAAACGCTCTTTCAGCCTGGCATGGGCCATGTCTCGCGCGACGACGATGCGGCCGCTCAGCTTCAACCGGGTAGCTACAGGGTATCGGCTGAGAGTGGCCCGGATTTCATCCATCGGCCGGTTCAGATCGATGGCGACGGCCTCACTTTCGGCGATTTGAACGGCATCGGAGATATACTTGCCCGGATCGGTTTCAAGCGCCTCCAGAAAAATGCCGTCCCGGGTGATTTTCCCCTTGATATTCCGATCCGCGCTGCAGCTGACCCCGAGCCCGATGGGACAAGACGCCCCGTGCCGCGGCATGCGGATGACCCGGACATCGTGGCAGAAATATTTTCCGCCGAATTGCGCACCGATACCCAGTTCACGAGACATGCGCAGTACTTTTGCCTCCAGTTCCGCGTCCCTGAAAGCATGCCCCAGAGCATTGCCCCTGGCGGGCAGATGATCCAGATAACCGGCGCTTGCCAGCTTGACGGTTTTCAGATTCAACTCCGCCGAGCAGCCTCCGACCACAAAAGCCAGGTGATAGGGAGGACAGGCAGCCGTTCCAAGGGACTTCATTTTTTCCTTCATGAACTCCAAAAGGGTTTCAGGATTCAGCACGGCCTTGGTTTCCTGGTAAAGAAAGGTCTTGTTGGCCGATCCTCCGCCTTTTGCGATGAAAAGAAAATGATAGGCGCTGCCGGGCACGGCGTGAATTTCGATCTGGGCCGGCAGGTTTGTTCCGGTGTTTTTTTCCTCATACATGGTCAGCGCCGCGTTTTGCGAGTAGCGGAAGCTGTTGTTCCGGTAGGCGTCATATATCCCTTTCGATAGGGCTTCTGCGTCATTCGCGTCGGTTAAAACCCGCTCCCCTTTTTTTGCGAAAACGACGGCCGTTCCGGTGTCCTGGCACATGGGAAATACGCCCCGAGCGGAAATGACCGCGTTGTTGAGCATCTCCAGGGCCACGTAGCGATCGTTTTCAGAAGCCAGCGGGTCGGCAAGAATGTCGGCGAGCTGTTTGAGATGGGACGGCCGGTGCAGGTGGGAAACGTCCTTGAAAGCCTGCTCGGCAATGAGGGAAAGCCCCTGCGGGTTAAGCATCAGCATCTCTTTTCCCTGAAGCGGCGTCACCGAAACGTAGTCGCTTGAAATAAGCCTGTAAGGCGTCTGATCTTCTGCCAGCGGAAACATCTCCTGATATCTGAATTCCGCCATATCGTCTCCTCCCTTTTAAAACGTCATATGGTTACGGGTACGTTATGTAAAGTGAGGGCAAAACGGTGTCAAGCGGTTTGAAGAAAATTAGAGAAAAATAGAGCGGCATCCAATCCGGGTCTTATCTTACTATAATCCGATCGTTTTTATTTAGAAATAATTAACGTCATTGTTGCCGGTTACCGGCAACGAGGATAGAAGTCATTTCAAAACCCGGCCCGAGTCTCGATGGCTGCGTTGCAGGTTTTCTCAAAATGCTCACAACCTACCGTGTATGCTCCGCTTTTTCGTCAACCTGCGCCTTGCCATCAAACCTGATCCGAGGTTTTGAAATGGCTTCTAATCACCATGTGTCTAAATAAAAATTTTCGGATTATTAAAAACGGCGGTAATAAACCTGATACCGATGGTACTCGAATATCAGCTCCGCCCTGCCCCGGATATTTTCGTGAATGCCGGACGGCCGCTCATTGAATTTGGCGACCAGAAACGCAGGGCCCGGGTCGGCCGTAAAATCTCCGAACTCATGGGTAACGATGACTTTTTTTTTAAGATAGAAATTCAGGGCGTGGAGGTAATCGCGGTTGGCATACAGTCGGTAGTCGTCCGATGCCGCGGTGGATCTGATCTTTTCAACGACGGGATAAATATTTTTGTCCGTGGGCACGAAGGCCGCGCCGATATTGAGCCCCATCAAAACAAGGGAGGTCGTGACGGCCATTTTCAGTATCCGGCGGCTCGAAACCCCGTTTCTCGAAGCCTCTTTGCCCTCCGACTCTCCCTGCTCCGGAAACATATGGCCGGCCACCACGATCATCATGGGGATAAAAAGGCTTAAGATGTAAAGCGGCAGCCGGGATCGGACCAGACTGAAAAAGATCAGCGGCAGCAGGATCCAGGACAGGAGCAGGGCATCGATGTCAGGCATGCGACGGTTCTTGATTTTTTGCCAGGTAAATGCCGCTTTTAACGCCGGAAACTGGAACACGGTCCAGGGAAGGATTCCGAAAACGAGTTCCAGCGGGTACATCAGAAAAGGGTTGTCGCGGTCGTGCACGGTCGTAAAAATCCGGCCGACCAGTTCGTTTCCCAGGTAATACTGCAGCAGGCCCTCATGCTTGACCAGCATCAGTATATACCAGGGAACGGTAATCAGCGCAAAAAGGCAAAAGCCCCATCCGGAGATCCCTTCTCGAAAAAATCGCCAATTCCGGGTGAAAATACCAAATCCCATTAAAGCCAGCAGTGGCACCAGCACGCCGACCGGGCCTTTGGTCATAAACGCCAGGCCTAGAACGCCATAAGCGACAACCAGGCGCCCCTTCGCCCACGGCCCCCTTTGATGCCAGCCCCACAAAAGGTAAACGGACAGGCAGATCCAGAGCGTCAGCAGCATGTCGGTAGTGATGACATGGGCGCCTGCGGCCGGAAGCGGCGAAGTGAGCAGGATGGCGCCGGCCCAAAAAGCGCTGCGCGGACGGTTGAACTTTTTTGCCAGAAAACAGGTCAATACGACCACCCCGCAAAAGGCCAGAGCATTAACGAGCCTGGCGGCAAACTCGTTTTCCCCGAAAACCACCATCGATGCGGCTATCAACCAGTAGGTCAAAGGCGGCTTGGTCATGTGGGGCAAGCCGTTGAGTCTGGGCGTCAACCAGTCCCCGCTTTCGATCATCTCCCGCGCGACCTCGGCGTACCGGGCGTCATCCGGCAGCCACAGGGGCCGCAGGCCCAGAAACGGGAGCATGAAAAGCAGCGTCCACACCGCCAGAATCAGCCAAGCGGGAATTTTCACTCCGCAGATTGAGAGCCCTTCACTTTTCATCGGAACAATCCGTCATATACACGTAAATCCGCCCTCCCCATCACACCCATCCAATGACATATCGGCCCTGGAGAAGTTTTTCCTGGCCACCTACAGACTGGAAAATAATCAGAGACATGTCATATTGTCAACCGACGGATGGAAGCCGGCGGCGGCCTCGAACCGTTGTTCCCTCAGGCGATTGCCAACGCAACCGAGGTGATTGCCGGATCAACGTTGGAGTATTTGACAACCTTTACAAGTATTGTTATTGGCACCAGAACGAACGTGGGGTTGATATGTAGCACACCACGTTCGTTCCGAAAAAGCTTTCTCGGAAATGATGGAGAAACGACGATCATCCTTAAAAGATATTACCCATGCTCACAAAAGAGGAAATCAACCGAAAGCTGCTCCACCTCACCGCCCTGCTGATGCCTGCCGGAATTCTCTATTGGCATGACATAACGGGCCGTTCCAAATGGTTTCCACCCGCGATTCTGGCTTGCCTGTTTTTTTCCTCGCTTCTGATTGAAAGGTTGAGATTCGGTTACCCATCGGTTCAGAAGGCATTCCGGAGCTGTTTCGGATCGCTGATGAGATGCGACGAGGATAAAAAGACCACCGGCGCAACCCATATCATCGCCGGCGCCATGGTCTGCTCCGTGGTGTTTGTCGATTCGCCGAATATCTCCTTTATGGTGCTGGTTTTGTTTATTCTCGGCGATGCGGTTGCCGCCGTCGTGGGTCTTGGCATCGGCCGGATCCGCATCCTGGGGAAAAGCCTGGAAGGATCCCTGGCCTGCTTCAGCCTTTGCCTGACTCTTTTTATCTTCGTCTTTCCACGGGTTCCCCTTCTTTTCGATCATCTGGGGGAACCCGTCTCTTTTCCCCTCATGGTCGTCGTGTCATCGGCCATCACCGTACTGGAACTGATCCCTTTAAAAATCACCAAAACCTATACCTTGAACGACAACCTGTACGTGCCGGTTCTCGCCGGGCTGGTACTGAAGGTTTTACAGCCTTTTTTCTAAAAGACCGCCTGGATATTTCTTCAAATAGCTGTTACGCTTTTTTGAGCGGGAGAAATGATACGCATCCGCATCATCGTTGGGCTTCTACCGAAAGAGTTGTCGGTAAATGAAAGATAGGGATCAAAAGAGAGACTGCGCCGGACTCTCGGTGGTTATTCCGGTTCATAATGAAACGGAAAATGTCGAAAAACTGATCGCTGAAACCTCGGGCGCCCTGGAGGGACGGCTGGAATACGAAATCGTCTGCGTGGACGACGGCAGCACGGATTCCTCCATGGCGCGACTGAAGGAATTGATGCCGCGTTTTCCCCGGCTGCGGGTCATGCATCACCGAAGGCGCTGCGGACAGAGCACCGCCCTTAGAACCGGAATAAAAAAAGCGCGCTTTCCCCTCATCGCCACCATGGACGGGGATCTTCAGAATGATCCGGCGGATATTATGCGCCTGGTCGAAGAATTTTTGCTACATGGAAAGTCCGAAGAAAAGGCCATGGTGGTCGGTTTTCGAAAGACGCGCCGGGATACGCATTGGCGCCGCATGACTTCCTGGGTAGCCAATTCGGTCAGGAGCCGCGTGTTAAAAGATGAAACCCCGGATACGGGATGCGGGCTGAAGGTGTTTTGCCGGGAGACCTTTCTCGATCTGCCCTATTTCGAAAATATGCACCGGTTTTTGCCTGCGTTGGTATGTCGCGCGGGCGGGCGGGTCGTTTCGGTGACGGTGCGTCATCGCCCCAGGGTCTGCGGCCGATCCCATTACAGGACGCTCGGTCGGCTGATTGCGGGCATAATCGATCTTTTCGGCGTCGGCTGGCTTATGGCGCGGTCGAGGTCGCCGATGGTAGAGGAGATCAGGATCGATCATGAGCGATAAAACATTTTGGCTCTGTATCGGCTTTTTGGGTCAGGTCCTTTTTTCGGGCCGATTTATCGTCCAGTGGCTAAAAAGCGAGATGCTCGGCAAAAGCGTCATTCCGGTCGCATTCTGGTATTTCAGCATTGCCGGCGGAGCTTCGCTTCTGGTGTATGCCCTGCATCGCAAAGATCCCGTATTTATCGTGGGCCAGGGGGCTGGATTGTTCATCTATTTGAGAAACCTGTATTTTATTCTGCGCGAAAAGCGCAGCGCCGGCCGTGAAAAAAAGCGGTCCACTTATTGAGTGCGGTCTCTTCCCCGGAAAAGACTTTTGCGGAAAGCCTTGTAAATTTTTTATTGACACTGAAAATGTTTCAACTATAAATACCATACGGAAACAGAAGTTTCCATTAACTTAAAAGCCGCTTTATTTTAAATAAAAACTAGCCACGAAGGCCGATCCGTTAATCAGAAGATCTATCCTTTGTGGCTTTTTTATTTGAAAACCAATAAAAGGAGGCAATTATCATGCGCATCACCTTTTCAATTCTATCGGTTGCGGCCGCATGGGTTATGATGCTGGCCGCCGGGCCGGCAGCGGCTCATTTTGGAACCATCACCCCGTCGGATGACATCGTGACCCAGGATGATGCCAACACCCTTGCCATTCAGGTAAAATTCATTCATCCCATGGAAATGCACTACATGGATATGATCAAACCCAAGCAGTTCGGCGTGGTGCACGATGGGAAAAAAGCCGATTTGCTCGATACACTCAAGGCGGTTAAGGGGAAAGGGCCCGACCAAACCGAAAACGTAACCTTCTGGATTACCGAGTATCAGATCCGCAGGCCGGGAGACTACACTTTTTTTGTCGAGCCGACACCCTACTGGGAGCCTGCTGAAAATGCGTTCATCGTTCATTACACCAAAGTCTGTGTCAATGCACTCGGTTTGGAGGAAGGCTGGGATGAGCCGGTCGGATTGGAGACCGAAATCATTCCCATGACCCGGCCTTACGGACTTTGGACCGGCAACCTTTTTACCGGGCAGGTGTTGCTCAAGGGCAAACCGGTACCCTTTGCCGAGGTGGAAATCGAGTATCTGAACGAGTCGCCCGGAAACCCCGGCATTGTTATCGCACCGACAGACCCCTTTGTGACCCAGGTGGTCAAGGCGGATGCCGACGGCGTTTTCAGTTACGCCATGCCCAGAGCCGGCTGGTGGGGATTTGCGGCCCTGAGCGAAGCCGACTGGAAGCTGAAATTCGATGGCCGGGAAAAGGAAGTCGAGATCGGAGCCGTCTACTGGGTTCATACCCAGGACATGAAGTAGTACCCATCCGGAAATGGCACCTTTCGGCCCAAAACCGTGTTCTCGCGGCCTTGGCCTGAACCAAAACCTACCATTTCTGGATGGACACGAAGGAATGGTGCAATGAAAATACGGAGTCATCTTTTTATCCTGATGGTTGTGTCATTGCTGTATAGTGGAACCGTGCTGGCGCACAAGGTCAGCCTGTTCGCCTATGTCGAGGGAGGGAAGATTTTTACCGAAAGCTATTTTTCGGACGGCCGCCCGGTGGAAGGCGGCAAGGTGTTGGTTTATGACAGTGAGGACAAACTGCTTTTGGAAGGGGTTACGGACAAGGAGGGGATGTTCCGCTTTGCCGTGCCGAAGATCGATGATTTGACCATCGTTCTTGAAGCAGCCATGGGGCACAAAAACAGTTTCAAGCTGAAAAAAGCCGAAGTGGAGACCGGGCAATGAAGGGTATTCAAAGGAGGATTTGGGTTGGCGTCCTGTGGGTCTGTCTGGCGCTTTTTCCAGGTTCACTTCCGGCACAGACTCCCCCGAAGGATGGCTCTCCGGATGTCATTGCGCTTTTAAAGGAGCAAAACAGCAAACTGTCCGACGATCTAAGGCGCATACAGCGCGAAATCGCAGCCCTGCGCGCCGATTTCGACAAGCCGGGCCTCAGGGAGGTTTTTTCCGGCATCGGCTACATCTTCGGCTTGTTCGGGGTGGCTGCTTTTGCCGCCGCACGCCGCAAGGAGTAGATCATGCATATTTCCGACGGGGTTCTTCCCATTTCCGTGACGGTCGGAGGCTATATCGCCGGCGCCGCTCTGGTGGCCTGGAGCGCCGGCCGCACCCACAGCGAGGAACTGCCCAAGCTTGCGGTAGTAACGGCCGCCTTTTTTGTGGCTTCGCTGGTTCACGTGCCTTTTGGGCCGACCAGCGTCCATCTGATTGTCCCGGGTTTGACAGGGGCGCTGCTGGGGCCGCCCGCCTTTCTCTCCATCGGTCTTGGTTTGCTGCTGCAAAGCTTTCTGTTTCAATTCGGCGGCTTGACCGCTCTTGGCGCCAATGCCTTGATGATGGGACTGCCCGCGTTGGCGTGCGGTTGGTTCTTCCAGAGGTACAAAGGCAGGACTCAATTACGGCAGGCGATCGTCGGCGGACTTTCGGGGTCTTTAGGAACAGCACTGGCAGCAATTATTCTGGCGATATTCCTGTTCACCGGCGGTGAAGATTTTTTCGGCGTCGCCAAAATTGCCCTGCTGGCACACGTGCCGGTCATCCTCATCGAAGGCGTGGTGAGCGCTTTTACCATCGGCTTTCTGGTCCGCGTCAAGCCGGTGCTGCTGCAACCGTCTTTCACGCGCCCACGCAAAGTGGCTCATGGCTGATGTAATTCATATCGAGCTGCCTTTGTGGCAACTTCCCCTGCTGGTGCTGCTCCTGTTGACCGTGCTTGCGGCCGTTGCGGCATGGCTGCGCGGCGTCATAACCAGCCGCGGCGATCCTGGAGAGGACCGCAACTGGTCCATACCGCCTCTGGCGGATACCGCCGGCCCTTCCCTGCTGCACCGCTGGGATGTGCGCTGCAAAATAGTCACGATCCTTTTTTACAGTTTTATGATCGCATCGATCGAACACCTGACGCTGGCGCTGGCCGCAATCGGCATCTCCTTGCTGATATTGGGGCTGTCGAAAGCTTCTTTTGAAAAGGCGCTGATGAGGCTGCTGGCGATTGCCGGCTTTGTCAGCATGTTTTTGGCGGTCATGCCGTTTTCGGTCCCGGTACACGATGGAGACACGGTATTCTACTTCACCGGAATGGACTGGCTCGGTTTCAACCTGCGCGGCTTGCGACTGGCTGCGACGATCACCGCCAAAGCCGTGGCCATTACGTTGTTGATGGAGCCGCTTTTGTCCACTGCACCTCTGCCGGTCACGCTGTACGGACTCTCCCGCCTCGGTGCGCCGGAGATGGTGGGACAGATGGTACTGCTCAGTTACCGGTATTTGCATGTCTTTTGTCATGAAGCCCGTAGGATGTCTTCCGGCATGCGGGTGCGTGGATTCCGAAAGCGCAGCGACCTGGAAACCCTGCGCGCCGTGGCGAACTTTCTGGGAATGCTTTTTGTCCGCAGCTTTGAGCGGACCGAGCGGGTTTTCGACGCCATGCGTGCGCGCGGATACAAAGGCCGGTTTCCGGAACCGGCCGAGCTTCGTCTGCAGGCCGGGGATCTGGTGGCGGCCGCGGCCTGGCTGGCCGTTGGCGCCGTGTTGGTCATCAGTGATCGGATCGGCTGGTAAGGAATACAGAGGAAATGCATGAACCCCGGCAAACGGTTCATCGGCCCGTCCTGGATGCCCCCCTGTTCAGCGTGCGCGGGCTGTGTTACCGGTATCCGGATGAGACGCAAGCCTTATTCGATATCCGCCTGGACATTTCCGCGGGCGACAGAATCGCCTTGGTCGGACAAAACGGATCCGGTAAGACCACGCTGATCAAACAGCTCAGTGGGCTGCTGCTGCCGACCGCCGGGCAAGTTCTTTACAAAGGAGAGCGGTTGACCGGTGAGTATCTGGACCGAACCAGGCTGGAGATCGGCCTGCTTTTCCAGGACCCGGACGACCAGCTCTTCGGCCACACACTGCTGGACGACACGGCCTTCGGTCCCCGCCACCAGGGCTTGACGCGACAGCGTGCGGAGCAGGCGGCACGCCACGCGCTGCAGCGCGTCGGCCTGGTTGAAATGGCGTACAAGGCGCCGCATAATTTAAGCTTCGGACAAAAAAAACGCGCCGCCTTGGCCGGACTTCTGGCCATGCAACCGGCGGTGCTGCTCCTCGACGAACCGACCGCCGGCCTGGACCCGCGCCAAGAGGAAGTCTTTCTCGACCTGTTGAAAAATTTCCCCGGCACCCTGCTCTGCATCAGCCAGGACCTGATCTTTCTTTATGAACTGTGCGATCGGGCCTTGGTTCTCGACCAAGGCTGTCTGCAACACGATACCACGGTGGCCGAACTCGTATCCCAGCACCGGTCATTGCGGGCGCACGGTCTCGATTTTTCCTTTCGCCTGGGTGCCGCCGCCTCGACGCCCGGCCCGACATCAGCAAAACCAGTGAACGCCCCCGAGAGGAGCATCTCTTCTTCTGATACATCCAGGAACAAATCTCTGGTGGCCCTTCGCGACTACCATTATCGCTACCCAGACGGCTCGCTTGCGCTGTGCAGCATCGACCTGTCCATTCATGGCGGCGAACGGATATCCGTGGTCGGTGAAAATGGGGCCGGTAAAACGACGCTGCTGTCCTGCCTGCTCGGCCTGCGCCAGGGGCAAGGAGAGTTTCTTTTTGCCGGACGACCGGTGACACGCCGGCGGCGTAAGACCCTGTGGCGGCAGGTCGGCATGGTTTTTCAGGACTGCGCCGACCAGCTTTTCTGCCCAAGCGTGCGGGAAGAAATTTCCTTCGGACTGCATCAGCTCGGCTATTCGCGGGCCGAAACCCGAAAACGGATCGGGCAGGCCCTTTCGATGGTTCGCCTGGAAGGGTTCGAAGAGCGCGTCCCCCTGCACCTGTCCGGCGGTGAACGCAAACGACTGGCGCTGGCCTGCGTTCTTGCCATGGAGCCCAGCCTGCTCCTGTTAGACGAACCGACGGCCGGACTCGATCCGCAGGGAGAAGAGCTCTTGCTGGAGATCCTGCACAATCTGGACGGCACTCTCTTGCTCGTGAGTCACGACATGCTCTTCGTTAAAGAGTTGACCCGGCGGACCCTGGTGATGCACCAGGGCAAGATCACAGAAGATCTGCCGATTCATTCTTTTCTGCATGAGGAACGGCTCGGCAACCTGAACGGATTGTCCTTTTCGTACCGGCAGCGCAGCAGCAGCGCCATCCGCATGCTGCAGCATGCACAAGAGCACAGTCAGTTACATCAAAACCTGCATACCCATTCGCACGTGCATTCCCATAACGGAATCCTGCAGAAAGAGGAATGAAAAGCCTCCATCCGGATCCATAGTCGTGTCGCCCCTGTCGACATTACTATGAAATCCCCTGATATCCTGCACATCGTCGATATCGAAATAGAAGCCATTTCAAAACCTCGTCTGAGACCCGATGACTGCGTTGCAGCTTTCCTCAAAATGCTCACAGCCTACCGTGTATGCTCCGCTTTTTCGTCAACCTGCGCCTTGCCCTCCAATCTGATCCAAGGTTTTGAAACGGCTTCTTGTATTCTTAACCCAAAAACCACCACGATTTTCCGTGAATCCCTGTCAGAGAAAGGATTTCCTTGCCGGCGGGTGGTGCTTTAATGCTTTTTCTGATATAATTTACTTTGAAATCGTAAAATGAAAGGAGCATGAAATGGCAGATTTTGCAGTTCTTTTGGAAAAAAGGCGTTCCATCCGCGACTACGAGGACAGGCAGGTGCCCTTAGAAATTGTAAAAGAAATCATCAGGGAAAGCTGCTTTGCGCCTAGCTCGGGCAATGGCCAGCCATGGCAGTTTATAATAGTCGATAACAGGGAGGTTATCAAAAAGCTTTCAGATGAGAGCAAAAGAAATCTTTTGGCCGAGGCTGTAAAGAACCCGAGTTCCCCAGGTAAAAAATATGAAGCAGCCTTGCGAGACCCAAGTTTTAATGTATTCTATAATGCCCCCTGCCTGGTTTATATCATCGGCCATAAAAATATTCATTCGCTCCAGGTGGACTGTACCCTTTCCGCCTGTTATTTCATGTTTTCAGCCTTGGAAAAGGGAATGGGCACCTGCTGGATCGGATTGGGAAAGTTCATAGAAGACCCCGAACTTCGCCGCCTCATCGGCATGCCGGACGATTGTCAGATTGTCGCGCCGATCATCATCGGTTACCCGAAGGCCATCCCGGGACCAGCCGAAAGAATGGAACCTCGGATTCTTAAAATCGTATCGTAGTATCTTGGACAAAAAGGGACGCCAGTGGGAAAACCAAGCCTACTTTCCATAGATTAGAAAGAACATGACAAACAATGGCAAAACAAAATCCATCATCCACCTCGATATGGATGCCTTTTATCCGGCGGTGGAGGTGCTGGATCATCCTGAACTAAAAGGAAAACCGGTCATTGTGGGAGGAACGAAAGGCAGAGGCGTCGTTTCGTCTGCCTCATATGAAGCGCGAAAATTCGGTGTTCATTCCGCCCAACCGATGGCTACGGCCATGCGTCTTTGCCCGCATGGAATATTTTTACCGGTCAGGATGTCAAGATATATTGAGCTATCCGACCAGATATTTGAAATTTTTTATCGGTTCACTCCGCTGGTGGAACCCGTATCCATCGATGAAGCCTTTCTGGATGTTACCGGTTCCGTCCGGCTTTTCGGCCACCCGGCAGATATCGCAAAAAAGATTAAAGAGATGGTCCGGCAAGAAACCGGTTTGACGGTATCAGCCGGCGTTGCGCCTTCCAAATTTGTCGCAAAAATCGCCTCTGATATGGATAAACCTGATGGATTAACCGTGGTGCTACCCGACAAGGTCAGGGAATTCTTGGATTCGCTTCCCATCGGTAAAATGTGGGGAGTCGGAAAGGTAACGCAAAAAGCTTTAGCTGAACTCAACATCCATACCTTTAAGGATTTAAGCAAGGTCCCGGTCAAGGTATTGGAGAAAAAGTTCGGCAAATACGGCCATAAGATGCATGAACTCTCCATGGGGATAGATGAAAGAGACGTAATAACGCATCAGGAGGCAAAGTCTATCGGGCACGAGGATACTTTTTCTGAGGATATTCTCGATCTGGAACTGGTAAAAAAAGAGCTTTTATCTTTGGCTACTCGTGTGGCCCGCCGCTTGCGTTATGAAAGCGTTGAAGGCAAAACCGTCACTATAAAAATAAAATACTATGATTTTGTGCAAATTACCCGTTCGGTGACACTTGCACAATCCACGGACGATGGAAGAGAGATTTACTCAGCAGCCTGCCGTCTTTTGGAAAAAACCCAGGCTGGGAAAAGACCGGTCCGGCTTCTGGGAATTTCTCTGTCTCATTTCAACGCACCCGGATCTGAAAAACAGCTTTCCCTTTTCAACCAGGAGATGTCCGATAGAAAAAGAAAAAAGTTAAATACCATCCTGGACTCATTATGTGAAAAATTCGGCGAAAACAGCATCCGCCCAGGTGCATTGCTCGATGACCGCTGAATAACAGGAATCCAAAAGCCGGAAAGATGGTCAAGATCAGGCCGAAGAAACTGCCGTTTTTAAAAACCGGGAAGGAACTGAAGGCGAGGGTGGATGGATAGCGAACGGACGTGAATGGTCGTTATAGATGAATCACTTGACGATATCGATACATCTCGATCCTCTGCAAGAATACAAATAAAAGCCAGGAATAAAACGCCCATCCAATTCATTCCGACAAATTCAAGCGCTCCGGCCAAAACTCCCGCTGCGCCGTGTCCGATGACGCGACCGAAGAAAAAGACGGTCCATATGATCACGCCTGTCAAGATGAGAATCTTTCGGGGCAGATGCCGGGCCACAAACGGCACGGAGGCGGCGCGCCAAAAAACATAGATGTGATGACTGTACAGGCCGAAATAAAAATGGTTCTGAACATGGCCCGCCTTTGATGCGGGTTTGCAATGCAACGCTTCAGCGTTGCACTGCGGTATTTTTATGCTTGATCCTCCGGTTCACCTTTGCCCAGCTTTTCGTAATCAGGAAGCTCTCCCCCATGTCGTTGACCATGCGTATGAATTTTTTCATTGGAACCGCAAAACTCAGGGTATCTTCCTGCACGTAAGGCCGGGCTGAAACATCAAACATACCCAGAACACCCCGGGGCTTCTTCCGGTCTTTTTCCAAATACGGGTACAGGACAATCGACCCGCAACCTGCCGCAAAAGGGGCAATGACACTTTCGCGCGATGCTTCCTCGAATCCTGTCAACGTAAAAAGCCCGGACAGAACATCCGGGCGTGCAAAAAAGATGACCACTTCAGGATTGTCCTCCTGCTCAAGCCTGTCCCATCTTTTAAAAACGATATACTTGCCCGGCGCCTCATTCCATGGGGAATCTTTCATCAATTTTCTGACTATTCCAGGAGACTTTTTATACCGCTCCCCTACCATCTCCCCTTCGATTCCACAGGATAGGAAATATTCGAAGTTAAATCTCAGTTCCCGGGCATACCCCAGATACCTTTTTCCGCCCCCGCAGCCGAATGAATTCTCCCCAAAACATAGTGTTTTCCCATTCCTGACCTTTTTCAAATCCCCGATGAAGCAGTGGTGACCTTCTGAAGAAGCCTTCACTGCTCCACCCCGGCACTGCGTATCCGAATAATAAAATGTTATCGGCAGTTCCGCTCCATCAAAATATTTTTTCCACAAAACCAGGAACCGGTCCTTGAATTCTAAATCCATGCTGTGCCCTCCTTTTATAGTTTTTGAAAAACAAAAAAACCATCGGGAATCCTGTCATAGCAACGGTTCTGCCAAACCTAAACAACCATGGCAGAAGGTATCCAGATGGTAAAACCACAAAATATTTTAACAGAAAAAGCCGCATGGGTAAAGCATCTTGTAAAAATCGCTCCAGGGCCAGAAAAACAGATGCCTCGACTAAGAATATAGTATGCAGGCGAGAAAAGGGCACATCGAGAGCTGGAAATCCGATCCGACCAAAAGGCATGTAAAACTTGGAATCCGGGAATTTGTTTTGAAAAGTTATTCTGGGCGGCGGAAGCTGATGACCGGCACTATTACTGGAATTGGCACACTATATAATCTTCTGCAATTTATCTTATACATTCGGAAAAACCATCCAAAACATGGCTTGAGCTGTTAAGGCAGATATATATTTATTCTATTAAATCATAAATTAAGGCAGATCATCATGAAAAATAGATTTTTTAACATATTGACTTTCCATCTGCTTTTGTAAAATAGAAGATCGATACCAAATTGCCACTTTTCAAAGCTGAAAAGGAACTGAGGTGAAGGCTGACAAACAAGACATAATTCCGAATCATTCACAATAGACGCGAAATAATTCTCAAATAACAGAAAAGGGGAAATAATTCTTGCGACTCACGAATTCGTTCGTTAGGCAAAAATTAATCAGGAGGTATAGGCTATGAATAGATGCAGAAGAATAATCTGGAGGGCGGGACTTATTGTAGTTGCGTTCAGTGGTATTGTCTTTGCCCAAGAAGATGAAAAGGGTTGCAAAGACCATCCCATGTTTACCAGGATGCCGAATTTTTATATCCAGGAGTGTAAGGAGAAGGACTTTGATCAGGCCGATTTCATGGATGAAGAGGGCAACGATATTAAGGTGGAGGGAAAAATTCACAGGGCCGGATACGGCATAAAGAAAGGGGTAACTGCGCCAACCGATTTACAGATTCTACGGAACTACCAGAATGCTATTGAAAAGATTGGAGGAGAAGTTACTTACGAAAATTTGGGCTCAAATTATGGTGAAACTTATCTGAAACTGAGCAAGGCTGGAAAGATATACTGGGTATTCGTTTATTCACATGATGGTGAAAAATATGATCTTACAGTTGTTGAGAAGGCTGAGATGGCACAGGAGGTTGTGGCAGATGCAAAGAGCCTTATGAATGATATTCAGACAACAGGGCATGCATCAGCTTATGGTATCTATTTTGATTTCGACAAGGACGAAATAAAACCAGAATCTGAGCTAGCAATTAAAGAGATTGCAAAGCTCCTTCAGGAAAATAAAGGCCTGAAGCTCTATGTGGTAGGGCATACAGACAATGTTGGCACCACCGATTACAATCTGAAGCTTTCAAAAGCCAGGGCCGATGCCGTAACGAAGGAACTTGTAACAAAATACAGGATCCCTTCTGATAGGCTCAAGGGCTATGGCGTGGGATCCCTTGCACCGGTCGCTTCAAACAAAACGGATGAAGGTCGCGCTAAGAACAGGCGGGTGGAGCTTGTTGAACAGTAACTGCAAAAAGCCAATAGGGAGGGAGAGAAATGGTAAAAAAACTCTGTTTTGTTTCTCTTTTTGAATGTGTCCTTACGGCAGGCGTGCGCAATCGAAGATACAGGTCGTAAGCGCAAAACTCAAATACAAGAAAATCATCGATCACGAAGCCAGAGCCAACGGGAAAACAGCTTCATTCCTGCTTTTCATGAATGACAAGGATTAGAAAATGGGGGCCGGGCTGGATCAAAGCCGAAATATTCAATAGCACTGTCAGTCAAGCCTCTGATTACAGCATCGACTTTAGGAGAAAGCCACTCCATGCGCTGATTATTATCCACCCCGATGAATTTTTTTATATGCTTATTCAACACAAAAGGCTTTTCATTAACAATGCCTCGAATCAACTTTAAACGGCTCTTTGTCCCTTTTAGCTGGATTATTCTGCCCATTTGATCGACTGGTAATAATCGAAGGTTATTTAATTATTTAAGGACGTCCCTCTTATTTTCGCAAAGAAGGTAATCCTTGGAAAAGAATATTAGAAATTAAGGGAGCTTACCTACCCTTAACAGGGGTGAACGTGGCGTCCCCAAGGGGATTTGAACCCCTGTTGCCGGCGTGAAAGGCCGGTGTCCTGGACCGGGCTAGACGATGGGGACGTATCGATCGCTGGTGGGCCGTGCTGGATTCGAACCAGCGACTCTCTGCTTAAAAGGCAGATACTCTACCGTCTGAGTTAACGGCCCCGAATCGAAAACTTGAAGTTAGCCTGCTATTTTTATCTTGTCAATATTAATTATAAAACGGAATTATTTATTTTCTCCAAAATTCGGGGACAAGCAGAATCACAATCGTATAAATCTCCAGCCTCCCGAGCAGCATACACCAGCTGAGCAGCCACTTTCCGAGATAGGGGATATGCACGAAATTTTCCGTCGGCCCGACGCTCCCGAATCCGGGTCCGATATTTCCCATGGTTGCGGCCACGGCTGAAATAGACGTTACAAAGTCGACCCCCATACTGGAAAGCAGAATCGTGCAGAGCGCAAACAAACCGATATACAGCCCCAGAAATCCCAGAACGCTCCGCATGACGTCGTCGGGAACGGGTTTTCGACCGATTTTGATCTGCTTGACGGCATGAGGGTGAATCAGAGAAAAAAGTTCTTTATAACAGTATTTTAAATACAGCATCACCCGCAGGCATTTCATGCCGCCGCCTGTGGACCCGGCGGAAGCCCCGATGAACATGCAGAAAAACAGGATGAGGTGGGTCATGGCCGGCCACTGTTCGTAATCGGCGGTGGCATACCCGGTCGTCGTGAGGATGGAAACCACCTGAAAGGCACCGTATCTGAAAGACCGGCCGATGTCTTCATAAACAACGCCGAAAGTGTCTAAACTGACAATCAGTACGAGCAGCAGCGTCAACCCGATAAAAAACCGGCATTCAGAATCCCGCCAAAATGCCAGTGGTTTACCCTGAAGCGCCTGGTAATGAAGAGAGAAATTGATCCCCGCCAGGATCATAAAAAAGAGAATCACCATGTCCAGATAGAGGCTGTCGAAACCGGCTATGGAAGCGTTCCTGGTCGAAAATCCACCGGTTGGCATGGTGGTGAAGGTATGGCACAGGGCATTAAAAAGGTCCATGCCGCCGAGCAGAAGAAAAAAGACCTGAGCCGTCGAAATAAGAGCATAGACCTTCCAGAGGACCATGGCGGTGTCCCGAATCCGTGGCTTGAGTTTGTCGGGAACAGGGCTCGGAACTTCGGCCTTGTATAGCTGCATACCGCCCACGCCCAAAAACGGCAAGATGGCCACGGACAGAACGATGATTCCCATTCCGCCGAGCCACTGAATAAAGCTGCGCCAGAACAGCAACCCACGGGAAATGGATTCAATATCTTGGATAACCGAGGATCCAGTCGTCGTAACACCCGAAACAGATTCAAAAAACGCATTTGCGAAAGAGGAGACTTCGCCTCCGAGGTAAAACGGCAGCGCGCCGAAAAAGCCGACCCCGGTCCAGCCCAGGGCCACGATGGCCATGCCTTCGCGCTGGGTGACGATTTCTGATTTGGTGCCCCTGAAAATCGCGTATAGAAGCAGTCCTCCGACAATGGTTATCCCCATGGATAAGGCCATCGGCACAATGCTTGAATCCGCATAATAAAACCCGACCGCCAGCGGACAGATCATGCTAAAGCCGAAAAAAATAAGCAATATGCCGACCACATGCAACACATAGGGCCATCGCATTAAAAATACTCCAGTTTGACCGCGAGAATCTTTTCGATTTTGGGAATGGCGTCTCTGACGGCAAAGATAATGATCCGGTCACCCGGTTCGATGATGCTGTCGCCGGAAGGAATGATCACCCGATCCTGACGGATGATTCCCGTGACCAACGATCCTTTGGGAAAGGAGATATTTCTGAGCGGCTTGCCGACGATATCGGCGGTTTCCAGGGCCACAGCCTCCATGACTTCTGCCTGCTCTCCTTTCAGGGATATGGCGGACAGGACCTTGCCGCGCCGGATGTGCTGAAGAATCGTATTGATGGCCGACAGCCGGGGACTGACGACCTGTTCGAGACCGATGGCCGTCATCAATGGAAAGTAGCTGAATTTATCGATTTTGGTGATGGTTTTCCGGGCCCCCATCCTGCGGGCGAGAAGGGAGGTCAGGATATTGGTTTCTTCATCGGCGGTAAGGGTGATGACAAAATCCATATCCCGAATATTCTCTTCGTCCAGCAGGGTTTGATCCGACCCGTCTCCACACAGAACAATCGCCTTGTTCATTTTACCGGCAAGAAATGCACACCGCTCCGGTTTTTTTTCGATAATCTTGGTGTAAATCGATTTTTCTTCCAAACGCATGGCCAGCCGGTACCCGATCCGGCCGCCACCGATAATAAGCGCACGCCGCAAGGGTTCAGGATGTTTGTCGAACGCTTCGAGGATGTCCTGGACCCTTTCCTGCTCGCTGATGAAGTACAGAAGATCACCCGGCATCAGACGGTTGCTGCCCCTGGGGATGATGAGTTCCTCTTCCCGGATGATGGCGGCGATAAGCGGTCGCCTGTCGCCGATCAGATTCGTCAGGTCCGAAAGGCGGACACCAGCCAGCCGCGAACCCGGGTCCAGATAAATCCCGATGAATTTTACCCGGCCATCCGCGAATTCCCACACATCAACGGCTCCGGGCACGCTCATGAGCCTGTCGATCGTCTTGACCACCTCGATCTCCGGATTTATCACGGTGTCGATATAGGGGGGCTGATCGCGAAAAATCTTGTGGTAGGCATCGTAATCGGCATCGCGCAGCCGGGATAGCTTTTTTGTGGCAGGCGACAGGATATTGGCGACCAGACAGGCGATGAGGTTTACCTCATCACTGTCTGTGACCGCGAGAAGAATTTCGGCCTCTTTTATGCCGGCTTCCATGAGGACAGCCGGACTGCTTCCTGATCCGGACACCACCTGGACGTCGATATTTTCCGAAACACGGCGAATCGCCTCAGGATTCTTATCGACGATGACCACATCCTTGTTCTCGACGACAAGCCGGCTGGCGATGTGGAAACCGACTTCTCCGGCCCCTACAATAATGACTTTCAATCCGTATGCTCCCCGTTTGGTCGATTACCGATGCCCGAACCCGGACGACATGAAAGCATATTGTGCAACAGTCGGCGCGCTGAAGTCAATACCCGATCCAGGCGTTTCATCCTCTGAAAAAAGTTTAAAACCCGGTTGCTAAAAAAAGGTCAGGCCGAACACCACAAAGACCGCCGTCAGAACGAACCGGTCCTGCGTCGTCGCCGCCAGGTGCGGATCGGTCCGCCCCTCCTGGTACCCCCTTGCCGCCATGGCGAGGGCGAGGCGATCCGCATCCCTGAATATCCCTCGTGCCAGAGAAAAGACAAATGTCTTCAAACGATAGAGCGGATTTTTTCGGTTATCGATGCACCGCGCCTTATGGGCCTGCGTGGTTTCGCTCGCCTGATGAATGATTCGCGGGATAAAACGCAGGATCAGACCGATCATGGTCGCAATCCGCTTTTCCGGAACAAGCGGCAGCGGCGCCAGGTACCACTGCAATCCGGCCTTAATCTGGGCGAAGGAACAGGTCGAAGTAAAGGCCAAACCGGTCATCGCAACCAGCACAAGGCGCCAGCAAACCAGCACTCCGTCGACCACCGCCTCCCGGGGTGCTGACAGATAGGGCAGCGGACCCGCCGATGCGGCTTTCCCGAAGTCCAGTGAAAGAGCTCTGGCAAGAAAAACAAAAACAAGAAAGAGAAAAAAAATCCGGAGCTGTTTCACCGTAGAACCAAGGGGCACCCTCGACACGATGAGGGCCGAGCCGACCAGCATCGACCACCCCGAAAGATCGAGAAACATCGCGCGGCTGCCCGCAAGGCCGATCATCACCATGCAGGCGATCTTTGTCCGTACGTCGAGCCGGTGGACAAAGGAATTCCCTGGAATATAAGCAAAGGCCGTCAAAGCCACGAAACGATCCCCATACCCAGCCGCAACGCGCAGGGCTGCCGAACGCCGAACTTCTCCACCTGACCGACTATTTCCGAGGGAGTCCCGTCCCTGACGATCCGCCCTTCGTTCATGATGAGGAGCCGGTCGGCGTAAAAAATGACCTTTTCCAGATCGTGGGTGGTCATCAAAATCGTGTATCCCTGCCGGTGCAAAGATAGAATCTGCTCCAGCACCTGCCTTGTACCGGGATAATCAAGATCTGAAAAGGGTTCGTCAAATACCAGTATTTCCGGCTCCATGGCCAAAACGCCGGCAATGGCCAGTTTCCTTTTTTCACCGCCCGAAAGGGTGTCGGTCCGTCGATCCGACAGGGCCCCAAGCCCGACCGCATCCAGGGCGGCGATCGCCCGGCGAAAGATTTCCTCACGCGCCAAGCCCAGATTTTCCGGACCGAACACCACATCATCGTAAACACGCTCCCCCACGATCTGGCTGTCCGCATGCTGAAAGACCATTCCCACCAACCTTCTTGCCCGAAGGATGTTTTCTGAAACGGAAACACCCCGGATCCTTACACAGCCGGCATCGGGCAGAATCAGACCGTTGAGATGTCTGAGGAATGTCGTTTTACCGGATCCGTTGGGGCCGGCGAGAACGACGAATCCCCCTGCCGCGATGTCAAGATGAATGTCCTCGATTCCCCTTTTCGTATCCGGGTAATGATAGGTTAGGTGTTCGACTTCAATGAATTTCATCCGCTGCGCCCTTTAAAATTCGGGTAACAGTTTGTCTCTTCGAAATAATTGATCGTACGGCGACCGTCCGGCGTTTTTTTCCGAGAAAAAATTTTCAGGCGGTTTTTCAAAATCCTGAACCATTACAAATTCGGCATCATCGGCCGCAACGCCCGGGCCAGGGGAACGGCGGCGGCGATCTTGAGCGCATCCCCCGGAAGAAAAGGGAGCATACCGACCGCCAGCGTCTTTCCCAAAGTCATTCCGGTAAGCACTTTGAGCCATGTCACACCGAAAAGATATACCACGGCGGAGCCGGCCACCATGGCGATCACATCCAACACAGCGCGCCGGCCGCCTTTTTCTGAAATCAGACCCACCAGAAAAACAGCCGGGAGATAACCGACCAGATATCCTCCGGTAGGACCGGCAAGCCGCCCTATCCCTCCGTGGCCTCCTGCGAACACGGGGAGCCCCAAGGCACCTGCCAAAAGATAAACGGTGATGGAGACAACCCCCCACCGGCGACCGAGGAGCAGGCCGGAAAGCAACACAAAAAGGTTCTGCAGAACGATCGGAACCGGGCCGATGGGCAGCCAAAGGTAGGCGCCCGCGGCCGTCAGGGCGGCAAAAAGTGAGGCATACACCGTCATGCGCAGTCGTTCGATGCCGATCATGAACCTCTTTCACCCCTTTCTTTTAAAAAAACCGATAGCAGGTCGGCGTTTTGAAAGACCGCCCGGCAATATTTACTCAAACGTGGAAACAATCCCCGTAAACGACCCGCTGCAGGGATCCGTCGGGCAGCTTCACTATCAGTTCGCCGTTTTCATCCACATCGACGGCGGTTCCCGTAACGGTGTCCTTGAGTGTAACGATCTTTACCTGCCGGTTCAGCGTGATCGTCAGCGCCTTCCAGTCCGTTATCACCCGCTGGAGACTGTCGCTGGTCAGCGCCTTTTCATATCTGTCAAGAAATTCACCCAGCAGCACCTTTTTTGAAAACTCCCGTCCGAGAATTTCTCTCAAGGAGACAGCCGGCGGGTCAACTTCCCGCACATCGTTGTTGACATTGACACCGATGCCGACATTGATAAAGGCTACGCGGTCTGAATCTGCCTCCATCTCCGAAAGAATACCGGCTATTTTTTTCCCGTCGACAAAAACGTCGTTCGGCCATTTCACCTTGGCATCGACACGGCATGCGTCACGCAACGTCCGTGCAAGCGTCAGAGAAGCCGAAAAATTCACACGGGGGCTCAGCAGCACGGGGATTTGCGGCCTTACCACCACCGTAAAATAGAGCCCGCCTTCAGCGGACAGCCATTTGCGTTTGAGGCGTCCTTTTCCGGCCGTCTGTCGTCCGGCCGATACCACCGTAAAATGCGGGCATCCTTTTCGGGCCAGCTCCCGGGCAGTATCCATGGTGGAGGTCGTTTCGGAAAAATAATGCATCCGGTCGGCCCATTTCGAAACTTCCCACGGATATGGAACATCCGGCGAACGGACCAGGCGATACCCCCTGGGTGCGGATCGGATATCGTAACCCAGGGCCTTTAACCCTTTCACATGCTTCCACACCGATACCCTCGAGATTCCAAGCCTATCGCTGATCACCTCACCCGATACGACCGAATCGGCTTGACGCAGGATGTCGAGAATGCGACCTTTCATGGAATTTCAGTCCGTAGGCGGCGGAAAAGAGGTTTTTTCATGCTTCTGTAATGGTTACCATGTTTAGAAATAGCTGTTAACCAAATTTATCGATCGTGTCAACAAAAAGACGGGCATCGCCGGCATCTGGATGATACGCCATCGGCCGGTAAAAAGCGTGCCGGGCCATCAAAAGCAAAACTTGCACAATTTCAATTATTTTTGATAAAATTATACATAAGGGCGCCTGGAATACATTGTCGCGATGCGATCCATTTTTTCAAAGAGGCAAACGGTTTCAACCGGCACAGGGGTTCAATATGTCAAAATTATTTGAACAGACAAAAATATGCGGGATGGCTCTGCGAAACCGATTCGTCCGCTCTGCAACCTGGGAAGGGATGGCCGAAACGGACGGATCCTGCAACAAGCGGCTTTCCGATCTTCTGGAGGCGCTTGCCGAAGGCATGGTCGGTCTGATTATCACGAGCCACGCCTTTGTCGACCCGAAAGGCCGGGCCGGACCCTGGCAGCTCGCCATCTACCGGGACGAATTTGTTCCCGAGCTCGAAAAGATGACACAGGCCGTCCATAAAAAAGGCGCTGCGATCGTTCTGCAGATCTCCCATGCGGGATTTTTCGCTCACCCCAGACTTATCGGCGGCACACCGGCAGGTCCCTCAGCGGTTTCCGGGTTCACAAAAACCCCGCGATCGGCAATGGCTGTTTCAGAGATACGCCAGGTGGTGGACGCGTTCGGGCTGGCCGCAAAGCGGGCCAGAAAAGCAGGATTCGACGGAGTCCAGATTCATGCGGCCCACGGGTATTTGTTGAGTCAGTTTCTATCACCCGTTTTCAACAAGCGGGAGGATGCATACGGCGGCAGTACGGAAAACCGGGCAAAGATCGTGCTGGATGTGCTCGGCAGCATCCGTCGCCATACAGGAAGCGATTACCCGGTCCTGATCAAGATGAATTGCGAAGATTTTCTAGGGGGCGGTCTGACGTTGAAGGATTCCATAAAAACCGCCGCAATGCTGCAGAAGGAAGGTCTGGACGCCGTCGAACTGAGCGGAGGAACTTTGGCATCCGGCGAGATGAACCCGTCTCGAACCGGCATTTTGTCCATGGAAAAGGAAGCCTATTTCAAAGATGCGGCCCGGGCATTCAAGGCCGATCTGCATATCCCCCTCATTCTGGTGGGAGGCATCCGATCCTTTCCTGTCGCCGAAGAGATTGTAAACGGGGGCATCGCCGACTATATCTCCATGAGCAGACCCTTTATCCGCGAACCGGATCTCATCCGCCGATGGGCCGCCGGTGACCGATCAAAAGCCGCATGCCTTTCAGACAGCAAATGTTTCGGGCCCGCACTGAGCGGAAAGGGGATCGTCTGCGTCATGAAAGACGCTTAGTCGGCGCAAGGGAAGCGTCCGATTTCATCCTCTCGGTTAGGGTCTGCCGCTCCCGGTCCGTCAGGTATCGCCAGGTTCCTTCCGGAAGCCGGCCCAGATGGATACTGCAAATTCTGATCCGCTTCAAGCGTGTCACCCGGTTTCCCAGTTTTCTTACCATGCGGCGGATCTGCCGGTTTCTCCCCTCCTTCAGGACAATGCGAAACCGGCGGGAAGTGATCCGCATGACCTGCGCCGGCCTTGTTTTTGAGCCCAGTATCGGCATTCCTTTTTCGATACGCCGGATCGCCTGGTCCGACAGCGCGCTCTCCAAGCTTACATCGTACTCTTTTTCATGGTCAAAGCTGGGATGAGACAGCCGGTGATGAAGGCGTCCGTCATTGGTCAGCAGCAAAAGGCCGGTGGACTCCTTGTCCAATCGTCCCACCGGATAGACCCTTTCAGAAATGTCGACAAGATCCAGAACGGTCTTTTCTCCCTGCTGATTGCAGCTTGTCACATATCCCCGGGGTTTGTTCAGGGCGATGTAAACCGTCCGGGGCGGAACCGTTTCCACGGGTTGCCCGCGCACCGTCACGGCGTCCGTGTCCGTGTCGATTTTTGTACCCAGCTCGGTGACAATGACACCGTTGACCTTTATGACCCCCTCTTTGATGAGGGTTTCCCCCCTGCGTCTGGAACAAACGCCGGCCATGGAAAGAAATTTTTGCAGCCGCATCAGGGGCATGGTCAGGATACCGAATGCGAGGGTTCAGGGTTCAGGGGGTCACCGATTCGCGGATTTGGCGGCCGATGTGGCGAGAAAATCAGCGCGTTCATTTTCCGGATGACCGGCATGACCTTTCACCTTGATGATTTGAATATCATGAAATTTTTCAATAAATTCTTTCAACGCCTCGACCAGTTCCCGGTTTTTTCTTGGTTTCCACTCCAACGTAAGCAGTCCGTGTACATAGGCGCTGTCCGTATAAATCCGCACCGGGATATTCCTTTTCTTCAGATCAAGCAGTCCCCTGCGAATCGCCTCCAGTTCCGCGACGTTGTTTGTGGCGCTTCCGATATATTCGGAAATCTCTTTCCTGCGGTCGCCGTACAGCATAACGACGCCAATACCGGAAGGTCCCGGGTTTCCGGACGAAGCACCGTCCGTGTAAATACGCACGGCATCCCTTTCTCCGATCTCCGATGATGCCGACTGCACCTTTTTACAGATTTTTTTCGAACGGCTTCCGGTGGTCTTTTGTCCCATCCCGACCGCCTCGTGCTGCCTTTGGTCCTGCGGTCCGTCGAGCGGTCGAAGGGCTTCCGGACGCACCCAATACTCATAATCCTGGTCGAGCTGGTATTTGATGAGCACTTTGCCGTTTTTTTCCTTTGGGTTTCCGTCTTCTTCCACCGCCAGCCAGACCTTGTTTCCCCTAAACCCCATGCGCTTCCAGTCCATAGGACCTGCACCATGCTCCTTTCGTGGTAATGGTTTGGTTTTTCGAAAAAATTGCCGGCCGGTCTTTCAAAACTCCAAACGGATACCTTTCGTGACAAGCACACAACCGGTGCGGCTGTCGGTCAATACAGATGATAAGCCCGGCTCATATCTGCAAAAGCTTCCAGGTCTTTTTTCCAGGACGCTTCGATCTCGTCTATCGGGGTGCAGGTTTCGATCCGCTCGCGGATATCCGGATCACCGCAGATAAGATCGATGGGGAGCCGCTCGTACTCGTACTCATAGGGAGGGGGCTTCCAGGCAAACCGATCCGCATGGTTCATCCGTACGGCGCGCAGCAGCGCGAGACTGGTGCGATAGGGCCGGTACATTTCCCTGTCCGTGACGTGGATCTGAAACCCTTTGCACAGCCGGCCTTCCCACTTGTTCGATGTGGGTTCAAAAGCGGTTTCCCTGAGGACCATGCCGGAAAGCGAATCGCTTTCCATGGCTTGCAGCACCTTTTGAACATCGATATAGGGGGCTCCAAAAACTTCAAAAGGCTGGGTAGTCCCCCGACCTTCGGAAAGGTTGGTCCCTTCCAACAGGACCTGCCCGGGATAGACCACCACAGAAGCCGGCGTGGGCAGATTCGGAGACGGACAAACCCAGGGCAGTCCGGTGTCATCGAAATACATCCTGCGATCCCATCCGCTCATTCGAATCACCTCCAGCTCACACCCGAGGCCGAAGCGATCGTTAAACAGCAGCGCGAGTTCTCCGATGGTGAGTCCGTGGCGCATGGGAATCGGAAATCGCCCCACAAACGATGCACAGGCCGGTGACAGGCAGTTTCCTTCCAGCCGGTCGCCGCCGATGGGATTGGGCCGATCGAGCACCACGATCTTTTTCCCGAAGCGCCGCGCGGCTTCCATGCAGTAAGACACGGTGGTGATAAAGGTGTATACGCGCGTGCCGACGTCCTGAAGATCGATGAGCAGTACATCGATGGGATCGAGCATATCGGCCGTGGGGCTCCGCATTTTTCCGTACAGGCTGAAAACGGGAAGCCCCAGCACCGGATCCCGGATATGATCGGACTCTGCCATGTTGTCCTGTTTTTCGGCATAAAAGCCGTGCTGCGGGGAGTAAAGGGCTCTCAGCCGTCCCGGCAGCTTATCTTCGATCAGGTTCCGGGCATGCCGCAGCCTTCGGTCTACCGACGCCGGGTTGCACAACAGCCCGAATCGAGCTTCGATAAGCTCCCGGGGAGGGGCGATTAAAAAACGCTCAAGCCCGGTCTGAACGTCCATTCGCTGCTTCACGGTATCCACATGGTCCCCCCGCCGACAGTAGAAAAACCGGCGGTTTTTTAAAAAGTTCAAGCCGTCGCAAACGTGTCGAACGCCGACCAGAAAAGCGAACGGATCCCGTCTCGTTCCTTCAGGATTTCATGGCGGGCGCCCGGCACGCAGATGTATGCGCAACCGCCCATGGCCGAACAGATTCTCCGCTGGTCTTTGACTCGGACGACCCGGTCGTTTTCGGCGGCGACCATGAGCACCGGCGTTTGGATCTTTTCGGCATATCCCGGTCTTTTCAGAATGTCGATGGACGCCAGCGTTGCAGCCAGCCAACCGTAGGTCACCCCTCCGAGGCCCAGTGCCGGATTTTCCATCACCGCCCTTTTCTGATCCATGAACCGCACAGGATCGGAGGAAAGTCTGTTTCCTTCAAACGGCCTGTCCCATCCTCCATAACCGGACGACCCCCACACGGTTTTTTCCCGAAGTCCGGCTTTGATCGCCTGTCGGCAGAAAAATCTCATCATTTCCTTTATAATCACGGATGAAAAAATTTCGATCATGGGCGAAACAAGAACCGCCTTTGTTACCAGTTCGGGATGGTCGTGCGAAAAGCGAAGCGCGATATGGCCGCCCATGGAATGCGCCAGCACAATCGGAGGCGCCCCATATTCCGGCAGAAAAATATGTCGCACAAGATAATGGAGATCCTCCAAATAGTCTTCGTACCGATGCACATACCCTTTCATCCTGTCCGGCAAAAGCCTGTCGGAGAGCCCCTGACCCCGCCAGTCAAAGCTCAAAACGTCGAACCCCCGGTTCAGCAGGTCGTGGATCGTCTCGGCATACTTTTCCATGAATTCGGTTCTGCCCGTCAGTATCAAGACGGCTGCACGCCGGCGGCCGCGGCCGACAGCCGGCCATCTGCCGAAACGAATTGCAAGGCCGTCCCGGGTGGTGAAGAAATCAAACGGCCGATCCGACAGGAGCCTCATTTCAACTCCTTCACTCGAAGCGACAGGGTACGGGGAGGCGAGGGTCCCTGCACCCGGCTTTGATCCGACAACGATTTTTAAATCCGTAAAAATTGTCTTATCCGAATAGCAAAAAAGCCCGACGGAAGCAAGGACCACGCCCCGGTCGATAGAATCGGCTTGACGTCTTTTTCATTAGTAGCTATGAGTCATGCTCTATCGTGCGGTCGCGCGCGTCACGTCGCATAAAAAAAACTATCGCATTTGGATCACCTCCGGAAGAGTTGGTGATTCTATGATCCGCCTGCGGCGGAGAAAAACCTGTAAATGAAAAAACATTCACACGATTTCGTCGAAATTTACAGCGGCCTTGTGGGCTTTGGAGCGGGAAGAGAGACCGATGAGCAGACCGTCGTCTACTGCCTGCAAAAATTTTCCGACGACGCATTGATACAGACCCTGGTCCGGCGGATGACGGACGGCGAGCTCGAAGAAATTTTTGATTTGATCAACAGGCTCTTAAGAAAATATCTGAAAGAAACCGAATACCATCAACTTTTTTTAAAGGACGACCATCCATAAGGGAGAGACAGGGGCATGCTGACGGAAAAACAGATGGACCGATATGCCGACGTTCTTTTGTGGGGCCTTGGAGTCGCTCGAAACGGCAAGTACAGCAAAGGCGACATTGTTTTGATCCGCTACAACCGTCCGGCCATTCGGTTGACTGAAATCCTTTACGCAAAACTGCTGGATATGGGAATCCATCCGGTCCACCGAATGGGGTTTACACCGGATATGGAAAAAAGCGTTTACACCCGATCCAGCGACAAACAGCTTGTTTTTCATGCTCCGGGAGAGCGGGAACTGCACATGCATCTGAACGGCAGCCTGTTTCTGCACGCACCGGAATCGCTCACCCACCTGAAGGATGTCGACCCTAAAAAGATCGGAAAAGCGGCCGTTGCCGCGAAACCCCTTCGCGATATTCTCAACAAACGGGAAGAGGAAGGGCGGTATGGATGGACCCTCTGCGTACTGCCCACCGAGGAACTGGCACGGCATGCAAACATGTCCCTGAAAGAATATACCAATCAGGTCGCAGCCGCCTGTTTTCTGAACAAACCGTCGCCTGTCGCCGAATGGGAATCGGTGCACAACCATGCAACGGCCGTTAAAAAATGGCTCGACAGCCTGGATATAAAATCGCTTCATATCGAGTCGGAAAATGTGGATCTGGAAATGACTCCCGGCGAAAAAAGAAGATGGCTCGGCATTTCCGGTCATAATATCCCGAGCTTTGAAATATTTTCATCCCCGGATTGGAGAGGAACAAGAGGAGTTTACGTTGCCGATCAGCCGTCCTACAGAAACGGCAACTATGTGGAAGGTGTAAGACTGGAATTTTTCAAAGGCGTCGTCACGCGGTCGGCGGCTTCTACAGGGGAAAGCTTTTTAAAAGAGCAGCTCTCCATGGACAGGGGGGCGAATAAAGTGGGCGAATTTTCGCTTACCGACAGAAGATTTTCAAAAATCAACCGGTTCATGGCCAACACCCTGTATGATGAAAACTTCGGGGGAAAATACGGCAATTGCCACGTCGCACTGGGTTCTTCCTATTCCGACACCTACAGCGGGAACAAAAAGGCGCTGACAAAGGAGATGAAAAAAAGTCTCGGATTCAACGATTCCGCACTGCACTGGGATCTGGTAAACACGGAAAAAAAGCGGGTGACAGCCCGCCTGGCGGACGGGAAAACGATCACGATTTATGAAAACGGCCTGTTTGCGTATTGACCGACGCACCGATCCCTGAAGACTGTTTTTCGAAAGACATGCCCGCAAGCACATGCGTTTCGAACCATCCTCGAAATCCGATTCGGGCGTATCATACCTTGTACTTTCCGAAATCATCCGGATTGAGTTTTTCCAGATACTCCGCCCATTTTTTTCCCTCTTCACTCTTATCCGAGACTTCGGCTTCCCCGATGACGATTTTCGATTTTTCCATGACTTTTTCTTGGACGTAAATCGGTGCTTCGTATCGAAGCGCGATGGCGATGGCATCGCTCGGCCGGGCATCCATGCTGAAAGATCTTTCCTCGGACGTAAAAAAGATCTCGGCATAAAAGGTGTTGTCCCGGATATCGCATACCTCGATTTTCGATACTTTCATTTCCATGGCGTCGATAAAATTTTTAAAAAGATCATGGGTCATGGGGCGGTCAAACTTAATATTTTGGAGCGCGGAGGCTATTGAGGTCGCTTCCAGCAATCCGATCCAGATCGGCAACGACCGGTCGTCATTATCAGACTTGAGAATGATGATCGGCGTATTGGATGCGGGGTCTATGGTCATGCCGGCTACGTTTACCTTAAGCAGCATAATTTCTTTCTCCTTTCGAGTCTGACGCCCTCGATTCTATCCGAACAAGTCTGCCCCACAGGGAGTGGGAGAACGCTTTTTCAATTTTTACTTGAACCATCCCCCCAGTCAAGGATTTATTCGGATCGACCGTTGGGTCTTCACAGACAAAATTAACCACCTTGTTGGTCGTGGTTCTGCCGGACCACTCCATACGGCACGCCGGCGCACTATCTAAAAGACCGCATCCCGCGTGTTGTTTTTTGCTGAAACCTTCTACCAGAATGCAAACGGTCGATCCGATCATGGCCTGATTTTTATCTGTATTGATCTGTTCCTGAAGCGCCAGAAGTTTCTGGAGTCGTTCATTTTTTTCCTTTTCGGAAATCTTCCCGGGCAATCGAACGGCAGGAGCCGCAGATCGGTCGGAATAGGTAAAGGCAAAGAGCCCGTCAAAATCGGCATGTCCGACCAGATCGAGCGTTTCTTCAAAATCGCCCCGGGTTTCTCCCGGAAATCCGACGATTATATCGGTGGTCACCGCAATATCGGGCAGGATATACCGCAATTTTTTCAGTCGCTCCAGATACTGCCGCCGGCTGTATTGACGGTGCATCGCACGCAGAATGCGGTCCGACCCGGACTGAACCGGCAGGTGAATGTGATTGCAGAGTTTCTCGAGCATTCCAAAGCTTTCGATCAGTTCATCGGAAAGATCCCTGGGATGAGAGGTTGTAAACCTCAACCTTTCCAGGCCATCGATTTCATTGACCCTGGAAAGCAGCTGCGGAAAAGAACCCGCACGCTCTTTTTTTCCGTAACTGTTGACATTTTGTCCAAGAAGGGTGATCTCGCGGACACCCGAATCCACAAGGCTTTGAATTTCTTTAAGAATATTCTCCTGTCCCCTGCTTCTTTCCCTCCCCCGCACATACGGCACCACACAGTAGGAGCAAAAATTATCACAACCCTGCATGATGGTCACAAAACACGCGGCACGGCCTCCGGCGCGGGCACCCTCCATCAGACCGAACGCACCCGCCTGTTCGACGGGACTTACATCGATCAAAGGCCGCTGCCCGAAGGCCACCCGTTTGACCATCTCCGGCAGTCGGTCGACACGATAAGTCCCGAAAACAAGATCCACGAAAGGACTGCGAGACAGGATTTTTTCAGCTTCCTGCTGCGCCACACATCCCCCGACTCCTAAAATGAGATCCGGTTTTTTCCGCTTCAGTCCGCTCAGACGACCCAGGAAACTGAAAGCCTTGTGTTCGGCTTTGAATCGTATGGTGCATGTGTTGACGATAATCAGGTCCGCCTCCTCCGGATACGGCGCCGGTTCGCATCCCATGAGCGCCAACCCCATCGCCATTCTTTCGGAATCATAGATGTTCATCTGGCAGCCGATCGTTTTAATATAGTAGGATTTGGGAACCATCAGACATACACCTCTTCGATCATCATCTCGTCTTTGAGGTCCTCGAGGATGCGATCGACCTCGGTTTCACATCCCGGCGCCACATGAAGCACCACGAGTCCCGCTTTCGCATCGACAGTCCGGACAACGGCGATGCCGTCGCAGGCTTCCAATACAAACCGCATAAAGGCGATCTCTTTTCGATCGACACGAAGATGTTTATTTTTGCTTTCCATCGGTATCTGTTTGTCCGCGAAGACGTTCCCTGCCGCCCGCCCGACTATGAGATTTCCCGCAGCCACTGCCCTGAATGCCCTATGATTTACTATGCCAATAAAAAACGTGTCTGTCAAATTCAGTCCCGTCGGTTTCATTTCCCGGCCGTCTTCTTATGATAACGGCCTTCGGTGCCCGGATCTTGTTGCCCGAACCCCCGCAATAGGATATACGACAGTTTCATGAAAAAGCGCTGGCACATACTTCAACCGAACCCGGTTGCAACGGCCCGCATAGGGGAGGCCTTGCAGTGCGCGCCGATCATCGCAACGCTGCTTGTGAATCGAGGGATTACATCGGAAATTGAAGCAAAGCACTTCATGACGCCGTCTCTGCAAAGCATCCGCCCTCCGGCCGGGATAATCGATATGGACGCCGCAGCGCAGCGCATCCATAAAGCGATTACCTGCAACGAAAAGATCCTTATTTTCGGCGATTATGATGCGGACGGCGTGACGGCGACAACCCTTCTCTACGAATTTCTAAGACATACCGGCGCCCGTGTAGCGTATTATATCCCGGACCGGTTCAAGGAGGGCTATGGGCTGCAACCCGAGCATATTTTGAATCATGCCGTGCCAAAGGGCATCCATCTCGTCATTACCGCAGACTGCGGATCTTCCAGTCATGAAGCGATATCGACCGCCGCAAGAGCCGGCATTGATGCGATTGTAACGGACCACCACCGGGTGCCGGAATCGCTGCCGCATGCCGTTGCCGTCGTAAACCCGATACGGCCGGATTGTGCATCCGGCCTGAAACATCTCTCCGGCGTCGGCGTAGCTTTCTATCTGGTGATTCATTTAAGAAAGTACCTGCGTGAAAGAAACTTCTGGGAAAATCGTCAGGAACCGAATCTTGCCGACTACACCGATCTCGTCGCCATTGGAACCATCGCCGATATGGTTCCCCTTGCAGATGAGAACAGGATTTTCACCCGGGTCGGAACGCAGCGCATGGCCCTGGGAAAGCGACCGGGTCTAAAGGCGCTTATGGAGGCTTCGGGGCTGCAAAACCAGATTCCGGACACCGAAGATATCGCCTTCAAAATTGCACCGCGAATCAATGCAGCCGGCAGACTGTCTCACGCCCATACGGCCATGGCGCTGCTGACAGCACGAAAAATCGAGAAAGCCAGGGAACTGGCAATCTATTTAAACGCCATAAACCAGCAGCGGCAGGAGATCGAAAATGATGTCACGGCGTCTGTCCACCGCCGCCTGACCATGCAGCCGGATTTGCTTCTTCGGCGCAGCATCGTGCTGTCCGGACGGAACTGGCATGAAGGCGTTCTGGGCATCGTCGCCTCCAAAATCATGCATACCTATTTTCGGCCCGTCGTGCTGATTTCCACGGGGCAGGGGCAGGGAAAAGGCTCGGCCAGGAGTATTCCGGGTATCGATCTATACGGAACGCTTGCGAATTGTGCAGCCCATCTCGAAGCGTTCGGGGGACATTCCTCGGCCGCCGGACTGACGGTGAAACCGGAGAATATCGAAACGTTCCGCAGCGCATTTGAAAAAACCATCCGGCAAACTTCCGTAGCGGACGATTTTGTGCCGGTTTTGTCTATCGACTGCGAGCTTCCCCTGGATCGCATTTCACCGGATTTAATCGACGGAATCGAGGCCATGAAACCATTTGGAGCCGGCAATCCGGAGCCGCTTTTTATGGCCGGGGACATATCGATCCTCTCTTCAAAAATCGTCGGAGAAAATCACCGTCGAATGCTTCTCAAACCCGCCGCATGCCGGACAGGTTCGATGCATCCGCCGATTGAAGCCATTCAATTCGGCGTCAAAACCGACGAACCGCTGGCGCCGGCTTTCGACCGCATTGCCTTTCGGCTTCGATGGAACCGGTGGAATGGAAAAAAGACGGCACAGATCATTGTTGAAGAAGCTACACATTTTTCTTGCAAATGCAATTCCATATCATTATGATCGCACCCAAAAAAGGGCCGAACCTTTGAACCCGGGACCTTTGAACCTTAACGGTCTTCCAACACACGAGCCGGATAGGAAGAAAGAGGATTGCCAATGGCAAAAGTTTTCCGTACAACCTCGCGGGAATCCATGATCCTGTCGAAAATAGACACATCCAAAGAACAGGCGAGGCGCATGGCGATAGGCGGTTTGAAAGATACCATCGACCCCCTGTCGAACGCGGTTGCGATGAAACTGATTGAAAATCATCTGGTGGAGACTTCAAATAAGAACACCCTGGAAGAGCAGATAAAAAAAAGCCTCGAAAAATTGAGCCGGCTCGATGATTTCGACATTGATTACAAAATCGCCCCCTTCAGAAATATTGTTCCTCACCCGCATGTCGTGAGCGTTTATCTGACCGCCTTCGTGATAGAACAATTGATCCATCATAAAGACATCGTAGATATTTTCGGCTCCGACGAAGAGATCTATGCGTGCATCAACAGACAAGTCGTCAAATACCTGCCGGAGTAATGCGCCCCTCGTTTTATCCCAAGCTGGTCAATGATCCTTTCGATGATCCGTGTCTTTTTCTATCTTTTCTCTTTGAAAAACGTGCGATTCTATTTGATCTCGGAGACACGGCGCCGCTTTCCTCAAAAGACATTCTTAAACTCAGCCATGTTTTCGTTTCACACACCCACATGGATCATTTCATCGGGTTCGACCGACTGCTACGCCTCTTTCTCGGCCGCGATAAAACCCTGTACTTGTTCGGCCCCAAAGGAATCCTGCGGAATATTGAAGGCAAACTCGCCGGATATGAATGGAATCTCGTTGAAAACTATTCAAATCCGTTCAGATTCCGCGTCGCCGAGGTGGATCAGAATGAACTCCTTTTTAAAGATTATCCCTGTCAAAACCGGTTCCAGCCCCCTTCGGAACTGCAACGAGAGCCTTTCAGCGGCATCCTTCTCGAAGAACCCGGTTTGATCATAACCGCGGCGATTCTGGACCACGCCGTCCCGTGCCTGGGATTTACAATAGAAGAGCGATTTCATATCAACATCATAAAAAACGCGGTGGAGGAAATGGGATTTGAAATCGGTCCCTGGCTGAAAGAGTTCAAACAGGCCCTCTTCATGGGAAAGAGCCTGGACTCGGAATTTTATATCGAATGCAGGAAAAACCGGTTCGGGTACCGCAAACACCTACTCGGAGAGCTTGCGAAGAAAATCGCACGGATCACGCCGGGGCAAAAAATCTCTTATGTTACGGATGTCGTTTACAGCGCGTCGAATGTGGACCGTATCGTCAGGCTTGCGGAAAACGCCGATCACCTTTTCATTGAGGCGGCATTTCTTGAAAAAGACCGGGAACTAGCTGAAAAAAAATTCCATCTCACCGCCCGACAAGCCGGAATTATCGCCAAAAAAGCGCGTGTGAAACAATTCTCCCTGTTTCACTTCTCTCCCCGTTACACAGGAAATGCAGATCGGTTTCATCGGGAAGCGATGGACGCCTATGGCATTTCTTAGAAAAACCGCCGGAAGGTTTTTCAAAACGCGCGGGCATCCATGAAAGTCTTTATTTTTTCAACCACATAGGACTGCTGGTCGTCTGTCAGCTCCGGATAAACAGGAAGCGCAAGGGTGTGTCGGGCTGCATATTCCGCATGGGGGAAATCCCCTGGCCGATACCCGAGATAGGAAAAACACGGCTGCAGATGCATCGGTACCGGATAATATACTTCCGTGCCGATCTGTGCCTTTGCCAGAAATTCCCGCAGTTCGTCACGCCTTTCCCGGACGCGGATGACGAACTGGTTGTAAATATGACGTCCCGGCCCTTCGACCGGAAGGGCCACAAGCCCGTCAAGCCCTGCCAATGCAAACAGGCGCCTGTATCTTCCCGCATTTTCCTGCCTGGCCCGGGTCCACTCATCCAGGTATGCCAGCTTTACGGAGATCACGGCCGCCTGCAGGGCGTCGAGTCTGAAATTTCCGCCGATGATCGGATGGTGATATTTTTCAGACGATCCGTGCCCTCTGAGCATGCGCATCTTCTCATAAAGCGCGGCCGAGTCGGTGGTGACGATGCCGCCGTCGCCGAAAGCGCCGAGATTTTTGGAAGGAAAAAAAGAAAAACAGCCGGCAAGACCCATGGATCCCGCACGATACCCTTGCGCCGACTCTGCGCCGATGGCCTGGGCCGCATCTTCGATGACCGCCAGACCCAGGGAATTTGAAATCTCGGTAATACGGTGCATATCCGCACACTGGCCGAACAGGTGCACGGGGACTACCGCCTTTAACCGAGATCTGCTCTCCGGAGAAAGGTTCTCGATGACCTGTTGCATGCTCTGCGGGGAAATATTGTATGTCTGCGGGTCAATATCCGCAAAAAGGGGCCTGGCCCCGACCCTTGCGATGGAGCCTGCGGTTGCAAAAAAAGTATAGGGTGTGGTGAGTACCACATCCCCTGCCGATACATCTGCCGCCATCAGGGAAACGATAAGCGCGTCGGTTCCGGATGACACGCCGACGGCGTATCGCGAACCGCTGTACGCCGCGATCTCTTTCTCCAGGTCTTCGACCTTCGGTCCCAGGATAAACTGCTGGCTTTCGAAAATGTCCCGTGTAACCCGCAGGATTTCTTTTTCAATGGTTTTATACTGACTTTTTAAATCAAGCAGCGGCACCTTCATGCCCATTATGCCACCCTTCTTCCTAAATTGAGAAAAATTTCATCTTTCATTTTTTCCTTGCGCCTTAAGCCCTATGCCGTGCGCCGTACGCCTTTTCCCCATCGCCTATTGCCCCTGTCCCCTACCTATCAACCCGCATCCGCTCCGATCCTGCAAGTGATCTGTACGATGAACAAGGCGCTTTGGCCGACGTTTTCGACGGTGGCGGCGGTGTTTTCGGAAATCAGGAAAGCATTGCCCGTCATGAGCAACCTCGATGAATCCTCGCAAAGGATTTTGGCAAGCCCCCGGGTGGCCGTAAGCTGGATCATCGTCCCTTCATCGGCCTCTATTCGGGTCATACGCGCAGGATGCAGCACCAGACGGCAAACCGAGCAGCCGTCTGTTTCATCAAGCAGGGTGATGGTCCCCCAGGGATGATACTCCGTGCGGTGTTTGTGGTATTCCCTGCGTCCTTTTTTCTTGAGCTTCTCCACGATCGATTTGACATCCTGGCTGCCGTCGATGTCCGAAACAAAGACGGAATCCGGCGTTTCAACCACCACCATGTTTTCGATGCGATTGGTGGCGATCAACCGCTCGTAGCCCATGATGATGCAATTTCGGCTGTTCTCCGCGATCACATCCCCGTCGATGACGTTTCTGTTTTCATCCTTCGGGAGAAAATCATAAAGAGACTTCCAAGAGCCGATATCGCTCCATCCGAAATCCGACGGCAGTACAACGCCTTTACGCGTTTTTTCCATGATGGCGACATCGATGGATATATTCGGCAGCATCTCATAGTCCGACCTGGTTATTGATCGTCCGCTGTCGACCAGCGCCGTCATCTTCCAGAGAAGTTCGGGCGCAGAAACACGAAATTCTTCGAGGATGACGGAGAGTCTGAACACAAACATCCCGCTGTTCCAGAAAAAATTGCCTGCCGCGATATACGCTTTTGCCGTATCCATATCCGGCTTTTCGACGAACCGCTTGATGACCGGGGCATCATCTACCTTTTCACTTCCCCCCTCGATGTACCCGTATCCGGTTTCAGGATAATGCGGCTGGATTCCGAAGGTGACGATACGCCCTTTATCCGCGATCCGGATGGCGGATTTCAGTTTTTCTTGAAATCCGCGGATATCGCGGATGACATGGTCCGCAGGGAAAACGCAGACAACGGCATCCTCAAGACTTTTGCGTATCGTCAGGGCCGCCAGCAGAATCGCCGGCGCCGTATTCCGGCCGCACGGTTCACATATGATTTTCCCATCGGCCGGCAGTCCGATTTCATCCATGTGTCGCGATATTTCGTGAAAATGTTCCTGACCGCACACGACCCGGATTTTATCGGAATCGACCACCGGGGTCAGCCGCTTTATGGTGCTCTGTACGAGGGAGTCGCCGCCGATGAAGCTGACGAGCTGTTTCGGGTAAAGCGCTCTTGAAACCGGCCACAGGCGGGTCCCCGATCCGCCGGCCAGCAGTATCGGGTAAACCTCGCGGTTTCGCTCAGGCATGATACGATCTCCCCTTGCGGTTATTGCCGTTGTTTTTTCCCGAAGGAATCGGCGCGCATACGGTCTCAACCGCGTTGTAGCCGAGAAGTCCCTTCACTTCCCGCCTCAGGGAGCTCCCTGGTTTCAGCCGCATGGTATCCGGCAGGGCCATTACGACCTCCGATTTTCCGGGTATCTGCAGGTTTAAATACCCCCGAGAGGATCCCGGATGCCTGATCAGAACATCCCGAAGCTTTCTCAGGATCTCCTTTTCCACCTGTGTGATATCGATACGAAAATATACATTCGCCGTCCAGCATTCCTCGGCTTTATCCATGGGGATTATCTCGTCCGCGGTGATCTTGGAGGCATTCTCCTCTTTCTGAAGTTTTCCCTGGACAAACACCGGATTGTCTTCGATTAGCAGCTCGCTGACCGTACGGTATACTGCGGAAAAAACCCTCACTTCCACCGAGCCGTAAATATCTTCGATCCTGACAAAGGCCATGGGGTCGCCTTTTTTGTTCAACACTTTCTTGATGTTCGCCACGATTCCGCCGATCCGAAGACCGGCACCGTCGGCACACTCCTGTAAGGAAGCGGTGGTTGCGGTATTGTATTTATCCATCAAATCCCTGTAGCGGCCCAGGGGATGGCCGCTGATATAAAAGCCGAGGGATTCTTTTTCGAATGCCAGAAGCTGCTTTTCCCCCCACTCCTCAATATCCGGAACGGGCGGGTGGCCGGCGGCGGCAAATTCGGGTTCCTTTAAATCGAAGAGGCTCATCTGGGGATTGGATCGTTCTTTTTCTACTCTCTGGCCGAATTCGACGGCATCTTCCAGGACCCCCGTCAGGCGTGCACGTGCCATCCCCGTACAATCAAATGCCCCGCACTTGATGAGGCTTTCGATCATCCGCTTGTTGACCTTTTTCAAGTCGACCCGCTCACAAAAATCAAAAATGGAGGAATACGCTCCTCCTTTGGTCCTGGCTTCTATAATCGATTCAATGGCGCTTTCACCGACATTTTTTACCGCAGCGAGGCCGAACCGGATCTTATTTCCCGCGACGGCAAACTCTTTTTCACTGGAGTTGACATCGGGCGGCAGAATCGATATGCCCTGATTCCGGCATTCGGCGATATACTTGACGATGCTGTCCGTCGAGTGCATTTCGCTCGTCAGCAGGGAAGCCATGAACTCGACCGGAAAATGGGCCTTTAAAAATGCGGTCTGATAGGCGATCACAGCGTAAGCGGCGCTGTGCGACTTGTTAAATCCGTATCTTCCGAATTTTGCCATCAACTCGAACAGCTTTTCCGCCTTGAGAGAAGGCACCCCGTTCTTGACGGCCCCGTTGATGAACCGCTGCCGGTGTTGATTCATGATTTCGGCGATTTTTTTACCCATGGCCTGGCGGAGATCGTCGGCATCGGCCATCGTATAACTTGCCAGAGCGCCGGCGATTTTCATGACCTGTTCCTGGTAAACGATCACCCCGTAGGTTTCTTTCAAGATGGGCTCAAGCTCCGGGAGAAGGTATTCGACCGGCTTTTTGCCGTGTTTTCGATCCACATAGTCTTCGATCATACCGCTTTCCATCGGCCCGGGTCGATAGAGCGCCACTACGGCAATCACATCATCGAAACATTCCGGTTTCAATCGCACCACAAGATCTTTCATCCCGGTGCTTTCAAGCTGAAAGACACCCGTGGTTTCCCCGGAACAGAGCAATCGGTAAGTGTCTGCATCGCTCAGGTTCAGATTCGCGAGATCCGGAGGCTGCTTGCCCTGATTGATGATGAGAGAAAGGGTCTTTTGGATGACGGTGAGATTGCGAAGACCCAAAAAATCAAACTTGACCAGTCCTATCTTTTCTACGCGCTTCATGTCGAACTGGGTTACGACTTCGTTGTTTTTGCCTTTATAGAGCGGCATGTACTCCACAAGGGGCCTGTCTGATATGACAACGCCGGCCGCATGGGTGGAGGCGTGCCTGGGAAGACCCTCGAGCACACGGCAAATATTGATCAGGTCTGCAATTTGCGGTTTATGTTGGATGAGATCGGCTATTCTGGGTTCCGCCGCAATGGCATCGTCAAGGGATATGTTCAGCACATCGGGCACCATCTTGGCGATGGCATCGACCTCCTGCAGCGGAATATCGAGAGCCCTCCCCACATCCCGAATGACGGCCCGGGTTTTCAGTTTTCCGAAGGTGATGATCTGGGCTACGTATGCATCACCGTATTTGTCCACAACATATTTAAAAACCTCCTCCCGACCGTTGATGCAAAAATCCACATCAATATCCGGCATGCTTTTTCGTTCGGGATTTAAAAATCGCTCAAAAATAAGGCCGTAGGCAATGGGATCCAGATCCGTGATGCCGAGGGCAAAAGCGACAAGGCTTCCGGCCGCGGACCCTCTCCCGGGACCCACGGGAATGCCGCTTTGTTTGGCAAAGTCGATAAAATCAGCCACGATGAGAAAATAGCCCGAAAACCCCATTTTCTTGATGACGGCGATCTCCGCTTCGAGCCGGTTTTGATACGCCGGGGTATCCAGCTGCGGATGTTTATTCCGTAATCGACTCAACACCCCCGCGAATCCGTCCCGGACTTTCCTTTCGAAAGCATCCTCTACGGTCGTACCCGGAGGTGTTTCAAATTTTGGGAAATGGTAGGTGTTGAAATCGAATTCGAGATTGCATCGTTTTGCGATTTCCGCTGTTTGCGCCACGGCTTCCGGACGGTCCCGGAAGGAATCGACCATTTCCATTGCGGATTTGAAATAGAGCTGATCGGTTCGAAACTTCATGCGCTCCGTCTCATCGACGGTTTTTCCGGTCTGGATGCACAGCAATACATCGTGTGCGCGGGCGTCTTCTTTTTCCAGGTAGTGGCAATCATTGGTGGCGACAAGGGGGATCGACAGCCGATGGCTCATATCATAAAGGGCTTCGTTGACGATTTCCTGTTCCGGAAGTCCGTTGTTTTGCACTTCAAGGAAAAAATCGTCCGCGCCGAAAAGTTTGAGGTAAAAGATAGCGACCTCTTCCGCGCGGGCGTGCTTGCCGGCTTGAATCAGCTGTGGAATTTCTCCATGCAGGCACGCCGAAAGTGCAATCAGGCCGTCGTGATATTCCTTGAGGATCTCCTTGTCAATCCGGGGTTTATAGTAGAAGCCCTCCAGCTGGGCCACGGTGGCCAGCTTACACAGGTTGGCGTACCCTCGGCGATTTTTGGCAAGAAGAATCAGGTGGCTGAGGCTTTTGGCGTCGAGAGGGGTTTTATCCGAGAGACGTCGCGGCGCGATATAACATTCGCATCCGATAATCGGATGAATACCGGCTTTCAGGGCTTTCTCATAAAACTCCAGCGCCCCGAACATGGTCCCGTGATCGGTGACTGCGACGGCATGCATACCGAAATCGATCACCCGTCTGAATAAAGGATCGATGCGTATCGCACCGTCCAGAAGGCTGTACTGGGTGTGAACATGAAGATGAACAAAAGTATCGCTTGCGGGCATCGACCGATTCTCCGAAAACGTCTGTGCGTGCGGGCACATGGATCAGGATTCCAGTCGATAGTTGGGAGCCTCTTTGGTGATGATCACGTCATGCACATGGCTTTCTTTCATTCCGGCGGCGGTTATCTTGATGAACCGCGCTTTCTCCCTCAATTCCTCGATGGTTCGGCATCCCACGTATCCCATTCCTGCCTTTAATCCGCCGACAAGCTGAAAAATATTCGCGGAAAGTGATCCCCGGTAGGGTACCCGGCCCACAATCCCTTCGGGAACCAGTTTGTCGGCTTCACTGATGTCATTTTGATAATACCGGTCCCTGCTTCCGATTTTCATGGCTTCCATGGATCCCATCCCCCTGTAAAGCTTATAACTGCGTCCCTGAAAAAGGATGGTTTCCCCCGGACTTTCCTCGGTCCCGGCAAAAAGGCCGCCGATCATCACGCAATGGGCCCCGGCACCGATCGCTTTGGTGATGTCACCCGAAAATTTAATACCTCCGTCTGCGATCAGCGGCACCCCGTATTTATTCGATACCGAGCGGCAGTTCATGATGGCGGTGATTTGAGGAACCCCCACTCCGGCCACGATTCGGGTGGTACAGATGGATCCAGGGCCGATGCCGATTTTCACGGCATCGACGCCCGAAGCGATGAGGTCTTCGGCACCTTTTCCCGTCCCCACGTTTCCGGCGATCAATTCGACGTCTTTGAAGATATTTTTCAGCTTCTTGACCGAGTGGATTACGTTCTCCGAATGCCCATGGGAGGTATCGATCAAAATGACATCGGCGCCGGCCTTGAGAAGAGCTTCGGTGCGTTCCACCATATCCTCCCCGACTCCGACGGCGGCTCCGACACGAAGCCGTCCCATACCGTCTTTACAGGCATTGGGATATTTTTTAATTTTTTCGATGTCTTTGATCGTAATCAGCCCCCTGAGCCGACCCTGTTTGTCGACCACAAGAAGTTTTTCGATTCTGTGCTTATGAAAAAGTTTTTTCGATTCTTCGAGGGTGATGCCTTCCGAAACGGTGATGAGATTGTCTTTGGTCATCACGTCCGCGACCTTCTTGGTCATATCGGTTTCAAACCGAAGATCCCGGTTCGTGACGATCCCTACGAGCCGATCGTCTTTGATGACGGGAAGTCCGGAAATGCGGTATTGCTCCATCAATTTCAGGATTTGGTGAACCTGCTGATCCGGGTGGATCGTCACCGGATCGACGATCATTCCGCTTTCGGACTTTTTTACCCGGTCAACTTCCCTTGCCTGACTCCTGACATCCATATTCCGATGGATAAAACCCAAACCACCCTCGCGCGCCATGCTGATGGCGGTCTGGGACTCTGTCACCGTGTCCATTGCCGCACTGACGATCGGAATGTTGAGATTGATATTTTTCGTCAACCGGGTACAGGTGTTGACATCCTTGGGCAAAACTTCCGAATAACTCGGCACAAGAAGAACATCATCGAAGGAAAAAGATTCCTCGGGCGGTATGTTAATCATGGGATGCCTCCATCATAATATCGGGTAAACTCCCATCGGCCGGGATTAATGGTTTCATTGGAAGATTCGAACACCGGACCTTTGCCCCCGGTGACCGAACGCATAGCAAAAGGATTTTTGTTTAGCAATCCTTTATTTTATTGTCCCGCTCGGGGATGTGGAGAAAAACCATCGCCCGCCGGACTCCGGGCGGACAAGACCGCCGTACATCAGGCGGATAGGCCTTTGGGCGAAGACTTCCGTTCCATCTTTTGCGCCGTAAGGGTTCGAAAGTGACAAAGAGAAGGTTTTCGCTTGAACCCTCCAGCCATCGGCTTTAGCCGATGGACGCTGACTTAGGGCCTTGACAATGCAGAGCAATGCCCATAATAGAAGGAAGAAATGATACGAGCAGTAATCTGAAAGAAAGAACATTCAATTACTTGTCATGCTATTTAAGATCAATTGCAGAAATCCTCAAAAACGGCTGATCCGGAGAGTCATCGATATCCTGAGGGAGGGAGGCACAATTGCTTATCCGACGGACACCTATTACGGCATCGGCTGCGATATCATGAATAAAAAGGCGATTCAAAAGATCTATCATCTGAAACAGCGAAGCAAAAACCAGCCCTTCAGCTTCATCTGTTCAAACCTTAAAAATATCAGCCAGTATGCCAAGGTAACCAATTATGCCTATAAAACCATGAAACGGATGCTTCCCGGACCCTACACCTTCATTCTGGAGGGGTCCAATCTCGTGCCGAAAATGATGCTGACCAACCGCAAGACGGCCGGCATCCGGGTTCCCGATTGTCCCATCTGCCTTGTGTTGGTGGAAGAGCTTGGCAATCCGATCATTTCCACGAGCGCAACGATGCCCGACGGCTCCATCATAAACGATCCATCCCTGATCCATGATTTTTTTCATCCCAGGATCGATGCCGTTATCGACGGGGGACCGGTTCCCGGAGAACCATCGAGTATCATTTCTCTGATCGATGATCAGCCGGAAATCATACGAAAAGGTGCCGGCGACATCAGCCTGTTCGAGTCGAAATAGACACCCCTCGGCCCAAGCCGATGGCTTGAGGGTTCAAGGAAATAAAAATGCACCCTATGACCTATCAGCCACGAGCGATGAGCCAATTTTGCGTGGTGAAAAAATACGTCAACGAATTTATGAAATAGATCCCTTAGGCGGAGGGGCGGTATTCGGAGTCGGCCTGCGTTAGCGCTGCTCCTGGGGCAAAAAGAAATATCCTGTATACCATTGCAGTTGGGTCATCTGATGGAAGATTTTATCTACCGTCGAATCCATCAGGTATTTCAAAAACATGAACTTCGGTTCCGGAGAATAGACGGCTGAAACTTTCCCCTTGATGCCTCCCAATCGCCCGGCCCACTCGATGGCGTCTTCCAGATTTCCGATGCGGTCTACAAGGCCGAGCTTCCGGGCCTGCTCCCCGGAAAATATTCGCCCATCGGCAAGTGCTTCGACCCGAGACTGCTCCATTTTCCGGCCTTGTGCAACCGCTGAGACAAATTGAGAATGAATATTGCCGACAAGATCCTGAAGCAGAGCTTTTTCATCTTCCGTCATATCCCGGACAGGAGAGCCGGTATCTTTGAATGCACCGCTCTTGACGATAACGGGTGTCAGGCCGATTTTATCGAGCAGAGTCTTAAAATTCGTAAAACCCATGATGACGCCGATACTGCCGGTAACCGTTCCGGCATTGGAAACGATACCGTCTGCAGCCGCTGCAATATAGTACCCTCCCGATGCCGCCACCGCCCCCATGGAAGCGATAACGTGTTTTACGGAAATGGTTTTGCGGATTTCTCTATAAATTTCCTGGGACGGTCCAACGCCGCCACCCGGCGAATCAATCCGAACGACGATCCCCTTGATACTGTCATCCTCCCGAAAGCGTTTGATATCCTGGACGACATATTTGGAATCCAGAATAGGACCTTCGATCTCAATAACACCGACCTTTTCTCCGGCTGTAAATTCAGCTCGCTTCACTCCGAAGACAAAAAGCACGGAAACCCCCAGGATGGCGGCAGCCGTGATGGAGGTCATCACAATCAGAAAAAAAAGATAGGGATGTCTTCGGGAAAACATGCACACTCACTGAGCCGCTGTCGCGGCGGCGCCGGCATAGACCGGAAGGATGCAACTGCCGCTCGTTGAATTAAATTTTCTATAACGCTTGAACCCTGAACCCTTAAACGCTTGGGAAAAAACCGCCGAACAGTCGACGAACAATCATTTTTTTGAAGAGCCAACCGGTTCGAAAATCGGAATTATTTGTCGTTAAGCTTCTCCTGGAGGTTCTCCCGCAGGATTTCACCGAACGTCGAGGTGGCCGGCTGCATGTTGTTGATGTAATCGTTGAGCTCGCCCTGTTCGTTTTCCATTTCCAGCCGCTTGATGGAGAGCCCGATTCTTCTTTCATCGCTGTTGATGTTCATCACCTTGGCGGTGATGATGTCGGAGACATTGAACCGACCGACGGGCGTCTTTATTTTCTCTTTACTGATTTCCGAAACGTGAACAAGCCCCTCGATTCCTTCCTCAAGTTCGATAAATACTCCGAAATCGGTCACATTGGTCACCGTACCCGTAATTTTTTTCCCGACGGCATATCGCTCGGCCACCGTATCCCACGGGTCCGGCTGGAGTTGTTTGATGCCGAGGGAAAACCGTTCGCTTTCCTTTTCAATATCCAGCACGATGGCCTGCACCACATCGCCCTTTTTGTATATTTCGGAAGGATGTTTGATCCGTTTGGTCCATGAAATATCCGAAATGTGCACGAGTCCGTCGATGCCTTCATCGATCCCTATGAAAATGCCGAAATCGGTGATGTTTTTGATTTTCCCTTCTATGGTTGTTCCCACAGGATACTTTTCACTGATTACATCCCAGGGATTCGGAACCACCTGCTTCATCCCCAGTGAAATTCGACGGTTTTCCGGCTTGATATCCAGGACAACCGCGTCGACCATTTCTCCGACTGAAAGAACCTTGGAAGGGTGCCGGATTTTACGGGTCCATGACATCTCGGAAACATGAATGAGCCCTTCGACCCCTTCTTCCAGCTCCACGAAAGCCCCGTAGTCCGTAAGACTGACGACTTTGCCGGTCACCCGCGATCCAACCGGATATTTACTCTCCGCAACGGTCCATGGATCCGCAGTCAATTGCTTCATCCCCAGCGAGACCCGCTCCCGCTGCAGATCCAGATTCAGGATCTTCACCTGGACCTGATCCCCGACGGAAAACAGTTCGGACGGATGTTTTACGCGTCCCCAGGAGATATCGGTGATGTGCAATAATCCGTCAACACCCCCCAAATCGACAAATACTCCGTATTCGGTGATATTTTTGACGATACCGGTAACCACTTTGCCTTCATGAATCGACGCCATTGTGGCGCTTCGCTTGGTCTCTCTCTCCTCCTCGAGGATCACGCGTCTCGACAGAACGATGTTGGCCCTTTTCCGGTTGTATTTAAGCACCCTGAAAGAGAAGGTTTTTCCAACCATTTCGTCGAGGTTTCGAATGGGTCGAAGATCGGCCTGAGAACCCGGGAGAAATGCCGGCAAGCCGATGTCCACCGAAAAACCGCCCTTGACGCGACTGGTTATGACGCCCTTGATATTTTTCTGACTTTCAAAAGCCTGCTTGATCTCTTCCCAGATCTTGATGGAAGCGGCCTTTTCTTTGGAAAGGACGACCACTTCATCTTCATCATCCCACCATTCGACCATTACCTCCACCGTGTCGCCGACATTGGCGTTGACGTTGCCGTTTTCATCCCTGAACTCATGGATACGGATCTGGCCTTCGGATTTGTACCCAATATCTACAAGGACAAAGTCCTTATCAACCGAGATGATCCTTCCGGTGACGACTTCTCCTTCCTGAAATCGTTTAAAACTCTGTTCATACATATCCATCAAATCATCGGAGCCTTCGCTCGACGCCTTGGGATCTTCCGAAGATTTCAGGCTTTCTGCATCGTCTTTCTGACGATTTTCCAATGAATCGGGTGTTTCCTTCATTTCAACCGGGCTGGTTTGTTGGGTTGAATCGGTTTTACCAGAATTTTCCATGTAACAAGATACCCCCTTGGCCAATTTTTACTGATGCAGCATATAGCATAATTTTTTACACATAGCAGACTTTGATGAAAAAACAACGATTAATTTTGACAACGCGGCAAAAAATCGGAAATTCCGTCACACCGACCCGCCTGCACTTGGCGCCGAACAAGTTATAAAAGTTTAAAGGTTCAGCGTTCGGGGTTCAAGGGCCAACGATCTGTTACCTTTCCAGAAACTTTTCAACATGGAACAGCATATATGCGACCACCTGCTCGGCCGAAATCTCCGTGGAATCGACAAATACGGCATCCCGTGCCGGCTTAAGCGGAGCGACGGCCCTTGAACTGTCGTCGTTGTCCCGACGATTCATATCCCGCACGACCTCTTCTATCGTTTGAGGTCTATCCGACTGGAGTTCGAGAAACCGCCGATAGGCCCGAACTTGCGGGGAGGCGCTGAGATAGAATTTGACATCGGCGTCCGGAAACACCACTGTGCCCATGTCCCGACCTTCAAATACCGCGCCTTTGTCTTTGCCGATTTGCCGCTGAACATCCAGCAGAAAACTTCGAACCGCCGGTTTTGCAGAAACAGCGGACGCCAGCATGGATATCTTGGGATCCCGAATAAGATCCGATACATCCCTTCCGTTGACATACAGCCGGCTGCCGCCGGCTTTCCGTCTGAATTTCAGGGAAAGGGTCGTGCACAGACGGCTGATGCCGGCCTCGTCCTTCGGGTTCAAACCGGCGCGTCTGACTTCGAGAGCAACCCCCCTGTAAAGGGCGCCGGTATCGACATACTTATACCCCAGACGGTCGGCAAGCATGCGGCTGACCGTCGTTTTTCCCGCTCCTGCAGGTCCGTCGACGGTGATGAGCAAATCGCGTGTCACAAGAAGAACGGCTTGTTTGAGGTTTTCACTTGATCACTCGAACCCTTGAACCCTCAAGCCATCGGCTTGAGCCGATGGGTGTAACTTTTTTATCCGTGCCTTCCGTGGCAAAAGCAGTTACGAGACGTTTTTTTTCAAAACGCCTTCAAAAGCATGGAGAAAGCGTAAATTCTCTTCGTGAAGCCCGATGGAAAGCCGGATATACTCAGGATATCCATAAGAGGACATGGAGCGGACGATCACGCCTTTTTCAAGCAGTTTTTCAAATACCTCGTCCGCGCTCCTTGCGACGTCGATGAGAAAAAAGTTCGCCTGGGTAGGAAAATAGCGGACACCCATCGATTTCAATGCGGCGTACAAAAAATCAAGTTCTTCGTGTACCAGCCGCAGGGTCTTCTGAAGAAAGCCGCTGTCGTCCAGGGCGGAACAGGCCGCCGCCTGTGCCAGGGAATTGACGTTGAACGGCTGGCGGACGCGGTGCAGTATTGCGACCAGTTCTTCCGGCATGATGCCGTATCCGATTCGAAGTCCGGCAAGCCCGTAAGCTTTGGAAAACGTTCGAAGGCACGCAATCGGCGTTTCTTGATGCAGAAAATCCATGCCGGATGCGCAGTGTGCATCTCTGACAAATTCGATATAGGCTTCGTCGACGACGACCACGACCTGTTCCGGGACGAACCGGATAAATTTTTCGAAGTCCTTTTTCAGCAGAACCGTTCCGCTGGGGTTGTTCGGATTCGTCAGGAACACCATCTTTGTTCGAGGGGAAAAGCGCTGTGCCATTGCGACCGGGTCGATGGCGAGATCCTTCAGGGGAACACAGACCGGTTCCGCTCCCGTGCAGCGCACCATAATTTCATACATGAGAAAGGACGGCGAAGGGAGAATCGCCTCGTCCCCGGGTCTCAAAAGGGCATGGGCCAGCATCCCGATAATCTCGTCCGACCCGTTTCCCAGTATGATATTGTCCGGAGACACACCCAATCGGTCGGCAAGCTTTCCGGCCAAACCGTATCCGCTGCCGTCCGGATAGCGGTGGATATTTACCAGCGCGCGGCGGATCGCTTCTATCGCCATCGGGGACGGACCCAACGGATTTTCATTCGAAGCCAGCTTGACGACATCCGTAATACCGTATTGCCTCTGGAGTTCTTCGATAGGCTTGCCCGGCGTGTAAGGCCGTATCGCAAGAATATTTTCAGGAATCGATAGTTTCATCTGTGCTTTGAGCGGCCTGCTTGCCGCGTTCCACTGCTTTTAGATTCAGCAGCAATACATTTTTTTTCTCCCGAAACTCCTCCTCAACGCAATGCCGCAGCTTTTCGAACCCGACGATCCGGCTTTTTTCGACAAAAGCCGAAAGGGCGACGATATTGGCCGATCGGACGCTGCCAAGTTCATTGGCGATGTCCGTGGCGGGCACGACGAGTTCCACGACGTCGCTCCTGTTTGTCCGGATGGGAATCAATGAACTGTTGATCAAAATCACTCCACCCGGCTTCACTTGAGTCGCAAAACGCTCCAGCGAAGGTCGATTCATGGCCACGAGGTGAAGCGGATTTTTAATAATCGGCGAGCCGATCGGCCTGTCACTGATGACGACCATGCAATAGGCGGTGCCGCCGCGCATTTCAGGACCGTAAGAGGGGACCCATGCAACCTCGTACCCTTCTTCCATGGCCGCATGGGCGAGTATCTTTCCGGCCGACAAGATTCCCTGCCCGCCAAAACCTGCAAAAATCACTTCGCGTTGCATATGACGCTCCTGACCTCAAACCGGTGTTTTAAAATCGCCCAGTCGATAATAGGGGAGCATGACCTCCTCCGCCCATTTCACCGCCTCCAGAGGGGTCATTCCCCAATTTGTCGGACAGGTGCTGACCAGTTCGACAAAGGAAAAACATCGGTTTTCCATCTGATAGGTAAAAGCCGCCCGGATCGCTTTCTTTGCCTTCACGATATATTTGGGTCTTATCACCGTTTGCCGCGTAATATAGCCGGGCGTCATGAGGGAGGAAAGAAGCTCCGCCATTTTGATGGGCATTCCGCACTGGCCGACATCTCTGCCCAGCGGAGATGTGGTGGTCCGTTGATTCGGCATCGTCGTCGGCGCCATCTGCCCTCCGGTCATGCCGTAGACCGCATTGTTGACGAAAATCGTGGTGAATTTTTCTCCCCGGTTCGCGGCGTGAATAATTTCCCCCATGCCGATGCTTGCCAGGTCGCCGTCTCCCTGGTAGGTAAACACGATGAGATCCGGTCGAACCCGCTTGATACCGGTGGCCATGGCCGGTGCACGGCCGTGGGCCGCCTCCTGGAAATCAAAGGTGAAATAATTATAGGCCAGGACCGCACAGCCGACCGGAGCGATGCCCACCGTGCGACCCCGGATACCCAGTTCGTCGATCACCTCCGCAATGAGGCGGTGAATAACCCCGTGGGTGCATCCGGGACAGTAGTGGGTGTGCTCTTCTGAAAGCGCCTGGGGTCGTTGATAGGTTTTTGCCATGGGTAGCGCTCCTACGCTGAATGGTTACCGGATCGAACAACATCCATGATTTCTTCCGGGGTCGGCACTTCTCCGCCGCATTTGCCGTAAAATAAAACCGGGCGTTTTCCGCGCACGGACCGTTCGACGTCTTCGACCATTTGTCCCATGCTCATTTCGATGCTGAAGACCCGCTTGCAACTGGGTTTTGAAGCCGCCTCGTCGATCGCTTTTTCGGGAAAGGGAAAAAGGGTCTGGGGTCTGATCATGCCGGCTTCAAACCCCTCTTCTTTCAAATTATCTATGGCGGTTCGACAAACCCGGCTCATCGTCCCATAGCTGACAATCAGCACCCGGTATTCGGAATCGAGATTATAGGGTCGGTATCTTACCTCTTGCTGCTTCATGCGGTCGTATTTCGCCTTTAAGGTCAAATTGTGCTGGTTGAGGGCGTCGGGATCCAGATAGAGGGTTTTCACCAGGTTTCTTTTCGTGCTTTTTCGGGTATCCATGCCGTTTGTCGCCCAGTCGTCCTTGTTGCTCGGCTCGGTTTTGAGATGATCCGGAAACTGAACCGGCTCCATCATCTGGCCGATCAAACCGTCGCCGAGGATCATCACCGGATTCCGATATTTTTCGGCCAGCGGGAACGCCTGCATCACCATTTCAACGGCTTCCTGCACACTGGCCGGTGCCATCACCAGCAATCGATAATCTCCGTGGCCTCCCCCTTTGGTCGCCTGGAAGTAGTCCGCCTGAGAGGGAAGAATGCCCCCCAATCCAGGCCCGCCCCGCATGATATTTACAAAAACCGCCGGGCACTGGGCCCCTGCGATGTAACTGATGCCTTCACTCATCAGGCTGATTCCCGGGCTCGAAGAGGTTGTAAAAATCCTGGCCCCGCAGGCTGCAGCCCCAAACATCATATACGATACGGCGACTTCGCTTTCTCCCTGCAGAAATACGCCTCCCACCTCGGGCATTCGCCGGGATAAATATTCGGCTATTTCAGACTGCGGCGTAATCGGATAAGCGAAGTAGTTGAGACACCCGGCTCGAATCGCCGCTTCTCCGATGGCCTCATTTCCTTTCATGAGCACCTTTTGACTCAACGCCTTCCCTCCATTTCTTCTCATTGCGGCGTATCCCCTTTGCTCTTTGTGATGGTTATGGCGACATCCGGGCACATGATGCAACAGGTGCTGCAGAAAATACAGTCCTGCGGACGCGCCTGAACCGCTGGATAATATCCTTTTTTGTTGAGCTCTTTTGAAATTTCAAGCACACTCTTCGGGCATACGGCCACACACAGACCGCATCCCTTGCATCGATCCGAATCAATATGATGTTGATACGCCATAAACGACTGCTCCTGTATGTGTCTGCTGTCTCTCCCCGGCATCCTTTATCCCGATCAGCCGGCAAGGGGTACGGCCTTTTTCCAGGGCGGCACGAGTTGTCTCTTAAGAAAAAGAACCGGGCAGGAGAAACGGGTAAAGTCGATCTCGGAAACCAGTGCCGAGGAAACCGCGATCAGTTTCAACGGCAATCCGCTTTTTTCAGACAGGTCGACGAAAAAATCATACCCACGGTAAATATGATCAACCGTAGTTTCATCGATGAGATGCGCGTTGCCGATGATTCCGGACATCCGGAGCCGCGACGCCGATTCGATGCGTCGGCAAACCTCCATACATCCCTCTATGGTTTCCGTAAAGGGGCGAAAAGGATTCACCACCTGAAGCATCCGGATCTCTTTTCCGCTGAGCGCGTCTGAAAGGCTCGCAAGTACCGTGGCCCCGACATCATCGCCCCCCACATCCAGAAGAACCAGTTGTCCGGGACTCCGTATCGCACCGGATACGGCCGGATCCAGAACCGGAAGATCGGCATGAAGAAATCGGCGCGGAGGAAGGATGAGTTCGATACCCAGATCGGCCAACCGGCCTCTCGCTTCGCGGCTTCGAAAATACGGATTTACCAGATCCAGATCGGCCAGACGGACATGCATCCCCGCCCGCTTTCGGTCCACGGCGAGGTTGACGGCCACTTCGGTTTTTCCACTGCCGTAATTTCCGACAAGGATCACGATTCCGGTGATATCTTCCATAAGGTTAGAAGGTTCAGAGTCCAGGGTTCAAGGCATCTTTATACGGCCGGCTCCGGAAACAGGAGGAGCCGGCAGCCGTTTCGGTTGAAGAAGGGGCAACTGTCTGAAGACCCTGACTCCCTGAATCGTTGAACCCATAACCGCATAAACGAGATTAGATATGTGTAAAAAAAATTGGTGTCAAGCAATTTAAATTTGACACAGAAATTCTCGATGAGTATGAAAATTCAAAGATTTTTCCGGCATTCACCGAGATTTCCCGAATTTGACAGCCGATTGTGTTTTTAGGTATGCTGGCGCACAAAAGTTTCGGGTTCACAGAAAATCCAAATCCCTCCTGCGGCGGAAAAGGGGCGATGCTGAAGAATTTTAAACTTACGATGGAGTATGACGGCGGGGGTTATCACGGCTGGCAGCGGCAAAAAGGTACCCGGACCATACAGGAAGAAATCGAAAAAGCGCTCTTCATTATGACGAAAAAACCGGTCGTCGTAACCGGTGCGGGAAGAACGGACGCAGGAACCCATGCCCTCGAACAGGTCGCAAACTTTAGGACGGACGCCGCCCTGACCGCCGAAATTTTTCAAAGGGGTCTCAACGGCCTGCTGCCCGATGATATCGTCATCAAGGCCTGCGAGCAGGTCGATCCGGCGTTTCACGCCCGGTTCGATGTTGCAAGCAAAACATACGGCTATAGGATATTAAACCGCCGGCTGCCCTCAGCCATCGGCCGGCAGTATGTGTGGTTTATTCCGGCTGTTTTACATATCGATGCCATGCAGCGGGGCGTTTCCTACCTTATCGGCTCCCATGATTTTAAAGCCTTCGAAGGCGCGGGCAGCCCGAAATCCCATACGGTCCGGCATGTTCATCACGCCGAACTGATCGAAAAGGGAGACGGGTTGCTGGAATTTGTCATCGAAGCAAACGGGTTTCTCCGATACATGGTAAGAAACATGGTGGGTACGCTGGTCTGTGTGGGCCGGGGCAGACGGACGCCCGAAGATGTCAGGGAGGTTCTTCTTTCAAAAAATCGGAATACGGCCGGCCCGACAGCCCCGGCCTGCGGGCTTTTTTTGAAAAAAATCCGTTATGAGGAAATGCCTGAAATTTCGCCATAGTGCGGGCTTTTCTTTTTCATCTCCTCGATCTTTCGATTATAAAAGGAGATCACCTCTCTGCGATTGAGCATCCCGATCAGGCTGGCGGGATCATCCTCGGAGACCACCGGCAGGCTGTCGATGTTCTTTATGGTAAACTTTTGCAGCACGGTATTGAGATCCTCGGCCGGTGTCGTCACGATGATATCCGACGTGCAAATATCTTTTACGACCACGAGATGTTCGATCTCCTGAGAAAAGAGTACCCCCCGAACATCGTTGCTGGAAAAAATTCCCGTCAGTTTTCCCCTGTAATCCGTAACGGGAAAGTAGTGCTGTTTGGTTTCGGAAAAAAAACGCTTGAAATCAACGAAAGGCATGTCCTGCGGAATCAGAAGCACCTTCTTTATCAGGGGCATCAGGTCCTTGACGCGTATAGCCTGCAGCACATCCACAAAAAATTCTCCTGAATGGGCCGGCGACTCGATCCTGTTTTTGACCTGCCTCTGGAAGATGGTCCATCTTTGAGCCGCAACATAGGAGATCGAACAAACCAGAAGGCTCGGCAGCAGCAAATGATAGGAGCTGGTCATCTCACCGACGAAAATAATCGTAGATATGGGGGTGTTGGATACGGCTGAAAAAAAACCGGCCATCCCCACCACCACAAAGGTGCCGGGGTTGGGCACTATGCCGGGCATCCACTGATGGAACAAAATACCCACCACGCCTCCGGTGGCACCGCCGATGACCACCGACGGGCCGAATACACCGCCGCTGCCTCCGGATCCGATCGAAAAGGACGTGGTCATCACTTTTCCTACAGCCAGGCATAGCAGAAACAGGATGCCCGGGTTTCCGGAGATGGCCTGCTGCACGTACCCGTATCCAAAAGCCAATGTCTGGGGAAGAAAGAAACCGATACATCCCGTGCACAAACCGCCGATGGCGGGTTTTAAATAGTTGGGCAGAAGCAAGGCTTTAAACATGCGGATGACGCCGTAAAACATCTTGACATAGAAATATCCCATCGCCACCAGCACGAGAGCAAGCGCGACGTAGGGACCTAATGCCAACGGGTTTCGAAACCGGAAATCAGGAGAATCAAACAGGGAACCGAAACCGAAAACAAGACAAAACAGGCAGTAGGCAACCACGGATGAAATACCGGCCGGAATAATCACATCCGATTCGAACTCCGGATCCCTGTAGAGGACTTCCGCCGCGAAAAGCGCGCCGGCCAGCGGCGCCCTGAAAATGCTGCCTACGCCGGCGCTGATCCCGGCAGCCATCATGATCCTGCGCTCTCTTTCCGAAAGCTTTAAACGCGAGGCCAGAAAGGAACCGAATCCCGCACCGATCTGTGCGATCGGGCCCTCTCTCCCTCCGGATCCTCCGGTGGTCAACGTAATGGCCGATGCAAGGGTTTTCACGATGGGAACGCGGCCCCGGATAAACCCGCCCTTATTGTGATAGGCGTCGATTGCGGCGTCCGTGCCGTGCCCCTCGGCTTCAGGCGCAAATGTATAGACCAGCCAGCCGCTTACGAGGCCGCCGATGGCGGGAAGAAACAGTAACACCCAGCGGTTGAAGGGGGTGGACGTGGCGGGGAGCAGCCGTTCCTCTCCCGCAGGTAAAGGCGGTCGGTAGCCGGCCGCGGCATCCAGGAAAAAATGAACGCCGAGCTGGCAGAGATACTGAAAAACGATGGCTCCCAGTCCGGCGATAATCCCGACCAGAATAAAATAAACCGACCACTTGCCGGCCCTGGCGATACCCATGGATCGGCTGATTCCGGCGATCCGGCTGAGTACGGGATCGAATTTCCCTTTTATCCTGTCAAGCATGGTCCCTGAATCCCGGTAGGTACGACTTTTTTATGGAGTCGGGATTCAACCGCCGAGATCCCTGATTCCCTGAAGGATGATGTCGAACAGATCGGCGATTTCATCTTCCTCCAGACAGGAAAAGGCAATCCTGACATTTTTTTCACCCAGCGAGATGAGCCCGACACCGTATTGGTTCAAAAGATGCAGACGCAGCGTTTCGGCGTTCAGGGTTTTAAGGCCGATGCACATGAAATAGCCCGAATTAAACGGGTACACATCCCACGCATCGTTGTATTTCGGATCCTTCAAAACTTCCTTCACCCGCAGGGCGCGACGCCTTAAAATCTCGAATTTTTCCTTCTTTTCTTCCTGGTGCCGGCCGTCCTGAAGGGACCTGAGCACGATCGACTGGCTCAAATGAGAGGCGTTTGAAATATTCCCCCTGATGCAGCCCGCGGTTTTCCTTTCCAGCGCCTCATAGAACGACCCGTCGGTTTCTTTCAGGCGGCAGCCGTAGGTGAGGAAACCGACCCGCAATCCCCAGACGAAATTTTCCTTGGTGGCCCCATCGAGCTTAACGGCGAGAAGCCGTTCGTCGGCCTCGCAAAGACAGGCGAAAAGAGATTCCTTCAGCGTGTCGTCTTCATAAAAAAGCCCGAAGTAACTGTCATCCGTCGCTACGATGATTTTGGTACCGCCGGCGGCAACCCCGCGCAAAATCTCCGCCATACGGTCGCCCTCTTCCACGGTTATCGAATATCCGGAAGGATTGTGGGGAAAATTCAGCAGGACGATGATCTTATCGCAGGCGTCGGCTTCCTGCCGCACCTTTTTCTCGAATGCCGGAATGTCGTATCCGCCGTTTCCCGAAAATGCCGGGTATTGGGTTATCCGGGCCCCTTTCCTGACGCTTAAGATCATGTTGTAGTTGCCCCATGTCATGTCGGGAATGATGACCACGTCACCGGGATTTACCCACAAGTCGGCGAAGGTGCTGATGGCGTGCGTGACGCCGCAGGTCACCACAGGCAGACTGATATGCTTTCCTTCAAGGGAAGGATTTTTCATATACAGCCCGTCACGCCAGGCCTTTCTCAACGCAGAAATCCCGAAGGAAGGCGCATACGTGAGGGATTGCTCGGGCGCGATTCCGTCGATGGCCTCCATGATGGAAGGCAGGCACATGGTTCGCCCTTTTTCCTTGGCGATCCCGATCGTCGCATTGATCCGGTACCCCTTTTCCTTGGCTTCCGCACCCTGGCTGAGAATCCCCCTGGGGAAAAAAAGCTGCCTGCCGATACCGGACAACATTTCGTAGACATAGGGGTTCCCCTTGACGATGATCTCGTTGAGTTCTTCGGCAATCGGATTCATGGAAAAAACCTCCTGAGAAATTACAACCCAAGCCCATGTCGGCATAAATCGGCATAAACAGGGTATGCGGCTCAAAACATACGGCGGAAGAAATGGAACCCGTCTTTTTTTCCTTGCGCCGTGCGCCTTACGCCCTGCCTCTCGCGTATCATATATGAGCTGTCAGCTGCGTGGTGAAAAATACGTTATCGGACAATAATGTCAAGTGAAATGAACGGAAATGAACCGGGGGCATAAAAGAAGGGCCCCGAGATGAAATAGAAAACCCCGCTCCTTGTCTGAGCGGGGTTTACCTCGAGGTCGAAGACAATCGTTATTTTTTTCCTCGTTTGGATGCTTTCAGCGGATTGAGTTTGGTTTTGTTCTGGACGGCAGTTGCCTGGCTGATATGGGATGCCAGATTGCAATTGCCGTTTTTCCATTTCAATGAAGGATCGGGACATGCAGAACAATACCACGCAGACGCCAGCTCAACCGTTCGACTGCAGCCGTTGCATTTCTCCACGACCTCATGGCAAATCCCGCCATTATAGGAACACCCTTTCGCCGTCATAAACGGGCATTCCTGACCTTTCCGAACCGTTGTACAAACCATGGTAACCACCCCCTTTTCGATATAAAGTTAGAATAAGAATCGGGCATGCCGAGAGAACCTCCGACAATTTTTTCTTTTAAAAGCCTCAACGCGTGAGCCTTTTTCATGAAAAAACCGCTCCGGTCCCATGAATCCCTTTTCAAAACCTGCGAAATATATCCATGCAATTATGATTTGTCAACCTGTTTTTTTGATACCGGACGTATATCGGATCTTTTCTGAACCCTGAACCTCTGAACCTCCTATATTTGGGTCTCTTTCTTACGGCAAGGGACAAACCCTTGCCCTGCAGCGGACCCTGAACTTCTGAACCCTGAACCTTATCCTAAAAAGATCTCTTGCTTTTTGCACCGAAACTTGAGAAAGTGTCTTACCATCTATTTGTTTTGAATACTAATTTTTAGTGACAGGGCAATTATCCATAAAAATTGATCGAATGGCATCCGGCTGCCCTCCGGACCACAAACTCTTTGAGAATTGATTTTTTACCACCTATGACACAGGAAAAATACTCGACCGAGTCCATCAAACAGGCGCAGGAAGTTTTAAGAATAGAGGCGGAAGGACTACTGAAACTTGCCGGGCGGATAGATGAGAACTTCTCGAAAATGGTGAAGCTTGTCTGCCATTCGAACGGCCGCATCATTGTTTCGGGCATCGGCAAGTCCGGTATCATCGGCCGAAAGATCGTTGCGACATTGAACAGCACGGGAACCCGTTCCATCTTTCTTCACCCTGTCGAGGCGATGCACGGAGATTTGGGCCAGGTCAGCCCGGACGACGTTTTCCTGGCCCTGTCAAACAGCGGAGAAACCGATGAGCTCAATATCCTGATCCCGATGATCCGACGGATCGGATGTAAAGTTGTCGCATTTACCGGAAGCACGCAGTCTACCCTGTCGAAGCTGAGCGATATCGTCATCGATGTCGGCGTCAGCAGAGAGGCATGCCCCTTCGGCGTGGCTCCCACGGCCAGTACGACGGCCCTGCTGGCCATGGGGGACGCCCTTGCCGTTGTGCTCATCGACAAAAAAAAATTCAAGTTCAGCGATTTCAAAAAATTTCATCCCGGCGGTGCTCTGGGGCAGAGGCTTTCGAGCAAGGTCAAGGAGTTCATGCTCACAGGCAAACAGGTCCCCCTGGTCTGCACAGGGGCATCGATGGAAGAGGCGATTCTGGAAATCGACCGGCTGGGAATCGGCGCCACTCTTGTTGTGAGGCCCGATGACACCCTGGCGGGCATCATCACCGACGGAGATATTCGACGCGCGATTGCAAAAAAAAAGCCTGTCTTCGAACTGTCTGCGGACGATGTCATGACGGAAAAGCCCCTGACCGTCGGGCCCGATTCTCCCGCGTACGACGCGCTGAACATGATGGAACAGTATGAAATCACCGTGCTTCCGATCACCAATTCAGCCCGAAAGGTACGCGGAATCCTGCATCTTCACGATATTCTCGGAAAGGGCGCGTTTAAATTCAACGGGACATAACCCGGGCGTTTTACACTCGGAGCGAATACCGGCGTTCACGGGGACCGGCTTTTCCGGCCGCAACAGTTGACCTGCTGTTCGCGATACGCCCCCAAGCTTTTAAATCGTTTACACACAGGCAGCGAGGATGCATCACGCGGAACATAACCGGTCTTAGGGGCTGTTTTGGAGTTTTCGCAGAAGCCTGCAACGCAGCCATCGGGTCTCAAACGAGGTTTTGAAACGGCTTCTAATACAATCGGATCGAGGTGTTTATGAATTACGAAGACGTACCGACCCACGTGCAAGTCCTGGGTGAGGCGAAGGTGGACTCTCCGGTCGCCTGCAGATCAATAAGAGACAATTGCGGCCGGGACTTTGTTTCCGACGCCCAGAGGGCGTTGATAGATGTCGACTGCAACTCGCTGGTTGAAATCGTCAGGCAGGGAAAAACACCGCCTTCTTTCGAACTTGCGGGACCGCGACGTAAGATCTATTTCGATCCGAGCAAGCTGCGGTGCGCGCTGGTCACATGCGGAGGTCTATGCCCGGGTTTGAACGGGATCATTCGATCCATTACCCTTGAGCTTTATTACGGCTATGGAGTCCGCAACATTTACGGCATCCGCCACGGATTGCAGGGGTTTATCCCGAGATACGGCCACGACATCATCAATCTGACACCCGAAGTGGTGACCAACATCATTCGAAAGGGCGGATCCTTTCTCGGCTCTTCGAGAGGGCCCCAGGATATCGACGAAATTATCGATTGCCTCGAACGGATGAACATCGGCGCCCTGTTTATGATAGGGGGGGACGGCACGCTCATGGCCGCCAGCAGGATCACGGAAAGGGTCAATGAGCAAAGATTGAAGATCAGCGTTATCGGCATACCCAAAACCATCGACAACGATATCTATATGGTTTCCAGGTCGTTCGGGTTCGATACCGCCGTGGACCTGGCCACCCAGGCGATCCGGGCCGCGCATAACGAAGCGGCCGGCTATCCGAACGGTATCGGTCTCATAAAACTGATGGGCAGATATTCGGGATTCATCGCCTCCACGGCCGCACTCGCCCAGCAGGACGTCAATTTCGTTCTCATTCCGGAGATCGATTTTGATCTGGAAGGACCTGGCGGCCTGCTTGCCGCACTTGAAAAGCGTCTTGAATCGAGAAAGCATGCCGTTATCGTGGTTGCGGAGGGAGCGGGGCAGAAGTTTTTTAAGACCGATCAATCGGAAACAGATGCATCCGGAAACATCCGTCTCAAAGATATCGGCATGTTTTTAAAAGAGGCGACCATCGCCCATTTCAAATCAAAGGGAATCGATATTTCACTGAAATATATCGACCCGAGCTATATTATCAGAAGCCTGCCGGCCAATTCAAACGATCACGTGTTTTGCAATTTTCTCGGCAGAGATGCGGTTCACGCGGCGATGGCCGGCAAGACAAACATCCTCATCGGCCACTGGAACAATCACTTCGTGCACATTCCCTTGAGTGCGTCGGCGGGAAAACGAAAGAAGGTCGCGCATGACGGCATGTTGTGGCGGGGTGTTCTCGAGTCGACGGGACAGGGAACCCTCAAAAACAGCGATTGAACCCTGAACCTTTGCCCCCCTACCCCCTATCCTGAAAAAGGTTGCAGATGACCGCCGCGTGTTTTTTTGCCGCCCCTCTGTGCGACATGACCGCTTTTTTGGCCAGTGCGCCGATGCGTACGGCTTCATCCGGGTGGTGGAGCAGATCGATCATGCGTTTCGCCAGATCCTCTCCGTCAGACACCTGAATCCCTCCGCCGTATACATCCAGAAGCTTTTTTGCATCAACGAAATCCTCCGTAGAAGGACCGTAGAGCACGGGTTTCCCCCAGACAGCAGGCTCGAGAAGGTTCTGTCCCCCTGCTGGTACAAGGCTTCCTCCGCAAAAAACGACGCTTGCGACGCTGTAGGTGAATTGCAGCTCTCCAATGGTATCGAGAATCACAACGGAAGCCGTGCGACGGCAACCGCCTTTACCCAGCCCGGTTCGAAGCTGGCACGAGAGTCCCCTGGATAAAACCATCTCTTTGACCTTCAAAGACTTGTCGATGTGCCGCGGGGCAATGATGAGAAGGGTTTCTGGAAAATAGGGCAGGATCTTCCGGAATGCATCCACGACGATCTCATCTTCTCGACCCCGGGTGCTTCCGGCGACCAGCACGGGTTCTTTTCCGGTAAGCCGGTACATTTGTGCCGTTTTTCTTTGGATCGACGGGTCGAGCTGCCGAAAGAGCAAATCGTATTTGGCGTTGCCGTTTACGTGGACCTTTTGAGGATCGGCACCCACGCGAATGACCCGCTCGGCGTCCTGCGTGCTTATCATGCTCAAGGCATCGATGTGCTTGAGCGTCTCTTTCATCAGGCTCTGGATTTTGATATACGCACCGACGGATCGAACCGAAATTCTGCCGTTGACGATTGCCGTCCGTATGCCCATCCGGTGGGCGCTGATGAGCCAGTTCGGCCATATTTCAGTTTCCAGGCAAACGAGGGCATCGGGTCTGAGCGTACGAAGCGCCTTGCGTGCGGATCCGATAAAATCGAGCGGTGCATACAGGCAGGTGGCACGGGATCGAAGCGCTTCCCTCGCGCATGCCTGTCCATGCCGGGTCACGGTGGAGAGAATCACCGCACAATCCGGCATCAAGGAGGTAAGTGATTCGACAATCGCCTCTGCCACCCGCACTTCACCCACACTGGCGGCGTGTATCCAGATTCTCGGCGATCCGGAAATGTTTTCGATTATTTCCCGCGGATAATGACCGAGACGGTGGCTCATCCCTTCCCCATATTTCCCGGCGATGCGCGTGTAGATCCAAAAAGGGGGGAAAAGGGTCAAGAAAAGGCCGGAGGTCAAAAGCGTGTATGCACCGTAAACAAGCGTCATTGACTGATGGGTATCCCCGAAGTTCATGGCAAAAGAAATCGACGATTCCTTTTGCCATGAATGTCCCCGAAACGCAAAAAAAATTTTATGCGGGAATAGCGCATAGCAGATAGGGGTGTAAGGCGCAGGGAACAAGGTTCATCCATGCCGGGATCCCGCGAATAAATTATGATATTGAAAACCTATTTTTATTCTGATAGTTTTTTATTTTACAATTTTTTTGCCACCACCGGCAGCGATGGGTTTTCAATTTATGAATTTCAGAAAAACAATTTCCGGTCGGTTCAGCAGGGCGATGCAACACTCCCGCGATCATTTCCTGTGCTCTTTGCCCGAGCGGCTCGGCTGGTTTTCTTCATGGATTCTGAAACGCTTTTATTCCGGCATAAAACTCAGCGCGTCCCAGACGGATATCATACGCTCCATCCCCGAAAATGCCGCCATTGTGTACGTTACAAAATTCAAAAGCAGTTTCGAGTACCTTTTTTACCACACCCGCTACAGACAGACCGGCCTGCCGTGCCCTGAAATCGGATTCGATTACAAAATTATTTCTTTCCAGCCGATTTCGAGAATCATGAGGATATGCATCGTCCATATTGCGGCGCTGTTTCAAAAGGGCCCGTTTCCCGACCCCTACAAAAGCGGGTATATCCGGAAGCAATTAAGCGAAGGCCGAGCCGCCTTTCTGTCCCTGGTCGAAAAAAGAAACTTTTACAGGTGGTTTGTCAGAGCCAAGACCGATCCGGTCCGCTATCTGATCGAAATCCAAAAATCCATGGACCGGCCGATATACCTGGTTCCCCAGCTCCTTTTTTTCGGCAGAAAACCCATTCCGGCGATCCCCAGCGTCATCGATGCTTTTTTCGGCACAGAGCAACATCCCGGAATCCTTCGCCGACTTGCCACCCTGTTCAGAACGCCGGAAAAAATATTCATGGAAGTATCCGAGCCCCTGAATTTACAGAATCTCATCGAACAGTGGGACCGCCGGGGGCACGGCATCGAACACCAGTCCCTTTTGCTCCGGCGGAATCTGCTGCTTCAAATCAACCGACACCGGCAGAGCATCACCGGGCCGATACTAAAATCAAGGGAGGAACTCAAGATAAGCATTCTGACCACCGAGCGCTTTCAAACCCTCATGAATCACCATGCCGGGAAAAAAGGGATTCCCATTCAGCAGGTGCGAAAAGAGGCCGCCCAATACCTGGATGAGATCGCCGCCAACTACAGCATGGCCGCCATCAAATTGGGTGAATTTATCGTTCGATGGCTTCTCAAGCTCATGTATGACGGAGTGACTGTCAATATTGACACCCTCAGCCGGATAAAAAACATATCCAAGAAGGGGCCGATCATATTCATCCCCTGCCACAAAAGCCATATGGATTATCTCATTCTCTCCTACATCATGTATCAGAACAACATGCCCTGCCCCCATATCGCGGCCGGCCAAAACCTGTCTTTCTGGCCCATCGGGACGTTCTTTCGAGGCGGTGGGGCCTTTTTCATTCGTCGGACTTTCAAAGGCGCGGTGCTCTATGCAAAGGTGTTTTCGGAGTATATCCAAAAGCTTCTTGAGGAAGGCTTTAACATCGAATTTTTCATCGAAGGCGGAAGAAGCCGAACCGGCAAGCTGTTGACGCCGAAGCTGGGGCTTCTTTCCATACTGCTGAATGCATACAAAAACAAAGCCTGTGAAGACCTCATTTTTGCACCGGTCTTCATCGGCTATGACCGGGTACTGGAGGAAAATGCCTACCTCAATGAGGTCGAAGGAGGCCAAAAAGAGCCGGAAAACTTTCGCCAGGTGATCCGGGCGAGAAAATTTATCAAAAAGCGCTACGGCAGGATCTACATCCATTTTCATGAGCCGATTTCTCTGAACGAACTGCTGCAGCACCATGAGGTACCGGTTCAGGACATGACACAGAAAGAAATGAACAGCCTCTGCCGGTATTTAGGAATCCGCGCCCTCAACGCCATCGATAAGGTTTCGGTCGTAACGCCCCATGCACTGGTTGCCAGCGCGATTCTCAACTGTGCAAAAAGGCGATTCAGCTATGACCATCTGATGGACCACATCGAGACATACATGTCTTTTCTATTCCTGCAGAAAATCAAAATGACGGACACCCTTATCCACGATTTGGTACATGCCGTGGACAGCGTACTGGAATCATACGTCCAGCGTAAATTTATCGAACACACTTCAAACAGCGAGGATGCGCCGGCGGCAGAGACCTCCTATATGGTGAACGAAAACAAGCGGCCGATTCTGGAATATTATAAGAACAACTGTATCTCATTTTTTATTCCAGCCGCCTTCACGGCGGCTTCTATCCTCAGCCGGGATGCTTTCCAGTTCTGCTCCACCGAACTGAGATCCAGTTATATTTTTCTTCAGGACTTCTTTAAAAATGAATTCGCCCCTGAAATCGACAAAACGCCTGAATTTTTTATCCGAAAAAGCCTGAAAGCCTTTATCGACGATGCGGTTCTCATGCCCCATCCGTCTCTGCCGGATACTTACAACGTCACATCCGAAGGATTTAGAAAGTTAAAATTCTATTCGCGCTTTTTAAAGGTATTCTTTGAATCCTATTGGGTTGTGTTTCAGTTTTTGAAGCGGACCCCTCAGGAATCGGTCGATGCAAAAGAACGGTTGAAAAAGATCCAGCCCCTCGGCAACCGCATGTACAAAAACAGGGAAATAGAACTCAAGGAATCCCTGTCCAAGTTATACTACAAAAACGCCCTGGACTTTTTCATGGAAAGCGGCGTAAAGGGCTCCGAGGACACCGAAAAAATCGAGTTCTTTTCCGATAGAATTCAGAAATACCTGACATGTTTGGAAACATAGGGGAAAGACGATTTCGGCCGCTTGCCGGGCGCCGCAGGGCCGACAGACCCGCCATGCGGACAGCCCCGAGTGGACTGTCGATTTGCGATGAAAGCAATGATTCTTGCCGCCGGGTTCGGGACACGGCTTCTTCCCTATACGAAGACCCTGCCCAAGCCCCTTTTTACCCTGTCTGGCCAGCCCTTGCTCGACCGGATCATTTGCAGGCTGGAGACAGCAGGGTTTACATCCGTCATGATCAACACCCACCACCTGAATCGGAAAATCGAAGCTTTTTTATCCGACCGGCATTACACCATCGAGGTTTTGACACGTCATGAACCGTCGATCCTCGGCACCGGCGGCGCCATAAAAAATGCGGCGGATTTTTTCGATGACGGTCCCTTTCTCGTAATCAACGGCGACATCGTCACCGACATCGATCCGGCGGCCGTTTACGCCTATCACATGGGCCACTGCTTCCCCGCCACCCTGGTTTTCGTGGATGATCCGGAAATCAACACGGTGGCCGTAGCCGATGACGGCTTTGTTGTGGGCTTCGAAAACCGGCCATGTGATGAATCCCGGATCCCATGGAAACCCTTCACGTTTACCGGCATTCAGGTCCTAGATCCCGAACTGCTCCGATTTATACCGGACGGCGTCTGCTTCAGCATCGTGGACGCCTACCGCCACCTGCTGGCGGCCGGCGGAAAAATCAAGGCCTATATTCCGGATGGCGCCTACTGGATCGACATCGGAACCCCCGGGAGATACCTTCGGGCGGTCTTCGACCGAATGGCTCCGGAAGCGTTCGGCATCGCTTTTCCTGGACATCGGGCCGCCGGGATCGACCGCAGGCACCTTGCCGGGGACGGCTCCGATCGAAAGTGGTTCCGGGTGACGACGAACCTCGTGCCTGATGAAAGCAGCCACTTGTCTTCCGCAACCTCGGGAGGCGGCGCATCCGTCGCCTCCTCGATCCCGGCAACCCTGATTCTGGCGGATCACGGCCTGAGCCCCCAAGACGGCAAAGCAGAGGTCGAAGCGTTCGTAGCCATCGGCCGCCATCTCTATGATAAAGGTTTGCCCGTGCCTCGGATTTACCATTACGACATTCTTTCAGGAATCGTCTTTCTGGAAGATCTCGGCGACATGAACCTCCAAAATCTCGTGTCTTCCTTTTGTGATTCGAGGCAGGTGAGGGACTGGTACATAAGAATCATCGGGCTTCTGATCAAAATGTCAATCCTCGGCGGACAGCAGTTCGACGGCTCCTGGACATGCCAGTCGGCCCGCTACGACAGGCAGGTCATCCTCGAAAAGGAATGCCGATACTTCACCGAAGCATTTTTGAACGGATATCTCGGCCTTGAAACGGCGTTCGAAGACCTTGAAGAGGATTTTTCGGATCTTGCCGACGGGGCGCTTGAATTCGCATTCGAAGGATTTATGCACCGGGACATGCAGTCGAGAAATATCATGGTCAAAGACAATGCTTGTTTTTTTATCGACTTTCAGGGGGGGCGCATCGGGCCGCTTCAGTATGATCTCGCCTCCCTTCTGATTGATCCCTATGTGGGGCTTCCGGAAAACCTGCGAACCCATCTGCTCGACATTTGCGCCGACAGACTTCGCGCGGATACTGGCGTTGATCCGTATCGATTCAAAAGCGGCTTCGCCTGCTGCGCGCTCGCGCGCAACCTGCAGATACTCGGCGCTTTTGCCTTTTTAAGCCGGGGCAAAGGAAAAACGTATTTTGAAAACTATATTCCCCGGGCCCTGAAAACCCTGAAACAAACCCTTTTTTCCTTTGAACCCGGTCGATTCGAACGGCTCAAGGCGATAGTGAAAAAGATAGGCAAACGGCACAGGGCATAAGGCATATTTTTATTGCCGTGCGCCGGAAGCCGTACGCCTGAAACCAATTGTAGCGGAGGTGCACCATGTCTGCGATAAAAGTGATGGTAAACGGTATTCCGGGGAATATGGCGTCCCACGCGGCGCGGCATGTCCTCGATGACCCGCGGTTCGAACTTCTTCCGTATTCCTTGACCGGGCCCGAGATAGAGGCTGATCACCATCGGATCGGCGCCGTGACCGTAGCCCTTCTTCGGCCCGACCGCAGGGAATCAACTGTTCGGACGATCATGGGCCGGGAGGGACCATTTATCGGCGTGGACTACACGCATCCTTTGGCCGTCAATGACAATGTCGAATTCTACTGCACCTGCGGGATCCCCTTTGTCATTGGAACCACCGGGGGAGACAAGGAGCGTCTTGTAAAAACCATCCGGTCGTCGCGCATTTCCGCCGTCGTTGCGCCGAATATGGCCAAGCAGATCGTGGGGTTCCAGGCCATGATGGAATACGCGGCAACAACCTTTCCGGACCTGTTTAAAGGCTATGTCCTGCAGATAAAGGAAAGCCATCAAAAGGGAAAAGCCGACACGAGCGGCACGGCCAAAGCCATGGTCTCCTATTTTACCAAAATGGGAATTTGTTTCTCCGAAGAGGATATCGAAAAAGAGAGAGATCCGCAAGTGCAGAAAATGAAACTGGGCGTGCCGGAACCATACCTGAACGGTCACGGATGGCATACCTATACGCTGACATCCGAAGACAAAACGGTCCGTTTTGAATTCACCCATAACGTCAACGGCCGGGACGTGTACGCAAAAGGAACACTGGATGCGATCGTCTATCTGAAAAAGAAAATCGATGAAAAATGCACCGGGCGGGTCTTTACCATGATCGACGTGCTGAAGGGCATCTGATGAAAAAAATCATTTTCCTGTTGCTGGTATGGGCATCGGCGGGAGCGGCCGAAGATTTTTTTCCAAAAAACTGGAAAGATGCGCCCAACCCCCTCGCCAGCATCCATGCCGTACCGGGAGGCGAGATGTCCACTTTTGCGGGTCAATACCCCAAAAGCATCAATTATTATCTCGACAACAATGTGCTTTCAGCCGAAATTTTCGGGGCTATGTTCGAGACCCTGCTGTTGATGAATCCCGTCACTCTCGATTATGAGCCGGGGCTTGCCGCAGCCTGGTCCATATCGGACGACAGGAAAAGCTTCACCTTTACCCTCGACAGCCGCGCGAAATGGAGCGACGGGCAACCCGTCACCGCCCATGACGTCCGGTGGACCTATGATGCGATCATGAATCCCGCTCACCTTACCGGCCCCCACAAGATCGATATGGAACGGTTCGAACCGCCGGTTGTAATCAACAACCGAACGATCCGGTTCACCGCCAAAGATGCGCACTGGAAAAACCTCGGCGCTGCAGGCGGGTTTCATGTTCTTCCCCGCCATGCTTTCAAAGGAATCGATTTTAATCGGGTGAACTTTGAATTCCCCGTGGTATCCGGGCCCTATCGGCTCGGAAAGATCGAAGAAGGGGTCTTTATCGAGCTGAATCGGCGCCGGGACTACTGGCTCAGGACCGCGCTCCGAATGCAGGGAATCGGAAATTTTGAAACCATTCGCTTCAAATTTTTCGCGGAGCGGGAAAATGCTTTCGAAGCCTTTAAAAAGGGGTTGATCGATCTTTTTCCGATATACACCGCCCGCATATGGATGAATGAAACAACGGGCGACAAGTTCGACAACAACTGGATCATCAGACAGAAAATATTCAACAGCAACCCCATCGGGTTCCAGGGATTCGCCATGAACATGCGTCAGCCCCCCTTCGATGACGACCGGGTTCGAAAAGCGATGGCCTATCTTCTGGACAGGGAAAAGATGAATAACACCCTGATGTATGGCCAGTATTTCCTGCACAGGTCCTATGTGGAAGACCTGTACGACAGGGACCATCCATGCCCGAATCCGGTCATAAAAATGGACAAGGAAAAAGCCCGGGACCTGCTCCTGCAGGCCGGATGGACGCCAAACCCCAAAACAGGTTTTCTGGAAAAAAACAAATCTAGATTTTCCATCAGATTTTTGACCAGCAACGCGTCGGTTGAAAAATTTTTGACCATTTACGCCGAAGATTTAAAGGATGTCGGCATCGAGCTGATCATTGAAAAAAAGGACTGGGCCGAATGGGCCAGGGACATGGAGGAATTCAATTATCAGATGACATGGGCGGCATGGTCCCAGGGAATTTTTAAAGATCCCGAAGGGATGTGGTCCTCCCGGGAAGCGGACCGCAGGGGAAGCAACAATATCACCGGTTTCAAAAGCAGGGAGGTCGACGCGCTCATTGACCAACAAAAGACCGTCTTCGATCTGCATGCGCGAAACGACATTTATCGAAAAATCGACCGGATCATCTACGAGGCGCATCCTTACGTGCTGCTGTGGAACATCAACTGCACCAGGCTGCTGTACTGGAATAAATTCGGCACGCCCGAAACGGTCCTGTCCAAGCACGGAGACGAGAGAAGCGCTTACTGGTACTGGTGGTTCGATCAGGATTCAGCGGCGGATCTCGCCGAAGCTATGGCCTTCGGGGAGATTCTCCCCCCGAAAGAGCCGGTCATCCGGTTCGAAGACGTATTCCAAGGCGCCCCTCGGGCGCCTTGATAAGGTGCGGGGTTCACGGCGTACGGAATATTTTTTTACCTTGTGCCCTGTTGCGCCTTACGCTTTCTTTATCACCTCATACGCTTTCTCAAGGGCTTCGTCCAGCTTCTCCAGAAGGGGGCCGCCGGCCTGTGCCATATCCGGACGGCCTCCGCCGCTGCCGCCTACAACCCCGGCCACCTCCTTGATGATTTTCCCTGCATGGTAGCGGCCGGCGAGATCCTTTGTCACGACAGCCACCAGCAGTGCTTTCGATTCCTCGACCCCTCCGATGACGATGATGCCCGATTTGATTTTGTCCCTGAGTCGATCGGCCAGTTCCCGGAGAGCGGCCGGGGAATCAGCCGACACCTTCTTCACCAGAACCCGAATGTCGTTTATGGAACGGATGTCCTCGTCGGCGTCCGCTGTGGACGCCGACGCTATCTTGGCCTTGAGTTGATCGACGGTCTTTTCAAGGGACTTTTGGGCGGCCAGAAGTTGTTCGATCCGTCGAACCAGGGCGTCCGGGTTCTCCTTCAGGAGCCGGGCGCTTTGCCGAAGGATGCCGGCCATGCGCTGCATATAAGACAGGGCCGCCTGACCGGTGAGCGCTTCGACTCGCCGCACGCCGGCGGCTACGCTGGATTCTCCGACGATTTTAAAAAGGCCGATGTTTCCGGTGCGTCCCGTATGGGTGCCGCCGCAAAGCTCCTTGCTGAAGTCTCCAAGGGTAATCACCCGGACCCGATCCCCATATTTTTCTTCGAAAAGCGCGGTGGCGCCGCTCTGCAATGCGGCGTCCGCCTCCATCTCCTCGATCTGAACCACCACGTTTTCCCTGATTCTGGCATTCACCAGCATTTCAATTCGATCGAGATCTTCCGGATCGACCGAAGCAAAGTGCGTAAAATCGAAACGGAGCCTTTCGGAAGAGACGAAGGATCCCGATTGTTTGACATGATCCCCGAGAACCTGCCGCAGGGCCGCATGAAGCAAATGCGTGGCCGTGTGGTTCAGCGCGGTGGCCTGCCGTTTTTTCAGATCCACAGACAGGGTAACCGGTTCGCCTGTTTTGACCGTCCCGGAAACGACGCGCCCCCTGTGAATGAGCAAGCCGGTCGGGTCCTTTATTGTGTCGGTCACTTCGATACGAAGGTCCGGCCCGGTAATCACGCCGGTATCGCCGACCTGACCGCCGGATTCTCCATAAAAGGGGGTGGCTTCCGTTACGATATCCACCTCGGCGCCCGTTGAGGCTTCCTCGACCCGGCGGCTATCGGCCGTGATCACAAGAACCTTTGAGGTCGTCGACAGGCGGTCATACCCTGTGAACTCGGGCCGAAGCCCGCTGCGGGTCAAGTCCCTGTAAGCATCGCTCATCCTGGAAAAAGCGATGACCGTCTTGGATCTTTCGCGCTGCCTGTCCATGGCCTCGTCAAACCCCTCCATATCGAGAACCATCCCTTCGTCGCGGACGACATCCCGGACGATATCCACGGGAAAGCCGTATGTGTCGTACAGCTTGAAAATGATACGCCCGGGTATGCACTTTTCGCCTTTGGCTTTTAAATCGGCCAGGGTTTCGTTCAACAGCTTGAGCCCGTTGTCCAGGGTTTCCAGGAACCGCAGCTCCTCGTTTTCGATTACTTTCGAGATGAAAGCGGATGAAGCCGCCAGTTCCGGATAGGCCTGGCGCATGATATCGAAAACAACCCCGGTGGTGACATGGAGAAACGGTTTGATCAGGCCGATGGATCGTCCATAACGAATGGCCCTGCGCAAGATCCGGCGAAGCACATACCCTCTGCCCTCATTGGAGGGCATCACGCCGTCGCCGATTAAAAAGGCCGCGGCCCTGCTGTGATCGGCGATTACCTTCATGGCCACATCCCCGGCCGCGGAATCGCCCGCTTGTCGCAGGGACAGCTCTTCGACGCGTCGAATGATCGGAAGCAAAAGATCGGTTTCGTAATTCGTCGGTGCTCCCTGGATCAGGGACGTGATGCGTTCAAGCCCCATGCCCGTATCGATGCTCGGTTTGGGAAGCGGCGTCATGATCCCGGAACCGTCCCGATTGAATTGCATGAAAACCAGGTTCCAGATTTCCAGATATCGATCGCAATCGCAACCCACCGAGCAATCCGGCCGACCACAGGAAAACCCTTCCCCCCGGTCTATGAGAATTTCCGAACAAGGGCCGCAGGGACCGGTTTCCCCCATGGACCAAAAATTATCCTTCTTCCCCAATCGGACAATGCGCTTTTCCGGCAGTCCCACCACCCTGCCCCATAAGTCGGCGGCTTCGTCATCATCAATAAAAACGGAAACCCAGAGCTTATCGGAGGCAAGTCCGAACCCTTCCGTCAGCAGGTCCCAGGAATATTCGATCGCCTTTTCCTTGAAATAATCTCCGAAGGAAAAGTTGCCCAGCATTTCAAAAAAGGTATGATGTCTTGCCGTATATCCGACGTTTTCGAGGTCATTGTGCTTGCCTCCGGCACGTACACACTTTTGAGATGTGGCGGCTCGGCTGTATTTTCTCTTCTCCTCGCCGAGAAATGTTCGCTTGAACTGCACCATCCCCGCATTGACGAACAGCAGCGTCGGGTCGTCCTGGGGGACCAGGGACGAACTGCGGACGATCTGGTGGTCACGCGTTTTGAAATAGTCTAAAAATTTGCTCCTCACCTCGTTTCCGGTCATGAAAAACTCCTGCAAAAAAATGTATACGGCACAAGGCATAAAAGAAAGGTGCACCTTTTCCCCTATCCCCTATGAGCTATGACCTATCAACCAATCAACCTTTTGACCAGTCAACCAATCAACCAATTGACCTATCAACCTATCAACCAATTGACCTATCCCCTATCCCCTGTCTGCTCGGCCGCTTTTCTGACCAGGCCGAGCGCCTCCTCAATCTTGGCCCGCATATCGGTATAAATATCGGGATTTTCTTTTAGAAACAGCTTGGCGTTCTCCCGCCCCTGACCGATACGCCCCCCGCCGTAGGAATACCAGGATCCGCTCTTTTCGATCAGGTTCAACTCTGTTGCGATGTCCAGCATGTCGCCGGTCCTGGATATCCCTTCGCCGTACATGATGTCGAACTCGGCTTCCTTGAAGGGCGGCGCGACCTTGTTTTTGACGACGCGCACTTTTGTCCGGTTGCCGACCACATCCTGGCCTTCTTTGATGGATGAGACGCGCCGAATATCGAGACGCAGGGAGGAATAAAATTTCAGCGCGTTACCGCCGGTGGTCGTCTCGGGATTGCCGAAGACGATTCCGATTTTCATCCGGATCTGATTGATAAAAATCAGCGCTGTCAATGTCTTGCTGATGGTGCCGGTGAGTTTTCTCAAGGCCTGGGACATGAGCCTGGCCTGCAACCCCATATGCGCATCCCCCATTTCTCCCTCGATTTCGGCGCGCGGCACGAGGGCCGCCACCGAGTCGATCACGACAATATCGACGGCGCCGCTTCTTATCAGCATATCGGCGATCTCGAGGGCCTGTTCCCCCGTGTCGGGCTGCGAAACCAGAAGCTCGTCACAATTGACCCCCAGCTTTTTCGCATAGATGGTGTCCAGTGCGTGTTCGGCATCGATGAAAGCCGCAACCCCCCCCTGGCGCTGGGCTTCGGCCACGGCATGGAGCGCCAGGGTCGTCTTGCCCGATGATTCCGGCCCGAAGATCTCGATAATGCGTCCCCGCGGGTACCCACCGACACCCATGGCTTTGTCCAGGGCGATGGAACCGGTTGGAATCACCGGGACATCGGCGATCGGCCGGCTGCCGAGCTTCATGATGGCGCCTTTGCCGAACTGCCGTTCTATCTGGGTCATGGCGGTTTCGACCGCTTTTTCCTTATCCGTAGACCTGTTCATTCTAGTTCCTCCCGATTCTAACTGATCCGAGCATTTTTATCTTGACACGCGGCAAATACCGCCGTTCACGGGGACCGGCTTTTCCGGCCGCAACAATTGACCTGCTGCTTGCGCCACGCCCCGGGCCTGTGAATCGCTTCCATACAGGCAGCGAGAATGCATCATGCCGGGAACAACCCGTCTCCGGGGCTGTTTTGGAATTGTCGCAGATGCCTGCTGTCGTTGGCATGGGTGTGAACCCTTTGTTGCAGGCGGAAAAGCCGGTCCCCGTGAACGGCGATGAAATTACCCGCGCTCATTCTCTTCGATCCGCCGGGCGGCTTGCGTCAAAGGAATTGAAACCAGTTCGGTGTAAACCGCGCCGGAAGGCTTCAACTCGCTGCGATAAAGAGCAATCCGATCCGCAACAAAGGGTTCGGATCGAAAATTCTGAAACTCTTCAATGGCGGCGTAAAGCCGGTTCGGATCGATTCGCCCTTTTGCACGGCCCAGCGTCAAATGTCCTTGAAAGGGCCGGTTTTCCTTTTGAAATCCAATAGCACCAAGCGCTTCCTGAAGCCGTTCATATAGATCCGCCAGCACCCCGCTGGAATCGGCGATGCCGATCCACAGCACCCTGGGCTGTCTGAGGTTCGGGAAAACACCGATGCGTCGAGCCGCAAGCCGAATCGGCGCCAGGTTTTTTACCGATGCGGTCATGGCCGAAGAAATCGCTTCCCTATCCGAAGGGCGGATATCCCCTAAAAACTTCAGGGTCAGGTGTATTGCATCCGGGCGGACCCAGCGGATCTCCAATCGATGGGTCTTGAGCCGTTCCTGGATGCCTCCGATTGCGGCCCGCAGGAACTCCGGAATGGAGATTGCAATGAACGTGCGCATGTTTATTAAAAAAGCTCGCGGCGCAGGACATGCGGCGTAAGGAATAGAAACCGTCTTTTTTACCCTTATGCCTTGTTCTTATGCCTTACACCGGCAACATGAACTGGGGCTCTCCGAGTAAAAATTTACCCTGTAAAATCCATTGCTTGAGCGTTTCACAGATCTCACGCGCCCTGACCACGCTGGAAAGTGGAACGGTCTGTACAAGCTCACCGTTTACCTCGATCTGTCCGCTCTTGAGCTGTGCATAGCTGACCTGTCCGTAGCTCTTCGTTATCCCGGCAGGATAATCGATTCCGTAGTCCACCAACTGGGTAAATATTTCTTCGTCCGATATGGCCGTATAGGCGGCGATTTCCTCGTTGAGCAGCGGAATGGGAACGCCGATTCCCACGGCGAGTGAGCACCCGTATCCCTGGATACTGAGACCGACTATCCACCTGGGGCCCATCTTCTTGAGGTCCCCCATCACCCACAGGGTTCCTGCCGGCGTGAGCGGGATCCCTTTTTTGGTTCGCTTGACCGAAGGCTTGTGCTGGGTTCCGTGCCATGCCACATAGCCTTCCGCCCCTCCAAGAAAAATTCTCGTCCCCATGCCGATGGTCCTGTAGTACGGGTCGTTGAAAAGGGGGCTCAATTGTCCTGCCGAACAATAGTTCGCGTTTCCCATCTTGGGTTTCAGTGTCCCCATGTAAGTATAGACCGTTTTCTTGGACAGGTTGATGGCGCAATTGTAATTCTGATAGGCGTTTCTCGGGTTGCACAGCACGGCCTGGGGAAGGGTCTTTAGCGTGATTTCCTTTTCGGTCAACCGGTTCGGGTAGCAGTCGGTCCCGTACCCGACGGCCTTCAGGTAAACCGATTTGCCGGCCGTCAGGTCCTGAATGACATGACCTCCGCCATAGGCGAATTCACCCGGATGCACTTTATTCAGCGGATCATCCTCACAGGGTTCGGTGGCGCCGATAAAACAGTCCACCGCGGCCAGTCCGGCGTAGGCAGGCACGTTGTTGAGCCAGACTCTGGAAGCTTTTATGGGCGGGACCGAGTGCCCGAAATTGATAAAGGCCCCCGAGGAGCACATGGGGGCGAATGTGCCCGTCGTCACTACATCGACGCGCCTTGCCGCTTCTACCGGACCTTCGGCTCTGACGATATCGATGATCTCTTCTGCGGTAACGACGACTACGTCTCCGGATTTAATTTTTTCGTTGATCTGCCGGCAGGTTTTTTGAACTTTATAGGTTTTCATGGGAATTGAATCCTTATTTGGATCACAATCTCTTTTCGAAATGATCCTTTACATTTAAATTTCAAAAGGTTATTCCTCCACCAGGAAAAATCGTCCGTGGTGAGGACGATACCAATATCCGACCGGTTAATCAAGTCCTCTTTTTCGTTTATTGACTTTTAAGCCTGCGAAAGATAAAAGTTTTACTGAACCCTGAACCCTGAACCCCCATGCAGCATACCGTAAAAGTAAACGACATCGCCCTGGGGCGGGGCCGCCCCCTGGCGCTTATCGCGGGCCCCTGTGTAATCGAAGAGGAGGAGACGACCTTCGAAATAGCCGCATTTTTAAAAAAAATGGCGGCCGACTGGAATATCCCCTTCCTGTTCAAGGCATCCTATGACAAGGCCAACCGGACATCCATCAATTCCTATAGAGGACCGGGAATGGCGGAGGGGCTGCGCATACTGGCAAAAATAAAGGCTGCGCTGGGAGTCCCCGTGCTGTCGGACGTGCATCGCATTGCAGAGGTCGATGCCGCCGCCGCCGTACTGGATGTGCTTCAAATTCCGGCTTTTCTTTGCAGGCAAACCGATTTTATCCTGGAAATCGCCAAAACCGGCAAACCCGTCAATATCAAGAAAAGCCAGCTTCTTGCACCCTGGGATATACGCCATGTAGTCGACAAGGTAATCTCCACGGGTAACCGCAGCGTTCTCATCACCGACCGCGGAACCATGTTCGGCTACAACAACCTGATAGCGGATTTTAGAGGCATCGCCATCATGCAGCAAACCGGGTTTCCCGTCATTTTCGACGCAACCCACAGCGTTCAGACCCCCGGCGGAAAGGGAGACTGTTCCGGCGGACAAAGGGAATTTGCACCGATTCTGGCCCGAGCGGCGGTGGCCGCCGGTGCGGACGGTATATTTTTGGAAGTCCACAAGGATCCGGATAAGGCGCGGTGTGACGGACCCAACTCGCTGTCACTTGAGACCCTCTGCGATTTGGTTCCCCGGCTCCAGGCCATACGGAATATCGTTGCCCCTGCGGCCTGATGCCGACCCATCGACCCATTGACCATGCTCTTCTGTTGGAATATGCTTTCCGAAAAGCGCAGGCGGATCAAACTGCTTCTCCTGGATGTAGATGGCGTCCTCACGGACGGGGGGATCCTCTATGGCGAAAGCGGCGCGGAAATAAAAGTATTTGACGTAAAAGACGGATTCGGTATCAAGCTTTTGAGGCAGGCCGGCATTGAAGTCGGCATCGTGACGGGCCGCTCTTCCGGGGCGCTTTGCCGCCGATGCGCGGATCTCGGCATCTTGTACCTGTTCGACAATGTTCAGGACAAGACGGCGGTATTGCAAACCATCCTGGACCGGTTGTCGCTTTCTGTCGAAGAGGTCGCTTATGTGGGGGACGATCTGCCCGACCTTGCGATCATGAAACGCGTGGGATTGCCGATCGCCGTGGCGGACGCCCATCCGGCTGTGGTCGAAACCGCCGCATGGGTTACCACCGCCCGCGGAGGAAGCGGTGCGGTCAGAGAAATTTGTGAAACCATATTGACGTCGAAGGGAGTGTGGGAGAGCATCCTGGCGCACTACCGGAAATAAGTCGCATGAAAAAAAACTTGCTTTCGAAGAAATTACAGTGGGTCCTGTCTGTTTTCATCTTTGTCGTTATCGGTTCACTTGCGGGGGTATTCCTTTTTTATCGTCATATTTCAAAAAAACCTGAAAGACTCGTCTCCGCCCTGGCAGGAAAAGCGGAAGTCTCGATAAGCAAGGTGCATCACATCGCGACAAAGGACGGCAAAAAGCAGTGGAGCCTCGATGCCGCGACGGCTGTGATGCTGAGCGGCAGAAAAGAGGCCGTCCTTAAAGACGTCCGGGTGACGTTCTACCTGAAGGACGACACGGAGATGCATCTTACGGCCGACCGGGGCGTGCTGGACTATCCATCCAACGACATCCGTGTCGAAGGGCATGTAGTGGTTCGAAGGGGGCCTTTTGAAGCCAGGACCGAGCGACTCGATTACTACCACAGCCGACAGGCGGTCATCTCCAGCGTACCGGTAGAGATTTTCGGAACCGGAATCCGGGTCACGGCGGATTCGATGCAGCTTGATTTGAATACCAGTACAACGGTGTTTGAAAGAAACGTCCGGGGGATTCTACATGAAGGGGTTTCATTATAGGAAACAGCCGTTTTTCAGATTGTGCCTGTTTTGTCTCGCCGCGATTTTGGGCATCGCGGCTTCCGTTCGTTCGGCGGATCCTCCCGTAAAAAAGGCGCCGAGCCTGGAAAGCCGCCCGAACGAACCCATCCACATCACGGCCGATCGACTGGTTACGGACATCCAGCAAAAATCCGCGGAATTTACAGGAAATGTCAAGGCGATACAGGGCGAAACCGTCATCACTTCGGACGGGCTGAAGGTTTTTTACAAGCAGCTCGCGGAAAAGAGCGAAAATCCGCTCTCAGGACAGGAATCGATCGAGAAAATCGTTGCCTATGGAAACGTCGCCATCCACTTCGAAAACAAGCTTGCGGTATCGCAGCAAGCAGTTTATATTACGGATCAACGGATCCTCATTCTGACAGGCCCGGAGTCGAGGGTGACCAGCGGAGCCAATTTTGTCGCGGGCGAAAAAATCACCCTGTACCGGGACGACGGGCAGGTGGTCGTCGAAAGGGGAAACGAGAAACAGGTCGAAGCCGTGATTTTCCAGGGTGAAAAGGGAATCGAATAACAGCAAGCACAAGGCGCACGGCGGAAGGAATCGCGGTTATATTTTTTTCCCCTGCGCCTTGCACCCTGTCACCTGTAGCCTATCAGCTATGAGTTATCATTGGACTCGTTCGGACTATTGCATGGCTGTTCTGTCTCTTCGAAATCTGGTTAAAATTTACCGGGAAAGAAAAGTCGTCGACGGTGTCGATTTGCGCGTGGAAAGCAGTCGCGTCGTCGGACTTCTCGGCCCCAACGGAGCGGGAAAAACCACGACGTTCTACATGACCGTCGGCATGATCAGGCCCGATGCAGGCCATGTTTTTCTTGAGGACGAAGACATCACCGACTGCCCCATGTATCTGCGTGCACGAAAGGGGATCGGGTATTTGCCTCAGGATTCGTCGGTTTTTAGAAAACTGACTGCCAGGGAAAACATCCTGGCAGTTCTGGAGCCCCTGGGTATACCGAAAATCGAGAGGGAGCAGCGCGCAGATGGGCTGCTGGAGGAACTGGGCATAAGACAGCTCTCCGCTCAAAAAGCAGGAGTACTCTCAGGAGGGGAACGACGACGGCTTGAAATCACGCGCGCCCTGGCGACGAATCCGTCCTTCATCCTGCTGGATGAACCCTTTGCAGGAATCGATCCCCTGGCGGTCATCGATATCAAAAGCATCATCCTGCACCTGAAAAATCGGGGCATCGGCATCATCATCTCGGACCACAATGTAAGAGAAACGCTCGAGGTTTGCGACGAAGCCTGCATACTGAACGACGGAAAGGTCATCGAATCCGGATCTCCCGAAAAAATCGCCTCCAGCGAAACGGCGAGGCGTATTTATCTCGGAAACGAATTTAGATTATAATATGGCGATCGAACTCAGACAGCAGCTCAAACTGACACAGCAGCTCATCATGACGCCTCAGCTACAGATGGCCATCAAGCTGTTGCAGCTTTCCAGGCTCGAGCTTATGGACATGATCCGCCAGGAGCTGGAGGACAATCCCGTTCTCGAAGAAATTCAGGATGCTTCTACCAAAGAGGATCCTTCCGACGACAAATCCGCCCCCGTGGAAGAGCCCCAGGACCTTTCCAACATAGAGCAAAGCGCTCAGGACAAGATCCTCGATGAAATCGACTGGAGCCATTATGTCGACGAGTACAACGTCCCCGGCAGGATTACCCACGAGTCGGAAGAAAGGGATGCCCCGAAGTTTGAAGCGTTCATCGCGAAAAAGCCGTCCCTGAGCGACCATCTGGTGTGGCAGCTGCGGATGACCTTTTCTTCCGAAGACCAGGAAAGAATCGGCTGCCTGATCATAGGCAACCTGAACAGCGACGGATATCTCGAACTATCGATGGAGGATCTCGCAGCCACAGCCGGTACGACCGTTGAAGCCGTCGAGGATGTGCTGCAGATGATGCAGACATTCGATCCTGTAGGCGTATGCGCGCGAAACATCCGCGAGTGCCTGCTCATCCAGGCGAAACATTTCCAGATAAACAACCCCATCGTCACCGAAATTATTCTAAACCACCTCAAACACCTCGAAAATAAAAACTACAAGGCCATCTCCAGAGCCTTGAAGGTAAGCATCGAAATGGTCGTTTCGGCGGTCGCTATCATCAAACAGCTGGAACCAAAACCCGGCAGACAATTTTCCGACGAACAGCCCCAGTATATTACACCGGATATCTTCGTCTATAAATTTGACGATGATTTCGTCATTACGCTTAACGACGACGGCATGCCGAGGCTTCGCGTCAATTCGTTTTACAAGCATGCAATCAACCGCAACGAGGTGATATCGAACCAGGCGAAGGATTATATCCATGACAAGCTGCGCTCCGCCGCGTGGCTGATCCGAAGTATCCATCAGCGCCAGAAGACGATATATCGGGTGATGGAAAGCATCGTAAAGTACCAGAAGAGTTTTTTCGAAAAAGGAATCAACCACTTGAAACCGATGGTTCTGCGGGATGTCGCCCAGGACATCGGAATGCACGAATCCACCATCAGCCGGGTGACGACCAACAAATACGCCTATACCCCCCAGGGTATTTTTGAATTGAAATATTTTTTCAATAGTTCTATTAACCGCATCCATGGCGGCGTCGTCGCCTCGACGAGCGTACAGGAGAAAATCAAACAGATCATTGAAAGCGAAGATTCCAAAAAACCGTACAGTGACAGCAAGATTGCCGAAATTTTAAGGTCGGACAACATCGCCATCGCCCGCAGAACCATTGCAAAATACAGGGAAATGATGAAAGTTTTACCATCCAGCAAGCGCAAACAGTACTAGCGCAAGACGGTTCGTTCAGATGAACCCATACAACGATTACAACCCAGGGAGACCGACACCATGCAGACATCCGTGACATTCAAAAATCTCGATCCCTCCGACAATTTAAAATCCTATGTCACCGACAAACTCAGCAGGCTGGACAAATATCTCTATAACCCTGCAGAGGCCAATGTCGTGCTGACGGTCGAAAAATTCCGCCATATCGCGGAAGTGAATATCGTCGGCGATCGTCTCAGCATCAACGGCAAGGAAGAAACAGAGGACATGTATTCCGCCATTGACATGGTACTGGACAAACTGGAAAAACAAATCAAAAAAAACAGGGAAAAGACCAAGGACCGCAGATCCGGATCCAAAATCAGGCCGAAAGAATCCATCGATGCGGATGCCATCCCGGCCGAACCGGACACGCCGCCGCAAATCATGCTCAAAAACATCGAATACAAGCCGATGGACATCGAAGAGGCGGTGATGCAAATGGACCTCATATCCGATAATTTCCTCGTTTTTACCAACGCCAGAACGGACAAAGTCAACGTTCTGTACCGCCGCAAAGACGGCGGTTACGGCCTAATTCAGCCCAGCAGCTAACTCCCTGTTGACAAAAGCAAGGGGCCCTTGTGTTCGGCATCACCCTTCGGCGCTGCCCCGTGCAAAAAAAAGCAGGCATATAAAAATGAAAATCCTCGACGCACTGCAAAAAGAAACGATTATCGACGATCTCAAATCAACCGACAAAAAAGGGGTTCTCACCGAACTCGTAGCACCGGTTGCACGCATTGCAGGCGTCAACCATGAAAATCTCATGCGTGTGCTCATGGAGAGGGAGCGACTCGGAAGTACCGGCATCGGGGGGGGGATCGGTATTCCCCACGGCAAGTTAAAGGAACTCGATGCGCTTTACCTGGGCTTCGGACTCTGCCGGAAAGGCGCGGACTTCGAGTCTATGGACGGCCGCCCCACTCACATCTTTTTTCTTCTGGTGACTCCTGAAAACTCGACCGGCCTCCATCTTAAGATGCTTGCCCGGATATCTCGAATCCTGAAAAATGAAACCTTTAAGCAGCGCCTGATGAATGCAGCGGATCGGGATGAAATATTTTTGATCATTCAAGAGGAGGACGAAGAATTTTAGTAACAGGTTCTCTTTTTCAAAGAGACGGCCGATCCCCGTGTGTTTCGTCTTTTTGAAAATTCCGACTGTTACACATTTTAAACCGGGCAACCGTGGCAAAACGTGAAAAATCATCACATCATCATCATCACCGGGCGTTCGGGGTCCGGTAAAAGCACCGCCATTCGAGCACTGGAGGATGCAGGATTTTATTGCGTGGACAATATGCCGGTCGCCCTTCTTCCCATGTTTTTGAAACAGCCCATCGAAAGCGCCCATGAACTCGCAGGGTTTGCTTTTGTCATGGACCTGCGTGAAAAGGGATTCCTTTCCAAATACGCTTCCATATTTCAATCTCTCGAAAAGGAAGGGTACACGTTTGAAATCATCTTCCTCGAAGCCGATGAAGAGGTTCTGCTGCGACGGTACAGCCAGACCCGAAGGCACCATCCTCTATCGGAAGGCAAAAGCCTCCTTGACGGCATCCGGGCGGAACAGCGGGAGTTGAAGCTCCTCCGGGAAGCCGCACATAGCGTCATCGACACCTCTCGCTGTAATGTCCACGAATTGCGCTCGATCATCCTTGACATCGCCAAAAAAAGCGTCAAGTTATCGCCCATGCGGATCCACGTTCTCTCTTTTGGATTTAAGTACGGGATCCCGCAAGACGCCGACGCGACGGTTGATGTGCGCTTTTTGCCTAACCCGTTTTTTGTACCCGAACTGCAGCACCTGGATGGGGAGTCCGAAGCGGTTAAAACCTATGTTCTGGAAAAACAGGAAACCCGGATTTTTCTGTCGAAATATCTCGACCTGCTCGACTATCTGATTCCCCTGTATGAAAAGGAAGGCAAAGCCTATCTCACCATTGCCATCGGGTGCACCGGAGGCAGGCACCGGTCGGTCGTTATCGCACGGGTGATCTTCGAACATATCCGCGCACTGGGAAAAACCATTGACATTCTGCATCGAGATATAGAACAGTAATGACGGGTTAGGGTTCTGAGTTCAGGGTTAAAAGACAAAACCCCTGAACCTTTGGACCCTGAATCTTTGAACCCTGAACCTTCAGAGGAAATCCGTATGATCGGCATCGTCATCGTCACACACAGCCAACTGGGAGCGGAACTCATCAACGCCGCCGAATTCATTCTCGGCGCAAGGCCCGAAGGGATTGTGCCGGTTTCGGTCGATCTGAAAGAAAACGCGGCCGATCTGCGAAAAAAGATCGCCCGTGCGATCCAGGAGGTAGACAAAAATCAAGGAGTACTCATTCTGACGGATATGTTCGGCGGAACGCCATCGAATTTGAGCTACTCGTTCCTCGAAGAAGGCCATATCGAGGTGCTCTCCGGGGTGAATCTGCCGATCATCATCAAAGCCGTGACCTCCCGTGAAAAGATGGAACTATGCCCGCTTGCCTTAAACCTGGAGGCATTCGGAAAAAAGAGCATTTCACTGGCCAGCGGCCTTTTGAAAGGAAACAAGAAGAAGGGATAGGTCATAGCTGACAGGCAACAGAGGGGAAATAGCCAGGGGCGGCAGGGAACAGAGCGAAAGGCAAAACAGAAGAAAAGCTGATCCAACAAGTTTTTGCTTTTGCCCTTCATGCGCTTCATGGTGTAACCGGAAAGAGATAAGATGATGGTGAGAGATCGCCGGAATATTCAACAATGAAAATGGAGGGGATATGAGCATTAAACTGGGGATTAACGGATTCGGGCGGATAGGACGGATCGTCTACCGGGCGGCTTTGAAGCATCCCGACGTCGATGTCGTCGCCGTCAATGACCTGACCGATGCGCCCACCATGGCGCACCTGCTGAGATACGATTCCGTTCACGGCGAACTGGCTCTTCCGATCAAAGCCGGAGAGAATATCATCGAGGTCGGGGAGACATCCTTTACGGTCACATCGATCAAAGAACCGTCGCAGCTGCGATGGAAAGAGCTCGGTGTGGATATAGTGGCCGAATGCACGGGTCTTTTTCGGGACAAGGAAAGCGCTTCAAAGCATCTGACCGCAGGGGCGCGCAAGGTAATCATATCGGCGCCGGCCAAAGACCCCGACATCACGATCGTGATGGGAGTAAACGATCAGCGATATGACCCCGGACTACACCATGTGATCTCCAATGCCTCCTGTACCACCAACTGCCTGGCACCGGTGGCCAAGGTGCTTCTCGAAAATTTCGGCATCCGCTGCGGCCTCATGACCACGGTACACTCCTATACCGGAGATCAACGCCTCCTCGATTTTCCCCACAAGGACCTGCGCCGCGCGCGGGCCGCCGCACTCTCCATGATCCCGACGACCACGGGAGCCGCAAAGGCTGTCGCCCTGGTTCTTCCGGAGCTTGCCGGAAAACTCAACGGCCTGGCCATCCGTGTTCCGACTCCCAATGTGTCCATCGTCGATTTTGTCGCAACCATCGAAAAATCGGGTGTCACGGTCTCGGATGTGAACGAAGCGATGAAAATCGAGGCCCAGGGACCGCTGTCCGGCATTCTGGGCTATTGCGACACCCCCCTGGTTTCGATGGACTTCAACGGATCCACCCTCTCCTCCATCGTCGACGCGGAAACCACCTATGTGGTGGGCGACATGGTAAAGGTGATGTCATGGTACGACAATGAAACCGGTTATTCCCACCGGATGGTCGATCTGGCGGCCATGATCGGCGCACAGCTTTAAAAACTTCAAAAAGCGGGATAAACCCCTCCCCTACGTAGGATGGACATGAATCAATCTGGTAATCCTGTCAGATAGAACTTCGGGAGAAACTGCATGGAAAAACGAAAACCCCTGATCGCGGGCAACTGGAAGATGTTCAAGACCTGCCCGGAGGCGGTCGAAACCGCCAGCCGGCTGACCGGGCTGGTGCGCAACGCATCGGATGTGGATATTCTGATCGCGCCCCCTTTTACCGCGCTTGCCCCGGTCTCCGAAGCCCTGAAAGGAAGCTGTATTTTTCTGGGAGCGCAGAACCTTTTCTACGAAAAACAAGGTGCATTTACGGGAGAAATATCGGCGGACATGCTGGTATCGGCCGGATGCACCCATGTCATCATCGGTCATTCCGAAAGACGCCTGCTTTTCGGTGAAACCGACGAGGGCGTGAACAAAAAAATCAAGGCCGCCCTTGCAGCGGGACTGATCCCGGTTTTCTGCGTCGGCGAGACCGAAAAAGAGCGGGAGGCGAACGAAACGTTTTCTGTTCTTGACAAACAGGTTTATATCGGTTTAAAGGATTTTTTTGCACAGGATCTGGCAAGCCTCGTCATCGCCTACGAACCGGTGTGGGCCATCGGAACCGGAAAAACCGCCACCCGTGATCAGGCCCAGGAAGCCCATGTCTTCGTGCGTGCCCTGATCGAAAAGGCATTCGGCGGCGAGACGGCCCGATCCGTGCGGATTCTGTACGGCGGAAGCGTCAAACCGTCGAACATCGGCGAACTCATGGCCATGCCGGACGTTGACGGCGCCCTGGTGGGCGGAGCCAGCCTGGATCCAGATACCTTCAGCGGCATCGTTCATTACAAAGGATAATCGGTAAGCTTTATGTCGATACTTCTTATCGTTGTACACGTCATCGTGTGCATTGCCCTGATCATGATCGTTCTGCTTCAGACTGGAAAAGGCGCCGATATGGGTGCCGCTTTCGGGGGTGGATCGAGCCAGACTCTTTTCGGCAGCACCGGCGCATCGACTTTTTTGAGCAAGGCGACCACCGTGGCGGCCGTGGTTTTCATGCTGACATCTCTGGCTCTGGCCTACATATCGAGCCATCAGACAAGCGGATCGATCATGACCGATAAACCGGCCCCCATCGAGGAGAAATCATCGCCGGTTACGCCTGAAAAATCCGCTGCGCCCGAAGCACCGGCAGGCTCAAAGGCACCCGAAAGCAAGCCATAACCCGGAGAAGCCGGAATCCAGAATTTGACCGCGGATGACCCGGAGTGCACGGATGTTCACGAACGATGCCAACTGGTCCAGAAAACCCCCTGTCCGTGGAATCCGTGGTGAACCGCTGCTTTTATTTTTCCCCTCGTGCCGAAGTGGTGGAACATGGTAGACACGCTATCTTGAGGGGGTAGTGGGGAGACCCGTGCCGGTTCAAGTCCGGCCTTCGGCACCATATATATAGAAAATCAGGCCCTTACGATCATTATTCGTTTTTTCGTAAGGGTCTTTTTTTAAGGAAAAAGAATAAAAAAGGGACCTGAACGCGTTTTCAGGTCCCTCAGCAGGATGTATCGCGGACGCAGCCAAAGCTACTCCCGACGTTGCAACATCGGGGGTACCTTACATCAGCACCGTCCGCTCGACCGTACTTTCTCATACCAGTCGAGCGTCATTTTCAGCCCTTTTTCAAAGGAATGAATCGGTTGAAATCCCAGTATGCTTTTCGCTTTTCCGATATCCGCTCTGGACGCCTTGATATCGCCGGATCTCGGCGGACCGAACTCCGGTTCGATTTGCACCCCTTTGAGCGCGCAGACCGTTTCCCAGAGCTCCTGGATCGTAATTGCGGCTCCGGTCCCGATATTCATCACCTCGCCGGACGCCCCACCGGCCTCGGCCGCCAGCAGGTTCGCCCTGACCACATCTTCAACAAAAATAAAATCCCTGCTCTGGCTGCCATCGCCATGGATCACGGGGGGTTCGCCGGCAGCGGCCCGGGTCATAAAGATGGATATCACTCCGGAATAGGGCGAAGAGGGGTCCTGCCGCGGGCCATAGACATTGAAATATCGGAGGCAAACGGCATCCAGACCGTATAGATCCTTATAAAGTCCAGCGTATATCTCACCGGTAAGTTTTTGAACCGCGTAAGGGCTCTGGGGCAATGGCGCCATCCGCTCGTTTTTCGGCAGCTCGGGGTCGTTGCCGTACACGGCGCACGAACTTGCCAGAACCACCCGTTTGACGGAATTTTTGCGCGCCGCCTCCAGTACATTCAGTGTCCCGATCTCATTGATCATCGCCGAACCGACCGGGTTTTCGACCGTGCGGGGCACAGATACTTCGGCCGCCTCATGGAATATCCATTCACATCCCTCCGCGATTTCATCCATCCTCTGCCCGTCTTGAATATCGGCCTCGTAAAACGTGATCCGATCCGATACCTGCCCGAGATTGGAAAGGCTTCCGGTGGAAAGATCGTCAACGACCCGCACGTCCAAACCCTTTGAAATCAGTGCCTCCACCAGGTGGGACCCGATAAACCCCGCCCCTCCGGTTACCATGGCCAATTTTTTTTCACCGGTCATCATCCGTCAAGATCCATCCGTATCAACCGCTCAAAACTCATTTCATATCCGATTCGATTTCAGCAATAGTCGTCTTCAAAGCGGCGACCAGGCGTTTTTTATCCGAATCATTGAGCTTCTTGAAATCAATTGAAACTAAAGCCCTTTCGACATCCTCTTTGAGCTCGACCTCTTGCTTGATCTGGTCTTCCTTTACCCGGATAATTTGATACGTTTGTATAGGATAGGCAATTCCTTTTATCTTTATTTGGTCCTTTTTTTCACATATGATTTCATCCTTAATCTGGGAATAAGTCTCTTCGGATATCAGTATCTGATCGGTTTCGGCATATTCCTGAAGACGGCTCGCCAAATTAACCTGGCCCCCGATTATGGTATATTCCAAACGGCTCTCCGAGCCGAAGTTTCCAACCGTGCAAAACCCGGTCGCAATGCCTATTCTGACGTGCAGCGGCTTGACGACGCCTTGTTTTGTCCATTTCTGGCGCAGCGTCTTCATCTTATTTTGCATTTCAATGGCCATGAGTACACAAGACATGGCGTCTTTTTTCACCCCTTTTGTTTCAGGGTCGCCGAAGAAGACGACTATGGCATCGCCGATAAATTTATCCAGCGTTCCACCATATTTTAACACGATTTGAGACATTTCATTTAAATAATCATTCAACACCTGAGTAAGCGCTTCCGGCTCCATGCGGTCGGTGAGTTCCGTGAAATCCTTAATATCTGAAAAAAATATCGTCAGAATTCTACGCTGAGTTTCCAGCCGGACGTCTTTTTTCCCGGAAAATATGGAATCGTAGATTTGGGGGGAAAGGTATTTCGAAAGTTTCTTTGAAAACTCATCCAGTCGCTTATTCTGCAAAGCAAGCGCTTCCCTGGCTTTTTTTCTTTCAAGATGGATTCGGACTCTTGCTTGAACCTCAAGAATTTCAAACGGTTTGGTAATGTAATCGACCGCTCCCATTTTAAATCCCTTGGTCTTATCTCGTACTTCGTCTAGCGCACTGATAAAAATAATCGGTATTTCTTTTGTGCTTTCATTGTGTTTCAAACGAGAACATACTTCATAGCCGTCAATATCGGGCATCATGATGTCTAAAAGTATCAGATCGGGGCATCGTTTTTTGGCAAATTCGACGGCTTCTATTCCATTGGTTACGACACCAATTTCATAATCATCCTTTAATGTTTCCGTGAGAATTTTAATGTTCGACGGCATGTCGTCCGCGATGAGAATCAATGACTTGTACCATAATTGCATTATACTTATTCTCCTTCTAGTAATATTCCAAATTCATTTGAAATATTCACCAAAAGTTCAAAAGCTTTTTTGAAATCATAACGGAGAATGAAGGACTCCAAAAGACCCATTCGCTCATGAAGGGCGGTTTGCTCAAGTATGGATTTCAAACTGGCCAGGCATTTTTCCGAATCAACCGGGTTGCGGTTTTTTATGGACTCAGCCAGATCATTTATTAAAGGCGATACTTCTTCTATGTTAATATCAATCTTTTGGTCATCAGAGATTTTTTTCGTCGTGCCTGTTTTTTCATCTGTTTTGTCCATTTTGCCAACCGATTCTGTTACCTCATCCATGGCGGTTTTGAGGTTTTCGAGAAGCAACAATATGTTGTCTAACTCATTTGCTTTCATTGCCTTTTCGACATCGATGATTGCTCTGTAAAGCCGTGTTGCCGAAAGATTTCCTGATATCCCTTTGAGTGCATGGACTTCTTTATGAGCGCTATGGCTTTCCTTGCGGTCTATGGCGTCCTTGATTTTTTTGTCTATGTCCCGATAGTCCCTGACCATATCCCTGAGCAATTTAATAAACAATGTTTTGTTGCCGCTCAATCTCGATAGTCCTTCTTCCATGTCTATTCCGGGAAGATGTTCCGGTAAAATGGACTGCTCCGTCGTCTTGGAATTTTGCGCATTCCGGATAGGATCGACGTCCGGATGCCTAATCGATTTGATCCATTTTGACATGACTGAAAACAGAGTGCCGGGGTTGATGGGTTTTGACACATAATCGTTCATGCCGGCTTCGAGACATTTTTCCCTATCGCCTACCATCGCATGAGCCGTCATTGCAATAATCGGCAGCGCTTTCAGCCGGTCCATGTCACGGATGATCCTGGTCACCTCATATCCATCCATCTCCGGCATCTGCACATCCATGAGCACGCAATCATAATCATGGTTTTTTAGTGCCTCCAGGGCTTCGATGCCGCTACCGGCGGTATCGACAATTATTCCGGCGGAATTGAGGATTTCATTCGCCACTTCCTGATTGATTGGGTTATCTTCGACAAGAAGGACATAGGCACCCTTAAGCCTGTTATACTGAATCGACTCTTTCGTAAGAATCTTTTGTTCCCTTCCAAAGAATTTTATCTTTGAATGGCCGAAAACCTCCATAATCGTGTTAAAAAGCAGGGACTGCTTGACGGGTTTGATTAAAAACGCCTCGATACCGATTTCTTCGGCCCTTTTTTGTTCCTGCTCTCGACCGAAAGCGGTCATCATGATTATTGGAACACCTTTGAGCCGCTCATCTTTTTTAATTATCTGGGCGGCGGTAATACCGTCCATCCCTTCCATCTTCCAATCCATTATGACCAGTTGTACCGGATCGTTATTCGACAGGTTGCCTTTCAGCTTGTCTATGGCTTCCTCTCCGGAAGAAGAAAGAGACACTCGAAAACCAAATGATTCGAGTATGGTTTTTAAAATTCTTCTCGAGGTCGCATTGTCATCCACAACATGCACGTGTAGGGATCGAACTTCTATCGGGGTAATTGTTTTGCGCTCATTTTCTTCCGCCTGTCGATTGAGGTGCACGGTAAACTGAAATGTGCTCCCCGTTCCCAACTCGCTATCTACCCAAATTTCTCCGCCCATGAGTTCAACCAGGCGCTTGGAAATGGTAAGTCCCAAACCCGTTCCGCCATATTGCCGGGTAGTGGATCCATCTACCTGCGTAAACGCATCAAAGAGTTTTTCTATCGCCTCTTTGTTTATCCCGATACCTGTGTCTTTGATGGTGAATAAAAGTTTTGCTTTGTGAACGGTTTTTTCCAAACAAGTCACATTAATGAAGACCTCGCCTTTTTCTGTGAACTTAACGGCGTTGTTTGTCAAATTAATCAAAACCTGCTCCAGCCGCAAAGGATCACCGATCAGGGCGCATGGCACATCATTATGGATTTGAATAATCAATTCTATTCCTTTTTTCGAAGCCTCCTCACAAAACATATCGGATATTTTTTCCATGGAATCATGAAGCCAGAAAGCAGCGTTTTCCATTTTTAATCCGCCGGCTTCAATTTTTGAAAAATCCAGTATGTCATCGATTATTCCCAAAAGCGATTGAGCGGAGGTTTGGATTGTATTTAGATAACTTCTCAATTTCGGTGTCAATTCTAAATTCAGAGCCAGTGCCGTCAGCCCGACTACACTATTCATAGGTGTTCTTATTTCATGGCTCATATTCGCCAAAAATTCGCTTTTTGCCCGATTGGCTGTTTCCGCCTTTTTTCTTGCCTGCTGAAGGTCTTTCTCGGTTTGTTTTCTTTCTTCAATCTCGTTTTTAAGGGTTTCATTGAGCTTCGACAGCTCCATCGTTCTTTCGTTGACTCGATTTTCCAGGTTTTCTTGATATTCTTTCAATTCGGAAAGCAGTTCATCCATGGCACTTTTCACCTGGTTTATCTCGAAACTCTTAGGCCCCCTCAGTTCTTCCAATACCTTTGCTTTTTTCGGGTCGAATTCTCGTAGATACAAGGACAGTTGCGAAAGAGGGCGAAGAAAATATCCAAGAAGCAATCGAATCACAACTAGAATCCCGACCAGGAATCCCAAAGCCATAGCCAATTGTTTTTTGCCGTCTTTTTTCAATTTGCTGAAAAAATGACCGCTGTAATAGAGTCTGCTGTTTCCTAACATATTCCTTTCCATATCATGTGAAAAGAGAATGCTTTCAGAAACGAAACCCTCAAAATCAGATCCCGGTTTTTCATCCACTATCTTCTTGCCTTCCAGTGTCTCGACCTCGATTCCGGTTATAAGGGGAGTGCCGGTGACCGGATCTTCCAGTGATAACAACTGATCTGCAAGCGCTTTAATCTTGTCTATATCGTTCGAGACCAATGCTTGTTGAATGGGCACCGAACTGGAAAGCATTAATATATCCGCTTTGGCTTGCTCAGACGATTTAAAACGGGGTTCGATATTATAAACCCAATCAATGATGATTAATAAGCTGAATATGCTGAATAAAATTAGCATACTCCAGGTTATTCGGTACGAAAGACGCCTCGGTCGAAATTCTTTTAGTATGTCAGAAAATTTAATCATGGTTCTTCGACAACCTCCTAAATAATTCGTGAACACGAATATTCGACTTTTTCAAGGTTGATATATTCAGAAAGGGTCGAATTTTTGTGCTGATATATATCCCTGCCGTTGCTCCACGCTCAACATCTCCCACAAAAGGCGAAAAGACAATGATGTGTCGCTCGACTGCATAGCGAATGATGTGTTCAAACTCATCGTCTTGCAGCCATTCTGTTAAAAAAATTCCGCAAGGAACCTCGGATGCAGAAAAGTTTTTTTCAGGGTCATTGGAAGTGACGATTTCTACTGGATTTTTTTTTATTGTTTCGACGATATTTTTGAGCTGATCGGCAAGCCTTTCCGCTGTTTGCCGATCGATAGTATATGCCAGCAGCAATCTTAATTTTCCGGAAGCAGTCCTTTTGGAAAGAATATCCTGGTCCACCGCTATGACATTTGGGAAAAAATTCAGCCCTATAAGAACTCTTCGGTCGATATTCTCTGTCGATTCGGCCCATACCATCGGAAGGAAAATCAAAAGCAGAACCAAAGAGACTGGTATATATACAGGCTTAATAGCTATTCTTAAATTTAACTTTCTTTGTCTATTCAACAAAGCGCGTTACCTTGACCGTGCGTAAATAGTCTTTTCGAAAAGACCGGAATATTCTGAAGGATTTCACATCGGTTCTATAAGCCGTTTCAAAACCTTGGGTCAGGTTGGAAGACAAGGCGCAGGTTGACGAAAAAGCGAAGCCTGCCGAAGTGGATTTGTACCTTCTGGTGTATTACGGCCTTATCTTAAAATTCATAAGAAAGTTGTACCCACCATTCTCTGCCGCCGCGCGGAAAGTCGTCTGGATAGCTGTTTGGAGGTGCCGGGAAGACAACTTCTTCATCAAACATGTTGTTTATGCCGAAACGACAAGATAGTCCTCTAACTCCAAGGTTGAAAGCGCTGAAAGTTACACCGACCGTATTGTATTCATCTAAGGAACTTCGGCTATCTCCCTCCGCTCGATGTCTCTTTCCTACATATTGATACAAGGCGTTGATAGAATAGTTTTTGCTGGGCTTATAGAGCAGAGACAGGTTGGCAAGCCAGTTGGCTGCCCCCTCGATTTCCTCTCCGGTTTCCTTGTCCTCGGTAGTGACATAAGCGATGTTGCCTCCAATTTTATATTTTTCCGACAGCTGGTGCTGCACGTCCAATTCAGCGCCCTTTAAATCCGCCTCGCCGATATTAGCGAATCGATATCTCCTTTCTTCATCTAAAGCCTCAATATATATTAAGTCCTCAAGGTAACTATAAAAAAATGTAATTCGACCTTCGGACCGGACATCCTTGAATATGTACCCCAGTTCATAAGTCTGGATGGTCTCCGGATCAATATCTTCGTTACCCGAGAATTGCAGACCGCTTCCTTCGATCTCAATAAGGGCAGGAGGATTAAAGGCCTCGGCATACTGGGCCTTCAGAATGTGACGGTCTGAAATCCTATAAACCGCTGCAATTCTCGGAGTAAAGCTTTCACCCACATCATCGTAGTTGTCATAGCGCAGTCCGGGTGTAATGACCAGGTAATCGGAAACATCGATCTCATCTTGTAGATATACGCTGATACAGCGCCTGTTCTCATTTTCGACGGCCCACTCTTTTTCTTCTCCATTCTCTTCCTGCGAGGCATTTAGAACTTCTGTATCTGTAATGGAAAATCCCGCAAGCAGGTTATGTCTTTTCCAGCCTTGCCAAAAGAATTCGGGTCCTCCGTATAACGTCCTTTCCGTGTAGTAACTCTTTTCAACCAATCCATCCGGGAATCTGATACCGTATCCGGAAGGTAAGAGCTCTGCGATTTGGTCGACGCTGGACTGAATCCAGCCGAATTTCAGTTCACCTCTAAAATCTTGGCTGAATTCAAAGGACTGTATGGCCTCTACCATCGGATTGACAAATTCCTGTTCTTTATCATCATCATCATCATCATCCGAAAGGGTATTCCCATAGCCAAAGTAATCCCCTGAACGCGTGGAATTCAATTGTCCCAAAAGTGAAAAACTTCGATAATTGAACGTCATAATCCCTGAAAAGTTATCGTAGGCCTCATCCGTCGGTCCCGGCGCATGAGATGCGTATTGCCTTGACGTGCCGTAAAGCCGGTCCGCGTCACAGGTCACATCCGCACCATCCGTATCCCAATAGGAGAGATTCAAGCTGAAGCTCAAATTGGTCTCCGGCCTATCGTAGGATATAAGACCGCCCCCTGCATACGTCCCATAGCTCCCATATCGGCCGAAAACCCGATTGCCGCTTTTACGGGTGACCACATTGATAACGCCTGCATAGGCATATCCTCCGTAAAGAACGGATCCTGGTCCCCGGATAATTTCTATTCGATCAATTTGTTCAACCGGAATGTTGAAAAGCGCCTCGGCGTTTCCCGTGAGGACCATATTCAGCGGGATTTTATTTAACATCAGTTTCAAATCGCCGGACCTGGACGTCACGCCGAAACCGCGAACCATGACCGTTTTTTTGCCTTGAGCATTGATTGATATGGTCATCCCGGGAACGAGCGACAAGGCTTCAAACACTGTCCGAATTCCTGACGATTCGAGTTCATCACCATGTAAAAGCGTAATCATTCCCGGCACGAAATCGGCATTCATTCGAGTCCGGGTTGCAATTTCAGTCTGATCTCTCATCATCGATAAAATATTCTGGATGGCATCTTCCTCCGAGATATCGAGTTCATCCTCTGCAGGAGAATTCGCTGCCGCCTGAGATGCATCTACCGGTTCTTGAGCATTTACAAAGGAAGGGAGCACATTCGACAAAAGAATTTTAAGAAGTAAAATGATCATCAGGTTAATGATAAGAGTAATATCGTTGGTCCGGCTTCTGCGCGAGTCGCGGTTCACTTCCATGACCTTACTGGTAGTCGAGGTTACGCTTTGTTTATGTTCAACGTTTATTATGTGTCGCATCGCTTTTCTGAAATGAACAAAGCAAAAAGCCTCCCCAAGTTCAAAGACCTGAAGAGGCTTTATCCGTTTAAAACCCTTTCATGGCAAACATCCTTAAAAAGGGTTAAGGTCGATATTTCAAAATCCGTTTTTTTGTTTTAAAGAAAAAAAAAACAAAAATCAACTGGTTTTAAATCTTATGACCTATGACCTGTCACCGGACGCCCTGCGCCTTGTACCCCTGTCACCTATTCCATTTCCACCTCCACCCGGCGGTCGAACCGATTTGAACCTCTCGGCGGGTTCGCATCTGTTGATCGGACCGCTCCCATCCCCTTGACGGAGATCCGGGCCATGTCAATGCCCTGTCCCACCAGAAACCCTTTGACGATATTGGCTCTGAATTCGGAAAGTCTTTGATTGAAATCGGCGGAACCGATGCGGTCCGTGTACCCTTTTACGAGAACCTTTGCCTGCGGACGGCTTTTCAGAAGAGCGGCGAATCGTTCGAGCGCGGGATATGCGTTGTCGGGCAGTTCGTTTGAACCGTGTTCGAAATACAGGACTATCTTTTTATCGCTCTGCGGGATTGCCTCTTCCACGGAATGAATCGGCCCGCTGGTTGTCGCCGCACTTTCTGCCTCGATCCGGTCCGGCTTCGCCCCGGTTTGCATATGCGGCACCGGTCCTCCGACCGGCCGATGTATTGAAACAGCGCCCGACTCCGAAGCCGATTGCTTCGAGCCGAGCGGACCGATGCTCCACGGCATGGGGATCGGCTGGTAGTTGAAATGGAGAACGGTCAGAAACAGCACCACCAGAAGGCTCAGGAAAATATACCGGTCCACCGGAATCTTACCGGTCTTTTCGGGCTCGCGGATTTTTGAAGCTTCGATCCGGCTTTTATTGTCGTCGGTTGCGGTGGTGCTTTTCGGAATGCTGAGCTCCTGCGCGCATTCTTTGATGATCGCCTCGTTTATTTTCTCTTTGCCTTTGACGTACCCTGTCAAAAGGGCATGGTCGCAGATGATATTGATGAGACGGGGGTATCCCCTGCTGAAAACCGTAATTTCCTCGATTGCACTGGATTTGAAAATATTCCTGCGTGCCCCGGCCACCTTCAGGCGGTGCTCGATATAGTCCTTGATCTCTTTTTGAGACAACGGTTCCAGCTTATAGTTGATCGTGATCCTCTGTCTCAACGCATCGTTGCGGCTGTCCCACAGGATATCGTTGAATTCGTTCTGGGCGACAAAGCAAATGTTGATCAGCTTTGAATCTTTCCTTTCGATATTCGAGATCAGCCGGATCTCTTCGAGCAGTCCATGGCTCAATCTCTGCGACTCATCGACGATCAGCAGCACTCTTTTGTTGCTGGAAAAGGCAAAATTTAAAAATTTGGTTAGATCGACAAGAAAATCGACTTTATTTTCATATTTCTTTTTGAAGTTGAGGGTATGAGCAATGTAATTAAAAAATTCCAGCTTTTTTAGTTCAGGATTGAATATCGTGGAAACGATGACATCTTCCCCGAGGCTGTTTAAAAGCGCATGGATCAACGTGGTCTTTCCGGTGCCGACATCTCCGGTAAGCAGCAGAAATCCCTTGTTGTCCAGAACCCCGTATCTCAGGACGGAAAAAGCCTCTTTGTGTTTTTCTCCGAACCACAGAAATCGCGGATCGGTGCTGATCTGAAAAGGCTTTTCGTTTAAGTTGTAATGATCAAGATACATAAGTCAGCTCATCGATCACAGGTGACAGGTCATAGGAAAGAGGCGGCTTTCCTCTATCGGCATCTCCCGATAGAGGAAAAATAAATCTTCCCCTCTGTGTCCTCGGTGCCTCTGCGATGGATCTGATTTTTTCAGCTATCACAGATTATTCAGAAATTCCAAATCCTTTGTTTGTGTATTCTTTGTCCCTATGATCAGGATCTCGATCTTGCCGCCCTTGGTATTTCGGAAGTAGAGTCTCCCTTTATACGAGAAAATGACTTCAAAAATGGTTTCCATCCCCTTTTTACCGAATATCTTTCTTTTGACCGGGACAACGGCTGGTTCGCCGTTGAGTTGGTGGATGACCTCTTCCGCCTTAATTTTCATTTCCTCTTCCAGGACATCGAACCCACGGATCGCCCGGTCGTGAAAAAAGAGGTTTTTGTATAACGCAAGGAAGCGTTTCTTGAGGTTTTCCAGGTTCTTTTGCCTCTGTTTTTCTTTTTTGGGCTTTTCTTTTTCTATCTTTTCCAGCTCTTCATTCAGCTCATCGATCTGCCTTTTCTGCTGCTCCTGAAGGCGTATATTTTCATTCAACTGTTCTTCCAGCTCCAGCATTTCTTTCAACATCTCATCTTCATTCTTATCGGCCAGCTCCTTTACCCCGGCGAGATCCCTCTTTGTCTCGTCAATGACGGTTTTCAGGTTTTCTCTTTCTTTCTCCAGCAGACCCAGTCGCTCCCGGTACCGGCTTTCAAGGCCGGAAAGCCGGTAGATTTCTTCGGCCTTTTTTGCCTCGTCGTCTTTCGACTTTTTCAAGGCGGATCTGTAGTGAATATACAAAATGGAAAGAAAGACAGCGATGGTGCAACCCAGAATAAAATTTGACAGCAGGGTGTTATGCTCCAGTTCGACATCGACATGAACGAACAGCCCCTTTCTCATCAACTGGTAGTTTTCGGCGGCAACGACCATCGGGTCTTTGCTTTCGGCCGTCTGCTCTTCCAGATCGAAAGCAGCCGGATAGACAAGAGCGCCTTTTTCCGTCGTAACGGTTACTACGACTGCAAGTCCCCAGAAGCGGAGCCGATTATTTTCCAAAAACCGGTCGATATTGTCCCGGATGACATCCTGGATCTTCAAAGAGCCATCAAGAAGCGGCCGGGTATCCCCCACATACGAGTCTTCGACCTGTTTGGTGTATCTTTTCTCAAAACCGCTTTCGATGCTTCTCAACGTGAGGATATATAAAACCGGCGGCAAAAGGATGCACAGAATCAGGATCTTTAAAGAAAGAAATTTCATAAAACTTGTAACAGCTCAGTTTGACAGGTTCAGGGTTCAGATTTCAAAGAAGTGCTGCAGAACTTTGCCGCCTTTGATCCTGTTTATCCTGTTAATCCTGTCTACCCTGTATTTGGTTTTTTCCGACAGGATTTATAAGTCCTTTTCTTTGTCCTTGCACCTTGCGCCGTGCGCCTATCGTCCATCGCCCCAATGCCCTATCCCCTATGAGCTATGTCCTAACTCCTCCAACAGCTTTTTCGCCTCTTCCGCCCCGACAAAGTCATTGTCCAGACTCAACGCTTTTTCCAGCTCCGCCCCGGCACTTTTTTTATCTCCTTTTTGATACAACGCAAGGCCGAGGTGATAATGCACGACCGGGTTGTCCGGAAGTTTTTCGATGCTGTCCATAAATTCGTTGATGGCACTGTCATGCAAGCCTTTTTTGTAGAACACCCACCCCAGGGTATCCATCACGTTGGGGTCCTCGGGCAGGCTTTCTTTGGCCTTTTGAGCCAATACCAGGGCCTCGTCAATATTTTTATCCTGCTCGGCCAGCAGGAATGCCAGGTTATTGGCGGCCGGAGTGAAATCCGGATCGGCGGCCAGGGATTCGCGGTAATGTTTTTCGGCCTTGTCATGGGCCTGCTTCGTTTCATAAATCGTGCCGAGCAGCAAATGGGAAGCCGCCTGTTTGGGATCTTTCTCGATGATCGACTGGTATTGCGCCACGGCCTGATCGAGCTGATCGGATTTGATATACATTCTTGCCAGCGCGTAATAGGGCCTTAAAAATTTTGGATTGCTCTCGATGGCCTCTTTGAAAGAGCGGATGGCATCACTGTCTTTACCCGCCTGAACATACAACAATCCTTTCAAATTCAGCAGTACCGCCGAAAGCGTCGGCGTGTCCTTCATTTTTTCAATCTGAGCGTCACATTTTTCTATGGCGATATCGAATTCTTTGTTGATTGCGTGAACAAGGATCATATTGGTAAACACGTCCACGAGCTTTGGATTGATTTCGAGCGCATGATTGAAGTTTTTCTGCGCAAGGTCATATTTTTTCATCACACGGTACAAGACGCCGAGACGAAAATACCCTGCCGGGTTTTCGGGTTCCCAATCAATCAGAGACTGAAATGCGCTTTCCGCTTCCGCCCCTTTTCCCTGGGCCATATAGGCATTGCCGAGGATCAACTGCGCTTCGTAATGCTCGGGGGCCATCGATAGAATCTCCGTGCATTCTTTCTGCGACAGATCAAAGCTGCGCTCGCGGTAATACATCTGCGCCAGAAGAAGTCTTGCCGGTAAAAATTTTGGATCCAGCGCCACCGCCTTGGTCAGGGATGTTTTCGCAATTGCATTTTCCTTCTTGCCGATATGCCCGATCGCCTTGAAATAATAAGCTCCGGACAAATTTCCATCATCTTTGATCAAGCCATCGAACAGGTTGATTGCCTCTGCGAACTGGCGTTTTTGAAGCAGAATTTCCCCTTTGAGCATACGGGCCGGAGAATACCCGGGTCTTTTTCCCAGAATCTTCGCTATCAGCGATTCGGCTTCCTCGACTTTTTTATTTTTGAAATGAAACATCGCCATGCTGTTCATGATCCCGACGTCTTCGGGTTTGAGAGAAAGGGCTTTCTCGAACATGGCGAGCGCTTTTTCATTTTCATCGATGGAATCATAGAACCCCGCCATGACCATCAGGGGTTTGATCTGATCCGGAGAAACTTCGACGGCTTTCAGGAAAGCGGTCTGCGCCTCCTGCCTGTTTTTTTGATTGAGATAGAAGTTGCCGAGGGTGATGTACAGGTCGGAATCATCCGGATGCTGATCGATGGCTTTTTTCAGCTCGTTTTCAGCCGACCCGAATTGCCTCTTTCTCATATAAAAATCGAAAAGGGCTATGCGCGGCCGGATCTCTTCGGGTTCGACCTGCACGGCCTCATGGAACATTTTTTCCGCCGCATCGATTTTTCCCTGATTTGCCAGAATGCGCGCCAGCCGGATGTAGGCCTCGGATTCTTTCGGAGCGATTTCCAGGATCTTCTTTAATACGACGGCTGCCTCTTCCGGTTTTTCATCTACAAGCAACAGATCCGAAGAAAGAAAGAGCGCCTTGATGTTGTCGGGCTCTTTTGCCAGAACCAGATCCACTTTTTCCCGGGCTTCTTTCGGCTTTTTGCCCAGCATGAAAAAGGTGGCCAGCTTCAACTGGGCTTCGGAATTTTTCGGATCCAGTTTTGCGACTATCGAATAGGATCTAAAGGCTTCGGCCGCATTGCCGAGTTTCAGATAGGTGTCTCCGAGGCGCTCGTGGGCCTCCACATATTCCGGGTCTATTTGAACGGCGTTTTTCAGCTCGAGAGCAGCGCTCTTGTATTCACCTTTTTCAAAATAGGCTTTTCCTTTCTCAAGGTACGCCGCCTTTTTCTCTTCTTTAGACGAGCAGCCGTTTACCAGGATCAGAATAAAAATCACGATCATCAAACGAAATGGGAAACAGCGCATGTAAATCCTCCATTTTCTAAATCCGTTAATGTTGTTAAAGAAAAGGCGCACGCCTTACGCCCCCATCCCTTATCCCCTATCACTATCCGCTATCAGAAACCGCCGGGCCGGCTCGGCGCCATCGGCATGGCAGAAAAGGTCCTTACGGCGGCGCCGCATCTCCAGAAAAATTGTGGTTTCCAGTTTATGGCCGGCCGTCCCGGCCGGGGTCGATGACATCGCGGTAAAGCATCAGCGATGCATATTCTTCGAGGATAAGGGGTCGCAAGGACTCATGGGTCAGCATGATCTCCGGAAAACCGCCCCAGGCGACATAGGCCTCCAGAGCGCCTCGGACGAGGCTCTCGTTTTCGACATCGTATGCGGTGGACTCTATGCCGCGGAAAGGCCAAAGCCTTCCGAAAGCTCAGCGGATCGCATCGAAAAAAATGAATGTCTTGCCGCTGCGCCGCACACCGGCCAGACCAACCACCTTTCCGGTTCCGTACGGCAATGTGAATTCCCGGGGCCGGCAAGCAGGAAGCACCCGATCGACAAACTGCAGGAGCACATATTTGAGACTATCACTATTCATAAAGACAATTTAAAATAAATCGTCGCTATTTGAAAGAATAATTCTATCGGCCAAAAATATGACCACGGACTCAGAGATCACAAAGAAAAGGGACACGGCTTACGCCTTATCCCTATCGCCCATAGCCGATGACCTATCACCTATGCGCTATTATGATCACGAATCAAGGTTTGACCCTTTATATTTCTTTCCCGTTTGAACAATCCTGGAGAGAAGGCTCCGATTATCGAGTTCTTTATATTCCTTTTCGGTAAAGGGCAGCGCCTCGATCGATGTATGATAGCGTGCCGCAATTCGGGCGAGAAATGTAAGGCTTTCAATGACCGGCTTGCCTTCAAACCAATCCGATATCACCGCAAGATCGATATCACTATGCGCACTGGGCTTCCCACTCGCATAAGAACCGAACAGAATGACCCCCTGTACCGGAATTTCCTTTTCGAGCCGGGCAATAAATCCTTTAACAATCCCGTCTACTTGATCTTGTTGTAAAGCCACTGGAACAACTCCTGGGTCTTTGCATACAATATTTCTGCCTTGCGCATATCGACAACTTCGGATAGGTTTTCCTTGTAATCGCCATACCGCGCTTCGATATTATAGGCGGTGAGTTCTGCAAGCAAATCAACCTGGTCGTCAGTCAGTTCTTCTCGTAAATCTGCCAACTCGGCAAGACGATTTAAGTTGTGAATCGGCATGTTCTCTTTGCCATGATGAGCGATAATTGCCTTCAGCAACTTCTCAACGGCCTGCTGGCACATATAGGCGACATACATAAAGATAACGTCCGGCATCCAGCATGGCTTTCGCCGTCTCCAAGTCATAACTTGACCTTTCAAGCCAGTGAGAAACGTATCTATCTGGAAAATCAACGTTCATCAGTGTAATCTGCAGATATGCGATACAGCGTAAGGCGCAAGGTTAATGTTTTAACTGCTTTTGGCCATACGGCATGCGCCTTACGCCGTGTTTTTCCGAGGTATGCGCTATTATGATCACAAATCAAGGTTTGACCCCGTAATAAAGCACCCGCCTCCGCCTCCACCGCCGCCTCCACCGGAAGGCGTCGAGCCGTCATCGCTTTCCGAGGGCACGGCCACTCCGCCGGGATCGGTAATGGTGCCGTTTTCCAGCGTATCCAGGTCCCCGATGCCCCCGTCGGTGAGAGTCAGGGTGACCGTCTGGCCGAAAAAAACAGCATCGTCGAACGGGTAAAACCCTTCCGAATCGACTTTGTAATATATCGCACCTGCTGTAAAGGCCGTCGGAAACGTCACCTCGACCAGAACCGTCTGGCCCGGCTCCAGCCCGTTGACTTGAAAAGAAATCAAGCCGTCCGGAAACTGATACGCGGACGGCTTGTCGGTCTGGCTGAGGCTGGCGCTTTCCGCCAGGACCGTGACCACGTTGGACAGTGTCGCCGTCGAAGGACTGACGATCTGTATGGTAAAACTGCCGGTCTCTGTGGCGGTTCGGGGAGTCGCAATCGATGGGTCGTTCGGGTAGGCATCCAAACTGTCCGGAACGCCGTCGCCGTCGGCATCCAGGCTCGGATCGGCTTCGGAATCAGTGGACGGCAAATAAACCTCTTCGGAATAATCGCTCTCTTGTTGCGGAGACTCATTGTCAAAGGCCGTCACCGCCAGAAAATAGTCTTGGGTGTCAACCAGGCCTTTGAGCATAATACGAGGGTGTGCAGGGTCTGGGAGGACCGATAACGTGATTGAAATCGGCATTGATTCCACCATGCTCCATGTGGCGCCTCCGTCGATGCTGTATTCATCCGCCCAATAGTCCCGGGACGGATTGTAATCTTTCGTAGCCGTACCGTAATACAGATTGTACCCGGCCAGATCGCTCTCCTGGTTCGGATTCAGTGTAATCGTCAGATCCCTCGCAAAAACCGGATATGGGATGAATAAAACGGAAAATAACAAAACGGATACGGCAGACCATCGGGGCTTGATTGATTTCAATAAGTTTATGGCTTCCATCCCTTGGAAATCTTTAGCAGTATGGTGATGGTTGTCTGAATGCAGGCGTTTTCCCTACAGCCGATTGAAGGCCGATATAATTACCGTTCACGGGAGCCTGATTTAAGATTGAAACGGCTTATAGCAAATAAACTTGCACAAATCTATGCAAAAAAGCTTTAAGCCCTTTCGTCTCGGCTGTTTTTCCCCGGTTTTACCTCCTCTGTCTCTATATTATTTGCTGATAAAGCAGCCTCCACCGCCTCCGCCGCCCCCCCCGCCTCCGCCACCGGAAGGCGTCGAGCCGTCATCGCTTTCCGAGGGCACGGCCACTCCGCCGGGATCGGTAATGGTGCCGTTTTCCAGCGTATCCAGGTCCCCGATGCCCCCGTCGGTGAGGGTCAGCGTAACCGTCTGGCCGGAAAAAACAGCATCGTCGAACGGGTAAAACCCTTCCGAATCGACTTTGTAATATATCGCACCTGCTGTAAAGGCCGTCGGAAACGTCACCTCGACCTTAACCGTCTGGCCCGGCTCCAGCCCGTTGACCTTAAAGGAAACCAGCCCGTCCGGAAACTGATACCCGGACGGCTTGTCGGTCTGGTTGAGGCTGGAGCTTGCGGCCTGGACCGTGACCATGTTGGACAGTGTCGCCGTCGAAGGACTGACGATCTGAACGGTAAAACTGCCGGTATTTGCAGCGGTTCGGGGAGTCGCAATCGATGGGTCGTTCGGATAGGCATCGGAGCTGTCCGGAACGCCGTCGCCGTCGGCATCCAGGACCGGATCGGCTTCGAAATAAGCGGATATGGTATGACCGGCCGATACCTTTTCAAACCTGTACGTTGAAACCGCCCCGACCGATACGCCGTCCACATAAACATCGGCTATCAAATATTCCTCATCGGATTCGATGGTAAAATCTTGATCCGAACCGGCCGTCACCTGGACCGTTCCGGACGGCGTTATCGACCCGCCGCCGCCTGCCAGGGCGGAAATGGCGTACTTGGTGGCTGCGGAACTGTAAGTGACCGTTATGGATCCCGCACTGCTTAAATTGCCTGCCGCATCCGCGGCCGTAACGTTGAAGATGTTCGTACCCTTTATCAGGGTACCGGAATAGCTCCAGGTGGTCTGCCCCGCGGTGTAGGCAACCCCGGAAGCTGATCCGTTGACGTAAATCGTGACCGTATCCGAAGATGCGGTACCTGTCAGCGTCACCGAGGATTGCGTGGTCGAATAATCGGTGCCGCTGTTGGTGGTGATCACCGGCGCAGCCGGCGCCGAAATGTCATAAAGGGTCGCCGAATCGCCGCTGCCGGTCGGCTCGGCCTCCACATTACCTGCCGTGTCCGTAGCGCGGCTGGCGAAGTAGTAGGTGCCGTCCCCCGAGGTGGGCGAAAAATAAAAGGACCCGCTCGGTAAGGATTTGGTCAGTCCGGTGGACATCCAGGACCCGCTGCTTCCGAATTTATAATAGAGCTCCACCGTATTGATACCGGAAGTATCATCCGACGCCGAAAAGGTGACCTGAATGGTGCCGGTGCTGGCAGCGGGAGATGATGCCGAAGACATCGGCGCCACCGTGTCGAAAACGATAGCCCAATCCCCGTCGCCGGTCGGCTTATCCTCCTCGTAGCCGGCTTTGTCTTTCGCCCGGCTGGCAAAATAGTAAGTGCCGTCCCCGATAGCAGGATCATGGGTGTATGTAAAATCGCCGCTAGTGCCGGGCAGCGCGGAAAGGCCGGTATCGGCCCATATGCCGTCGGATCCCTTTTTGTACCACAGGGTTGTGGACGAGACTCCCGAACCATTCGGGTCGCTTGCGATCCAGGAGATGTAAAACGGAATGCTGCCCCCGAAAAAAGGTGCGTTGTCGATGTTTGAAGAGGGCTTGGTGGTGTCGACGACAATGTCCTTGTTATCGGACAGGTTTCTTCCTTCTGGAACAATGGTGGGTACTTCTATGCCCCCTGCGGTCTGCAGGGTGCCGGATTTTGCCATGCTGGCCACTTTGAGATCGCTTGAATTTTCTCCCTGAGCGACCGTATAGATGCCGCTTGCGTTGAGTTGCGAAGAAAAAGGCCCCGGAATCGTGACCGTGCCGCCGGTATCCAGCGTAAGGACGATCGAACCGCCGGACGATAGATTCAGCGGATCCGAAAACTCGAGCGTAATCGTTACGGTATTGCCTGTCTTGTAAATGCCATCTGCGGCCGATGAGGTAATATTGATGATACCGGGGGAATACACCTCATTGGAATAAGCGCTCTCAAGGGGCCAGGCTTCGTTGTCAAAGGCCGTCACCGCCAGATAATAGACCTTGTAATCGGTCAGCCCCTTGATCCTGACACTCGGGGATTGAGGATCCGGGAGGCTCGATAAACTGACTGAAATCCGCTTCCCCTTCACCACTTCCCAGGTCACACCTCCGTCGGTGCTGTACTCCTCGGCCAGATCTTCGTTGGCCGGACTGTAATCTCCGGAAGCCGTACCGTAATAGACGTAGTAACCGGCCAGATCGCTCTCTTCATTCGGATCCCAGTAAAGCGTTAGATCTCTTGCAAAAGCCGGATATTGGATGAACAAAACGGAAAATAATAAAACAGAGGCGGCAAGCCATCGGATCTTGATTACCTGCAATAATTTCATGGCGTCCATCCCTTGGGATACATACATAACCCCGTTTTTATGATGGTGATTGCAATGAAACCAAAATATGTTATGAAAATAGCTGAAAATCCGGTTCACCACGAAGTGGCTAACCCCATTTTTGAAAGGCAAAAATCAAACAATCGTGATTCGGCTAGAACTGAAGCGTAGAAAAATGAAGTAGACTTTTCTCCCATTTAACAATTCAACTATTTCCCAGATCAACCAATCCTCCATTGAACGATTTAACCAATCCCCCATTTTAACCATTTAACGATTCGACCATTTAACTTATTTTCTAATGATATCAATTAGAGCTCTCCAGTCCGGTCGGCGGACAGGGCGCCTCCCCGGCGCCGGTAATTATTTTGATGGGATAGCCTGTTGAATTGTTATTGCCGTTTTCGTCCACTACAAACAGGTAATAGGTTTGACATGGATCAAAATTTCCTCGATTTAATGTAATTGTAATTGAAGTGCTCGACCAACTGGTAGGGTATTGAATCTCTCGGCTATTACAATCTGAAAATATTTTGTTATTGCCGATCTCAACTCGTGCTAGTGTTTTATCCAAATAAATATCATCATAGTAAAAAGTTGCATCTCTATTCGTTGCGCCAACCAGATTACTATAATACATTCCAAGGAGTATGTATCGCCATGAGCCATCACCGGCGGCATGAGTTATAACGTTTGTCGCATCACCCCAAATACCAGATTTGCCGATTCTTGTATGCCATACTACGCCATCTCCAACCTCATTGCCAGAAGCACGTTGATAATAACCCTCAATACGCATCCAACTGTTAAATAGATAAGCGTTACTTGAAATGGAGTTAATAACGTCGCTTTTTGTTCCACTACTATAATAGGACTGAATATCGTTGTTCCCCCAAATTCCTGGATTACTTCCCCACCAATTATCCTCAATGATGGAACAGGATACAGCATATTGATTTTTATCATTTAGTCTTATGCTTTTCCATTGAAACTTTGTGGCTGCATCGTTTTTAACTATTTTTATCCAGGCAGTATAATAGAGCTTATCAAAACCCGAACCAGCATCATAGGTCATGTAGCAACCATACTGGCTGTTCAGGAATCTAAATTTTATGGACTGATTCCCACTATGAGCGTCAGCATCCGTGTATTTTGGCGATAAGAAACCGCCTGAGTCTGGCGTGTTCGTCCACATAGAAGCAGAAACTGAACTGTCTGGAGTCCCGGCTTCAATATTATCTTTTAGAAACACAAGCGGGGTTGGAGTAGTTTTGTTACCGAATCCGCTTCCAGATATTATTATACTCTGACCGTCTACAATTTTACCTGATACTGAGCTAACTGTAGGAGCTGTTAATGCATAACTAGGAATAAAAATAAGTAATATCATTATTGGGAACATGTTCTTCATAATAAATCCTCCTTTTTTTTAAATCACAGTGTCTTTGCGAATATTTTTCTAATAAATGCTCTGAAAAAGCTTTGAAAGACAATATTCAAAGAGTATCTTTTAATATTCCTTAAAAAATATTTATAACTGCTTAATTTAAATTTCAAACCGGTATTTTTTAAATGTTTATTATATTCCCAAATATGAAAATGACTGGGTTCTTCAGCAAAAATCGTACTATAATTTTTTAGATTATTGAGAATTTTTGTTGCCATTTTCCCCACAGCTGGAACGGGCTGATATTGTTTATTAATATAGACTGGGATTGCGGAATAATCGTTAATACCATTATTATCAACTATAATTTTCAAAATAATCGTCTGCTTTGTGTTCTCTTCCCATAAATCAAAAACGAAATTCCCCAAACTATAAGCAATTAGCCCCTTTTTATATTCCTCAATTCCTTGAAGAACATGTGGATGATGGCCCAGAACAACAGTTGCCCCTTCATCGATTAGAAAACGAGCTTGAGAAATTTGCTCTAATGATGGACAGTGAACAAATTCTTTACCCCAGTGGATTGAGACAAATAAAAGACCATCGAATGACTCTCTAATTTTTCTAAATTCATGAGACAATATATTAAATGATTTTCTGTAACTATATAGAGGTTGGTCTCGATAATATTCTTCAGGATGAAGAGAAAAGCCAATAAAACCAATTTGAATTTCTTCTTTTTTATAAGTTTGCATTATAGTATTATTTGGTCCGTCGACTCCGATATATTTTATTCCATTATTATCAAGAAGTTTTATTGTTTGAAGATATGCCTTTTTGCCATGCTGCATAATATGATTATTTGCAACGTTAATAATATTAAAGTTTAATTTTTTAAGAGCTTCAATGCACTCTGGGAACCCCCTCATCTCATATGAAGGTAAATACCATTTCCTCAATCCAATATCAGATAAAACACATTCAAGATTACAAAAGTTAATATCAGAATCTACAAAAAGGTGAGCTATATCCCTGAAAAGGTATTCCATGCCCTTCTTTTTTAAAGTAGAGCGCACCCCATGTCCAACCGTTACAGCGTGATCACCGAACCAAACATCGCCAACAGCATTTATTATAACTTTATTATCCATCTACAATAATAGACTCATAAAAAGATAAAAGTTTATTTCCTATAACTTTCCAATCATAATATTTTAATACTAAATTCTGAGCCTCTACACCAATTTTTTTCCTTAGATCTGGGTTTTCAACCGCTCGTAATATTTCAGAAGCAAAGCAACTTGGTGTATCTGCTATAAGTATATTTTTACCTGCCTCATAACGAATACCTTCTGCCCCTTTTGAAGTAGAGACAATCGTTTTCCTCATAGCCATTGCTGTTAGTATTTTTAATCTAGAACCACCTCCAATTCTTAAAGGAACAACTAAAGCCAAACATCTTTCTAAAACATCTCTTTCATCTTCCAAGAAACCACAAATTTGAACATTATTAAAATGTTTTTCAAATTCTACAATTGACTTGTCAGGGTTTCTTCCAACAATTTTAAGATTAATTAAGCTATTTTTCGACATAATAATTGGCCATATTTCTTTCATGAAATATAAAGTCGCATCGAAATTCGCAGTTGATTCTTTATTTTGGGCGCCTATTATTAGTAAAAAATCCCCTTCATTAATTCCTATCGGGTGATAATATTGAACATCAACCCCATTTTCGATTGTTGCATGTCGATTTTGAATACCAATCTTTTTTTTAAAAAATTCATAATCCAAATCAGTACAAGTGATAAATGCATTGACTTTGTTCAAGGCATACCTTTCATATTTTCTCATTTTGACAAATTGCAGAAATGCAAATATTTTTCGAAACATGTTAATTTCACGATAGAATCGTTCTCTCATTAGTTCCGATTCAACATTATGATTTGTTGCGACCACTGGTGTACGTTTAAAAAATTTTGAATAATTAAAAAATTCCGTTTTATCCAAATGTACAATGTCAAATTGCACACGGCTAATAATTTCAAGCAAGGTATTTAAAAATTCTTTGGAATAATAGCGCTTTACTCTATATGGATGAATTTCGAAAATATTTTTAATTAAAAATGTATAATAAGTAGCCTGGTTTTTATCTGACGGTATTTCAAATATATAAACTTCCTCGCAATGCTTCAATAATTCATTCTTGCAACGAATCTTTTCAGTGGTATCATTTATCATAATTTTATGATTAAATGCTAAAAGATAAATGCGATGTTTTAAGGATAGCTGTTTTATAATATTAAAAGTTCTAATTTTATGACCTGTATTTGGAGGGTAAGGAACAATATCAACAAGAAATAAGATATTCATACATTAAAACCCTTATCAATGATTCAATCTTGATAGTCTTGTAAAAAGTCGTTTGTCATAAAAAACACAATTTTGAATATTTGTTCGTAATTTTGTAAGCGCTTTTTACACTCAGAAGTGTCACCCAATTTTCTCAATTATAAAGTGTCATAAACTGGCAATTAGGATAACCTGATCAAGGATCTGCCGTCGCTTTTGACTTATATGGCCCCAAGGATCAAAAAGCTCTTGCTGTTTGTGATCATTAACAGGTTAATATTTTGAGAAATATTTATCACAAAAGCAGATAAAAACAAGCACAAAAAATGACATTATTGCATTATTAGGGTCAGTTGGATTGATCGACTTTTTACGAAGCCATCAATCTTGAAATTACAAAACGCCTTTTGTTCGACCTTTCAAATGGAATATCGTCAACCAATTCAAGCTCAATTTTTAAATCCTGGTCTCCCTTTTTCCATATTTCTTCTTTTATTTTTTTCCATTTCGCTTCATTAAAACCCTCACTCTTAACAACTCTTACCGTTATTTCTTCCAACTTATTTTGGATGATTTGAAATTTATCTATTGTTGTTTCATATTCAAAAATACCGGTAAAAAAATGGACAATAAGCCTATTACCATTCGGCGTTATAATAATATCAGAATCTCTCCCCTCAATACTTTTCATGATAGGTAGCCCTCTCCCACATGGGCATTTCTCGATAACGCTACCTCTTCCAATATCTCCAATTTTATATCTAATTAATGGCATAATACCAGGATTCAAGCGCGTCAATAGTATATCTCCTAAGTTACCTGGGGGAACTGGATGCCCGTTTTCAACAAATTCAACAATAACGTGAGGACTAAATATATGATAATGGCCGTTTCCTTCTCCTTCACCACACTGAGCACCTACCTGAATACCCTCACCGCATCCATAAGAGTCGGTTACACGACAGTTGAATTGAGAAACAATAAGTTTTCGATAGTGATCAAATAAATTATCTCCCCAAGAAACAATTCCTTTCAGATTTCTATTAAATCCAGTTGCATGGGCTCTTTCTGCTAGACAATAAAGGCTTGACGCGTATCCCATCACGTAATCAATTTTATTGGTTTCAATTATATCGAGATAATGATCCAATATTTTATCTGTAAGATTAAATGCTGATACATATTTTACTCCTAATACCTTATCCTTTATATACTTCAACCATCCTCTTTTTAAGGTCATTCCGGTCTGCAAATATTTATCTCCAATCTGCCATCCCGAAAAATTAGCCCTTAATAACATAAGTGCTCTTGCTATACTCATCGTGTAATTATCAACTCTGACAGCAAATGGTTGTCCGCTTGAGCCACTAGTAAAATATTCCTTCCATGGACCAGGTAGTTTTCTGCTACAAGCTTCGGGATATGACTTTTTCAGCATTTCCTTTGACACAATTGGAAGGTGCCTGAGATCTTGAGCATTTTTAATTTGGTCAATTTTAACCCCATGTTCATCATAGATCTTGCGATAAAAAGCAGTTTCATTATAGGCTAAAATAATTGTGTTTCTAAGCTTATCATTTTGATATTTTATTAATTTTTCCGGATCCCACCATTGTGCTTTACAAAAAAACCAATATTGTTTCATTACCTCTTGCCTTGAAATCCAATCTCCTATAGGAAGAAAAATGTTTTTCAGTAGATAATTTTTAATCATTTATTTCCGCCAAATTCTCCAATCTTGATAGTGCATTGGATAAATAAGTTTTTTCATCCATATTATTTTGTTTATTCCTAATGTAGCGAGTGTTGCCCCTAATATAGTAAAGAAAATCGTCAACAAAACGCTGATTAGAGAGTTTCTTGATATCGGGAAGGTGAATTTAATCGCATAATAAACAAGATTATGAGTGAGGTAAATACCTAAAGAGTACTTGCCGATTAGAATAAGAGTTTTCGAATTATATATTGACACAAGCCAGTATAATCCGGGAATGGATGATAAAACACACACGTCATGTATTAAAAGCCATACAGGATCAGATAAATTCGGAAAATGACTGGCGAAAAGATACATCTTGTTCTTATAAAATCCTATAAGAGATAGAGAAACGATAAATAACGAGAAGCATATCAATCCAAGGATGAATCTTTCCTTTGCGTAGGGCCAGATCTTCTCAAAGAACAAGCAAACTGGAAAACAAAATAATGCGACAGAAATACTTAAAGGAATCCATTTGGCATAAGGCGTTAGCATCGAGCTGAAAAAAAAATGGAATCCGACACCAAGGAGAATAAAAATAAGTTTGAAATTAATGTTTAGAACATAAATGGACCTCAAAGTAATCAGTGCTAAAAAACATGGTAAAAACCAAAATAATGAGAATCCACTCGCGTTTTTAATAAGGTCGGTCGATAAGATTAGTAATCCTAAAAGATAATTTTTTATAAAATCAATTATCGAAATATCGATAATGAGAAAATTGTAGAGTAAGGAGGATACACTATAAAACCAGAAAAAAGGGATCAGGTATCTAAATGCCCGCGTTTTAAAAAATTCCATTGAAAATTGTTTTCCCGGAAAACAAAAAGCCAGCAGAAAGAATCCAAAAACATCAAAAGACTCAAAAACAATCTTAATCCGCGGGAATAAGGTCTCAACCTCAAGATTGTGTTCAATAACGACACATAAGACCAAAACACCTTTTATTATATATACTCGATCGCTAAAATAATTATATGAATCATCCAGGTATTTTTTACGAAATAGCATGAGCAAAATCGGGCCTCGCTCGAATTAAATGAAATAATATAAATAGGTTACTGATAGGATCAGCCGTGCTTTTCAACATAGGGATTACATATCACTTATTCCGATTAGCGCTTGCATCCAAATCCGGATGTAATCGGAAAACTCTTTTTCAGTACATGTTGAAATGAAAATGAGGCCCAAAAGGCGTTAGTCCCTGCACCCATAATAGAAATAACTGGCAACCAGCAGCATGCGGTTTTGCCATAGGTGCGGCAACAGGTAGTACAGCGTCAGTACTGCTATAAAAAAAACGATAAATTCTAAAGAATTAAACAGCATATAGACTCATCCGGACAAATACCTCAGGCGGGCCGGCTCGTTCGACAAGGCTTCAGTATATCGCGCAGGCGGCGGACCAGAGGCGTAAGCCCTGTGCACCGGAACTGCAGAGATTCGACTGTGTCCTCGGGGGCTGCGTTGATCCGGGAGATTGTATAGGGGCCTTTCCTGCAGTCGGATCGACTTTGGGTCAATGTAAAGGCGCAGACAAAACCTTCCTCTTTCAGAAGCTTTTCATGCTCGCTCGTATAATCTCCGAAATCTCCGTTTGGGTATGCGAACAAATCGCAAGGTCTGTCCGTGGTCGCTTCCAGTTTTTTCCTGTTGATTTTAATTTCTTCCCTTGCGGTCTCATAGCCCAGCGCAGTGAGAATTGTATGGGTATGGGTGTGCCCACCAAAGCAGAACCCATTTTTCGACAGGGTCCTGATCTGCTCCGGTTGCATGGAATAGAACATAAATGCCCTTGGATCCGCGGCTAAAACTTCTAAAGATCGAATCCGCCCGATTTCCGTCAAAATACCGTCTCTTTCGGATGGCGTCATGTGTTTCATCCGCTCCAGGATCCGGGAAACCACAATATCCCGATTCTTCGGGCATGACTCCATTTGAAAGACTTTTAAAAATGCAGCGACCTGATTTTGATCGGCGGTTTGAAAAAACAGCCACACCCAGTCATACCAGAACGGGATGGCATTTTCGGCAAACCGCGTGGCGATAAAGACGATCGGCTTTATGCCGAGCCGCTCCAGAACGGGAACCGCCAGACGAAAAAAGCTCTCGTATCCGTCGTCAAAGGTGATGAGTGCGGAATTCGGCGAAAGGGATCGGCGGCCTTGAATCGCTTCTTTGAACTGCTCCGGATCTATTATCGTATAGCGGCGTTTGATTTCCCTGAGCTGCTCGGTAAAATTCTTGACATGGATAAAGGTTTTCGGCAGATCGTTGTTTTGAAACGGCCCGTCATATAGTCCATGATAGGTAACTACCAGCGGACGGCGGCGGTAAAGAAAATTGGCCAGAGAAGGAATACCGGCAGCAGCAGCGATTTTATATTTGTCGATCAATCTCTATTTTCACCATGAAGAACATGAAGAAACTTGAAGGGTAAAAAACAAATCCACGATCCTACCCGCCTTTCTTCATGCACCTTCATGCACTTCATGGTCCAAACGCTTTCACTTTCCACCATGAAGAACATGAAGAGCTTGAAAAAACAGACTTGAAGAAAATATCAAAAACACCTTCCACCTTCATGGTGAATCTCATAGGTAATTATGGTAAAGTTCATCCGTTTCCCGAACCATGTCGGCGACTGAAAAACGTGTTCGGATAAAATCCCTGCCGGCCGTTCCCATGCTAAGGGCCTGATCCCGGTCAATCAGAATCGTTTTAAACGCCGATGCAAGGGCATTTTCATCGCCCGGCGGCACCAGGATGCCTGTCTTCATATGTTGAACAAGCTCGGGATTCCCCCCCACCCGGGTGGCAATCACGGGAATTCCTTCGGCCATGTATTCCATAATGGCGTTGGAAAGCCCCTCGGAATCCGAGCAGATCACGCCGGCGGTCATTTTCTGCAGGAGCCGGGGCACGTCTTTGCGCCTGCCGAGAAATTTGATCCTGTCTGAAATGTCAAGCGAAAGGGCCATGCCCTCCAGCTTATTTCTCAGATTCCCTTCTCCGATAATCCAGAATTCCGCTTCAGGAAATTCCCGGCCGGTTATCGCAGCCGCTCTGATAAATAAATCCACCCGCTTAACCGGCCGGTTCAGGTTCGCAACGATGCCCAGTACCGTTTTGCCTGCGGGTGTTTCATTATGCGCATTCCTTCCGTCATTTATCTCGATGCCGTTGTAGATAACCTGCATCTTCGATTTATGGATATGTTCGTCTAGAACAGTTTTTTCCCGAACGGCATATGCGTTGGCTATAATGGCTGTTACCCAGCGGTTTACAAATCTCAACAGGAACAAATCTTTCCGGGTCAGGTTAAAGCCCATGTCACGCCTGGAGGTGAACACCGTGCGCACGCCGGCAAGACGGGCCGCCATGGCACCAAGGCTGTTTGATGTCGGGAAAAAGGTATGGACAATATCGGGGCGCCGTGCGCTGAGTATCCGGTAAAGCCGGTAAAGGGCCCCCGGCGATCTGGATATATCGGACCCGGCATCCAGTACAGCGATATCTACATCTGGAAAGACTTGAGAAGCTTCTTCTCTCAGGAATTGACTGCTCTGCAACGAAATGAGTTGAACCGAATAGCCCATGTCCGGCAGGGATTGTAATAAGTATTTCAGTTGCTTTTCGGTTCCGGCCTGTACGGTACGCAGAAAGTCAACCAGGTAGGTGATCCTGATCGGGCGATGATGCGCAAGGTTGATTGCCCGTTGTTTTTTGTCTGTTATCATAAAAAGCCAGGGAAAGGCAAATGAAAGGCGAAAGGTAAAAAGTGAAAAGAACTCGGAGGCTTCAGGTCTAAACATTTCACTTTTTACTATTTTCCCTTTAACCCTGAACCCTATGCCTTTTCTCTAATCGATTCAACCAATTCAACCATTTGACTATTTGACCAAACTCTTTCCCTGTTCACATATAAAGCTCCACATCCCCATCGCCATGCCAAAAATTCCACTCACATCGTTCAGGCGAAAGTGCCTTCATCTCTTCCGATGCGAAACGGCAAGTAAAGCGCGGCGATCGTCCGGTAGGCAGAAAGCCGAACCGCAGGAACCATTTCCGTGCCACGGACAAAGTTGCAAAAGTATAAATGCGCTTTACGCCCTGCATTTTAAAATAGTCCATCGCACGGGATATGAGCGCATAAGCCACCGCTTTTCCCCCTGGATCGGCCACCAGATCAACAACCCAGCCTTCCTCTTTATCGCTTCCGGTGATGTTTAATACGATTGCACCCAAAACACCATCTCCCTCGGCCTGGAACACCTGATAATTCTTGCCCGGGCAGTCGAAATACCGCCAGTTCAAATAGTCCCGGTCTTTAACCGGTCCGAGGATATCCATGGCCGAAACGCTTTCGGCAAGACGGCCGTAGGATTCATCGAATCGCTCAATTGTCCTGACGACGATGCCGGGATCAATTGCCGGTCTTGGGAACAAACCGACAACAATAGACAGAACTTTTTCAAAAAAGACCGTTTTCAATCCGGCAGTTAGCGGCCTCGCTTTCAAAAGTCGAACCAGATAGTCGCTGTTTGGAACATCCCGATACCCAGCAGAAATGCGCAATCGGTACATGGCGTCACTTGTGCCTTTGGCCATGGACAACTCGAAGTTCTGCCACCCGGTCTGCACCAGTTTTTTCCCGATACCCCTGCCCCTCAGGGGTTCCGCCACCAGCGAATCCTGCTGCCATTGCGCGTGGATCTTTTGGCCGCCTGAAGCAAGATAAACCGGTACGATGCCGACACAGCCTTCGATTCGACCGTTTAACCGGGCGATAGCTGCGGATTCGCTCGCGGTCGGCAGGGGGCCTTTTTTTCGCCACTGCCAGAAGGTTTGAAATCTTTCGCCTTCCGGCAGATGGGTGAGCATGAAATCCAGCAACTCGGGCTCTTCCAAGGGCTCAAGAATTTTGACTTCTATGGAATTAATGGACGACATGTAGCGTTTATTATACTGTGATCGAGTGCAGCGGGCGAGAGATTTGTCTTTTATCTCTCACAGAGGGCACAGAGGCGCAGAGGGTTTTTGTTTTTCTGATCCTTTGAGATGGAAGGATCAGAAAAAAACCTCAGCCTGCCGGTAAATAAAAATGTATCATCCCCACGCAGTGGCTGATGCCTTTGCCTGATTTTTCCCTCTCAAAAAAGCAGGCAAACAATTGTTCCCATATCTCTGCGATCTCTGCGGGCTCAAGCGACTGCAAGGAGCGGGCGAGAGAAATATCTGTTATCTCTCACAGAGAGCACAGAGGCGCAGAGGGTTTTTGTTTTTCTGATCCTTTGAGATGGAAGGATCAGAAAAAAACCTCAGCCTGCCGGTAAATAAAAATGTATCATCCCCACGCAGTGGCTGATGCCTTTGCCTGATTTTTCCCTCTCAAAAAAGCAGGCAAACAATTATGCCCTCATCTCTGCGATCTCTGCGGACTCGAGCGCAGCGGGCGAAAGATTTGTCTTTTATCTCTCACAGAGAGCACAGAGGCGCAGAGTTTTTCTGTTTTTCTGATCCGTTGAGATGGAAGGATCAGAAAAAAACCTCAGCCTGCCGGTAAATAAAAATGTATCATCCCCACGCAGTGGCTGATGCCTTTGCCTGATTTTTCCCTCTCAAAAAAGCAGGCAAACAATTGTTCCCATATCTCTGCGATCTCTGCGAGCTCAAGCGACTGCAAGGAGCGGGCGAGAGAAATATCTGTTATCTCTCACAGAGAGCACAGAGGCTCAGAAGATCAAACCGCATCATATTTTAACTTGATATGTTTTTATTAATGTATTAAAATATTTTTAAAAGTTTAATTGTTTAAGGAGAGCAATATGGCCATCGTAATGAAGATAAGCCCACAGGGACAGATTCGGATTCCTAAAAATGTCATGCAAACTCTCAATATCGAGAAAGGCGACTATGTTGAAGTGGAAATCGATCGGGGTCAGATTATATTAAAGCCCAGAAAACTAATCGATCCTCGCCAAGGCTGGTACTGGACCCAAAAGTGGCAAAAAATGGAAATCGAGGTCGATGAAGAAATTGAAAAGAATCGACTTTCACCAGAATTCCATACTGCCGAAGAGGGTCTTAAATGGTTGAAAGAATAAAAAGCTATCGATTCAGCAACCGATTTAAAAAAGAATACCGGTCCCTACCCAGAGAAATTCAAATAGCCTTTGATAAGAAGCTATCATTATTCTTAGAAGATATGACCCATCCCTCTCTTAGGGTAAAACGAATTCAGGGAACCAAACATCGATGGGAAGGATCGATAACCAAAAATTATCGTTTTACTTTTCAGTTTATCGAAGATTCAGTCCTCTTTAGAACCATCGGAACCCACGATATCCTTTCACGCATCCGGGATTAAAATATTTCGCCAAGCTTGTCGGATTTGCATTCAATTTTTTAATCAAAAACAGCACTAACACAAAATGAATCTGCGGGCTCGAGCGCAGCGGGCGAGAGATATATCTGTTATCTCTCACAGAGGTCACAGAGCCACAGAGTTTTCTGTCAAAGTCATAGGTCCGAAGATAAATCGCGCTTAGTCCCCACGCAGTGGCTGATGCCTTTGCTTGATTTTTCCTTCTCAAAAAATCAGGCAAAAATTATTCCCATATCTCGGCGATCTCTGCGGGCTCAAGCGACTGCAAGGAGTGGGCGAGAAATTTATCTCTTGTCTCTCACAGAGAGCACAGAGGCGCAGAGGGTTTTTTTTCTGATCCTTTGAGATGGAAGGATCAGAAAAAGACTCAGCCTCACGGCGTATTGACAATTCGAGTGACTCCGTCTTTGAGCAATACCTCATTAAAATTAATCAAAAGCCCCAATGATTTATCAGCTAATTTCAAATACGTTAACAACTGCTTTTTGTGGGTATCAGTTACTTTTTCAACTGATTTTAATTCGACAATAAGCGTGTCCTCAACAAGCAGATCAATTCTAAAGCCAGGACCTACTATTTCTTTTCCACGGAATTTTATTGTAACGGGAACTTCAGTTTTGACATTTATACCCATCTCTTTTAATTCAATTGCCATACATTCCTGATAGACCGACTCCAAGAGTCCTGGGCCTAGTTCCTTATGGACATTTATTGCGGCTTTGATGACATTAGAGGATAGCTTATTGATGCCCATAAGCTGCTTTGGTTCACACAGCATTGACGAAGATAAATCGAGTTTAGTCCCCACGCAGTGGCTGATGCCTTTGCCTGATTTTTCCCTCTCAAAAAAGCAGGCAAACAATTATGCCCTCATCTCTGCGATCTCTGCGGACTCGAGCGCAGCGGGCGAGAGACTTGTCTTGTATCTCTCACAGAGGCCACAGAGGCACAGAGGGTTTTTGTTTTTCTGATCCTTTGAGATGGAAGGATCAGAAAAAAACCTCGGCCTGCCGGTAAAAATGTATCATCGCCATGCCAGTGGCTGATGGGTTTGCCTGATTTTTTCTTCTCAAATAATCAGGCAAAGATTATTTTCATCTCTGCGATCTCTGTGTGCTCAAGCGACTGCAAGGAGCGGGCGAGAGATATTTAGTCATACGGGTTGGTCGTTTTGCCGGCCGTAATCTTAGAAGACCTCTTCATGGTGCCTATAAGTTGAACAAAATGGCTGAAGCGTATTTTCTTTATGTACTGCCACGATAATTTGCCTTTGAACTGGGGTTCGATCCGAAGCTTCCACTCCATTCCCAGCGAATACAGCCGCCATAACAGGCTGTACCCCTTCCAGGACAAGCGCGAACATAGCCGGTCCAGTTCGGCCTGTCTCACCGGGCTGTCATCCGGTCGAACGCTGCCGGAACTCTCGATATACATGGGAAGCAGCTTGTAGCTGCCGGGGGGGGCATCTCCATCCAGAGCGATTTGAGCCAATACGCTCTTTCGATCCGCCTCTTTCAGTTTTGCAACGGTGTGGTGCAAAACACCGTCCCGACCGGTGAAGGACCAGGGAATGTCATCGAAAACAAAATTACCCAGGCTGTAAAAGACCAGACCCTTTCCGATTCTCTCCACCCCCTGCAGCACATGGGGATGATGGCCCAGGATCAGATCCGCTCCTGCCGCGATCAAATCTTTCGCCAGTTGCCGCTGTATGGGAGACGGATAAGCGTAATGCTCGATTCCCCAGTGCATGAGCAGAATCACGAAATCGGCCTTTTTCCGGCATTCTGAAATGCTTCGGCAGGTTTCCTCCTTATCGAAAAACGCGACGCCGGGATGATGTTCTTCGGCATAGGACCGGGATGCCACAATCACCAAGGTTCTGGCCAAAATCGCCAGTTTTTTCCCATCGGTCTCATAAAATAACGGCGAACAGGCCTCCTGAATGTTATTCCCTGCTCCCACGAACCGTACACCGGCATTTCCCAGCGCGCTCATGGTGCTCTGCAAGCCGTCCGGGCCGAAATCCATCATATGGTTGTTTGCAAGCGACACAATGTGGACACCAGATTTTTTCAGAATTTCTGCCCATCCGGTGTTTCCCCTAAGAACGCACTTGTTGGAAACCGGTTTTCCGCAGTCGATGAGCGGATTTTCCAGATTGCCGATTACGAGGTCAGCCTTATTGAAAAACGGATAACTAGGGGAAAAACATTCTGTTTTCGGACTGTCCGCAATTGTCCCCTGAAAAGACAAATCTCCCGCAGCAGCAATCTCAAGCCTCATATAATGATCCTTAAGTGATTTCCGGCTTTTTGCGTTGTAAAAAATACGTTGAAATCATTGATTGGAAGCATCGCTAAAATCTTTTCTGATCACAAATCGATATTTTCCGGATTTTTCATGAAAAATCTTTTCCACGTATTCAAAAGACACCAACATTTTATTATGAAAAATATTATTGACCGTTTTTTTGAAGAGCGAAAGACTTTCCTCTTGAAACCCTTCATTTTTACTTAATTTAACAATAATATGATTCGGCTTGTCCTGTATTATCTGTAATTGACCCACCTTTGGATTCTCAACAAACGGTACGAGAAGTGACAAACCCATTATTTTCGATCCGTCATGCGGCGAAATTAAAAAGTCAGACTCCCTGCCCGCGGTCATTTCCATCAGGGGAAGCGTCCTACCGCAGGCGCATTTGGCATTTGAAGGAATACCGATATCGCCTATTTCATAGCGAATGAACGGCATCCCATAATTATGCAAATCCGTCACTACGATATTCCCGGGCTCTCCCGGCCTTGACGGTTTCCCCTCATTCAAAAATTCCAGAAACAATGTTTCAGCACTGATATGCATTTTGTCATGTTCTTCACATTCACTTGCAATGGTCCCGGATTCTCGGGACAAATAGTAATTGAAAACTTCACCTGAAAATGTCGACTCAAACAGCTTCCTTTGAGAATCGGTTAGCGGTTCTCCCACTGATTTAATTGCTTTTGCTCTAACTTTATAATGACCTTTCTCGTTTATGTATTCAGCAATAATTGAAATCGGGTTGGGAAAGCCCCGTATTAATGCGGGTTTAAAATCCTGTAACTGTTTGCATATGAATTGAAGGTTGCTATCGTCCAGAACACCCGCAAATATTCTCAATTTTCTATCGAACATCCGGTTTTTCAATTTCATTTTCCAACTGAGTTTTCCTTTAAAATCAATTGAAGCCGGCCAAACAATGGCTTCTTTATCTCCAATATTCCAGCCACACCAGCGATCGTGGCGAATTGTCGATGCCAGTTTGAAATTTAAGGATCGGTTATCACGATAAAAAATGGTGTAATCTGCTGTCGTGCCTCCTGTTGTACTTTCATGAATATCTTCTTTTAACAGATTTCTTGCGATAAGGTCTTTCTGGTGATCCTTCAAATCCCGCTTTGTTAAAATCGGCAGTTTAAACAAATCGGAAAAATCTTTGAAATCATCAGGCTCAAATCCGATATCTTTAAATTTTCTATTATAAAACACAGTATTTTTGTAAGCATGCCGAAGTATTTCTCTTAACTTTTCGAGCTGCCATTTGATCATCATCTCTTCAGGCCAGTATTGACTCTTCTCCAACATTTTTAGGGCCTTTAATATACCGGTTTTTTCAACTCTCTCTTCGATTGGGAAAAGAATATTTCGTATCAGAAATGAATAAAAATTCATCATTTTTTCTCCAGTAAAAATACAGAGACAAATTGTAACCGTTCACAGGGGTCTGTTTTATTGGCCGCAACATGTACCTGGCGGCTTACGTTACGCCCCGATCCTTCGAATGGCTATATGGCAGGCAGCCAGTATGCATCTCGCCGGCCACCACCGACCTCCGGGGCTGTTTGGAAACAGCCGCAGATGCCCGCTGCCGTCGGCAACGGCAAGCGCTTATGGTTGCGGACCATAAAACATACCCCTGTGAACGGTTACACAAATTTTATTGCAATCGTTGTGTGTGTATCAGAAACGTCCTGTTAAAATAGCGTTTATCGAATCTTTGTAAATCAGGAATGTTAAATACACCCAATCAATTGATTTGAGAAATTTTTAATAATGGTCGATATTTCAAGTTCTTTCATTCTGACTTGACATGGCTGATAAATGCTGTCGATTTTTCCGGCCTTTTTTAAGTTTATCAGAAAGCGGATATATTCAATTATCGGAGCAGGCTCATCAGAACTAAATACTTTCCCGGCTCCGCTTTCTTCAATAATCTGCTGCGCCTCGCCTTTGGGAAAAAATCCCAGAATCGGCCTTTTTGCGGCGATATATTCGAATATTTTGGAAGGGACATACGTGGCACTTTCCTCTCCGGTGCCAAGCGATGTCCAGAGAATATCCGCGCTGCACATGATGCTTCTTGCCTCATCGAATGCCGCCCATGGACGAATATCGACAATTTCGGAAAGATTCAGCTTCTTTACAATATTGGCTGTCTGCACATCCCGGCTTCCAAGAAGAATAATCTGGATATCGTCAGGGCTAAGAGAAGGAACATCCGAATTATACTTTCCGGATTTCCAGGCGCTCAAAGCATAAAAAAGAGCGTAAGGGTTGAATTTGGGATAAAACGTTCCGGCGTGAACGATGACTATCTTTTTGGGATCAAACCGGATATTTTTTCTGCAGTCGAATTCCTCCCAGCCGTTGGGGACATAAGTCACTTTTTCCGGATCGAGTTTTGGAAATGCCTTCAGCAGGTTTTTATGGTTGGCATGGGTGTTCGACAGCACCAGCGCGGCATTTTCGATAACCTGCTTTTCAAGCGCTCTTTCGATAATCAGCCCATACCGCCGCCACCCGCCCTTATCCCGATAGGCATTGAGCGTCCATGGATCTCTGAAATCGCATACCCAGGTCTTTCCTGTCAGTTTTGAGAGAATCAACCCTGCAAGGTGCGTGGAATGGGGTGGTGATGTCGTATAAATCGCGTCAAATCCACGCTCTTTAAAAATCGACAATCCTTTGGAGACGGCAAAAGGAACCCACAAAAGCATATGGTCCGGAAATGAAAATATTTCCATTAAGGCACTGCGAACCGCGCGCAGAAAGCGGTTGCCGGGGTTCTTATCCGAAAGCCAGAGCCACGGATCTATCGTCCGTGTCATGTGGATTCTGACCTTTTGTCCTAAAATCTCAAGACGCCGTGTGTCCGCATAAAGGTCTTTTCTCGGTCTGATCGAAATGACCTCCACATCCCAGTCGAGGCCGCTTAAATACCTTGCAAAGCGTTCGGATCGTACAGCACCGGCGCTGGAATTCGGCGGAAATGGATAGCTGACGAGCAGCAGCCGTTTCATGGGTATGGGTTGAATCGTTGAATGGTTGAATGGTTGAATCGTTGAATGGTCGATTGGTCGATCAGTCTGCCCTTTTTGCCGTCAACGAGGCGATCTTGGTCTGATTGAACAACACAAAATCACGGCTGGATTTATAGTTGATCACTCTCGCCGGAATCCCTACGGCTACAGCATTATCGGGTATATCAGTGGTTACAACGGCGTTTGCCCCTATAGCAGCGTCATTTCCAACATGAATCCCACCGAAAATTTTTGCGCCCGGTCCGATATACACCCGATCGCCGATCGTTGGAGAAAGCTGCATTCCATCCCGCCCTGCCTGTCCTATGGTCACACCTTGTGAAATATTACAAAAATTTCCCATTTTAACAGCGGTTCCGATTATGATTCCTCCGAAATGGCCGATGTACAGCCCTCGGCCGATTTGGGCGGTAAACGGGATGGAGATGCCGGTCATTATCTCCACAAGCTTTTGACAAACAGTTAGAAAGATAGAAATAACCCTGAATAAGGGGTTTTTGCTCTTGTTTTTCCTGCGAACACACCATGCGCCTGCCCTGAATACAATAAGCGCCCAGATTCCCTGGGTCATGAGAATGAGTTTGATTTTTTTTATTAAACCAGTCTGGTTCACCCTGTTATTTGGATAAAAATATCTGTATAAATCATAAATTAAATATCGGTCATTCGTCATAGGTTATGGGTGATTTTCTAACGTCCTAAAAGTTGAACTGACCTTTTATTCAGTCAGACAAATGTTTGGAATCATTTATTCAAATCAACGTATCAATGAAAAACCTAGCCGCCCGGTTCAGCGTTTTCCTGTTATATCTTTGTCTGATATATTGATTGTTTGTCGGATGATAAACCGGGGTGCAAAATGAACCGATTTAAGTATTCTCAAAAGGTACTCTCCCACCAGGCCGAAGGCGAAAAATATAAACCCCCCCATCCCCACAAGCAGCAAAACCACTGTAGCGAATCCCGGCATTTTGATGCCGCCTGTAATATATCTCACCAGATAGATTACCCAGACAACCGCGCTGATAAAGACTCCGACTATCCCTGCTATTGCCAGGAACCTCAGAGGAAAGACGGAAAAGGCCATGAAATTGCTTAATGTCAGCGAAAGCATTTTAGCAATCGTGTAACCGCTCCTGCCGTGTTCTCTGGGCGCATGGCGAAAATAGACATTCTCAATTCGAGGCGTTATGGATACTAATAGAGAACCCAGAGCAGGCTGCGGCGCGTTTTGCCGGACCAGAATATCGACCACCTGCCTGCTGATGATGCGAAACCCGGAAAATTTCAGTTTCCGGCTTTTCTTTAAAGCATAGCTGCTGATCAAGTTCACAAAACGACTCCCGAGGTTTCTCCAGAAAGCGTGTTTCTTCTCGTAGGGGACACCGATCACGACGTCGAGATTCGGTTTTTCCTTTAGTTTCGCAATGAGGACCGGGATCTCCTCCGGGGGATGCTGCAGATCATCATCGATCGTGATCACATACTCCCCTGTAGCGTGCGACATACCGCATAGAGTCGCTTTCGCCTGCCCGTGGTTATGCATCAACTGAATGGCTGAAACACGATTGTCTCTCTCTCCCAAATCACATAGAATTTGCCAGGAGTTATCCTGCCCGCAATCTTCCACAAAAATAATTTCGAAACTTTCTCCGGTTGTGCGCATGACCTTAACCAGGCGCTCGTAAAATTCTTTGAGTGTCGTTTCGCTGTTATAAACCGGAACAACGACAGAATACTTCAGAAATCCCGCATCACTTTTGTCTCTGCTTGTTTCCACTTCGATCGTTTCCGCCCTCCCTTCCAGACGTTCAACTTATACTGGACTTGCAGGTGCAAAGTTTTTTCCACTCGCCGAAGCCGGTATCTATGGTCTCAGTGATCCCTTGACTTCATATTTCAGCATATTCAGAAGATACTGGCCGTATCCGCTTTTCATCAGGGGCTGGGCCAGCTTTTCCACCTGAGCGGCATCGATAAAACCCATCCGATATGCCACCTCTTCGATGCACGCCACCTTGAGCCCCTGTCTTCGTTCGATGGTCGCCACAAATGAACTGGCCTCGAGAAACGAGTTGTGGGTTCCGGTATCCAGCCAGGCAAAACCTCGTCCTAAAAGTTTAACCTGCAATGTTTCCCGCTTGATATAGGCTTTGTTTACATCGGTAATTTCCAGCTCGCCCCGGCCGGAGGGTTTTAAATTAGATGCAATTTCAACCACGTCGTTATCGTAAAAATAAAGTCCCGGCACGGCATAATTGGTTCTTGGTTTTACAGGCTTTTCTTCGATATCCAGCACCCTGAGGTCCGAATCGAACTCAACGACGCCATATCTTTCCGGATCACTCACCCAGTAGCCGAATATCAAAGCCCCCTTCTCGAGGCCTGCGGCTTTCAGTAAAACAGGCTGAAAATTTTGCCCGTAGAATATGTTGTCTCCAAGAATCAAACACACTTTTTCATTTCCGATAAAATCTGATCCGATAATAAATGCCTGGGCGATTCCCCCAGGGGCCGGCTGCTCGGCATAAGAAAAACTGATGTTCCATTGTGAACCATCCTGAAGAAGTTCTTTAAAAAGGGGCAAATCCTTTGGAGAGGAAATTACGAGTATTTCACGAATGCCGGCCAGCATCAGAACGGATAAGGGATAGTAGATCATGGGTTTGTCATAGACCGGCAAAAGCTGCTTGCTGATCACATTGGTGATGGGCTGGAGCCTGGTACCGGATCCGCCTGCGAGTATAATTCCTTTCACTTGGTTATCCTTTCTGTCGGCCGTTTTATGGTTGACGGTTATTGCTTCTTCTGCAGCGCCGGGATCGACCCTGTGTTTGGAATGTCATGACCATTTGAGGACATGCCAGCCGGCATTCCCATATATGGAAAAAATCCTGTTTCTTTTCTCTAATTCCAGCTTTGTCTTCGTATCTGCAATTATCAGGTATCTGGAATTTTTTACCATGTCCGGAATTTCATAGTCGTCATATATTTTATCTACGACGTTCATCCTGTTTTCTATCTCTTTTGTACCTGCTTTTTTAAGCACATTACCGAAATCATATCCTTCAATAAATGCTGTTCTCTCGGTAAACGCACTGGTAAAAAAGGAAATGTGCCGCTTGCTTTTTCCGCCGATAAAAGGCGTGATGACAATCGCGTCGGCGCCTGTATTTTTTCTAATATACTGAAACACATCATACATGTCAGGGGTTACCGTCTGATGCGCTTTTCTGTACTCACTGTGTTTGAATTGTTCATCCATATACTGGCCGATTTTGCCGTACATAAATAAGTTATACCTGTATTGCGGCCTTACCCAATTATTGATCGTCATGAACGGCAAAATTAAAATAAAAACGGCGCCGACAAAGGCAAAAATCTGCTTTTCGCGCCAGAAGCCCCTGATACGGTCAAATACATTCTGTCTTAGAAGAAATGCGAAAAAGGCGACATCAAGCATCAAAAGTCCGGTATTTAAAAAATACGCGTTGTCCTGAGGGTTCAGATTTATAATATATCCGATCGAAAGTGATCCCAGGGCAATAAAGTAGATCGGCTGCATCTCCATTTGGATCTTTTCGAATTTCAAATCAAAAAGAACGATGAGCCGATAGGAAAAATAAAATAATATATAGATGGGAAGGACAAAGACTGTGAATACCGCGTGTAACGGGATTCTAGTAACTTCAGGAAAATACTTGTATAGTACATCCAGAAACGGTCTGCACATTGCATTTTTGGTGATGTATGCAAAGGGTAATATCGCAAAAGAATTTTTATGAATTGTTTCGTAAACCGGTTGCCCGATTTTAGGAAGAACAAAAAATATTCCATAGGAAAAACAAAACCCGGCGATGGCGAACAGGATTTCTCCGGCCTGATTCCTTGCATTACCGTTTGACCGGATTTCCCATGCCTTCCATAGAATGATCCCGAACAAAAGAGATGCCCCGAGAGATATTTTTGCCGCTGCAGATAAAAATACTCCCAAAAAAATCACGATCCATCTGCCGGGTCTGGTCAGCATCTTTGACTCAAGGAGCGTCGTCATAAAGCAAAAAAGAAGGATGACGCCCATGAAGTTTGTATTGCTGTTGATAATTGAATCCACCTTTACTTCATGCACGATCGACAGCCCTTGTCCGAAAAGAACCACGCACATTCCATAGAGCAGGTATCCCGTTTTATTTCTGCTGAACAGCCTTAAAAGCCCTGCCATGTTCATGACCAGAACCGGTATCAGCGGAATAAAAACGACCTGCAAACCAGCCAGATGCGGAGTAATACCGGTAACAAGCGCCATGTGCGCCCCTAGTACGTGGACTAAAATATGATAGCCCATTCGGGGCATGGTTTCTATGTTCAAAGAGCGTAGAGGAAAGTTTGAAACAAGCGAAACCGTGGTTCCCGCGTTCCATACGTGGTCATGAAACAAGTCAAGGGGCAATATCCCCGGGGTAGGTCTCATCGAGAACATCAGAAAATTCAACACAAGCACCATGCCGAGGATGACACTTAAAAAACCTTTAGAAAAGAAGTGGGCGATGCGCCCTGCAGGATCTTTGATTTGAAAAAGAGAATCTCGTACCCTTCTGAAAAAAAGAAGCGCGTACGGGAGAAAGAAAATAAAGTGAAGCGCATGGAGATGAGATATCTGCCCGATGAGATAGGCAATCAAAACATTGCACAAACCGAACAAAAGAACCAATGGAATCCGGCTTATTTCCCCTGATCTTTTGTCATTGCAGAATTTGTTCAAAAAAACATGGGTAATTATATACCCGGGCAGGCCGACGGCGGATACGAAGTATGCAATTGAAACAACTATCCAATCCAATCGGATCGCGAACAGATATAAAAGGACTACATTAGAGAGGATGAGCCCTATATTTACCGTAATCATCGGAAGACTTATCAAACGCATAGAACCTGTCTACCCTTTGATTCCTTTTTCGAGCTGTTTCGGGTCATTAATTAAAATAATTGCATCTATGAAGAACTTTGCCGCCCAGTTGAGCATTTCGAACTGCCCGTAAGGGCCGTCAAAAGGAAAGCTGCCTTTTACTCCGCCGCAAATACCCGGATTCGCATGGGTACAATTTTGTGTCCTTTTTACAAACTCGACCGCTTTTCTAGCAGCATCGGCAAACTTTTTTTCGCCGGTAATTGTATAAGCTCTGAGCCATGCGACAGAGGCCTGGGCATCGCCGGTCACACAGTCCCATGTCTCGGTCGAGTTCCAGTTTTCATCCAGCCTTCCGGGGATTCCGCCGTCATTTCTCTGGCAGCCAAGCAAAGCTTCAATAGTTCTGATAGCAGCGTCGATGTAGCGCTGTTCATTCAAAGCAATGCCGGACTCCAGCAAGCCGCGCGCGGCGTAAATAATTGTATGAAGAAGGGGATGGGAGGGGTCGTTCAGGCAGTTGTCTCGAAACCATCCATTGTTTTTCTGCTTTATCAATGCCGATTCGATAAACTTTCGGCCGGACTCGATATAGGATTGAACATGGACCAACAGCCCCAGCTCGATCAGCGCCCAGGCCACCCGAGTGTTATAGGTTGTTGAACGGGTTTTCGCGTATCGTGAATCTCCTTTTTTCCAGGACCCTTCTTCATCCTGAATGGACAGGAGATAATCGGCCGCGTTTTTTGCAGCTTCGAGGTATTTGATGTTTTTGGTGTTTTCAAATGCGGCAATCCACCCGAAAATCACCTGGCCCGTGTTGAACACCGCGGGGGACGGCGGTGCAGTCACCACACTGCCCATGACCGCCCCGGAGGGGAGCTGTATCTCTATCTCCCAGTCGGCCATTTTGACTGCCCGGCCGGCAAAGGAAGGATCATCCAGCATCTTTGAAAGAGCAAACATGCTGGGGATGATGTAGCCCGTTGTTTCCGGATAGGACGCCTGCCAGCCGCAGGGGCCGTATCCTCTGTAGCGTGCCGCCTTGTAGGAACGCGAAACGCCCCCGTCCGGAGAAGCATCCTGGGCGCGCGTCAGCCATGCAGCGGTTTCGGCCAGATGTTTTTCATCGCTTTGAACAGCATGTCCTCCGGACCGATCGATCCGCGCCTCCTGCTTTGCCTGGCTGTCAACAGGAAAAACGCGCCACAGAGTTTCCTTCATCCGCCGATTGCAACCTCTAACGATCATAAAATTCTAAAGCCCGGGATTCATCTGAACGGCAATGCCGGAGAAAAGCGGATTCCATAGGTTAAGCGCACCATGATCATCCGGAAGTGATGCAGATTTTTCTCTTAAAGAATTTTCTGATAAAAGAACTCATCGCCTCAATTACGTGCTGCCGTTCACCCTTTTCAATAAAAATCACCAAAAAAGCGGAAGGATAAGAGACCCACAACCCGATTCTGATTGCGGTCCGCAGCAGAAGGTTCATTTCAGCCATTTGATCGCTGATCATGTAAAGGATCATGCATAAAAGAAAAATGCCGGATATTCTGCCCCACTCAAAGGGAATGGGGAAAATCCGGTTTGACAGGAGATAAAGGCCCAAATCCCTGATTATAAAAGTAACCAGGGTGGCTGCAACCGCGCCGTACATCCCGAACTTCGGTATGAGAAGGAAGTTGAGGCATAAATTGACGACCGCGGTAATCAGCGTGACCACAGCAATCCGCTCCGTCTTTTTGCTCAGCCAAAGGCCGGTACTTACATGGTCCTCGATCGCATATACAATATAGCACAAGACGATGAGCGGAATGATGCGAGCCGCCTCCCAGTATTGCCGAGGCGATATGACCGCCACGATATCCTCCGCGAACAGGGAAATCCCGAGACCGATAAAACACATTACCCCGATGAAATAGGTACAAACTTTTGCATAAATCACCTTTGCATCAGGATCTTTTTCGATGGCAAATCTCCGGGCATTCCATATCTGGGAAAAAGGCACATAAAACAGGCTGTGGATGCTGTTGCCCATCTTGTATCCCAGGCTGTAGATTCCGGTGTCGGCAAGGGAGAAATACGCGCGGATGAAATATCGGTCCGAAGCATGCGTGGCCATACTGGCTAAGGAACTGGGGATCAAAGGTATGCTGAAACGCAGCATTTTCCTGCACCAGGGCCAGGAAAAATGGATGCCGTTCGCTCGAATAAAATAAGGAATCAGGACCGACCCTGCAACTGCGTCAACGATCAGCGTACTCATTAAAATCCCGAGAACGCCGATCCGGGCGACGGCCACGAAATAGATATTCAGCGCTGCTCCTCCGATCAGTCTTGAAAGAGAAATACTTACAAAAAAACCGGATTTTTCTTTAACCTGTATATAGCTGGTGACAACGCTTAAAGGCAGTTGGAGCAAGAGGCTGATGAGCGCGACGCGCATCAGAAGGGACTGATGCGCATCGCTCAAAATAATGGAGGAGATCCAAGGCGATATCACCAGCATGGGAGCGATCACAATCGTGCTTATGGCAAAAACTCCTACCAGGGCAGTGCTGACGACCTCTTTTCTCGTACGGTCATTGTCGGTCTCATGATAGAAACGAAAGACCGTTGCAGCCAGCCTGAGCCCGATGATCACACTGATGATTTCCAGGGTAATGGATATCAACTGAAGGACGCCGTAATCCGCCGGCGTTAAAAAATGCGTGTAAAGAGGAATCAGAAAAAAACCGATCGCTTTGCTCGACACGGAACCCAGACCGTAAATAGCCCCATGCTTTCCGAGCTTCTGAATCTGGTATCGCAGTCCTTTCTTTTCCGTTTCTTTCATCCCCTATCCGCCCTGAGAAAAAAAGTTCATCCTTTCAGATTTTTTTCATCTCATGTTCATTTTGAACCGTTTGAATTCTTACAACGTTAACGACAACACCGGCCATCATGTACCAGAAAAATATATAGACGCTGTGTGAACCCATGCCAAGAACCAGCCGGACGATGCTCGCAACAATCACGGCAAGGCAGATATTTCTGAGTGCCGGGTCCCCGCCCTCCCCCCTGACAAAAAGCCACGCCTTCATAAAATAGCTTTTGAAAAACAAAAACCATACCACGGTTCCTGCAATTCCAAGTTCGCCCATTAACTCTCCATAGTGATTATGCGCCCATAGCCCCCACCCCATCCAGGCCCTCCTTGCCAGCGGGTAGCAGCCGGGCCCCACCCCAAGGACAGGCCTCTTTAAAAGCATCTCGAACCCGTGCCTTAGACCGGTGACTCTGGAACTGCTGGATGCATCCGACAGCCCCAGGATAGTGCCCATGTAATCCATGTATCCTTTTTCAGCCACAATGGGTATGGCGAGCATGACAGCCGCCCCGCATAAAAGCATCGCCATACGATTCTGCGAAAAAAAAACAAGACAGGCCCCAAAAACGAGTAGCCCGACAAAACCACCCCTCGAGCCGCTGATAACCACCGCGTACAAGCAGATCAAAAACAAGAAAAACCCGAATCCCTTCAGTATTCTGTTCTCGCTGCATACTCCCAGGTACCAGAGGACCGGCATGCCCTGGAGAGTAAGATTGGCCAGGGCCACATGCCCGGACCCCATGCCTTCAGTGACGACCGCGTAATTCACCCGGAAGGTTTCCCCAACGCTTTCCACGATAATCCCGTTCATATAGTTGAATATCGCGCTGTAAGCGATCGCGCATGTCAGGATGGAAAAAACCCACAAAAATATTTCTGCTTCGCGGAGCGTATCCACGAGCGTAATGACCATGAGAAAGAAAAGGAACACCTTGAACGCATCGTACATCCATTCCAGTGAATGACTGAAATTAAAGGATAGGAGCATGGAAAGACCCATGACGGCAAATAAGACAAACATCCATTTGATTACAGGATCGGCCTTGACCTGAACCCTCTGGAGCCTGCCGGGTGTCAATGCGATGACAATTAGGATCAGAATCCCTGTCACCAGCTCGATTCGGCCAAGCGCGGGATAGGTAAGAGCGGGCCGGGCCATCATGATGATCAAATAAGAAATCAGGCCGTAAAACGGCGTTTTCAGCATTCCGACAAGGCAAAAAAATGCAATAATCGTAAGGAGTAATTTTATCGTATCAGGATGCGGCATTTTTTACGTGTCCCGAAGCCTCATCTGCTGCTGCACCGGAACGGGGGATTTTCAATCCAGATGGTTCCTGAGGGTTCGGGTGAATCCGACAAAAGATTGAACCACATGTTCGAAGTCCGCCGATTGGATGGAGGGCTCTAAAGGAATCTGTAGAACACTTTGGTATATCGCTTCGGTCTTATACAGGGCTTGTTTTTCGCTGGAATAGGCCGGATTCAAATGAATGGGGAAATATAGACTTTGAATTTCGATACCCTCTTTGTGCATAAAGAGGGCAAACAAACCCTGAAGGTTTTCCGGAGCGGCAGTATCAATTCGAACGAGATATTTTGTCGCTGCGTTAAACCGCGGCTTTTCGGTTGTTTGTTGAGGGGTTCTTTTCACAAGCACGGGAGATCTTTGCCGGGCTGACAAGCCATCGAGTACTTGTTTCCTGGATACCCTGATTGCCAGAAGTTTATCGAGTTTGCCAAGCTGCAAAGATCCAATCGTAGCGTCCACATTGCACATGCCTTTGGGGATAAAAGACTCCCTGCCATTCATACGGAGCAGCCGGCTCACATAGGGGAAAAAAGGCAGGGTGACGCTCCGCCAGCGCCTGAAAAAAATCCAGTAAATGAGCCGCTTGAATTTTTCGACGAAATTTTCTTTCGAAATATTCAACCGCCTTACACTTTCTGCCAGGCTGCTATGGTTGGTCAGCAAAAGGCCGCCGCCGGTGGCCGTCATGGTCTTGCCGGGACCGAAGCTGATGATGCCGGCATCTCCAAAGGTGCCGACAGGCCTTCCGTTAAGCCGCGCACCGAAGGACTGGGCCGCATCATCGACAAGTAAAATACTTTTCCTGATCCCTCTTTCTTCCAAGTCCTGCTCGAGCTTATCAATATCACCGGGGTTTCCGAACAGATGGGGGAATATGACGGCTTTGACGGATGGATTCAACAGTTCGAGAATATGAGCCGTATCAGGGTTATAATCTTCTCCGATGTCACAGAACAGGGGTCTGGCGCCTGTGTGGACGATGGCCTTTGCGACCGTTTCGCAGCAGTAGGAGGGCATGATCACCCGGTCGCCCGGTCCGGCTCCCCAGGCTTTCAAAACAGCGTAGATGGCGGTCTGGCCGCTGTCAAATCCAAATACATACCGCATGGCCGTTTTTCGGCGGATCTCTTCACAAAGCCTGGAAATCTGCGGTCCTTCAATCAGTTTTCCCGTCAAAAGGCATCTTAAAATCGCCTGGTGTTCGGCCCAGCCCCATGCCGGTACGCAATACGGCACACGGTAGAATTGCTTCCTGAAGGAGGTTAGTCGATTGGTCAACTGGTGGATTGGTTGAAGGGTCAAATGGTTAAATAGTCAAATGGTTGATTCGTCGATTCGTTAAATGGTTGATTGGTTGAATAGTCGATTCGTTAAATGGTTAAATGGTTGATTCGTCGATTCGTTAAATCGAGACCTTTGCAAAACGCGTTCTTTCTCTCAATTTCGGTGCCTGTAAACTTGTCGGCGGTAACCAATTGTAAGAACCAGAACAACTACTTTTTCGTCCTGGATTTCGCACAGGATCCGATAGTCCCCAACCCGATACCGCCAAAAACCGATGCGATCACCCTTCAACGGCTCTCCAAAATGCCGGGGATTTTTACACCCTTCAATCCGCTCATTGAGCCAGTCGAGAATACGTTTTTGAATCGGCCGGTCCAATTTTCGCAATTGTCGTTCAGCCACATCGCTGATTTCAACGGTCCAAGCCAAGATCTTTTCTCAACTGTTTCAGCGTCTTGCTGCCGCGTATCCGGCTTTGGGTTTGTTCGGCCTGGTTCAAGTCCTCATTGTCTTCCAAATATTTGATGATCGCTTCCCGCACCACGGCACTGCGGCTGCTGCCCCGGCTTTTTGCAAGCAGATCCAACTGCTGCTTGGTTTCATTGTCTAATCGAATCGCAAACATTTAGCACCTCCGCTCTGCCATATTGTTATACAATGTATAACTATTATGGAGGCATGTCAATAGCTCTATCAATATACGAAACTTTGCAAAACGTTCCCTTCGATTGATCTCTCACAAAGAGCACGAAGGCGCAGAGAGAGCTTTGCATAACCTGCCGTTGGTGCTCTGAATTTGAAATTTTCCTCGGCGTTGTGTGCCTCCACAAATTAACCAATTCGCCCATTCAACCATTCGCCCATTCAACTATTCAACCATTTGACTATTCAACTATTCGACCAATCAACCATTCAACCAATCAACCAAACATAGCCTTTGCTTTTCTCAAAAAGCTCAGCTTTCGTTGGGCCGAAGGGCGCAGCGTCAGCTTTCCCTTGAAGCAGGGAACGGCATCTGCGGAAAAGCGTTTTTTAAAATGATACAATCCCGATTTTTCAAGGGTTTCTCCGGCCAAATCGTGTTCAGAAACACCGCCCAGATTGAAAAGACAAAAGACTTCCCGCTGGTAATCCGTCATGGCCGTCCATAGGATGAGATCCGGCCCGGCTTTTTGAAGGCCCCGGTCATTTGCCGCACTCAGCATGTAATAGGCATTCTGGTGAAATCCGGCAAATATGGCGCCCGCCACTGCCTGATCGTTATCGTAGGCAAGGTACAGGCGTCCAAGACCCGTATCGAAAAGATTTTTTTTAAGCAGTCTGAAATACATCTCATCTCGGACTTCCGGAAAATCGATACCCTGTTGATTTTTACGCGACGCGGTTTCGACCGCGAGCGACTGGTAGTCCAACACATTTTCCCAGGCGGTAAAAGGGGCGGCACTCAGGTTCTCTTTCCTGGCTTTTCGGATGAGGTTTCTCTTTTTGCTGTGCAACCGGTTCCAAAGTTCGTCTTCGGTTCCTGAAATATCGACCGGAAATTCCCACCGATTTTCCAGTGAAAAACCGAATTCCCGCAATATTTCGCTGCCGACCGGGGTTCCGAATGAGTTGATTCCGAGTTCCACGACTTTATTGTCTTCGCAAAACCCGATGATGGATTTGATCATCTCCCCTATCAGGCCGGTATCCGCAACTGCCGGCAGGCTACCGAGGCTGAGAGCCTCGTTTAACCCAATTGGGCCGATTTTTTTTGTCCGAAGCAGACCGAACGCCAGTGCGAGAGTGTTTCCGGACTGGTCGTTAAGTTTGAAAAACAGCGGCTTTGCGCGGTTGTTTTCGGCGCTGTGGCGGGTCCACTGGTGGCAGTGGAAGCAGCAGCCGTTTAAGCGAATGACCGCCTGGTCCCACTCTGCCGGATTTACGGTATCCTCCACGATCAGGGTTGTTGAATTTCGCATAAAAACTTACTTCACCATGAAGTGTATTCTTTTAATTTTTTCCACCATGAAGAACATGAAGAGCTTGAAGGTTAAAAAACAAACCCTCGATCCTATAAGTATTGCCTTCCTTCATGACCCTTCATGCCCTTCATGGTCCAAACGCTTTTGACTTTCTCACCATGAAGAACATGAAGAGCTTGAAGAAATAAAAGAAAACAAAAACTTCATGGTGTAAAGCTTCAATGTTTGAGGGCATCGATCATCGATTCGATGATGATGCGCTCCAGGTCCAGTGATATTTCAAGCGGCACATCGATATTGTAGTCATCCCGGTAGATGAACGACGGCTTTTCCCTGTAGGCGTAATGGTGCCACACCGGCGAAAATTCGCTGATCCAGAAACGCCGCCCATCCCAGAGCAGATCGACATTGAGCCAGAACGCCTCGAGATCCTTTGCCAGCCGGATCGAAAGATCCATGGCCTCCTGCGGCACCTTTTCCCAGACGCCGGTGCCGCCGCCGTCGATATTGACCTTCCACATGGAGGGATCGGCCTGGTAGCGCCAGTGGGCTTCCATGACCTTATCGCGGCAGGTGACGGTTTTCAGGTCCCGGTCGATCTGGATGAATTTCTGGGCGATGACGGGAAAAGAAAAAAAAGGATAGTAGGCTTTTTTCGCCTTCAGCAGGTGATACCAGAAAGCGCGCTTCCGAGCCAGACCGGCCATATGTTTTACAGCACCAATAGAGACCAGATCCATTTTCGACATTCTGTAAAACGCCATCAGGTCCCTGCGGTTGAAAGCCTGAAAAACCGACCCGCCGCCCGCGCCGAACCGGTTTTTTACGACAACCGGATAGCCCAGCTTCTTTTCGGCAAGATGAACCGATTCTTCTGAAAAAAGAGGGATGGTTTCCGGAATCGGATATCGGTTTGCATGGAGAAACAGGTATTGGCGGTATTTATCGTTGTAGTACCTGCTCAGCTTCGGATCCGGATAAATCAACAACTCAGGATACCGCTCCGAAATAAAGGAAATATTGTCATATATCTCCTGGAGGGCCAGAGGATGGTTCGAACTGTATTTGAAAACAGGGTAATAGATTAGAAAGTCGGCACCGCTGTAGTCGTAATCCAGCCACTGGTGAGATTCGAAGTCAAGCACCTGAACATCGATTCCGTACTCCAGGAGCTTTTTCAAAAAAGATTCAAACCGCATGGGAGATTTAAATAAAACTGCTTTCATCATTGGTTGAATGGCCGATTGGTCGATTGGTTAATGGTTGAATGGTTGATTGGTTAAATGGTCGATTGGTTGAATGGTTGATTGGTTGAATAGTGGAATAGTGGATTGGTCAAATGGTCGAATGGTGGATTGCGTAACGGCTGCAAACCTCGCCGTAAAGTTCAGCGTACTTCTGTGCCATGCTTTTACTGGAATAGTTTTTCAGCACCTGGTCAAATGCCTTGTTGGCGACATCGGAATTTTCGGCGTTTTTTCGATAGATTGAAAGAATCCCATCCGCCAGATGAAGAGGATCTCCCGGCGGCACAAGGATGCCGCAATTTCCACGATCAAGTACCTCAGGGATCCCCCCGACCGCTGTCGCCACCACATGCACCCGCGCCTCCATGGCCTCCAGCAGGGTGATGGGCAGGCCTTCCGTCAGGGAAGAAATCACGAAAACGCTGAAACAGGGTAAATATTTCCTCGCTTCCGGGCGGTACCCCGGCAGCAATGCCTTGTCTGATATTTTCAGTTTGGCAGCCAAACTCTCGAGTAATTCTCTCTCGTATCCCTCGCCGATGATGACGAGCCTCGCATCGGGTATTTCCTTTGAAAGAAGCGAAAAGGCCTCTATCAGGTACCGAAAACCCTTCTCGGTTGACAGCCGCCCGATGGCGCCGATGGTGAAGCCGCCTTGACAAAACGATGGAATCGTTTGGTCGATCGAGTCAAATGGTTGATTGGTTAAATGGTTGATTGGTCGAGTGGTCGAGTGGTCGAGTGGTCGAGTGGTGGGTGGGGCGAGGGGGATGCCGTTGTTGACGATGTGAAAATTCACGCCCTTAAGCTTTCCCAGCCTCGGATTTGAAAGCATCCCCTGGTTTACCAGCACCACCGCGTCGATGCGTTTGAGGCTTTTCCGCTGAAGCCACTCATACACGCCGTTTTTGCTAAAACCGCCCGTGCTGGTCCATCCGTGCAGCGTGGAAACCAGCGGTGTCTTTCTGAACGATTTCGGCAGAAATCCCAGCGCCACGTCCCCTTTATAGCCGTGGGAGTGAAGGATGTCGAATCGGTTTTTTTGCGCATATCGAAGGACCCGAAGCATGCCGGGCAGGTTCGGACCGGGAAGCATTCGAAACTTGACGACCTTCAACCCTTTTTTGACCGCTTCGGTTTCAATGGGCTTCTCGGCGATATGCTTTTCGCCGATGCTTCCTATCACAGGCTCCAGTCCCATGGCCATCTGTTCCGCCGCAAGATTCAGCAACATGACTTCCGCGCCGTAGAGGCCGCCGGAGTCGATGATGTGGAGTATTTTTAGGGGATTGGTCAATTGGTTAATTGGTCGAATGGTCGATTCGTTAATTGGTCGAACGGGACAAAACCGGTTATTTTCCTTCTTTCCTTGACTTGAGATAACGGATATAGCCGTTTAAAAGCTTGATGGACTGCTGAATTGAATCTATGACTTCGGCAGAGAGTGAGGGATCCAGGTACCCGCACTCTTCGGCAACGAGAACATGATCGATTAGCTCATACAGGGAACCCCTCGCCTGGCGGCAAAACTGAATGTTTTCTTGAAAATGGTACCGACCATATCCCTCGGCAATGTTCGCTGTCGACGACCTGGACGCCCTAATCATTTGATCAGTCAGCCTGTACTTTTCTTCTACCGGGAAGTTTTTGCATAATGCCCAAACTCTCTTTCTCAATTCACGCAGACTTTTCCAAACATCAAGCTCACGAAAATCATTATGCTTTTTTCCAATAATCGCCGTTACTTCCCAGTTTCAGTTAGATACCTACCCAACAGCATATTGTTGCGCTTAGTTTGACCACCCCGTATCCAACGAATCAACCATTCAACCACTCAACCATTCAACCATTTGACTATTCGACTATTCAACCATTCAACCATTCAACCATATTACCCTTTTCTAGGTGTCCACAGGACGGTCTTCTTCCCCAGAAGAAACTTGAAAAACGCATGCGCCGAAGCCGCATTGAGCAAAACGAAATAATACATGAAATACGTTAACCTGGATTGGTACCCGGCTTTTTCGAGCCCGGGAGAAAAAGCGGCGGCTGCATAAAACGCGGTTTGCAGGATAAAAAGCAAAAGATAAAAAGCCCCCTTTTGCACAAGCAGGGCATTGGATACATAGGCGCCGATGAGAAATATGAAGCACAAGTACCGGAGTACCTTGTGCGACCAGAGCTGCCAGGAGAAGAGCAAAGAACGTGGGAGCGCGAGAGGGGGGGACGGTGAGAGAAGGGGACGGCGAGAAGGCGGGACGGCGAGAAGGCGGCGCATGTCAAAAAGCGCCCAGAGCGCCCGGAGGGATACCCGGACGCGCATGCGGTATTCGTCTTCGGCTGAATTGAGAGCGGCTTCCTTTAAGATCGCCTCCGGCTCGTAGACGACCCGGTAGCCCTGCTCAACGACCTTGAGCGGAAGCACGAAATCGGGAAGCTGATCGGGGCGCATGGGCTGATAGAGTTCTTTGCGAACTGCGTCGATCCCGCCGTCCACGCCCACGACAGACCCGATTTTCGATTCCAGAAGGCGCAGAAAGTTTTCATATTTCATGTAGGCGGTACAGCCGTCTCCGACAGGCGATCCATCCGGATTCGTATAGATCATTTTTCCGGTGACATAGCCCACCGAGGGGTCTTTGAAGTTTTCCGCCAGTTTCAGCAGGGCGTTCCCGGCCCAGATGGAGTTGGCGTCCGAAAAAAAGAGAATGTCGCCGGTTGCCATCGGCAGCACCCGGTTCAGCGCCGAGGTTTTTCCGGCGCGCGGCTCCTGGCGGACAAGCTTTACGCCTTCGGACTGAAAGGTGCGGACGATATCGTCGGTGCCGTCGAAGGAGCCGTCTGAAATGACGATAATTTCGAGTCGATCCCTGGGATAGTCCTGTTCGAGCTTATTACGGATGGTCTGTGCGATGGCTTTCTTTTCATTAAACGCCGCAATCAGTATTGTCACACGGGGGAGATGGGGACCTTTTCGGATGGGGTGACTTTTGATTATGGAGAGAATGAAGACTATGCAGGGATAACCGGCATAGATGTAGGCGACTGTTAGAACACAAAGAAAAAATATAAATACGGCCAATTATTGCACCATGAAGAGCTAAAAGAGTTAAAAGAAAGCAAAAACTTCATTGTACGGTTTTTCTTCATGCACCTTCATGTCCTTCATGGTCCAGATGCTTTCACTTTCCACCATGAAGAGGATGAAGGGATTCGTTAACCCTGGATGTAAGTTAAAAATTTCGGATAAAATGCCTTTATGAAGCGCTCGATCGTTTCCTGAGCCGCGGCTGTGCCGCCCTCTTCAATCGGAGCGGTAATCCGGACGAATGCGTTTTCTTCGCTGCGCCCTTTTATTTTTTGCCAGACCATTTTCACTTTCTGCGCGAAGGTGCCGGCGCTGGCTCGATCGGCGGTCTGAAACCAGTAAATCACGAGCTCTTTTTTTTGCCCGATCTCGACGATCATCGAACTGTAGGATACCGGGTGCGTGTCTGAAGACGCAACCGCGAGTTTTCCCGAACCTCTTTTGGAAACCATCCAACCCTGGCCGGGGTAGCAGACCATGGGATCATGGGCTGCGCCGACTTTATTGGCCGTAAAATAATGGCCGATATAGAGAAATACGCGATCGTTTCCATTCGAATAGCTCTGGTTGACATAATCGTCAAGCTTCAGGGACTCGATGATTTTTGGCTCGATCTCGTAGAAGCCGCCTTTCTCCCATCCGTTGATTTCGGAAAGGGCGGCCTGCAGGGAAACAGGCTTCGGATCGGCGTTTGGTTGGTTTTGACCGCCTTTATAAACCAACGCGCCGGTCAAGACGAGACAGACGGTCAAAAGAACTATTTTTTTGTATCCGATCGATCCCAAATCTCAAGGGCTCCTTTTGCAGCGGCGATAATTACGATCGCAAGAAAAAAGATCGCCACGCCGAACACGGTGTGCACCGGGTCTTCGGTCAAATCAAAATGAAAAAAGTGATACGCCAGTATCATCAGCACCACGCGAAACACATTGACCAGAATAGAAGCGGGAATCCCCGTCAAAAAAAGAACGAATCGAAGCGGATTGGAGCGCAAGGTCAGGTAGCCGAAAACGGCGGACAGGACCAAAAGCGAAGCCATGGAACGCAGCCCGCTGCAGGCCTGGACCACCTGGAATTTCTGGTCGGCGAGGTGGATGACGTTGCCCTCCCGGTAGATGGATATCCCCAGAAGCTGCAACCCGTCCACGCTGATTTTGGAGACAAAAAGCTGCAGAGGAATCGTTAGGGCCGAATAGATCTGCGCCGGCACGGGAATCATGAAAAATAAAACAGCCAGCGGGAAGGAAAGCTCTTTTAAAATGGGAAACCCGAACAAAAAAAGCACGATCGAAATCAGACAAAACAGCAGGGACAAAGAGGACAGCGTCGCTATCTCCCCGTAAAAACCGAACACATAGAGAAAAAGCGATATCAGGATTAAAGGAATCCCGAGCCGGCTGCCCCGGGCGGGAATGGCGCGAAGCGTCTCACGCTTTTTCCAGATGATGTAGGCCGATATCGGCAGGATCAAAAAGCCGTGGGAATATTCTTCCGAGCTCTGCCAGGCCTGGACAAGGGATTTCCACACCGGGAAAAAGACGATGATATAAAGCACCGCCAGACCGGTTATCGTAAGAAAAAAGCGGTTTTTTTCGGCAAGTGTTTTCATGGTCCTGCTTTTACGTTTTCACCATGAAGAACATGAAGAAGCATGAAGGGAAAAACAAACCCTCGATCCTATAAGTATTGCCTTCCTTCATGGCCCTTCATGCACTTCATGGTCCAGATGCTTTTTTTCCCACCATGAAGCGCAGGAAGGACGTGAAGAAAAACAGGCTGGACAGGATGGATCTTTTTTCGAGTTTATTCTTGCTGCGTACGCCTTACGCCTATGACCGATCAGCTATGAGTTATGAGCCGCCTTTCGCCTATAGCCTATTTTTCAGCTCCCCGACATACTCCGAGCAACTGATAAACCGGCAGAACGAAAAGATCCCGATCAATCGTTTCAGCCTGTCATATGTCCTGTGCAAATTTACGTAATGCTTGAACCTGGGGATAAGGCCGGCGCTGTTCACCCGGGGCTGGTCCGGGTCGAACTCCCACGGGTGGCAGTAAAAGACATAGGCTTCATTTTTTTTTAACAGAGAACCGACTGCATGGCGGAAAGCGAAAAAAGGCAGGAGGCGGAAATACCCTCCGCCGCCCACAGGCAATACCCGGCCCAGCAGATTGAGATTACTGACGGGAATTTCGAAAAAAGAGCGGCAAAGGCGGTATGCGCTTCCTTTTTTATGGGCTTCTTCCAGGGTGATGCGGCCGTACCGGCCGTGCATATCGAAGGAGTTGTAACTCGAGTCGTAGCCATAACCGGCGGATTGAATCTCTTCGAGTATGCCGTCGTCGACGGCAAAGCTCGGCGCACGGTAGCCGTCAACCTGCAACCCTGAAATGTCTTCGAGAAGTTTTTTGCTTTTTTTGAGGTCCTCTTTTAATTCATCTACCGACATGTCCGTGCATAACCGGTGCCCGAAACCATGGGAAGCGACTTCATGGCCGCGGGCTTGGATTTCCCGGACCAGGTGGGGAAGTCTTTGGGCGATCCAGCCGAGTATAAAAAAAGTTGCTTTAACCTTAGAGGTCATCTCGGCTGAATTGGAGCGTATTGAATCGAAAAGATCAAGGAGTCGGTGGACGTTTTGCTCCACGCGCAGTTCCCTGGTTTCCCAGGTGGAATACGGAATCCAGGGCTTGAAGTTTTCGACCTGGAACCAGTCTTCGACGTCGATGGTCAGAAGAAAATCGGCAGAAGGGATATGGCGCACGGTACACGGCATATTACCATGAAGCACAGGAAGAGCTTGAAGGTTAAAAAAACAACTCCTCGATCCTATAAGTATTGCCTTTCTTCATGCACCTTCATGTCCTTCATGGTTAAATGCTTTTGACTTTCTCACCATGAAGAACTTGAAGAGCTTGAAGGGAAAAAAAACAAACCCTCGATCCTATAAGTATTGTCTTCCTTCATGACCCTTCATGCACTTCATGGTCCAAACGCTTTCACTTTCCACCATGAAGAACTTGAAGAGCTTGAAGGAAAACGGGTTAGACAGGATCTACACAGGATCTATAGAATTTTTTGTCCTTGTGCCCATTGCCCCTTGCCTATTTCCCAAATCTATACGGCGTCACCGGAAACGCTGTAACCATCAAACTCCCCCGGTTTTCGACATATTCGTTTTCATCTTCCGTGGATTCGACGCGGTTATTGGCATATTCGAAGCGCACGGTCATCCATTTCAGAAGATAGATGTCGAGGCCGCAGCCGATCCTTGTGGTGCCGTCATCTCTTTCCGGTTCGATATCCTGGTAATCGTCTTTTCGATAAAACCCGAAAATATCGCCGGTCACGTTTTTTGCAAACTGATAGTTTGCCGCGCTTCCGATCTCCCAGTACTGGGTCAAGCCGAGCGACTCGGTCTCATCGCGGGATTCTTCGTATCCGGCCGAGCCCAACAGCTGCCAGGCTCCTCTTTGGAAATTTTTCGTCAAACTCGCGTCTGTGGACAGGCCCGTCTCTTGCGAGCCGTCGTCAAAATCGTTGATGACATATCCGACATCCATGGACAGCAGCAGATCTTCGCTTCTACGATAATCAAAGCCGATGGCCGGATTATAAGACTGGTAGTCTTCGCTTTCACCCTCATAATTGATCACGGCATGGGAATACCGCAAAAACCCGGAAAAATTTCTTGTAAAATTTCGAATGACCCGAAGGGTGCCGTCCCATTGGCGCCGATCATCGGACTGTTCGAAGTCTCCTTCCGTATAGGCAAGAGCTGCCTCCATCCCCCAAAGCGCCGAAATCCAGTGAATGACCTCGATCGATGGCGTATGATACACTGTGTCTTCGTACTGGGGGTCGTCGTTTTCAAGAATACTGTACGTATACCGCAGGGCAAGCTGGCTGTTTTCATGAAACCGGTGAAGAAGACCGACGCTTAAATCGTTGGTGTAGTACGTTTCCCTGTTCTGCCTGACCGTGGTATTCGTATCGCGATCCGGATCGAAAATGGTTTCCTTTTCGATCGGATCCTCGGTGTATAAATATGATTCACCGATCTCAATCCGCGTGTATTTCGTCAGATCGCTCCAAGCGGACAGATCGACGTTGTGCCGCCAGGAATTGTACTCATCCAGTTCCGAATAGATGCTGTAGGCAGGGTTATACGAAATTTCCGCCCCGCTGCTTTTCCCCGATAACCGCAGGCTAAATCCCGGGGAAATAAGGGTGATGAACTCCTCTTCTTCATCTTCGTTGGACAGAAAAAGATTGTCCGTGTACTCTTCGGTGATCGAAATTTGAGGAGTGAACTCGGTCTGGAAGGAAAATGCGTTGGAGGTAAAGCTCAAAAATAAGACCATTAACAGGAGCAATATTTTTGTTTTCATTTTTTTCGTCCTCTATGCATATTGGGAAAGGCGCAAGGTGAATGAATAACGACTTTTATATATTCCCTACACCCGTTTTTTTTACGGCACTACGATGGTGTCGTTGGTTTTTATGATCACGTTCTGATCAAGGCCTTTTCCTTTGACGATTTCCTTATAGTTGATCGTGATGATCTTTTCCCTGCCGTTTTCTTTTCGGAACAAAACGATTTCTTTCTTTGAAGCCCATTCCGTAAAGCCTCCTGCAATGGCAAAGGCCTGCAGGATCGTCAGCTCTTTCAGGAGAGGATACTCACCGGTCCGCATGACTTCCCCTAAGATATAAAACTTCTGACTCGCAGGGTTTTTGACAGTCACCGTGACCGAGGGACCGTCCACAAAATTTTTCAACCCGGATTCGATATTCTTTTTGATCTGCATGGGAGACAAGCCGGCCGCCTGAATATCGTTTAAAAGCGGAAAAGTGATTTTGCCGTCCATTCTTACCAGAACCTCTCTGGTAAAATCCGGCTCTTTCCAGGTAAGAATTTCCAGGGCATCCCCGCTGCCGATCCGGTACTCTTCGGCTACCGCAACGTTTTGTAAAAAACCCACAAGTAAAAAAATAAGTATGCAACCCATCTTTTTCATTTCTAATCCCCTTTCCTGAAAGGATCTACAGAATCTACGGGATGTTTGAAACGGCCTGGTTCGTTAAATTTTTTTCTTTTTTTCTCTATCCTGTCTATCCTGTTAATCCTGTCTGAAAAATAAAGCTCCGCATGGTCAATTCCACCACCGAATTGAATATAACTATCTGATTATTATATCTTTTTCTATAGCCGTGCGCCGTGCGCCTTTTCCCTTATGACCTATCCTACCTCGCCCCCTTACCGAAAAGAACCGTCTTGACCGTCTTAAATACGATCATGATATCCATGAAAATTGACATGTTCTTGATGTAAAAGAGATCATAGTTCAGTTTTTCCACCGCATCTTCCACGGAAGCCCCGTATCCGTAACTTACCTGGGCCCAGCCCGTGATACCGGGCTTGACGGTAAATCGTTCCCCGTAATACGGGATCAGCTCCTCTAAGGTTTTTACGAAATGCCCGCGTTCCGGCCGCGGCCCCACAAAGCTCATATTCCCTTTCAGGACGTTCCAGAGCTGGGGGATTTCGTCCAGCCGCAATTTTCGAATGATTTTTCCGACTCGGGTAATCCGGGCATCGTCGGTTTGCGCCCAGACAGGACCGCTGTGCTTTTCGGCGTCTTCGACCATGGATCTGAATTTATAAATCATGTAGGTTTTTCTTTTTTTACCTACCCGCTGCTGGGAAAAAATGACCGGCCCTTTTGAATCCAGTTTGATGGAAACGGCGACTAACAAAATCAGCGGGGATAAAAGGGCGAGCAAAATGACCGAAAGCAAAAGATCGACCGATCTTTTGAAAAACCGCCTGACTGCGGATTTGTGAAATCCTTCGGAAAATATCAGCCACGCCGGATTGATCTGCTCCACGATCAGTTTGCCGGTGAGCATTTCATAAAAGCTGTTCCCGTCGATGACCTGAATCCCGTCGGTACGGCATTTCAAAAGCTCTTTTAAGGGGAACGCCCCCCGTTTTTCTTTCAGTGCGACAACAATTTTCTTGATGCCGTATTTTTCGGCTGTTTCACTCATCCCGTGGTAATCGGTTTTATATGTTTTTCCGGTACGTATTTCATCAATGGTGCCGGCATCGCCCTGGCTCTCGACTATGATCAGTGAAACCATGTACCCGCAGTCTTTCCTTTCCTCGACTTCCGATAGAATTTTTTTTGCCTGTTCCCCTGAGCCGATCAGCATGATCTTTTCGTTAAACAAACCCTTTTTGATGATGAATGCGTACAGCAGGCGCCACGCCACGATGAACAGGATGATAAATACAACGCTTAAACCAAATATACCGTGACCGATGATGGCGTCGGGAAAAATGATGTATACGCCCGCAAGAAAGATCGAGCTTGCGCCGATGGCTTGAAACAGCCGGATGCCCAGTTCGCCGAAAGTGGCCGTCACCTGGAAATCATACAGGTCGTTGTAATACAAAAACGCCTGGCAGACACATGCGATCAAGAGCGTCTTGGAGTACGTGCTGATATCAAATGCCGCTTCCCTGTAATCGACAAGAATCATCTCTGCAAGGACAACGGCAAGAAAGATAAAAAGAAACTCGCCGATGACGAAGAAAATATTGCGGATCGGATAATATTGTTTAAAAATTTTCAGCATAGAGCATAGAGAATGAATTTTACCGCGGATTACACAGATTGTACGGATTCATGGTGTTTTTACCCACAATACACACGGCGCAAGGCCCACGGCCAGGACAAAGAGGTTTTTTGCCTTGCACCTTACGCCTTGTGCCTTATGCCGTTTTTCTATATTTTTCGTATTGTCGGTATTTCCCGTACCCTGCGTATGATGACGCCCGCATATCGAAGCGGTTCACGACAGCGCCGATGATCTTTTCTTTACCCAGCAGATTGATCAGGTTGGTGATAAGATCCCGGTGCGTGCCGCCGCATGTCAAAACGAGAATGATGGCCTCGACCTTTCTTGCGATTACGTTCGCCTCGGCCGTAAATCCTGGCGGCGGAGTATCGATGATAATATAGCGATCGGTGTATCTATGTGAGATTTCATCGATAAAATCCGCCATCTTCTTCGAAGAAAGCAGCTCCGAAGGATTTCGCGGGGGCCTTCCAGCCGGCAGAAGGGTCAATTTGGGAATATCGGTTTTTAAAAAAAGATCGGAAAGCTTTTGCTCATCGGATAAAAACTCGCTCAGACCCCTGACCTTTCTGTATCCAAAATATTGGTGTACGCTCGGCCCTCTGAGGTCACAGTCCACAAGAAGCACGTGTTCATTGACGTTTTCCGCGATGCTGGCGGCCAGATTGACCGATACAAAGGTCTTTCCTTCTCCGGGAAGTGCGCTGGTAATCATTATGGTGTGGGGAGGGTTGCCGGAAAACGGAAACAGGATCTTTGTCCTCAGGATCTTGAACTGCTCGGCTTCAAAAGAATTCGGCCTCAGCAAGGTGATGAGGTTTTTATGGATGCCATGGCTGGAGGTTTTTTTTGTATGTTCATACGTTACGGCCGTCTGCCCCATGGGTCGGCCATCTGTCTGATTTACGCTGCTGTCCGGCACGAAAGTGGATTTTTCATCCTTTTCCGCCTTTTCCAATGCATCGAAAATTTTGCCCAATGATTTTCTCCTTCCCTATCCCACCACCCGGCTGATCAATTCCTTGGTCTGCTCGACGCCTTGAAAGCTCAACGCGGCGAATGCCCCGAACAGGGCAAGCGCGATGAAAACAGATACCGTGCTCAGCGCCAGGTTGAGTCTCTTTTTGATCCTGTCGCGGGCATGCACGATAGTCGGCACAATCACCAGCACCGGGATGTTCAAAACAGCCTCTACATCTTCCGGCCGCTTAAAAGATTTATTCAGAAAATCCAGCAAAACGATGAGTCCCGCGCCGACACCGATCCCCGCCCCCACGACCATCATAAAAAGCCTTTGCATATTCGGCTTGATCGGTTTGGTCGGCAGCTTTGCCTGGTCCAGGATCCTGAACTGTTCGCCTTTTTGTTTTTTTTCCATGTTGACGGAAATTTCCGCTTCGAGCTTTCTGCTCAAAAGAGAACTGTAAGACGCCTTAATATTCTGATAATCTCTGAATAGAGACATGAGCTCCTGTTCTCTTTTCGGTGTTTGTTCGATCCGGTCTTGATACGATAAAATCGTGTTTTGTATTTTGGATATATCCGACTGGAGCAAAATGATCTCCCTGTTTATCTCCTCCCGCTGCGCTCTCAGGGATGTGAAATATCTATTCGCTTCACTTGTACGAAATGTCGTTGTCGAATCGATTCCGCCGGCGTCGTCTTTTCCAGTCTCTCCTTTGTTTCCCTCGTACCTTTCAATCTGCTTTTTCAGCCTGATGATATCCGGATGCTGTTCGGTATAGCGCGTCCTCAGGTCTTCGAGTTGCCGCTTGTACTGGTCCAGAACGGATACTTCCCGCGGTCCGGCGGTTGTATCGCCCGCAGATACAGCCGCTCGAGTTGAATCAATCAGGTTGTCTGTTTCAATCAGCTTGATTTTGGCATCCCTGAGAGTGGCCTGCTTGATGTCCAGACTCTGCTGCAGCCGCTCGATTATCCTCAAGTTGGTCTCAAGCTGTTCCGGAAGCTGACCCATAAAAGATTGTTTGTACTGACGCATTTTATCTTCGACATCTTCGAGCTGTTTTTTCGTTGACTGAAGCTCGTCATCGAGAAAGCTGCTGGTTCCGATGGCCTGGGCCTCACGGACTTTGAGGTTTTCATCGATGAAAAAGGTCGCGAGGGCATTGGTGATGTTCATCACCTTCTGCGGGTCTGTTCCCTGAAATGAGATTGAAAAGGCATCTGCACCGCTTCTTCGGTCGGACGTCACCTTTACAGCGATTCGACTTCTCAGGCTGTTAATCTTATCCTCTTCGAAGAGTTTTTCGCTTTTCTGCTCTGCAAACAGATTGAATTGCTCGATTATTTTTTCGATGTTCGTTCGGCTCAGAATCTGCTGGGAAATGGTGTTGATCCTTTCGTCAATATCGGAAGAGACAACCGAACGCACAAAATCGGACGGAACTTTTTGCGGCTGGACTAGAATCAGGGTGGTTGCCTCATAAATTCTGGGCAACGTGACGGAAAGGTAAATCCCGACCACCATGGCGATGCAAAACGGAACGATGACCAGCCATCGGCGTTTGATCATCAGTTCAAGCAAATAAGTCACGTTTATCGTTTCTGCAGGTTTATTCATGGGCGACTCTTTTCCCGTATCAAAAGGTCATCAGGGACATCACTTCATTCATACCGGTAAATTGAATTCTCTTTGAAATCGGATAAAATGTCAAGCTGAATTAAATAGTTACGCCCGAAAAAAATATGACCATGGATTACACGGATTTCACGGATTCATGTGAATTTTTTCTCCATGGATTTCACAGATCGTTTGGCTTATGCACCACAGAGAGGCGCAGGGCGTACGGTTTAAAAATGAAGCGCCTTATGTCTTGCGCCGTGCACCTTTTATTTACACATGCAAAAAAAATGCCTTTTTGAATTCCGATTTTACCTTGTTTATTACACATTACATAGAATATCGCCCTATGAAAAGAATTACATATTTCTTGTGAAACTCCGTTTTTCCTGGTAGGTGTATAAAATTGGGTCGCAAGACGCCCCGGAAGTTTTGACCGGATGGTTATAACGCATGAAGGATACCCATGAGTAGTTTCTATCGCCTGTTGATCATCGATGATGATGAGGTAACTCTGGAGTCTTTTAAGGAATTTTTTCAAAAAAAGAACTTCAAGGTAGATGTGGCGAATGATGGACTGACCGGCTTAAAACTTTTGGAATCAGAAACGCCGGCATTCGACATCGTGATTACCGACCTTGTCATGCCGGGTATCAGCGGAGTGGGCGTTACCGCCATCGTGAAGAAAAAATTCGCCGACATGCCGGTAATTGCCATAACCGGCTGGGGCGAGCATCCCGAAGCGCTTGCGTCGGAGGCCCATGCCGACATCGTACTGAGAAAGCCGTTTGAACTTGCCAAACTCGAAAAAATTATTCTTGAGATACTCGACAAAAAACAATCGCTTTAAAATCGCCAAAAAGACTTGCCACCCGAAAAACAGGTTACAGGTATGAATGCCCCTCCCCCGATCATCGGCGTCAGTGAAAATATAAAAAGGATCAAGGAGCTGATCAAACACATCGAAGACACCGGATTAAACGTGGTCATTTCCGGAGAAACCGGAGTCGGCAAGGAGCTAATCGCTCAAAACCTTTATTATAATTCGCCGAGACGGGGAGAACCCTTTATCAAGGTGAACTGCGCGGCTTTGCCGGAAGGGCTGCTCGAAAGCGAACTTTTCGGATATGAACAGGGCGCTTTTACCGGCGCCCAGAAAAGAAAAAGGGGGAAATTCGAACTGGCCAACCGGGGTGTTTTGTTTCTCGATGAAATCGGGGATATGTCCTTTCCTCTGCAATCCAAGCTCCTGCATGTCCTGCAAAGCGGGGAATACTCTCCCCTGGGTTCCGAAAAACAAATGCAGACAGATGTCTGGATTATTTCTGCGACCAACCACGAATTGGAACAGGACATCAAAAACCATGCGTTCAGAGAAGACCTCTATTATCGGCTGAACATCATCAATATTTATATCGACCCGCTGCGAAAACGGCCCGAGGACATCGCACACCTTGTCGAGTATTACATCGATACCTATAGAAAACAGTACGGCAAAGAAAATATCCCGAAACCTGACCCGGAACAGATCCTCAAGCTGCAGAACTATCACTGGCCCGGTAATGTCCGCGAGCTCCAAAATGTGCTGAAAAAAATAATGGTCTTTGAAAACTGGGATGAAGCAATCGCCGGACTCGAATTATACAGACCAGAGAAGATCGATTTAAACGCTACCGACAAGGAAAAGGCCATTCTTTCCGAAATTTTTTCGGTAGATAGAATCGATTTTAACAGCATGGAATCCTTTTCTTTAAAAAAAGCCAGAAAAGAGATCGCGGATCGGATTGAAAAAGAGATCATCTCCCGTGTGCTCGAAAAAACAAAGTGGAATCGCTCAAAGGCAGCCACCATTCTGAAAATAAGCTATAAGACCCTTTTGTACAAAATAACCGATCTTGATATTACCATGCCTTCATCGGAATAAACCCCAATGTTACAACGTTGGGGCAAAATTCGTTTCAGCCTTGATGTAACCGCATAAAAAAACCCGCCCATGGTAAACCGCGAGCGGGTTTTTCTGTTTTAAAAGGTCAACCTTTATTTCTTGAAAAACTTCTTCCTTCCAAAACCAGCCAGTCCGATCAGCCCGGAGCCAAGCAGCAGCATGGTCGCCGGTTCGGGCACCGCGTTCGAAGCAACAACCGCATCAAAGCTGGTTACACCAACGTCGGTGTGTGTAATCTTGATGACCTGGGTAATTGAAAAAGGTCCCTCCTGGCCGTCAAAGTAAACCGTCTCAGTACCCGAAAAGGCAGTTGGTCCAAAAGCGCCTAGACTGCCGAGCAGGATCGCCTCACTACCGCTGTTTGTTGGATCATAGTAAACGAAGTACTCAACGGTTCCAACGGTTGTGCCTCCTATGGAAAGCGGCATCTCCAAAATCTGTTCGGAATAAAAATCTTTAACAGTAAGCGAAATCGTCAGCTCTCCGTCACCAAGATTGACCGAGTTAAGATCAAGCTCGGGAAAACCGGTTGAGCCGATTAACGGATAGCTTAGTCCCGTAGAGACATTAACTATCCAATCGGTTCCAACTTGTCCAATGTAGGTAACTGCTCCTTCATCCCCATTTGAATCCAAGCCGGACCCATCATCCACACTAACAAGATTGACGCCATCGAAAAGCGTAAGGGTCATCGGAGTCGACATCGCAGACCCAGACACTAAAAACAACGATAGCATTAACAGCAGTAAAATTTTCGCCAGTTTTTGCATCATTTTTTTCCTTTCATATTATGGTTAACGGATTGATTTGATAATTGCCCACGCGTCCCTTTTTTAAGATTTGCATCAAAACTTTTCCTTTTTTCCCCTCCTCCCACATTAATTGTTCTGACTGTTGTATTGTGATATTGAGAAGATAGAGCTACCTATTGTCTTTTCTTATACTTCATGCGGCCAAGCCCTGCCAAACCGATAAGACCGGTTCCAAGCAGGAGCATCGTCGCCGGTTCGGGAACAGGAGGAGCCGAAGCTGCCCCCTCGATTACATCATTCGCGCAGGTCGTGGTCGAAACCGCATCGGCTGTTATGGGACCACACAGAAATAAAAGAAACACCGATACAAGCATAACTTTTTTTAAGCAATATATCTCCTTACTCTTAATTTGGTCAAGCCTCATTTTTCATGATCCCTCTTTATTATTATGCGGCCACGTCAAGTTGCATCGGAATTCCATCGGTCTATGATTTGTTGTGTTGTGTGATTAATAAGCAAAAGAAGTGCCATTTCCCTATCTTTTAATTTTTATTTTCATAAAGATTATTTATCAATAAATTCAATTTCTTTTCAACTATCACCGGTGTTTCTTCACCGATATACAATTACCAAAACTGTATGGCTATGAAGTTTATGTAATAGATCATACAGAATTGTGAAATCTTTTTCATAGTTCCGGTTTGAGGGATCATGTTATGCAAAATTGAAAAGCCGATTGACAATGGATGGGTTTACGGCTTATTGAATTCCTAGGTCATAGCTGACAGCTTACAGGTGATAAAAGCAAGGTGTGTAAGGCGCGCGACAGGAGGCATAAGATAAAACACGCGATGTACCCCCCTCTTTTTCGCCGTGCGCTCTGCACCTTAAAAATGGATAATGCATTGGCCGTACGCCTTGTGCCCTGCACCGCAGGCCTTGTTTTTACGCCGTATGCCGTATGCCTTTTGCGGTGAACAGGAGAATCTGTAATGAAACACATTCTCGTAGTCGACAACCACCCCCTGATGCTCAAATTCATGAAGAATTTGATAGAAAATGAGGGCTACGAGGTTCGGACGGCCGAAGACGGCCTCGCCGCACTGGCCGTATTGAAAGATTTCAAACCGGATGTCATGTTTATCGACCTGATCATGCCCAATATCGACGGCGAAAAACTCTGCCGCATCATCCGCAGCATGCCCCGCTTCGACGATACCCACCTGATCATCGTTTCTTCGATAGCCGTGGAAAAGGAGCCGAAACTCTGTGCATTCGGAGCCAACGCCTGCATCGCCAAAGGTCCTTTCGACAAAATGTCCAAACATGTCCTGTCCATTTTGGAACATCTCGAAAAGGGAAACAAAAAAGAGGTGAAGGAAAGAATTTACGGGCGCGAGTATGTCTTTGAAAGGGAGATCTCGAAGGAGCTCATATCGGCAAACCGTCACCGCGAACTCATACTGGACAACATGCGGGAGGGGATTCTGGAGCTGAGCCCGAATGGTGAAATCGTGTATGCAAATCCGGCTTCGGTGTCCCTGATCGGCATCCCTGAGGAAGAGCTCCTGGGAGCGAATTTCATCGATCTTTTCGCAGACAAAGAAAAAAAGCGGATATCGGCAATGGTTAAGGAAATCGCCCGGCAGAACGCGCCCCGGGAAATATCGGAAACCGCGCCCATCGGGCTGAACGGCCGCTTGATATCGATGAATATTTTGCCGGTAATCGACGAGGAGCACAGACCGCTTGTGGTCATCATCAATGACCTGACCGAACGAAAAAAGATGGAAAAACGGCTCAACCAGGCCTTGAAAATGGAGGCCATCGGCACCCTGTCCGGCGGTATCGCTCATGATTTCAACAACTTGCTCCAGAGCATCCAGGGGAACATTTCCCTGATGCTTCTGGATGTGGACTTCACCCATCCCCATTATGATTATTTTAAAAAAATAGAAAATTCGATAAAAAACGGAGCGAGGCTCACGGAACAACTGCTGGGATACGCGAGAAAAGGCCGGTATGAAATCAAGACGGTGGATTTGAATCAACTGGTGAAAGAAAGCGCGGATATTTTCGGAAGAACGAAAAGAGAAATCAGGGTCGAAACGGACCTGGCCGACGGCATCCTTACGATTGAAGGGGATTCAGGGCAAATCGAGCAGATGCTGCTCAATATGTATGTCAACGCATGGCAGTCCATGCCGGACGGGGGCACGCTTTGCTTAAAAACGGCAAAGACCACCCACAAGGAGATTCCAAATGATTTTTATACCGTCAAAGCCGGCGACTATATCAAACTGACCGTGGCCGATACGGGTATCGGCATAAGTAAAGAAATCCAGGCGCGCATTTTCGATCCGTTTTTCACCACCAAAGAAATCGGCATGGGCACCGGATTGGGTCTGGCATCCGTATACGGAATCGTCAAAGGACATGGTGGATACATTGAAGTCCAATCCGAGGAAGGGTGCGGTACGACCTTTACGATCTATCTCCCGGCCTCCAAAAAGGAAATTGATTTGGATCGAGGGTCAGTCGAAAAATTCCGGGTGAAAGCCGAAACCATCCTTTTCGTCGATGACGAAGAGACGATCATCAACGTGAGCAAAAAAATTTTAAAACTCCTGGGGTTCGAAGTGCTTACGGCCGGAAGCGGTAAGGAAGGAATAAAAATTTACGAAGAAAACAGGAATCGCATAGACCTTGTCATCCTGGATATGATCATGCCGGACATCGGGGGGGGCAAGGTCTTCGACCGGATCAAGGAAATCAATCCGGATGTCAAAGTGCTCCTGTCGAGCGGATACAGCATCGAAAGCGAGGCGAGGAAAATCATGGAGCGGGGATGCAGCGGATTTCTCCAGAAACCTTTTGTAATGAAAGATATGTATTTGAAAATACGGGAAATTTTAGACGAAAAGGCGTAAGGCATACGGCACGGGGCAAAAAGAGAGGTTTTTTCCTTAGCCGTGCGCCTTTTTTATATCTTTTTAAGGCGTCTCACCAGTTCCTCGATTCCGGCCGATAGTTTCTCCAGGTCGGCGGAAGCGTGTTGCAGATCTTCGTTTTTGCCTTTCTTTTCCAGCGCAAAGGCTGTTTCCGCCTGAAATTCCGCCTGAAATGTGCGAAGCATTCCTTTTAAAGCGTGGGATTTTCGTTCCAGCAGCTTGGAATCGCCGGATTCTATCGCCTGCCTGATCTCGACAAGCAGCCCGGGGTATTCACTCAGAAAAAGCGAGATGCTTTCCTTGAGCAGCGACAGGTCGTTATCAAAGGCGGCAAAGAGGGCCTCTTTTCCGGACATCTCGAAAAGCTCTTTAGCGGCATCATTTTGCCCCTCTTCCGGGCCGTCTTCGGCCAGCAGGCTTTTTATGGTTTCGTGCAGTTTGCCGGCGGAAATGGGCTTCGGCACATAGGAATCCATTCCCGCCTCAAGGCAGCGCTCCCGGTCCCCTTTCATGGCATGGGCCGTCATGGCGATGACGGGCGTATGGGATCCGGTTGTTTTTTCAAAGTCTCGGATCAGAGCGGTCGCCTCGAATCCATCCATCTCAGGCATCTGGACATCCATGAAAACCAGGTCGAACCGCTCTTTTTTGAAGGCTTCCACCGCAAGCCTGCCGTTTTCCGCGATCACGCCTTCATACCCCCATTTGTCGAGCAACCGGAGGATGAACTTCTGGTTGAACAGCGTGTCTTCCGCCACCAGAATCTTCAGTTTTCGCCCCTCAACCATCGATTCCACCGCCGAATCCCTTAAATCCGCAATGTCCGGCTTTCTCATGCCGAGGGTCGTCATAACGGCTACAAGAAGTTCCGACGGCCTGATCGGCTTCATCAGGCTGGCGTTAATAGCCAGTTCCCCGTTTTGAATCATCTTTCGATGGTACGACGACGTCAGCATCATGATCACCTGACTTTTAAATTTCTCGTATTTGCGTATCCACCGGGTTAAGGAAAGTCCGTCCGTTTCAGGCATGTCGGAATCGATGATGATCAGCTCGAAGGGTTTTTCACTGTTTGTTTCTATGAGCTTCTGGGCTTCTTTCGCGCTGGAGGCGGCGTCGGGGTGCATTTTCCAGCTTTCGAGCATCTCCACGATGATCTGCCGGCTTGTGGCGTTATCATCCACCACCAGGACCCGGACACCGCGCACGTTTTCTTCCGAAAGAAGTCCCTCTTCTTCCTTTTTGATGGGGTCGATTCCGAATAACGCCGTAAAATAAAAGGTGCTGCCGAAACCGGGATCGCTCTCACACCAGATTCGACCACCCATCAGACTTACCAGCCGCGAAGATACCGCAAGACCGAGACCCGTCCCGCCGTATTTTCTCGTGGTGCTGTGGTCGGCTTGTTCAAAAGCGTTAAAAATGCCGTTCTGCTTTTCTCTGGGAATTCCTATACCGGTATCCCGAACACCGATCCGCAGGACCAGCTCTTCTTCGGTCTGCTGTTCGGCTTTCACGGAGACGACCACCTCCCCTTCGCCGGTGAATTTTATCGCATTGCCCACGAGATTGAGAACCACCTGGCGAAACCGGGTAGGATCCCCCATGATGCGGTCCGGCAAACCGGGTTCGACGCGGTAGGCCAGTTCAAGCTTTTTTTCATGGGCTTTCGGCCCCATGATTTTTAAGGATTCACCCAAAAATTCCCGCAGACTGAAACTGGTTTCCTCCAGGTCCAGTTTGCCTGCTTCGATCTTGGAAAAATCCAGAATATCGTTGATCACCGACAAAAGCGTGTGAGAAGAGGACATGACCACTTCGAGGTCCTGACGCTGTTGGGGAGGCAGGTCGTTTTCGAGTACCAGTTCCACCAGACCGATGATGGAATTGAGCGGCGTTCGAATCTCATGGCTCATATTGGCCAGAAATTCGCTTTTGGCACGGCTGGCCTCTTCGGCCGCCGCTTTGGCCTGCTGGAGGGATTCACTCTGCTTGCGCCGGGTGACGTCCCGCAAAATCCCGCGATATCCCACGGGCGCCCCCTTTCGGTCCTTGACCAGAGAAACAGAGGCCTCGACAAAACGCTTCGTCCCGTCTTTGAAGCTGAAACTGCATTCGATATCGTTCGGATTTCCACTGACAAGCACCTTGTTGAAGGTGTCGAAAAGCCGCATCGCACTGTCTTCATCCAGGGCCTGGCGGATATTGCTTCCATCCAGCTCGTCGGCGCTTCTTCCCAGTATTCTGCATGTCGCTTCATTGAAAAACCGAAAATACCCGGGAATATCGACCTCATAATAGCCGTCTTCGATCCCTTCGATGATGGTCCGATACCTTTCTTCACTCGCCTGCAAGGCCTCTTCCGCCTGTTTGCGCTGGTTCATGGTAAACTGCGCATGGGAGCCGAAAATGACGAAAAAACAGAGCGCTACGAGCCGGGATGCGGTTTCGCCCATGTCGAGAGCGAATAACCCTTCAAAAAATCCGACGTCTTTGGAAAGCAGTATGTAGATTATTGAAACTATCGTCCAATATGCCGCCGCCAGGCCAAATCCGATAAAAAGCATTTGATCCTTGAAATAGGCGCTCCCGGTTTTTGATTTCATATCGGTTCCCTCGTAAAGCCTTTGACCATGAAGACCATGAAGAACTTGAAGGGGAAAAAACCTTAAAACCTAACGTGCTGGCCTTCCTTCATGACCCTTCATGCACTTCATGGTCCAGATGCTTTTACTTTCCACCATGAAGACCATGAAGCGCCTGAAGGGTTTGATTTTTATAATATCATAGCTTAAAGTAAATCAGGATACATCTTTTTTTCGAAAAAATAAATGACCTATCCGCTATGAGTTAATATGATCACCATCACAAGCTATCTGCACCGCGAACGGCTCTGCGACATGATCCGACGGTGGATGAAAGACGAGCCTCGACGCAGGGACGTAGAGGAGATCCCGCGGCTTGTTCATTTCAACAACCTGTTCGTATCGCGCTACCTGCGGCTTTTTACCGAAGACCTTTTTACCGGCATGCACCGACTGAAGATGGAACCCCGCCGGGCCCGGCTCAAGGGCGATCTAAAAGACGTCATCATCGAGAACATGCCCTACCGGAATCCGCGGATAGACGAACTGGTGCAAAACTATCTGGCCAGCCCCGAACTTTATTACCGGGAAACCCCTTTTCACGGAACCTTGTATTTTACGTTACAGGGGGGCGCGAAGCGCTATGTCGGATCAAACCGAATCAAGCGTGTCCGGCGTCTCGCCGAAAAAAGCGCCCGCCGGATCATCGACTGGATTTTTTCCGCCATCAAAAAACAGGCCGACCAGCTCGCCGAGCAGCGCGCCCGGATCCTGGGCATTTCCCGGGATCGCCTGATCACCCCGCCCGAAGACATGATCGCCGAATTTTTGAACTCGGAAAGCCGGCTCCTCGAAGACCTGAAACACCACCGCCCCATTTCAGACCCGGAGGAAATGATCATCAACGATGTCGCCGGCATCAAGATCATCGTCGAAGACCCGGAACAATGCAACGTTCTCCGGATGATCGAAGCGCGACCGGACTGCGAGATCATCGAGATCGAACCCCACACGGGCCTGTACAACGCCGTCAACCTTATCGTGCGGTACCGGCCTCCGCAAGAGAGGATTCTGCCGGCTCCCCTGGGAGAGGGCTTTCTTCGGGTGATGCGGCGAAGGGGGGTTTCCCCGGATGAAATCACCCGGCAGTTCAGAGAGTTTATCCTCTCCGGCGAACAAACCGTCCAGCTCGAAATCATCCTCTGCAACTACGAGGAGATGCTCGAAAGCGAAATCGGCCGGTGCATACACGAAGACCGCATCATTCGGCAGCGGCTGGATCAGCAGTACAACGGACAGCTTGCCCGCAACATCGAGTACCTCATGGAATACCTTTTCGCCTTCCCGGCTTCCACCGAAACCCGGCTCGACGAGCTGCCGGTCAAACTCTGGCACCGCTATCTTCCCGACTACTTCGACGAGATGATGAGGCGCCTTTTCCATGTCCCGTCCATCGAGATCTTCGATTGACCGAACCCGGCTTTTTCACCACGGAGGTCACGGAGGAAAACTCCCGGGAAAAAGCAACCGCAGATTACGCAGATAAATGCTTTCGAAATATGACCTTACGCCTTGAGCCTTGTGCCTTTGACTTATCCCCTATCCCCTATGAGCCATGAGTTCCGCTCATCCCTTGACAACCCCGCATGGAAATATCATTATATCGAAAATGGAAAAGGAAACATTCATCCGATTAGGCTCTTTTGCGGTTATTTTTGCGGTTGTCGCGATCTGGGAGGTTCTTGCGCCGCGAAGAAAACCAGGCACCGCAAAATCCGCACGGTGGACCTGGAACCTGACGCTCACGGTGATAAATCCCATACTCGTCCGGTTGCTGTTTCCCGTCATGGTGGTCACCCTGGCCGCAAAAGCCCAGGAAAGCCGGTGGGGACTTTTAAACAGCATCGAGATGCCCGGCTGGTCGGCATTTGTCCTGGGGATCATCCTGCTCGACGGCATCATCTACCTGCAGCACCTCATGTTTCACGCCGTGCCCTTGCTGTGGCGCCTGCACATGGTGCACCATGCAGATCTCGATTACGACCTGACCACGGGTCTGCGGTTCCATCCGATCGAAATCCTCATCTCCATGGTGATCAAGCTGACGGCGGTGGCAGCCCTGGGGCCTCCGGTTGCGGCGGTTATCGTATTCGAAGTCATCCTGAATGGAATGGCCATGTTCAACCACGGCAATATCCGCCTGCCCCCTGCGCTGGACAGGACTCTGCGTCTCGTGGTAGTGACGCCCGATATGCACCGGGTGCATCACTCCTGGTTCCCGGTTGAAGCGAACACCAACTTCGGGTTCAATCTGTCCTGGTGGGACCGAATTTTCGGTACGTACAAGGCCCAGCCCAGGGAGGGACACGACGGTATGACCATCGGGCTTCGCCAGTTCCGCGACCCTGCGCGCCTGACCATTTTGCATCTTCTCGTCCTGCCCTTCACCGGGGATCAGGGCAGCTATGCTCTCGGAAGAAGGGGAACACAGGGGGAATAGGCGCAAGACATAGGGCGTAGGACATACTCGGCAAAAAAGACCGGCTCCGTTTTTTTCGCCTTGCGCCATACGCCCTATGCCGCGTTTTTACGCCGTACGCCGTCTATCGTCCGCCCGCCGCATTGACAAAGCAAGACCAGTCGATCCCGCCGCCGTCGTCATCGTCATCGTCATCGTCATCGCCGTCTTCATCCGTGTCGGCGACGATCCTCAGCACCACACCGCCGGTGCCGTAAGGCCCGAGATTGGCACTGGCCAGTACGTATATTTCTCCCGAGTCATCGATCCCGAACCCCTTAATAAAATAGTCCACCGGATTGTCGGTGACAAATTCGTAGATAACGCCGTTATCGAGATTCGTGTAGAACAATCGCCCGGCGGGACTTGTAAACGAGGTTGAAAAATCGCCGAATACATACATACCGGCCAGGTCCGATATGGCGCCGCCACGGTAGATATAACCGCCGATGATCGACCTGCCTTCATCGTGGTCGTACTGGGTTGCCGGGTCGACCAGATCCGCCGGAAGCCCGCTCGTATCTTCATAGACTTCTCCGGCATCCGGATCGAAACGGAAGGCGCCCTCCTTCAGGTTCCATCCGTAGTTTCCCCCGGCCACGACAATGTTCACTTCTTCGATGTCGTTCTGGCCGACATCGCCGACGATGAGCCGGCCGGTCACGCTGTCGAAACTGAACCTGTAAGGATTTCGAAATCCGTAAGCGAATATTTCATCCAGCCCGTCCGTCGCCGCAAACGGATTGCCCGCCGGCACGCGATAGGCGCCGTTTGCGCTCACCGGATTTGCGCTTCCGGTGGAAGCGGAGGGACTCACAGGATCGATGCGCAAAATAGAGCCGTGAACGGTCGATGTGTTTTGGCCGTTCCCGTCTTCGCCGTGGCCGTCACCGGAGTCATTGGCTGCTCCGCCGTCACCGAAAGCGATGTACAGGTACCCGTCGGGCCCGAAGACCATCATGCCGCCGTTGTGATTGAACTGGGGCTGATCCACCCGCAGGATTGCCCGCCGGCTGTCCGGATCGACCCGGTTCGGATCGGCTGCGTCCACGTTCCATTCGGCGACAACGCTCTGGTGATCGAAATCAACGCCATCAGGCAGAGCAGGAGTCGTAAAATCGGCAGCCCCGCTCACCGGTTCGCTCGTGTAGGTGTAAACTTTCCGATAGCCCGGGCTCGCCGGATCGGCAAAGCCCGGATGAAAGGCCAGACCGAGAAGGCCGCGTTCATCATAATCATTCTCGTCATGGGTACCCAGAATGCCGAGTGTGACAAGCCTGCCGGAAACATCCAAAAAGGGTTCGGCTTCTATTTCGCCCCCGCTGAGGATGTAAACCCTCCCGGCCTGATCCACGATGAACAACCTGTCGGTCCCATCACCTGCCGATTTCATTTCAAGCGGCGCGGCGAGGCCCGATGCGACGGTCTCTAAATCGACGGCTACCGCCCCTTGTTCGATTGACCCGGGAATGGGATCCTCAAGCGGATCAACCAGGACATTTCCATTGAACTCTTCATAAATATAAGCCGCGGTGTCCGATGAACAGGTGCCCGTACAATTTTGGGAATTGCCTAAAGGCATGTCGTTTTCGATCTTTTCCTCCAGGGAGTCAAATGAATCGCAGACGCTGCAACCGATAAGGGTAGGACCGAATCCGCCCTCTCCGGCGGATCCGTGGCAACTGGCGCATCTTTCGGCATAAAGAACCGCGCCGTTGTCGGGATCACCCTGCTGGCTGTACACCGACAGGCTCAAAAAAATCAGTCCCGCGACAAAGAAAGAAACCATCAGTGTTTTTTTCATAGCTTGTTTCTCCTAATTTGGTGTTCGTCCGAAAAAACGGTATTTGGGATTTAATCGCAGGGAAAGGGTTTATCCCGCCTGAGGCGGACAGGCCCTTCCCAAAATTCAGCATGATTCCAATTGGATCAGGAAGGGGATAAATCCCTCCCCTATGGTTTCTCTGAAAATGAGCTGGTTTTATGGTTGGATTATTTTCTCATCGGTGCTATAGCCCGACCGGTCGGCTGTTTTTGAGGTTTTGAAACAGCTTCTAAACAAATATTCCAATAATGGCTTTAGACCCCCTACAAACAATCAACCAGGCGGAAAAATGATCAGAAAAGCCGCGATCAGGGACATCAAAACGATTCACGGGCTGCTTCACGAGTACGGCAAGCGAGGCGAACTTTTGGCCCGGCCTTTGAGCGAGCTTTACGACCACGTGAGAGATTTCTGGATTTATGCCGACGCAAACGAGAACCAGATCATCGGCTGCTGCGCCCTGCAGTTTTGCTGGGAAGACCTGGCCGAAATACGATCTTTGGCCGTCCATCCGGATCACGTGGGCAAAAAAATCGGTTCCCTTCTCGCCGAAACGGCGATTTCGGAAGCGCGGTCCTACCGGGTGAAACGATTGTTCACATTGACCTACCGGCCCGGTTTTTTCCAGAAGCTCGGATTTTCCAAAATCGACCGATCGGAGCTTCCCCTGAAGATCTGGTCCGATTGCATCTTTTGTATTAAATTCCCGGACTGCGACGAAACCGCCATGATGCTGTCGCTATGAGCCGACTTCATTCCTGGGATCCGGCGCTGTAAATCACGTTGTACGGCAGCGGCGGATATTTCCATGTTCCCGGTTTCGGCAGAATATACTGCCCGTCCACGGTGAGCCAGTACAAATCGGACTTGATTTCCCTCAGTTTCCCGTCGTCCGGCGGTCTGGCGTGGCTTGTAAAGGCGTAGGTAGCCTGAAAAATGCAAATCCCTTCCTTTTTCTCCTGCCCAACGATGTAATTCGCTCGAAAGGATCGCATGGTTATGCCATTGGCGGCGGCGATCTGGCCCATCTCCTCTTCCGAAAATTTCATGAGCACCGACTTTGAAACACCGCGCTCGGAGATGCGCATCATGGCCCTCGCCTCGCTGGATCCGGCATACACCGTCGTGATACACGGAATGCGCTTTAGATATTGAAACGACACCGCGGCGGCCGTCCGTCGCCCGCCCACCATGACCGGAAGACCGTAATATTCGAAAAATTTTTTCTGTATGTCTTCGGCGTATTTGTCTCCTTTTTCATAAAGATCCTTGGATATGTAGCGCAGGCTATGGGCCAGGTCCTCGGCGGCATCGGCGATCGGCCAGTCGATGCGGACATGAAAATGCGAAAGCGCGTACCTGTCCCTGGCACATGAGCCGGGATCTCTCTGAATGAGCAAAGCATAATCGACGGGCAGAAGGATATCGAGAAAATTAAAAAAATGTAACGACTCCAGGTATTTTTGTGTCCGGTCGAATTTTTTCTCCAGCAAAACCGTCTTGGAGCGAAGCAGGTTGGTTTTGGTCGTCTTGTTTTCATCGAAAAAGCGGATGTATTTCTTATGGGCTTCGGGAATGCAATCCTCGACAAAAATCACCAGGCAGGTGTTCTGGATTTCGTATTCCATGGCCGGGATCCGGGCACGGGGTTTCAGTTCCCGTTTCTCGACAAATGGGTATGGCATCCCCCTGTCGATAAAAGCGCCATACGATTCGACCAGGGCGTACTGAAGCATGAACTGGTCCAATTCATCCCTTAAAAGCTCATAATAGGATCGCCTCAATTTGTTTTCCAGACTCAGGGTTTCCCTTACATTCCAGAAGGCCACTTTTCTCTCCTGTTTCACCTCACGGCTTTAACTCATAGCGCGTAGGTCATCCTGAGCTATGCCCTATGATCCATGACCTGTTTTGTTGAACCGATCGACCCATTTGTAAACCGCCTCCTGGTACCGAACCCCCACCAGGGCGACAGCCAGACAAAGAGCCAGCAAGAAGAAAAAACTGTCATAATTGCGATTGTACACAAAAGCGCCCTGTATGCTGAGAACAATGGTTCCCGGCATCCGCCCGACAGCGGCGATCACCAGAAAAAGTCTCAGCGGAAGGCTGCTGAGACCCAAAAACAGGCACAGCAAATCCTTTGGAAATCCTGGAAATACAAAGAGGATGCATACGATGATCACACCCTGCCGTTTTAACAGTCTGTCGAATCGCTGGAACCTTTCCCGGGAAATCAGCTTTCCGACAAAGCGCCTGCCGAGCAGGCGCCCGGCTGAAAAATTGATCCAGGACCCGACCGTCAGGCCGATGCTCGAGTATAAAAATCCCGCGACAGCGCCGAAAAGGTACCCGCCGACGAAGCCGGAGACCTCCCCTGGAATTGGAGCCAGAACAACCTGAAGGATCTGGATAAAAATGAAAGCCACGGGAGCGGCCAGGCCGAAGGACTCTATGAAGACCCCGACCTTTTCTCTGTCTGAAAATAGATGAATCCACCCAACAGCCCTGTCCCATATAGGGGTTCTAAAGCTGTAAAGTAAAAAGGCCGCCGCGAGAACAAAGAGCGCCGCCTGAAGTATCCTGTTTCGGCTGATCCCCATCACCGATCGCTCTGCCACCTGTCCCCTATCCATCTATCAGCTACAGGCTGCGAGCGCTTCGACCGCAGGCAGTGCCTTGCCTTCCAGAAGAGCCAAAAAGGCACCGCCACCCGTCGACACGTACGTGATGCGATCCATCTCTCCGGCTTTGTGAATGGCCACATCGGTATCGCCGCCGCCCACGATGGAAAGCGCATACGAATTGGCGATGCTGCTGACCATTTCGAGAGTGCCGCGGCTGAACGGATCCATCTCGAAAACCCCCATGGGCCCGTTCCATATGATGGTCTTGGCATCGTAAAGTGCTTCGGAAAAAAGCCGGGAAGTGGCCGGGCCGATGTCCAGCGCCATCCAGCCGCTCGGAATTTCCTGAACCGGCACGATTTTGATCGACGCCTTGATATTCAATTCGGGCGCCGCTACGACATCGACGGGCAGATAAAACTTGATCCCTTTTTCAGAGGCTTTTTTCATGATGACGCCCGCCACTTCGACCAGATCCTCTTCGACCAGAGATTTGCCGACATCATAGCCGAGTTTCTTTAAAAAGGTATTGGCCATGGCGCCGCCGATTATGAATTTATCGACGTGATTGACCATGTTTTCGAGGGTTCCGAGTTTGCTCGACACTTTTGAACCGCCGACAATGGCCACAAGGGGACGCTGGGGCTCGGACATGGCTTTTCGAAAATACTCGACCTCCCTTTGCAACAAAAAGCCGGCCCCGCAAAGCGGCGCATATCTGGTGATCGCGACCACCGAAGCGTTGACGCGGTGAGAAACGGCAAAGGCGTCATTGATGTATACGTCGCAGAGCACGGCGAGCGCCCGGGCAAAACCATCGTCATTTTTTGTTTCTTCCGGATGAAACCGCAAATTCTCGAGAAGCAGGACGTCCCCGGCTTTCATTTCGGCCACAAGAGACTCCACCTCGGCCCCCACGCAATCCGGGGCTATTTTCACATTCTTTTCGAGAAGTCTTCCCAGCCGTTTTGCGACCGGTTTCAGACTGAATGCCGCGACAACCTTACCTCCGGGTCTTCCCATATGGGAAGCGATGATCAGCTTTGCGTTGTGGTCCAGGATATATTTCAATGTAGGCAGCACCGCCCGGATACGCGTGTCATCGGTGATGTTTTGATAGTCATCGAGGGGCACGTTGAAATCGACGCGAATCAAAACTCTTTTACCGGATATGGGTAGTTCTTTGATGGATTTCATGCTGCCTCCAGGGAAAGCGGGTCATAGGTCATAGGGTATAGCGGACAGGCTATCCGGCGCACGGTTAAAAAGCATGAATGGTGCCCAAAATCCTTACCCATGCCGTGTGCCTTTAACCGTCCTTGTGTTTTAGTCGGTGGATCTGCTTTTTTCGGGACCATCTTTCGAAAAATTTCATCATACCGGAGGCATAGGCCCTGTCGACGAATTCCTCTTTGACGGCGAGCCCGGATTGGCCGGACATGGCCGCGTGCAAACACTCGGTCTTGAACACGCAGGGGAAACATGCCGAAGGGGTGTTGCGTAACCCTTCCCTGCCCATGGGAAAAACGGATTCCAGATTTCCGAAGCACTCGGGACGGCCTGTCTTTTGCGTCATGGTCCTGTCTGCAGATACCAATCCGAACGTTTTATTTAAACATAATTTCAAGTCACCGTTCACGGGGACCGGCTTTTCCGACCGCAACAATTGATTCACACCCCTGCCAACGGCAGCAGGTATCTGCGACAACTCCGGGGCAGCCCCGAAGACCGGTTATGTTGAGCGTCATGCATTCTCGCTGCCTGTGCGTCAACGATTCAAAGGCCCGGGGCGTTGTGCAGGCAACAGTATATTGGTTGAGGCCGGAAAAACCGGTCCCCGTGAACGCCGGTGCCTGCTGCGGATATAAATAAAAATACTCGGATTAGTGAGTCTCGTATTCCCGGTTCATACCGGCGATAAGCCCATGATCCGCAAAGCTGAAATAGGTGTTGTCGCCGATGATCAAATGTTCGTGGACCGTTATGCCCATGACCCGGCAGGCAAAAACGAGTTGACGGGTCAGGGCCGTATCTTCCGCAGAGGGGTCCGGAACGCCGGATGGATGGTTGTGGGCAAAAATCAGGGCGGCCGCATGGTGATCCAGAGCGGCTGCGACCACCTCTCTCGGGTATACCGAACTGGCTGTCAAGGTCCCCTCAAAGAGCGTTTCCGTGGCAATGACACGGTTTTTTGAATCCAGAAAAATAACCTCGAAGCATTCCCGGTGCCTGTCTCTGAGGGTATGATACAGGTAATCGAACAGCTCTTTTGAATTGCGAAGAGGATCTTTTTTTTGAACACGCTTTTGAAGATATCGGTCGGCCACCGCGCGGATCAATTTGATTCCGAAAATGTTTGTCGGACCGATGCCGTCGATTTCACACAATTCCCGGGTAGAGGCCTCCAGCACGCCCTGAAGGGAATCAAACCGCTTCAGAGCCTCCTTTGCCGCTTCTTTGCAGTCTTTACGCGGCGTGGCAAGCGTCAGAAGCAGCTCAACCACTTCGTAATCGTGGAAACCGGAGAGCCCGGCGGATAGAAACTTTTCCCGTAAGCGCTGCCTGTGCCCCTCGCCTTTGCGGGTGCCTTTCTTAGACGCGTTCACCGATTCAGAGTCCACCGTTCAGGGCTGCCTTTTTTTGGTTGATCCGGTTCGCAAGTCATAGAACTCTTCCTTGAGGTCCCGGGTCATCAGCTTGTACAGGGCCTCGGTGGGAGAAAGATCTTCATACAGAATCCGGTATACCTCGTGGCAGATGGGCATCTCGACGCCGAGATCTTTCGACAGGTCATACACGGATTTGGCGGTCCTAACCCCTTCGGCGACCATTTTCGACCCGGCCAGAATATCGGAAAGCCTGTTACCCTGACCGATCTTCTTTCCGACGCCGTGATTTCTGCTGAGATCTCCGGTACAGGTCAATATCAGATCCCCCACGCCCGAAAGTCCTGCAAGCGTCGTCGGCTTTGCACCGAGCGCAAGTGCCAGCCGATTGATTTCAGCAAGGCCCCTTGTAATCAGCGCGGCCCGGGTGTTGAGCCCGAGTCCGAGGCCGTCGACGATCCCCGCCGCGATGGCGATGACGTTTTTAACGGCGCCCCCCAGTTCCACACCGATGATGTCGTCGCACGTGTACACCCTGAAGAAAGGTGTGGCGAACATATGCTGAAGAAACATGGCCGTCTCCGGACTTTCCGAGGCCAGCGTGACGGCGGTCGGCACATTCAGGGCGACTTCGCGGGCAAAGCTGGGGCCCGACAGGACGGCGAAACGCCCTCTGGGCCTTTCCTTCAAGACTTCCCGCAAGATGCCCGACATGGTCAAATGGGACTGGTTCTCGATCCCCTTGGAAGCCGAAACGATGATCGTCTTTTCGGAAAGATGCGGCCGAATGCCCCGCGCCGTCTCGCGCATGAAGTGGGAGGGAACCACCACGAGCAGGACATCTTTTCCGGCAGCCGCCTGACGGAGCTCGTTTGTGGGAAAAAGGTTTTCGGAAAGACGGACGCCGGGAAGAAAAACCTTGTTCTCCCTTTCCACGAGAATCTGGTCTCTGATTTCCTTCTCAAACACCCACAGATCGATCTTGAACCCCTGGTTTCCAAGAAGATTGGCCAAAGCCGTTCCCCAGCTCCCGGCACCGGCCACGCCGATTTTACATGTGCCGACGTCCATGGGTTTTCTCATCTAAGCACCTTGTATCACCGCAGCCCTTTGTTCCCGGCGGATCGGATCAGTTGTTTCGGTTTTTAGAAAAAACGAATCGCAGCAGGGTCTTCCCTGGTAAATCCCCATACAAACGGTGGCGTTAGACCCGCCTGGGTGCGGGTTTGAGACTTTCGTCGAAAAAACAGCCGGGCGGTCTTTCAAGAGGCCAACCGGTTACGATCATTCTTCTTTTTCGGCCAGCCTTGCCGCTCCCACCAGTTTTTCCTCCGGCTCCATCCCCACGAGTTTTACTCCCTGGGTATTGCGGCTGATCACCGAAATGCTGCGCACCGGCATTCGAATAATTTTACCGCTGGTGGTAATGGCCATGAGATCATCGTCGTCATCGACGAGCAGGATGGATACGACGAATCCGTTTCTTTCCGTGGTTTTGATGGTAATCACGCCCATGCCGCCGCGTTTTTGGACGGGGTATTCATCGATGGACGTACGCTTGCCGTACCCGTTTTCCGTTGCGGCAAGCAGAGTCTGCCCGTGCTTGAGGACTTCCATGCCCACGATGCGGTCCCCCTTGGCCAGCTTCATGCCCCGCATCCCTCGGGCGCCCCGACCCAAAGGCCGCGCGTCGGATTCGTGAAAACGGATCGATTTGCCCATCGCGGACCCCAGGAAAACATTCTGTGTCCCATCCGTTATCCGGGCTGCAATGAGCTCATCTCCGGCAAGAAGATCCAACGCGATGATGCCGCCGACCCGCGGTCTGCTGAAGGCCATCAGATCGGTCTTCTTGACCAAGCCGTTTTTGGTGGCCATGAGGATGTGATAGCCGGGCTCAAACGTCGGCACGGCCAAAACGGCGGTCAGTTTTTCATTTTCGGAAAGGTCCAAAAGATTGACGACGGCCTTGCCGCGGCTCTGGCGGCCTGCCTGGGGAATATCGTAGACCTTCAGCCAGTAAACCCGGCCCAGATTCGTAAAAAAAAGAAACGTATGATGGGTCGATGCGACAAAAAGGTGGGTGACAAAATCCTCCTCTTTGGTCCCCATGGCCGTCTTTCCCTTTCCCCCGCGATGCTGACTCTGGTAAAGGGTGATCGGATTTCGCTTGATATAACCGGAAGACGAGATGGTCACCACCATGTCCTCTTCGACGATCATGTCTTCGATCGTGATTTCCTTTGTTTCCTCGATGACCGCCGTACGCCGGGCGTTTCCGAATTCATTTCGGATTTCCTCGAGCTCTTCTTTAATGAGATCCAGAACCCGGCGCTCGCTGTCGAGAATTTCCTTATACCGTGCGATATCCTGAAGAACGGCTGCATACTCTTCGCGAATTTTTTCCTGTTCGAGCCCTGTCAGGCGCTGCAGCCGCATGTCCAGAATGGCCTGGGCCTGAATCTCGCTAAGCCCGTATGCGGCGATAAGTCTTTCTCTGGCTTCCCCGGGGGTCTTGGACTGCCGTATCATCGAAACCACATCATCGAGATTTTCGAGGGCGATCCGCAGCCCTTCCAATATGTGCGCCCTCTCCTGGGCCTTGACCAGGTCGTAGCGGGTCCGCCGGATGATGATCTCCTTGCGGTGCCGGATGAAGTGCTGCAGCAGATCTTTCAGATTCATGATTTCGGGCCGGTTGTCGACCAGCGCGAGAAAAATGATCCCGAACGTGTTCTCCAGCTGCGTATGCTTGTAAATCTGGTTGATGATTACATCGGCCAACTGGTCCCGCTTGAGACCCAGAGCGATTCGCATGCCCTCGCGGTCCGATTCGTCCCGGACGTATTTGATCCCCTCGAGCTGTTTGTTCTTCATCAGCTCCGCGATTTTTTCGATCAGTTTCGCCTTGTTGACCTGGTAAGGAATCTGGGTGATCACGATCGTGTCCTTGCCTTCCTTCAGGTCCTTTTCTACGATCACCTTGCCGCGTATCCGTATGATTCCCCTGCCGGTCTCGTAAGCTTCTTTCACCCCCCTGGTTCCGTATATGATACCGGCCGTGGGAAAATCCGGCCCCGGAATGATTTTCATCAGATCCCGAGAACTGAGATCCGAATGGTCGATCAATGCGATGATCGCTTCAGAGATTTCCGAGAGATTGTGAGGCGGAATATTGGTGGCCATTCCTACGGCGATTCCGGCTGCACCGTTGATCAGAAGAGCCGGAATTTTGGTCGGCAGCACGGCGGGTTCGCTGAGAGATTCGTCGTAATTGGGAACAAAATCGACGGTCTCCTTGTCGAGGTCTTCCATCATTTGATGGGCCAGACGCGTCATGCGTATTTCCGTGTATCGCATGGCAGCCGGCGGATCTCCGTCTACGGAACCGAAATTTCCCTGACCGTCGATCAGGGGATATCGCAGCGAAAAATCCTGGGCCATACGCACGATGGTGTCGTAGACCGCCGTGTCTCCATGGGGATGGTACTTGCCGATGACATCACCAACGATTCTGGCGGATTTTTTATACGGCTTATTCCAGTCGTTTTTCAGTTCGCGCATGGCGTACAGGATGCGGCGGTGGACGGGCTTCATCCCGTCACGGACATCCGGCAGGGCCCGGCCGATGATGACGCTCATGGCGTAATCGAGATAGGATTTTTTTAATTCGCTGTCGATTGCGATGGTCGGCGATTTTTCCATAACCGATGCGGCGGTGTCAGACACAGGGAAATTATTAAAAAGGTGCGGGAAAACCCTTTTCCCTTGAATCAAAAGGGGTTCCACGGCGATGATCAGAATGGCGACGACCCCAGGCGACGGACAGGCGCTTTAAGGAATTTTTCCACAAAGCAGTCCCGTATCCTGCCGCTTTGGGCGGTTTCACGAAAGGAACCGTTTGTCGCGGGCGGCTTTATTTTCTGATAATGCCGCCCGCGGTCAACAATAGCAATATTTCATATACAAAAACAGCTGGATAGCTGTCTAAAAGGGCATACACAATGCCACCGCCGACGATGGCGGGTACGGCGCAAAAAATCAAAATTCCCAGCTGCCGGCTCACATTCATACCCATCGATCTCCTTTGCGTTTTTTTCAACCTTTCATACCAGAAACCGAAAAATAAGTAAAGCCTAATTTGAGCGATTCTTTCAATCCATACTCTTAAAAAAGGCTTTTCTCCCAAATTCTCTCAACATTTCACTTGAACCCTGAACCCCTGAATCCTCATGGAAACATCGATTCTTTGGGAGAGTTATCCTTAAAATAAGAATTCACAAAGCTTGAAAATATTATATAGTGTCCCTCCATACATCAGCACATTTTACGAGAAACCGCGGGAGAAGGGATGGTTCCTTCCCTGATCTTGTTGTAATTATAGTGAATTTTGGGCAGGGGGAAACCCTGCCCCTGCAATAAAACCAAAAATACCGGCTTCATGAACGGACACTATATACCATGGCGCCGATTTTGACGTCAACCCAGGTGGAGCGATTCTTTCGATTGTTGCAGTGTCACTATACACAACAGGAATCGCCCAGTTTAGAGTAAAAGGAAAGAGCCCATGTGTCTGATTCTTTTTTCCTATGATCTGCACCCGGTCTACCGCCTTGTTCTTGCGGCGAACCGGGATGAGTTTTATTCCCGTCCGACCCGAATCCTCGGATTTTGGGAGGATTTTCCGGAAGTTCTGGCCGGACGGGATCTTAAAAACCAAGGGACATGGCTGGGGATCACTCTTACCGGACGGATGGCCGCGATAACCAATTTCAGAGACCCGGCATCGGTCAAACCGCAAGCCCCTTCCCGGGGGATTCTGGTGAGCGACTTTTTGACGGGAAAGCAGGAACCGAAAACCTACCTGAAAGCGATCCAGGGGGTTCAGAATCGGTACAACGGTTTTAATATTCTGGTTGGAACACCGGATGATCTTTATTATTTTTCCAACAAAACCGGAAAGATCCAAAAATTGAGGCCCGGCATTTACGGGCTGAGCAACCATCTGTTGAATACGCCCTGGCCAAAGGTTCAAAAGGGCAAACGCGCATTGAAAGCCGTACTTTCGAACGGTGGCCGCATCCATCCGGAAGCCGTACTGGAAGTTCTTCAGGACCGGTCTGTGCCCCCGGAAGACCGGCTTCCGGATACCGGCATCGGTCTTGACATGGAACGCGTTCTTGCTCCGCTTTTCATCACAAGCCCGGATTACGGAACGCGATCCTCCTCTGCTGTGCTGATCGAACGAAACGGCAAAGCAACTTTTATAGAGCGAACATTTGAGATGGCGGACCCAAGCGCCTTTCCCGCAAAAACCGTCTCTTTCGAGTTTGAAATTCGACAAAAAAAGCGTACGGCAAGGGCGATTCGTTTTTAAACCGTGTGCTTTGCGCCTCTCTATCGAGTCAGGCTGATTGCGGCGATGAGAACGAGGAAAGCCGAAGACGCCATGCCGGTGATACCGAAAATGACGGAATAGCGCAAAAGGACATGGTCGATAAAACTATAAGGCTCGTTGAGTTTGTCGACAAGCGACTGTGTTTCACACCATAAATTAAGCCGGGTTTCGAAGCTGCTTATTCTGGACGGAAAGAACATCAACCCCGCCCCGATCCATACCCCCAGTATCCCCCCGATCTTGCCGATCCATATGGCGGTCAGGGTCAGCACTTCGAAAACAACATTCTGAAAAATGGATTCGGGAAGCCCGAAAAAAAGGAAAAAAAGCACCACCATCGAGCCGAAAAACAGGGCGAGTCCGATCAAAATGTTGTGCCGATAAATGAACCTGTCGGTCCGAACATAGCGATTCAAGCAGGAAAGTGTTCCCTCGATGTTGATGTTTTTGTCAAACCAGTTGCCGACGGATTGCAGAACATCGGGCCAGAGCATCAACAAAAAAGAACCGCAGAGGCCCACCATTCCCAAAATCAGAACAACGATTTTTAGGGATACGATGCAGATATCAGCGACCTGATCCATTATCCGCGCTCCCGCTCAGAAAAACCACGTGGCCCGACTCGAGAGATTCTTTCGCCCGTTTCCAGACTTATGTGATCCTATATAAATCCGCAATCCAAAACCTGCAATCATCATTTTCGGCCGGCGCTATCCGATAAAATGATCCTTGTGTCGCGGTTCGACGGTTTCTTTGATTTCGCTCCCGGAGTCGCCTGCAGGTTCGTTTTCCCGGTTGTCCCGGGTATCGGATTCCAGGATATTGGTGGTGCCGCAAAATGGGCACTCGATGACGGCGGGCCTTTTATCTTCTGGAATATGGATCTTTGTGTTGCATTTGCTGCATAAAACGGACTGCATCTTTTTTTCCGCCGGCTGGATTTCCCGGGTCCTGTTTATATCGGTTCGATCCAGGCTGTCGATAAAGGCCTGCACGGCGCGTCGGATACAGGTCTTGTCGTCACCGCCGCCGAGCGCCCTGAGCTTTTCATATTCATCCTTGGACAGGACGATGCGAACCTGAAGCGGACAGGAATGCTCAATCGCGGTACTCAGTTTTTCAAGGGCCGCTGCCATATCGGCAATTTTCATATCGCCGCACTGCATTTTTTCTACGATGTTTTGGGTCAGATCATCGATGGAAAGCCATTTTCCGTCGTATAGGATTTTGCCGTCTTCCAGGTTTATATCGCTCATTTTCACCTCCTCTCCGTGTTTCCGGTCATGCTTGACAGCGTTTTCCGCCATATACGGCGCAACCCGTGCGCTTTGCGCCGTATCAGCTACGCGCCATGAGCCACCATCCTTCTTTAATAGATTTTTCAGTGGTTGTCCAATGTTGCGGCTATGCCGGTCCTTTATTGTCTTCATCTTGATTTATGGCCGCTTCGCGCCATTTTTCCAGCCGCTCCCGGATGAATTTTTCATATCCGCGATCCGTGGGCCGGTAGAAACGCCTCCCTTTTAATTTTTCGGGCAGATACTCCTGGACCGCGTAACCCCCCGCAAAGTCGTGGGCATATTTATAGCCTTTCCCGTAATTCAGCTCTTTCATCAGGCGGGTCGGTGCGTTGCGGATATGCAGGGGCACCGGCAGGGTCCCGCTTTCCCCGATCTCTTTCTGAACCCGGCCGTACGCAGCGTATAGGCTGTTGCTCTTCGGGGCTGAGGCCAGATATACAGCCGCCTGAACCAGCGCCAGTTCCCCTTCCGGATGTCCGAGAAAGCGGAAGGCCTCCATGGCGTCCAGGGCAATGCCGAGAGCCCGCGGGTCGGCGTTTCCCACGTCCTCGGAAGCGAACCGGACCATGCGCCGGGCGACAAAAAAAGGATCTTCCCCGGCGGTCAGCATGCGGGTAAGCCAGTACAGGGCCGCATCCGGGTCGCTTCCCCGAAGGCTTTTGTGAAACGCAGAAATCAGGTTATAATGCTCCTCTCCGGCCCTGTCATAGATGAGCGCTTTTCGCTGCAGGGCTTGCTCTACATCCGCCAGGGTGATCTGCCGGGAAGCGCAGCCGTCTTCGAAGGTCGAATGAAAGAGTTCGGCTACGATTTCAAGACCGTTCAGGGCCGCCCGTGCGTCTCCGTCCGCGATGCGGACGAGATGGTCGCGGGCCTCTTGGGTCAAGGTTATCGGCGGCTCACCGACACCGCGCTCCGTATCGCTCAGCGCGCAATCGATGATCCGGCCGACGGCCTCGACCGAAAGGGGATAAAAGACGATCACCCGGCACCTGGAGAGAAGCGGTGCGATGACTTCGAACGACGGGTTCTGGGTGGTTGCGCCGATCAGGGTCAGAAGGCCGCTCTCCACATGGTGCAAAAAGGCATCCTGCTGGGCTTTATTGAATCGATGGATCTCGTCCACGAACAGGATGGTTCGTCTCCGGTGCAGCTTGAGCTGGTTCCGGGCATCTTCGATTACGGCCCGGATCTCCTTGACCCCGGAGAGCACGGCGGTAAAATGAACCATATGGGATCGCGTCTCGGCGGCAATAACACGGGCCAGCGTGGTCTTGCCGCATCCGGGCGGTCCCCAGAGAATCATGGAAAAAATTCGATCGCTTTCGATGGCCCGCCGCACCAGACCGCCCGGTCCGACCACATGATCCTGACCGACGAATTCGTCGAGAACGCGGGGCCGCATCCGTTCGGCCAGCGGCCGCTGCAAGAGGTCATAGCTCATAGGTCATAGCTCATAGCGGATAAGGCGCACGGTGCAGAGCGCAAGGCGTAAGGCATAAGGAATACAAAACAGGGCAAGAAGCGCAAATTTATAGGCCAAAGAAAATGGAACCCATTTTCTTGCCCTTCGCTGTGGCCCCTATGTGCCGTAAACCTGGTTTTCATGTCGTGCGCCGTGCGCCTTTGCGCCGTAGGCCTTGCGCCTTGTGCCCTGCACCGTGCGCCGTGCGCCTTGCGTCTCTTTCGCGTCTTCGGAAGACCATCCGAACCGGCGTCTGGTTGAGCCCTGTCTCGGCACGAACCTGGTTGATGAGATACCGCTTATAGGAAAAATGAACCCCTTCCGGATAGTTTACAAAACATACGATCGTCGGTGGTTTGGCTGACACCTGAGTGGCGTAATAAAATTTAAGGCGCTTGCCCCTGAACAGGGACGGTTCTGTCCGCTCGACAGCCTGCGCAAGAATCCGGTTGAGTTCGCCGGTTCCGAGCCGAAAAGCATACTGTCGGTATACCTCGTCGACGAGCTGAAAGATTTTCATGACCCCTTGTCCGGTCACCGCGGAGACCTCGAGGGCCGGCGCAAAGCTCAAAAATTTGGCCTCCATCCTGAGCTGCTCCATATACCGCTTGAGTGTGTGCTTCCTTTCCTGGACCATATCCCACTTATTGAACAAAAATACGGCTCCGCAGCCCCTGTCATGGGCATAGCCGGCGATCTTGATGTCCTGTTCGGTGACCCCTGCTCCGGAATCCAGAACGACAAGCGCGACATCACAACGATCCAAACTGCGCAGCGCCTTGATGACCGAAAACTTCTCCAGCCGCTGCGTGACCCGGCTTTTTCGACGGATGCCGGCCGTATCGATCAAAAGATACGATCGACCGTTGAATTCACAGAGCGTATCCACGGCATCGCGGGTAGTTCCGGGCAGATCGCTTACGATCAAACGCGGTCGACCGAGAATGCGGTTGATGAGAGACGATTTGCCGACGTTGGGGCGCCCCAGCACCGCGACACCGATGGACTCTCGGGGTGCATCGATCATGGTCTGCGGGCCAAACGCGGATATCGCGGCCCCCAGATCGTCCATAAAATCTCCTATGCCGTACCCGTGTTCTGCGGATACCGGATATGGTTTTTCGATGCCCAGATCGAAAAATTCGTAGAGATTCTCTTCGTGATCCGGGCCGTCTATTTTGTTGACCGCATAAAAAATCGGTTTGCGGACGCTCCGAAGCATTTCGACAAGGTCCATATCAAAAGGCGAAACACCCGCCTTGCCGTCCAGGACCAAAACGATCATATCCGCGTCCTGAACCGCCTGATAGATCTGATCTTGCACCAGAGCCGAAAACTCGTCCCGATCTTCCTTCAGAAATCCGCCGGTGTCCACAAGGGTAAAGGACGCGTCCTCCCATGTCACGTCTGCATGGATGCGGTCTCTGGTAACACCGGGAAAATCATCCACCAACGCGCCCCGGGTCCCGGTAATCCGATTGAAAAAAGTCGATTTTCCGACATTGGGCCGGCCGACGATGGCGATGATCGGTTTCATGGATACCCCTTATGCTTACATAACGATTTGATCTTTTTGATAATATACGCCAACAACCGTAAACCTGTCAAACAGGAAGGTTCGGGGTTCAGAGAAAATCCAATTCAAACCGTCTGTTGGAACTTTACGGCGTAGCGATCTCCTCGATGGTTGAAGATCCGCCGAGCAGCCGCATCTGCATCAGAATCCACGCTTGCCGCCTGCGCACATATGCCGAGGGACGATCGACCTTGAAACGCTTCGGGTTCGGCAGCACGGCCGCCAGCAGGGCTGCCTCCTGCCGATTGATCCGATCGGGAGATTTATTGAAAAAGCGTTTCCCGGCCGCCCCGACACCGTAAATACCGTCACCGAACTCAATCACGTTGAGGTAGACTTCCAGGATCCGCTTTTTGGACCACAGCAGTTCAATAAGCATGGCAAAGTATGCCTCCAGTCCCTTGCGCACGAAGCTCCGGCCGGACCAGAGAAATAGATTTTTGGCCGTCTGCTGGGTGATGGTGGAGGCTCCCCGCAAGAATCCCCGGTGTTTTTTAACCTCCAGTGCCTGCTGAATGGCCTCCAGGTCAAATCCGAAATGGTGGGGAAATTTCTGGTCTTCCGCCGCCACAGCGGCCAGAGCCAGATGCGTCGAGATGTTTTTCCAGGGGGTCCACAGGTATTGCACCCTGGATGGGCGACTTCGGCTCTCGAAGGCTTGCGTCAGACGATGCTGGATCATGAAGGCGGTCATGGGCGGCGGCGCCCATCGCAGGGCAAGCACCACGGCCGCCGTCGTCACCACCCAGGCGACGGGAATAACGACCAAGATCCGCATCCAAGGAAATCGTGCTTTAGCCATCCTTTTTAAAGGTTAAACAGAATTTACAGGATTTATCGGGCATGAAAAGAAGAAGACCTTCCTGTTCAGCAGGTTCTGTCAATAGGAAACCCATAAGATTCATAGAAGCTCTCCCTCTTAATCCGGTTGATCCTGTAAATCCTGTCAGGAAAAAAGCCGGGGCGTTACTTTTCACGGGCAAACGGCCATGCCAGAACGCCTCCCTCCATGACTTTTACATTTTTCCACCCTTCGGATTGCAGCAGCAGCGCCGCTTCATACCCCCGGAGCGAAATCTTGCAAAAGCAGATGATTTCACGCGATTTGTCTTCCGGCAGGTCCTTCAGCCGGCTGCGCAGCTGGCCGAGAGGGATAAGAACTTCGCCGACTCCCAGACGCATCTGCTCATATTCGTCCGGACCTCGGACATCCAGCAGAAAAAGCTTCTCCTTGCCATCGAGCCTTTCTTTGACCTCGCTTGCCGTGATGCCCCGGAAAAGGCCCCGAATTTTGTTTTCCAGCACATGGGCCGCACAGACAAAGTTGTCGATCGCCAGGGAAAAAGGCGGCGCATAGGGCAAATCCGCATTCACGACATCGGCGATCTTCAAATTACCGAGAATCGCCATGGCTCCCTGGGAAATCTGTTTGCTCACGTCCCCCGGTCCGACGCACTGGACACCGAGAATTTTTCCGCTTCTTGACTCGGCAACGAGTTTTGTGATCAATGGTTTCCCACCCATAAATCCGGGCTTGTCCGGCCCGGCGATCACCACGCTGACAACGTCGCTGAACCCGACTCTTCTGGCGGCGGTTTCGGACAAGCCGGTTGAACCTGCCGCGTAGTCGAACACCTTGCAGATGCCGGTGTTGATCGTTCCGGGAAACATGGCGGTATTGCCGCAGAGGACATTTTGTCCGGCCGCCCGGCCCTGCAGGTTTGCCAGATCCCCGTAAGGAGCATAGGCTGTTTTACCGGTAATCAGATTGGTGACCTCGACACAATCACCGGCCGCATAGATATCGGGGTCGGATGTCTGCATGTAGGCGTTCACCTCGATTCCGCCCAATTGGCCGATTTTCAATCCTGCCTGACGTGCAAGCGCGACATTCGGTTTGACTCCCACGGCGATGACGGCCAGTTCGCAGGGCAGCTCCTCCCCGTTTGCTAATTTTACGGCCTTCAGTTTTCCGTTTTCGCCCAAAAAACCGGCCGCGGCACTGTTGGTAACGACGGAAGCCGCCTTGCTTCGGATATGATTTTCAAGCAGTTTGGATAGCTCCCAGTCCAGAAACATCAGGATCTGAGGTAGCTGTTCGACGACCGTAATCTCGATACCGGCAAGCTGCAGGGCCTCACAGGTTTCAATTCCGATCAACCCCCCGCCCACGATGACGGCCCGCTTGATTCTGCCCTGGTCCCGAATCGTTCGCAAAAAGTCCGCGTCCTTCATCGTCTTGAGCGTTGTGATCCCATCGAGGTCGATACCGGGAATGGGTGGGAAGATCGGAGTGGATCCGGTTGCCAGAATCAGTTTATCATAAGGCTGGATAAATATTTTTCCTGTTCGAAGGTCCTTGCATTGCAGGGTGTGATTTTCCCTGTCGATCGCCAGGGCCTCGGTTTCCGTGACGGCCGCGATTCCCTTGGCGTTCAGAAAGAATTTGGGATCCCGGACGACACCGGTGGGCGTGCAGAGCAGCTGGTTCCGGTCATTAAAAAACCCGCCGATATAATACGGATACCCGCAGGAAGCCATGGAAAGATCCGGATCCTTCTGGATGATTTTGATTTCCGCCTTCATGTCCATTCTTCGGGCCCGGGCCGCCGCTTTCGGCCCTGCCGCCGAGCCGCCGACGACGACAATCGTTTTTCTGTTCTCCATAATCCCCCTCCCCCTGTTTGTATGGTTTTAAAGCGCCTCATCAAAACAAACCGATCACTCATAGCATATCACGGACGATAGAACAATATGCCGGTTTCAATCATTTTTTTTAAGCATTCCGGGTTTTCTGCCGGATATTTTAAAATCCTGTGCCTCTGAACCCTGAACCTTTGATATCCGGGTCTCTTTCTTACGGCAAGGGGCAAGGCCCTGCCCTGCGACGGACCAAAACTCTCAGGCTCTGAACCTTTTTCAATTGACAGGCATGTCGAAATGGCGCATATCCATGCGGACACAGAGTCCGGCCTACGCCGCAAAGCCTGCGACCAAAGGAGGGTTTCGATGAGTAAAATCTATCAGATCGGTGTGATCCCGGGAGACGGTACCGGACCGGAAGTCATCGAACAGGGTCTAAAAGTCCTTACCGCCGTCGGTGAAAAATCGGACATCCGGTTCCATTTCATTTCCTATGGCCTCGGCGGCGAGAAGTATCTGAAGACCGGCGAAATGCTGTCCGAACCGCTCATCGAAGAACTGCGGCATCTCGATGCCATCTACCTGGGCGCTATCGGTCACCCGGATGTAAAACCCGGCATACTCGAAAAGGGCATTTTGCTGAACCTGCGGTTTTCCCTGGACCTGTATATCAACCTTCGACCCGTAAAACTCTATCCCGGCGTCTACACGCCGGTAAAAGACATGGGGCCGGAGGACATCGATTTTGCCGTGGTACGCGAAAACACCGAGGGACTGTATGCCGGCTGCGGCGGATTTCTGAAAAAAGGAACGATGGATGAAATCGCGGTCCAGGAATCCGTCAACACCCGCAAAGGGGTGGAGCGATGCATCCGGTTCGCCTACGCCTATTGCCGGAACCGCAACCGAATGAAAAAGCTGACCCTGTGCGGCAAAACCAACGTGCTGACCTATGCCTTCGATCTATGGGAACGGGTGTTTTACGAAGTCGGGGAGGAATATCCGGACATCGAAAAGGATTATGCCCACGTCGATGCCGTGTGCATGTGGATGATCAAAAATCCGGATCGTTTCGACGTGGTCGTCACGGACAACATGTTCGGTGATATCATTACGGATCTCGGAGCGATGCTCCAGGGCGGCATGGGCATCGCCGCAGGCGGGAACATCAATCCGCAAGGCACGGCCATGTTCGAGCCCATCGGCGGCTCGGCGCCCAAATATGCAGGGAAAAATATCATCAACCCGCTCGCCGCCGTCATGGCCGCACAGATGATGCTGCACCACCTGGGAGAGACGGCGGCTGCGACGCGGGTGGAAAATGCCGTGATCTCGACCATCCAGGCCCACCTCAAGAGCATGGAGGCCGGCCGGATGGGAATCGGTACCCGGGAAATCGGAGACCTGATCGCCGCCGGTATCAGGGAGAAAGGCTGAAACCCCTCTGCGCCGCCCATTGACATCAAGAAACAACGTGTTATGGTTCTGCGAAAAAGGCCGACGGCAATACGGTGCAACGCATAAAAATCAGGTTTACGGCATAAGGACCACGGCAAAGGGAAAAAAAGACGGGTTCCACTTTCTTTAGGCTACAACCCTGCACCGTGCGCCTCCATGGTAAATAAATTATAAAATTTCCGAAATGGACGATTCTTCTATGCGGTTTCTTCTATACAATATTCGATACGGCGCCGGAACAGGCACCAGCATCCATTTTCCGCTTCCTTATATCGGCTTTTTAAAGCGTACCAACGGAAACCTGAGACATATCATCGATTTCATCAAGTCCCAGCATCCCGATTTCATCGGACTTGTCGAGGTGGACAGCGGATCCTTTCGATCCGAAAATCACAATCAGGCCGAAACGATCGCAAGGGAGCTCAATTTCCGCCACGTGTACCACTCGAAATATGCCAACACGTCCCTGATTCAAAAAATGCCTCTTCTCAACAAGCAGGGAAACGCCTTTTTGACCAATCGAAAAATAAAAAGAAAAAAGTTCCATTACCTCAACAGCGGGATCAAGCGCCTGGTCATGGAGCTGGAAATGGAAGATTTCGTCGTTTTTCTGGTTCACCTGTCGCTGAAATACCGGGACCGCCAGAATCAACTCAAAGATCTCTGCACGATGGTTCAGAGGATAAAAAAACCGGTCCTGGTAGCCGGAGATTTCAACGTTCTCCGCGGCGAAAAGGAGATAGAACCCTTTATGGCCGCCACCGGATTCAAAAACGTCAACGATCAGGGTCGACCCTCCCATCCGAGCCGGTACCCCAGGCGGCAGCTCGACTTCATTTTATATAGTCCCCAGTTCCGGGTCAAACAGCTGCGTCTGCCCCTGGTCGATTATTCCGACCACATCCCCCTGGTTCTGGATTTCGAGCTGAAAAAGCCCCGCAAAAAAATCATTCCCTTTAAGAGCGCCGCCCGAGCCATGAACGAATCCGGGGACCGTGCGGCCGCAGTGGCGTGATAGAGGTCATAGGTCATAGCTGATACGGAGGTTGCCATCAAAGCAGTCGTCATCGCCGGGACAAAGAGCGGATGTGGTAAAACCACCGTGACCATGGGACTTATGGCCGCACTGAGCAGGCGGGGCTGTGTCGTTGCTCCTTTCAAGGTCGGCCCGGATTTCATCGACCCCGGGCATCACGGCCGCGCTACCGGACGTACCAGCAGAAATCTGGACGGCTGGATGCTTACAAAAGCATACAATGTGGCATCCTTCCGAACCCATGCTCAATGTGCGGATGTTGCCGTCGTCGAAGGGGTCATGGGATTGTTTGACGGATTCGAGGGGAAAGGAGAGGCCGGTTCCACTGCCCAGATGGCCAAATGGCTCGGTCTTCCGGTGCTTCTCGTCGTGGATGCGGCCCACATGGCCCGCAGCGCCGCCGCTCTCGTTCAGGGCTTCGAACGTTTCGATCCCCGGCTAAAATTTATCGGCGTCGTTTTCAACGGAATCGGCAGCCAGCGCCATCTATCCTATCTGCGCGAAGCCCTTTCGGACACCGTCCGAATGCCTGTTTTGGGAGGTATCCATCACGACGAGGGCATCTGCATGCCCGAAAGGCATCTCGGCCTCGTCACACCGCAGGATTATCTTCTTTCGGATATGTCGCTGAATCGAATGGCCGACACGCTCGAAAAAGCCGTGGATCTGGATGCCCTGTTGCATCGACTCCCCGAAATACCCATCGAAAAAAAACCGGAACAACCTGCAATCACGGCCCGGAAAACTCCACTCGTTCGAATCGGCGTGGCAATGGACAATGCATTCTGCTTCTACTACCAGGACAATCTGGATCTGCTGCAGGCCGGCGGCGCCGAAATCGTCCCGTTTTCTCCGATAGCCGACACCTGCCTGCCCCCGGGGATAGACGGGCTCTACCTGGGCGGGGGATATCCCGAGCTTTTTGCTGAAAGGCTTGCCGACAACCGATCCCTGCGCAACCAGATCCTCGATGCGTGCGTCGCCGGGATACCGGTTTACGGAGAATGCGGCGGGTTCATGTATCTTTGCCGGGAAGTCCTCGATCCAGACGGAAAATGTTACCCCATGGTCGGCTGTTTTCCGTTTCAAACCCGCATGCTACCCCGGCTCAAGGCCCTCGGGTACCGGAAAATCACACTGACACAGGACAGCATCATCGGCAAAAAAGGAGAGACGCTCCGGGGCCATGAGTTTCATTATTCCGAAATTTCCCATGCCCCTGCAGCGGTACCGACGGTCTATGAGGTATCTCCGCGATCCGGAACGACCGCAACCCCGGAAGGATTCCGGTTTTCCCGAAGCCTTGGAAGTTACATCCATCTGCATTTCGGAAGTCGACCCCGGGCAGCGGCCTGCTTTGTCCGGAGTTGCCTGGAGAGTAAAATATAAGAGGTTCCGGGTCCGCTGGAGGGCAAGGGTTTGCCCCTTAGCGAACGGTTTTTATAGGGAATCCGCCTTATGGGGGCTGTCTGGTACTATCCCAAGCGGTTTGGCTGCCGTTGCAGGAGCTGATGATCAATTGCTGCGGTCCGCCGGGCCCAAACCCCCGCCGGGCGCTTCAACGGTCGAAGGATTCGTTCAACATTGGCAACAGGGTTCAGAGGCACCCCGGACCGCCGATGACATACCTGTTGACCTGCCAGCTCGAATATTGATATGGCGCAAAGATGCTTTTTACGGAATCGGTTAACTAGCGGAGAATTGCGGTGAAGGGGTACGTACAGGTCTACACGGGGGATGGGAAAGGGAAAACCACCGCGGCACTCGGGCTGTCGCTTCGAGCGGCAGGGGCCGGACTGAGAGTATTGATCGCCCAGTTTATCAAACGCGGAGAATACAGCGAAATAAAATCCCTCAAGCGGTTATCGGATCTTATCACCGTCGCCCAGTTCGGAGAAGGACGTTTCATCCAGGGGAAGGCGCCGGAAGAATGCATCGAAAAGGCCCATGCGGGGCTGGAATGCGTCAAAGCCTGCATCGCTTCAGGGCAGTATGATGTGGTCATCCTCGAGGAGGCCAACGTGGCCGTAAAAAAGGGGTTCCTTTCCATCGAGGACCTGCTGGATCTCATCGACAATAAACCGGATTTCGTGGAGATCGTCGTAACCGGACGCGATGCACACCCGAAATTGATCGAAAAAGCGGATCTTGTCACGGAAATGAGGCCTGTCAAACATTATTTCCATCAGGGGATAAAAGCCAGAATAGGAATTGAGAAATAAGCGCTTCGAAAAACGCGAAGGCCAAGCGGAAACATCAAGCGCAGGGTGGACCAGAGTGGGGGGATCAAGATGCGCGGCTATGTTCAGGTCTACACCGGAGACGGGAAGGGGAAAACCACGGCGGCCATCGGGCTTGCCGTGCGTGCCGCCGGTGCCGGTTTGAAGGTCTTTATCGCCCAGTTTCTTAAAATGGGCGAATACAGCGAAATCAAGGCGCTGAAGAAATTGTCCAAGCACATCACGGTTGAGCAGTTCGGAAGGGGCCGCTTCCGCCAGGGCAAACCCCTGCCGGAAGATGTCGCCTCTGCCAAAGAGGGGCTGGAAAAGGCCACGGAAGCCATGCATTCCGGCCTCTATGACATGATCATTCTCGAAGAGGCCAACGTCGCCGTATGGAAAAACCTTTTCCCGGAGCAGGCGCTGCTGGACATCATTACACAAAAACCGGCGCAGGTCGAACTCGTCATCACCGGACGGGGCGCAACACCCAGAGTCATCGAAAGGGCCGATCTGGTAACGGAGATGAAGCGGATCAAACACTACTATCACAACGGGGTGCGCGGCAGAATCGGAATTGAAAAATAGCGGTCGGGACATCGGATGAAAGGCTATGTGCATGTTTACACCGGCGACGGTAAAGGGAAAACCACCGCGGCCCTGGGTCTTGCCCTGAGAGCCGCCGGCGCAGGGCACAAGGTGTTCATCGCCCAGTTCATTAAAGCGGGAGACTTCAGCGAAATCAAGTCTCTCAGGCGATTCTCCGACCGGATCACGGTCATGCAGTTCGGGCAGGGTCGATTCCGGGAAAACCCTCCGCCGCCTCTGCAGATCGGGCTTGCCCGCAGAGGTCTGGACAAGATCAAGCAGGTGATGACTTCCGGGCGATATCAGGTCGTGATATTGGAAGAAGCCAGCGTGGCCGTGTCCAAAGGACTTTTTCCCGTAGAAGATCTGCTCGATTTGATCGACGCGAAACCGGCCGATATGGAGCTCGTCGTCACCGGGCGCAACGCGGACCGGCGTCTCATCGAAAAAGCCGATCTGGTCACCGAGATGGTCAAGATAAAACATTATTTTCAGAAAGGGGTTAAAGCCAGAGTTGGAATCGAAAAATAAAACGGGTGATGGTCCAGCACCCTGTCTGGCCGTGCTGGGAACGGGCTCGGAGGTGGGCAAAAGCATTATCGCAACCGCCTTATGCCGTTATTTTTCGAACAAAGGCATCCGGGTGGCCCCGTTCAAGGCCCAGAACATGTCCAACAATTCAGGCGTAACGCCTGAAGGCATGGAGATGGGCCGCGCCCAGATCGTCCAGGCCGAAGCTTCCAGAGTACCGCCCCATGTGGATATGAACCCCATTTTGCTCAAACCCACCAGCGATGTGGGATGCCAGGTGGTTCTCCTCGGAAAAGCGGTAACCAACACCACGGCGAAAGAATACCATGCCAAAAAGCAGCAGCTTCTCTCGACCGCGCAGGAGGCTTTGAACCGCCTTCGAAGCAGCTACGAACGGGTGATCATCGAGGGTGCCGGCTCCTGTGCGGAAGTCAACCTGATGGACCATGATATCGTCAACTTCCGCATGGCCGAATACGCCGGCGCGCCCGTGATCCTCGTGGCCGACATCCACAGGGGAGGTGTTTTCGCCCAGATCGTCGGGACCCTTGCCTGCATTCCCGGTGCTTACCGCGACCTCGTGGCCGGATTTATCATCAATCGATTCAGAGGGGACATCCGGCTCTTTGAAGACGGGGTAAGCTGGATCGAGAAAAAAACCGGAATCAAAGGACTCGGGGTTTTGCCCTGGTATACCCGGTTTTCGATCGAGGCGGAAGATTCGGTGGTGATCGAAAGCCCCCAAAAAGTCGCCTACAACCATCCCGGCGCCCCGGCAGTAGCTGTTTTGCGCATCCCCCATATCTCGAATTTTACGGACTTTGCCCCCCTTTCCGCCTTAGACGGGCTGAACCTGTTTTTTTTGGAAAAGCTGCAGGATATCTTCTCTTTCAAAGCCGTCATACTGCCCGGATCGAAAAATACCCGCCACGACCTGCAATGGCTCCACGAAACCGGATGGACGAAACAGCTCAAATCCTATCTCGACGCAGGGGGCCACATCCTCGGGATCTGCGGCGGGTATCAGATGATGGGCATGGCCGTTCATGATCCGCACGGTCTCGAAGGCGCACCGGGTACGACCGAAGGCCTTGGACTTCTTCCGGCAGAAACTTTCCTGAAAGCGCCCAAGACGACGACGCTGACGCGATTTGTCTGGAACGGTGCCGAGGGCAGAGGGTATGAAATCCACATGGGCCGGACCGACAGGCTCGAAGGCGCACCGATGTTTCAGGTGATAGAAAGAAACGGCATGCCGTGCAACGACGATGACGGATGCATTTCCAGTGAAAACCGGGTCATGGGAACCTATGTGCACGGGCTGTTCGATACGCCGGAAATCACGCGGCGCTGGCTCGAGGGAATCGGCGTCACAAGCATTGCCGTGCCCGCCCTCCACGGTCCGGCTGCCCGCGACAGGGATTACGATTTGCTGGCCGAACATTTCGAGCGCTACATCGACACAGAGGTCATCACCGCCATCATGAACGCCGGAATCCCCCAAAAAACCGGCGGATAAATCCGACCAAAAGCCGGCGGTTTTCCCGGGGATCTTTTACCACAGAGGCATCGAAATTGTCTCGCACCCTAGGAGCTACTATAATATAGATCATTTGCATAAGGATCACATCGTTGGGTAAATCGATTTTCGTAATCGGCGGCTGTCGAAGCGGGAAAAGCAGTCATGCCCTGGCACTGGCCGAAAGGCGGCCTGGAAACCGCAAAATTTTCATGGCCACCTGCGTGCCGCGGGACAGCGAAATGCAGGATCGGGTCGCACGCCACCAGCGCGAACGAGGCAGTCTGTGGGAGACCCTGGAAATTCCAGTCCGCATAGCCGATGCCATCGGCCGCCGCAGCGCGGACGCCGATGTCATCCTGGTGGACTGCCTGACCCTCTGGATCAGCAATCTTATGCTGGATCACCGCGGGATGGACGAAATCATCGGCCATGTGGATCTTCTGGCCCGATCGGTTGAAGCGGCCCGCTGCCCGGTGATACTGGTTTCCAACGAAGTCGGCGCCGGCATCGTTCCGGAAAACGATCTTGCCCGCTTTTTCCGGGACGCCGTAGGGTTTGCCAATCAGCGCATCGCGGACTGCTGCAACCGGGTGATCTGGATGGTGGCCGGCATACCGGTCGCCGTCAAGCAGGACGATTCAACAGCGCCATGAAGGGGTTCCTGTCCGCCATACAGTTTCTCACGATCCTGCCGATCGGGCGTCGCAGCCGTTTCGACGCCGCCGGAATGATCTTTTTTTTCCCGGTTGTCGGCCTGCTTCTGGGGGCCATGGTGGCTCTGTTCGACCATCTGGCCCTGGTCTTTTGGCCGAAACCGGCGGCAGCCGTCCTCGACACGGCACTGCTCATCCTTCTGACCGGGGCCCTGCACGTGGACGGACTGGGGGATACGGCCGATGGGCTCTATGGCAACCGGCCGAGGGACAAAGCGCTTGCCATCATGAAAGACAGCCGGGTGGGGGTGATGGGCGTGGCGGCCATCGTGATGGGCCTGTCCGTCAAATGGGCGGGGATCCAAACCCTCGAAGCCCACCGGAGCCTGCTTCTCACCATCATCCCGGCCTATGCCCGGGGAGGCATGATATTCGGGATACGGTTTCTCGAATACGGCAGGCCCGGGGGCGGTACCGGACACGCCCTGTTCAGCGAACCGCTGAAACCGACCGTTTTTCTCGGTCTGGCTGCACCGGTGGCGCTTTCCGTATTTTCAGGGTGGACGGGGCTGTGGCTCAATGCGCTCTTTATTCTCGCGACAGCCGCCATACTTTCGTTTTATAAACGGCGCATCGGTTGTATCACCGGTGACATGCTGGGAGCGATGACCGAAATACTGGAGGCCCTGCTTTTTCTACTGGTCGCAGCAGGAGGAGTATCATGATCAAAGGACATGGCGGCAACATTTACGAACTGGCTCAACATCTCGGCTGTACGCCCAGAGAGATTTTCGACATGAGCAGCAATGTCAATCCTCTCGGTCCGCCCGAAGGTTTGATATCCTATATGGTGGAAAATATTGATGCAGTGAATGCACTGCCGGAAGTCGACGCCAACCGGGCTGTTGAGGCTTTTGCGCGGCGATACGACATCGACCCCGACCTCGTCCTGGCCGGCAACGGAACCACCCAGTTTATCTATACCATCCCGACGGCCCTCGAGAGCCGCCGGGTCTTGATCCTGGGACCGACATACTCGGACTACGGGGATGCCTGCTTCATGCACGGAGTGAGCCATTCCTATCTGATGGCCGAAGAAAACTCCGAATTCACACCCGATATCGAGTATGTTGAAAAATATGCGGCCGACTTTGATACGGTATTCATCTGCAACCCCAACAATCCTACCGGAACGCTTATCCCGGGTTCCAGGATCGAATACTTATGCAAAGCACTTCCGCAAACCCGATTTGTGGTGGACGAGTCCTACCTGCCCTTTGTCTCCGGGGCGCAATCCGAGAGTGTCCTGAATGCAGGATTGTCAAACGTGATCGTTTTGAATTCCATGTCCAAAATTTTTCGCATTCCAGGACTCCGGATCGGATTTATGGTCTCCTCGAAAGAGATTGTCGAGAGATTTCTCCGCTATGCGCTGCCATGGAGCGCCAACAGCATCGCCCAGCTCGCCGTGGTTTATCTGATGCAAAACCGGGAGGAAATTGATGCCTTCATTCAGTCTACCCGGCGCTTTTTGGAAGCCGAAAAACGTCGTTTCCTGGCGGCTTTTCACGGCTCAGCGTCCATACGCCCGTTTCCCAGCAGGACGTCTTTCGTTCTGGCCAGGCTGCTCGGGCAGTTTACGGCCGAACAGGTATGTGCCTTTCTCGCCGGACACAGGATACTCATTCGGAACTGTTCAAATTTTAAAGGACTCAACAACCGTTTCATTCGCGTTTCGTTTAAAACGCGCGATGTCAATACCATGCTCGAAGAAAAATTGTTGACGATGTTGAATCGATAAAATCACCGGAGATGACCATGCTGACTGAAAAAGTGATCCAATGCCCGGTTCGCGAAGAAATCAACGTTTTTTGCTCGTGTCCGAAAACGGACTGCCTGAACCACGGCCTCTGCTGCGCCTGCATCATCGCGCATAAGAACAAAACGGACGCACCCATCGAAAAACGCTTTCCCCATTGCTTGAGGGATCTGGTCAAGGAAGCCATGGGGCTTACCAGGTGATCGGTTTCAAAAATTCGTTGCCGTATTTTTTCACCACCGAACGGAGATCACTCATAGGTGATAGAGGGTGCAGGGCACACGGCAAAAAAAACCCTTGACAACCATTTCCGGCCTGTGCATAAAGGAGTGGTTATAAGCAGTTTTACAATTCGTGCAACTTGATGGCGCCCGTTCGGGCATAAAAGGGAAACCGGTTAAAATCCGGTACGGACCCGCCGCTGTGATCGGGGACGAAACCCGCAGATAGCCACTTGTCCGCCGCCAAACGGACGGGGAAGGCGCGGGAAGTAGAACGATCCGTGAGTCAGAAGACCTGCCATTGAGGGCCACGTTTGAGGTGATGGCAAATCCTCAAGCGATTCGTCGCTTGAGGATTTTTTTTTGCGCCACATACGCATCGAAATGATTTGCCCGGCAATTCCTGCGAACTTTGCGGGGTCCGTTGGGGTTTGGGCCGGGGCGGGCTGCAACCATGATTCCCGGTCTCCTGCAACGGCGGCCAGACCGCTCCGATACATCCAGACAACCCCATCAGGCGGATTCTCACGACCAAGACAGCCGTTGCTGCCTGTTGGGAATTTTTTGAAAGCCCGGAGACGTTGGCGCAGGCAAGTACGAATATGTTGCGGCCCGCCCCGGCCCAAACCCCAACGGACCTGACGAACGTCAACTGGAACAATTTTTTTTACAATGAAGGGTACACCCATGCATCCAGCATCGGGGATGAAGATGAAAGCGGCGGTTCTGACGGCGCCCGGAAGACTCGACCTTGGCCTGGTTCCTGTACCGGCCTGCCCTCCGGGCGGCGTGCTGGTTGAGATCAAGGCCTGCGGCATCTGCACCGCGGATGCAAAGATGGTGACAAACGGCCACCGCGCCCTGAGCTACCCGAGAATCCCGGGCCACGAGATCGCCGGTCTTGTCATCGAAAGCCGCTGCGGCCGATTCGATGCCGGCGACCGCGTCCAGATCGCCCCCGGCCTTCGATGCGGCAGGTGTCGATTCTGCCGTCAGGATAGGGACAACCAGTGCGAACGAAGAGAAATTCTTGGATTTACGAAGGACGGGGGATTCGCCCAATACATCGGCGTGCCCCTGGAAGGGCCCCTCGTCGGGTCCCTGACGCGGATTCCCGACCCCATCAGCTACGCGGATGCGACCCTGGCCGAACCGATCGCTTGCTGTATCAATGCGCAGGAAAAAGCGCTGACAAAACCTGAAGACGCGGTGTTGATCGTGGGGGCCGGACCCGTCGGCCTGCTTCACGGTCTCGTGGCAAGGGATAGAGGGGCATCGGTTCTGATATTCAGCGAGATTCAGGCGCACCGACGCGAGGCGGCTGAACGTGCAGGAGCCGATGGGGTCGTGGATCCGTCCACACAAGGGCTTCGGGAGGCGGTCATGGAGTTCACCCGGGGCCGGGGGGTCGACGTCGTCATCTTTGCCTGCAGCCGGGTTACCGTGAATGACGTTTTGCTGGACATGCTGGCGCCTTGCGGCCGGGTATCCGTTTTCAGCGGAACCCCGGCATCCATCGCTCCAATCCGCATGGACTCCAATACCCTTCATTACAAGGAAATCGCCGTTTCAGGAGCATACGGATGCACGGCCCGCCAGAATGCGGAGGCGATCGCTCTGATGGCGTCGAGGATCCGGCCGTCCGAAACGTTGCGGCCGCGTAACGTCCCCCTGGAATCTGTCGCAGAAGGCCTTGCGATCACAACATCGAACAGCGTTTTAAAAGCAATTTTGGAGGGTTCCGATGGATGAACACATCAAACGTTTTGGAAGATCCATCAACCGGTTGATTGCGGGAGAAGACCTCTCCCGCGAACAGACACGGGATCTTTTTTCGGAAATTCTGCTTGAGCGCCAGACGGATATCCACCAGGGCGCCTTTTTGTCCGCCATCACGGCCAAAGGCCCCAGCCCCAGGGAAATCGCCGGAGCATGGGAAGCCATTTACGAGCTGGACACCATCAAGGTGGCGCCGGATACCCGAAAGCCTCTGATCGACAATTGCGGCACCGGGATGGACGGCTTTAAAACTTTTAATATCAGCACCTGCGCCGCCATCGTAGCGGCGGCCGGCGGAGTGCATCTCGCCAGACACGGCGCAAGGGCGATCACCTCCCGGTGTGGAACCGTGGACCTTTGTGAGACCCTCGGCGTCGATGTCGAATGCCCGCCTGAAATGGTCAAAGAGAGTATCGAAAAAACAGGCATCGGACTTTTCAACGGCATGAGCCCGGCCATCCACCCCCAGGCCCTGTTCAGGATCCTGTCGCAGATGAGTTTCGGCAGCATCTTGAACATCGCGGCCTCCCTTGCAAATCCCGCACGCCCTGCCTATGGTGTGCGGGGCGTCTATGCCAGGGAAATGATCGATCCGGTGATTCAGACCATGAAAGAAATCGGCTTTGAAAGGGCCCTGGTATTTTACGGCACCACGGGAAACGGGTACGGGGGCATGGATGAGCTGTCTCCTGTGGGCAAAAGCTTTATGGCCGAACTGGCGCCCGATGGAATAATTTCCAGCAGTATCGTAGAACCGGAGCGGCTGGGAGTAAAAGCCGGCGCCGCCCTTCAGGATATTGCCGCGGGCCATGACCGGCATGATGAGGCATTGAAACTGCTGCGGATTCTCTGCGGTGACGACAGGGGTCTGTGCTGCGATACGGTCTGTCTGAATGCAGCTCCTGTCTTCTATGTGGCCGGCGAAGCGGCCGACCTGCGCGAAGGGCTGCAAAAAGCGAAAGAGATCATCGATTCCGGAAAAGCGATGGAAAAACTGCTGCAGTGGGTTCAATCTCAGAACCGAGATCCCCTGGCCGGCGAAAAAACCTTGATGTCTCTTTTGTAAAGGCTAAGGGTTCAGGGTCCGCTGTAGGGCAAGGGCTTGCCCCTTACTGTAAGAAAAAGACAAAAAAACACAAGAGGTTACGGGTCCAGAGGAATCCCCGACTTTTTTGAAATGATCCGTTAAAGAAAGGAGACCGATCGATGAAACGTCTGATAACAGGAGCGCTGATCGTCATGGCCCTGACGGCCATCCTGCTTGGTACCGGAAATGCCGGAGAGACCGGCCATTATGTCAACGGCGTGGAAGGGATTAAGGGGGCGACCATACCCGGTCCGGGCGTCTACTACCGGATATACAACGTGCTGTACAATGCGGACCGCCTGACGAACGACAACGGAAACGACCTGGACATCGATTTCGACGTGACGGTTTTCGCCAGTGCCCATCGATTCATCTGGGTAACGCCGGTGAAGATTCTAGGCGGCGACTATGTCGCCGATATAACCATTCCCCTGGTTTACACCGACATCGAAATCGGGGCCGCTGGTATCAGCGACAACGAATTCGGGCTGGGAGACATCTGCCTCGAACCCTTTGCGCTCTCCTGGCACGGCGGCCGGTATGACGCGGCGGTCGGTCTGGCCGCATATCTGCCCGTAGGCAAATACGATGCGGATGAGCCTGCATCTCCGGGCAAAGATTTCTGGACCGCCATGCTCACCCTCGGCGCAACCTATTATTTCGACGATGAAAAAACGTTATCCGCATCGATTCTCAGCAGATACGAAATGCACAGCGAAAAAGGCGATGCCGATATCAAACCCGGAGACGATTTTCACTTTGAGTGGGGGATAGGCAAAACCCTGGCAAAGGTCTGGGACGTCGGTCTGGCCGGCTATTGTCACTGGCAGGTGACCGACGACAGCGGTTCGGATGTTACCTGGGACAAGAGCGTGCATGACCGAACCTATGCCGCAGGTCCGGAAATAAGCGTATTTTTCCCGTCCATCCTGTTCGGAGTTTCCGTGAAAAACCTGTGGGAATTCGAAACGGTGGACCGGTCCGAAGGATATCTGACGGTGTTGAATCTTACAAAAATATTTTAACTGGTTAACCTGTTGAACAGGCAGTGACCCGCTTTATACCAGGAGGACATTCATGGAGAGTACCAATTTGAGTCTGGCCGATATCATCGAAGGGATCCCGCCGCTTGATACGCAATGGATCGAAAAGGCAAAGGCCCGCACCGCGCAGCTGGTCATGCCCACCCGGGCGCTCGGAAGGCTTCACGACATCTCCGAACGGCTTTGCGCGATTCAGAAAACGCTGACCCTTTCGATAGACCGAAAGGCCGTTCTGGTAATGGCCGGCGATCACGGGGCGGTTTCCGACGGCGTCAGCGCCTATCCCCAGGAAGTCACCGGCGCGATGGTGCAGACCTTTCTGGCCGGCGGTGCGGGCATTAATGCCATCTCACGGCTAATCGGGGCCAGGGTGCAGGTAGTGGATCTGGGGATCATACCGGACCTTGATCCCGGTACCCTGAAAGCCGGCGACCAGTTCATCGTGCGAAAAATCGCAAAGGGAACGGCCAACCTGATCAAAGGCCCCGCCATGAGTCGGCAGGACGCGCTGTCAGCCGTTTTGACGGGATTTCAACTCGCCTCCGAGCTTTTCGAAGAGGGAATCGACATCATCGGTACCGGGGATATGGGAATCGGCAATACGACCCCTTCTGCGGCCATCGGCGCGGTGATCACGGGAACCTGTCTCGAGGACATGGTGGGGCGCGGAACCGGCGTCGACGATCAGGGCCTGGCAAGAAAGCGTGATGCGGTCCGCCGGGCAATAGAGGTCAACCGGCCGGACAAAGGTGACGGACTGGATGTATTGTCGAAAGTCGGTGGTTTCGAAATCGGCGGCATCGCCGGGTGCGTTCTTGCCGGCGCCTATCACAGCCGGCCGGTGGTCATCGACGGTTTCATATCCACCGCAGGTGCACTGGTAGCCCATGTTCTCTGCCCGAGGGTGTCGGACTATCTGTTTGCCGGACACCGATCGGAAGAGTCGGGGCACGGGGCCATGCTGAAACATCTCGGTCTCGAACCGATTCTTGATCTGGGGATGCGGCTTGGGGAAGGCACCGGCGGCGCCCTCGCCATGGCCGTCATCGAGGGAGCGGTGAGAATTTTCAGGGATGTGCTCACCTTCAGCGAGGCCGGAGTCCCGAACAAGGAATAACCGGACTGCGGGACAGGGCGCACGGAGAAAGGTTAAAGGCAAAAACAAAAAAGATGGGTTTTCTCTTTTTCGCCCTGCGCCCTGCGCCGCGGGCCCTGCTTTTATCGGCTATGAGCTATAAAAAATCAGGTCTTGACAAGGCCGAAACATCGGCGTAATTGTTTACCAGTATTTTCTTAATACAAAAGAAAGCTTACGCATGCAGATGGTTCACGAAAATCGGAACAAAAGGATCGACGGACGCTTTTTCTTTAGTTTTACGAGCGTCCGCCCGGCAGGCTGAGTGTTTCGGCCCCGGGTGGAACAGAAAGGTTCTACTCGGGGATCGGCAGCGACATAAAACCCCGAGAGACCTCTCGGGGTTTTTTTGTGTGTCAGCATCGCCGTGGCCGAAGGCCAAACCAAAGGAGGGTACCCATGATTTTGGTATTGCAAAGCGGCATCACCGCCGATCAGAAAAGCCATATCCGGAGCGTCCTTTTCAGCAAGGGATATATTATTCGCGAAATTCTGGAAAACGGACAGAACATCATCGGCGCCATCGGCAAGGGAAGCAGGGACGCCGATTTTTTCAGCCGGCTCCCGGGCGTGGAAAAAGTGATCCCGATTACCAAAGCCTTCAAGCTGGTCAGCCGGGAGCTGCGCGCCGAAGATACCCGTGTGCCGGTGGGAGACATTCTGATCGGCAGCGACCGCATCACGGTCGTTGCAGGTCCCTGCGCCCTCGAGAGCCGGGACCAGGCCCTGCGGATCGCAAAAGAGGTCCGAAGATACGGTGCCGTTATTTTTCGCGGCGGAGCGTTTAAGCCGAGGACGTCCCCCTATTCCTTTCAAGGACTTGGAGAAGAGGGTCTCAAGATACTCGCCGAGATCCGGAACCGGCTCGGCCTTGCCGTGGTTACGGAGATGACCTCGCCTACCCAGGCCGACATGATGATCAAATACGTGGACATCGTGCAGATCGGCGCCCGCAACATGCAAAATTTCGAACTGCTGCGCTGTGTCGGACGGATGGGAAAACCGGTCTTTTTAAAAAGGGGACTTTCCGCTACGATCGAAGAATGGCTCATGTCGGCCGAGTATATCCTTTCCGAAGGAAACGACAATGTCGTACTGGTCGAAAGAGGCATTCGGACATTCGAACCCTACACGCGCAACACACTGGATCTTACCGCCATCCCGGTCATCAAAAAACTGACGCACCTGCCGGTGCTCATCGATCCGAGCCATGCCACCGGCCTGCGTGAAAAGGTCGCACCCATGTCGCGCGCGGCCATCGCCGCAGGGGCCGACGGGCTGATGATCGAGGTGCATGATGATCCGGACAATGCGCTTTCCGACGGCGCCCAGAGCCTTTATCCGAAACAGTTCGGCCAGTTGATGCGCGACATCTACGTGATCGCGCCGGTGGTCGGCAAGCAGCTCGATTTCAGCTATCTCGACAAAGCGAAAGCCGTTGAGCATCTGAGTCTCTCCAGGGGCAAGGGAAAACAGCGCGCCGCTTTCCTCGGCAGAATGGGAACCTTCAGCCATAAAGCCTGCGTGCAGTACTTTGGTGAGAAAGTCGAGCCGCTGCCGATTCCGTCGTTTCGACAGATTTTCGAATCGGTCAAGTCCGGGAATGCGGATTTCGGGGTAATCCCGATAGAAAATTCCCTGACCGGCAGTATCCATGAAAACTATGACCTTCTCCTGGAATATGATCTGAAGATCGTCGGTGAAATTACCCTCAGAATCATGCACCACCTCATCGGTAGACCCGGCACCTCGATAGAGGAGATCCGAAGGGTCTTTTCACACCCCCAGGTCTTTGATCAATGCCGGCAATTTCTCCAGCGCCATGAAGACTGGGAGATGGTGGCGGTCAAGGATACCGCAGGGGCCGTAAAGGAAATCCGCGACTCGCAAAACCCCGGTGAAGCCGCCATCGCAGACAAAGTCGCCGCTGAAATTTACGGCATGCAGGTGCTTGAAGAAGGCATTGAAACCAACCCCCGCAACTACACCCGATTCGTGATCATCGGAACCGATCCGATCGAAAAGGGCCTTAGAAAAAAATCCTCGCTCATCTACTCTGCGGGCAATCAGCCCGGAGCCCTGTTCGAGAGTCTGAAAATATTTGCGGAAAACGGGATCAACCTGGTGAAGCTGGAATCCCGCCCCATTCACGGAAAACCCTGGGAATACATGTTTTATGTGGATCTGGAAGCCGATGCCGAAGGGCCGGAATTCAAGCCGATACTCGATGCCCTGAAAGAAAAGGTCGACTACCTGAAAATACTGGGCAGCTATTGAATGACCCGGGCAAAAGGCGCAAGGCCTCCTCTCTTTTTCGCCCTGTGCCTTGAGCCCCTTGCCCTGCTTTTCATTCCTTGTGCCGTGCGACTTGCATTCTAACAGCCGCCTTGACTTGAAAATCGATTTCGGCTATTGCCACAGCGTAGGAACGGCCGGTTGTTTTCCCGTGCCGAGTGTCAACCCCGAACAGATGAAAAAGGAGTCTTTCAATGGCAGAACACCCCCAGTTTAAAGAATGGCGAACGCTCGTATCCCAGCAGCTAAAAGGGGAAACCCCGGAATCGCTGACCTGGAAAACCCCCGATGGTATCCATATCAAACCGCTTTACACCTATGAAGATCTCGAGGGGATGGAGCGGGTCAACGCCCTTCCGGGCTTTCCGCCCTATGTCAGGGGTCCAATGGCCACCATGTACGCGGGCCGGCCGTGGACGATCCGTCAGTACGCAGGTTTTTCCACCGCAAAGGAATCAAACGAATTTTACCGGAAAAACCTGGCCGCCGGCCAGAAAGGGCTGTCGGTGGCCTTTGATCTGCCAACGCACCGCGGATATGATTCCGATCATCCCAGGGTCGTCGGAGATGTCGGAAAAGCCGGGGTGGCCGTGGACACGGTCGAAGACATGAAGATCCTGTTCGACCAGATTCCCCTGGATGACATGACCGTTTCAATGACCATGAACGGGGCCGTTCTGCCGATTCTGGCCGGCTATATCGTTGCCGCGGAGGAACAGGGAGTCAAGCAGGAACAGCTTGCCGGTACCATCCAAAACGACATCCTGAAAGAATATCTGACCCGCAACACCTACATCTATCCCCCCGGACCGTCCATGCGGATCGTCTCGGACATCATCGCCTACTGCTCCAAGCACATGCCCAAGTACAACACGGTCAGCATCAGCGGCTACCACATGATGGAAGCCGGCGCCAATTCGGTGCTTCAGTGCGCCTTCACCATAGCGGACGGCCTTGAATATATCCGGGCGGCCCTTTCAGCCGGCCTCGCCATCGACGCCTTTGCGCCGCGGCTCTCCTTTTTCTTCGGCATCGGGATGAATTTTTTTATGGAGATCGCCATGCTTCGGGCCGCCAGGATGCTCTGGCACGACCTGTTGCGGCAGTTCAATCCCAAAAATCCCCGGTCCTCGATGCTGCGCACCCACTGCCAGACTTCCGGCTGGAGCCTGACGCGCCAGGATCCTTACAACAACATCGTCCGCACCACCCTGGAAGCCCTGTCCGCCGTGCTCGGTGGAACTCAGTCGCTTCATACCAATTCCTTTGATGAGGCGATCGGCCTCCCCACGGAACTCTCCGCCAGGATCGCCCGCAACACCCAGATCATCCTTCAGGAAGAATCCGAAATATGCCGGGTGATCGATCCGCTCGGCGGATCCTATTATATCGAATCCCTGACACAGGCCATTGTTGAGGAAGCCGGAAAGATCATCGATGAAGTGGAAAAAATGGGCGGGATGGCCAAGGCCATCGAATCCGGAATGCCCAAACTGCGGATCGAAGAATCAGCGGCCAGAAAACAGGCCCGGATAGAGCAGGGCAAGGACGTCATCGTGGGCGTCAACAAGTACTTCATCGAAGAACAACTGGATATCGAAGTTCTCGAAGTGCCCTCTTCGGTCCGAGATGAACAGGTCGGCAGGCTCAAGGAGATCAAATCCAGACGGGACAGCGCCGAGGTCCGAAAATGTATCGACGCGATCACCCGATGCGCGGAAAGCGGCGGCAATCTTTTGGAGGCATGCATCCCCGCGGTCAGGGCCAGAGCCACGGTCGGAGAAATATCGGATGCCCTGGAAAAGGTCTTCGGCCGCTATGTGGCGACCACCCAGTGCATATCGGGTGTCTATGCCGCCGAGTACGGCGACAGCGAAATCATCGCCTCGCTTCGAAAGCGAACGGAAACTTTTATGAAAAGAGAGGGAAGGCGACCGCGGATCCTGTTGACGAAGATGGGCCAGGACGGCCATGACCGCGGGATCAAGGTCATCGCCACTGCCGCTGCGGATCTGGGATTCGATGTGGACCTGAGTCCCATGTTCCAGACGCCCGCCGAAGCGGCCCGTATGGCCGTTGACAATGATGTGCACGTGGTCGGCGTCTCGTCTCTCACGGCCGGCCACAAAATCCTGGTCCCCCAGCTCATCGAAGCGCTGAAAACCGAGGGAGGAGAGGACATGCGGGTTGTCGTAGGGGGCATCATCCCGCCCAAAGACCATGACTTTCTGTATGAAAAAGGGGTTTCGAAGATATTCGGTCCCGGCACCGTCGTGACGGATGCGGCAAACCAGGTTTTGAACATTCTCGAGCAAAAAAAATGACCGAACCAGATCCTCAGTTTTACGTCAGCGGCATTCTGGAAAAAAATCGCCGCATTCTGGCGAGAACCATTACGCTGATCGAAAGTGCCCTGCCGGCGCACCAGAAAATGGCGCGGGAAATTCTGAACCGGCTGCTGCCCTATACGGGAAAAGCCATACGGATCGGGATTACCGGAATTCCCGGCGTAGGCAAGAGCACTTTTATCGAAACCTTCGGCATGCATCTGCTGGCCAAGGGATACAGGGTTGCCGTTCTTGCCGTAGATCCCAGCAGTTCCCTGAGCGGCGGCAGCGTCCTGGCGGATAAGACCCGCATGGAAAAACTGTCGCTGCAGGAAAACGCGTTCATACGGCCATCCCCCTCGGGCGGCACCCTCGGCGGAGTAACGCGCAAAACCAGGGAAACCCTTCTTGTCTGCGAGGCCGCGGGATTCGATGTGCTCATCGTCGAAACCGTTGGAGTGGGCCAATCCGAAATTGCCGTGGCCTCGATGGTCGATTTTTTTCTCCTCCTGATGCTGCCCGGGGCCGGAGACGAAATTCAGGGCATCAAGAAAGGAATCCTGGAACTGGCGGACGGCATCGCCATCAACAAGGCCGACGGCGACAATGTTGAAAGGGCCCAAAAAGCCAAGAGCGACTATGAATCGGCTCTGGGCATTTTATGCCCACCCTCTCCGACATGGAAACCTCCCGTGTTGACCTGCAGCGCCATGGAGATGAACGGCATAGACGATATTTTGGAAACCATTCTGGATCACCGCAGGAAACTGACCGCCTCCGGCGAGCTGGAAGCCAAGCGGAAAAAGCAGGCTCTGAACTGGATGTGGTCCCTGGTAGAGGAAGGGCTTAAAGAGAGATTCTTTCGGAATGCATCGGTCGAAAAGCTGTTGCCGAAAATCGAGCGTGACGTCGAAAAAGGGGCCATCACCCCGACCGTGGCCGCAAATCGGCTCCTGTCGCTGACCCACGCTCCTGAGCAGCCCGATTTATAAATACGATAAAGGCACACGGTACAAGGCGTAAGGCACAAGGCAAAAAAACAAGAAAAGATGGGCCGCCGTACGCCTTACGCCGTTCGCCTTACGCCTTGTACCTATGAGCTATGACCTGCGAGCACTGCCTTTTCGCACCGCCGCGCCCTCCATGGTATTCGGCCAGGACATGGTTGAAAATGCGACGGCCCTGACCGGAATCGTCGGCAACGTCGAAATCGTCCTTTTTCACACGCCGGAGCTCGACAATATCCCGAGCCCGCAGCAGATCCGTTCCTTGAAACATATCGCCGAACGCAGCGGCATCCGCTTTACCGTTCACCTTCCCGCTTCGCTGGAAATCGCCTCCGCGGACGACGCCAAACGGGCAGCGTCCATCTGCATGGTACAGCGGATCTGTGCCAGGACGCGCCCTCTCGATCCGCTCCATTACATCCTGCATGTCCCATTTACCGCCCCTACTTTGGCGCCGGTGCCGGGCCTTTATTTCAAGTCCGGCGATGCGGAAAAATGGGAACAATGGACACAGCGGGGCCTCCATTCGCTGCGGCAGCTGCGGCGCACCCTGGGCCCGGCTACCGACTTTCTGGTTGAGAACATCAACTATTCCCCCTGTTTTCTGGAACCTTTCCGGCTGGAAGAAGGATGTGGCCTTTGCCTGGACATCGGCCACCTTCTTCTGGGAGAGGAAAACGTCGACGAGAACCTGCAAACCTATGCCGGCGTAGTGCGTGAAATTCATCTGCACGGCGTCAGAGGATACGAAGAACACATCAGCCTCTCGGTGCTGCCGGAAGCGCAGGTCCGGCGATGGCTTTCCTTCCTTTTGAAGGCGCAATTTACAGGCGTGCTCAATTTCGAGGTCTTCACGCCGCAGGACCTTATTTCCTCTTTGAATCTCGCCTATGAAGCGCTCGGCGTTGATCCACTTACCTGATCAGGTTCCGCGTTCCGGATTCACGGTTCAGCGTCGGAAACCAAAAAAGACGGAACAGGTTGAACCTGCCTTCCTTTCAGCACTTTCCTGAGGAATTTTCCCGTATGGGACCCGACGATCCCGGTGATGGCCTCAGGGGTTCCGCACCCCACGACACATCCTCCTTCGTCCCCGCCTTCCGGTCCCAGATCGATGATATGGTCCGCCGTTTTTACGACGTCCAGGTTATGCTCAATCACGATGACCGTATTGCCCGCATCCACCAGGGTTCCGAGCACACCGAGCAGCTTCTGGATGTCCTCCGGATGAAGGCCGGTCGTCGGTTCATCCAGGATATAAACCGTCCGGCTGGTCCCTTTTTTGCTCAGCTCGCGGGACAGTTTGAGGCGCTGGGCTTCACCTCCGGAAAGGGTCGTGGCCGGCTGGCCGATGCGGATATACCCAAGACCCACGTCCACCAGGGTCTGGAGTCTGAACCGGATATTGTGTATCCTGCCGAAAAAATCGAGGGCCTGGTTTACCGTCATGTTCAGAACTTCGGCGATGTTTTTTCCTTTGTAACGGATTTCAAGGGTTTCCCGGTTGTAGCGCTTTCCCCCGCAGACGTCACATGCCACGTAGACATCGGGCAAAAAATGCATTTCGATCCTGATGATACCGTCCCCCCCGCAAGCTTCGCATCTTCCCCCTTTCACGTTAAAGCTGAACCGGCCGGATTTATACCCCCGGGCCCTGGCTTCCGGAGACCGGGCAAAGAGCTCGCGGATGGTGGTAAACACCCCGGTGTAGGTGCCTGGATTGGAACGCGGCGTTCGTCCGATGGGGGACTGATCGATATGAATCACCTTGTCGATGTACTCGACACCCAGCACCCGGGCGCAGGGTCCGGCCGGGATCCGGCACTGGTATAAGCGCTGGGAAAGCGCCCGGTAAAGGGTTTCCAGAACCAGAGTGGACTTACCGGAACCCGACACGCCCGTGACGCAGATGAAGCAGCCGAGGGGAAACTCGACGGTGATGTGTCTCAGATTGTTTTTACAGGCTCCCTCGACCACCAGCTTTTTCCCTTGTGCGGCCCGCCGTACGGCCGGCACCTCGATGCGCCTTCGACCCGACAGATACTGCCCGGTGAGAGAGGATTCACAGGCCGCAAGCTCAGACGGACTCCCTGAAAAAACAATCTGCCCGCCGTCGACTCCTGCCCCGGGTCCCATGTCGATCACATAATCGCCGGCTCTTATGGTTTCTTCATCGTGTTCCACGACGAGCACGGTGTTGCCGATATCGCGCATTTGAATCAGGGTCTCCAGAAGACGCCTGTTATCCCTTTGATGCAGCCCGATACTCGGTTCATCAAGCACGTAAAGAACCCCGGTCAGCTTTGAACCGATCTGGGTGGCCAGCCGGATACGCTGGCTTTCACCACCGGAAAGCGTCGAGGCGCTGCGATCCAGAGTCAGATAGGAAAGCCCCACATTTTCCAGAAAGGCGAGGCGCTCGACGATCTCCTTCAGGATTCTGTCGGCAATGGCGGCGTCTTTGCCCGTCAATACGAGCTTTCGGAAAAACTGGATGGCCCCGGCAATAGGAAGTGCGGCGATCTCATGAATCGCAAAGCCTGTCACCCGCACGGACCTGCTTGCCTGGTTCAATTTCGCCCCCCCGCATTCCGGGCACGGCGTAAAATTCATAAAGCGTTTGATTTCTTCCCGGATCTGATAAGAATCCGTCTCCACATACCGCCTGCTCAAATTGGCGATGACCCCTTCAAATGTTTTTTTATCGATATGGCGCCGGTCTCCCCGCTCGAAATAGAATGGAATCTCCTTTTCACCGGATCCATATAAAATGGTCCTTTTGAACTCCTCGGGAAGATCCTTGTAGGGAGTGTAGATGTCTGCATGATAGTGCATGGCCAGCGCATCAATGAAATCAATGAAGTGAACCGAGTTGCGACCGGCCCACGGAAGAACCGCGCCTTCTCTCAGGGACAGTTCCTGGTTCGGCACGATAAGCTCCGGATCAAAGGCCGTAATCGATCCGAGACCTCCGCATGTGGGACAGGCCCCCTGGGGAGAATTAAAGGAAAAACTGGCTGGAGTAAATTCCGGATAGCTGATACCGCATCGGGCACATGCCGCTTTTTCACTGAAAAACAGGGAGGGGCCGTCGGCTACATCGATCAGAACGACGCCATCGGACAGCGACAGAGCCAATTCAAGCGAATCGGCAAGCCTGTTTTGTAGTTTTTTCTTGATCGTAAGCCTGTCCACCACGACTTCGATGGGTTGTTTCCGGCTTTTGGCGAGGGTGTCCCCCTCTTCGATATCCATGATACGCCCATCCACGCGAATCCGTGCAAACCCTTCTTTTCTCAGCCGCTTCAGGAGCTTTTCCTGGGAACCCTTTTCGCCCGTCCCCACAGGGGCCAAAATCGTCAGCCGGGCACCCTCCGGTTGAACCAGGATACCGTCCATGATCTGATCCAGGGATTTGGGCGTAATCGGAAGGCCGCATCGATGGCAATGAGGCACCCCCACACGGGCAAAGAGCAGCCTCAGGTAATCATAGATTTCGGTGATGGTTCCGACGGTCGACCTCGGATTGTGTCCGGCTGTTTTTTGTTCTATCGCGATGGCCGGAGACAGGCCTTCAATCGTATCGACATCGGGCTTGTCCATGCGCTCAAGAAATTGACGGGCATACGTCGAAAGGGACTCCACATACCGTCGCTGCCCCTCGGCGTACAGGGTGTCGAAGGCAAGCGTGGACTTTCCCGATCCGGACAGGCCGGTTACGACGACAAGCTTGTTTCTGGGCAGCTCCACGGTAATGTTTTTCAGGTTGTGTTGTCTTGCCCCTCGGATAATGATTTTGTCAGCGTCCATCCGTCGTTTCTTCCCCGTAAAATCCGCCGGCCGCATTCCTCGAATCGATGGATAACATTCCTCGCAAAATATAAAATATAGAATGAAAGGCCATAAAAATCCAAACAAAAATGATGGAAGTCGTTCTCTGTGATCTCGGTGCCTCTGTGGGAAAATAGCCCCAATAGCGTCGAAATTGTTACCAAAAATGTATCTCCAGACACTTGGGCCATGGGCGGATTCAAAAATGGGGGTCTGGACCCACGACAAATCCGAACAGGCGGTGGGGAGCAGATCATATTTTTTTTAAAATAAGAAGATTTTAAAAGATTTTAAAAGATTTTAAAAGAAACCGATTTTGTCAAAACCGGTGTGACCTCGGCCGATATATCTAAAATAGTTGAACAAAAACATTGTTTGAAAAACGTTGTATTTCGGAATAGTTGCCATCCTGTTTCATAAATATATAAGTAATTTCATATAGATAAAAATTGTTAATTATTTATTAGAAAACCTCTTGAGAACCTAATTCATCCGGTTTGACACCATACAGCCGATCCAATAAGAAGTGCTGCAGCCTTTGGTCACATTTCACACTATCCATTGTATTTCTTCCATATCTGTTGATATCGCCGGAATTTGTCTTTAAAACCTATTGATATCGTTGTTATTTGCCGACTTGGTTCAGGTGCTACCGGATGGCTTTTTCTATGGATCAAATCTGGAAAAACGCAAAAGCCGATCTAAAGGAAACGATCCTCGTGCACAGCTATCGGATGTGGATCGATCCCATTGAATTCGTCAAATGCGATGAGGGGTGCGTCTTTCTCTCCTGCCCGAACAGTTTCTCTAAAAAACGAATTCTGGACCACTATGCCATGCTGATTGAAAAGACAATCGAGCGGCATGCCGGCCACCCATGCACGCTTGCATTCGAAATTGCCGAAGGAAACGGCGCCGTCCGAAAATGCACCATGGACGACGCCCAATTGCCACTTCCGAACATGATTATTCGCCCATACAGCGGGCGCTATTTGCGTCAAGATTATACCTTTGACCAGTTTGTCGTGGGAGGCAATAATGATTTCGCTTACTCGGCCGCCCTGTCTCTGGCGTCACGACAGCAAATTCAACAAAACTCCCTGTTTCTGCTCGCCGGCACCGGGTTGGGAAAAAGCCACCTGTCCCAGGCCGTAGGTCACTATGTCCTGTCCGAATTCCCACGGCAGCGGGTCTTTTATATCACGGCGGAGGACTTTACGAATGAAATGATCCAGTCCCTTCGATCCGACTCCATCGATAAATTCAAGGAAAAATACAGACGGCAGTGCGATGTTCTGCTTATGGAGGATGTTCACTTCCTAAGCGGAAAAGAGCGGACGCAGACGGAACTTGCTCTGACGCTTGAAGCCTTGATGGACATGAACAAAAAAATCATCTTTTCCAGCTGCTACCTGCCGGTGGAAATCCCCAAACTGGATGAAAAACTTCAGTCGTGTCTGTCAAGCGGCATCATCACCCGCATGGATCCGCCGAATTACAGAACACGGATAAGGATCCTGCAAAAAAAGACCACCTCTATAGGCCTTCAAATACCTGAAGAGGTCACCCATTATCTGGCCACTGAGCTTACCGAAAACGTCCGGCAGCTGAACAGCGGACTGATCGGCGTCGTAACCAAGGCGGCCCTTCTGGGTTCGCCGATAGATTTGGATCTGGCCGAAAGCGTCGTGAAAAATATTGTCCGCCAGCAAAACCGGATCAGCATCGATGTCATCAAGAATCTGGTCTGCAAACATTATCAAATCTCCCCGAAGGATATTGTGTCAAAGTCCCGGAAACATGCCATCGTCCGACCCAGACAAATCGCCATTTATCTTTCCAGAAAATACACCGATCAGCCGCTTCAGGCCATCGGCAGAAGCTTCAATCGCTATCATGCAACCGCCCTGCATGCCATCAACACGGTGGAACGGGGAATAAAGCAGAACACTTCCCTCCAGGAGCAGGTGGCGTACCTGAGCAAAAAGCTGGAGGCCGGTAAATTTTAAAGGTAAACGCTGAACCTCTGTGGTACGAGAGCCCGGGAAAACCGTCACCGTTAGTTATGCCAACATGTGCGTAGAAGCCATTTCAAAACCTCATCTGAGGCCCGATGGCTGCGTTGCAGGTTTTCTCAAAACGCTCACAGCCTGCCGGGTATGCTCCGTTTTTCGTCAACCTGCGCCTTGCCCTTAAACCGGATCCAAGGTTTTGAAACGGCTTCTATCTTCTCGGAAAATGTGCTGCTTTCTGGATAGGAACTTTTAAGAAATGATCAATAACGGATTCGGGGCCAAAGGCGGAAGGACCGGTGTTCAGGCCTCGGAGCGCGGGGTTGAAACAGCGTCTACTGGATCTTCATCAGCAGGCTGTCGCCTTCCATCAAATCCTCGATAAGCTCCATACGAGCCTTTTCTTCGCTTTCGATGGCGCAGCGCAATCTCAGGGCACAGCGCGTGCTGCATAGCACGTCGGTACCGTCGAAATCTCCCAGACATCCAATCTCATCATAAGACGATATTTCAAACACCGTTTCTTTTTTTTCCATCAGGCGTTCCTTTTTCTTCTTACGCCAGCAACTGTAGCATTTCAGTATGAATTCGGTTATTTGTAGCTAAAATTTCACCGGAATCAAAATTGTAGGGGGCACCTGCAAAGTCCGTCACCCAGCCCCCTGCCTCCTGGGCGATCAGGGCTCCGGCAGCCACATCCCACGGCTTCAGACCCTTTTCCCAGTACCCGTCGAATCGTCCGCAGGCCACGAAACAAAGATCGAGGGCTGCCGAGCCGAGCCTTCGAATCCCTCGGGAAGCGGTCAAGCACCTGCGGAAGCGCGTCATCAACCGATCCATACCGTCTCGGCGATCATAAGGGAAGCCGGTCGCAAGCAGGCTGTCTGTAATAAGTTCGGTTTCCGATACGCGGATCGGCCTGTCGTTGAGTCGAGCGCCTGCGCCCCGATCCGCCGTAAAGAGCTCCCCGGTTATGGGATTCAGCACGATTCCGAAAACGATCTGCCGATCGATCGACAGGGCGATGGATACGGAAAACAGGGGAACCTGGTGGGCAAAATTCGTGGTGCCGTCCAGCGGGTCCACTATCCATTGATGCCGGCGGCCGTTTTCTCTAAGGCCGCCCTCTTCGGCCAGTATTCCATGGTCTGGAAAAACAGTGGAAATGGTTTCGATGATAGCCTTTTCCGACGCGGTGTCCGCTTCCGTCACCAGGTCTGCCGGGCCTTTTTTTTCAATCCGCGTAATCTTTCCGAAAAAGGAGCGCAAAACCGCTGCCCCGATATAGGCGGCTTTGATGCCGATCCGTTTTGTATAATGAAGATCCATAAGATTCGGCTTATTTATACAACTGGTGCAATAAGTCAATTAAATTCGTTCAACCGAATCATGTCTTCCATTTTCTCAATAAGTCCCATGAGCGTGTTTTTGTCTTTTGCCGTCACCGCGATGCCATGGAGCGATTCAGTCAGGTACTCCACCGTCTGGAAATCTACCAGGTCTTTCTTGTTGAGGACCCGGATCATCGGAATCCGGTTCAGATTCAAATCCCCCAGTATCCGTTCCACCGATTCGATCTGGTCTTTCCATCGACGGTTGCTGATGTCTATGACATGCAGCAGCAGATCGGCGTGCTCCAGTTCCTCGAGCGTGGCGCGAAACGCCACCACGAGATCCTTGGGCAGATTCTTGATGAATCCGACCGTATCGGTGATGATCACATCGGTATCCTTTGGAAATCTGAGGCGCCGGCTCGATGGATCAAGGGTCGCAAAAAGCCTGCTTTCGGAAAGGACCTCGCTTCGAGTCAGGGTGTTGAGCAGGGTGGATTTGCCGGCATTGGTATAGCCGATGATCGAAATGACCGGAATTCCCTTTCGGGTCCGTTTCGCGCGGCGCTGGCGACGCTGCGCGATGACGCGGGAAAGCTCGCTCTCCAGCCTGGCAATACGATCGTACACGCGACGCCGGTTGATTTCAAGCTTGGTTTCGCCCGGTCCCCGCCCGCCGATACCGCCGGTGAGCCGGGACATCGCGGTGTTCTTTGTGATGAGTCTGGGTAGCAGATATTTAAGCTGCGCCAGTTCCACCTGGAGTTTTCCCTCCCTGCTTTGGGCCCTTTGTGCAAAAATATCGAGAATGAGCAGGGTCCGGTCCAAAACCTTCAGGGATACCAGATCCGTGATGGAACGCATCTGGGAAGGGTTGAGATCCTGGTCGAAGAGGATCAGTGTCGCCCCTTTTTGAAGTGCGAGTATCGACAGCTCCTGCATCTTTCCGAGTCCCATCAAAAACCTCGAATCAATACGCTTTCGTCGCTGCAATATTTTTTCGATCACCTCAATGCCGCTGGAAAGGGCCAATTCCTCGAGTTCGGCAAGAGAGTCCCTTGCAAGGCGGACTGCAGCCGTAGTAACACTCACCAGAAGAGCTCTTTCCCTGCCGGGTTCCGATGCGTGCCGGGTGCCTTCGGCAGACAGTTCGCTCTCCAGGGCATGAATCAGTCTGAGGCAATCGATCTCCAGGTCCCCGGGATGGATCGGGGGAAGCACGAGGTAGGGGATGCGGTCCGGACCGTCCGGCATCACGTGGGCCGCCAGAATCCGGTGCGGAAAGCCTTGTTCGTCCGTTTCGATGGCTGCCATGAGGTCCAGTCGAAGCAGAGCCAGATCGGTCAGGTCGTCCTGGCTGAGGGGTTCGCCGCCCAAATGGGTATGTACGCACCGAAGACCTTTCAAGCGGCCGGGCGCGGCACGGTAGTCGCCGGTATCCGGCAGAACGACTTTCTCGTAGTCGCCCACGACGACATATGCAATCTTTCCCATTCGGTTGATCAGCAGCGCGATCTGTTGCCGGATTTCACAAGAAAGACGGCTTAGATCCCGTGCGATCTCGAAAGTAATGAGAAACTCCGGAGGAATTCGACGACGATACAGGTTTTCCAGCCTTTTGAGCTGGTTCGATTTTAATCCGCCGGTATTTCCGAAAACACGCTTCATTAATAGGGGGGATCAGGAATGGTCCATCTCGATCATCTCCTCCCGGGCCAGCGGTTTAAACAGGGTATAGGCTTTCAAAAACGCCAGCGGAACGACTCCGGTGGGCCCGTTTCTTTGTTTTGCGATGATGATCTCGGCTTTTCCTTTGTTGGGGTTGTTGATGTCCTTGTTGTACTCTTCATCTCTGTAAATAAAAGCGACCACATCGGCATCCTGTTCGAGAGCCCCGGATTCCCTCAAATCCGACAGTTGTGGCCTTTTGTCGCTGCGGTTCTCCACCTGCCGGTTGAGCTGGGAAAGGGCAAGCACGGGAATATTGAGCTCCTTGGCGAGGCTCTTCAAGGACCTGGACAGCTCGGAAATCTCCAGATCCCGGCGTTCTGCGGAATGGCGGGTTTTCATCAACTGCAGGTAATCGATGATGATCAGCTCGATCTTTTTCTCCATCTTGAGCCGGCGCGCCTTGGCCCGAACCTCCAAAGCGGAAATATCGGGCGAATCGTCGATATAGATGGGCGCTTCGGACAACAGGCTGGCCGCATCGGTCAGGCGCTGCCAGTCGTCCCTGCCCATATAGCCCCCTCTGACGCGCGCCGAATCTACCTGGGCTTCGGCGCACAGCATCCGCATGGACAGCTGCTCCTTGGACATTTCGATGGAAAAGATCGCTACAGGGATATCGGCATCGACGGCGGCATTACGGGCGATATTGAGTGCCAGAGCGGTTTTCCCCATGCTCGGCCGGGCGGCCAGGATAATGAGATCGGCGCGCTGAAGCCCGGCCGTTTTATTATCCAGAAGGGCAAAGCCGGTCGGAACCCCTGTGACAAGGGCCGCTTTCCCCTGAAGTTCAACGAGCATGTCGATATTGGCTTCGATAATTTTTTCAAGAGGATAAAAGGCCGGCTTGATCTTGTTTTCGGATATATCGAAAATGGCGCTCTGGGCAAAATCGATTACATCCTCGACATCCCCCTGATTTTCGAAACAGCGCCTGGAGATTTCATTGGACTTTTCGATCAGGCGTCGCAAACAGGCCTTTTCATGGACGATTTTGGCATAATGCTCGACATTGACGGCCAGGGGTATCGAATCCACCAGCCTTGCCAAAAAGGTCGCACCCCCCACCGTTTCCAGTTTCCCGCCTTCCCTGAGCGCATTGCTCAGGGTGACGAGATCGACGGGTTCGTTTTTTTCGAACAGTTCGATCATACCCGAGAAGATGACCTGATGGACGGTTTTGTAAAAATCCGCGGGGGTCAATATGCCGATCACCTCGCTCAAGGCCTTGTTGTCAAGGAGAATGGCGCTGAGCAACGCTTCCTCGGCTTCTATGCTCTGGGGGGGAAGGTTGCATAGAGACGGGCCTTGGGGAATTTGACGGCTTCTGGTCATCGGGTAGTATCCTGAAAAATGGCGGGTACGCCCTTTTTCGTTATTCCGGCGAACTCCGGATCCCGTCCGGGGCAGGTGCCGGAATCCAGCAGCGTCAATCCGTTAGAATTTCACTGGACCCCGGTTTTCTCCGGGGTGACGACTCTTTACGAAGCCGTCATGATGGCCGGCGAGCGCTTCTATTCCGGAATCACCTCGACTGTTATCTCGGGTTCAACCCCTTTATAGACCCGAATGGGAATCTTGTAAATCCCCAACTTTTTGATCGGATCGCTGAGGAGGATCATCCGTTTTTCCAGGCCGCCGATCTGCTGGTTTGCCAGCGCGGCCATGATCTCCCGTACACCGACGGAACCGTACAGCCGGTCTTCTTCGCTGACCTTCGCATGAATGGTGCAAGACACCGCTTCAATGCGTTTGGCCATCTCCTCGGCCAGGGATTTTTCTTTGGCAATCTGCAGATCGACCTTCACCCTTTCCTGTTCCAGCAACTTCTTGTTTGCAGGAGTCGATTTTACCGCCTTTTTTTTGGGAAGGAGAAAATTTCTGGCATACCCGTCGGCAACGCTCACTTCGCTTCCGATGATGCCGAGAGATTCGATGGTTTCTTTTAAAATAACCTTCATATACATGCCTCCATTAGGAAATCGGACCTTTTTTCTGTACTTCCAGCCTTCTGAAATTGAACCAAACGTCGAAAAACCCAAGCAACACGACCACCAGAAGAACAAGCTGCTGCAGCGCAATAAAACTGTAAATCAACCCCCGGGCGACAAGTGGAAAACGCTTTTTCTCAAAAAAATAAGAGAGGATCGCCATTCCCTGAAAAAAATACACGGTCAAAAAAAAGAGGAGACCGTTTAACCCCGCCAGCTTGAGACCCTTACCGGGCAAAAACAGCATCGTGCCGCAGCCGATGACCCCCCACACGAGAATTTCGGGTGCTTTCCATCGATTAATCGGCCCGAACTCGGGATAATAAAGGCTTTTTGCCTTAAATACAGGCCGTGCAAGCAGTACCGTGGCCCACGACAAAATCAGCGTGGAAGCGGCAGCCAGAGACGGGATGATCCGCACCAGAATATAGCTGATGGCGTCAAGAGATTTCGACAGCCTGTAAAGGCTTTCCTCCGGCAAACCCATTTCTTCATAGACCGCCATCGTCATATCGAGGCTTTCTTTAATATGGGCGGAAACGATGCCGGCGATGCCGGCGTTGACCATATTGCCGTAAAAAGCCAGACCGGCGAACCCTGAAAGCAGGACACCCCCTGCGGCATAAGCGATGGTTTTTTCAATATTCAGGTTCCGCTCGAAAAGCTCGCCGATAAGAAAACCGAGCAGCAGCAGCTCCCCATCAAACAACAGTTCGAGAGAAAGCCCTCCCGTTGCTGTTGCCATAAAAAGGGTCGCCCCGGCTGCAACGATCAAACCCGATTGTCGCCCAAGCTTGACGCGATAATACAAAACCGGAATCGGGATGAGAAGCCTGAAGAAAAATCCGACTATCGGCAGATAAAGCGAAATCCCGAACAACAGACAGATAATGACAATCCCCGTCAGGACATCCTTTCGCATATTCCCCGCAACGGATTCGGGCACTTAGCTCATCTCCCCCCATAACACCCATGTCCGGTCGGATGATCCGGTTAAAAATCGGACGTTCCCACATAGGGCAGCAGCGCGATGGCCCGTGCCCGTTTAATTGCCTGGGTCAGGGCGCGCTGGTGCTTGGCGCAGGTACCGGATATGCGTCTCGGAATAATTTTGCCCCGTTCCGTCGTAAAATACTTAAGTGTTTTTGAATCCTTGTAATCGATTGCCAGGCTGCTGTCAGCGCAAAAGCGACAGACTTTTCGGCGCTGATACACCCTTTTTTTAAATGATTGCCTCGGGCTTGCCTTTTGCGTATCCGAAACGATAGCCATGATATTATTCCCCTTCGTTGTTTTGTTTGATTTCGGCTACTGCCGTTTCAGGCGCATCGGTTCCAGCGGCCTCCTGGGCTGCCGGCGGCGTCTCCGCCTCGGCGGATGTTTCGGGCTGGCCTTCGGTCATCCCCTTTTTCACCTCGTCCGGATCCACGTGGTCGTCCAGCTGCAGGGTCATATATCTAAGGACCCTTTCTTCGATTCGGCAGAGCCTTTCCAGCTCATTGACAAGCTGGCCTGCCCCGCAGTAATCAAGGCGGATATAGTGCCCGCGGTGTTTTCGCTTCACCTCGTATGCCATCTTGCGCATGCCCCAGTCGTCGAAATTGACGAGCAGTCCACCGTGCCGGGAAATCTGATCCTTGACTTTATCGAACAGTGGATTGCGCTGCTCTTCCGTCAGATCCGGATCAATGATCATCACTGTCTCATACCGCTTCATTTTTCCTCCTTACGGCTATAAAGCCCTGGCTTTTGCCAGAGCAAGGATGGAATCTCGTTCCGCTGTCACCCGCAGCAGGCCGACCGAAACGCCCCGGTTATTCATCAGTCTATGCGGATGAACGGAAACGACCTAAAATGGGTAATTTAATATTAAATCATTTTCCTGTCAAGCATACAAATGGGGTTCCTTGATTTGTGACATTTACAACCTTCTTTTTAGAAGTCATTTCAAAACCCCGCCTGAGTCTCGATGGCTGCGTTGCAGGTTTCCTCAAAATGCTCACAACCTACCGTGTATGCTCCGCTTTTTCGTCAACCTGCGCCTTGCCATCAAACCTGATCCGAGGTTTTGAAATGGCTTCTATACACGATTCATCCTGCTATCGAGCGTTCTTTTTCTCTTCTGAAAAAAACCGATGGGTTATGCTTTCACATTCCATGGGATTCAGGAGTTTCCCCCATGAAAACATTACTTTTTCCTATGGAAAATTGAAGACTTTTCGTGCTAATTTTTAAAAAAATAAAGAGTTTCATCGGCCGCTTGTAACTACGCTGTCCTTTCGACCCGATCTCGCCAACCATAACCCATCATCAGGAAGGAGGGACTATGATAAAAGTTCTAATTACTCGAGTTTACAAGAGCAATATGGCTCATGACGCGCATTACCACAATGCCAAACTGCGCTCCCTTGCAACGGTTCAGCCGGGCTACATATCCGGACAGACAATGGTCAACGTACACAACCCAAACGAGATGATCATCATCAGCACGTGGGCCAGCAAGGAGGACTGGAACAACTGGTACGGCAGCGACATTAGAAGAGACTATTATCAAAAAATCAGAGACGCCCTGGAAGCCGATGAAGAAATCGCTTTTTATTCGATGGCTACGATGAAATAAGTCTCTTCAAACGCTTTTTCAGCAAGTCGGCCGAGATCTGGAACAGGATCCGCCGACCGTATTCCATCAAATCGATAATAAAGTCTCACATGGATTTTCACACAAAAAAGGGCACTGTTGCCCATCCATAAATCCGCACATTTTCTGAGAAACCGCAGGGGGAGGGGTTTATCCCCTCCCTAATCCAATTGAAATCATTAAAACCAAAAATGCCGATTTTACGGATGGATACTCAATAGAAAAAGGGGCCCCGCCCTGTCGGTTAACCCCTTCTTCTTATTGATATATTTTGGTGGGCCGTATTGGAATCGAACCAATAATCTGCTGATTAAAAGTCCGAAAAGACCCTGATTGCCAACTCGTTGAAAAATCATATCATAATGAATTTATTAGAACTTTATCGTATAAACCATAGAAAGAAAAGAGGCAAAAAAAACAGTGTTTGTCACATTTGCCACAGTTTTTTTTCGGTTGCAACCAGTAAACACAGTCAGGTGCTTTTTATGAAATTTATACAATCAAAACAGATTGTTGACGTAAGCGCCGGATTGATAGTCAGATGAATCCCTGAATCTATAAGTGTTTTTCACGAGGTGTGTGACATTTTTCTTCTTGAAGGGCTACCCAGGCCAGGGGAAAAGGCAATTCCCGGTTGCCCTGCCCTTCGAAACCTTCCGGGCCGCGCCGGGCTGGATAAAAAAGATCCAATCTGTATTTGAATCCGGGACCATTCGGATAAAGCCTTCCCTCAATAAGTTCAAACCTCCTCTCTCAAAGGCATCCTTTTTACGCTCCGACCGATATCCCTGCTTTGCCGGATGGAAGCAGCATCGGTAATAATCGATATTAATTATCAATAGGTTAGAAACAAATTCCGCATGGAAAGTTCTTGACAATTCAGCTTCTTTCGGTTTATGGCTTCTTGGCATAGTCTTAAAATCTAATGGGTTACGGTACACAGACCCGCTTGTTTTCTGAAAAAATTCCAACTTGCCCTTTCCAGCCGTTCGGTAGTTGCCATGGATTTGGATACCGAAATCGTAAAAAAACTCATCGGAGTTGAAAACAACCAGAAATTTTTCGACTTTCTTCCACCCTTTTGTCCCCATACGACAAAAGAGCAGGGTATCCTTACTAAAAAGCAAAAACGAAGATAGAACCCCCCGGTTCAATTTTTGTAAGCGGTAGGTAGGCTCCCGATATAGCATCCACTGAGAATCCGAATAATCCGGATGCCTGATTTCATAGACGACCATCGCCGGGTAAGAACGACCGCCCGGCTTAAAAGGGTTCGCTATAAGGTCGAACCGCACCTGCCGCCGGACGTCCTCGGCATTTACGTGTATCTGCCGGTTTTGTAGATCAAATTTGAATCGCAGTCGGAAACAATGGTATAATTGCTTGAAAAAGCTGCAAATTAAACAAAAAGAACGTTAAAGGGGACGTCCTTCAGTAATTCAATAATCTTGGGTGAATAGATCCAGCGTGAATGCGCCTGCATCGCAAAACTACGAGCTTTCGTTTATCTTGAAAAAAATTAAGAGATCGCGCCGGGGGTGGCCCTGAACCTGCGATAGTCGGGAGAAATTGTAAGCATGAAGGATGAAAGGAAACGGATCGGAGACAGACAATGACACGTGATGAGCTTCTCAACATCATCGCGCTTGGTGAGGACAGCACCCGTCAATTCAAGGCGGATGTCCACAATGTAGCCTCTCTGGCTTCAGAGATTGCGGCATTCGCAAATTCCGAAGGCGGAGTTGTCCTGGTCGGTGTTGCAGACGATGGTTCCGTACCCGGGCTTTCAAGGAGTGATCTAACCCGTGTCAACCAAATTATCAGCAACGCCGCAAGCCATCTGGTGCGAAGTCCTCTTGTGGTGCATACCGAGAATGTCTCCGTTGGCAAAGGACGAATCGTCATTGTGCTGACCATTCCCAAGGGGATCGACAAACCCTATTTTGATAATAATGGCGTAATCTGGCTTAAGGTCGGCGCGGACAAGCGGAGGGTAAACTCCAAGGAAGAGTTGCGGCGACTGTTCCAGATGACCGACCAATTCCACGCCGATGAACTGCCCACAAAGGCTGGAATCGAGGCGCTGGACAAACTGCGATTTCGCGATTACCTGAAAGAAGTTTATAAACAGGACTATCCCGATTCTCACTCGGAACTTGTCCGCCTCCTCCAGAATTTGAACCTGGCCACTGAGAAAGAGGTCTTGAACCTGGCTGGTCTGTTACTCTTTGCCGAACAGCCGGAGCGGTTCAAGCCACAGTTCATCATCAAAGCGGTCCGCTATCCAGGAAATGAGATCCATACCACCGAATATATTGACTCTGATGATTTTGCCGGGCCTCTGCCCAGACAATTTGATGAGGCAATGGCCTTTATCCTGCGGAATCTCCACAAAATACAGGCTGGGCGAGGGGTAAACGCCCCCGGAGTCCCTGAAATATCCTTGGTGGTTTTTGAGGAACTATTGGTAAACGCCCTTGTCCATCGGGACTACCTGGTAAGCGGGCCGATTCGTCTTTTTGTGTTCGATAATCGCATCGAGATCATCAGTCCGGGGACCCTTCCCAACAATCTGACGGTGGAAAAGATTCTGGCCGGCAACTCCAACATTCGCAACCCGATCCTTGTATCTCATGTCGCCAAAGGGCTCCTGCCATATCGAGGGCTTGGTTCTGGAATAAAACGGGCCCTGGAGGCATGGCCCCGAATTGATTTTATCGATGACCGGGAGGGGAGCCTTTTCACTGCAACAGTCCGCCGGGTGGAGAGAATTCGTTCGGTAAAAAGTTCGGTAAAAAGTTCGGTAAAAACAGAGGAACAGATCCTTGCCCTTTTGGCGGAGAAGCCGGAAATGACTATCCCGGAAGTGGCGGAAGTATTGAGTCTTTCCACAAGAGCCGTCGAGAAACAGATTGCCAATATCAGGAAAGAAGGGAGATTGAGAAGAGTCGGGCCTAAAAAAGGCGGCCATTGGGAAGTGGTGAGGAATAAATCGTGATCCATGGCATCGTCAAAGAACATCTCATTGACCTTATCACCAAGCAGGTGGACGACAACGGTTTTTTTGAGAAAAGTGTTATTATTCCAAGAGTTTTCCTTAGCAAGTGCAGTGCTCATGAGGGAGAATTCTAAACCGCCTTTTCTTTACATCAGGATCGGTAGAAGGTTGCGGGAGAGATATTAACAAGTTAAATCACAAATCACGCTTTGACCCTGGTGACTATTTTGAGAAAAATTCTATGGAAAAGACCGCATCAGATCTAAAGAGTCAGGGATGGCTCAGGGAAGAAATGATCAAATACTTTCCCTGGGAATCTCTTGAGCGCTACGACAAAGATAAAACTCTTCTTGTTCATCGCGATCGGGCTATGTTGATAAGCCGCCGGATCGCAGGCCTTCTGAAGAAGAAATATGGAGCGCGGCGGGCTGTTTTGTTTGGTTCCCTTGCCCATAAAGCCTGGTTTACACCGAGATCAGACATAGATAGAGGATTTTGCTGACTTTTTGGAAAACCTATCCAGGACTGTCGGTGAAACAGAAGAGGATTGAAGCAATGACCTGCCGCAAAAAGGTGATTGAAGTCGAGCAATGAATAAAATCTTTGTTCCATCAAATGAGCCTGAAAACTGGCGATCGCTTCTCGCCGAACCGGACAAGCACTGGCGGCCCGGTTATTCGGCAATGGCTTTGGCATTTTGCTGGCAGCAGGCGCATGGATTTCCGGATTGCGTCCAGAGGGTTTTCAGCGCATCGGATATGAAGCTGTTTCAAACGGCCAAACTTCTCTTGGCGTTTCCTGAATACAAGGTGCCCCTACCCGGCGGAGCCCGGTCTTCCCAAAACGATCTCTTTATCCTTGCCAAAGGCGATGGCCGGCTGATTTCCATGGCTGTGGAAGGCAAAGTTTCCGAACCCTTTGGACCGACCGTCTCGGAATGGTTAAAGGAACCGTCAAGGGGAAAAGAGACGCGCTTGAAATTTTTATGCAAAACGCTATCCCTTGATCGACAGGCGGCTCCGCCGATCCGCTGGCAGCTATTACATCGCACCGCATCCGTTTTGATCGAAGCTGAAAAATTCAATGCCTCCCATGCCCTCATGCTGGTGCATTCATTCAGCCGGACTTATGAAGGCTTTGCTGATTATGCCGCCTTTTTGTCGCTTTATGATGTCAAGGCCCGAAAGGATAAAATCCACTGCGCCGGCAACCTCAACGGCATCCAGCTTTTTTTCGGCTGGGTTAGAGGGGATATAAAATATCTATCCGCCGGCAAAGCCGAGACGCCGATTAAAGGAACAGTCGCCGCCCGCAAATGCCCCCGCTGCGGCCATCATGAAATTGGGATAATAAATGAAAAGGAAACATTCGTTGCCTTAAAACCGGGTATGCATCTGCAAATCGATAATCGACAAAAATAGGGGCATTCTATGATTTTATGCTTTATTTGTTGACAGATGAGGAAGCAGGATTTTTTTTGGCGAATCCATCTTTGTAATGCAGGAAAGTCAGCATTGGATGGAAAAACATCATACGCGGTCCCGCATAACGCATGACCTGACGTATTTGCTCCCGCATCGCCGGTTTGTAACAGTGAATGGGACACCTGGCGCAAGTGGGTTTATCGTTCTGATAGGGGCAATGATCCATACGCTTCATGGCGTAGGCGAACAACTGCCGGCATTCGGTGCACAAAGCGCCTTTGGCGTGACGGTTTCCACGGCAGAAAATTTCGATCATCTTTCGGACGGTATGTCTTTCACGTTCCAGACGGTCTTGATTCATAGGTGATAAACGGCGTGTCGCCTTAGAATGGTGATGGGCCGTATTGGAATCGAACCAATAACCTACTGATTAAGAGTCAGTTGCTCTGCCTAGTTGAGCTAACGGCCCATAACGGAGTGGGGTGCAGTCAATTCAGTATACGGGTCGTCTGATACCAGCCTTCGCCGGAATTGTCAATTTTTTTTGATTTGTTCATCGAAAATTTAAACGTCGTTCCCTGTTACCGTTCACAGGGGGTCTGTTTTACCGGCCGCAACATGTGACCTGCTGCTTGCGATACACCCCAAACGCCTTCGAATGATTTACGTGCAGGCAGAGAGAACTCAAAACGCAGAAGATGACCATCTAAGGGGCTGTCTGGAAACGGCCGCAAAGACCTGCTGCCGTCGGCAAAGGCAAGCGCGTATGGTTGCGGACTATAAAGCAGACCCCTGTGAACGGTAAAGTTCCCCGATCGGGCCTGCGGCCACCAGGATTTAGGATCGCCAGGGCGGGGGCTGCCGCTTTCTTTTGAACTTTTTCTTTGTCCTGGCATCCTTATCCCCGCTTCCCGGGGGACGTTCGCTCCGATTGTCCTTTTTGTCCTGGGAAAAATCGACGAAAAAGCTCCCGGGCATGCGGGGCGCCTGTTTTTCGGTAGCTCGCTGCCGCCGGCCGTCCTCCTTCTTTTCTTTCGGCATGGCCGGGCCGGTGAAACAATCGGAAGGAAGGAACGCGGCTTCGTAAAGCATCTCTCCAAAGCGCTGAAAGACAACGCCGCCCGCCATCGCCTTTGCCGTTTGTACCGTAAGCGTAATCGGGCTTATATCGATCCGCCGGCCGATCCGCTCGGCCATCGCAAGATCCGATGACAAGACAAGGGCGGCGCTTTCTCCGGGAAAAATCCCTCTTTCCAGAACGACCGGGTAGGCGCGTCTTCGGATGCAGGCATACAGCAGTTTGGGGATTGGATCAGCCGGGAGTCGAAACGGAAGATTTGTCCGGTCCGTGGCTCGAATGCGATCGTCGAGCACTTCAATCGGCGTATTTTTTGGAGATATCAAAATTTCATCAATATGAGACCGCCGCACGAACCGCCACCCGTCTTCTTCATTTACGGCTTTCAAAAAATCTTTGAACTTGACGAACCCGTTGCCGTCGGGGATCAACCCGAACTCGTCCGGCCGGCGGCCCAGCACGTAGTGGATAAACCGGGCAAGCTGTTCAACTGAAGTTTTTCCAACCATAATGGTCCGCCGTAGAAGCCGTCCGCCGATCGGCGCCTTTTAAATTCACCCTGAACACAAGGCGGCCGCTCAGACGATGAAACCCGCCTTGACCACCGCGCACGTATTTGATAGGGGATTGCTGCGATATTATGGAATAATAAATACGCTGCGCTTATTTTATTTTCGGATGCGGAGCCATTGTCAACATATTTTAAAAGGGTGCCATCAATGAATCGTGAAACATCCAGGAAACTTTTCGCAAGGGCGGTCGAATGCATTCCGGGCGGCGTCAACAGCCCGGTGCGCGCCTGCAAATCCGTAGGCGCGGAGCCGGTCTTTCTGGACCGGGCCATCGGTTGCTGGGTTTACGACGCGGACGGAAACCGCTACATCGATTACGTCGGATCCTGGGGCCCCATGATCCTGGGGCACCGCCATTCGGCGGTCATTGACGCAATCTCGGGCGTGTTGAACCGGGGCACCAGTTTCGGCGCACCCACGGACCTCGAAGTGGAGCTGGCCGGTGAAATCATTTCGGCGATTCCGTCCATTGAAATGGTTCGAATGGTCAATTCAGGCACTGAGGCCGCCATGAGCGCCGTACGCCTCGCCCGCGCCTTTACAGGCCGAGACACCATCATCAAATTCGACGGCTGCTATCACGGCCATGCCGATACGCTGCTCGTGGAAGCCGGCTCCGGCGTGGCGACCTTCGGCATTGCGGGCAGTCCGGGCATCCCCGAATCCTTTGTCGGCCATACGCTCTCTCTTCCGTACAACGATATCGCCGCTGCTGAAAAAACCATGGCGCAAAGAGGGGATACCGTAGCCTGCATCATCGTTGAACCCGTTGCGGGCAATATGGGCCTTGTCCGGCCGGTGCCGGGTTTTCTGGAAGCGCTTCGAACGCTGACCGCCAAAAGCGGAAGCCTGCTCATTTTCGACGAGGTGATTACCGGATTTAGAATGGCCTACGGCGGCGCCCAAACGGTCTATGGTATTTCTCCGGATCTTACGGTGCTCGGCAAAATCATCGGCGGCGGTCTGCCGGTGGGGGCCTACGGCGGCCGGCTCGACATCATGAAGCAAATCGCGCCGCAGGGACCCGTGTATCAGGCGGGAACCCTCTCCGGAAATCCTGTCGCCATGGCGGCGGGACTTGCTACCTTACGGGACATCCGGCACAGCGGCTTTTACGACGCGCTCGACGAGCGGGCGGAGCGGCTTGCGGCCGGGTTACAGAAAGCGGCCGAAAGATCGAATATCCCCGTCTGGCTTGAGCGGATCGGGTCCATGCTCGGATTATTTTTTACGGACAGGCCGGTTAAAAACTTCCAGGATGCGAAAACAAGCGATCTGGCCAGATTTTCCGCCTATTACCGCGGAATGCTCGACAGCGGTATTTATCTGCCCCCTTCTCAGTTCGAAACCTTTTTTATTTCTTCCGCCCACAATATCGATCCGATCGATGAAACGATCACCGCGGCGGCCCATGTCTTCGAGTCGCTCGCGAAAACCCGATAGCCCGCGTGAATGACTTAGGACCGATGGAAAAGATGTTATCTGATGAAAGAGCGGCGTTTCTGGCCGCGGATTTCGAAAGGGGCTTTATCCGATTCTGCGGGATCCGGGCCGCAAAAATCCGCCGCGGATATTTTGAATCGAAGGTAATCGTCCAGGACTGCCACCGGCAGCAGGACGGATTCATCCATGCCGGCCTGATGGCGACCATGGCGGATCACACGGCCGGCTATTGCGGCTTTACGATCGCACCCGACAGCCATCAGATCTTAACGATCGAGTTTAAAATCAATTTTCTCAGGCCCGCTCACGGCAACCAGCTGATTTGCCGCTCCATCGTCATCCGCGAAGGAAGGCAGATCATCATCGCCGAATCGAGCATCTTCGATGAAAAGGACGCCCAGGAGACGCTTGCGGCAAAAGCCATGGTAACCCTGATGGCCGTTCCAAAGGAAAAGATCGCCGGGCGCGGCAAAGCCTTCAATCCTTCCGCCGCGCCCCCGGAAGAGAACGCACCGCGGCAATGATTCGGTCGATATCCGCACGCCTGAGCGTCGGATAGATTGGAATCGAAAGGGATCGTCGCCACGCCGTTTGCGACTCGGGATACCCCTTAAGGCCCATGCAATCGTGGATCGGACGGTAGATGGGGCGGGCGCATTCGATTCCTTTTTCCCGCAAGGCGCGGATCACCGGACCTGCATCGCGATTTAGTCCCAAAACATACCGGAAATAGATGTGCCCCGGATCATTTGGAGGCAGCCCGAGACGCGTGCCGTCAAAGGCGCGCCGGTAGAATCCGGCGATAATCCTTCTTTTTGCGATGAAGCCCTCCAGCCGCCTGAGCTGAACCAGTCCGATCGCCGCGTGGACATCCGTCATCTTGTAATTGAAGCGCGGAGTGCAATCCTTTTTTTTATCATACTCCCGCAGATCCTTGATCTTTTCGACAAGCGCCCGAGAATCGGAGACGACCATTCCCCCCTCCGCGGTTGTCATGACCTTGGTCGCGTAAAAAGAGAAAACAGCGGCGCGGCCCATGGTGCCGGCAAGTCTTCCGTCTCTGGTGCCGCCCACGGCCTGGGCGCAGTCTTCTATGATCGGAATTCCAAGCGAAAGCAGTGCGTCCATATCCGCCGTCATCCCGAAAAGGTGCACAGCGATAATGGCGCGTGTCTTTTTCGAAATTTTTCGTCTTACATCCTCCGGATCCAGATTATAGGTGTTCGGGTCGATGTCGGCCGGAACCGCAGCGGCGCCTGCAAGGCGGACGGCGTGAAGCAATGCCGCACACACGTAACTGGGGATGATCACCTCGTGCCCCGGACCGACACCCATTGCCGCAAGAACAAGATAAAGGGCCGATGTCCCGGAGCTGGTACAGGCCGCCTGGGAAACCCGCAAAAAACTCGAAAACGCTTCCTCCAGCGCCTTTACTTTTTCACCCTGGGCAATCCGGGCCGAGCGGATGACCGCCGAAACCGCTTTAGCCTCCTTACCTCCCAATGTAGGCCGAGAGTGGGGAATGACATCCAATGCGCTTTCTCCTTTTATAATCGATTCTTTTCCCGATTCGTTGGGAAATGATCCTTACATATTGATGAAGAGCCGGAGGGGAAAGAAACCCTCCGCATTTTTCACCCTGCCCTGAATCCCCCTGAAATGGGCGCTCGCGCGTGCGATCTCGATGATGGAGAGGTCCTCGATGTTGGTCTTTACGATCTGCGATCGGTGAGCCTCCAGCGCCTTTATCTTCCTTTCTATGGTTTCAGATATATCCACAAAGACATGGGGGGTAAAATTCTGAGTGGTCGGTCCTTCGTAAAAAAGCACGTTTCGAACATACCGGGTTGCGGTAATGGTTGCCTGCGCCAGATGCCGGTGATCCTGATGGGTATCGTCCGAAGAGTTGCAGAAAATAAAATCCGGCTTCACATCGAAAATCACTTCCTCGATTTTACGAATCAGGTCCTGGTTTACAAGCAGCCGGGTATCTTCGTAACCGCCCCAAAAAATATCGTGGACCCCGAGCACGGCATTTGCGGCCTCCTGCTCTTTCATTCGAACCGACCCCGGCGCGCCCATGCCGCCTTTCGTCATCACCATCAGAAAAATTCGGTGGCCCCGGTCGCCGTATTTGACAAGCGTGCCCCCGCATCCAAATTCGACATCATCCGGATGCGCACCGACGGCAAGGACAGTCATTTTCTTCATGGATCACCTCCCGCTCAATTTTTTCCATAAAAAAATCAGCCGCCCCGGATTCTGTCGATACTATCGGGGCCGCAGTTAAAGAGCATATCCACGACCGACAGGTGGGATTCGAATCCGCCGAAAAGCTGCGGATATTCGGGATGCTTGAAGTCTTGAACGAGCACCCGTATGCCGCATTGCTCGAAGCGCGACAGATCCATGTATTTGGGTCCTTGCCGGCCGGATAGATAGGTGTCTGCTCCCAACGCCCTGCAGATATCCACCAAGCGCCCCGTCGGATCCTGGTCGAGATAGAGGCTCGAAGCCCTCATCGCCGGCTTTTCATCGATGCGAAGAATGCGTCGAATGGTTTCGGTCAGAAAGATGTTCAGATCCGATAAATAAGTCCAAGGCTTCGCGTATGCCTCTTCGAACATGCCGAAGTACGCTTTGAAATAGGGCGCCCTTCCGTAGCTTGTGCGTATCGCATGGAGATGTTTTTTAGCCCAGTTGCGGGAATTTTCGATCTCGATCTTGTAGATGACCCGGGGGAATCGATACCGGACCGGAACCGTTATCCACTGCCATCCGGATGCGGTTTTGATTCGGTTTCGATTTTGCCATTCGTTTTTTTTGAATTGGACGTCATCCAGATAGCAAAAGGCATCGGCCTTGTCCATCTTGTCGAAATAGCCGAGCCAAGGCAAAAACTGGGGTTGGTGTACGGCGACAATCAACTGCAATCTCCTTTCCCGCATCCATCCGCAAAAGGGGGTATAACAAAAATGAGTGATTCTTATGCTGTAGTCCGGTGATAAGGTTTGGTGGGGCTCTTTTACCACAGAGACACCGAGAAAACTTCTTTCCCCTATGAGCTATGCGCGATCACCTATGGGCTGTTCCCCCTCCGTGCCCTCTGCGTCAGTGGTGAAAAAAATACGTCAACGAATTTATGAAACAGATCCCTTATCCTCCCTGCAACAAAGAAGTATAGAGAGCGTCGATTTTTTCGACCATCGCCGCCACGCCGAACGCTTCGGCCATGGCTTTTCCGCAAGCACCCATGACGGCCCCGAGACCCGGGTCGTTCAGGAGCGTCATCAGCGCCCGGGACAGCCCTTCTACATCGCCCGGTTCCGATAGAATCCCGTTGCAGCCGTCTTTGACAAGGTCGATGATTCCGCCCACACGGCTGGCGACAATGGGTTTTCCGGCTGCCATGGCCTCCACCAGAACCCGCCCCATTCCTTCATTTAAGGACGGAAGCACAAAAATATCGAGCAAATGCATCAGATCGGGAATGTCGTCCCGCCATCCCAGAAAAACCACCCGGTCCGACACGCCGAGTCTGCAGGCTTCACCGCGCAGCACGCCCTCCAGGTCTCCTTTCCCTGCGTAGACCAGCACGGCGGCGGGATGTTTCTTCCACACGGCCGTCATGGCCTGAAACAGATGCTGTGAGCCTTTTACGCGAAGCAGCCATCCTACCGTGCCGATGACCGGCCGATCCGGCGGCAGACCCAGGGCCTCCTTTTTCGCTCGGGCTTCGACCGCCGGCACGGCGTAGCGGCTAATTTCGACACCACTGTGGATCGTGACCATTTTTTCCGCCCGGGCAATCGAAAAGCGAAGATAATCCGCTCGTTCCGCCTGGGTAAGCGGGATGAGCCGGTCGGTTATGCCGCTTGTCATTTTTTCGAGAAAATGAAAAATCCTTGAAGCAAAGGGCCCGAAGTGTCCGTAAAAAACATGGCCGTGCGGGGTGTGGACGATCAGGGGCACCCGGGCAAGCCTTGCAGCCCATCGCCCCAGCAGCCCCGCCTTTGAGGTGTGGGTATGCACGATGTCCGGCTTTTCTTTTTTAAACAGCCGCCACAGGGCCGCTGCGGCCCGAAGATCCTGCAAGGGAGCGATGGCTCGAATGAGTCCCGGCTGAACAGCGACCCGAATGCCCCTTTTTTCCGCCTCCAGAACCCGCGCGTCCACGGACTGTTTCTCCCATGCCGTCATACGCGACTCCCTCGCCATCCCGTGGGCCAGGACCAGCTCATATTTTCCGGCCAGCCCCAGGCACGTGAGCAGGGTGTTTTCGGCCGATCCTCCCCGATCCAGCCGGGTGATGACATGGATGACCTTAGCCACGAGCGCTCCGGTCTGTTGGAAGTCGGCCGGAACTGCCGCTATTTTTGCGTCCCGGCAAGTCGTCAAGGATTCCTTTCAGCTGACGGCCGTGCCGCTCCCAGGTATAGTTTTGCTCGGCATATACCCGGCAGCGATCCCTCAGGGCCCCATACGACGCATCCTCTCCCTGATATCGCCGAACGGTTGCCCGTATTCCCGCAGCCATCGCTTCCGGTGAGGGATCTGAAAAAAGGAAGGCCGGATCAAAATTCTTCAATATCTCCACCGTTGCACCCACCGGGGTTCCGCAGACCGGAGTTCCACAGGCAAGGGATTCCACCGTGACCAGACCGAACCCTTCGAGTTGCCGCGTAGGGAGAATGAAAAAATCGGCGGCCCCGTAATATTCCGGCAAAAACTCCGGATCAGCAAACCCGGTCAGGGTGACCTCGCCGACCAGAGAAAGGGTTCTGATGAGATTTCGAAGGGTCGCCTTTTCAGGCCCATCTCCGACCAGCAGGAGATGCAAACGCGGTATGTTTTCCCGAAGCATCGCCATGGATCTCAACAGATTATCGAGCCCCATCCTGGGTTCCAGATTCCGCACGGTCAGCAGGTGAACCCGGCCGGCCGGAAACCCGAGCTTTTCCTTGAGCCGGCATCGATCCCCGGGCGGCCGAAAGCGTTGGGTATCCACGCCGCCCGGGTTTACGACGATCCGGTTGCCGTCGATGCCGTGCACGGACTGGATCTTTTCGGCCATAAACCGGCTAAGAGTCATGATCCGGGTCGATCGGCCGAGACAGGTATACTCCATGACCCGCCGGACAAGGACGCCCGGAAAGGTCCGCAGCCGGCCTTTGGTTGCGTGCAGAAGCTGATGTTCTTCGTGGCTCGGCGAGTGAAAAACATAAAGAAGAGGCAATCGCCGAAGCCGGCCGCCTGCCAGAAGTGAAAAACAGGAAATCGGCTGATGCCCCACCGCCGCAGCAAAGGGACCGCTTTGGGAAAATTTCTTCATGATCCTGGACGGCAGGCCGAATACCGACGGCAGTGCATATATTCGGTGCTCACTGGAAATGGCGTAGGAGCCCTCCCGAACCCCGCCGATTTGCCGGTAAACGATATGCCCCGTTCCGTTGCGCCGGGTGACGGCGCAGACGTCCGCACCGGCTTTCGACAGCTGCATGCACTGATGAAAGAGCACCTGCTCGGATCCGCTCGCCGGATTTTCCATGGAAACATCGCTGATAAAAAGCAGTTTCATTTAAATTGGTTATCTGTTACCTTTTTTCACAGTCGGTTGCGCTGTGAGGCGCATCGGGTCAGTTCGCTGTCCACCATTTCTCTGACCATCTCTTCAAAGGAAATGGTGGGAAACCAACCGAGCTTTTCCCGGGCCTTCGATGCGTCTCCTTCCAACGTGCAGGTTTCCGAAGGCCGGAAAAGCATTTCGTCGATGATTAGATGCTCCCGGTAGTCCAGATCGAGATATTCGAAGGCGGTTTCGAGAAATTCCCGGACGGGACGCGCCTTCCCGGTGGCGATTACATAGTCATCCGGTTCGTCCTGCTGAAGCATGAGCCACATGGCCGTTACGTAATCCTTCGCATGGCCCCAGTCCCTTCTGGCATCGATATTGCCCAGGCGGATTTCCTTTTCGCGCCCCAGCTTCACCCTGGCGGCGCCGGAGGTAATTTTCCGGGTGACGAATTCAGCCCCTCTCCGGGAAGATTCATGGTTGTACAAAATGCCCGATACCGCAAACATGCCGTACGATTCACGATAGTTGCGGGTCAACTCGAAGCCGGCCATTTTGGATATCCCGTAGGGGGATCGGGGTCGATAGGGGGTCTTTTCATTCTGGGGTGTCTCCCGGGCGGCGCCGAATATTTCACTGGAGGCGGCAAAATAGAATTTGCAGTGCGGAACCAGTATTTTGATGGCCGAAAGCACGTAATGCGTGCCGTTTAAATTGGTACCGATGGTCGAAAACTCGTCCTCAAAAGAATACGACACAAAGCTTCGGGCCGCCAGATGGTAGCATTCGTCAGGCTTTACCTGTGTGATAATGTTATAGATGGACGCATGGCTTTCGATGGAAGCACTGTGAATGTGCAGCCGATCCAGTAAATGGCCGATTCGCCACATGCGTTTCTCCGGATATTCGATGGCCAGACGCCTCACAATACCGTGCACTTCATACCCTTTTTCGAGCAAAAGTTCGGCCAGATAGCTTCCGTCCTGTCCCGCGATTCCCGTAATAAGCGCTTTTTTCATCTAATCTTCCCCTCGTTGCATACTGTTTGAGCTCTTCAAAAATGGTTCGGAGGGTTCAGATGATTCCTCTTCGCCAATTCTATGATGTCGCATACGTGCTTTTTCCAGCCGTCCCGCCCTTTGAAGGGTGCCGTCCACTTCAGTCCTTCCTGAATCCGGCGCTCATACGATTGCCTGTCTTCCAGGCGAAGGAGCGCGTCCCGCCAGTCGTCGGGGTCCTTCGGATCGGCGTTCAGCGCCCTGCCGCCGGTTGTTTCGAGCAGCACCGGAATACGGCTTACGACGGCCGGCACGCCGCAGGCCATCGCTTCGAGCGGTGGATAGCCGTATCCCTCCGCCGAAGAAGGTTGCAGCAGGCAAAAAGCCCCTCTCAGGATTGCCGGAAGGTCTTCGTCCGCCGCAAACCCGATCCAGCGCACATCGGTCCCCGGAAACCGTTTTTGCCAGTTAACCCGGTTTTTATCAGACACCCCTGCAAAGACGAACTTCCGGTCGATGACAACGGACAATTTCAGCAGAACGCCGAGGTTCTTGTGGGGCAGGCCGTTGCCCACGGTCAACACATACCCGGGAGACAGTCCGTATTTATCGAGGATATTTCTGTCCCGAGTCGATTGAACCGGACAGAATCGATCGTCGATCCCGGGATACCTCATCCGTGCCGCTTTGCCGGTATGCCCGACAAGTTTTTTCGTCTGCGCCAAACTCCAAGCTGAATCGTACCAAGTCAAATCCGCGGCCCTCAAGGCTCTTTTCAGCCGTAGCGCATCAAACAGCGCTTTTTTTTTCCTCCTGTACAGCGGATGGGTCAGATCCAGAACATCATGCACGGTATGCACCGACCGGCAATACACCCCGAAAAGAGGGAGCTTGGGATACGGACTGATGAAAAGATCCGCCGCTTTTCGTGTCAGATTCGATATCTGACGTTCAGAGGTCAGAAACCGGGAACCAAGCTGCCTCACCTGGAGACACGGTTTTTGAGGAAGGGCGGAAGGGATCGCATCTGCGTTTCCGACCGCCAGCACGATGGTATCGGCCGTGTCGCTTTCACAGAGAGCGTCGATGAGTCCGACCAAAAACCTCGCGATGCCCGTCAATCGACCGGCAACAAACTCCCGTGCGTCGATCACGATCCTGATCCGTCCCATCCGTGCCATCCGTGGTGCATATTTACAGGGTGTTTTCGTAACACTTCATCGTGTTGAAAAACCGCCCGGCGTTCGTGAACCAATCATTTTTTTCGAAAAATCACCCTGTTTCAATTCTTCAAAAACCGTCTGCATGGCGCCGATATGGCGGTCGAGGCTGAAATTTTCAGCCCGCAAAACACCGGCCCGACGCAGCGCTTCCCTCAAAACCTCGTCCTGCAGCACCCGCAGAATCGCCTCCGCCAGGTTCCGGCTGTCTTGTGATTCCAGCAGAATCCCGTCTTTTCCTTCCCGAACCACCTCGGCTATACCGCCGCCTTTATGAGCGATCACCGGCACCCCGCTGGCCATAGCCTCCACCAGAACACGGCCGAAGCCCTCGTTATTCGATCCGAGCACCAGTACCGTAGACGCCCGGTACCAGGGTCTGACATCTTCTACGTGGCCGATCCAGTGGATGCGGCTTGAAAATGCGGATCGTGACGCTTTTCGGCGCACGAGCGACCACCACCCGGGTTCCGCAGGGTCCTTATCGCCGACGCATACCAGATGAGCCGCCGGATTTTTACGGGCGACAGCTTCAAACGCCGAGAGTACCAGGTCGTGTCTTTTCGATGGGGACACCCTTGCCACGACAAGAACAACCTTCCATCCTTCATCCACAAAATCCGGCTTCTGAACGGCAGGGTCCCGCAGCCAGTCGATATCGAGACCGTTGTAAATCACCCGGATCCTGCAGCGATGATTTGCCGGAAAACGATCGGCCGTGGCATGGCTGTTTGCGATGATACGGGTGCAAAGCCGCACAAGAACCGGATCCAAAAGCCGGTCTTTTTCGGCAATCCGGCAGTGCCAGACCACCGGCGTGCGGATGAGTTTCCCGCACGGCCCGGCGTATAGCGCAGCGCGGGAACCGTTGGCGTAAATCACATCCGGTCGCACTTTTCGGCAAACAACCGCACAGGCCTTGAGACCGGCCGCAATCCGGTGCATCAGCCGAAGTCTTATGGCCGGCAGGGGCACGATCAGCGTTTCGATCCCGCATCTATTCAGCTTTTTCTCCAGATCCCCTTTGCCCGGAATGAGTGCGACCGTCCTCCAGGCGGAAGGCAGCCGCCTGAGCAGGTCGAAAAAGGCATGCTCCCCGCCTCCGAGCATGTCGGCATGATGGGATATGGCCACAAGGGTGTGCGGCAACCTATATCCTCCTCAGTCGCCCCCAGTCCATGGCGGCGTCCATGACGATCTTGACGACAGGCAGCACCAGAAGCGCATGAAACGGCGCCCGGCTCTGCCGCCAGGACCGGCTGTATCTGACATACTGAAGAGTCAAATAAGCCGGCAAAACAGCCATCAGCAGTACCGGCGCGTGGGTCGAAAACAGACCCAGCAGACACGCCAGCAGGATCAATTTGACAGTAAGCGAAGAAGAGGCCGCCGAGAAAAAGGTTCTTTCATGCCGGTTTCCCATCCGCACGACATCCATATCCGCACGTCCCCTTCGGCTGAACCATTTCCAGATGCCGGCCAGGCTTCCCCGGGGCATATGGGTGATCATAGCCTCTGGAGCGAAAATACATCGGCCGCGGTCACAGACCTGTTTGGCCAGCACATCGTCCTCTCCCCCGAAAACGAGCCGATCGTCAAACCCCCCGACCGCATCGAGGGCGCTTTTTCGGTAAGCACAATTCAGTGTAGAGATCTCCCGTGTTTCCTGCTGCACGCCGCCGGCCTGCACAACCCTTCGAATTCCGCCCCCTGGAAATCCCAGAAGGGATTCGGCCCACCCTACGGCGCCGGCAGTCGGCGGTACCGTGACACCGCCCTGTACACCCACCACCTTTGAATTTTCAAAAACCGCAACAAGTTCGTCGAGCCAGTGCGCGCAAATGCGGCAGTCATCGTCCAAAAAGGCGATGATTTCTCCGGATGCCCGGCTTAAAGCGAGATTTCTCGCAAAGCCGATGCCTTTATTTAAGACCGGATGCGCCACATAGATTACCCCCTCGATGGGAGAGGGCGAAGGGGTCTCTTCGGCCACCACGATTTCGAATCGATGGCGGGTATCCATTTTCCTCAGTGCTTGAACAAGTCCGGTCAACTCCGCGTGCCGGCCCCTGGAGCAGATCAAAATGGAAATAAAAAAATTATCGGCCGACATTTTATTCATGATGGTTCCCAAACGCCCATGGCGCGTCAAAGGCACAAGACCCTGCGCCGGATCGACCCCGCGACGCGACCGGCTGTCATCGCCGCCGATTTGAACAGGAGCAGAAATACCATCTGCCACCTTTGCGCCGCATCCGCGTCCAGACCGCCGCTATTTAATCGCCGTCCGATGTCCCGGTATAAAAACAGCAGATAGATCGGAACGGCCAGGGAAAAGAGCGGCCAGAAAACCGAAAGGACCCCTACGGCCAAAAGCTTTTTGTCGGCCCCTGTCAGATTGAGCCATGCGCGCAGGGGAACCCTGGCGGATACGATCCGCATCCGCGGAAGATCGAGAATCATCAGGTGCCGGAAGTGTTTTTTCAGCAGGACCGCATGGCCCGTACCAAAGCCGAAGCCCTGGCGCCACGTTCCTTTGAGAGAGTTTCTGTGCCGGTGGTAGACAAGGGCCTCGGTCGTATACCGAATGGTAAACCCCGCCTGGTAAATACGCGCGCACAAATCGTAGTCTTCCGAATAGATTTTCATGGATTCATCAAAACCGCCGATCCTGTCGAAAATCTCTTTTCTTACCGCCAGATTTGCGGTGGGAAACCCGCCCTCTACAAGGGTAAACTCCTTTAGGGTGCGCGATTCGTCAGGGCCTTTCAGGGTGAACAGGTAGTGAAATTTATCGAGCGCCGATTCGCAACCGTGTCCGATCACCCGGCCCGCCACCGCGCCGATTTCAGGGCCTGTAAAGGCCGCTTCGAGCCGAATAAGCCAGTCCGAAGCCGCCACGCAATCGGCGTCCAGAAAAGCCAGCAGCTTTCCCCCGGCATGTTTTGCCCCGGTATTTCTGGCATAGGAAGGTCCCTGCCGGGGTTCGAAGAGGTAGATGAACCGGTCCGGATGGATCGTCGCCATCTCTCTGGCGATCTGAGTGGATCCATCCGAAGCGTTGTTGTCGACCATAACGACCTGAAAGCCCGGAAAATCAACAGGCACAAACGCTTCCAGACAATCTTTCAGTGTAGCTGCTGCGTTGAAAAACGGGACAATGACGCTGATTTTCACGCAAGTCATCCCATCCACCACCAACCGGCGGCTCCCGGTGAACATGAAAACCCTATGCAACAAATAAATGAATTTTGACAGGATATACCGGAATAACCGGATCTATTATAGATCAGTGGAATTCCTCCGTTCAAACCCTGTCCGATAAAAATCATAATCGGGCGTAAAAATCGATGAGTTCTCCCGCGCACCTGTCCCACAGGTAGTTTTCCCGGATCAGCTGTCTGGCCGCCAGGCCCATCTCGCTCATCCGGCGCGGATTTGACAGCAGGCTTCGAATGTCCTGCGCCATCTGTTTCGGATCGTCTGCAATCAGCGCGTGAATCCCGGGGGTGATTTCGATCCCTTCAGCCCCGGTTGCGGTCGATACGCAGGCCATACCATGGGCCATGGCTTCGATCATTTTGAGACGTGTTCCGCCGCCGAGACGCATGGGGTTGATGAACAAGGCGTATTTTCGAAAGCATGCCCCGACGTCATCCACATATCCCAACAGGTGCACACACCCCGAGGAGCCTGCCCGCCGATTTAAATCTTTTGACGCATTGCCACCGGCCACGAAGATATTGACGGAAGTCGGGGCTCTTCCGACAAGCGGTGCGAGTTGATCGATCATGACGGCCACCGCATCGGCATTTGGAAAGTAGGAAAGATCCCCGCAAAAAAAACCCGCGGCCTCGCGCTCACCTGCCGGAAGCACATCCTGTTCTGTCAGGATTTTTTCCACGCCGTTTGGAACCAGAAGAACGGTCGCCGCGGGATTCATGCGCGAAAGAAGCGCTTTTTCTACCTTGCTGACCGAAACCACCGCATCCATTTTCCCAATCAAATCGGCTTCGAATCGCTTCAAGCGCATTGCACGCCATCGATTCAATACTTTTCTATGGATTCCGGGACCGACCCCTGCCAGACGCTCGTAAGTCAGGTGGTGGACCCCGCCCTCTTCCAGAATCACCCGAATGCCCGAGGCCCTGAAGCGTTCTATCTGGATGTAAGCCGCGCCGATCGTTTTTTCTACCTGGAGGATATTCGGCATCCAGTCCAGCACGGCAGCCGTCAAGGCCCGGCTGAATCCGGGTCTTTGCTCAAAGGGTCCGGCGAAAATCCTGTCCGCCCATCTGCGCCGGCCCGGTTCATCTTTGCGCCTGGCAACCGGTTGAATGACCTGGACCTTCTCACACCAAGGCTTAAGCGCCGCAAGGGCCTTCGGGGACGGGTCCGATCCGAAGCCGAGCAGAAAGATCCGAAATCCTTTTTCCCCAAGAATCTTGATCAGGTTGAAAATCCGGATCCGTGACCCCGAATCCGGCGGATATGGAAAGATGGGGGTCAGGACGGCGATTTTTTTCACATCCACCATGACTCCTATCCGGTTCCTATCGGGATATTCTGCGACGCTGACCGGCCGCAATCCCCTTTATCAGTGCGCCGTGGCGTTTCAGCAAAAATCTCGCCCCCTGTTGGAAAGCAGGCCGGTTGAACACGTGCTCCCGCCATACGGAAGCCATGAGCCGGGCGGCGACCGGCAAGGTGTACCATTTTTTTAGAAAATACCACGTATTGGAGAAAAAATCGATATACCAGATATGGGCGTCGCTGCCGAGTGAGAAAAGATGGCGGTTCCGGGCGCCTCCCGGCTGTCCGTACCGATGAACAAGACCGGCATCGGGATCGAATACCACGCGGTATCCCGCCGCCTTTACCGCGAAGGTGAAATCGGTCTCAAATCGAAACCCGCTGTTTCTGAAATTCGGGTCGAAACCGCCGACCTCCCAGTAAACCCTCCGCCGAAAAGACATATTGGCCCCGCACAGCGACGGCAGGTCTTCCACGGCCGCGGCCACATCGAAACGGACATGCATCCATCCATACCGTCCGCAGGCGCGGGGATCCACCGGCCTTGGCTGTTCCTGCCCTTCGTGGAGCACCTGGCCGGTAACGGCGCCGATAGACGGATCCGCGTATCGACCGGCGTGCTTTGCCACCAAATGCGGGTCAAAAATGTGTACATCATCATCGACAAAGAAACAGATCTCTCCCCGTGCCGATTCCACGCAGCGCCGGTAGGCAGGAACCAGACCCCGGGGTACCCCCCGGATCAAACGGATCCGGTGTGAAAATTTTTCCAAAAAGCTTGAAACGGTTACCGGGTGATGCGGCGATTGATCATATACGATGATTTCGGCGGCATCATAGGCCTGCATCAGCAGACCCTGCAGGGTTTCAACCAGCACTTCCTGCCGGTTATAGGTCGGAACCAGAATGGAAACGGAGGGTGGCCGGCGCATCATATCGTACCTTTATCCATTTTCGCCGGGTGGAAAAAAGCCGCTGTCTTTCCGCATCCGGCGGTTTTTTTCATGTTCTCAAACCCTGTCTTCAAAATTCATGCATTTTCCGACTAAAAATCAACCTCTCGCAATGATGAACAGATCGCAAAGAGAATATATCGAAAACAGTCCAAATGGTAAAGCATAGAAAACCAGCTTAAATCCTTGACACATCGTGCTGTTTATGAAAAATATAATTTGAAATTAGACAGATATAGCGTCTTTGCGGACCGGTTTCCACAAGGGCGGCCTCTCTGTATCGACCCGAAAGTGGAGCGTCGATTTGGCCAGAACAGACACCATCTCTTCCACAGAGAGATTGCTGGAGCTTATTCGAGGAAAAAACGATTTTCCATCCAGTCCTCCGGAAACGCCTCCGGCAGCCCCGCGCAGGTCCGTATTTTTCGATACTTTCGCACTTCGAAAACCGATCACCATCGGAGTCAATATCTCGTATCAGGACCTAAAACTAGTCAAAATCAGCCGGACGTCCGATACGAAACTCGAACTGGTCGACTTCCTCGAAGTGCCGTTTGAAGCCGGCATGTCTGCAAGCAGCACCGGGTTCCCCCAGTTTTTGAAAAAAACCCTGACAGGCTTTTGCAGCGGGTTCAAACATCTTGAAATCTGGAGCGTCATTTCTTCGGCCAGAGTCGAAATCCGCTATTTGAGGATCCCGAGAATTCCGAGAAAACAGCTCCCCAATGCCGTGCTGTGGTCGTTCAGAAAAGAAGTCACCTTTAACGAGAAGGAGGACATTTTTGATTTTGAAGTCCTCGGAGAAATAAACGACAAGGGAGTCCGCAAAACGGAGGTCATGGCCTGCTCCGCACCGAGAGAGGAAATACAGCGCCTGGAAACCTTGTTTCTAAAGGCCGGATGGCCGCTGTCCGGCGTAACGATCATTCCCTTTGCAATCCAGAATCTTTTCCGGACCGGCTGGATCGAAGGGAAAGGGAAAAACCTTTGCTGCCTGTATATCGGCAGGGACTGGTCCCGCATCGACATCTTTTCAAACGGCAACCTGGTGCTGTCCCGCGGCATCAAGGCCGGCATGGGAAGCATGATCGAAGCCATCCGCCAGGAACTGTTCAAAGGCGCTTCGAACCATGCCATTGAAATGAAAAACCCCGTCGGCCTCGAATCGATGGAACCGGTGGAGGAAGTTTTGCCCGAACAGGTCGAGGCGGCTCGCGACATCTTCTTCGGATTCATAGAAGATGCTTCGACTGGAAAAGAAATCGCAGGTTTTGAGGTTCAAAAAAACGACATTCTTCGGATGATTCTTCCTGCCTTGGACCGGCTGGTCAGGCAGGTGGACAGGACCCTTGAACATTACTCGATGCACTTTCAAAATCAAGGTATAAGCAGGATATATTTTTCCGGTCCGATAGGAGGTCAGCGGCTCGTGATAAACCACATCGGGGAACAATTGGGACTGCCTATCGATACCCTCGATCCGTTCCCGGAGAAATCCCTGGTCCGCGAGGGAATCCAGATTCCCCGAACAGCCCGGGAAAGGGAGTTTTTTGTGCCTGCGGTCGGCATAGCGCTTTCAAGCAAAGCCGTCACGCCCAATTTCATCTTCACTTATAAAGATAAAGCAAACGTATTAAAAAATCGACGGATCAACCATTCGGTCTTCGCGACGCTGATTCTGCTTATGATGGCAAGCATCGGCACCTATTTCTGGCAAGCCCGAGCCATCGTTCTGAAAAAGGCCGAGGTTCAGGCCCTAAAGAGCCAGGCCGCAAAACTCACGCCTTATCTGGATAGAAAACTCATCGGGGAATTGCTCGAGGAAATCAACCGCAAGCGTCTGAGCGTCAAAACGCTGTCCGGGCGATATCTCGGCCTTGCGGCGGTCGGCGAAATCTCTTTCCTGACGCCTTCCGCCATCAGGCTTTCCAGCATCATCACCGAGATGGGGACGCCGTCGACGGACAAAAACAAAAAGAAAAAGCAAAACAATCTACTGATCCTAGACGGCGTTGTTTACGGAAACCGGTTAACCTTTGAGTCGCTGCTGGCCGATTATCTCATGAAACTCAAAGCGTCTCCCCTGTTTGACAGACCGACCATCAAAAGAAAGGCCTTCGAATTCATTGGAAATCAGGAGGTCTTGAGGTTTACGGCCGAAATACAGCTGATGGAAACCTGAGCCGTATGACAGGAAAAAAACTTTCCACATCGAGTATCATCAACTTTCTCATCTGCGGCGCCGGAATAGCGATCTTCGGCATGCTGGTGCTGTCTCCCAACCAGAGGGCCATATCCGAAATGGAAGCCGAGATCAGACAACTGACCGTTTATATGGAAGAACAAAACGCACTCCTGCCGCTGTTTAAAGCGCTGATGAAAATCACCCACGAAAAGGGACTGGGTGCTCTTTGGATGCCTGAAAAAACCGTCCTTCCGCGAAACGACATCGGCAGCATGCCCGATCGATTCAAGGAAATCGCGCTTGCCGGCGGCCTGCAGATTGAAGAAGTCACACCGGATGTCAATACGCTTATCGACGAATCCGGTCTTTTGATGTTCTATCTGAAGATTAAAGGAAATTTTTTCAATCTGCGGAAATTTCTGGTCGCTATCGGCGCTATCCCCTGTCTCGATCACATCGAGCAGATTCAGATCCACACCACAGAAAGCGCCGACCGTCTCGAAATGATACTGAAAGTCTGGCTTTCGCGGGAATAAACGTTACAACCAGGGCAAATCACCAGGATGTCGAAACGGGAACGCATCATCATGATCCTGATGGCCGTAGTCGTTATCTACGGAGTTTACACTTTTCTACATACCACCCCCATCAAACCCGGCGTTTCCGGGACCGTGAAACAGAACGGAGACTTGAACAAGTTCGTTATCGATGTCGCCAACAAAATCGCCGATAAAAGTCAACCGGAAAATGACCAATATGCCGTCCGGCGGGCATCCGCCGAATGGACCGCAAATCCTTTCCTGTCAATCCCCGCTGCCGACGTCCGGTTCGATCAGCAGGAAGCACAGGCCGAATTTATTGAAAATGCAGTCGAATTTTATTTCACCGGATATCTCAATATCGGCGGCAGTGAGCTGGCCATCATCAACGGGAAAGAATACAGAAAAGGCGATCGGATGGAAGAAGGCGGGTATATCGTAAAGAGAATCGAACCGAAACTGGTCGAGATTGCGTATACAGACGGCGGAGAACCCATCCGGCTTCCACTGGAAAGCCCCGGAACCCGCACTACGGAACCCCAACACAGGGAAGAAAAAACCGATGATCAACGCGAAGCGCCATAAGAAAAATTTCCTTTGGCCGGCTCTGCTTATCGCCGCGGTGCTTCTCTTTTCGGGTTGCGCCGGACAGCAAAAGGAAAAACAGGGGGATGAGTTCACCCGAAAGTGGCGGGAAACCGCCGAAAAAACCAGGGGGTATTCGCCGCCGGCCAGAAAAACCGAGTCTGCGGTTTCCGAGGAAAAAAAGGTGCGGGATATAGCGGAATCGCCGGCAAAACCGAAACCATCCCATCGGCTCCCGACCCAGAAGACTACCCTCGAAATGTACGACACCCAGGTGCCCGTATTGCTTCGCGCCATGGCCAGGGCCGTAGGTCAGAACATCATGATCAGCGAAAACGTGACGGGAAAAATCAGTATCGACGTACGGGAGGCGCCCTGGGACCAGGTATTTTTGGGGGTTCTTCGCACCCATGGCCTAACCCACGGCTGGCAGGGGGACATCATCCACGTGGGAACCACCGAGGATCAGGACAAGCAGTTCAAGCAGATCGAGGTGGAGCAGAAAATTAAGGCCAAAAAGCGGGAAATCGAGTTGGTAGAGCCCCTTTTGACCCGAATCGTCAAGGTGAATTACGGCGATGCCAAAAAACTCAAGGAAAATCTGGACAAATTTTTGACGGAAAAATCCGAAGGAAAGCCCCTCGGCTCGGTGATGGTGGATGAACACACCAATTCTTTGATCCTGCAGGCCATCCGGGAGGACATCGAAAAGATGGTGCCCCTCATCGAGTCTTTAGACCGGCCGACCCCGCAGGTGCTCATCGAATCGCAGATCGTAGAAGCCACGGAAAGCACGGCCCGGGAGTTGGGAATCAAGTGGGGCGGCGTGTATGACGGCCGCGATCTCTGGCTTGGTTCAAACGCCAGCGAGGGCGTGGGGAGCGGCGTGACGCCGGACAGTCAGTTGAATCCGTCCTCCGGTTACGGTGTCAACTTCCCCGCCGATCTTGTAGACGGCACCGGCTTTACCCTCGGCCTCATCGCCCAGGATGTGGGCAGCGCGATCCTCGCCATGGAACTGCAGGCACTGGAAAAGCAGGGAAAACTGAACATCCTGTCGAGCCCGTCCATCACCACCCTCGACCACCAGGAGGCCGTCATCGAAAGCGGCAAGGAGGTGCCCTATCAGACCGTGGAAAACGATGAGGTACAGATCCAGTATAAAAAAGTGGTCCTGAGTCTGAAGGTGATCCCCCATGTCATCGACGAAAACACCCTGAAACTGGAGATCGAGACCAACAACGATGAGCTTGACTGGGTCAACGAAGTGGGAGGCAACCCCGCGGTGACGACGAAAAAGGCGACAACCAGTGTCTTTGTCTACGACGGTCAGACCACCGTCATCGGCGGACTCAAAAAAGAAAAGAGCGACAAAAGCAAATCCGGCGTTCCCTATCTTCAGGACGTCCCCCTGCTGGGATTTCTTTTCCGCGGAAAAAGCGACAGCAATGAACTGGAGGATCTGCTGATATTCATCACTCCGCATATCCTGAAAGAAAGAAACGCGGATATGCCCCGACCTACCGGAAGGGTCATTGAAGAACCCATCGACAACCCCCGGCCCGCAGCACCTGCGCGGCCGGACAGCACGGTTCAAGCTCAGGAGCCCTTGCCGGTGCCCACCGGGGGGCCGGCTCAGTAGCGCCATGGATTATTTTACCCTATTGAATTTATCCAGGGAGCCATTCTCCAATTCTCCTGATCCGGATTTTTTTTTCCACTCCCGTCAGCATACCGAATGCCTCCAGAGGCTGGAACTGTCCATCCGGCTGCGACGCGGACTGAATATCGTCATCGGCGACGTGGGAACGGGAAAAACCACCCTGTGCCGCCAGCTCATCCGGCGCTTCGCTCAGGACGAGACCGTCGACACCCATCTCATTCTCGATCCGGGTTTCGGAACGCCCTCGACCTTTCTCTTTGCAATCGCCGAAATGCTGGAAGGAAGCGGCAGGCCGGACCATGCGGCCGACGACTGGCAGATCAAGGAAATCATCAAACAGCATCTCTTTCGAAAGGGAGTGGACGAAAAAAAGATCGTGGTGCTGATCATCGATGAAGGCCAGAAAATTCCGGAATTTTGCCTTGAAATTCTCCGGGAATTTCTCAATTACGAAACCAATGCGTTCAAACTGCTTCAGATCGTAATTTTTGCCCAAAAAGAACTGGCCCAAAACCTGGACCGTTATCCCAACTTTTCGGATCGAATCAATCTCACGCATCCTCTGGGCCCGATGAATTTCGCCGATACCAAGGCCATGATCCGCTTTCGGCTCGATCAGTCCGGCCGCAACGCGGCGGAATCCACTTTGTTTACGTTTGCCGCTCTGTGGGCCGTTTACCGAAAAACCAGGGGATATCCGCGCAGGATCATCAACCTGTGCCACCGATGTCTGCTCACGGTGATCATACAGAATCGGTCCAGGGTCGATTGGTTCACCGTCCGTTCATGCGCACAGCGGTACGCGGCCGACGGCTCTCGGGCCGGCCGACGGCTCGCCGCCGCGGCGGTCGTGGCCGTTCTTCTGCTCGGCGTCGCGGCCGCCGTCTCCACGGAAAAAATCAGGCGTCTGGTATTCGGGAAGGAGGAGGTCACCGAATCTGCCGGTCTTCCACAACATAAGGCGATTCAGCCCGCACCGACTCCTATAGACGAGCCGCGGCCCATGGCCGCGCTGAAACAGTCGATACGCCTTGGCCATCCGACACAGGCTATGGACAAAGAGCCGCCCCCCGCAGAGGAGCCCGCCGGCCTTCAAACAGCCGATACGCCGGTCGAAAACTCCCCTGTAACCGAAAATGGGGAGACCATGTACGAAATGCCCGCAACTCTCGGTGCGGTCATGCTCGGGCATAATCAAACCCTTTGGGGCCTGATTAAAACGGTATACGGAGCCTTCGATAGGAAACGATTTCAAGCGCTTGAACGTGCCAATCCGTCGATAAAAAATCCAAACCGCCTCAAGACGGGCCAGCGCGTTTATTTGCCGGCTATTCCCGCAGCCGGAATTGAGGCGGACGCCGGGGCCTGGCGGGTGGAACTTGGAAAAACCGAATTTCTTGAATCGGCCATGGACATGCATCAATTTTATAGACAGCAGGGCCTTCCGGTCCGCCTGATTCCTCATTGGAACAGCCGGGAGGGTTTACAATTTTCCCTGCTTCTGGAAGAACGCTTTTCCACCCAAGCGGACGCAAGGAGTCGCCTGGGCGAACTACCGCTTCCCCTTCGGTCCGCAGGAACTGTGCGGAAGGGCTGGGGCGAAGGGGTAGTCTTTTTCGCGGATCCCGGCATCCGATGAAAGACTTACTCATTCATTTTATAAATAATGTCCGTCCATAAAGCCGATATTTCGGGTTCCATCGTAGGGTAGGGGTTTATCCCGCCGGAGGCGGACAAGCCCCTACCAAAATCGACATAGGGAAGGGACCAGCCCTTCCCCTACAATTTTTCATAAAATGTGCTGGTTTATGGATGGACGCCAAATAGGTCTCACCAGAGTTGTGTGGTAAAATAAACCTTTAATCGATTTGAGAGCACACCATTGAAGGACAAAAAGAAACTGGGTGAAATGCTTCTGGAGAGCGGGCTGTTGAGCGAACAACAGCTCGACCAGGCCATTGTCGGCCATAAAAAAAGCGGCATTAAGCTGGGACAGTATCTGGTCCGAGAGGGGATTGTCAGTGGTCCTCAGATCGTGGATATCGTATCGCAGCAACTCAAAATCAAAAAATACCGCCCTGACCTGTATCCCATCGATGTGACCCTCTCCAAGACAATTCCTCTTGATATGGTCCAGAAATATCAGGCCGTGCCGCTTCAAAAAACCAAATTTCTGCTCACCGTGGCCATGGCGGATCCCATGGACATCAACGCCATAGATGCCATCGAGGTATATACCAACATGGAGGTGGAAGCGATCATCTGCACGGATCAGGAGTTGAATCAGCTGCTCACCAGCATCTACGGCACCTATTCCGGCATCGGCGGCGTGCTGGAAGACATGCAGGACATGCAGTTCGAAAAGGGGGAAGCCATTCAAAAACAGGCTCTCACCGAAGATGTGGAAGTCAGTTCCCTGCACAACATGGCCGAGGAAGCGCCCGTGATCCGGCTGGTCAACTCCATTTTGTCCCAGGCGGTTCGTGAAGGGGCGAGCGATATACATATCAGTCCGGAAAAGGACTATGTGCAGGTTCGTTTCCGCGTGGACGGCCGGCTTCACGATGTACCAGCGCCTCCAAAATCCATGTTTTTACCGATCGTATCCAGGTTCAAGCTTCTGGCCGGCATGGATATCGCCATGTCCAGGGTTCCCCAGGACGGCCGATTCACCGTAAAAATGGACAACAAGGAGATCAACATCCGGTCCTCCACGATCCCCACGATCTATGGGGAAAACCTGGTTCTCCGGCTGCTCGATACCAGCAGCGGCATCATTTCCCTGGAGAATCTCGGCATGTCCGAGCATGATCGAAAAAAGCTGGAACCCATTGTCGACAAACCCTACGGAATGATTCTGAGTACGGGTCCTACCGGAAGCGGCAAGAGCACCTGCCTGTATTCCATACTCAAGCATATCAACAAGACGGACATCAATATCATCACCATCGAAGACCCGGTCGAATATCGTGTAGAAAAAATCCGACAGATTCAGTTGAATCGGAAAGCGGGCATGACCTTTGCCGGTGGACTCCGATCCATCATGCGCCAGGATCCCGATGTGATCATGGTGGGTGAAATTCGGGACGCCGAAACCGCAACTATCGCCGTTCAGGCGGCCCTGACGGGGCACCGGGTGCTGAGCACCGTTCACACAAATGATGCCGCAGGCGCCTTTACCCGGTTTATCGACATGGGCATCGAACCGTTTCTCGTCGCCTCGGTGATGCTGGTTTCCATCGCCCAGAGGCTGGTGCGGCGTGTCTGTTCCTACTGCAAAAAACCCTACAGGCCTCCGGAGCCGGCCCTCGCCGCCTGGGGGCTCGACAGGATATCGGGCGCCGCCTTCATGCACGGAAACGGCTGTTTCAACTGCAACGACAAGGGATACAAGGGTAGAACCGGAATCTACGAGGTCCTGGTGGTCGATGAAGAAGTCCAGGATATGATCCTGAAAAGACGATCCTCACAGGAAATCACCAAGATTCTTAAGGAAAAAGGGGGGCTCAGAACCCTCAAGGACGACGCTGCCGATAAAGTTCTTCAGGGTATTACTACGCTTGAGGAGGCCGCTTCGGCGGTGATGGCATAATGCCGAAATATTTCTACCAGGCCTATACCGAAACAGGACAAACTACATTTGGAGAGATCCTTTCCGATTCTGCGGAAAATGCGAGCAACACTTTGAGCGCACGCGGACTCATCCCCACGACAATAACCGGGGAAACGGAGCGGGCGTCCAGGCTGAGCCTGCAAAACCTCAAGGCCGGACTGACTCCGATAAAAGCGCCCGAACTCATCATTTTCACAAAACAATTCAAAACCATGCTCCGCTCCGGGGTGCCCATGGTCAAGCTCCTTGAAGTTCTTCAAGTTCAGACCGAAAATTTAAATCTCAGAAACATCGTCGGAGCGATGCTGAAAAACATCAAGGAAGGAGCCAGTCTTTACGAAGCGTTCAAGAGGCATCCGAAGGCTTTTTCACCCCTGTATTGCAGCATGATCCGGGCGGGTGAAGTCAGCGGCGCCCTGCCCAATGTGCTGGAGCGGCTCATCTATATCATGGAGCATGAGGATAAAATCAAATCGGATGTCAAATCCGCCCTGCAATATCCCATCATCGTCCTGGTGTTTCTGTTTGTGGCTTTTTTCATTTTGCTCACCTTCGTGATCCCCAAATTCATCGGCATATTTACAAGAGCCGGCATCGCCATTCCTCTACCTACCCAGATTTGCCTCTACATGTACAATTTTTTTGTCAACTACTGGGTCCTTATCGTCGGAGCTGTAGCAACGACGCTGGCCTTGGCGGGCTATTATCTGAAAACCGATCAGGGCAAATATCTTCGGGACTCGCTGATGATGCGGATTCCCGTGATCGGTCCCCTTTTCATCAAGGCGGCCATGACGCGGTTTGCGAGCATCTTTTCAATTCTACATTCGAGCGGTGTGGCCATCCTCGATGCCATGAAAATCCTTTCGGGAACCATCGGCAACTACGCCATCGCCCGCGAGTTTGATCGTATCAATGAAAGGCTGGAAGAAGGGCGGGGTATTGCCGGCCCGCTCAAATCCGCCCGGTACTTCAGCCCCCTTGTGATCAATATGGTGGCGATCGGCGAAGAATCGGGGAGACTCGAAGAGATGCTCCACGAGATTTCAGAGCATTATGATTCCGAGATGGAATATTCGATGAAAAAACTATCGGAAACCATCGGTCCGATCCTGACAATCGGTCTTGCCGCCGTTATCGGTTTTTTTGCTCTCGCCATTTTTCTACCCATGTGGGATCTGACGAAGATGGTCAAATAGAACCATGAAAGACATCCGCTTCAACGTCAGCCTGTATATCATCATTCCGATCATTTTTGCCGGGATCGCACTTTTGTCCATTATCCTTTCTTTTCACCTGACCGAATTTTATCTAAAAAGGGGCATGAACCCTTCATCGCCGGTCATATTTCTCTGCATCATCATGACTTCAGCCACCTTTCTATGCGGGCTGGTCATCGCGAAGAGGCTTCTGGGCCCGGTGGAGCGATTTGTTTTGCAGACCGAACGGCTCGGCGTTTTAAAACATGTCGACAAAGACGGGGAGGGAAAGACGGCCAAAAAGGACGAGATCGGACGATTTTCTTTTGTTTTCGATCAGGTCGCCGAAATCCTCAGCCAGGTCGAGTCCCAGGAACTTTTCCCGCAAATCATCGGCCGAAGCCGGACCATGCGCGGCGTATTGAATCAGATCATGAAAGTGGCGCCCACCAATTCGACGGTACTTATCCTCGGTGAAACAGGCACAGGCAAGGAGCTCATTTCGAGGAGCATTCACGAACACAGCTTCCGGAAGGGAAAACCTTTTGTCGCCATCAATTGCGCCGCAATCCCTTCCGGTCTTCTGGAAAGTGAACTTTTCGGCCATGAAAAGGGTGCATTCACCGGCGCCGATCACCGAAAATCAGGAAAATTCGAAATCGCCAGCGGTGGCACTGTATTCATGGATGAAATCGGCGATATGCCTCTGGAAACACAGGCAAAAGTGCTTCGAGTCATTGAGGAATCGCATATCGAAAGGGTGGGAGGAATACAGCCGATCCCCGTAGATCTCCGGTTTATCGCCGCAACCAACAAGGATCTGCTTCACATGGTGGAAGTGGGAAAATTCCGCCAGGATCTTTTTTACAGACTGCATGTTTTTTCCATATATGTTCCGCCGCTTCGCGAAAGAAAAGAGGACATTTTGGACCTTGCGACGGAATTTTTTCGAAAGCTTGGAAAAAACCTCGCCATCTCCCCTGAAACACACCAGGTGCTTCAGGCTTACGACTGGCCCGGCAATGTCCGGGAGCTTCAAAATGTCCTGGAATCGGCATCCGTCCTCGCCGACACGGTTATCGAACCGAAACACCTGCCTCCTTATCTGGCAAGAGTTCAGGCCAATTCCCCGGTTAAAATTGAATTTTCCGAAGAAGACAACCTCGACAGCCACATCAGCTTTTATGAAAAAAAAATGATCCTGGAAGCGCTCGCAAAAACAGGTGGAATTCAACGTAAAGCTGCCGGGCTGCTTGGAATTTCCGAACGAAGTTTGTGGCATCGAATTCAAAAACACGCCATCGATGTCTCTTCTTTCAAAAAATAACCGGTTAGCTCTCGGAAAAAATCCATAACGACCCAAACCGAACGGCAGGCATAAAGCCTGCTTCTATGATAGGCGGCCGACCTGTTCACCGTAGACGCAGGGTTTTCTCCCCGCCCCTCGCCCGTAGGATATCAGGGTTTACCCTTGCCCAAACCCTTCAACCCAACCCTTGAACCCGGAACCTCTGAACCTCTATCTCTTATAACTTTTTGAATTTACTTTCCTCTATAATCTACAACTATTGTAGATTAATCATCATATATTGTAGATTTTTATGCTCCCACCTGGCTGCGCCTATGCAAATCGAACCGGTCGATGCACCACATTTTTTTAACTCCACCTCGGATTCCTCTCGCCTTTTCCTTCAATTTCATCCGCGTATTCCCTATCAGTTGCGGGGTTTTTCGAAATGACACAGGGTATCCGCTGCGGTAAAATTCATGTAATCGCAAACCGATTGCCCTGTTTCCATGATTTTTAAACATTTTTGGCATTGGAAATGCATATTTTTTCAGCAGTGGTTCAAGGTTTTACCCAATATTATAAAGGAGTCTGAACATGAAAAAGAAATGTCCGTTAAAAAACGAAAAGGGTTTTACGCTGATTGAAATCATTGCCGTCATTATCATCATGGGCATTCTGGCCGCCGTCGCCGTTCCCAGATTTTTTTCCATGCAGGAAGACGCCAAGAGAGCGGCGCTGAATGGAGGCCTATCGGAAGCAGCGGCCCGCTTTAATCATGCCTATGCACGATTCATTCTGGATAAAAAGAGGGCCCCGACGGGTATCGACGAACTGTATACCGCAGACTATTTGGGACCGAATGCCGGAACCGCGGGGACCGGTGAATCCATCGGTGATTTCGACGTTACCTGGCGTGCCGGGACCACCCCCAATTCAATCATTATCTATATCGAAAAAGCCAAAACCATACCCGACATGACCGGACTCGACACCTACAGGCAGACGACTGTGGAAAGCATTACCTGGTACAGCGGATAGGGTTCAGAGGTTCCGGGTGCATTCGATTCGCGATTTTGGGGACATCAGCCCTGAACCTTTGAATCCCAAACCCGCCACTTGAAATTATGTTCTTTATCTTTTTCTCGGTAAAACGCCTGCATACCCCGGGGATCTCCTCGGGGTATTATTTTTTTTACCGCTTTTGCGCAGCGGGGTATTTTTTTTGACACTTCAAGCTTTTTTTACTATTTAACCCTTATACGATAGGCAAACCGAAGGGGCATCCGGTTTCAAGAAAAAACCTTGCGCCAGCGGAGATCTTTCCATGAATGAAAAGAACGGAATCAGCCGGTATTTCACCGGTCATATGGTTGTGATCGCGTTCGGGCTTGCCGCCCTTTACTGGATCTTAGAGTCCTTTCTGTACATCGTTTCTTCCACCCAGATTAACTTTTTCCAGTGGTTTCTCGGCAGCGATATCGGTGGAATTTGGACGCGCATGATCGTTTTGTGCCTCTTCGCCCTTTTCGGTTCCCATGCCCAGTACACCATTAACAGGCGGCGGAAGGCGGAAGAAGCGCTCAAGCAGAGCGAAGAACGATACCGCACCATCATCGAAAGCATCGAGGATGGATACTACGAGGTAGATCTGACCGGAACGATCCTGTATTCAAACAAATCCATGTGCAGGTTTTTGGGATTTAATGAAGAAAATTGTGTCGGAGAAAACCTGCTGGAGTCCATGGATGAAGAAAATGCAGGAAAAGTCATCAAGATGTTCAATATGGTTAAAAAAACCGGCACGCCTGTCTCGTCTCTGGAGTGGGCCGTGATCGACAAAAACAGCGACACGCGGCTTGCCGAAGCGTCTGTTTCACTCATCAAAGATCCATTTAACAGGGCCATCGGCTTCAGGGGTATCGTGCGCGACGTGACCAGGCGAAAAGAATCCGAGATGCTGCAACAGGCGAAGATCACAGCGGAAGCCGCCAGCCGATCCAAAAGTGTTTTTCTCGCCAACATGAGCCATGAAATTCGAACGCCCCTCAACTCAATCATCGGACTGGTAAAGTTATTGCTGGACACGGACCTGACCTACGAGCAGCGGGAAGATCTCCATGTGGTGATGGCTTCCTCTTATTCCCTGCTGTCGGTGATCAACGACATTCTGGATTTTTCCAAGATCGAGGCGGGAAAACTGGAACTGGAGGAGGCGACTTTCGAGTTCAGGGACTTGCTGGTCGATTCGCTGAAAATCATGTCCGTCAAAGCCCATGAAAAGGGGCTCGACCTCACCTACCGGGTAGCGCCCGATGTCCCCGACCGCCTTGTCGGCGATCCGGCACGCCTGCGTCAGATCCTGCTGAATCTGATCGGCAATGCCGTAAAATTCACGCACAAGGGAGAAGTCATCGCCACGGCGGACCTCAAAGAAATCCGTGACAAAGAAGCTTTTCTTCACATTTCGGTCTGCGACACGGGGATCGGCATTCCGCAGGAAATGCAGGAAAGCATTTTTCATCCCTTTCATCAGGCGGACAGCAGTACTTCCCGCAAATTCGGCGGAACAGGGCTGGGACTTGCTGTATCCCGACAGCTTGTGGAACTGATGGGAGGACAGATATGGGTGGAAAGCGAACCCGAAAAAGGGAGCATTTTCCACTTTACCGCCCGATTTTTTCTGGCGGAGAAGACTTGTACGGAAGAAATTCCTGCTTTTTCTCCTTCCTCTCTCAAAGGCGTATCCGCTCTCATTGTGGACGACAGCAAAATGTGCAGGCAGAATATCCACAACGCCATGGAAAGTTGGGGAATGCAGGCGGTTTCCGTTTCCGGAGCAGAGGAAGCCATGCAGATCCTGCTCAAAGCCGGTAAGGGAAAAAACCCCTTTGACCTGGTGGTGATCGATTCGGACATGCCGGAAACAGACGGACTCAGCCTTGCCAGATGGCTGAAGGTGCACCAAAACCTGGCACCGCGAGTCCTCCTGATGCTTACGGCGGTTCGTCGGGGGAGAATCAACTTCAAGGAGCTCGGAATAAGCGCTCATATTGTCAAACCGGTCAGGGTTTCGGACCTGCTGATCGCGGTTCAAACCGCCCTTGGACTCACCGACCTCGGCTCTCATCCGGCCGATTCGGAGGGGCAAGATTCGCACGCATTGCCGGAGCCTTTTTCGCCCCTTCGCATCCTGGTAGCCGAAGACACCCTGTTTAACCAAAAATTCATTCTTCGACTCCTCGAACGGCTGCATCACAGCGCCGTCATCGTGGAAAACGGCCGCCAGGCGGTCGACGCCCTGGCGGATGGCTCCTTCGACCTGGTGTTTATGGACGTTCAGATGCCTGAAATGGACGGTTTTGAAGCCACCCGGACGATTCGTGAAATGGAAAAAAGCACCGGCCGGCACGTTCCCATCATCGCCATGACCGCCCATGCCATGAAAGGCGATCGGGAGCGCTGCATCGAAGCCGGCATGGACGCTTATGTTCCGAAACCCATTTCCATCGAAAATCTTGCGGAAACCATACGCCGGTTCACTCCTAAGCCTGCTTTACAACCATCCGAACCCGCAGCGAAGAGTTACCGACCAGCTGAACTGATCGACAGAGAGACTCTGATGAAGGCGTTTGACAACGACCGTGATCTGCTCAGGGAATCCCTCCATCTGTTCCAGGAGGCATATCCCGAAATGCTCAACGAGATCCGATCGGCGATACAAACACAGGATGGACCCGCACTTGTACATCGAGCCCATGCACTCAAGGGGTTGGTGAGCAATTTTCACGTCGGCGCTGCAGCCGATACGGCCTTCGAACTGGAGAAGATGGGCCGTGCTCTTGAATTCAGCCGTGCAGACACGCTTTGCGAAAACCTTGCGGCCGAAATACCGGCGTTGGAAAATTCGATTCTTGCGATCGTTAAGGAAGACAACCAGTGAATATTCTTGTCGCAGAGGACGATCCCATCATTCTCAAACGGGTCCGTCATTTTCTGGAAAAATGGGGGCACTGGGTCCTCCCGGCGCAAAACGGTCTGGAAGCCCTGGAAAAATTCCTTTCTGAACCGGTGGACATCGTCATCTCGGACTGGATGATGCCCAAAATGGACGGCCTCGAACTGATCGGCCACATCCGGGAACAGGTAAGCGACAGACCGTTTGTCTATATTATCCTTTTAACCGCAAGGGGTGAAAAGGCGGATGTAGTCCGGGCGTTAACCCAGGGAGGGGTGGATGATTATATGGTCAAGCCCTTCGATCCGGAAGAGCTCCACGCCAGAGTCGGTGTGGGCGAACGCCTGGTCAGACTGGAAAGAAAACTTCGGGAATACAGCCACGGCCTCGAGCAGATCGTGCGCCGCCAGACGCAGCAGATCCGACAGACCCAGGAAGAGACTATCATCCGCCTGCTCACCGCCCTGGAATCGCGGGATGAAGAAACCGGCGGTCACGTTCGCCGCATCGCGCTCTTGAGCGCGGTGCTGGCGACCGCGGCCGGATGGCCGGCCGGCCGGGTGGACGATCTGCGGCTTGCCGCCCCCATGCATGATATCGGTAAAATCGGCGTGCCCGACGGCATCCTTCGCAAACAGGGAAGCCTCGATGCAACCGAGTACGAAAAAATCAAGTCCCATACCGTCATCGGCGGAGAAATCCTCAAAGACTCTGAATATCCCATGCTGCAAATGGCTTACGACATCGCGCTCAGCCACCATGAACGCTGGGACGGCAAAGGGTATCCCGCAGGGCTGCAGGGGGAGGATATTCCCGAAGCCGCGCGGATCGTCTCGCTGGTGGACGTCTATGACGCCCTGACACATAACCGGATTTACCGCGACGCCGCTCCGGAAGAAGAGGTGCTTGAAATCATGGCCCAGGGCCGGGGGACCCAGTTCGATCCGCACTACTACGCTCTTTTTCAGGAGACCCTTCCCGACTTCAGGCGCATCGTCCGGGAAAACCCATGACTCCAAGGCATACGGCACACGGCCCAAGGCATAAAGTGTAAGGAAAAATATCCGTTTTTTTGCCGTGTGCCCTGCAACCCCTATCACCTGTGAGCTATGAGCTAATTTCTTCGCGCTCTTTGTGTCGGCGGTGAAAAAATACGTCAACGAATTTATGAAATAGATCACTTACATCCCCATGGTCCTGTTGAACCATACTGCCGATCCAAAGCCGCTTGCGGCAAAGAGCGAAAACGCCTTCACTTTTGTGGAGATCATTGCGGTGGTGTCTATAATCGCCATCATCAGCACCATTATTTTCAGCCGCGTCTGGTTCGACAATATGGATCTTGCGGCTCGCGTGGAGGTGATTAAATCCCATATTCGGTACGCCCAGTCCCGATCCATGAGTTCGGACATCGTCTGGGGAATTCATTGTGACGGCTTTTCCTACTGGCTTTTCAAAGACGGCGACACCAGCCGGAAAATCCGGCTCCCCGGAGAGGAAAGCGACGCCGTGAACCTGGAAAACGTTTCCATGGAAAGCCTGTCCCTTTCCTTTGACGACCGGGGCATCCCCCACAGGGATGCCCCGGCATCCGACGGCATGGAATTGACTTCGAGCGACCCCGAAGCCGAGATCACGGTCTCGAGCGCGGGAAAAAGCCGGACTATCGTGATCACGCCCAACACCGGATTCATTCCATGATGAACAACCCATCTCCGCTGACCAACAAACAAGGATTTTCTCTTCTGGAGATCATCATCACCCTGGTCGTAGCCGCTCTCTTCAGCACCATGTTCATCCAATTCATGGGGACGAGCCTCACAAAAAGCGCCGAACCACTCGTCGATCTTTTGGAATCCTGTTCCATCAACGACATCATGGAAAACATGACCGCCGATTACCGGCGCCTGCTGATCGAGGAGAAGGAACCCCTTGTCGAGTTTATAAAACATATCGAGGAAAGAAGCGACCCGGAACATCCTGAATATTATGGCAGCTTTACGTATGAAACCGCTTATATCGATTTTGACGACAATGGAAACGAAGTCGCCGATACCGCCGGAGAAAATCGCCTATTGAAGGTCACGGTCACCACCGGAGGCCAGACCGTGACGGCGCTGTTTACCAAATAGGTTCAAATGAAAACACAAACCGGCTTCACGCTTATCGAAATCATCGTCTCCCTTTTGCTGGTGGGATTTCTGGCCCTTTTCGCCGGTATGGGCATCGTCACCTTTACCAAAGGCTATATCTTTGCCAGGGAAAATGCCCATATGGCGCAAAAGGCCAATATGGCCCTGCAGCGGATCAATCGCGAACTGAGGGAACTCATCGACGTCAGCGCCGCATCGAGCACAGCCGTCACCATCGGCTCACCTGCCGGAACACGGATCATCGGATTGGACGACGAAAAAATAAAAATCGCAGAGGCGGGTGTCAGCCTGGCCGATGGCAATATTCTCATCGACGATGTCGGCGGATTAACGTTGTCTTACTATAAAGGAGCGGAACCCTGGGCCCAGGGCATGGACATCAGGCTGCTGTCGGCAATCGAGGTGAAATTCACATTGAAACGAGCGGACTCCGGCGAGGATCCCCTTGAATTTTCCACGACCATCCACCCGAGAAACAACAACAATACCGGCGGCGCATCCGCCGCCGCCGAACCCCCGTCGCAATATGATTATTCCTGCTTTGTGTCGGCCGCCAGCTGCGGTCATCTCCGGATGATAACGCTTTTTTTCATGATTCTGGCGGGTTTTATCGCCTGGAGGACAGCGGATTTTTTTGGTAAAAAGCGGCGTTGCAGCAGAGCCAGGAGGCAAAACGGCAGCATCCTCGTCGGCCTGATCGTCACCATGCTCATCATCTCGGTCCTCGGCGCCTCCTTGCTTCCGCTCACCAGTTCCTCGATTTTCACCCTGCTCGAGACGAATACATCGACGAGGGCCTATTTTCTTGCCGAATCAGGCCTTCGCTTCGCCGGCAGCGAGTATCTTGCAGCGGATGAAAAGGACCGAAACGACACGCTGGAAAAACTGCTGCACAATAAAGATTTTACCCTTGCTGAAAACGAAGGCAAATTTAATATAAAAGTCTATCCGTATTATTTCGTCCCCACATCGGATCCATACGGGACAACTACATTAAGTACAAATGTGCCGGGAGGTTATCCCGAAGCCATGGTTCTCTCTTCGGGAAGATTGAAAATCGATGACCAAGTTTTCACTTACACAGCCGCCAACCGAATCGACAGCGCTGTCACGTTTACCATATCTGAAGTTATCAATAAGCACATAGACATTATGGATAAGGAAAATCTTCCAGTAGTGCTTCCCGCAGCGCTAAGCAGCAACTGGCAGCAAACGGTAGGCAAGGGCGGCGATTTGAACTACCAGGCAGATAGCGCGGAGGCCTTTCCGATTCGAAACGGGATCATCCGGATAAACGACCACCCGTATGCTTACAAAATGAAAGATAGCGTAAACAACAAGCTGGCCGGCATCCATGACCCGAATGACCCGGACATGACCTCTTTTGTCGTGGAAGCAAACTCGGATATTGTTTTGCAGAAATTCGCCGAAGTCCACTCCAAAGGCACCTATGGCCTTGGAGAAGCCGCAGCAAGCAAAAAGCTGGTTTATTTCGTTCCTCTGCCTACGAGCACGCCGGAAAAGACGGTCTTCGCGGATACCTTCGAAGACCAATCGAACTGGCAATCCGCGGCGGGCACCCACAGGACACAGGAGATCGGCGGCGACAAGGCCCTGAAGGTGACCGGGGCGATCAGCCTTCCCGGCGCGCCGAAAGCGAGCCTCGTTACGCTTCAATCGACCGAAGCGAAAAAAAATCTTCAAAACGCCTACAAGTCCGCAGACGACACGTTGAACTATGATGCGCAGGTGAAGGTCGGCTTCGATGCCACACCGGTTCCTGTTCAGGGATTCGACCCATCGCCGCTTCCAACATATTATGTCGCCGGCATTTCTTTTCGGCTCGATGAAAACAGCAACAGCTACGGACTTTCCTTTATGCGGGGAAGCAACAGCATCCCTTCCCCGTATGACAATATCGACAACGCCATGGTGCCGGTGGACTACAAAAACCTGATCATCCTGTGGCAACAGACAAACAATGGAACATCGAGAACCTGGCTGGCCTACAAAAATCTTGAAAACTGGAATTTTTCCGACAATGTCGAAACCGGCGTAAACGGGTGGACATCCGATGGCCTCTGGCACATCGTTTCACACCGGTCTCAGAGCGCCTCACAGGCCTGGTGGTACGGCCGGGACGCTACCGGAACGTACAATACCGGTGAAAGAAACTTCGGCAACCTGGTATCGCCCGTGATCAATCTGTGCAATGCAATTTCGCCGGTGCTGACATTCTGGAGTTGGTATGAAACCCAAACGGTCAATCCGAATACCTATGATTATAAATATGTCGATATCTACGACGGCACCCAGTGGAATAACGGCGTCTACCAGATTCGATACCCGATGATACCGATGGAAACATGGGTGCAAATTACGATCGACCTCGGAGCATATACGGGTAAAATGATTAATCTCAGATTCCGTTTTGACACCCGGGATGCATTATACAACGACCAAGAGGGATGGTATATCGATGATATCACCGTATCGGGCAAAACTCTTTTCAACGAGGCCACCCTGCTGGTTCGCGTCAAAGAGGCGGCTTCCATCACCTTCACCGGAGGCGACCTCAACACCGGTGTCGACCCGATTCAAGACGGTGACCGGATCGTCGGCCAGACGAGCGGAGCAAGAGCCACGGTGGATGGGGACCCGATACTTGCCTCCGGGTCCTGGGTATCCGGCGATGCAGCAGGCACCTTGATTCTTTCAAATGTGTCGGAAACAGCGGATTTTCAGCCCGGCGAAACCCTTTATGCATCCGGCTCCTGGGCTACAGCCATAGTCCAGGAATGCCGTGAAAAAGACAATTTCATTCGGGCCTATTACGGCCTTCCGAACAGCTGCGGCACTTCGGACAACGATCCTTTCAATGACGAGCGCCGTGCGCATGTTCGCGGGCAAAGCCTGCAGTGGCCGCCCGATGCGATCGGCGAATGGGAAGCAGACAACGACTATTTCACCCTGATTCAATGGGACGGATATAACCCCAATATAGTTTATGAACCAACGGAATCGCCAACTGAACCTGGCACGGAAAAGGTGTATTCGTTGGACGAACCAAATGTCATCATCCGAACCAATGTCCTGACCACGTCGGAAACCTGGACAGGCGACCGTCCGGAGCTCGGTCTGCACACCTTCGGACACGGGTCCACGAATGTGTATTTCGACGACTTCGGCCTGCAGACGGAAATAACCCAGGTGGCGCGCACGGCGCCCGTGCAGCAATGACCGGTTGCCCTGCCGACTCGATTTCTTTTGACAAAACAGGCATGCGGAATTAAATTTTGTAAATTATACCGTTAAAAACGAGCGGCCCTCAAAAAAAGGAGCAATGATGGAGTGAATCCGCGACAAAACCTCCCGGCACTACGCCGCCAGATGTCACAGGCAACCAAAAAACCCTCAAAAAAGCGCAGGATCTGATTTTTATCTTTCTTTACTCCGTCGAGCAGCGCATGGATATCGGCACAGAGGAAAAAAGGCGGCTGGCCGTCGAATTTATTCGAAACGTACGCTGGGGCCCTGCAAACCGGAACTATTTCTGGATAAGCGACACCCGGGGCAATATGATTCTTGAACCGTTTTATCCGCATACCGAGGCAAGAACCATATGGACATCAGGGACAGAAATCACAAGGAGCTTTTTATCGAGTACATCCGCATTGCACTGCGGGAAGCAGAAGGCTTTATAGAACACCAAGGACTGGGGTACGACGGCAATAAAACCGATCCCATGGTATCGATGGTCAGGCTGTTTAAATCGTGGGGCTGGATCGTCGGCACGGGCATCCCTCTGGGGCTCGTCGAAGCCTATGAGGAGCCGGAAGGATTGAACTTTGCTATCCCTTGCCTGAAATCAACGATGAATCCCCTGCCAGCTCGATTTAGTTGTTCTTATGATTTATACCACAGGCATGGACGAGCAACCCTCTATCTCGGCCGAGCAGATTGATCATGACAAACTGATTCAGCGGATAGGATATCGGATCGAACATATCGTTCTTATTGCCGCTTTCATCGGCCACATAAATTGTTCCCCTTTTAAATCACAACCATTCTGTCATAAGGTTCCTCCGGTGGATCCGCATCGATCCATAAATAATTTTCATCCCGGAGCGTATAGTAACTCCAGGTGGTTTGGTTGCTGAAGATTTTATTCTTGATTGGAAAAAGGGGGATTTTTTCTCGACCGGATTTTTGAACAGATAAATGAAAATCGCCGGGTTCGTCAGTTGAAAACCGGTTAAGCAGCTGCCGCTCCGGAGGAAAAACAATCCTGGCCGGTCCATTGGCGGAAATGGAAATCAAAACTTCCGCTATATTCAATGTTATTTTTTTACAGGATCTGTTGCTCACGGGTTGTGATTCTTATGATCCATAAGTATTTTTGCATCCCGGATGGCCACAATATTTAGGAGGGCCTCCTTTGCCGGCATTATCGCCGTATCCTCCTTTACAAGGCTGAAGGACCGCCTCATCAATTGCCAGCTTTACTTTTTTAACGAACGGTTTTTCATAGTGTTTTTTTTGTGTGTCCGCGGTCATTTTCTGTTGTCCTTTTGTGATGGGCTGCTTCAAATTGTTAAGACACGGCGGAATGCCTCTTTTCTGGCCTTTGCGATATCACAAGGGTATTGTGCCACCGATTCGGGGTCCCTATTTTCCATCACGTTCCAGCCGGGACATGTGGGGCACAGAAGCTCCCGCTCACAATCCGCACACCGAATATATTTGCTGGTCCGGGTGTTGACGGTCGGCAGAAAAAGCGATTCCCGGATATCATGAAAAGCGTGTTGCCTGAGAAGGAACCCGAAACGCCGGTTATCCTCTCGTACACCTCGCTGGTGGCTCCATACAGCGTGATTAAAAACCCTTTCTTTTTGGCATCGATATAGAGATCGAAAAAATCCTCCCTCAAAAAAGGCTCACCGCCGGTCAGAAGCAACCACAGGCACCCTTTTGCTTCGAGCTCTCCCAATATCCTCAACAGCTCGGATGTTGACAGCTCGAGAGCCTTCACCCTTTCGTTCTCCGCCGACAGATTACAGTAGCAATGGACACACCTTAAGTTGCACTGATGCGTCAACTCGATCGTTCCGGAAATCGGGATTCTTTCAGACTCCAGCTTTTTGTTTATGGGCCTTGCGAAATCCGTATAGGTTATTTCAGAAAGGCAGCCGGGGTTCATTATGATGTTCCATCAGTTCAACGGCCGCTATTTGGCTTAAATCGCTGAAGAGCTCTTTTAAATCCTTTTCCAGAACATTCCTGTCGACTTCAAATTCCTCAAAAAGGATTGCTTCGATCTCCTTTACGGTCCTCTCGCCGTCGATGAGTTCCCAGGTGCGTGCGGCGACTTCGTTCAGGGTGTAAATACACTCCAAATCACCCGCATTATGACGAATGGGCACCAGTATGAACTCGTCGGCAACCTTTCGAAATACGATATCGGCAGCCTTCCGGTATCTTCTGTCTAAAAATCCATAACCCCTCTACGGCTTTTCGGCAAAAATCCTTTTTATTCCGGCCGTCGCATCGAAGGTCAGGCTGAGCAGGGCAGGGATGAGAAAGATGGTAAACACCGTTGAAACCAGCAGACCCATAAGCACCACGCTCCCGAGACCCCGATAGAACTCGGAACCCGCGCCCGGGGAAACCACCAGCGGAACCATCGCGGAGACGGTGGTGATGGTGCTCATGTATATGGGCCGGATTCGGCTGCGGACCGACTCGGTGATAGCATCCCGATGGACCATGTTGGATTCCCGAATGTTGTTTAATGTCTGATGCACGATCAAAATAGCGTTGTTGACGACGGTGCCCACCAGAATCACAAATCCCAGCATGGTGATGATATCGAGGGGCTGGTAGGCGACAAACGCATTGACCAGAAAAAGCCCCATAAATCCGCCGGCCGCCGCCAGGGGAACGCAGAACAGGATGAGAAACGGATAAAAGAAGTTTTCAAACAGGGCCGACATCAGCAGGTAACTGATGACTACGGCCAGAATGAAATTCCACTGCAGGGCTTGCCGGGTGCGCGTCAGGTCATCCGCGGTGCCTCCTAAATCGATATAGTACAGGTTCGACAGGCCGCCGCTGCGCCGGATGGGCGCCACCACTTTTTCACGGATGGTATCCATGGCGGTCTCCAGGGCAACGGTCTGATCCGGAATAACCTGAATCGTAATGGCCCGCTGCGAATCGATGTGGTTGATCTGTGTCGGCCCTTCTTCCAGATGGATATCGGCCAGTGCGCCCAGGGTCAGGCTGTCTCCTGTCGGGGCGAGAACGGGAAAATGATAAAGATCCTGCGTGCGTTCAAGAACACCGGCTTTGCTTTTGACAACCAGATCAATCTCCTCACCGTACAGCCGATACGTGCTGGCCTTGGCGCCGTCGACCAGGGCGTCGACGGTCGTCCCGAGTTCGGCCGTCGTTAAGGCCACACGGCTCAACCGGTCCCGGTTGGGAATGACCTGCATCTCCGGGTTGCCCAGGTCAAGGCTGGGAATGGGGCGGATCTGGGACCCCGGCAAAACCTGCGACACCGCGCCGTAAATCTGCCTCCCCAGATCGATGAGCCGGTTCAAGTCCGGACCTTTGATCTCGATTTTGATGGATCGGCCTTCACCGATCCCCCGCGAAAAAAGGCTGGGCTGCTGGACGATGGCGATCATGCCGGGAATTTTTCCGAGAATCCCGTAAACGTAAGGAAGCAGCTCCCGGGTCCGCTCCTGCACATTCGAGATGACCCCCATGAATGCCTGCCTTCCCCAGGCGACATAGAAAAAATTCTGAACCGGCGGCAGGTTCAGCTTTTCGGCCAGGTCGCTTTTGTTCCCGTCATGTTCGACCAGGGGCAGGATCCCTTCTTCGATCGTTTCGGCGATCTTCTCGAGTTCACCCAGATTGTACCCCGGCGGCGGCAAAAGGATGCCGAAAAGCATTTCCCGGTCTCCTTCCGGCAGATATTCGGTCTTCGGCATGAGGAAAATAACAAAACCCACCGAAATCAATGTCATTGCCGCCACCACGGCCAGGCGGGCGCTGATCCGGCCGCACATCCAGTAGACAAACCTGGAGATGCCTGCCACGAAAGCGCCGGCAAAAGTGAAAATAGACCATCGGGTTTTTCGGGCCTTTTTCCGTTTCACCTTTCCCAGGATGATGCCGGAGAGGGTCGGAATAACGGTTATGGAAACGATCAGGCTCAGGATCACGGCACTGCTGATAGCGATGGCGATATCGCGAAAAAGCTGCCCGGCTTCCTCCTGAACGAAAACGATCGGCAGGAAAACTGCAACCGTCGTAAGAGTGCTCGCGAGCACCGCCCCCCAGACCTCCACCGCACCGTCGTAAGCGGCCTTTAATCGCGTTTTGCCCATCTCCCTGTGGCGGAAAATGTTTTCAAAGACCACGATGGAGTTGTCCACCAGCATCCCGATCGCGAAACTCAGCCCGGCAAGGCTTACCACGTTGATGTTCCGGCCGAAGAGCATCATCACCAGAAAGGTCCCGATGGCGCTGACGGGAATAGATACCGATACGATCACCGTGCTCGCGAAATTCCGTAAAAATAGGAGCAAAACCGCAACCGCCAGGCTTCCGCCGAGGATGATATTTTTCTTAACCAGATTGATGGCGCTGTATATGTAGCGTGTTTCGTCATAGGCCTGCTCCAGTTTCAGGTGTCTTTCTTTGAGTATCCCCTCGTTCAGGTCCTGCAATGCCTTTTGAAGCCGCTCCATGACCACCAGAACATTGGTTCCCGGCTCGCGCACCGCGTTCATGACGATGGTCGGCACCCCTTCGTGCCGGACAACGACATCGATGTCCTCGTAGCCCAACCGGACCTGGGCGACATCGCCGACAAGGACCGGTGCGCCGTTTGTCCGCTTGATGATCACCCTGGAAACGTCCTCGACGCTGACGTACTCGCCGGTCGTTCGCACAATATACCGTCGCTTGCCTTCGTCAAAATCACCGGCACTGATGTTTTTGTTCTCGACGTCCAGGGCCCGCATCAGTTCGGGAATCGTCACCTTCCTTGCAGCCAGTGCATCCGGATCGACGACAACCTGAAGTTCCCGCTCCTGCCCGCCGTAAATATTGGCCGATGAGACGCCCGGAATCCTTTCCAGAACCGGTTTGACGTATTCTTCACAAAAATCGTACTCCTGGCTCAATACCCCTTTATGGCCTTCTCCGGCCCTCAGGATCATCCAGGCGATCGCCGTTTCGAAGCGCCCGCCGGCCTTGATCACCGGCTTGTCCATGCCGTCCGGATATTTCTTGACCTGGTCGAGCTTGTTTGAAACCCTGAGCAGAGCCGCGTCCGTGTCCGTCCCGATCTCAAACATCAATTTTATATAAGCGGCCCCGTCGCTGCTTTCGCTTTCGATCTCCTTGAGCCCCTGGAGATTCTTCAGTTCATCCTCCTGGACATCGACGATTTCTCTTTCGACTTCTACAGGACTTGCTCCCCTCCAGATGGTTTCGACGGAAACTTCCGGAAGATCGACGTTCGGCGTCAACTGAATCGGTATCCTGAAAAGGGAGATGAGGCCGAAAAGAATGAGTAGAATCGCACCGACCGTCACGGTGACAGGTTTTTTTATGGCCGTATCGATGAGTTTCATTGGCTGAAAGACTTCCTGATTTCTTAATTTCCTGTTTGTAACCGTTTGGAGTTTTGAAAGACCGCCTGACAATTAGAAGGGGTTCCCAGGTTCCGCGTTCACCGTTCAAGGTCGCCTATTTTTGCAAGGATGAACCTGCTGCTTTTTGAATTACATTTTCTGAGAACCCTGAACCTTTGAACCGGAACTCTGAACCCCCGATCAATCGGCCGGCTGGACAGCCTGGCCCGGCATCAGGCGCTCGTTGCCCCGGACAACCACTTGTACCGCCGGCTGCAGGCCGCCTTCCACGGCCACATACCCGTCGTAATAGCCGAGAATCTTGATATTTACGGGCACGGCCTTTCCATCGAACACGGCAAAGACGAGCCGATTCGCTCCCGCCGTCACAACGGCGTCTTTCGGTACGACCAGCGCACTTTTTGTTTCAGGCAGATCGAAAAAAACGGTGGCTTCCATACCGCCCAAAATCTTAAATTCCGGATTGGCCAAATGAATCAGCACCGGAATGGTTCGCGAATCCGAGTTGCCCGCAGACAAAACGGCATGAATTTTCCCCTCCAGCAGGCTGTCCGAGAGGCTGGAAATTAGTATTTTAACAGGATTGGCAACTGAGAGCATTACCGCGTACCGTTCGGGTACGTCCACCGTAATCTGAATCAGGCTCAAATCCAGGAGGGTCACCACAGGTCCGCCGCGATTGACCCATTCGCCCACCTGGGTATGCTCTTTGGCGATAAAGCCTGCAAGCGGCGATACGACGGTTTTCTGCCGGATCTCGTATTCGAGTTGTTCTATTTGAGCCTCACTCCCCGCAAGTTCATGCATGAGCGCCTGATGTTGATAGTTCGCCTCGTCGTAAATCTTTTCGGCGATGCTGTTTGATCCGATGAGTGCCTTTGCCCTGTCATACTCTTTCCGCGCAAACAGCAGATTGGCCTGAATCTGGTTGTGCTTCGCCTTTGCGGCTTTAAGTCTCAGCTTAAGATCGGTCGCCCCCAATATGGTCAGGATATCACCCCGGTGTACAAAATCCCCCTGTTTGACCGGATAGCTTTCGACAATTCCTTCCACCTCTGCCGCCACCATGCTTTGGGTAATCGGCTCGGCCGTACCGATGAGAGAGATCTGCTGGAACACCGTTCGCTGCTCGGTAAGGGCGATCTTTACGGGAACCGGCGGCGGCCCCTGGTTTTTACCCGCTTCCTGGCTCCAGGATTTGCCGGCCGCGGCAAGTAAAAAAATCATGAAGAGAAAAAAAGCACCCCCAGCGTACGGGCGCTTGAAGTGAAATTTCGGCATGGTTCCTCCCAGCGCATGAAATTGCAGGTGGTTCTTGTGTTATCAAAACCTTCCCTCGTCCTGATTCCACAAACACACCGGTATCTAAAAGATCATTCTTATATCCGAATACCCGCTCAGCGTCAAGATCCCGTTTGGTTGAAAGCCCCGTCATTTAAAATACTCATACAAAAGTTTGCAGGGTGGGTGGGAGCGGCGTGAAAAACCCCGATAACGGCAATCGACTTTAACCAGAGTTTCATGTCGACAATTTGGTACTGGACTTGGTACACACCGGCATAAATACAAAAGAGGTATTTCTTGCGGATTTTTAACGCAAATGCAATAATTCGAAAGGAACAAAGTAAGGTGCACCGTGTCCTTGCATCTTACTCCTTACAGGCGGATTTGCACGATAGGATAATACATCATCGAATTTTTTCTCCGGAGCACCTGGATTTCATCATGGATACCCGCAGCCGCTTGAATTCATAACGCAAAAGAAGGCCCTTTCATACCGGACAATGGGAAAAGCCACCTTTCGTTTTTATGAAGAATTAAACGATTTTCTGCCGGCGCACAGGCGCAAGGTCGATTTTACGGCTGAGTTTACGGAAAAAAGATCTTTAAAAGATATGATCGAAGCGCTCGGGGTTCCTCATCCGAAAATCGATTTAATTCTTGCAAATGGAAAGCCGGTTGGTTTCAGCTACATTCTCCAAGACGGCGACCGGTTCAGCGTGTATCCGGTTTTTGAAGCGCTGAACATTGGAAACGTAACCCGGCTAAGAAGAGTTCCTCTTCGGAAAACCCGATTCATTGCCCATAAAAATCTGGGCGACATCGTGAAATACATGCGCTTGCTGGGGTTCGATACCTATTACGACGCCGGCGCATCAGATCGACAACTTATTGAAATTTCAAACCATGAAAAGAGGATTATTCTCACGCAAAGCAACAAGCTCCTTAAATTTAAGGATGTAACCCACGCCATTGTCATCCGTTCGGGAACAGCTAAAGAAAAGGTTGGCAGAATTATCGATCACCTGGACATAAAAGATCAGACAAAACCATTTTCAAGGTGCTTTCTATGCAACGGCCTTACAGAATCTATCGCAAAAGATAGGGCCATTCATCGAATCCCATCCAGGAAAAGGGCCTTTTATGATGAACATGCCCGGTGCAGGTCCTGTGGCAAAATATACTGGAAAGGAACGAATTTTATTGAAATGAAGAAAGCTGTCGATCAAATGCTGGGGAACTGCTCATATTATTGGCGCATTAAACGTTTGCAAACATCTTAATTGAGCACCGATATATGAAGAGCAACTAAACGAAGATTTAAAATACGTTTCAACAAAAAGTGGACGAAATATAAGTGGCCCAGCCTTCTCGAAACAGCGAAAATATGCTGCGATATTAATTATAAGAATACATTAAATATTTTTAAATATTATAGAAGCCATTTCAAAACGCTATTTAGCGTAATCATAAGGCAGGCAAGGTGGAAAAAGGCCCGGTACATGTTAATTTCGCGCTCATATCGAACAATCAAGCGTCTAAAATTACCAATCCATGCGAAGGTTCGTTCGACTTTCCACCGTTTCCTGTAACGTCTAAGTTTTCTGCCATCCTGGGTTTTAGGCTTTTTGCGATTACTTCTATGTGGAGCAATCAGGTCTATTTTCAGTTGTTTAAGCCGATTTCTAAGTGGATCGCTATCATAGCCTTTATCGGCGATAAGTCTTTGAGGGCGCTTTTTAGGACGGCCTTTTCCAACGCGTGGCACCTTGATGGCGTCAAGCGTTTCTTCAGCCAGTTTCACTTCCGCCGACGATGCCGAGGCAAGGGTGCTTCCCAAAGGAATACCTTGGCCGTCGACCACCACCATCCACTTCGTTCCTTTGCCTTTTTTGGTTTTCCCGACGCAGGCACCCCTTTTTTTGCCGGTGCGAAGCTGCCATCAATAAAGGCTTCTTCCCAATCCAGCGCGCCTTTTTCGTCGAGCATGGAAAGAAATTTTCGCCAAACATCGAGCCAGACACCCTGGTCTTCCCATAGCCGCAGTCGCCGCCAGCATGTTGATGGGCTCGGATACCGTTTCGGCAGATCTTGCCAACGAGCCCCTGTACGTAATATCCACAAAATACCTTCCAGAACTTGTCGATTATCTACAGGAGGACGACCCCCTTTGGAATTTCGCCTGGGCACTGGAAGCAGTGGTTCTAACAGTTTCCATTTGTCATCATTTATGAATGGTGTGTATTCGGCCATTGGCTCACCTCCAATAGCTTAATACACATAAACACTATAAAAGTCTGGATTTATAACACATTGAATATACTATATATTATGCCTTTTATAAACTCATCCACAATTCAATTAGGTTTTAAAATGGCTTCTAGTCAGTTTTGGGAGTATTCTTTTGTGAACCGCTCGATATTTATTTATTGCCAAACGGCTCCTAATTCTGATTTTGCCTTTTCCGGTCGTAGTCAATTGCTCAAGTGGGAAAACGGGAAAGGTGAGTTAGCGTTTCTGATGGATGAAAAAAGGCGACTTGAAAACTATTCGTCTGGCATTTGGATTGTTTGGTCACGCTTCATTGGAAAAAAAGGAATTTGTATCGGGATGATGAGAGGACTTCCCACTACTTTCTATGATGGATATGCCTTTGACAATAATGCTGGTGTAATTATTCCCAATAATGATGGTGATCTTAATGCTATTTGGAGTTTCTGCTCAACAAAAGAATACCACGTTGAAATTCGTAAAATTGATCAGAAGCTAAATGTGACAAGTGGAACGCTGGTCAAAGTCCCCTTCGATCTCGATCACTGGACCAAGGTCGCCGCTGAAAAATACCCCCATGGCCTGCCCAAACCTTACTCCGACGAACCCACCCAATGGATTTTTCACGGCCACCCTTGCGGGTCGGTAATCTGGGATGAAAAGAAAAAATGGACGGCTGATGGCGCACATCGTGCCGATGAAACAGTGCTGCAAGTTGCCGTCGCCCGTCTGCTTGGCTACCGCTGGCCGGCAGAGCTCGATTCCGAAATGGAACTTGCTAGAAGCTATCTCAAAAAAAATCTAGACATAAGTTCCTGATTATGTAATAAGATCGGGATGGAACTTACAAATGAGCAATGGAATCGGATAGAGCCCATAATTTTATCCACAAATTCTCCCAAAGAT